>JAABUK010000005.1_pt1 | contig 531750 bp, 382 predicted proteins | sample 5559141 | NCBI WGS metagenome assembly JAABUK01 (sample SAMN10711869, study PRJNA513367) | rock metagenome | isolation source: Antarctica rocks | place: Antarctica: Victoria Land, Pudding Butte nord | collected 2016-01-03 | reverse complement strand
TATTTATAATATATATTTAATCTAAATATTATAATATATTATATAATTAAATAATTATCTTAGAATATTATTAGAATTATTCTTTATATAAATAATAAAGTAATAAAGACTTTTTAATTATTATTTAAATAAATTAAAATATTAGGTCTATAAATTCCCTAATTAATAATAAATAATAATAATTAATTAAAATCACGGTATAAATTAAATATATACGTATTATAGTCATAGTATAGGTTAAGTATATATATAGTATTAAATTCAGGGTAATATTACCTAGCTTATACTAGGAAAAATATTATTTAATATATATTAAATTTACGCCTAATAATAGTAGATAATAAATAAAGTACCTTAATATATAATATACTTTAATATAAATTAAAAATATATTATTATTATATTATACTAAGACTAGCTTTATAGTAGTTATTAAATATAGTATATAGATCCTATATAGGGAGTATACGGCGTAGTTACGCTATTTATATTATAGTATTATATTATAGTTTCCGGTACTCCGGAGCCCCCTTAGAAATAGGAGGCTCGGAGCCCTCGCTCTAACTCTTTAAAAATTAATTTTATTATTTAAATATAAAGATTATTTTCCTACTAAGGCTTTATACTTACTTTTATATTATTATAAATACCCTAGGTATTATAACTTAATAGTTTTAATCTCTTTTAATTTTTTTAAATAATAATCCGTTAAAAGTATAAAAGATCTCTTTAAAAATAATCGTCCCGAAGGCGAGATATACGGGATTAATACTCTAAACGAAAATATAGGAGATTTACTAGAGAATATTAATTTTACGGTAAATTAATAATTTATAGAATTAAAATATAAATAAAAAGCCCTCGAGAAAGAGGCCTTTATTATTATAATTTAGAAGAATATCGAAAATTTATAATATATTATCGTAGGTAAAGGAGATAAAGAAATCGAAAATAATCTTTAAAAATTAAACGTAAAAGATAAAAACGGCCCGACGGTAAGTCGTAGTTAAATCGGTCTTAATATAAATTAAGGTAATTTACAGTTATTAAAACTACGGGATTTTTATACGAAGAATCCGTAAAATTATTAAAAATAAATCTACGACGTAAAGACCGCGTTTTATTTAATACCCGTAAACTTTCGAATAAATAAAAAGAAGATTTTATATATAATACCTTATTTAAAGAGGTAAATTAAAAAGTTATAAAATAACTATAAAGAACTTTATCTAGTAGATATATTAACGTAGAAGTTCTTTACGGATTATTTATTTAACGTAATTAAAGACCCTTTAAACCGAGTTATAAATACGAATTTTAAATATTAATATATATATTAAAGGAATAATTAATTAATATAAGATTTTAATATCTACTTTAATACCCTAGAAACCGAACTACCTCCTTATAATAAAGAGTAATAAATAATTTATTTAATAACCCGCTTAAGACCTAATATTTTAAAAGAAGTTAACCGGGCCTAAAGTATTCTTATTAAACGAATCGAATTTATATTATTTACAGCGCGTTATAAATATAATTTTAATCGAAACTTTAAAATATAAAATAATAATTAAAATAATTAATTAAAACCTCGGAAAAGATATAAAAAGGGGTTAAAGGGCGGAGATAATAAAGATAAATTTAATACGAAGGGATAAAGTTTTAATAGGGGTAATCGTAGAAATATAAATAAAACGTATATAACTCGCGCGAGCGATAAGAATCTTAAGGATATTAAATACTTTAATTATTATAAACTCGGTTATTACTTTAATAAATATCCGGAGAAGAAAATAAAGACTATTAACTATATCGGCGATTATACCGCCGAGTTAAAAAATAATAAATCTTTAAGGAAATCTTTATCCCGAGGGAATAAAGAGAAATAAAAACCCGACCGAGTATAAATATCGATAGCGAAGTTATTATAAGCCTAATTAATATCGATATAAAAACTATTCGTATTAAAATAGATAAAGATCTAGGAGCGGAGATAAATATTATTAATAAGATATTTATATAATAATATAACCTAGAGCGTTTTAAGAGCGAGCCGCTACCGATTCCTAAATAAATAAACGGGTAACCTATTTATTATTATAATATTTATAATATTATTTACCGGTTAACCGATTTATAGGGATAAACTAGAGAGTATAATAATACCTTTTACTTTATTAATAAAAAAGGCTCGTTTATTATTATAAATATACCGGCTATAAAAAAGAAAAAGATTTAAACCGACTATAATATATATACCTAGCGGTTCGGTATCGCGCTAAATATATATATATTAGAATTATTTAAGGATTTTACGAAATCATTAAAGACGTAGCTAGTTATATATATATTAATTTATATTAAGGTTAATCCCTTTAATTAAAATCTTATTAATAAAAATAAAATTAAGAAAGGCGATACTACCGTTAATATAATATCTTCTAATAATTTCGTTATCGTACCGCCTACGCTTCTTAATAAATTTATAAATTTTAATAATATCTTTTTAAATAAAGAAGTAGGTCGATTACCGTTATATAAAAACAGCGACTATATAATTAATATAGAGTGTAACCCGTTATACGGGCCTCTTTATAATTTATCGAATTTAGAATTAATAGAGTTAAAGAGATACCTAGACGACGCTTTAATAAAGGGTTAAATTAAATACTCCGTAAACTCTACCGGGGCTCCTATCCTTTTTATTCTAGAAAATAATAATAAATTATAACTATATATCGATTACCGAGGTCTTAATAAGATTATTATCAAGAATCGCTACCCGTTACCCTTAATTAATAAAACGCTGGACCGCTTAAATAATATTATATAATTTACGAAATTTAATTTAAAAGATATTTATTATTAAATAAAAATTAAGGAAGGCGATAAATAAAAGATAACGTTTCGTATATAATACGACCTTTTCGAATATATAATAATATTATTTAATTTAACGAATATACCTATTATTTTTTAAGCCTATATTAATAAATCGTTAACGGGTTTAATAGATATATTTTACGTCGTTTATCTAAATAATATCCTAATTTATTTAAATTTAAAAGAGGAGTATATTAACTATATACGATAAATACTCGAATACCTACGAAAATATTCCTTATTCGCGAGTCTTAAGAAATACGAGTTCTTTACTCGGTTAATTAAATTTCTAAAGTTTATTATAAGAACCGAAGGTATATCGATAAACGAATATAAAATTAATACGATTTAGTCCTAGCCAAAACTAAAGTCCTTTTATAATATATAAATATTTTTAGGCTTTATTAATTTTTATCGTCGATTTATTTATTATTATTCGTAGATAATAGGTTTATTAACGGGTCTATTAAAAGGTAGTTAAAATAATAAAAAATTTAGTCTATTTAAATAACTTAAAGAGGTAGAATAAATATTTTACCTACTTCGCGATTTATTCTCGTATATATCTATTTTAATATACTTTAATCTAGAATTAAAAATTCGGATTAAGATAAATACTTCTAATTTTATTATAACTACGATTTTAATATAGTTATAAAATAATAACGAATAATATCCCGTCGCTTTTTAATCCTATAAGATATAGGGTCTAGAAATTCGATATAAGATTTATAATAAAGAACTCCTTATAATCGTCGCGATATTTAAATAATAACGATATTACCTCGAGGGTAGTTTATATAAAATAAAAGTTTTAACTAATTATAATAACTTAAAGGGTTTTATAAACGTTAAATAATTAAATAATCGCTAGGCGCGCTAGGTAATAAGACTTTTATCTTTTAATTTCTTAATTTTATATTATTCCAAAAAAAATAACCTAGCCGATAACTCTTTACATTATCTTAATTATAAAGATTAAGATAACTTTTTAAATAATATATTATTTATATTATAATAGAAATTATTAAATTTAAAAAGTATTAATTAAGGCCTTATTTTCGCTATAATATAAAATATATTCGTAAATATAAAAAATCTAGAGATAAAAAATACTTCGCCGGCGTTAAATAATATATTCGTAGACGTCGCGTAAAATCTAATATATATAAGATTTACGTTACTAGGGTCTTTAAGGTTTACCGTAAAAAAGATATATTCTTTAATAATATATTTATCTAGGCCTAGGGAGTTAATACCTAGATAAGAAATTCTAAAAAGTTTAAATAAAATATTTATTTAAATCGATTATAATATAATAAAGGAATTATTTAACTTTATCGCTAGAACTATAAACTATAAATTATTTATTCTATATATTATTATTAAATTAATAATACTTTACGAAATAGTTTATAACGCTAAAAGTTTATTAATAATTAAAATAATTCGCGCTTTATAAAAGGATAATTCCTTCTCGTAAATAAGAATCACCGAAATTATATAAACGGATTACTAACGTTCCGCCGGAGTATAGACTTTAGATTTTATATTAATTCTTAAATATAATAATAAAATCTATATATTTAAAGAAGGATTAGTCCGCGAAGAGTTATTAAAACGATATTATAATAATATATTAACGGGGTACTTTAGTATTAAGAAGATAACGGAGTTATTTATTAGAAGATATTTCTAAAGTACTCTTAAGGCTAATATATAGGAATATATCGATATATATAATATATACTAGCGGGTTAAGGTATATCGATACCGCCCCTATAACGAGATTAATTATTTATTATATCCTATAGGGTCGTAAAAGGAAATTATAATAAATTTTATTATTAATTTACCTCTAAATAAACGATACGGGCGCGTTTATAATACGGTCTTTATAGTTATAAATAAATATATAAATATATAAAGATATTACGATATATTTTAATTACTAAAATAATCGACTCTACGGGGTTAATAAAGTTAATATTTAAAGAAATTATCTTAAAGTTTAGAGTTCCTAATAGGATTATTTCTAATAGAGGTTTTATTTTTATAAATACGTTTTAATTAAAAGTATATTATTTAATAAAAATTAAGAGGCGCCTAAATACTATATTTTATCCATAGACGGATAACTAGATAAAACGTTAGAATTAAACCCTAGAATATTATTTAAAAACCTTCTACTTAAGCGAGTAAAATAACTAGGTAGTACTCTTACTTATAATAAAATAAGTATATTATAATACGTAGTATATAATAATAAAATAGATACTATTTATAGTTATATATAATTATAACCCTTCTCTTAAATTATATTTTAAGGGCGAGATATACGGGGGAGAAGTATTATCGGTATAAAAAAGAATTAAAAAATTAAATACTTTAAGAGAGTACTTAATAAGAGCGTAGGTTATCGCGGTCGAGGCGTAGAAGCGTAGTTATAATAAAAGGTATAAACCGAAATCATTTAATATAAATAACTTTATATTATTATTAACTAAAAACTTAATATAAAAATAACTAAATAAGAAGCTCTTTTATAAAGTAATTAAATTATTTAAAATTTTAGATACCGTCGGAATATAAACGTACCGCCTAGGATTACTAATTAATTACCGTATTTATAATATTTTCTATATATCGCTTCTAAAGCCGTATTATTAATAGTAGAGCGACGTTTCGATTCCTAATATACCTTTATTAGAATTAATAAATAATACGAACGAATAAAAAATAAAAGAGGTACTAAAAAAGAAGAAGATAAAGGGCGAGGTATTTTATTTTATAAAATAATTAGGATAATTAAAAACCTTTAATAAATAAGTTAATATAAATATTTTAGATAACGCGCTAGAAATATAAAAAGTATTCGATAAGAATATAAAGATAAAAAAGGTATAAAAAGTAAAGAATAAAAAGAAGAAGCGTTATTAATTACTAGTTACTACTAGTTATTTCTTACTAATAGACTTTAAGCGAGATATATCCTTACGGCTAGCGGGGTATTTATAGGCCGGCTTATATCTAAAGCGGCTAGCTTTCTTAATATTAAGACTTAATTATTTACGAGTAAAGTTAGGGGCGAGAAGTCGAATTAAAAAATAAAGAATAAAAATAAAACTAAGATTAAAATTATTAACTTTATCTTTAACTTCTTCCTTAAAAGCCTTACGAGAAGATATTAATCTATTTAAAATATAATAATTTATACCCTTTATACCGCCGTATTAAAGGCGAGGCTCTACGGTATTTTTAATTAAAAAAGTTTTACGATTAAACGTTATAACTCTTTATATACCGCTAAAGAATAAAGTAGGATCGATAATATCGAGATTATTAATAATAAATATTTTAAATTAATTAATAACGGGATTAAAACCGGGAGAAGAGTTATATTCGGAGATATTTTATATACGACGAGTACGAGTATCGTTTTCGTCTTTATCGTCGGCTTTATTTTCGTCCGTCGATTCGAGAAGATTATTAAATTAATATTATATAATTCTATTTTAAGGCGTACCCGTATCCTAGGTAGTAATCCCTCTCTAAAAGAATTATTAATATATAAATTATATCTAAACTATATTAATTTACTAGAGTATAAAAGGTATTATTTATACCCTCGATATTTATAGTAAACCGAGATATTAATTATAATATATCTTTCCCTCTTTTAATATCGCCGCTTTTAGGCTTAATCTCCCGAAGGAAGATTATAATATTTTTTATATATTTAATAATTTACTCGTAAAGATATTTATTAAGGCCTCGACGTTTTAAATAATTAAGAAGAAAATTTATAAAAGTATAAAATTTAGACGGAATCTAGATACGTTAATATAATTCGATTTTAGAATATAAACGATATATAAAATTATATAGGTACTTATTCTTTACGTAATAAATATACTTTATATATAATACTTTATTATATAAAACGTAGTTATTTAGGTTTATTTACTTAAAGTAGCGAAGGTATAAAAGTACGGATAAAGGCGGGGTAAAAGTAGAGCGGGCGGTTATTTTACGGGGAGCGAGGGTTAAGAACGTATTAAATATTTAAATATTATCGTTAATATTATATATTATAGAGATTAAATTAATATACTAAGTATTAAAGTAATTTAGTTATATATATATCGTTAATAAGGTAAAGTATAGAACTAATAATTTAAAAATCAAATAAATATTATAATAATATTAATTCTTTTAAAATATAAATAAATATCTTATTTAAAGATAAAATAAGTTATTTATTTATTTTAATAATTATAAATTTAAAGAAAGAATTTAAAAGAAGAAAAAAAAGACTTATTTAAATTATAATATATTAACTCTGGCCTTACCTACGGAATATATATATAATATTTATAACCTTAAAGAAAGAGTTTAAAGATACGGCCGAGATTATTATAAATTAATAAAAGTCTAGATATAATATAGCTATCGATAGTAGTATATAGGAGTTTATATATATAGAAGATAATAAAATATTATAAAAAAAGAAAAGTTAGAAGATCGGCGAAGGCTTTATACCTACGCCAAAATCGTTATTTATATATATTTACTCCTATAACTAAAGTTCTTCCTAAATAATAAAATAAAATAATTTATTCTACCGCCGATATCGCTAAAGCCCTATTAATAATAAACGTTTATAGTTTTCGACGGTAATTATAATATTCTTTCCCTTACTTTTCCCTTTAAGTTTAGAGATTTTTATTAAATACCTAATATAATCTATAACTATATAATTACGCCGATTACGAATTATACGCGACGTATTATTAAACTTTAAGATATAATTTATTTCCCTCTCTTTTTCCTACTAGGTTTAGAGGTTTTTCTTAATATATTATTATTATAAAAATAGGAGATTAATAGAATTAGATAAAAGGCGTAGGTATTACGCGTATACCCTATTTAATTTAGATTCTCTTATATTATACTCCTTCGTCGGAGTATTAAAATATTAAATTAATATTTACTAGTTTCGAGGGCGAAACCCCTAGAAGGGGAGGTAATTATTATACTATATTAAAACTAGCTTTATAGTAACTATTAAATATAATATATAGATCCTATATAGGGAGTATACGGCGTAGTTACGCCATTTATATTATAGTATTATATTATAGTTTCCGGTACTCCGGAGCCCCTTTAGAAATAGGAGGCTCGGAGCCCTCACTCTAACTCTTTAGAGATTAATTCTATTATTTAAATATAAAGATTATTTTCCTATTAAGACTTTATATTTACTTTTATATTACTATAAATACCCTAGGCACTATGACTTAATAATTATAATATATACTATATATAAATAATACTAAATAGAAAGATTATACCTAATATTAAAATTATTTATTAGAGCGTTAATAGTATATATATTAAATATATATTAAATTTACCTTTATAGTATTAAAAGTACCGCGGGCGTAGTAGGCCCGGAGTTTTTTATTAAATAACCAGTTTTATTAATATTAATAATATATATACTAGGTATAAACCGAATTTACTTTTAGTTAGGCGCTTTACTAGTTTAACTAGAACTCGCTTCGGCTTCTTAATAATAACTAGTATATATTAAATATATACTTATTATAAAATTAGTATATTTACCGCGAGCGGAGGGCGAGGGCGAGCGGGAGCGACGGGGCGATAGAGTAAAACTATACTATATATAAAATTAATATATATATACGATATATTAAAGAAGATACTAACTTTATACTTTTACGCGAACTCGGGGGTAAGTATTATAATTTATTATACTATATCGGTAGTTAATATATACGGAGTATATACTTTATATAAACGCGAGTTCGTGTCTAAGGTAGATATTTCCGTAAATATATAATCCCGGTATATAATTAACTAGTATTTAATATATACTAGAAGTTTATTTTTAAATTAAATATAAATATATATTTGAAGATAAATAATAGTATATAATAAATTTATATTTAATATATATATATACGTAAAATTTATAGGATAGTAAAAGTGGGTATTATATAACCTCGCGAAAGTTTAATCGGAGCGGCTACTTAATATTAATTTAATATATATATAATAGATATCTAATTTACGCGATTATTTTTATATTTATAATATACCGGTTAAAGTACCTACTAGCGGGTCTAGTTTTATAACGTATTAATTTTATATATATTTAATAGATATTTAATATACCCTAGCTCGAAGAGGTACCGGGTATTATACTAGCCCCCGGAATATACCTATAATTTAATTATACTAGCGAGTATTAGCTGAGTATATACTAAATATATATATAACTTATTTTTAATTTACGAGAGTAACGGGAGCGGAAAGATTCCTATAACTAAAATTAATAATTATATATAATTAATATATATTTAAAGGATATTAAGAATAATAATTTACGGGTACTAGAATATTTATTATAAATATAATAATAAAACTAAATCTTCGTAAATATATATTAGATATATATTAAATATATTTTTAATTTATACTAGACTAGATCTAGTACCTTTAAAAAATAATATTATATATTATTTATTTCTATATAATAACGTCGTAGTTATATCGCGTTAATATATATTTAGAATATACTAGAGTTAAGGTATATATATATATTAATATTAAAAATAAAAAGAATAGCGCCGATATTAAAGGCCTTTATATATATTTAGTATATATTACGTAAAAAATAATTATTATATTTACGGGTATTCTCCGGGGCGGTTATTTATAGTATTATATATATTTAATATATATTTAGGTATAATTTAAATCGAATTTATAATTAACGCCCGTAATAAGACCGGTATTATTAAGGTGTAGTTACTTTAATAGTAAAAATATTAATAATATAAAAGATATTAATTATTTATAGAGGATTTGGCCCTAATATACTAGAATCCAGCCAAGGCGCTAGTCCTATTATAGAAGTACCGAGGTTTAGTTTGGTAATACTTATACTAGAGTCTACCCCGTAATAGAACGCCCTTTTTGAAAAAAAGAAGTCAACGCCCTCGTTAATATACTAATATAGGGTATCGTAAATAATAACGTAAATAGCGTCTATATATAGAAATAATAGAGTAAGTAAATATATATAGTATATCCTTAACTCTTAAATAGTCGGTACGGGGTAGTCGCGGGAGTGTCGTAGAGCCTTAAAATTTAGCGTAGAGTCGTAAAGCTTAGTTATTAAAATCGCGACGGCGAGGTAAAGCGATAGAGAGGTATAGGGATAATATAACTAGGCGTCGACGATAGCCATAAGGCTAGTATAGAAGGGGCGTATATATTTAGCGTTATCGGAGTATTAATATCGAAGGACTAGGGCCCTAAATAGTCGGTGTTTTCGTATATAAAAGTGAGGTCTTAGCGCAAATCTTTGAATAACTAGCGATTTTTAAAAGTAATCGTTTACCGATATTTTTAAAATTGAAACTATCTTAGCGCGAGGCTAGTCTAATTCTAGCTAGACCGAAAGTAAAGCTATTAAAGTTCGTGTTATAGAATTAAATATATTTATCCCCGGTGGGTCTAGCTGAGAATTATACTACTACTACTATTATATAAACTAATATACTAAGTATAGCTAAAGCTGGCCATACTAACGAGGCTTAGTATTATTTGGCTCGAATAATAAGGTCGTATAAATACTAACTTATAACGAGGTAGGCGTAATTAGGAGGCTCGGCAGCCTAGTAAATAACTAGGATACACGAGAACTCAGCGAAGAGGTCGTACTCGTCGAGTAAATAGAATAAAGTAAGGTAGCTGGCGAAGTAGATATTAACGAGTAAGGCGAATAAAGGTCTTAATAAAGGACGTATTAAATAACTACGTATAATAGGCGTATTAAGGGGTTAAATCTTCTAGGGTAGAACTTCTAAAAGAGGCTATTTTAATAATTTAATAAATAGTTAATATATCGACTGGCCTATTAAAAGGGTCGAAAGTAAAATTTATTTAAACGTAGTAAAAGGGTCTAAATAAATAACGTATTTAGTACTATAAATAAATAGTTTTAAATATTAATTTATATTAAGGTCCTAAGGGGAGCTATAAGTAAATTAATATATATACGGAAGCGTCTTAATAGATAAAGTAATCGGTATATACCGTTACTACTATTTATTAAAGTATAGTTACTTTAGTAGTAAAAATATTAGTAGTATAAAAGATATTGATTATCTATGGAGGATTTGGCCCTAATATACTAGAATCTAGCCAAGGCGCTAGTCCTATTATGGAAGTACCGAGGCTTAGTTTAGTAATACTTATACTAGAGTCTACCCCGTAATAGGTATAAATTAAGAATATAATTAATATATATAACGCGTTAGGTAAAAGTATATACTTAATATTTATTTAATATAAAATTTATAAAGGGGGACCTAGGTAACGTTAAAATTAAAAATAAACTCTATTAAATATATTAAAAAGAACTCGATATATACCGAAAATATATTTACTATAATAATACCCTTTAACGGAGGGGTTAGCGGCGTTTATAATATCGGGGGTATTATAATTAATATTTATAATAAATATATACTCGGTAAATAATCGGTATATATAACGATATTAATTTAAAGATAATATAGAAAGAAGAAAAATATATAAAGTATATATTAAATATATACGATAAAAAAGAAAGAGGAAAAAAAGAATATAAAAAATAATAATAATAAATATACTAAAGGCGGGAGTTAATACTCGGTAAAAATAAAGTATATACGCGTAAATCTATATTAAATATATATTATTATTTCGGGGGCCCCCCCCTAAAAGCTAAAATTAAACTAGGGTTAACGTATATATATAATAAGTTCAGCCGGGGTAAGAGCCTTATATACTGAACATATATACTTAGTTAACCCTAGCTCGGCAAGGTCTAGATCCCTTACCTACTACATCCCGCACCTGGGCGAATAGTAATTTTGGTAATGGTCGGACATAAGGGCTACATAATCGCCGGTCTTGGCATCTTAAAGCACATTGTTCAACAGCTCTACTACTCGTATTACACTAAGTGTAATAAACGTTTGATGTTCAGATTCCGACTTCAACCCAAGCCATATTCAAAACCCCAGCGTTAGACTGCCTTTTGACCAAATCGTACTCCAAGGACCGCTGCCTGGCAGGCCTCTCTACCATGGACACCCTACTCTCTCAGCTACTCTCGTTCCCTCCACATCCAATGCCCACGATCCCACCCTCAGACGTAGAGTATGACAAGCAGATGAAGTCTCTTACGCATAAGCTCAATACAATATCACCGAGCAAGCTGACTTCGGGCGTCCCTGGTGGGGGCGACCTTCTAGATGTGAGTGGAGCCTAGCTGGTGTTGAGAGATCACATATCGTTTCCACTGACACACCCTTCATCTTCAGATCGTAGACCCCTCCCTAAACACACTTCCGCATCTTTTCACCCTACTCGCACATATTGGAGGCTCAAGTGGCAATGCAAATCAACTGAATCCCGGCAACGCATTATGGCAAAAGGCCTTAGAATTTATGGAACGCTTCGATCCAGTACAAACAAGATACGCGGGGGTTGAGTTCAGGCGGCTGTTCGGTTTGATCGCTGAAAAGATACGATTGTTACACTCACGTCCAGCACAACAAGCCATGACGCTTTCAACTCTCGGATCAGCAATACTGCGCGTCGACCCTTCGGGGGCAACGTTCACATCATCACATCTCGTCTTTGTGCGGAAATGCCTCGAAGCGCGAGCCTATTCGGAAGCATTGCCCGTGCTCAACCAGAGCATCTTCTATTTTCCTCCAACTACAAAGAAAGGTGCCGAACACAGCCTCTATCCTCACCTATCCTCCAATCATGAATCCAGCTCCACATTTATTACGTCAGAGTCATGCCTCTCAGCGAAGCTAGACTACCGAGATCATCTACAATATTTTCTCTACGGTGCTATGTGCTATATAGGGCTCAAAGAGTGGAAACGCGCGCTTCTTTTCCTAGAGATGGTCATAATATCGCCAGTGGTGAACAATGCCAGCAAGATTCAAGTGGAGGCATACAAGAAATTCTTGCTCGTTGGACTGCTATACAAAGGATATGTAAGTCGAGCTTCCACCTGGACCGCCGGAGCAGGGGCTAATGATCTATAAAAGCGTTTCTCAATGCCGAAAACAACCCATGTACAGGTCGCGAAGCAGTGTCGTGCCATAGCAAAGGCGTACGAAGGACTGGCTGACGTGTTCATGAAGAGTCTGAATGGGGAAGAAAATGCGCAGAGGCTTATCGATGAGGCTAACGCTGGGCGCATCAACTTCTGGGGGCCTGTAAGTCCGAAATTTCTAGGCAAGATTTATTCTACCGACTCTTCGCTGACAGTCTTTAGGACTGCAATAGTGGCTTAATAAAACAAGTCATCCTCGCCTTCCGTCAATTCTCGGTTCTCCATCTTGAGAGGACGCACGCGGCTCTGACCGTTGCTAGAATCACACAGCGTACAAGCCCTGATTCAGATAATTACGCTGGAACTGGAAACTACCTGATCAACCTCATCTCCTCTGGTAAACTCAACGCTACGATCTCTGAGCCTACTGAAGACCCTGCGACTTGGATCATTCGATTCTCAGATGAGTCGAGTGGTCCGCTAGCACGCTCAAAGGAGCAGCAGTACGAAGCACTAGTCAAGCAAACTCGCAAGGTCAAGGTGCTCTTGGACCATGTTCGGGAGACCGATCGAAAGCTCAGCCTAAGCAATGACTACATTAAGGACGCCAAGAAAAGAAACAAAGAAAAGACCGATAATGGTGAGAATGGGAATTCTTATTCGCACTCAGGGATGGATATCTATGAACAAGATGAGGATATGATGGCGGACATGTGAACGACGAATATTGAACGATGTCGAACATTGACGAGGATCATATGCTGGGTGGGATTCATTGCCAGAAATTCGTAAGCGATGACTCGAGCGATGTGCTTACATAGCCGCGGCGTCTTTATTGTGTTGCGCGATGGGCATCTGGTCAAAGCGCAAAGAGATAGCTGCGTTACAGCTGCAGCTAGATATCAAACAATTCACACCAAACGTCCTCTCGGAAGGCTGCCTTTCTGGCAGGTGCTGATTGGCTGTTCGCAAATAGATCACGTGAGAATTCTCTTAGTGGCAAATGTCCATCCCAATACCGTCATCGCTGGCTAACAAACGGACATCTACCCATCATTAACCTCCACCACTATTTCCTACAACAATCGTTGATCTTGATACCAGCAACTATCACACTAAACACCATGTCTACATCCAGGATGCTCAGCAGAGTCATTGCCACAGCGCCTCGCGTTAGCAAAGCGCTCTCCACCTCCGTCCGTCCAGCCATCACCTCACAATCCAGAATCGCCGTACCCGCATCAAGACAATCACGGAGGTGCTACCATGAGAAAGATAAGTTGCCAGTTCTGCCATCTCAGACATACAACAGCGCAGAAGCACCCAAGCTCATCGCGATACTGCTCAATTCGCACACTACCCCGCATCTTTTGTATCCGAACGATCAACTAACTCCCACAAACTCCTAGACCACTACTCTTCCCCCCGCAATGTCGGCTCAATGGATAAGACTCTCAACGACGTCGGTACCGGTCTCGTCGGCGCGCCCGCATGTGGCGATGTGATGAAACTCCAGATCAAAGTCGACCCAGAGACCAATACCATCTCGGATGTAAAGTTCAAGACATTTGGATGCGGCAGTGCTATTGCGAGTTCGAGCTATTTGACGGAGTTAGTTAGGGGGATGACGCTGGAGGATGCGGGGAAAGTTAGGAACCAGGAGATTGCGAGGGAGTTGTGCTTGCCGCCTGTGAAGTGTGAGTCTACACTTGGATGGAAAGCATGTACTTGAACAGATGGCTGATGATGGATTAGTGCACTGTTCGATGTTGGCTGAAGACGCTATCAAATCCGCGATCTCAAACTACTACACTAAGAATCCCAAAGCCGCCTCAACAGACCTGGGAGGTACTGGCGCAGCGATGCCAAAGATTGAAGTCGAGAAAGTGATGGAGACGCCAGCGCAGCAGAGCGCTACTGCATAAGTGAAAAGAGCCCATGAGAATGGTCCAAGGTATTGGGATAGTTAGGGGCATGCAGAGAGAAGAACGGTGTGAAAGACCGATTCGACTTGCCCTGGGGAGCGACTGGTCTTGCAGGCGTCCCTTGAGCTGAGAGGGCGACACTGATGAAACGATGTCATCATTAACAGTTTCATGTACATTCCTGACCATTTATGTGTACCTGTCGTGTATACAAGATCGGGTAGGGACCCGTTCCCCTACTGTGCAATTCCCACCGCGTGTTCCCTACGCCATCAGCACTTACTGGCACTCTACGCTACCTTATACACTACGACTACGGCGCTCAATTCATACACTATTACCGACGAAATTGCGAAATGCCCCAACTCAGCTTCCCACTCCTCCCACCCTCAATCCAATGTCCCAAACCCTCCTTCATATTCGCGACATACTCATCCGAAATTGCGAAATGCCCCAACTCAGCTTCCCACTCCTCCCACCCTCAATCCAATGTCCCAAACCCTCCTTCATATTCGCGACATACTCATCCGAAATTGCTCCCCTCAAATCCTCTTCCCTTCTTTCCAATTCCTCAAGAACCCTCGCATAATGCACCGTCAAATGCCCGCTCAAGTCCTCAAACCCCACCTCTTCGAACCCTCTCTTCTCAAACTCCTGCCTATAAAAATCCAAACTTCCCAAACTCTCAAGCTTCAACCTCTCCAATATTGGTCCCAACTCCTCTTTGCCCACGCCCTCAGCAGCCATCGGATCCGTAAACACCACCCGTCCCTCCTCCTTCACTAAAACCCGACCGATCTCCCTAACCACAGCTCCGCGGTCACCAGAGTGCAAAAACGCATCTTGACTCCACACAACATCGAACCTCTCCTCCGCAAACGGCAACTCCTCAAAACTTCCCTCCACGACATCCACGAGCCGCTCCAATCCCTCATCCCTGTTCGCGGCCCTGTTCCTTTCGTTTTCTACCTCTGAAACGTTTAGGCATGTGACGTGACAGCCATAAGTTTTGGCGAGATAGCGCGCAGCGCCGCCGTAGCCGGCACCGAGGTCAAGGATGCGGGTTGAGGGGGCGAGGGGGAGGATGTGGGTGGCCATTCTTTCGATGGTGCGAAGGGAGGCGGCACTGATGGAGGTGGTGGAGCGAGAGGAGGGGGGATAGATGCCGATGTTGATGGTGGAGCCACCCCAGATTGTGGAGTAGAATGTGTCCGTGTCTGTAGAGTTGTAGTAAGTTCGGGCGGTGGTGGTGGCGGATGAGGTGCCATACTTGGGGTCAGTATTGTCATGCAAGTCGGCGGTTGCGCATTGGCCTTCAGGCAATGCTGGAGGAGTGGCCATAATCTCTTAGAGGAAGTCTTGTCTGCCCATTCTAAGTCCTGGATGTGGCTGCCCGGTCGAGGCGGGGCGCATCAATTGAGCAAGTCTTTTGCTGTGACAGACAGAACGAAGGGCACTCAGAGGTTCTCGAAGACCACTAATAGGTTAGCAGCTCAAAAAGCTTGTTGAGGAGGCTTGCAAAGAGAGGCTCTGACCTTTGCTTCTATTCTGAAGAGACGACAGCTTGCCAAGGATTACCTAATCATTTCTTGGCACTTCTTACGTTACTTCACCCCCTCAGCCTCACCTCCTCATTGTAATAATTATCTCTTCCGCAACTGCAACATTGTCCATTGACGTTCATAAGAGCTTCAGTAGCATTCTAAAATGGAAATAAACTACAGCTCATGAACCTCGCTGTGGTATGTCTTACAGGTGCGCGGTTTCGATGAACATAAGAGCAGAATCGATCGAGCGGACTTCTTGGGCGATTTACCATTCAGTCTTACAAACGTGGAATTACATGCTTAGCCTCTGTTCTCTTCTTCTACTGGCATACTGACACGAAGTGATAGTACAGGGATGTTATGTGAAAGAATGACATCCGTTGTCGACCGCTCGATGCTGAAAGAAACCCCTGAAACATTTGTGTGCTCATGGAGATAATGACAAGAGTCACTATAAAAAGAACATGGATACAGGCAATGTAGGAAAGGCATTTGAAAGTTTCTAGTCCTCCTTGCCTCCCACTCGTGCACCGTGACGCTATTGCCCAGCTCGGGCTATGCTGAGGTATATGAAACGGCTATTGTTCAAGGCATCTGTGTAGGGAACCACGGCCACAAACATGTGTTTGATCGAATCATGTCTCGCCTGTTCGCTGTGGAGCAGTAAGTTCATCTTGCTGTACACTGTGGCTTTCTCTGTTCATAATCGGTTCTTCGCGTGGTATTATATGAAGGCCAGGGGCAAGGGATCTGGACCCTCTGTGACTGTCGATGAATGAACCTTGACGGCCTCCTTGGTTTCGGCTGCGTGGATCATATATTGGGTATGGTGGGCGCACAATGGATACCCCGTCTGACTGCGCGTCGAGCGTTACAGTAAACGAGGACGCGGGTGTAAGATCATCGAGGCCAGTACTAAAGCCTTCATCAAGGCCAGCTACGGTACCTTTCAGAGTATCAGCCATTTATTCTCAGCAATTTGACCGAATCTATCAAGAGCTTACGGGACAGTAGACTGTTATCATCGGACGACCAAGAGTATCGAAAGAGCTGGTACAGGCTTTGAAGCAGATAAGACACACCAACAACAACAAGGATTCGAGTGACTGCAACAAGGTAGACGTTGTCATTCCAGTTGGATTGCTGTGGTAGCTGTGGAGGTGTAAGGGCTGGCGGCATCTTACTTGGCTCGGACCTGGATACTTCAGAGTAGGATAGGAAGGCTTTGAGAAATTTATAAAAAGCTCTCACTGCTCGCAGTAGAATGTTGAGAAGACTTCGTATGTGCAGTAAACAGTAATGAGTTCAAGGGACTCGGTCTTACCTACCATTATGTCTTTTGTTAGGAAATATATTACCGCTAGCGAATCTGTATCTTTACTTGGGGACAGCATTGAGATTCTCAGGCGTGGGATCATCATTTTAGCCCCGGCAACTACGCCTAGAACTACCGACCTATCAAAAGAATTGTTCGCAACCCGTTTAACAACGGCGGCTCCTTCATAACCCACAGTAGCTACATCTCAGAAGCTGACACTGTAAGCTTCCCGGAGTCGTTACTCGCCTGGGATGCTTTCGCTGCCCACCACGCGCTTCAATTACGCCGCTGAGGCGTTTTGCTCACTTAAGGAACATCAAAAAGGGTGCTTCGCCGGGTTTTACGCACTAAAGTACCAGCGGCAATGAGTGCATTACTTGTTCCTGCGACCTTTTTCTCCGAGACTTGTTCAGCCTTGTGGCTTCATAAAACAAAGGGATGCTGTCATCTTGTTCAAAGACCAGCCCTTTGGAATATCACGTCTAATTATAGACAGTGGTGGAGGTTGAACAGTTGATTATTATCTATGGTGTTGCAGTTGCTACATACATGGTGCGCAAGGCTGGCTTACTAAGCAGCGCTAAGCCTAACTAAGTTAGACTGTAGTGGAGATTCTGCCCAAATGCCAACACTCCCATTCAGAAGCGACGACGTCACATGTCAACAACAGCACTAGTCCATTAGATAACACCCTCCATAGCTAGTCCTAGCATCGCCGGTATATGGGCGAACTTGTCAGGGCCCACCGGCTTCGTTATACAGTCAGTAACCATGGCCGACGTGTTGATATAGATGATTTCTAACTTATACGTTTCCGATACCAATTACCTTATAAAATGGTAGTAGTTCCGAATATACTTGGTACGCGAGTGGTTCACCGGGTTTAACGCCATCTTAATAGCTGACTAGTTGTCAGTATTAAGGCGAATAGGGTTAAGGTTACCGTTATTATATCCTAGTTTATTAAGGAGTGGGCCTAGGAATAATAACTCTTTAGTAGTATTAACTTAAGCCATATACTTAGCTTCAGTAGTCGATAGGGTATATAGGGTTTACTGTTTAGATAACTAAATAATAGGTTTATTCTATAGCTATAATATATAGCTTAATATAGTACGACTAGTATCTTTATAGTCGGCCTATGAGTTATTAGTCCAGAGTACTAATTTACCCTTAGCGTTAAGACTAGTATTATGGATATTCGGCCTATAGCGTAATCCTAGGCTTATAGTACCAGCCAAATACTTATAAATTCGCTTTATAGTATTAAAATGAATACTAATAGGGTTTATAATATAACGACCGTATTTACTAACGGTAAATGCTAGATCGGGCCTGGTTATAGTTACTAACCATTATAGTACTCCCACTAAGGATCTATATACTTTAATCTCTTTCCTATCGGCTTTATAGCCGTCGGGAGCCTTCTATATATCGTTACCCTAGTTTATAGGGGTTACCGTCGGGTAGTATTTAAGTATATTAATTTACTTAAGAAATTACCTAGTAAAGCTAGCCTGGTTAATATAAATAGTGCGATTAGAACGATCGCGAATGACCTTTATACCTAGATACTATAAGATTTCACCTAAGTACTTTATCCTAAAGCGTTTATCCAGTTATTACTTTAGTAAGCTAGTACCAGCCTTATTAGGGGCGAGAATAAGAATATCGTTAATATAGATAGTAATAATTGTTCTATTCTTATAAACGAATACTGAATAATCCTTATTAAGACGCTCGTATCCATTTATCTCGAAGAAGGTACGTAAAGTATTATATTATTCGCGAGGTAATTATTTAAGGTTATATAAAGTACGCTTTAGTAGGTAGGTAATATTACGATCCCCATTAATATATCCATATAGTTATTCGATATAGACCTCCTCTTATAGTAGTGTTTCTAGGAATACTAAAACCACGTCTAAATACTTTATTTCCCAGTCGTATTTGGCCCTTAACGCTAGCAGAATACGCTAGCTTAAAGACTTTACTACTGATAAGAAGATTTTATAGTAATTAAGACCCTCGATTTACCTGAATCCCTTAGTAACTTAACGGGCCTTATACTAATTAGGTACTCCTATTAAATCTAGCTTAATGGCTAGTACCTACCGTCCTAGTAGTATTTTCTTGCCGGGCGGTACCGGAACGAGATCCTAAACCCTACTACTTATAAGGTTATTTAACTCTTCGGTAAATACCGTATACTATTTCTCCTTATCGGGTCTATTTAGTGCTTCTTATATAGTTAACGGGACGGTAGGCATATTATCCAGCTTAGCCTTGCTAGCTCTTAGTATAAATCCGCGCTTAGCATATTGCCTAATGCCATGGAGTTCGCGATAGTTAACTCTATCCCGGTTCCTACTAGCTCTTGGCTGAGGAATTGGCTCATCGTCTAATGTTTCCACTTCTTGGATAGGTGATTCAAGCTGTGATTCAGCTTCTTCAGGAAATACCTCTACGTCATCAACAAGTGGTGTTACCACAGGACTATTAACAGCAGTATCACCGTCGAGGTTATCCACCTCTTCGCTTGTAAGCCGCACTGGCACCAAATTGACGTTGAAGGTATCCTCAGAAAAGAAATCCCAGGAGTCATTATTGTGCGTCTTACCCCCCGTTTCTTTACTGATGATAACGTCGTTAAATCTCACCTATAAGGCGCGAAAGACTTGCCTATTCTTGGGGTCCTATAGACGGTATTAATTTAATCCTTTATAGTCAAGGAATTTATACTTTCTACTCTTATTATCCAGCTTCCTGAGTGCCGGATCCGTGTTATATATATAGGTAACGCAGCCGAAAGTATATATATGATCGAGTCGGGGTTTATAGCCGCACCAGGCTTTAAAAGGAGTTATTCCATTAAGTACCTTAATAGGCGAACGGTTCTTATAATAAACTATAAAATTTAGGGCTTCGCCCTATATAGATTAAGGTAAACCGGCGTTATTTAGAATACTTCTCACCCTCTCGAATAGAGTGCGAAAGGTGCGTTCCGTAATAGGGTTTTAGCTTGGATTATAGGGAGTAGATAACTCCTATTAAATCCCGCGTTCTTTTAGAAAATCCTAAACCTTATAACCAGTATAGATAGCTTTATTATCGGTACTAAGTCGTTTTACCGGGTAACCTTAGGTCGATATCCAATTCAGGTAATTCTTAGTAGTAACTAGGGCGTTAGATTTCCTCTTTAATAAAGTTATAAAAGTTATATCGGTAGCGTTATCTATAAAGGATTCAGTATAGGAGTATCCCCTTATTATTTACTTAATTAATCCTCCCCCTACGAGATTAGAGTATATAAATATACCCTTTACTATTTCCCGCTTATTAGGGTTCTAGCGACGAGGCTGACGAGACGGTTCCTTAGACTATTTCCCTATTATATATAGTTTATATAGCTTATAATCTAGAATTAACTTCTAAAGACGATTTACTTCGTTAATATTAATTCCCTTATTTATAATAACTAGCTTCTTTATATCCTATATATTCAGGTATACTAGACGCTAGTGCCATTCATCCTAGGAGTAATGATTTACGGGGTAGTTATATAACGATTTCAGTATATATAGTGTTTTCGAATACTTTAAATCCAGCAGATAACTGGTATTAATACGCGTTCCTAATAGTACCTTCTTATTATCAGAATCTATAATATCGAATCTACTATTTATAATAGTGGCAGAATATCCCTTCTGTTCAAGAGTAGTAACTAAGAGTAGGTTATAGTCCATTCTAGGCATATAGTATATATTAGTAAGGATAATTTGATCTAGCTTGCCATCGATAATTATCGGATAGCGTATAGATCCTGTACCTTCTACACGAAGACATTAGCCATTAATCCCACTCAGGGAATCGTTACACGGCTCGTAGGAAATGAACTTGGTTCTATCCCATAGTGTATGTACGTTAGAGGCGGTATCCATGTAGACTGCGTCCTCCTTAACGTCATGTACGATGTCGGTATTAATAGATTTCTGCTTGGCCGCAAATGATTTAATTTGTATACCCTCAGAACTATCATCATCCTGGTTTTGAACCATAGCCTTGTTCGACTTCTTGCCGATATTCTCTTTCATATAGCCTTCTTTGCCTTTGAATGGCTTCCAGTCCGGTGGGCGCATATCAGAGTGAAGATAGTAGCACTTATTCTTGCCATGGTGGGGCGACTTGCAGTGGGAACAGGGAGGCTTCCCCCTATCCTTCTTGTCTTTGTCGTCTTTGCCATTACCACTATCAGTAGTAGGAGGCTTCCCTTTTCCAGGCTTATCCTATTTGCCAAATCTAGCTGTATAAGCATACTGATTTTCTTCTTTACCCCTAATCATCCGATTATATTAACCGAGAGCAGCGGCTATATCGTTAATACTGGGTTCTTGTTTCCCTTTAGTACCCTAAATTAAGCTGAATAATAGGGGAGCTAGACTCTCTTCCAAGCCTATACGAAAGAAGGTATTAAGTGTCCATTTAGGTAGTAACAGTCCTATTTTAACCAAGATTTGGTATGCTGCCTTAATTACTGAGGTATAGGCCTCGATAGTAGCATATTTTAACGAGTCGACTTTTAAGATTTTAAATATTACTTTATCCCTAGTGCCTAGATCACTCTCGTTATATAACTTTATAAATACCGCCTATTGATTAGTAATATTCTCGATGCCTTCTATATGCCTCTGTAGGCCTTCTTTAATGAAGAATATCAGCTTAGCCATAGCCCTAGCATTCTTTCTATCCCAGGCCTTTGCCGCCTTTTACCATTCTACTAGCTCTTTCTTATAGTCCTCCTTTTCCTCTTTGGTAGGGGGTTCTTCTATTTCCTGGATAAGTTCCATAGGAGTAATAGGTCGAAGCTCTTTACCTAACACTATTTGGTCGACGTTATCGAGGACGTACTTACCCATTATTTCGCGCTTGAACTTGGGCCAGTTCTTCGGCCCACTCAGCTTCTCAATCTTGAATTCCTAGTAATCCGTCATAGCTGCTGTTTACTACTGTATAGACTAGGATCCAGGGGTAGATCCAGGGGTAGTACTGAGGTCGTTACACACGCGGTTTAAAGGCTTCTTTGAACGTGTTTACTGAGGGGCAGTAGATGCTGAACCCGGGCTTATAACCCTTTAGAATATTACGTCTAATTATAGACAGTGGTGGAGGTTGAACAGTTGATTATTATCTATGGTGTTGCAGTTGCTATATACATGGTGCGCAAGGCTGGCTTACTAAGCAGCGCTAAGCCTAACTAAGTTAGACTGTAGTGGAGATTCTGCCCAAATGCCAACAAGCCATTTGCCGATCAATCATTGACTGTATTAGGAGGGTTTACAGATGCGCATTTGACTATCTATCCCATACTTTACTCCCGTATTCTGATGAAACTCGAATGGCTAAGACGGCTACTAACACCATGCTTCGGAATCATCAGCAATAGTTGCCTCAGTGACGATGAGTTTGGTGACTGCTTGGGAAGAAAGAACCATCGTCTTTTCACAATTTTCCAGTGAGAACAATAAATCCATGCTCGAAAGGCCAGGCCATGAATGCTAGTTGGTTGGCCAGGCTGGGGCCAAGCTCACACGAGTCGGAGTTGCTGCGATGGCATCGAAGGGGCTGTGCTGATGAAATGGGTAATGGTCGGACAAATTAAAAGCCGTTCCCCCGGATTGCTGATTCACCAGGTTGGAGGTACAAATTCATTCAAACCATCAGAATATGTTCTTGAAGCAAAAATCCTTTTATGCCATCCAACCGTGTCCGTGAGATAGGCTTCCGAGTCGTCGACAAGGTTGGTTCTCTTAGCGGCAAAACAGCTATGCATAAGGGTGGCTCGGTATGTATGGGGGCGTAAATGAGGGTTCCAGCCGTCACACGTCATTGCTGACAGCAAATCCAAACCATCCTCATAGCAGAATCGTCGGAATCTCGAGGTCGACAATGCTTAGGCGAACCGAGCAGGTTTCATCCATCCTTTTCATAGGCATCAGGCTACATTAAAGCCCTAGACTACGCATCAATTTACACACAGCCGTTGAAAGTCATTTCCAAATGAATCGGCTAAGCCACTTAAATCCACGAATAATTGGTTTTATTTGCAAGGGCTTGACCGGTGATTCAGATGATGTCTTTACCAAAAAGATGTGATTGACAGGAAATTGACATGGATGTTACATCTCTCGTAACGTTCTTTCGCTGGTAATTTGGGCTCCGATACATGCAAATGCGAATTGTGCAATTGACCAAATACTCTGAGACAGAATGATGATCCTCCAGATGCTTGTGAATAATATGTGCATGTTCCTCTTGGATTAACTTATTCTGTTATGGTAGTATAGTCTACCGGAGACAGGTTGACAAAGCTCCTTTAATCGTCTCACCACTACCATTTCATAGTAACAATGCAGTATCTGGCGGCCTGCTGGGGAGCTTGTAGGGACCCTAGGTAGGGAAGCTCGCTTTAAGTCTATGCAAATACTGTTAGATAAACCTGGAATATTGGTAATCTAGCCGGAGAGAGCTAGCTTAAACCATCTTCTATTGCTCTTGTTCCCAGCCTTCTCCGGGTCGGTAGTACGAGCAGCATAAGCAATCATATTCAAACAATACATACCTCTGTTCAACCTGAATCTTCAAAGGACCATTGAACATGGCGGCTTGGCGCTGTTGCGGCTAGCATTGCTGAGCAAGCGGTGTTGTTGGCCAGGTGGCCTCTTCAAGCATCAACGACCCACCACGGAAGACGTCACAACATCCCTTCTCATATTGAGCACAATCGGTTCCGCCTCCAGCTTTCAAGAGGTATCTCTATAAGAGAATTGAACACTGTTTCTTCCTCGTTGCCATCTACTCCCGGACGCCTGTTAATTGCACGAACACCACGTCGAACATATAGATCTCTAGGAAATTCAGCACTCAGCGCAAATTTCGCAACCCAAACGAATGCACTGCAGCTAGAAGTTCCAGAGGCGCTTCAACTCATGACTTCCAAGGACCAAAAGCCAAATGTTACTCCCACAGAGCAAGAGTAAATCCAGATGATTCAGAAGTACTATCCCGCAGGAGTTGTACTCGTCTAAATTTCTGAGCGTACACTGACCCATCAAGAGGTTCTTTTGCGGAATTTCATTGCATGACCGATTTTATGGTGCTGCTAATGCGAGAATAATCACACGCTACGAGATTGTGAGGCGCAAACAGATACATTACTCCAACAACAACTACTGATTCATCTAAAACCAGCATTAAGATACTCATCTGCGAATACACAAAGGAGAACAGTGAGATAAGCTGGAACGCATTCGGACCGAACAGGGTTAGTAAGTCCACCCAAAGAAATCCGCATGACACGCAAACTTTCAAAAACTGGTGCCAAGTCTTGCTTTTTATCTTCACTGGAGGACCTTCTCATCCATGCAGGACCGGCTGCCAAGAATCTGCGATGTGTGCCGCAAAGGTTGTGCCAGGCCCATCGCGATCATGATGAGCGCCATGAACGCAATATCCCATGCCTTGTATACCAATAATATAGTGACAGTCTAAGATAGAAAAACGAAACACGAGAAAGAAAGAAAAAAGTTAGGGAACAGCACGCCTTTTGTTTTTGTTTGTTTGTTATCCTACACCCCCCAGCACCATAAATGGGCCAGGTTTTAATATGTGGGGTTGGTATCTATGTATTACTTGAAGCGTATACAGGGGGCGGGAATCCCCAGCCAGAATCCTATACCCGTTCTAAGGCAGTGTTTATATCTATCGCCGTAACCGTCTATTATGTGTAGACGAACCCCTAACTCGTTACCTCCTACACCCTTTGGTGTCTTACGTACCAGCTTTTTTCTACGTTAGATTCAATCGACACACCACTGCTGTGTGCTGTTCAAGACTTATCCCTGCGCAACTTGTCGACCCCTGCACATCAATTCTACCAGTCTCTGTAGGTATGCTGGAGAATCATCAAAACCACGAAGATGTTCATGTAGCCATGGATTGGTCTCAAGGATGTCCTTTCCGATTTTGTTGGATGCTCCTGCACCGGTCTGGGGATCAGCACTGTGCTCCTCAGCTTCAGGTTCCACTTCTGTCGTGTACCTGAACGCAGCCTCGAGGATTTTTGATAAGCTGGGATTGATCAAACATGGGACTCCTACGCAATGGATGCGATTGACGAAAATGACCTCGTTCTTTTTCTCGAGTATTGACACTAAAAGCGCTCTTGAAGAGCCCGTAAGAACCCCGTTGCTAGGTTTACTTCCTATGATGGCATAATGAGAGTAGTTCTCAGGAAGGCACTGTTTCATAGTACTTTGCATCCTTATCAGTACTTCAACCAAAGGTGATTTCGTTTTTCTTGCTGTTTCATGGGCTGCATACTCGTCTTCGACAGAGAAAGCGTACCATATTCCTGTTTTGTCTCGAAAGAATGTGGGTCGGTCTCCCAAAGCGTTAAAAGATGTCTTTGGACGACTGATCGCTGGTTGAATTGGGGATAGTAAGACGCCTGGAAGCTTTACTTTCAACCCTTCTGCACAAAGTTCCCCCACTCCAGATAAGGCCGATAGTAACATCCGCGTATCGGCGTCTATAATGGTCGAAGGAGCCCATCGATAGCCCGCTGCTGGAAGTCTCGGGCTGCCACTGAAGATGACATGGCTGGGAACTTGGATAGTACTTTCAGATAAGAGCCTCCAGAACTCCTGCATTCTTTGTCCTGGGGACTTTCCGGCCACTTTTGGTAAGTCAAGGTCAAAAAGCGTGCTCAAGCAAAGAGGTTCGTCTGAAGGCACAGAGATGAAACGGTCTTGAATGCCCTTACCAACGATGTGAACCATCTGGGTTCGACTAAGAGGTTTTGGAATGCGACTCCTGCGTATACCTAGGATTTTGGACCTGACGAATTTATGTAGCATCATAGCCTGCACTCTCGAGTCAACTTCATTATGTTCCTTCATGATTCGATCCAGGTTGAGAGCTTCGGTGCGGAATTGGACCCAAAGAGTGTGCGCGAGAAACGCTTCTTGGAATGTCCACATTCTTCTCATCCATGTTGAACATGCGATCCTAGTGAGAATTTCTAGGTAGTCAAGAAGAGTACAATCAGTCATTTCCAATTCAGAATCAAGAACTAGCACAGCTGCAGCGTTTTTGTATGTCTCGACCATCAATGCCAAGGCTTTCGACTGTAGTTGGGGCTCAAGAGGGCAGCATATGGTGTCAATCCAGACATAAACACTTGAGCTATGATTCCCCATCGCCTCTTGAAGGGATCTCAAACGGTTGTAGATATGGTCCATCTGACATCTCTTTAGTGAGTTGCGCTTCTTATTATTCAGGCCGTCTGCCCAGACATGCGAGAGAGCAATGTATTTAGTATCTGGGTTGCTGACAGCAACTTCCATTTCAATCATCCCATTTCTGTCGTTCAAGCACAAGACTGGAACCTTGTGCGAATTCACGATTTGCGTCAAGCCTGCCCAGTCTGTCGATTTAAATTTGACCTCATCACATTGACAATAGGGGTACCGGTGTTGGGGTTCGTCTGGAGCCAGAAGACCACGACACTCCGAAACGTTACAGTCCTGATGGCGATCTATTGGAGAAGGTGGCCTGGGCTTCTCCAATTTCTCCATGTAAAGCAAACATTGTAAGAAATGATAGCTTTTAATCAATCCATTAGCTTGAAATGGACACCATCCTCTAGACCTCATGTGCTCTACCCTTTCATTTGTCCACATCAACTCTGCCAAAGGCGGTATATAAATAAAGTTTTGAGCGTATGATTTCTTGGAGAAGACTTTCTCCAGCATCAGCCCCAAAAGCTCCATCGTTGGGCAAAGGCACTGTATCAATTGACGGTCCAACTGCGGCCCAATGAATTGTAGGGTCTGTCCTGCAACGGACACTATACATGTGAGCAGATTTGTAAATAGAGGTTCCGCACTATCCAACTTAGGCCGCACCATCTGTGACCACTGCTCCAGAAGTTCATTGAGTTTAACGGTAGTGACAATGTTTTGACCCGAAAAGCAAGACTCTGTTTCATGAGCCTCATTTTGCTGTCTTGGTGAGAGTGCAGGACCCTCCGAATACCGGATGAAGTCTGCGTGGTTGTACAACGAAGTTCCGAGGAATTTCTCAAGGGATCGGCCAAGCATTTCTTGGAGCAATCCACAGAAGAGCCACGTTTGGAGGAATTCGGGCGAGGGAGATTCCTTTGCAAGTTGCATGTAGTCGATCCAATATTTCGAGCGATCTTCATGGAGGAAAGTGTATCCTGCGGACTTTGGATATTCGAGGAACGGTATATTGAGGTAATCGATCTTTCCAATATATGGCACTAAATACTCCTCGACATGGCCAGCCCCTCGAGGAAGAAGTTGGTGCTGCATGATTTGTTGCAAAATGCCCACATGATAAGCGATACGGTTCCAGATAGCGTCGATGTTTCAAACTGAGTCGACGAGGACCAATCTACCGAATTGCGGACGATTCTGCTGGTAGGAGGCAGTCCCCGATTGGTCAATGGGCAAGGGTGAGTCGCTGCTTGTGCTGAGAGGTTGTCGCCTTTTGGGATAGCGATTGCCCCTTCCAGCGTCTGCGGAGGGTGCTTTCCAACAAGCCATATACTTTGGTCATCCCAAGGATATTAGGGTGCTCTTGCTGGTTTATATCAGTGAAGGCGTGCTCAAGGGGGCACGGCGCAAAACAGGCTTGGGCGCAGGCGGAAGGCAGCGCAAGATTCGGCTTTACTGTAAGGCGGAGGTACTCCGATTTGTATGGGATCCACACCCAAATCTAAAGCTGACCGTCATTTACCCCAAAATTAGCGAAGAAGGACTCTACAACACATCTGCCACTGGCAAGAGACAGATCGTGCAATTCCCAGATCCTATCACACTTCGCCATTCCGGCCCTCCTAGATATCGGTTACATGATTCGGGTGAGCTGTACCTGACCTAACAGAAATCTTCTCTGGAACGAAAGCCTTTTGTCAAGGATGAACTGTGTATAGACTAGTATTTGAGTGATCTATAGATGATGAGTTGATTGATCAAGGATTCTATGAAGTTGCAAGCCGGTATTCGCCAGCGCCAAGGGTGGCGCTAGTCTCTATGGAGCATGAGGCTTGGCATGTCGTGAGAGCTTTTTACATCGAATAAGTACGGATCTCGGATCTCGCAGGTAGTCAAACGTTCGTATTCGTTTCAGCGTCGTTACTTAAGATGTTACAGCAGCTTTCGAGAAGGGAGCTTCCACGAGTGCAATGTTTTCCTCGACGTTGGCTACCACAAGCCAAGAGTGTTAGCGCAGAAGCTGCTGAGTGAAATAGCAGAGCAAATACTACTGTTTGAGCGCAAACTGATTGCCCATGTGGGTCGCGGGAAGTACAATGACAAGTGCCGCAGCAGAGAGCCAATTCCTATACCAATCAGGATTCGTGTAATTACTAAAACATATTTATTGTTTTCGCAGCCGGCTGGTGTGGTGTATCGACAGATCCCATGGCTATAAAGAAAATGTGGGTACTCTAGAAGTCAATTTGTAGATGTGGTTATAGTAATTTGTGTTGTATATAAGAGGTATGTGAGAACATGTTTCACTTGACTGTTACTCGTGTGGGAAATCCTAGAGTACAGAATTTTACGGAACCATTGACGCCGACGCTAAACGGATGGCCCGCGCACTAAATTTTAGGTAGGCCAACTACCAAAGTCGAGTAGAATAAGATATAGACGTAAATATATTATAAATTTACCTTAAATAGTTAAATTTAAAACTATTTAAATATTATAAAGTTTTATTTTATTATAGGTTTACTTTACTACCGCTCCCCCTTTATCGCCGTTATAATCGCCGCCGTTCTAGAGTTTATTCGCGCCTTTATCTAATATAAATTCGAGCTAGGATATAATATCGATAATATCGCCGCCGGCCTTTATAATATAAGTCTATATACGTTATAGAGGATAATAATAATATAGAGACTTTATAATACCGTTTTTATACCGAGTAAAAATTTAAAGAGGTAGTTTAGGAAAATTAGCGAGTTTTTAAAATATAAATTTCTATATTATTTTTCTAAGCGGCCGATAGTTTATTTAAATAAAATAACCTATTTTTTATTAAACGAGTATAATATTACTATTAATAAAGATATTATTTAACGGTATTTTTACCGCCTAGGTTAAAGTAAAAAGATCTAGTATAAAGTCGCTTATAAATATAATTAAACTCTAAGGATTTTTTAATTTATAAAGTTAACGGGGTAGCGAGTTAATTAGTTAATCTTTCTAGATAAAAATACTATTGATAAATATATTAATATATTCCGAGCTTTTATATATAACGTCGATATAATTAATTTTAATAGGCGATAGGAAGTATAACTAGGCCTTTATTAATATTATATTATTAATCGTCTAGAGCTTATATAGGAGTAGGAGGTAAAATCTTTTATTTATATATATTATTAATAGTTACCTCGACTAGATTATTTATTAAAGTTTAATTACGGTGGCGATATTTAATAATTTTATCGAATATAATATCCTCTCTCGCTACGGCCGTTTCGAAGACGATAATTGACACAGGGTTAGTATAATAGTAAATAATATAAAAGATATTAATTATTCTATAGAGGATTTGGCCCTAATATATTAGAATCTTAGAGTTACCTTAATCCCGATAGGGCTAGCGGTAGAGCTCAGCCCGCTATCTTAATAAATATTTATAATAATACTCCTATTAAAGTCTACCCCGTAATAGATCGCCTAATTTGAAAAAAAGAAGTTAATACCCTCGTTAATATATTTATATAGAGTATCGCTAGTAATAATATAAATAACGTCTATATATAGAAGTAAATAAGTAAATAGTATATATTTTAAATTATCGATTAATTATAGGTAGGCCCGTAGAGCTTTAAAGTTTAATATAGAGCCGTAAAGTTTAGTATTAAAATCGCGATAGTAAAGTAAAGCGATAGGGAGGTATAAGGATAATATAAATAATTAACGGTAAAAACTATAATATTAATAAAATAGGGGCGTATATATATAGTATTATAAAAGTATTAATATTAAAGGACTAGGGCCCTAAATATATATTAATAAAATAAAGTTTTAATATAAATCTAGGCTAGATCTAGGCTAGATCTAGGTAAAAGTCGTTTAATAGTACTTTTAAAATTAAAATTATTTTAGCGCGGAGCTAGTCCCGATTCGGTTAAATAATTAAATAATTTTTAAATTATCCGAAGCTCTTTCCTATATAAATATATTATTTAATTAAGAAGTAATAATAACGAGGGGTATATATTTAAATTTATATAAAAGAGTATATAAATAATACTATATTAGAATATTCGGGCTATATAACTCTACGTGCGATTAAACGAATAATTTAAAACTATTAAAGAGTAGTTTTACCGGTTCTCGGTATAATACCCCTTTAATATTATTATAGTACCCGTACTCTAAATAGAGCTCGATAAGTAGATTTAATATAACGACTATTTCCTAATAAAAGTAAATAAAGGGCGATAATATAAAAGAGAAATATAATTATACTTTTAGAGTTATCGACTTTAGAAGAAAACTTTAATTTAGTATTTAACCTATTATTCGTATTCCTTAATAAATTCGTCCGCGAAAATATTTTTAGCGTTTATTTAATAATTCTATATAAATCCCTAGTCTTTCTAGGATAAGAGGTATTCGGTAGTATAATCTTTCCTCTTTTTAATAACGCGGTTATTAAGGATATACTCTAGTTCCTATTCTAACTCTAAGTCGTCTCGCTCGGTTTCTATTACTTTAGGGTTAGTAGGTTATAGATATTTAAAAGGGTCTTAATCCGATAGTAGGTACTACTCTAGCTATATTATTAAAAATATATTATAGATCTTCTAATTTTCCGGGATATTAAGGCGGTATACGAGCCTACCGATATAGTCAAGAACCTTAAATAAACTAGTTATTTACTAACTATACTTGCGACCCGTAAACTTATTTACTAGAATATTATATTTTCCTAGAATCGCCGTAACCTTTCGGGAAAATTTGTATATAATAGTTATAATATTATCGAATCCTTCCTACAAAAGGGGTAAGGCTAGGATAAAATCGATAGAAATTATATAAAAAGAAGAGGGCGGTATAAGAATAAATTATAGTACTCTATAAAACTTATACCTAGGAGTACCGAATAGTTAATATTATAAATAGTATCGTAAATACTCCCCTAGCTTTTTATCTAATTTATATATATACTAGTATTTAGTTATTATTTTATAGTATTTATATCTTCCTATATATAAGCTAGAATATACGATATTAAATAAAGTTTTAATATATAAAGAAGGTATATATAGGCGCTCCGGTATATATATACAATTAGTAGTCAAATTATTAATATACTATATTAAGCCGTTACCCCCCTTCGAAAATAGAAAATTTATAATATTCTCGCCGGTTTCTATATTATAGTTAAGTATATAATTTATTTTAATTTAAAAGTCGTTATTCTAGTACCCTTAAAGTAATTTTTATTTAAACTATATATTTATTTCTATTAATATATAGACTTTATATATATATATCTAGAGTATATTTAACTCGCTTTCTAAAAAGTCCCTAATTACGTTCTTTTAATATAATCGGGATAAAGTATCTAGTACTATATATTTAGCGCTAGGTTTATAACGGATCTTTATATTTTAAAAACGCTAAATATAATTTAAGGCCCGTACGATACGTAAATTAGTCTTTATTATAGATAAGGTAGTTATATTTATTTATTTAACTATATTAAATATAACTCTATAATTAATATAGACGATTGTCTTTAGGGTTAATTCGACTATATATTTAACCTTAATAAATACTTATACTATTCCTACTAGTTCTATTTTAGTAGGTTAATAGTATATTTCTATATTCTTAAAGAGTCGGCTAAGGAAAAAGATAGACTAAATCTATTTCTAGTTAGGATAGGGGCCTTTTAACTCTCTTATAATATAATAAACTATAACTTTATAACCGAATTTCTTATTAATATTAAAGTCGATAAATAGTTCCTTTTTATCATCGAAGTAATATAAAAAGAAAGGTTTAGAAAGAGTATTCTAAATAATTTGAAATAAACGGATCTCCTATAAGGAAGGTATTTTAAAACTAGTCTTCTTAATATATTCCTATCGCTAAACGCTAGTAGGGGGTATTCTATTTAATAACGCGGTTTTCTTATTTTATAAAGACTTAATTAAAGTAGTATAATCTTTAATATAATCTCTTAATTAACTAGTTATTCCTAGGTACGTCTTAAATATTATTAATATTTAAAGAAAAGCTAGTTATTTAATAACTATAAATTTTTCTTTAGAAATTAATAGCCCGAAAGAGTTAACTTTCTAACTAAATAATATAATTAACGGATAATTAATAAACGCCTTTTTAGGGTTAACTAAAATATTAAATTTAACGAATAAGGAAAATACTATATATAGGTATTAAATATAATCCTCGAGAGTCTAAAAGAATATTATAACGTTATCGATATATACTCGGGCGAATATCTTATAAATATATAGAATCCGGTCTATTTACCGCTATATATATATAGGCGAGTTCTTGAATCCTATTACCGTAATATTAAAAGTCTCTTAGCCGCGGTATAATATAACGGTGAGTTTATATTTATTTTTAAAATATACTCGCTATTAATAGAAAAAGCTAGCCGCGTCGATAACGGTAATTTAACGATAACTCTTAACGGCGCTAATTATATTATTCTATAAAGGTAAATAATAAACGTCTATTATAACTATAATATTTAAATCTCGAATATTAATAACGGTACGGCCCTTTTTAATACCGTCTAATTTTATAGTTTAAATAACGAAGACTAGGAAATTGAATAAAGTAATTTATATCGTTTATTTAAATCGTCCCTAAATATATAATTTATTAAAGGTTTCGTTAATAATCTTCCGGCTCTCGTTATTTATAGGATAAATATATATCGTTTTAAATACTTTATCTTCCTAATCGGCGCGAAGTAATATATATATTTATTCGTTTTCTAGAATATTAATAAAGCCTCCTTTTACTTAAAGTATAAAGAATTAATTAATAATCTTTACTAACTCCGGTTATTCACTATAAATAGTAATACTATTTAAGAGGATATTATTCTTTACCGAAGTAGTTACCTCTATTAATAGAATAGAAGACCGGGAACTAGTTAAGTTCTCTACCTCTTTACCCCCTAAAAGTTATTTAAAAAGTAATAAATTAGTATTAATAGTAATTATATTATTAAAAGTATTTTTAATAAAAGTTTCTTTATACTCTTAAGGAGGCCTTCGTATAACGAGTTTACAAATATCGTTATCGTTTATAATAATACTATAATAGTTATTAAATTAAACCTCTAGTACCTAGTTAAACCTTATATTTCTTAGGATCTTAACGAATTTATCCGTTTTATTCTTTATAAATACTAATTTTATTCTATCGTTAACGATTCCGGTAAAGAGATATAGGTTAATATCTACCGGTTTAAAGAAGTAATCTCGTACTAATAAATTAAACTTATGAACTTTAATAATTATAGTAGTTTATAGGGGGATAACTCTTATTTTCGTAATATATACCGGCCGGTTTATATTTATACCTTTTAAATAAACGTCGATAAGGTCCTCTATATCGTAGTTACTAATACGGGCTATTTATCGAGATATTAATATATTAATCCCTTTAGGGGCTATAACGTCTATATTAATAAATATATTTATTTTAAAATTATCTATAATATAGACTTCCTTAAGGGCGGTTTCGGTTATTATTTTATTACCGCTTTTATTTTTCCCGGGGAAGTATAAAGAGGTAACGATATATTTAGAAATAATATAATAATTAATATTAATACTAGTAAATTAAAGTAGGGTTATTATAGTACGGATTCTAATTTTTAAAAGGAAACGTATTATAAATTTATAATTAACGATAATTACTTTATAATTAATATCTTTATAACTCTTTTCTTTTTTAATTTTAGGGTTTAAACCGACCCGAATACTAGTATACTAGTATTTCCTAAATATTTATTCTATTCCCGTATTTTTAGAAGAGTCGTAGTTTGATTTAATAATAAGTTTCTATTTTAGTAATTCGTTATTTATTTTAACCTAATAATAGGTTTCCGTATTCTCGTTTATTACTAAAGACTATTTACTCTTCTAAATAATATTTATAATTAAATATTTAGGGTAAAAGGCTTTAGTAGAGTTCCTACCTAAGTTTTAATTTCTAAAATATATATATAATACGTTTTTAAAAGAGAACGACTCTTTATAAATACGATACTCGATTTATTTAAGCGAATCGATAATAACTATTTAATAACCGGCTATTTCGTTTTATTTATTATAATAATTCTTTTACTACTAATCCTAGCTTTATTTATTAACGTAATTAATATTAAGTATAGATTACTCTTCTATTTATTACTCTATAATATTATTTTCTTAAAAATAGTTCTTTTATACCTCGGTTTTATAGTAAATAATTATATACCTAGGGGGTATTTATTATTGCCCGAAATAATTAAAATTATAACTACCGGTTATGAGCCCGCGGTTTTCTTAGCGCGGTTAAAAGTTAAGACGATTTCTATTTCTAAAAGGGAAAGGTATATTCCTAGTATTATTATTAATAATTTATAGTTAAATAGGTAGTATTTAAATTTAATAAAACTACTACTACGTTTAAAGAATATTTAATATATTCTAATAAACCGGATTAATAAATTAATAAAAAGTAATTTAAAGTAACTAGTTCTATTATAGCCGGAACCGGTTAAATTATTAATTCTATTAACTTTACTATAAACCCTTTGATTTAGGAGGCGGTAGAGGCCTAGTTATTTTATTACTTTATATTATTCCTAGTTAGATTTCTTCTTTAGCGTTAAGTAAATTAAAAAATTCATCTAATAAAACGTTAGGTTTAGGCGGATTAATAAAAGATTTGAAATTAGAGTTAATATAATCGTAGATTATAGATATTTATTAATATATACTAGGAATGTCGGCGGCCCTAGTTAAGTTAAGTATTTTATTTATATACTATTTAGGCGTTTTACTAGTATATACCTAAATAAATCTATATTTACTAAAACTATTAAACTATAGTGCCTAGGGTGTTTATAGTAATATAAAAGTAAATATAAAGTCTTAATAGGAAAATAATCTCTATATTTAAAAAATAGAATTAATCTCTAAAGAGTTAGAGCGAGGGCTCCGAGCCTCCTATTTCTAAAAGGGCTCCGGAGTACCGGAAACTATAATATAATACTATAATATAAATAGCGTAACTACGCCGTATACTCCCTATATAGGATCTATATATTATATTTAGTAGTTACTATAAAGCTAGTCTTAGTATAGTATAATAATTACCTCCCCTTCTAGGGGTTTCGCCCTCGAAACTAGTAAATATTAATTTAACGTTTTAATACTCCGACGAAGGAGTATAATATAGGAGAATTTAAATTAAATAAAGTATACGCGTAACGCCTACGCCTTTTATTTGATTTTATTAATCTCTTATCTTTATAATAATAATATATTAAGAAAAACCTCTAAACTTAATAGGAAAAAGGGAGGGAAATAAATTATATTTTAAAATTTAATAATACGTCGCGTATAATTCGTAATCGGCGTAGTTATATAATTATAGATTATATTAGGTATTTAATAAAAACTTTTAAACTTAAAGAGAAAAATAAGGGAAAGAATATTATAATTACCGTCGAAAACTATAAGCCTTTATTATTAGTAGGGCTTTAGCGGTATCGGCGGTAGAGTAAATTATTCTATTTTATTATTTAGGAAGAACTCTAGTTATAAGAGTAAATACGTACGGGTAACGGTCTTAGTATAGGTATAAAGCCTTCGCCGACCTTCTAATTTTTCTTCTTTTATAATATCCTATTATTTTTTATATATATAAACTCCTATATACTACTATCGATAGTTATACTATATTTAGACTTTTATTAATTTATAATAATCTCGGCCGTATCTTTAAGCTCTTTCTTTAAGGTTGTAAATATTATATATATATTCCGTAGGTAAGACTAGAGTTAATATATTATAATTTAAATAAATCTTTTTTTTTTCTTCTTTTAAATTCTTTCTTTAAACTTATAATTATTAAAATAAATAAATAATTTATTCTATCTTTAAATAAGGTATTTATTTATATTTTAAAAGAATTAATATTATCGTAATATTTATTTTATTTTTAAATTATTAGTTCTATACCTTACCTTATTAGTAATACATATATAACTAAATTACTTTAATACTTAATATATTAATTTAATCTTTATAATATATAATATTAACGATAATATTTAAATATTTAATATATTTTTAACTTTTACTCCCCGTAAAATAACCGCCCGCTTTACTCTTACCCCGCGTTTATTTATACTTTTATACCTCCGCTACTTTAAGCGGATAAACCTAGATAACTACGTTTTATATAATAAAGTACTATATATAAAGTATATTTATTACGTAAAGAATAAATACCTATATAATTTTATATATCGTTAATATTCTAAAACCGAATTATATTAATATATTTAGATTCCGTCTAAATTTTATACCCTTATAAATTTTCTTCTTAATCGTTTAAAACGTCGAGGCCTTAATAAACGTTTTCGCGAGTAGGTTATTAGGTATACGAAAGATATTATAGCCTTCCTTTAAGAGATTAAGTTTAAAAGCGGCGATATTAAAAAAGGGAAGGATATACTATAATTAATATCTCGGCTTACTACGAGCGTCGAGGGTATAGATAATACTTTTTATACTCTAGTAAATTAATATAGTTTAAATATAATTTATATATTAATAATTTTTTAGGGAGAGATTATTATTTAAGATATAGATACGCCTTAAAATAGGATTATATAATATTAATTTAATAATTTTCTCGAATCGACGGATAAAGATAAAGCCGACGATAAAGATAAAGACGATACTCGTACTCGTTATATACGAGACGCCTCCGAATATAACTTTTCTCCCGGCTTTAATCCCGTTATTAATTAATTTAAAATACCTATTATTAACGATCTCGATATTATTAATTTTATTTTATTCTCTAACGGTATATAAAGAGTTATAATATTTAATCGTAAAGCTCTTTTAATTAAAGATACCGTAGAGCCTCGCCTTTAATACGCCGGTATAAAGGGTATAAATCGTTATATTTTAAATAAATTAATATCTTCTCGCGAGGCTTCTAAAGAAGAAGTTAAAGATAAGATTAATAATTTTAATCTTAGTTTTATTTCTACCCCTCGTCTTTTAGTTCGATTTCCCGGCCTCGGCCCTACTCGTAAATAACCGAGTCTTAATATTAAGAAAGCTAGTCGTTATAGATATAAGCCTACCCGCGAGCGCCCCGCTAGCCGTAAGGATATATCTTACTCGAAGTCTACTAATAAGAAGTAACTAGTAGTAGTTAATAATTAATAATACTTCCTCTTCCTACTCTTTTTTTTCTATACTTTTTTTATTTTTATATTCTCTTCGAATACTTCTCGTAGTTCTAGCGCGTTATCTAAAGTATTTATATTAATTTATTTATTAAAGGTCTTTAGTTATTCTAGTTATTTTATAAAATAAAATACCTCGTCTTTTACCTTCTTCTTTTTTAGTACCCTTTTTATTTTTTATTCGTTCGTATTATTTATTAATTCCGGTAGAGGTATATTAAGAATCGAAATATCGCTTTACCGTTAATAATACGGCTTTAAAAGCGATATATAAAAAATATTATAAATATAATAACTAGTTAATAATCCTAGGCGGTACGCTTATATTCCGACGGTATCTAAAATCTTAAATAGTTTAATTACTTTATAAAAGAGCTTTTTATTTAATTATTTTTATATTAAGTTTTTAATTAATAATAATATAAGGTTATTTATATTAAATAATTTCGGTTTATACCTTCTACTATAACTATATTTCTACGCTTCGACCGCGATAATCTACGCTTTTATTAAATACTCTTTTAAAGTATTTAATTTTTTAATTCTTTTTTATACCGACGGTACTTCTCCCCCGTACGTCTCGCCCTTAAAACGCGGTTTAAGAAAAGGATTATAACTATATATAATTATAAATAATATCTATTTTATTATCGTATATTATATATTATAATATACTTATTCTACTATAAATAAAAGTACTATTTAATTATTTTACTCGCTTAAATAGAAGGTTCTTAAATAATATTTTAGAGTTTAGTTCTAGCGTTTTATCTAACTATCCGTCTACGGATAAAATACGGTATTTAGGCGCCTTTTAATTTTTATTAAATAATATACCTTTAATTAAAACGTATTTATAAAGATAAAACCTCTATTAGAAATAATCTTATTAAGAACTCTAAACTTTAGGATAACTTCTTCGAATATTAACTTTATTAACCCCGTAGAGTCGATTATTTTAATAGTTAAGATATATTATAATATCTTTATATATTTATTTATAATTATAAAGACCGTATTATAAACGCGCCTATATCGTTTATTTAGAGGTAAGCTAGTAATAAAATCTATTATAATTTCCTTCTACGGCCCCGTAGGATATAATAAAGAACTAATCTCGTTATAAAGGCGGTATCGATATACCTTAACCCGCTAGTATATATTATATATATCGATATATTCCCGTACGTTAGCCTTAAGAGTACTCTAGAAATATTTTCTAATAAGTAACTCCGTTATCTTCTTAATATTAAAGTACCCTATTAATATATCGTTATAATATCGTTTTAATAACTCTTCGCGGATTAATCCTTCTTTAAATATATAAATCTTATTATTATATTTAAAAATTAATATAAAATTTAAAATCTATACTCCGGCGGAATATTAATAATCCGTTTATATAATTTCGGCGATTCTTATTTACGAGAAGGAATTATCCTTTTATAAAGCGCGAATTATTTTAATTATTAATAAACTTTTAGCGTTATAAGCCGTTTCGTAAAATATTATTAATTTAATAATAATATATAGAATAAATAATCTATAACTTATAGTTTTAGTAATAAAGTTAAATAATTCCTTTACTACGTTATAATCGATTTAAATAAACGTCTCGTTTAAACTTTTTAGAATTTCTTATCTAGGTATTAACTCCCTAGGCCTAGATAAATATACTACCGAAGGATATATCTTTTTTACGATAAGCCTTAAAGACCTTAATAACGTAAGTTTTATATATATTAAGTTTTACGCGATACCTACGGATATATTATTTAACGCCGGCGAAGTATTATCTACCTCTAGATCTTTTATATTTATAAATATATCTTATATTATAACGAAAATAGGGCCTTAATTAATACTTTTTAAATTTAATAACTTTTATTATAATATAAATAATATATTATCTAAAAAACTATCCTAGCCTTTATAATTAAGACGATATAAGAGGTTATCGGCTAAGTTACTCTTTTTAGAATAATATAAAATTAAGAAATTAAAAGATAAGAGTTTTATTACTTAACGCGCTTAATAATTATTTAATTATTTAATATTTATAAAACCTCTTAGGTTATTATAATCGGTTAAGACTTCTACTTTATATAAACTACCCTTAAGATAGTATTATTATTATTTAAATATTATAACGATTATAAAGAGCTCCTTATTATAAGTTTTATATCGAATTTTTAAACCTTATATCTTACGGGATTAAAAAGCGACGGGATATTATTCGTTATTATTTTATAGTTACGTTAAAATTATAATTATAATAAAATTAAAAGTATTTATTTTAATCCGAATTTTTAATTCTAGATTAAAATATATTAGAATAAGTATATACGAGAATAAATCGCGAAGTAGGTAAAACGCTTACTCTACCTCTTTAGGCTATTTAAATAAAGTAAATTTTTTATTATCTTAATTACCTTTTAATAGACCCGTTAATAGGCCTATTATCTATAAATAACGATAAATAAATCGACGATAAAAATTAATAAAGTCTAAAAATATTTATATATTATAAAAGGACTTTAGTTTTAGCTAGGACTAAATCGTATTAATCCTACGTTCGTTTATCGAGATATTTTCGGTATTTATAATAAACTCTAGAAATTTAATTAACCGAGTAAAGAACTCGTATTTCTTAAGACTCGCGAATAAGGAATATTTTCGTAGGCGTTTAAATACTTATCGTACGTAGTTAATATACTCCTCTTTTAAATTTAAATAAATTAAGATATTATTTAGATAAACGACGTAAAATATATCTATTAAGCCCGTTAACGATTTATTAATATAGGTTTAAAAAGTAGTAGGTATATTCGTTAAACTAAATAATATTATTATATATTCGAAAAGATTATACCGCGTAGTATAAAATATTATCTTCTATTTATCGCCTTCCTTAATTTTTATTCGATAATAAATATCTTTTAAATTAAACTTCGTAAATTATATAATATTATTTAGGCGGTCCAGCGTCTTATTAATTAAGAGTAACGGGTAGCGATTCTTAATAATAATCTTATTAAGACCTCGGTAGTTAATATATAGTTATAGTTTATTATCCTTCTTTAAAATAAAAAGGATAAAAGCCCCGGCGGGGTTTATAGAGTACCTAATTTAACCCTTCGTTAGGGCGTCGTCTAGGTATCTCCTTAACTTTATTAATTCTAGGTTCGATAAATTATAAAGAGGCCCGTATAACGGGTTACCCTCTATATTAATTATATAGTCGCTATCTTTATATAATAATAATCGACTTATTTCTTTATTTAAAAAGATATCGTTAAAATTTATAAATTTATTAAGAAGCGTAGGCGGTACGATAGCGGAATTATTAGAAGATATTATATTAACAGTAATATCACCTTTCCTAACCTTATTTTTATTAATAGGATCTTGATTAAAGAGACTAGCCTTAGTATAAATTAATATATATATAACTAGCTACGTCTTTAATAATTTCGTAAAATCCTTAAATAATTCTAATATATACGTATTTAACGCGATACCGAACCGCTAGGTACGTATATTATAATCGGTTTAAATCTTTTCCTTTTTTATAACCGGTATATTTATAATAATAAACGAGCCTTTTTTATTAATAAAGTAAAAGGTATTATTATACTCCCTAGTTTATCCTTATAAGTCGGTTAACCGGTAGACGATATTATAAATATTATAGTAATAAATAAATTACCCGCTTATCTATTTAAGAGTCGGTAACGGCTCGCTCTTAAGACGCTCTAGGTTATATTATTATATAAATATCTCGTTAATAATATTTATCTCCGCTCTTAGATCTTTATCTATTTTAATACGAATGATTTTTATATCGATATTAATTAGGTTTATAATAACTTCGCTATCGATATTTATACTCGGTCGGGTTCTTATTTCCCCTTATTCCCTCGGGATAGAGACTTCCTTAAAGATTTATCGTTTTTTAACTCGGCGGTATAATCGCCGATATAGTTAATAGTCTTTATTTTCTTCTCCGGATATTTATTAAAGTAATAACCGAGTTTATAATAATTAAAATATTTAATATCCTTAAGATTCTTATCGCTCGCGTAAATCGTATATATTTTATTTATATTTCTACGACTACCTTTATTAAAATCTTATCCTCTTATATTAGATTTATTTTTATTATCTCCGCTCTTTAACCCTTTCTTATACCTCTTCCGAGGTCTTAATTAATTATTTTAATTATTATTTTATATCTTAAAGTCTCGATTAAGATTATATTCGTAACGCGCCGTAAATAATATAAATTCGGTTCGTTTAATAAAAATACTTTAGGCCCGGTTAACTTCTTTTAAAATATTAAATCTTAAGCGGGTTATTAAATAAATTATTTATTATTTTTTATTATAGGGAGGTAGTTCGGTTTCTAAAGTATTAAAATAGGTATTAAAATCTCGTATTAATTAATTATTCCTCTAATATATAATTAATATTTAAGATTTATATTTATAACTCGGTTTAAAGGGTCCTCGATTATATTAAATAAATAGTCCGTAAAGAATTTCTACGTTAATATATTTATTAGATAAAGTTCCTTATATTTATTTTATAATTTCTTAATTTATCTTTTTAAATAGGGTATCGTATATAAAATCTTCTTTTCGTTTATTCGAAAGTTTACGGGTATTAAATAAAACGCGGTCTTTACGTCGTAGATTTATTTTTAATAATTTTACGGATTCTTCGTATAAAAATCCCGTAGTTTTAATAACCGTAAATTACCTTAATTTATATTATAACCGATTTAATTACGATTTACCGTCGGGCCGCTTTTATTTTTTATATTTAGTTTTTAAAGATTATTTTCGATTTCCTTATCTCCTTTACCTACGATAATACGTTATAAATTTTCGATATTCTTTTAAATTATAATAATAAAGGCCTCTTTCTCGAGGGCTTTCTATTTATATTTTAATTCTATAAATTATTAATTTACCGTAAGATTAATATTCTTTAATAAATCTCCCGTATTTTCGTTTAAAGTATTAATCCCGTATATCTCGCCTTCGGGACGATTATTTTTAGAAAAATCTTTTATATTTTTAATAAATTACTACCTAAAAAGGTTAAGAGAGATTAAAATTATTAAGTTATAATACCTAGGGTATTTATAATAATATAAAAGTAAATATAAAGTCTTAATAGGAAAATAATCTTTATATTTAAAAAATAGAATTAATCTTTAAAGAGTTAGAGCGAGGGCTCCGAGCCTTTTATTTCTAAAGGGGCTCCGGAGTACCGGAAATTATAATATAATATTATAATATAAATAACGTAATTACGCCGTATACTCCCTATATAGGATCTATATACTATATTTAATAACTACTATAAAGCTAGTCTTGGTATAGTATAATAAAAACGAAGTTTATATATAACTTCTAGTGTTTTTATTTTAAATTATTTAATAAAACGACCTATTTATTTAGGGTTAGCGAAGGTACGTATTAATACCTTAATATTAATATTTAGTTTATTCGAGAACTATTTAAGGGTTACTTCTTTAAAATATAAAAATAAAAGTTTTCGTACTTCCTCTTCGCCGTATTATTTAATTATATCGTTAACGCGATTCTTAAAGTCGAAAATATTCTTATATATAATATATTTTCTTAAAATAAATAAGTTATCCTTCCTATCGCCTTTAGGGTCGAAGAATTTAATCTCTTCGAGTTTTAGTTTATTCTAGGCGTTTACCCTAGAATTAATATCGTTTTAACTAGTTAAGTTATTTACTTTTAATAGGTCTTAAGGTCTTATCGGGTTTTTTTTTTATCTTAATTATTAACCTAATAATAAAGGCCTAAATCTTTAGCGATTCTATAAATTATATTATTTATTCGGAATCTATAATAGGCTACTCGGGCTCGGGAGGAGTTATAATTTTTTCGTCTTTAAATTCGTCCTCTAAAGATTATTTCTTTTATAAATATTAACGTAGCTCTTTAATATCCCTTCGGAAGGTACTAATAAACGGTATTACGGATATCTTATCTATAACCTAGGGTAGTTATATAATAAGTTATTTAAACTTAATATACTCCGAAAGGTTATTATTAAATTACTTCGTTTTCCGGGCCCTCCTTAATAAATACTAAAGAGATACTTTAATAAAAGGATAAAGCGACTATATAACTATCTAAGTAACTACTCGTCTAATATTAAAAATAACCTTTACCTATTTTAAAATATATATACTTAATAGTAGGAATTCTTATAAATAGAAAATAAAATTAACCGTAGTAAAACTTAACTAAACTTCTTCTAGGGTAATAACTAGGGTAATAATTAATAATAAATACTAAAAATAATAATACTAGGCGAATAATAAAAGTAGTATTAAAAGACTAGTATTCTAGTATTCTTTTTCTATAGCGGAAGCGTAAAAGATATAATTAGTAATATATTTACTAGGTTAGATATTTACCTAATAGGTAGTTTATTAAAATAAATAATTATATTAATAGAAAGGAAATAAATAAAGGGACGTTCTAAATACTTAATTTAATATTTATTATAAATACCCTAAATAAAAAGGGTACTAAATAAGTTATTTTAATAACTTAATAAAGAGTTTAAAAGTATTTATTTAAGGTAGTAGAGTATAGTATAGAAACACTAAATAGGTATAATATAAATAAGACTTACTATCGATACGGAGTAAATTATTTTAAATATAGTAGTTAATAGGGAGTATATTAGCCGTTTTAAGAGTTATTTTACTATTTATAACTAATATAATCGTTCTTACTAATATAGAAGAGGTATAGTTCTACGTTAATATTATTATTACTACTATTTAACACGGGGTTAATATAATAATAAATAGTATAAAAGATATTAATTATTCTATAGAGGATTTGGCTCTAATATACTAGAATCCTAGAGTTACCCTAATCCCGATAAGGCTAGCGGTAGGGCTTAGCCCGCTATCTTAATAAATATCTATAATAATACTCCTACTAAAGTCTACCCCGTGATAATAATATATTTTTAGTAATAATTTATAATAATATTAATATTTATTATAATCTAGTTCTAGTTAGGTTATATATTAACGCCGGTATTTTATTTAAATACCTCTCTCCCTATTTACCCGATTATAATTTTATTAAAACGTCGTTTTTAATCTTAAAGAGCTAGATAAAACGGTACTTTAATATTATTTAAATATACGTAGACGAGGGGCGATTTAGTTATTTTCTAAATTTAATAATAAGATTATAAACTAGTTATAAAGATCCTAGTAATATTTTTTAATAGTTAAATATTAACTATAAAAGTAAAATAAATATTTAAGAAAAGAAAAAAAAAGAGGATAATAATATTTATAATAATATAGAGTAAGAAAATAATTTATATATATAAATTTATAAATAACTCGTAGAAATAAATAACCCTAATTTATTTATCCCTCGGTAGTTTAATTATTAATAAAAGTATATAGATTATTTAAATCCTCGTCCGCTCCGTAGCCCTAGTTATCGTCGTCGTTATATTTAATTAAATCGATAATATAGTCTTTAATTACTAGTATAGGCCTCTTAACTAAAGTACTAAATAGTATATCTAGAATATAACTAATTAAGGTTAATAAATCTTTTATAAAAATATTCGAGAGATATTTAAAACTAGTAGTATTTCTTATTTAAAATTCCCTCTTTTTACGCCTAAATTAATTAATAAAATAAGTAAACGAGCGTTTTATTCTAGGTATAATCTTTAGTTTTTTTTATTTATATTCGAACTTATTATCTTTCTACCCTTAAACGTCTTTTATAATATAGTCTTTATTTAATAATTTATTCTTTACGTCCTTTAGGCTAGGCTTATCGCGGTATTATAATTTAAATTTAATTTATTTTATTAATTTAACTACGTCGCCCTTAACTAGGTTACTACCGCGATAAGATAAAATAATAAAACCGCGTATAATAAAATAAGAGGGTTAATAATAAAAAGATTTTTTTACTCTTTCTAAAGCCCTTCTAGCCTATATTTTAATTTCTAGTATAAAGATTCGAATATTTACTAGAGGGGGGGCTACCGGTTAAATAAAAAGAAATATATATATATAGGTAAATAACGGATATATATAATTTATTAACGGCGGCGGTATTAATTTAAACGGTATAGGTTTATTCTTTTACTTTTATTTTTTATTTCTTTCTTTACGTCTCTTTTTATCCTCCTACCTCTTTTTTATTCTCGCCGGCGGTTCCTCTTTATTTAGTTATTTTAAGATATCTAGTTTAATAACTTTTTACTAAACCGTAGTATCCTTATTTAATAATATATAATATATTTTATTCTTATTAACCTAGTAGTATTTATATTTATTCGAATATTTATATTTATTATATACCTAGCGGCCGAGAATAATCTAGATTAAAGTAATATTAAGATCTAGAGCGTTCGATTACTCTAAAGTAATAAATTAACGATTTATAAAATTATTTCCTTTAATTACCCTAAATAAAATAGAAGTAAAACTATTAACGCTAGCTCTAGTACTAGAACTAGTAATAAAAAGAGTAACGGCGACTAATTATAACGAAGTAGGTATAATAATAAATACTTCCCTTATAGGAGTAGGAGCCTAATATAGTAATAATTCTATTTTAAATTTATTTTTACCGCTTTTAAAGAACGTATCTAACTAATCCTCGATAACGTATTAACTACTATCGTCGTTTATAGACTACGGATATCGTCTCGTCGCCGGTAATTTTTTATATAATAACGTCGCCGTTATAAAGACCCGAAAAGTAGGTAATTTATAGTTAAAAATATATTTAGAAACCTTCTTTTAATACTCCCTAAAGACTCGCTTTAATAGGAATAAATTTAAATTATTAATATTATAATTCTTTATTTTACTAAAGAGGATAATCGGTTTCTTTATTTAATATAATAAGATACGTATTTAATAAAATATTATTTATACTATAAACTCTTTAGTAGGCTTAATAGGCCTATTTTTATTTAAAAATATTAAAGTATTAATAATTTTAGTTATAACCTAAATAAAGGTAACTTTAATAATAATAACCTTAACGGCCTTACGAGCCTTAGCGGCTTTAGTAGTAATAAATTTAATTATTACTCCTAATATTAATATTAATATTTCTCGCTCTTTATCCTTATCCTTATTCTTATCTTTATCTTTATCGAATAATTTCCTCCGTAGGAATAAGCCACGCCTAGATAATAACGGCGGTATAAAAGTAAAAATACGCCTAGCCTAATTTTTAACCTAGTTTATAAATTTACCGAAACTCTTTTAAATTATAAAAGAGGGAGTTATAAAAACTCTTTAAAGTAGTAGAGGTATAAATTAATTTAATTTAAATTAAAAATTATTTTATTTATTAATAACTCGCCGCCTAGGGTTATTACCTAGTTTTTTAATAATAAACTTTAGGCGTACTAGGGTTTTAGGAAGAGTTAGAATTAAATTATAAATTTTTAAATAATTTAAAGTTTATTTTAGGCGAGGTTAAAATAGTTTTATTTATTAAATAAATAAAAAAGTTATAAAAGCGGCCTTATCGGTAGTAGTACCTCTAAATAATATAAACGAGTATCGTTTCCTAGGAGGGGGCTTCTTTAATAAAGGGTTTTTACTATTATTATTTCCGGGTTTCTTTAAAAGTATTTTAGGGGTAATAATAATAATTATATCTCTACTAGAGCGGGGGACGGGCGGTTTATATATTATATTATAACTAGGCCCTAACCTAGTTTTAATTCTACCCGATTAAAATACTAATACGGGCCTACTATACGAATAACTTATTATATATACGTTCACTCGACTTTGGTGGTTGGCCCACCTAAAATTTAGTGCGCGGGCCATCCGTTTAGCGTCGGCGTCAATGGTTCCGTAAAATTCTATATTCGCGATTGTGTAGGGTGTATCCGGGAAGGGGAGAATCGCAAGGAAGAACAATCCTTTCTAAATAGTCGGCTAGGAGCTTCCGGTCAAATAATCACTTAGAGTATTTCATTACCTGGCGATTCGCTGTCAATGTTGGTAATTCTTGACCATCTTGTGTTCTCGACTCTCGTGGACGCTAAGATGATATAGAATTGGAATTTGTGGAGCTCAAAGTACTTTGGAGTGCCTTGATTGGAGGCATCTGCTTTCATGTCACAGTTGTCAAAGTCCTACCTGATCAAGACTATTTGATCGCAAGAGTCTTGCTGATTCGCTGCCTTTCAGTTTACAATTCACTGTCTTATGGGATATCTTAATTGTGCTGCGCGATGCAAAAGCATACTACTTTTGCAAGACAAATGTCCGAAAATTTTCTCTTGCTCTCCTATGACTGGAGCTCGCTCACTTATCGCTGCAGCACCCATCACACAGGGGATCCAGAGAGCGTATTTGACCTGCACAACGATTGGCTCACAAGTAGTCACCTGATTGGATGTTACAATGAGACAGGACTTCGCTACAATCCTATTATTCCCTCTTACATGTTAGGAATATTCATACCGTTACAGATCGACAGTATTAAAGTTTGTTACTTGACTCTTTGCTCTAAGTAGTGACCCTATTCAAGAGTACGTTGCCGGAAGAATGGATGAGCTTATCAAAGATTGGGTGATTCTATCCATCGAGCGATGAAGTAATGATGGAGATGGAACGTCTCTAAGTGCTCCTGTACGAATGGGGACATTTATTATCTTGACATCATCTTTCGCCTCGAGCTCGCCCTCCACGATGCCCCTGGCATACTCACACGACGTTATGCCGAAGCACAGCGAAGTCCTTAAAGATATCGATAATCGCGATCACCATCGCCCTTTTGCTGGTGCTGAATCGTTCGTTCATCGGATCCTCCTTCGCCGTTCTGGGAGGGAGATGAAATCGAATTCTGCTGCGCGGCATAGCTATCGGCTTCCGTCATACGATGTTGCAAAGATATGACATCAGGCGTATGGGTCAATGTATCGCTGCCATAATAGCGCTCGGGAGACGCAACCCGAGACCTTTGGCTTCGAGTTCGTGGATCGTAGGTGGCCGGTGGTGGACGCACGTTGGACATCCCACCAAGGTCTCCATCGATGGTCAGGCTGAATGACGACCTTGATCTGCCGAGGTTATTGAGGGCTAAGTCAAGATCTTGATCGACCCGTGCTATGAAGACTGTTAGCGAAAAGTTCTACGATCAAGTCAGCTGGTGTCACAAAGGCACACCTGCGGTCAAAAAAGAATGGGTAGGAGCGAGATGATGTCGAGCAAGCTGGTAGAGACTTCGAGCCAGGTACGTCACGGCAATGACGACGAGTACGCGAGTGATGCTGAGGACAAAGATATTGTCACTCCAATCCGACTGAGGGCTGTTTGTGATTACTGGCATCATATCTTGTCCAGAATTGGATTATTTGAACTTCTGTTGAAAGGCTGAATACCTTGACCGGTGAGAGGCAGCAGGCCATCAGCGTATTTAAGGCCATTGTACGGCGATCACCACGATGGGAGCTGTCTATTCTGACGTCGTGCAAGAAGATTGATTGGCAAGAGTTGGCAGCGAAGCAACACCAAATCAGCCTGACTCGAGGTGGTAGTCGCAGCATCACGGGTCATTGCAGCGGATTCCCACGGTTGCCCCCGCATACCCGATGCAACTGCACATGAACACCCAATGGCTTCATTCGAATATCGTGCTCCCTTCTAGGACTTGAATGCTCTCTTTTATTATTCATGCATTCTCTCGCGGGCTGGGGCATCCCTTTCGCCCTCAAATGTGATCACTTGGACAAAATAACCTGCGAGTGGCGCAATAAGGGGATACTAGCTCCGACTCTGGAAATGTAGTGGTTCCGCGATAGATGTCAAAGACGGAGTATTGAAGAGACACCAGGTTTCGCGCATGGTCATTGTTGCCCGATTTTCATGCACACGAATGCTAATCGTCGAGGTTGTTGTGGAGAATAGACTCTGTCGGTTGGTTTACATCGTTTCATGCAGAAAGTGCCAGGTCGCCTAGGTACCTCTTACGCATTGGGTAGAGCGTTGAGATGTTCAGTACCCTGGCTAGCCAATGAAACATAGGTAATATCTCAACTACGGACTGAACCCCTGTTCCAATGACCTCAGATGACGACCTGAGCCACGTTCGCACGATAAAAAAGGCAACCATGGTCCGGGCCAAGTCTCGCTGCAGCTTGCCGATGCAGGGAGGGAACCTTTCTCAGCAAGCCGCAGAGAGAACATAATTTCTGCCTCTGCTTCGGTGTCGTCCTCTTAGCTCGTGAAGGAACGTGCAGCTAACGACGAGGATGGGCTGAGAAAAGAAATGAAATCAAATGAATAGCATCTGTTCTACACCATATACGAGTAATGCACCCACGCGAGGCCTAGATGTGGAGATCTGGGTATACGCCCATGCTGTCTTGGCGCTGGCTGAACCTTGTTGTGACATTACATTCTCGTAACCTCAAATTGTAGCGTACTATTACATATCTTCCGCACAAATCCAATAAAGTTCTCCAGGATGGCCATGCTACCACTTATACGCGGCTCGTAGGCATCAACGCGAAATATCCATTAAGGCTCGGTCAGTCGTATCGAATCCCATCTGAGTGTAGGCACTCCATAATGTCTGCCCCCCATTCAATACTACCGATCTGACCTAGTCGTCCATGTCTTGGCATTTCAATTCTCGCCGGGATTTCGAAAAGCGTATTTAAATGAAGCAGACGCTTAAAAAGCACTCAGTAGCTCGAGGACTTAAATGCTCTAGTTGTGGTAGGTGTGCCGCTATTCTGCTAAACAAAGTCGGAGAACGAGAAAGTGGAGGAATGAGCATCATACCACAAAACCTCATTTTTATTGACTCACCATCCATGCCAGCCTTAGCTGGTATCCGTAGTCGCCGTCGACCCAGGCTCTAAACCATCCACACTCTTATCTTGAAATTCCTTGCTCCTCCTCGTCAGGCGGCGCATCCCCCGTTGCCACCCCATGAATCACTTCCTTCCCACCCCACTTCTGCACCATCAGCAGCAGTCTCAGCATTGAATCTAAGGAAGTCTCTATATTAGGCTAACTCGGCTCGTAAGGCCCAAAGCTCCACTCAACATCGCGAAGACGATATGGGCCGGCCTTCGTGCAGTGAGTATCAAGTGGTTGGTTCCACCAGTATCAAATGATACTAATTAAAAGTAGTTTCAGATTCGTGGTTTGTTCAACAGAGAGAGTGCGGCCGGTGCTCCAGAACATGAGCCATTCGGGTCCCGGGATCGGCTTAAGCCGGAGGAAGAGTCGGGTCGAAGGGACCTGAAGAGTCAGGGCAGACGTTGCGGAGTATGAAGGGTTAGGCGCCGCTTAAAGACCGTGTCAGCTTCGGGTTAAGTGAGCAGGGATATAGTTCACTTATGCGCTTGGGGGCAACGCTGGCATCGAGGCGTTTAGAGTGAGTGAAAGGGTAAGCCGTTGTGTAGGGAAGAGGTTCAGTAATGTTCAGCAATGAATGTGGTCCGATGAGACTCAAAGAGATTGGAGGTGGCAGTGCAGAGGCTGTGCCTAGCGAGATGAGGATTGTAAAGAAAAGGCTGCTGCTGGGAGGAATATCAAAGCTGTCGGCGATCTTTGCAGAGAAAACAGAGCAGAGCAAGGATTGAGATATGAGTAGCAGTACTCTCCACGAGAGGCGCAAAGGACGGCAATGTGACTTTATCTATCTGTGGGTTTTGATTCTTGCTAAAGCCGCAGCACCCGCAAGAAATCACCGTGCAAATCTACATTGATTCCGAAAGGAATTATTCTGCAGACGTGCAGTCGAGAAGGAAGTCGCGCAAGCATCGATGCAATAACGCTCGCCAAATCAACAACTCCGTACAGGTCAACGCTTGCAGTCGAGGGTTGTGGACACCACGCACCCTCTCATCTGGTTTGAGCCTTCGAGATAGGGAGACAGAACTGGGTGAGCCCTGGAACGAAGCAGGATACGAAGACATATTGCAGCAGAAAAGGTCTGTGTGCCGGTAATTATGCCAAGCCACGAAGAGACTTCTGGTATGGCGTGACAGAATATACTGTGCATTATAGAACATGGCTTGGCGAGCCAGCTTATCTCCCCGTTCATCTCAGCATGTGCTCTAACGATTGATAAGAACGCGCGCGATATCGCGGCGTCTGGATGAGAGTCAAGATTCTCTGAGTCTTTGAAGTGTTCAGGGTTTCTACACATCCAGCTAAGTAAACATGAAAATACACGTGAGGCACAGATTCTGATCCACTGATGGCAATGGTCAAAGCTCCAATCCCATGATACCAAATCTGATACGGCAAGTCTGCATCGACAACTGCCGTCATTGCTCGCAACTGCTGTCGGGTTGAAGAAAGCTGGCGCCGGTGAGGTCGTCAAAGAAGGAAACCAAATGGCCACTACTAAACTCCTCGCCTCCTATCACAGTAGTCAATATCATCGCATGTATCATTCATGGGAATCCAGGGGTCTGATTTCACAAAAAGCCTCTCCAAAGTGTGACGGAACAACGGCTTACGCCGTCGTCTTTTTGTGCTTCAGTCTATGCATTCAGTTGATTTCTTGAAAAAGCATAGTATTGTAGAAAGGGTTGCGCTGGCCAGAGTCGTGACAGTGAGTTTCAAAATTACAGCGCAATTGCTCGTCTAAAAGATCATTGCTTGAGGGGGCCTCGTTATCAGCAACGAGTGGTATTGTGGTCGTGTACTGTGAAATAATGGAAAATTCAATCATGTCTACGCTCTGGTTATTCAAGGAAGGAGAAAAGTGAACACTTATTCAAGACCTAGGCGGGATCAAATTATCAATTGAAGGAATTTAAAAGCGCACACTTTCGACGCTCGGAGATGCAATCTTTCGTGGCTACTTCGGCATGATCTTTGGTCATGTCCCTGCTCGATTTCAAAGCCGACCAATCGGTAAAGGAGGGACGCTCCCTCCTCTGATACAATATCGGCCGAGGTTGGAGTCACCTCGAAAGTTGTGTCACCTCTTCAGTGAATGTCGATCTGTTTCGGCCTAGTGCCTCGTGTGTCCTCCCGCTTGTCACTCTTCTCCAACATGCTATACTTTTAGACACGTTCCTCCATCACGTCGAAACAGTCTTCAATTCTGAAGAACAGTCCTAAGTCTCCGTCCTACAATTATAATCTGGGACTCGTTATGCAGCTCTACACAGCCGTCGTTGCCGTCATAGCCCTTCTCGTATGCGTGTCACACAGCACTATTCAGATCAACGTAGGCCAACATGGTCTCCATTACGAGCCTCAGAACATCGATATTAACAGTGGAGACACCGTCCAATTCAACTTCTACAACGTGGGTCTTCTCACCAACGAAGTGCTTGATGCAATACACTAACGCGGCCCCAAATAGAACCATACAGTCATGCAAAGCTCCTCCTCAACCCCGTGCGAACCTCTCTCCAACGGCTTCTACTCAGGCATCATACCCGCCAGCCTCAACCACGTTGCGCCTGAGAAATTCATCCTTAGCATCAACGACGGCCAGCCAATTTACTTCTACTGCTCGATTTCCCGCCACTGTCAAGCCGGTATGGTTGGTGGAATCAACGTGTTAGTTGCATATCTCATGTTGTATACGAAGGCTTTGTTTGGCTAATCGCAGGTATTCAGGGCTGCAGCAGACCTCGTAGCGTATGCGGACAAGGCTGAGACTTCAACCCCAGATGCCTCTGCCGAAATGCCTCCTGGTCCGGTAGGCGGGGTGATCAGCACCATCACGGCAACTTCTGCGGTCACAGAAGCTTCCCCGCATCCGAGCCCATCCTCAAACGCAAATGCCTCGTCGCACGAAACCTCTTCCTCACAGTCGATCGCGTCTTCGAGCGCTAAGTCCTCACAAGCTTTCTCGACATCATCAGAAGCGGTGATATCATCATCATCAGTCACAACAGCGGCTAGCAGCACAACGGCAAGCACATCAATCGCAACGATCATAAAGACGATTCCACCATCTAGCAGCATTTCAGCAACCACGGTCGAGACACCTACATCCTCAACTAGTACAACCGCCACTACCACAAGTGCAAGCGCTGCTGTGAGCTGGGATTCAGGGAAAGCCTTAGAGATTGCTTTTGGTGTCTTTGTTGGGGTAGTGGTGGTGTTGATGAGTAACTCTAGGGAGATCATGTACGGCCTTTTAATCTGATAGCCTTGGTCACTTGCCTTGGCTTGTACGGAAGTGAGAGCTTTGTGAGTTGGTCTGAGATGCTTCACGCACTCAAAATCAGTTCTGTTGGAAGCAACACAATGCACTCTCTGGCGACAACCATTATGTTTCAGATTCCAATTAGTCAAACACCTTCTTCAAAATTTCCATGAGCTGTTTTTTCCTCTCAAGTGGAATTGCGTTGGTCTTGCAATACCTGTCGCTCAGACTCTCCTCCCCCAGTCCATCTAAGTTCTCTCTACCGAATCCAAAGTCGCCTAGGCTTCTTGGCATGCCCAGATCTCTGAGAACAGCGTCTAATGCGTCACCCAGATCAGTCTTACCCTGCTCGAGCGTACGTTTTCCAAGTATCGCTTTGATAGATGGCTCGCTCCACAATATGTCTAATACCTTTTGCTGTTGTTTCTCGTTGACCCGTGCGTTGAACTTACAAACTGCCGGAAGCAACATACAGCTCGTCACCCCATGTCCCACGCCTAGCGGGCTAAGCTGATGTCCGATACCATGGCTACCACTCATCGGCACCCTCAAGAGCGCCGCGGCAATCGCATCGACAGCTCCTAACTGACATTGCAGCCTTGGCTTCACCTCATCAGGTTTTTCCTTAGTCTGCAGCAGACCTGGCAGCAGCTTTCGCAGCCCTCGCTCAGCAGTCTCGTCGCCTTCGGATGCGGGCTTGAGAGAGCAGATAGCTTCTACACAAGGGTCTACTGCCCTGATTCCAGTACTCAGCCAAATCCGTTCGTGCGTTGTTCTTGATAGCTCAGGATCCAGGATTATGAGACGGGGCCCGATTGACAGATGCTGGAATGAGTGGTCGTGATGGGTTTCGTCATTTGTGGCTCCGGCATTGGGTGTGTACTCTCCTGCTGAGAGTGATGTTGGAATGCAAACAATTGGGACTTTTGTTGGCAGGATAGGATTTCCTATGGTGGTGCTGTCGACGTACAAAGTCTAAAGCTCATCAAAACAGATAGCATTATTAGCGAGGGCCAGGGAGACGACTTTGACAGCGTCTTTCCGACTTCCTGCACCTAGCGTGATAAGGCAAACTGCCTCGCTCTTTTTGGCTTCCTTTGATTACCTTGAGGATGTCAGAATAGTAAGAATGAGATTTGACTCCTTCTGTAAAACCCGCTACAGCGTCCTTCCCAGTCCCGTGCTCCAAGGCGGCTGTAAGCTTAACCACAGCATAGGTGTCCCTGCTCAACGTGCCTGACGCTAGGATGTGAACGCTAGTAGCGTGAGAGGTCTCAGTAACGTAGACTGCGCATGCCTCGAGATATGAGAGACCATAAGAGATATAAGGAGAAGATTTAGGTGAGTTGCCAGGCGCAAATGCCGGGCGGTATGTTTCTTTTTGCATGATTGCCAAAGCTAGGAGAGAGTTGTGTTGGAGAAGAATTAACACAATACTTTACAAGCCCGGAACTAGCTTCTAAGGAAGTGGTTTAGGACGAAGAGAAGTCCAATTGAGAGACCCCACAAAGCCAATGTTCTTCTGGTATTGGTGGTGATGCGGATCAACGAACAAAAACAGTGTGCAGGAGTATGTTGAAATCGCAGCTTTCTTCGTCATGATTTGTGTAGCACAAAATTCCTCGTCTCCAATCGCTAACCAGATCCTGAGGTGTTGCTTACGTCGTCCCCAAGGGAGCCCGGCACGCCTCGGAGAAATCCTTATTGGTTACTATAGGACACGTCCTGTGTGCAAGAAAGGCCAAATGTACTCAACCTCGCGCTTCAAACGTCTGTCGCTCCCCAGGTAAGTCTTTCTTCGTTCCCCCACACCTGGTCATGTCGAGTTCCGTAGCTAATACTCAGCAGGGCGCGGATGTAGGTCCGCCAAAAGCAGCTTCAATTGGTTCAAAATCAGCTTTAGGCGCCGCATGGCTTGTTCTCAATCAAATTGGGACTCGAGCCCTCACATTCGCTGTCAACCAAGTCCTTCTACGCTATCTGTCCCCTAAAACCTATGGAGTAGCCACACAGCTTGAGCTTTTCTCCGTCTCGATCTTATACTTCTCAAGAGAAAGCCTACGCGTTGCACTTGCACGGCAACGAGATGATTCTTCAGGCGAGCCAGAACAGCCCAATGGAAAAAGACCAGAGGAGAAAACCGCACGGTTAGCAGTCAGCTATGGGCCCAGTCGAAAGATGCAGGAGGTGGTCAACCTCTCACACATTGCAATTGCCCTTGGTCTGCCATTGACTGTTCTATTTGGCTGGCTGTACGTACGAAGTGCTGACTCTGAGGTCTTGGAGACCCGTCACCTGCGAAATTCGCTAAACATATACGCCCTTGCTACAGTCCTAGAACTTCTGAGCGAGCCTGCCTTTGCTGTTGCCAAACAGCAGATGCTCGATGGCACGCGTGCTTGGGCTGAGTTCCGTGCCTCGACTCTAAGATGTCTTGTTACTTGTGGTACCGCAATCTGGGCCAGCAGGACAGGACATGATCTCGGGGTCCTCCCATTTGCAGCTGGTCAATTAAGTTACGCCCTAATACTTGATATCATCTACATATGGAATCTCCTACCCATATGCAGTCAGAATGGCGTTTCTCTGTTCCCCAAAGACATCTCTTCCAAAGGCGACTACATTCTCTCACGCTTCTCTCGCCCCCTAATGACAATTGCAGTAACGTTTTACGGCCAAGCAATCTTCAATCAAATCCTTACATCGGGCGACAGCTATCTGATCGCCGCACTAGCCCCTCTCCCTGCCCAAGGCGCATACGCCCTAGCAGCCAACTACGGCGGTCTTCTCGCACGCATGCTCTTCCAACCCATCGAAGAAGCCTCCCGCTCCCTCTTCGGCCGCATCCCCTCCTCCCAAAGCCAATCCGCCGACAGCAAGCCCCTCAAAGCCGCCCTCATCCACCTACACACAATACTCCGCTTCTACGCCCTCCTCTCCCTTCTCGCCACCACCCTCGGCCCACCCCTCTCCCCTCTCCTCCTGCGACTCCTCGCCGGGACGCGCTGGACCACCACCGAAGCCCCCTCCGTCCTCTCCGCCTACTGTTATTTAATCCCCCTCCTCGCCGTCAACGGGATTCTCGAAGCCTTCGTCAGCTCGGTTGCTACCCCAGCGCAGATTAAGGCTCAGAGTTTTTGGAAAGTGAGACAGCTATGCGCCTTTGCTGGGAGTAGCTGGTTGGCGTTGGGGGTTTGGGGGTTGGGTGCTAGGGGGTTGGTGGGGGCGAATGCGGTGACGATGGCAATGAGGGTGGGGTGGAGTTGGGAGTTTGTGGGGGCCTATTTGAATGATGTTGGGGGTGGCGAGGGGTTGAGGGTGCGGGACATGGTACCGACGGTGGGGAGTTTAGTGGTGGGGTTGAGTGCAAGATGGTGCTTGGGGCATTTGCTGAACGGTGGGTCTGACGTTGGGTTGGCCGAATTGATGCAGATTGGGGTCGTTGTTGGTCTGTGTGGGATTGGCATGTGAGTTCGACCCAATTTTCAGTCAGGTGGACGAGTGATGCTGACAAGAAGCGACAGACTCGTCTGTGAGCGTGATTTCCTGATATCGATGATACCAGAAGCGGCGATTGATCGTTTCCCAGTTCTGAAGCGCATTACTGGAAGTAGCAAAGAGAGCGAGTCTCGTAAGAATAAGTAGAAATCGAGGTTTTCATAATGGCGCGAAATTGCATACCATTCTATTCTATCGACATTGCTAGTCTCAGCACATGGGTTTTCCCAAGCATCATAACATCCATCAATCATCAATCAAATACTATCTTCTTCGCCTTCTTCATCTCTCCTTCCCCTACGTCCTTATAAAATGCTCCATATGCTTCATGCCCCTTCTTCTTGACCGTTGAGCCAAATTTAAGCAAATCATCTGGAATCTCCTGCCCAGCGGCTCTAAGCACGTTGATAAGAGCACCTGACAAACCCTTATCATGTTCCGTAAACAGCGTGATCGCTAAACCTTCAGCACCTGCACGTCCAGTCCGCCCGATGCGGTGGACGTAGTCTTCTACTGTTAGCGGGAAAGTCACGTTGACCACGACTTTCACATTTGGTATATCCCATCCTCTGGCTGCAACATCCGTAGCTACAAGGAGCGGAGATTCACCGCTTCTGAAACTCTCGAAACTGGCAGTCCGAGCAGCTTGGCCCATGTCGCCATGTATACCCGCCACCTTCAGCCCGCGAGATCGTAAGAACCCCTCCACGCGCGCAGCTTCCTTTTTGTAAAGGCAGAAGATAAGTATACGGTCGTTTTTCTTGCCACCGGCTGTATACTGCTTGAGGAGTTGTAATAGCCGCTGTTCCTTGCCGCGAGGGTCGATGACTTCGACGAGTTGTTTTATTTTCGTATTAGCTCTTAGCTCGCCAGTGGGATTGTCGGCACCGATAGAGATATGAACGGGCTGGGTCATGAATGTGGCAGCTAGCTCGCGGACAGATGGTGGCCATGTGGCTGTGAACATAAGAGTTTGTCTACCTTTGGTGGGCGTAGTGGCGATAATTTTGCGGATCTCTTGTTCGAAGCCCTTGTCGAGCATACGATCTGCTTCGTCCAAGACGAGGTAGTTTACCGAGCTGAGGTCTGCCGCGCCTTCGTCGATGAGGTCGTTCAGGCGGCCAGGGGTAGCGACGATTATGTGCGCAGTCTTGAGTGCCGTGCGCTGGGCATCTTTGGGTACGCCGCCATATACACAGACGGTGGAGAGGGAGGCGGGTGTTGCGAGTTGTTCGATTTGGGTGTGGATTTGGACAGCGAGTTCGCGGGTGGGGGAGACGATGACTGCTCTTGCTGGACTATGGGATTTTGGAACCTTAGGAGATGAGGTGATGGAGCGTATGCAGGGGACGCCGAAGGCGAGAGTTTTGCCTGAGCCGGTTTCTGCTACGCCTATTACGTCGCGGCCTGAGAGGAGGAAAGGCCAAGCGGCTGATTGGATGGGCGTGGGGTTGCTGAAGGAGGTGAAGGATGAGGAGTCGGAGGTTGTGGTTAAGGGTAGATAGGAGAATTTTGTAATAGGACGTAGTGGGGTGGAGGCTGGGTCTTGGATCTTGATGAATTTGGTCGACAGAAAGTCGTTAATCTCGGATTGAGGGAGCGCTGTGAGGGCTGGGTCTTCCGTATATCCTGTCGTCGACTGCCTCGTAGTCTTGCTTTTGTTTTTTGGATTTTTTGCAGCATTATCATTCACGGCCAATGGCCCTTCTTGCAAGACTGTGCCATTGCTTCCTTCTTTCTCTGCCTTTTTTGTTGCCTTCAACCGGGCTTTTTCTGCTTTGCGCGCTGATTTTGCAGCACCTTTATCCTCCTCATCTGGCCTGTCGCTTGCTGGTATCTGTTCTTCGGACTTTGCATCCGCCCAAGTTTCTTTCTCCAGCTTTTTCGATTGTTTTGCCTCTTGCCGCCCCTCTTTCAAGAGTTTTGCTTCTACGTTGTTGTTTGTCGGCTCTGAATTCCCATTCTCGCGCTTACGTTTCTTCAGCTTTTTTTCAGAGGCGTGCCCATTGGCTTGAGCTTTCGCATGCAACGCTTCTGTCATTGCGGCGACTTTTATCCGGTCAACCTGAAATTTTCCAAACGTTTTCTCTTCACGAACCAAGATCGTGGGAGCGGAATTCCTCCGTCAGCCCTAGAAGGGTTCACGTAGAGCTGGTTGCTTAGGTGACAATGCGAGACATCAAAAGTCCGCTAAGAGCAGCCCTAACCCTAAGACCTAGTCAGCCCCCAGAGCGTGCAATCCCCTTCGGGCTTGGAGTATCCGAGAATTGGGGCCGAACCGAGAAGCTCTAGCGAGTAGCTTTGGCTGGTTCTTCCAGGCAGTGGTAATTGTCCAAGCAGCCCTTATAGGGACCAGGTGCTTGCCAAGCCACTATGATCCTTACAGTACGGCTATCAGAATGCTGGTACGGCTGGGAGGCTGACAGCGAACGAGGAACATGTCTCTGAAAAGATGCAATACCGAGATGTTGTAATATCTTCGGCGCCCGGATTACGATGTGCCTCAGGCGGTTGAATATGAAGGATTTGCGCCGCAACTATTACAAATTTGTTCCAAGAAACAGCTACCAAGTAGCTGGCTCGATGTCTTAGGAAACAGGCGAAAGAAATGCACTCGCTTGAAAACTTATTTCAACAAGAGCGCTCAAACAGCAGTTGTCTACACAGGCTCTGTGCAGTGCGGGGACTGTACATCGGCAAAGAGACTGGCTCGCCTGCAAAATAATGCAACAATCGCTTGTAGCCACAACCGACGTGGTCTAGAAAAGTCTCTCTGACGCGCGATAATCCCACTCTTGAAAATATTTTCACCGAGATCCATCAATATTTTCAGATTAGACAGCCTTTCTATGCCTTCATTTGCTTTCGTGTATGGGAATACATTACCAGCTGCCGCGACCCCTTCTTTGCGAAATGACTTTGACGAAACTGCCTCTCGTGCTGGGATCAGCTACAATAGCTGCAGGACTACTACTGAATGTCACAGATCCCCAGATGCGTTCAAACGGGTCATTTTCCTTCGGGTAATTCATGCCCGCTACTACCACCGAAAACGATTCGATAACTAATCGAAGGACTAGGCAAGTAAACGGGACTCTACAACTGAATCCGTTGCCGAATCCTTACCCCGCTCCAGGCAAACCTTTTAGCATTTATTTCGAAGAACGGCAGGAAACACTCTCCCGAGGCGATGTAGTGGGTTGCATTCATCAAGCTTACGACGTAATTCTCCACCATCTTTGCCAACACGGAGATAGTCCGCTTCCTCGAGTCCCTAGTTCCTTAGACTTCCAGTTCGGAAACGTTATATTCGGGATTGCCCCAGTTACCTGGTTGCCTCCGCCCTTCCTAACATACAATGATACACTTGCAGTGTTAGAAGCGTTCTCGGTAAAGATGAGTCGAGACGGATATTGTTCATGGTATGCAGAAATCGCCCTGACAGAGGGTGGTGGATATCTTGGGGATGCCCTCATCTCAGAGATCGAAGAACGCAGCTTACAGCTTTAACCAATCTCAATTTCATACCCCGTTCTCGGTACAGACATTACTGTGGACTTCAAACCACAACCAGAGGAAGGCGTTGACCAAAGCGATGCTACTATTGCATCTATCAAGCTCATCATGAGCTCATAAGTCATGTTGCCGCTCACGGGGACGGTCTGATTGACGACCCCATGTCGTACGAGTATAGAAGCATTGCGCTAGACATCACGTCCCTTAGCATATCTCCAATCACCTACGTGCAGGTACTCGCTTTATTGCCGGCGTTTTCAACAAGAATGAGTCGAGAGGGTTACACTGTTTGGCTTGTAGAAGGTTTCTCGACTGAGGGCAATGTTCGCATCGCAGACGCGTTGATCTATGACGACGAAAATTGGCCACCAAAGTCACAAGAGCTGACTTCAGGATGATACGACACGTCAATGGCTTTACTCCATGCCTTCGCATGATGTATAGAATTACTAGATAGGTCTCTATCCAGGCTACGGAAACCTCTTGACTAAGGTTATCAAGCCTTGTAATCATCTCAATGAATGTGGGCAAGGCGGAACAAAATAGGAACAAGCAAAGCCGAACAGCCCACTAACTGTAGCCAAAATACATCGGATCGCTGGGATGGCACATCTCAAACATCCTACTGCTTCAGTAACAAAGCATCTTTGGGTAAAAGTGGTCGCTGGATTTTGATGTGAATTTGTGGCATCGGTTGTGCAAGGACGTCATCTCCAGAAAGCGACGTGAATCAATCCTGCGCTTGGCCATTTACTCACGAAACGACGGAGAACTCTACTGCAGCTTGGAATTCTTTGCCTAAAAAATCGGTATAGACGAAAGTAACCTTGAGATCGTGCCACTCCGGCTAACCGTGTACCGCAGCAGGTGGACTGCGTAAGTTGTGCGTCTTAGGGGACAACAACTCTGGCAATGATGTCCTCCCAAATACTATTCAGGGAAATGTCCAGCTCTGGCGCAAGAGAAGATTCCAAATCCACAAGATCGTGGTCTTGAATGAAATTGAGTGCTGGCCAGATTGGCTGATTGCGGTAAATCCCTGGCGCCATAATCAGTAAAGCTTGAGTAAAGGGGCCTTTGCACTAGGCATCGTCACTATTTGGCAAGAGCTTGCCTCAGGATAGCCAAGCAACTGGTCACAATTGCTGTAGCCATGCTCGTTCCGCCGCATGAACAGTAGAATTTGTTCAGTGTTTTTCCATACGCCTCCGCCAAAGGTGTTTGAGTCTCCTTCTCTATCTTAGGATCCTTGACAAAGCCCAGCGTTTCCCGAACCAGAAGGGGGGTCATAGCTAACACATGTGGGCCGAGATATGCAGAACTAGCTCCGGAATTCTATGAGCGATATTTTCATGTTTTTATGATGTGGGATACACGGACTGCAATCAGAGGTTTCCGCTCTAGGCAGACGATATCAGGGTTCTGTCACATAGCCTCTCTATTGGTCCAAAAGGGATTTACGAATCAGAAACAAGATCACCCAGATCAATTATTATCTCTATACCTCGATCACGATGATGCGAAAGTGCGTCTATTCAACTCTCTTGAGCTGTTCGTGATTCTCTGGGCAAGCACTGCGCAGTACGAGAAGTCTCCTGAGATATGCTCCCATGTCTGCCTAATTACCAACTACCTTGGTTCGCCAAGTCCCCAGGCTCTGTTTGACGAGGAATGGCAAACTCCCAACACACAGAGAGGAATATTATGATGCCCAGAAACTGTTCAGCAGAGACTGTCTAATTGCTGATCCCTGGATTGGTAAAAGACGACGGACGGCGAAGTGGTGGCCAAAACACAATGATGCATGGTCTGCCTCTTCTTACTCAGAAGAAAAATACATCCCAACTCCCAACCCTGAAATGTTTGACCTCAAGTTCCAGTGATGAGAGCAACGAATACATGACCTGATGCTGAGAAGGAGGAGAAAAGCTACCGCTTGCAGTGAAGCCTAAGCTGACATCAATGAGAACGAAGAAGTAGCAAAGATACAGGGCGAAGTGAGCTTGGCCTCAAAACCGAACCAATTAATGATGGAGATAACAATTGTAGCTTTATTTAGGCAAATGAGTGGAAAATAAGTATGCTAAAATGAGACCAGCGGTGAGAGTTGCTCTTGGCCAAGCAGATGAGCGTCGTGTATGCCAATTTCACAGATGACGAGCAGCAAAATAGCCATTGAGTGAGCAGAAGAGTGCTAATCTCACCATTCCCAAATTTCCCACCTTCCTCCCCCAGTCTATAGCTCCTTGTGCATGCATTTAACCCCGTTCCCGGCCAGCGAACGAGTCCAAATAGTATCCCTGCCGCTGAACATGATGAGATGAGATCATAATCATCTCGCTCAATGTCATGTCTTGAGGAGCTAGACCACATTTTCCGAACTCAATCATTTTAGATCCCCAGCCTGCTTTTGCTTTGCATCTCGTATCAGCTGCATCGCAGTGCTAAAGTCTTCTTCGTAGCTGAACTCGCTCACGGGTTCAGTCGTCTCTTGAACAGCGTTCGGATCAGCGCCACATTCTAGCAACAAGCTCACAGCTTCTATCCAACTACGTCTGACGGCTTTGCATAGAGCAGTTTCACCATTGGTGTTCTTCGCCTCAATATTGGCCCCTTTTTTGATCAGAAGTTGAATGGTATCGAGAATATTCAGATTGCATTTGACATCGGTGAACGCTGCATCCAAGGCATTTGCACCGAGGTCGCTGTCACATTTGGTATTGGGATCTGCTCCATGCTCTAATAGGAGCCGCACAATATCGACGTTCTCATTGTGGACAGCTCTCATCAGAGGTGTACCCCAATACCTTCCTGCATCATGATCAATGTCTGCTCCTTCGTCAATTAGGAGCTGAACGGTGCTGCAATGATTCTTATGCACAGCACTGCCAAGAGGCGTAGTACCTAGGGCCCCATCCCCCCGCTTGTCCAACGCTTCAAGGAGAGCTCCATGGTCAAGCAGAAGTCTTACGATCTTCCGATGACCGCGCTCCGCTGCTCGGTGCAGGGCCGTGGTTCCTTCGTAAAAGTGTGCATTGACATCGGCACCCATTGCAATGAAAGCCCTTGTAATAGCCTCGTCGCCTTTGCTAGATGGACGATGTAGCAAGAGGAGCTCCTTGAGGTCATCTGAGAATGTGTTTTGGACATCCAAGAGTAGCTGACTGACATCAGACTGATCATCCTCCTTGCCAGGGATGTCATCCAGAGCATGGTAACAATGAGTCAAGGCGAGTAAACCTTCCTTCATACTAGCGAAATATTGAGAAGTCAACAGCATTTGCACCGCGCTGACATGTCCTTCGAGCACAGCCCACTCAATCGCCGTCCTATTGAAAACCTTGTCTTTTGCCATAGTATCGGCTCCATACCTGAGTAAATGAGGTATTAGACTTGCATGCCCTTCTGCCGCTGCGATCATTAGAGGGGTCCACTTATGAAGTCCATAAGCATTAACATCAGCGCCTCTCTCAAGTAGCATAATTGAGGTTTGTGTGTTTTCTTTTCTCGTGCAGGATATAGCCGAGTGTATCGGACGATTTCCGTGGCAGTCGGCTGACTCGATTTCGGCACCATTGTCCAGCAAATATAAAGCGGCTTCCTTATGACCTCCAAAGGCAGCCTCATGTAGTGGCGTCAAATCCAAGTTTCCTGCCTTGTGGTTGACGTCGGCTCCCTGCTTTAATAGTAGCTGCATGATGACGCAGTGGTTGATACCTGCGGCACGGGCAAGTGCTTCTCCATAGTGGCATCGCATTACGTCCCTCTCGAGATTTCCCCCTAATTCCAAGAACAGGCGAACACAACCTTCCTGTCCATATGCTGACGCGCATAGTATAGCTGATCCCAGATAGGTGGTTTTGCTTGTAACATCTTTCACGTTTTCCAACATGATCCGAACGATGACAGAATGCCCTCTAGAGGCGGCTCTTGATATTGTTAGCTCCTTCGAGGGCAAGTCTTCCTCATTACACAGCAGAAGCTTTACAACAGGCTCAAATCCCATTACTGCAGCCCAGGATAATGCATCCCGTCCGTACCTGTCTTTCAGACTAGGATTGGCTCCGTTGTCGAGAAGCATTTGGGTTACAACCGTATGACCGTGCATGGACGAATTGTGCAACGCTGTGACTCCATGGGTATCTCTGGCGTCGACAATTGCTGCTTCATCCAGAAGTTTCAGAGTCAAAGACTCGAGGCCAAAGGCTGCGGTCACGTGAAGATCTGTTATATCTTTGGCAGTGCCTCCATGAACATGGAGAAGATGTTCTTCACTGTAATGCGCAACTTCCGTCGAGTTAGAAACATTGATCTTCTCAGCAAGGAATCTTGCGACAATTGTGGAGATCGCAGGATCTCGTTTAATGGCTTCACGAGCATGGTTACCCCAATGTTGCGCTGCATATTCGAGGAGAATATGTTCCTGGTATCTCAAAGACATATGATCCTTATAATCTCGATAATCTCGGAATTCATCATACTCGTCGAATGGTTGTATGCTGTTCTCCTCGGTCGATCGCTCTGAACCCTTAACTATGGGTTTGAGGAAAGATCTTTTGGAAAAAGCTGAGAAACTTAAGTACGTGATGCAAACATGTGCCAGGTATCCCTGAGCGGCTGAAAGCTGTGGATGACGCGCGCGTTCAAAATACTCTTGAGTAGTATAATGAACGAACCGAACGACGTCATTGTCTCCACTGGTTATGATTAGGCCGCAGCACACAGAGAGTAAGGAATCACGATCCGGCAGGGCTTCTTCGTCCAGAAACGAATCATCAGGTTCCACGGCTAAGGCGCACCGAAGTTCTTCGATTGTCATTGGTCTTTGAGCGAACAACACCCAAGACAGGACCTTGTTCGCGCACTCGGTGCTGGTGGAGTCCAGACTTTGGATTCTTTGCATGGCATTGTCATAAGTTTCGCTGAGTTTTTCGGGAAGTGAGTCAAGGACCCTTCGAAGGAGTCGTCGATTACTAACACGAGCTAGGGAGTCAAGGTGGAATTCAGCGAGTAAAAACCTGGTACATCAATCATTAGCCAATAATGGTGATAAAGGCCCGCGACGTTCACATACATCCCTTGGGACTTTTCGAGTATTTTGCCGATAATTGCCTCTTGCAATGATGGATCCGTGGCAACGTGTCTCGTCAATAGAGACTGTGTCTCAAGCCTCGCAACGACATGTCGGCGCACATCGTTGTCATGTGCGTATATCTCTAGGCGGCTTGCTCCCGCAAAAGCCTGTTCGATGACCGTGTTCGGTCTAGAAGTGACAAGTATATGGATATTCGACGGAAGCTTCCGGAGTTCACCCAGGAATACATCCCTTGTCCGATCGATCTCGGGACACTCATCTAGGGCGTCTATCACAATGAATACCTTGCCAAAGCGTCGGACTTGATTTTGTAATAACCTAGAGAGTTCGGGGACCGAAGGCCGCGTCGTGTGCTGAACGTGTAGTGCATGCAGCTCCTCAACTTCTTGAAAATTAGAGCCTTGCTGCCGACAAAGCTGTTCAAGTAGACTTGCCAATAGATTATTGGCAGTCTGGCCTACCTCATTGTAGATACAATACACGTAGCTAACCCCGACATCGGCAGCACCTCCATGTGTTCTTGAAAGGTGTTCAATAATGATTGATCTGGAACAATATGCTTAATATGAATCAACAAGTCAAGGATGCAACTTACGCCAATATGGTCTTGCCGGCGCCCGCTACAACATAATTAGTGGAGGCAAATCGGTCATGTACGCAATGAATGTTTGTACTCACGCATGCCTGGGCACCAAAGAACTTGAATGTTTCCATTGACCCAAGATGTGAATTGTTCTGACTCCAGTAGCCAGATACCAGTGTCTGCTGCTTTTCGATCAAGCATTTCGCTTAATCTGGTACCAAAGTTCAAAGGAGACAGCCATGATAGAACTTTGAGCCGTTCCTCGCTCTCAACCATGATTTTTTGAGCTGTTATGTCGTTAGTGATCATACGTCTTGTGCGCGGGAAAAGCTATTTCACTGGTCTGGCCATGCTTCAGCTCGTCAATATCCTTGGCAAGTGCCACAGTTCTTTCGTCTGAAATCCTAGAAGTTTCACTGAGTTTGATCAGTCAGTCGATATAGCCTTCGATCGATTTGAGCGAACACAAGGTGTCATACATCTGCAGCGCATCAATAGCAAGGCTTAGGTTGTCTCTTAAATCTCCAATGATTTCACGAAGCTTCATCAAAGTGCTTTCCTTGAAAGGATACAAGGCCTTTCGAGCATGGATACGAATTTTGCTTTCAAGCCCTGCAGAATTCGGGTCTCCGAGCTTTTTCAGCCGTTTTTCCAGGCCATTCACCCCATCTTCGCAAGATTTCGTACTTTCTAAGACTCTTTCAGCGACGTCTGCCGCGAATGAGCTACGCCCGATCGTATCCTGTATAAGTCTGAAAGTCTTGGTGAGTCCTTCTAACGAGGCATACATGGTAGCAATATTCTTATCGGAATCCTTCCATGAGCTGTAGTAATCTAGCAGACCTGAGCATACAGTGATGCCAAGAGAAACGACTCCAGCTGCGCCCGAAGCAATGGAAAAAGGGTCCCCCATCTTTTCGGACTTTGAAATCCTTCATGAACGTATGTCTTAAGAGTGAGACGGCAGAAAGAAGTTTATCAGCTATGCAGCAGGTGCGGGGTCACAGGTCGGGTGTAAAATCATGCAGCCTTATGCACTATGGACGATGGCCCCCGTTCCTTACTGTATGGGAAACGAGGCATGGAAGAGTGAGCTGAGAATAAATTAAGAGCTCAACCATAACGCAAATTTGACTTGGAAGCCTGATAAATCATTTCATAGGTCCTCGTACATTTCCTAGTCAGATTGCGCGCTGGAATGGGTACTGTGGTAAGCCCAAGACCAATGCGGTAGCCGACTGCTGGCCACATTACTATTCCACTCGCAGGTAAGGCGAAGAACAGTGTGTATCAATAGCTGAGCAATCCGCGCGTTACATTGTGATGGGTGGTATATATAGACTTCTTTCAAACAACGTGCTACGTGTTAGTGTTCTTGTGCAGAGCATATTTATGTGCAGATGATGTCTCCACGAGCGATTTACAGGCGAGCCGTCGTATTGAGTGGCAGTTGCGATGGAAACAGAGGGTGGGAGGGCAATGACCATGTTGGAATGGGCGGAGACGACTGGTTCATTATCTATGTAGGAACTGGTGGAACTAATCTATAGGGCTAGCGTAGCTCCAAAAGAGAAAGTTTGCCCCGTATTAACGTCTTCTTATCTGGATCGGACCGCTATTCCTATCAAAGCCGAATTATCTTATGGATCCAACTTTGAACCTCAGCGAAAAGATATAAGACCTTCAACTTCCAGCCTTATTAAGTCTAGAACCAGACATTCTATGCTTAGATAGTCCCGGAAAATATTGTAGATAAGTCTCTTCTCTACAACTTTGTCATGAAGTATTTCTCTATGAGTCTTAATCTGGTTGAATTATCTTGATATCTCGACACCATCTTGTGGTTCTTCGCCTCTACCAAACTCGACCTAAACTCTACCTAAGGGCCTGAAGGGCACTGTCTCATACTCATCAAGATGAGTGCGGAGCAGCGAGAGCAGGGCTCAATAGCTCTTACCATCACAAGAACTGTTAAATAAGATACCCAGAAACGACTTCCCTTGGATTGAACATATAATCATCCTTATGTCTATCTAGTCTATCCTACAAATGATCTTCCCTTTCGTCTTATTACTCTCCATCAACTCATGCGCTTTAACAATATCCTCCCACGGGAACACCTTCTCAACCAGTACCTTGAACTCTCCCTTTCTCATCTTGGGCAGTGCGTGATCAGCCAGCGTATTCCTCAGCTTGCCCTGATAGTCTTCGTCTCTACTCCTGAGACTGCTGCCCTCGAACGTGATCCTCTTTCGGACGAAAGCACCAATGTCTACGCCAGCAGGTAGCTTCGTCCCGCTCATAGCTCCCAAGTTGACGATATGTCCATCTCGTGCTGCCACATCCAGGTTGCCCTGGAAGTAATTCTGCCCAATGAAGTCGATGATAACATCTACGCCCTTTCCATCCGTCACCTTTAGAATTTCCTTCGCCCAATCTTGTGTATGGTAATTGAACCCTGCCGTTGCGCCCAGCTCTTTAACGCAGAAGTCTATCTTTTCTTGCGAGCCAGCTGTGACGTAGATTGCAGATGCATTATCGGCTTTGGAGAGCTGAATGCCGGCTATAGAGACTGAGGAGGCACCGGCGTGCCAAAGGATGGTTTTGCCGGGGGCAAAGCCGCCGACGAGGTACATTGCTTGGGTTGCCGTGATCCATGTCTTCGAGACTGTCAGTATGACCTCAGTGGCTACTTGGTGTGTGGGGTATATACCTCAGGCACCCCAGCCGCCTGCTCCCAGCTCAACTCCTCCGGCTTATGCATTAACATATGCGTGCTAACAGCAATATATTCCGCATACGCCCCTCCATACGCCAACCCAAAGACCTCGTCTCCCTTCTTGAACCCGCTCTCCGCATCGCTTCCAAAACTCTCAATCGTGCCTGAAAACTCCACGCCGAGTGTCTTTGGGGCTTGAGGCGGGACTGGATAATGACCTTCGCGCTGCAAGAGGTCCATGCGGTTGAGACCGAAGCATTTGATTTTCACTATTGCGTCTGTGGGTTTTGGGGTGGGCTTGGGGGCAGAGGGATCAATGAAGAGGGAGGTGGCGGGGCCGGTACCATTTTTGATGTCTAGGAATTCTATTAGTGGATGTGGAGTAGAGTGAGGAAGGTATGGGAGCGTACCAACCGCTCGCATTGTCTCTGCCATCTTGCTGTGTCTAAGAGAAATATTTGACAAGGAGGGGCAATCAAATTTCTGGGACTTGGAGATCAAGAACAGACAATAGGAAAAGAAGCACAGAAAACAGGAAAAGAAAAGACACGGGAAAAGAGCAATTGAGGTGAGTGAAAGAAATGCAGCAGACTTGTAAATCCGGAGGGTAAAATAGGCCGCCGGCAAAAACGTTGCATCTTGCCGATGGGGTTAACGGACATAAGCGTCTCAGCTGGAAAGGGAAATAATTTCTCAGCCTCGTCGGGTATTACCCCACAGAAGCTCATGTATCTTTATCGTACATAGAAGCTGATATCCGCATGATAGTGGTATGTCAGCAGGACGATCGCCGAAGGATGCTCCTAAAAAATGTGGGCTTTCTCGAGGAAAGAGCAATATGTTCGTGAAACATTATCCGTTCGCTTTTTCTCATACCATACTATACTCTTTGATCATCTGTGACAGCTTCGAGCATTCCTGGGAATAGTTAAGAGCATTCGCGCCAGTCACTTGATATCGTACTCTTCGAGCGTGTCAGTGCGGTTCAAAGTAATAGAGTGACGAAACTTACCTTTGCTGGTCCTGGAAGCTGTCCATCTTCGCCCGACACTTGAATGTCCATGTTTTGCAATTCGCCTCCTGGAAAGCGTCACCAGCAGCCTTGTCATCATCGTCTTTCAGCTCCATCAGTTGATCCGCGCTCATGCCCATAATCATCCTGCCGACATCGTCGAAGCAGCTGAGCCAGAGCTGGCCAGTGTGGTCACTAACGTTGATTGACATGATGTAGCGGTGCTCTGGCTTTGGATGAGTCTTGTCGCATCGCTCACACCGCCACTGTCCTGGATCTACTTCTACCACCTTCTTGTTGCACCCTTCTGACAAGCAAGCTGGATAAGAAACGTTCTCCTGCTTGACGTAGATAATAGTCGCTTTGGTTGTGAAGTAGTCTGGGTTTTCTGACATTCCAAGGTTCTCTTCTTTGACTTGCATGATTGACTTGCTTGGATCGCTTCGGCCACCGGCAGCGCCCACAGTGCCACTCATACCGGCATGAGATGCAAATGTGTCATTCTTGCCTTGAGCGTCATACCAACCTTTGAGCTTGTGAGCATCATCTATGTCGGGATCGATGGACATAGAGCCAGAGCTGAGTAAGCTCAAGCTTCTTCCTCCAAAGTCGGAGACCTTGACTCCTTTAAACGCGACGACAGACTCTGGCATGGCGTCAAACGTTGTAGCGGTATTACCCCAGATGGTTAGCCTCACTGAATAGCCGGTGTTGTCCACAAGAGTAAGTTCCCGCTTGTCGTATGGCTTGTTTGTGGTCTTTGAGACAATTTGGTTCGTCTCTCCGACTTCTTTGAGCACACCGATCGTATCGATAGTAGCGTCCTTCTCCACAGTCTGTAGATCGGCGATGTTTGTGAAGTTGAAGCGTACTTGAGGAACACCATTCTGTTCCTCGGCCTTCTCCACCACGGTATCTCGCTCAAACATAAGCTCATAATCGTTACTGAGGTTCGAGAACTGCTTCTTCGCCATGTTGACTCTGCAAGGGCTTGTGATGTAGTAGACCCCGCCTTCCTGGAAAAGCTCGTATAGTGTATCACACTGCTCGTTGAAGCCGGTCCCCCGGATCTCCCCACTCTCGTCCAGTAGATTCACACTGAAGAGCTTCCCTTCACCATTCTTGTTATGCCAGGTCTTGATATCCGATTTGTGACTGCAGCGGGCTTTGATGGTCCATTTGTGTGCATAGGGTGAGAGGGCTTCTATGGGGTAGATGTTCGCATGGGAAGCGGAAGAGGTGGGACCTGTCCTTGCAGGTAAGGTCTGCTGTTGATTCTGTTGCTGTGCCGGCTTGTTTCCATAAAAGCCATTCGTCGCGATGGTGGTCGGGTTTGGCTTGACGTCGTCCTCGGCTTTGAATTCAAGGGCCTTAGGCTCGCCAATCTTCTCGCATTCTCCAAGTGCTTCCAGTACTTCGAGATCAATGACTATGATGATCCTATTTAACATCAGCACAATTTCAGAGGATTATGTGAGACTCCATACCTCTTTCCCTTCACCTGATTTGCCTGGTATGACTTCAGTCGGACGAAGCAACCCTTCCGAAGCTTGCCTTCATGCACAACATGGTTTGCCTCTGCGGAGAGTTAGTTTCGTCTGCGTGGGTAGCACCGTGGCAGCCAGGGTCTGCGCAGGATCAATACTCACGAGTAGCAAGCATGCTCTGTACGAAGTTGTCGATGTCGCTGAAGACGACCCTGAAGCGCTCTGGGGCGCCTTGTTGGCCGGCCAAAGGCTTTACTTGAACACATTGTAGGACAGGCTGTGAGGCTGCTGCGTTTGGGTCTGATTCGGAGTTGAAGATGGCGCTGTAAAGAGGGTAAGTATTTCCTTTGGGCCAGAGAGAACTTACAGGACCTGGAACTTACGCAAGTGAGCCTCGGTGTACTTGTTGAGCTGAATTTGCTGCCATGATTGTATGCGATCGACACTTTAGTATTGTAAGGTTGTCTTGGTCGCTGATGCTGCAATAAAAAGTCGAGAGTTGACGCGTTCGTTTGGTGAGGGCGCGTTTAGTGGGTTTTGCCCCACTGCGCTAAGGTACTCGCCGACTCCCGTAGAGCTCTGTTAATTGACAGCGGGACACTGCTTCCCTTTCAAGATGGCCGATGCCGATGTTGCCACGAAGGCACCTGAGAGCGACGCTCAGGAGTCAAGCTTGATATCCTCAGAGGATACACCAGCTCAGTCTGGGCAAAGCATGGGGGTAAAGATCGCATTCATCAACGTGTCAATCGAGGCATCTGACAGCGAAATAGGAGCACTGTACTACAGATCGACCTTCGCGTACGTTGTATTCAATCCTATGCTCTTCTCCAGCTGAAAAGATTCTAAGCTACGAGCGGGGAGCATCCAACTGGTGTGGGTTTGGTTACACATGCAGCCCTTGACGTAGAGGCTAAATCTGCGTGGGCAGGAAATATCTAAAATTGCAGATGTCGAAGTCTACATCACGAAGCCCAGCGATTATCCTCATCTTCCCTCCAAGCTACTGTTGTTCCTAAGCAGCGGGACCGGCATACACTCAAAGAACAACCAGCTTCAAGCGGACAAATATGCTAGCGAAGGGTTCCTCGTCGTCATGCCTGACCAGTATGTACGGCTTCGCCAACCATAACAGCCAATGCTTACGAGCGTTTTGTTCTAGGTTTGCTGGAGATCCAGCGCCCAATAGCGCAACAGACCCAAATGCCGACGAATCTAACGCCTCCATGATCGAGAAAGTCAAGGTGGGACTGGCAACGACAGCCAAATCATTCATGGTAGACATGTGGCTCGCAAGACAAACGCCAGAGAAGGTCCTCCCCTTATTACACAAAGTGGTCGAGGGAGCAAAAGAGGAGTTCGCAGATGCTGTTGCGAACGGGGGAGGTATCTACGCTGTAGGCTACTGCTTTGGCGGAAAATACGTGTGCCTGCTAGCCGCAGAGCTGCCGGACACTGTAGCTCATGGACAGGCACTGGAAGACGATGAGCAAGGAATGGCGAAGACTGGCCCATTGATTAAGGCGGGTGCGCTAGCTCACGGTACAATGATCACCAAGGAAGATCTCGAAGGAATAAAATCGCCGGTATCAATGGCATGCGTGGAAAATGATCAATTGTTTCCAGACGATATTCGGACTGCGGGTCAATCTTTCCTAGAGGAGAAGAAGGTCGAGCATGAAGTCAAGACGTACGAAGGCGTTCCTCATGGTTTCGCTGTCGTTGGGGAATACGAGGATCCTAAGATTCAAGACGCGCAGAAGGAGGCGTTTGAGCAGATGGTTGGGTGGCTGAAAACTCACTAGTCGGCAATTGCAAGGCGTATGGCATGACATTTCGATAGCTTAGAAGCAAACCTGACACTCAATACCCACAAAACCTTCGGTTCTTCGAGGTATGGTACCAATGGCAAGGCATGGCTCAGGAGATCTCAACATACAGCCTGGGACTAATATCTATGTCCAAAGTAAAGATGAAGGGGTGATATCATGAGATTGAGCAAAAGCCATGCCGTGTGGTGTGCCAATCTCATAGGCCATGACCCTCTGATTGAACAACTTTCCTGCTTCACAGATTGTGTTTTCTGAGACTTCGAACCCTCCAGTTCCTATCTCGAAGCCGCGACCGTCATTGAACTTTCCAATGTAATCATGTCATAGAGGCCCAATGCAAGAGGAAAATCTATTTCACTTGAGTGCTCGCTGGGCATGAATTTTACTTCTTTCTCATACATTCCATAGTGAAATTAACCAGCGATGAATTGCTAGCTCGTATCCTCACTTCGAAGGAATCCTCATTGTTCCTGACTCCTTGTTCGCACACATTGCGTACCCTATACTGTGAGAAGTATGTATGGACAGATGCAGGCGCCGTATTCTTCGTTGCAGAGGGAAGTCAGCTGTCAGTAGACCAGGTATTTAATGAGACGAAGTAGATATGAGAGAAACGTCTTCTGTCAATCAAGCTCATTAAATAGGGACACAATAGCAGAGGGTATAAGTTGTCAGTACATTTAGATTATGTATGTATCTATGTAGGTCTTCAATCTACGTACTGAATATGTATGTGTCTATGTAGGTATGTATATATATGTCATATACACCCCGAACTTCGGATTAGGAGTTACCGTTTTTGATAGGGAAATGGAGCAAGGCCGCTTTAAAGGGAGCATCGAGGGAGGGGAGCCTGAACTACCTTAGTTGATTCGTACCCGGCTATAGCTGCTCAGGTTATCTTTGACAATATTCCTTGACCCTTTCCGTCGGCTCAGCCTCCTGTTGTCTGGACTTGACCTTCTCATTTGATGCCTTCCGCTTTGCTTGCTACGATGGGGCAGAGTCATGGCCCTATGGCCTTTTGGCCTTTTGGCCTTTTGGCCAATAGTAGAGCTCTGTTCCCCGAGCAGGGGGCTTAGTGCCATTTCTCTTGCAGCTCCCCGCCAAATATCGTATGTGCTGTGTCAGAATCCTGACAGTGTCAGGCTAGTAGCGCCTGATCAAGCGTATCGCAATAAATGCAGCTTCAGGCCATAACGAAGAAGAGACTTGGAATCAGTGGCGAAAATAAGAACATCATGGCCCCCTTCATACTTATATCAATACTCTCAATACTTATTGCGAACATTCCGTTCAGCTTCTGATTACTGAGCAAAGGGAGCTCTATCACCTTGGCCCACGATGTGTTCAAAGTGAAAGATCGGTGTTCAATAAAAAGACGTGGGCAAGTCACGCGGGAACTCATCTCTGCAGACCAAGTCAGACACTCATTCCTTGGGCACAGCTTCTTCGGTGTCCAGAACAGTATGCATCTCCATCCCCGTTCCACCCTTTGGTCTCTCATCCACCATTCCGTCTTCGCAAATAATTAAAATCAACATGCGAACGACCCACGCAAGGATCTTTCTGTATTGCCAAGATTTCCACCGGACTCTCTTACACCAGTCTGTACTGATTTTGTGGCTGAGTAAAGTCTCCCTCATCTAAGAGCTCCAATCTGGCTGCCAACGGGCTTCTCCAACCATGTGAATGGAGACCTCATTCTAGCGTATGTAAGCCACTCTCTTGCTCAGGAACGTATTTCTGGAGGCATGTTGGTCGGCAAATCGATTCCTAAGGTACCCTGTGACCCAATAAGTTGACTAGACAATGATCCAGTCCCTTCCTCCAGGTCCAAATCATCGACTCTCGCCCTTTGACTACCAAAGGATTCCAGAGCACCTTCTGCGCGCCTCTTCCGATTTGACGACGACTTTTGTCGCTCTTTGTCGAGATTCGCGAGTACGATGTCAACAGTGTCTTCCAAGATCGGCTTCAAGATCTTGATGCCGTATTCGACAAGAATGTTTCCGACAATGTGTACTACCTTTCCCTTGGTATACCGTCCTGTCATGCTGCAAATCTCGTCGAAATGGAAGCCAAGCGGATAGTCGGGGAGTATAAGGCCCTTTGATAGCTCAGTTGCTCGATGGACGCGAAGCTGGAACCCGGCACTGGTAGCGACCACCGAATAGAATCTGACCTTCTCGTAAAATATGTCTAACTTTCCGGACTTCGCCATGAACCGGTATATGTTGTGCAGTGCTTGAGAGGCCGTATTGAAGTTCTGGTTGTTTGCGATTTCATTCGCCGATGCGGCTTTTTTGTCTTTCGCTTCGATAGAAAAGAAGTGAAAAGCCCGGTCTTCTTTGTCCAGCTTGAAGTTCTCTGGGCACATATGTGACCTGAAGTCTCCTAGATCTATCATTTGAAAGTCGTTGATCAAGGAAGAAGTTTTGAAAGCAACAGCGAGATCTGGCTTTGGCATGACGACTTCGACCGCACCCGGTTTCATTTTTCGCGGCATACGATTGCATGTCCACTCGGACTCACAGATCCAATCCAGCGAATCTGCAAGACCGTGGCGATTGATGATATCCATCATGATAGTCCGCTGGAAAACAGGTTCATTCGAGCGCTCGCATTTCGCAAAGTCGACGGCCCATTTTCTCTCTTCTTCGTCATCCAGCTGAGGTTCTTGATCGGGAAGAATACTTCTGATAATATCCGATCTCTTGGGATCTGGACGCGCTGTTGGATGAATGTTTCGCTCGACCAGAGCAACGTGGAAAAATGGGCTTCGAGAATCGATATTTCTCGGCCTGCGGCCAGACGTCGCCTTTGACAGTGCTTCTGATGGCGTCTGAGCAGTGCTAGCATAAGTTGGTGTCATGGTTTCCTCTGGTGGTGCACCACCGTAGCTCTGAAACCAGAGTTTTATATCCGCTTTAGCCTCCAAATCTCTGCTTTCCGTTGCCGCAAGGTCGTCGGACGCTTGGACTTCTCTTACCCAGGATTGAAGAGAATCTAGCTAGGTACGATGTGAGCGTTGATCGGTAAAGAGAAGCGCAACAGAGGAATATGGCTATACTTACACTATCTCGGTTTGCGCCAATATCTTGGGTCGGTGAAATAGCGATAGCCTTGATGACTGGAGCTTTTCGCTTACCAGTCCTACGAATTTCCTTGGGGACCTGTTCGGTTCTGTCGATATCTGGTAGAGAAGATTGGGTTGTCTGCTTCTCCTTTGTGGGCCTATTTGTTCGTCTTGCCACGGTAGAAGGTTGTCGTTTTAGAATTTGTGACTGAGCTTTGCCGGCTGTCGGTCTTCTTGATGTGTTTTGATCTTCTTCACGCTCTGGAGACGGTTGTGCCTGAATGCTCTGTAACGCTCGGGTCGTACTACGCGTGACACGTGACGTTAACGCTTCTCGAGTCTAATTGGATCTCCATCAGCTCAATTGCATTTTGGGATATATAGAATATACTTTATTTTGCTCAGGCTTTGCCCGTTGTTTTGCGCTCACAGATGTCAGCTTCGCTGCACTCTCTACCGCACAGCCTTTGGGTGGCATTGAGTCTACAAATGAGTCACGCTTTCAAGCAAAGTAGCAACGTGTGAGGCCTTATGCCGCTCTTATCCAGTACGAGAAAAGAAAGAAGTGCAGGAACAGCGCACATATCTACAAATTACATCCATGCATTGTGAATACCCAATAGATGTCCCATGGCCGACGGTCCAGCGGTAAGGTGTGGCAATGGACTATCAAGTGAAGATTTGTCGAAGCATCATTCGATGGCATGCCCAATCTTCTGCATATGATCTGGCTAGTAGAAGCAATGTTAAGCTGCAGTCGCAAGTAGCGGGTCGAGAGGATGGGGGGACGCTCGCACTTTATTGGCTTTTTCTTCACTGGGAGGGTGTCGAAGCTGCAGGATTGGCAATTCCGAATCTTGACTTCCCAGGAAGATCCCCTAATTGATACAGTCAACCATAACCCCGCTGGTCAGGACTGTGGGGCAACATAGTATGAAGAAGCATAAATGAGGTTTTCAGCCCTGTAATGAAGGAGGAATCTTGGTCATATATAACAATTTATTATATACATCTCAAAACTCGGATTGATACTTGCTGTTTTCGTTCGGGACAGGGAGTATAGCCATTCTGGGAGGGGGGGAAGCATCAGCGGAGCTGCACGGCTGGGGAGCGTGCAGGGGCGCCGCATAAGGGCCTAATTTGAACACATTAGCCGAGCCAAGCTCGGCTTCTAGTCTCGGCTTCTAGACTCAGTACTGTATACCTTATGATGTTCACGGCTTCGCTTGCTAAAACGTATCTTGGCAACAAGCGCCACCCACGTCTAGAATAGAGGGGAATAGCAAGGAACAGAGCAGGAAGGGAGCAAGATTAGTTGACCTACCCTCACATAGGTGCATATGCCTGGACATAGCTCTACAAAGTCTGAAAACGTTTAAGAACCTCCATGTATAGAAGCAATTAGCCAGCCAGGTCCTGTCACTTCGTCTGGCAAACTCGCCTGGCTAAAAGTTTCACTCACCCGAAAGAGAATAAAGTTCATGGCAAACGCGCCTTCTTGAAGCACCGAAATGCACCCACAGCAAGGGCGGCACCAAAAATGTTTTAGGCCCAGACACCAGCTCCGCAGCATTGCTGGTTACTATACGTTCTGGTCTTTCGCTTTTGCTGCTTCCATTTATTCTCACATACCTATAGCGACCCTTTAGTATATGCTTAAAGGGCTGCTGGAACACCTCCTCAACCACCAGGATTACGAGTGCTTCAGACATGAGATCGATGAAATTCCATTGCTTGGATTTGACGACGATGCCGCTTAAGACTAGAAGGATTCACCCCTCAACCGGCCACACCCCTCGGTCGGCCACCCTGTAGGGCTAGGTAACCGGGAATCCTTGGTTTTCTTACTCCGGGCTCTAGCTCTAGGGATCTCTTAGGGGGTAGGCGATTAATCACTATAATTTACGAACTACACAAGTATGAACAAATATTCTGGTACGAAAATCATAGCAATTAGTTATTGCTACAACTTTATTCGGAGTCCTGATATCAAAACGGCTGTTTGTAGAGTTATAGTAGAGTGGCCGACTAAGGGGTGTGGCCGGTTGAGGGATAAATCCTTCTAGAAGGGTTCACCCCCTAATTGCTCGCACCCCCCAACCGCTCACCTGTAGGGCTAATGCCTGGAAGTCCGCCTAGAGACCCCTATAGTCCTGATAATTTTTGCGATAAGTATAGTCCCTAGAAATTCCCGAATTATTGCCCGGAGAACGAATTTCTAGGGTATTCTTAAGGACGGATAAGGATAGACCCTATTTTACTAACAATAAACCCCCTTATCTATAGACCCCTCCCTATATAGGTTTAGCCCAGCCCTAGCTCTAAAATCTATACTTAGCGAGTTAAAGTCTTTTCAATACTTCTTTTTAAATAAGTTAAATTAACCGACGTCGCACCCCTAGTTTACTCTTATAGTATATAATTGGCCCATAAGACGTATATATAGTATCTTTATTAATACTCGAGTACTACCTCGCCGTCGCTAAGTAGTTACTCTCGGCTTAATAGGAGGATTTTTCTAAAATACTAATATTCTACTTTATCCTACCCTAACTTATAAGTTAAATTCAGGCCTAATCTATACTAAATAAACGATAACGTAGTTATCTATTTTATAGTTGTATTCTATACTCTTTCTAAGCTTTAGTTTCTACTATTTATAATATAGATATCGTTTACTCGGGGTACGGAGAAGGCTTTAAGGGATCGGGCTAGCGACGGCGAGTAGAGTAACGGTAAGAGTACCTAGTACGGTAGATATATTGTCGATAACGGCGATGACGATGGCGTCAAGTATGGGCGACGACGAGGTAGTTATTATTAATATTCATAGTGTAATACCTAAGGCCGCTAGCGTAGAGCTAGCGGCTTAGTAATAGTATAAAAGACGTAAGGTAGTTACGGGGTTTATTATTAAGTAGTTCTTAAATCCTAGATTTAGTAGTAGAACTAATCTCTAAGGATTCTAATAAAACGGGGGAATACTAACTCGATATAGGATTATTAAGAGTTAGAACCCCGCGATACTAAGGCTAGAACCCCGTATCGATAAATAATAATATTATAGAGGTAGCGGAGCGAAGGCGTATATAACGTACTAGCGCCTTATGGCGGGACGTAGGCGTATATAATATACTACCGCTTTATAATTACCTCCCCCCTTAGGCCCTAGTCCCCAGGTACCTAAATACTTAAGTTAAGAGATATTTATTAAAAAACCTTTAAACCCCCTAAGGGAAATAAGGGAAAAGAGTTATCTAGTATAATAACGTTATTATATAATAACTTAAGCACGAGGCTGCGCACCTAATCCTATAGTACTATTATATAATACTAGTCACGGAATAGTATTTAGCTAAATTAAAAAGTTTATTAAAAAACTTTTAAAACCCCTTAAGAGAAATAAGGGAAAAGAGTCTTCCGGTTTATACTATCGGTCCTATAGCGCTAATATATAGTATTAGTCGCGGAGCGACACGAAACTATTTCCTATAATACTATTATATAGTACTAGTAACGGAAGAGTAATACTATTAAACTACCCCTACTATATAGTAGTACTAGTAGTAAATGAATAGTATGTTTATAAAGCTGTCCCTACAGCGCTAATATATAGTAATAGTAATTGAGTAAGTAATGTTTCTTTCGTCCCTATAGTGCCATTATATATAATAGTAACGGAGCGAAATAGTATACGCTATCGTTCCTACAGCGCTTATAGTACTTGTAGTAAATATAGTATATTAGATCATTCCTATAGTACCTATAATACTAGTAGCGGAATAGCGGTGGCCACCCTTACTATATACTCCTACTATACTATGATAAATACTAGTAGTAAAGTATTATATATAAGCGGTACAGCCTTAATATTATGCCCGGAGATTAGTAATAATATAACTATTATAATAACGGTAGTAACTATTAATAAGAGTAAAATGGCGGAGCGGAGGCGCGTATCGACGTATAGTAACGCTGAGGTATTTAGCGCGACGGTCTATTATATAAATAAACTCGCCCGCCTATTACTTCCTCTCTTCGTAACTCCTTTAGCCTCTCTCGTATATTATTACTCTAGCTCTATAACAGCGTTCTAGTATTATAACTAATATATAGATAGTACTCTCGTTATATATAGTTTTCTTCTAACTCTATAAATGGCTCCTATTTACCGATAGTATTAGTTTATTTATATTAATATAGTTTAGTTATAAATATACTAGTAAATATAACTAGTCCGCTATTAGCGCGACTACGTAATACTAACTATAATAATAGTTTACTACGCTTCGTAGCTCCTTTACCGGGTCTACTTCTACTAATTTAATAATAATTATATTCGAGGTACGTCCCCTCTTTATGCGCTCTGTTATATTAATCGCTACGGAATCGACCGTTATATAAAAGTAAATCATAACCGTAAGTTTTAAGGCGGTGTATATTAATAATAATAAATCCCTAAACCTTTCCGAAGGAAGGTAAGGAGGTTTATATATTAATATACCCGTATCGGTAATAAGACTCCTAAAGAAGAACGTAAATATAATTTAATAAATAAGGAAATTACCTAATAGCGTAAAGTATACGGTAAAACGGTAATAACTAGTAGGTAAACCTCTACTATAATCGCTAACCTATAGAATTAATTAACGGCGGCGAATTAATATATTAAGGAATTAAAGGCGATAAATAAGGTTCTCGAAAAAGAGGCCGAGAGTTTCCGTTAATATAAACGGGACCTAGAGAGTCCCGAGGAAAATAATATCCTTAAGAACTATACTAGGGAGATTACGTCTTCTTCTAATAATTCCGATAATAACTAAATCTTTCGTGCGATATAATAGCGATATCGAATTCTTTTTTTCTTAAATCGGCGCTGGCTAAGCTTATTTAGATATATTATTTAATAGTATATTTTAGGCGTCTATATAAACTATACCTAAAGTAAAAGTATTTTTATAAATATAATATCTTATCGCTATTGTATATAAATAGTTTAATAGTAAATTAAATTTAGTTATACCTTAAAACCGTATAATAAGGTTATAAGTATAGAGGAGAATATCCGTTATATAAGTATTAATATAGAAGTAGTAATATTTACTTTTAACGTCGGCTCCGTTTACTCCGCCTTATTATCTTATACGACTAGGTAACCTCTTTAGTTATATCTATATATTTATATTTACTACCCGCCTATTTAAAGGCTTTAGTTAGTTTACTAGTACTAGTAAACTCTTTATTTAATAACTATTAGTTATATTCTTCGCCTTAATTAATTTATTTAATTTTGTACTAGATACCTTCCTTATTCTTAACTTTATCGATTACCTCTTCTACCTTTTATAGCTCATTATTATTAATAAGTTCGGGGGCTTATATAAAAGATTCCGCCGTATTAACGCAGTCGCGAAGATGATATAACTTAAGTAACGATATATAAAAGGTATTATAGATTCTATACGTAAAAGGTAGTAGTAGGCGGTAAGTTTATACTCCTATTTTATTAATAATCCTAAAGGGCCCTATAAACTTATGGGATAATTTCTTATTTAGGCGTTTTTACTTTAGGTTTTTAATTATTAATATAACTAAATCGCTAACTTTATAACTTTATAGTTTATATATTTTATTATACTATTTAGTTTAGTATTCGGTAGCGCTTTAAAGATACTCTATAACTTTATCCTTTAGAGTTTATAATTATTATATTTTATTATTTATAGCTGGTACCCTTCCTTCCCTAGAGTCGTCCTCGACCTCCTAACGGATTTCAGGATAGTAACCGTATATACGGAAGAATAATATCGTTCCGACGGCGGCACTCTAATTATTATTTATTAAGAATTTTATTATAGGTAGTAATCCAGCCTAATTAATTTATTTATTATTAATAAATATACGTAAATAGTACTTTAGTACCTAATTTTAACACTCTATCTATCTATCTATTTAAGGGTAAAAGGTAGTATTTAGGTATCGTTTTATTTTCGAATAAAAATATATAGCCGACTAGAAGGCGCTCGTAAAAATAGAGCCTCTATCGCTAATAATACTATTAGGTATACTATAGCGGTAAATAATTTTAAAATAGAATATTTCCGTTAGCTAAGCGGTATCGATCTTAATAATTATAAATATATACCTAGTTATTTTAGTAAATCGATCTACTACGATAAAGATAGCGTTATAAACGGTACCTCTATATTTATTAGGCGGTAAATTAATTATAAAATCTATAGAAATTTCCTTTTATAGTTAAATAGTAATAGGAAGCGAATTTAATTCGCTATACGGGCGATATCGCGGCGCCTTCGTCCGCTAATATATATCGTAAATTTTAGTATAGTCCGTAACTTACTTTAAACTACCCTCCTAGAAAAATTTTCGGGTAAATAATTTATACGACTTCGTAGCGCTAAAATAACCTATTAGAGGATTATTATAATACCTCTTTATAAACTCTTCCCTTAGAGCTTTATCTCTTAGTATATAAAGATAATTATTATATCTTAATAATCCCTCGGAGTCTATAATTTATACTTTATTCTTTATACGACGGCGGTCCTTTAATATATTCGCTCTAGTTCGAAAAGAGTTTATTTAATTATTATAGACTTATAATTCCCGAATCAATATTTTAATAGACCTTTCAGGATTATCGTATATAATTTCAGGTACTACTATAATATCCCGCTTTAGAATTATTACTCTTAACCTTATAATTTAAAAAGTAGGGGTTATAGCTACCTTTACTTCTTTATCTCTTTCCGATAATTAACCGCTAGTCTAAAGAGTAAGTTTATTCTAAAGCGTTAATAATAATTTGGTATTTAACGGCGATACTCTCTTATAATTAGGGCGCCGCGATAGTATATCGGTAGAATTTAATTTCCTAGCCCGATAAAAGATTTTAAAGTTATAGGTAGTTAATTTAAATACCTAACGGGCCTACCTAAAATTTAACTCCTTCTACTTTATAAAACCCTTTAGGTTATTATAATTAATCTAGATTTTAATATAATAGGGGCTACCTTTTAGGTAGTATCGCTATTATTTCATTACCGCTATAATAACGAGTAATTCTTAATTATAGGTCTTATAGTTTTATTCCGGGGGATTTAATTTCCGTAACTAGAATACTATAGGGCGCTAATAACTATCTTTATCCTACTACGATAATATAAAGCTAAGGCCAAAGTTAGAAGTATCCGTCTCTATATATAATTATTTAGTTAGATCGTAATGGCGCAGAAAAGGCGCGTTTACGAATATATCTCGTAAGATCTAAAACGCTTCCGTAGCGCCGTTTATTTATTTAAACGGATTTACTTTTTTACTTATCTTACTACCCTTAAATAGGCTAGTAAGCGGCGTAGTTATACTAGAATAACTATAGATAAACCGCCTATAGAAGTTAATAAAGCCTAAAAAGACTTATACCTCCCGATATATTTTTAGTTAAGGTTATTCCTTAATAGTTTTAATATATTCCGGGTCTATAACTACCCTATTAATAAATATAATAAAACTTAAGAACTTAACTATTTCGGTATAAAATTAATACTTCTTAAGGTTAATAAACAGCTGGAACTAACATAATCGTTTAAGTATTTACTTAATATACCGTTAATACTCCGCCGGTTTAATACTATAAATCAAGATATTATCTAGATACACTACGTACGTTATATCTACTAAACCTATAAGCGCACGGTTAATATAAGTTTAAAATATTACCGGTGCGTTAGCGAGCTCAAAAGGTATAACCAAATATTCGAAATAATTATAACGAGTTCGGAAAATAGTTTTCTATTTATTACTTTCCTTAATCCGGATCCTATAATAGGTATCCTTAAAATCTAACTTCATAAAGATTTTAAAACCGTATAGGCGGTCTAATATCTTAGTAATTAAGAGTAACGGGTATTAATTCTTAATAATTATTATATTTAAGCCTTAGTAATCTACGTAAAGATATAACCTATTATCCTTTTTAGGTATAAAAAGAATAAGTACTCCGGTTAATAAAATTAAATAATAGATCCAGCCCTTATAAAGTAAGGATTCTAAATAGCGCCGTAACTCCGATAATTTAATTTAAAATAAATTATAAAAAGGCCTATAAGGCGGTTCCTTATTAATCTTTATCTCGATAACGTAATCCCTTTATTTAAAAATAGGTAGAGTACTCGCCTTCTTATTAAAAAAAATATTATAAAACCTTATAAGTTCCCTAGGAACCTCTAGGTTAGGAAGTTCTTTTTATTTATTTTACGATACCGTAGCGTATACGACCGCGAATATATTCGGTTTATTTTTAAGACTACTAGTGAATTTAGCCGGTTCCTTAATTTATAAATTATTAAAATTAACCTTAAACCGCTATTGGTCCGCTTTAGGATTAATTAATATCTTTAATTAATATAATCTAGGTATACCTAGAATAACGTCTAAACCTTTAAAGTTTATAATATAGAATAGAGTATTATATTTACGCCCTTAACCTTAACTATCGATTATTTAATAGTTTAATTAATACGCGTTATAGTAATATATATTTTGCCCGTTAATTACTTTAGCTAGCGGTAAGGTAGCGTTATAAGGTTCTAAATCATTTTTAATAACAAACTACTATAAAATTAAATTAATCTACGCTCTTAAATTAATTAAGGTAATAAGTTATTTAATTTTATCCTAAAGGGTAATTTAACCCTTAAAAAGAATAAAAGAGTATACCTTTATTAATCGTTTTTCTTGCCTTTCTTCCGAGGCGTAAATTAGGCTTAATCGTTTTTTACCGATACCGCGCCGACGTTTATAACTAGTTTATCTATATCGGGATATTTAGGCTTAATATAGCCTTCTACTCTATAATAATAATAAATAATCTTATTATACGAAGAATTAGTAGTATTAATTTTACGCTTATTACCCTTCTCCTTTAAATACACCTATTTAGCGTTATCGCCGGCGTTAGGTTTAATAATTCGGTCTATTATAAATTTTCCTTTATTAGGGTTCTTTAACTAGGAACCCGAATTAAAATTAAAATTACCTATTAACTATATATACTTTAGATTCTTTTCTTATATAATAGCTTAGGTAAGAATTTCTTCCCTTTAAATAAATATACTACTGGTATTAAGGATTTTATTTTTAAATTTAGGTTTAAACTTGGCTAAAAAGAAATTTACCTTATACTCCTCCGAAAACAGGGGTAATTAGGTTTTTATTTCTTTAAAGTAGGCCTTAAATAATAATATCTTTTAATAAAGTTATTATTTAGCTTCCTCCTATTTCTTATAAATAAAGAGATAGCAGTTAACTAAATTCGTTATTAAATTAAAAAAAAACTTTTTAAAAAAACTAAACGTAATACTAGCTAAACTATATAAATTATAGTACCTATACTATTACGTTAAAGGGTTACCCTCTAACGAGTCCATATAGTATACGATCCTTAAATAGTCGGTAGTGAAATACTTAGGACTAATTAAAAATTTAATATTCATATCGCGGAACCAATATAAATATTTACCTTCGCTCGTACCCTTATAAGAACGTATTTTATTAGGGCGTAGTATTTTCGCCCTAATAAGAATATCCTTATTAAGTATAGTTAAACTTATTATTATTCCACCGGTAGGTGTAATAATTAGGGGACCTCTACTATAAATAGTAGATTCTACTAGCGCTCCGCTAGCGGGCGCAGAAGTAATAAGATTATATAATTCTTAATTTTAAACTTATAATACCCCTAACTCTTATTATTATTTAAGGCGACGGTTTTCTTTTTTAATAACTTTAAGTTATACGTCTAAAGTCTCTTCGGGGGTAGTAATACCTTTAAATTCGTTACCGTCCTTATAACGGGGGTCGTCGGAGGGGGTTTAATCGATATTATTATCACTAAATTCTTCTAGACGTCCCGAGGTTAAACCCGATATTATAATAATAATAGGCCTTTTCTTTAGAAAGGTTTAAAAGATTAGAACTATAATACCTAAAGCCGCTAGCGTAGAGCTAGCGGCTTAATAATAATATAAAAGATATAAAATAGTTACGGGGTTCATTACTAGGTAGTTTTTAAATCCTAGATTTAATAATAGAACTAATCTCTAAGGATTCTAATAAAACGGGGGAACGCTAACTCGATATAAGATTACTAAAAGTTAGAACCCCGCGATACTAAGGCTAGAACCCCGTATCGATAAGTAATGATATCATAGAGGTGGCGGAGCGAAGGCGTATATAACGCACTAGCGCCTTATGGCGGGACGCAGGCGCATACAACACACTACCGCTTTACACATAGGGTCTATAGAATGGGTCTACCGTTAATAAAATAGGGTCTATCCCTATCCGTCCCCGTATTCTTTAGGGGCCGAAGCGCTTTCCGGGCTTTAGACGTACGGGACGAGCGGCTAGAGTAAACCCTTCTAGCCTCCCAGGTAGGTTCAATTTTATCCAATACTTCGAGTATTCCTTGGGAAAATCCTGATGCCCTCGCAACGTTACAAAGCTGGCTCTTTTTCGGGATTTAGGGATCCGTTTTCACTATATACGAGGTCAAATTTTTTAGTATTCGAAATAGCCACCGTGTCGATTATAGAATATTAAAATAAAACGTAGTTTCTTTCTTTTAGAGGATGACAACGTACTTTTTATCCTCAGGTTTAGGTAATTAAAAATATTAATTTTAAGAGCTAACTTCTAAATTCTATTAACTTAACTTATTATCTAATAACTACTTCCCGTTATTGAAAGACGCTCTACGAAGGTTGAAATTCGAATAGATTTACATGCGAGATCACAGTCATTAGTGGTACGGTGGCCGGCCTGGCTACGGTGGCCATTCCGAATACTTTAAGATTTGACCTCGTATTGCCTCCAAAGTACTCCGTACTTTGTCTTCGATACTCCAAAAGGCCTTGTCACATGAACAAGGCAATTTCGAGGAGTCCTTGGCTGGCTGAGTCGCACATTTTCAAATTCAAAACGCGAAGCCTAGAAACGACATACTCGCCTCTTCTATCATACATTGAGTACGAGGTCATGTTTTAAAGTATTGGAAAATGGCTACTATAGCCAAACCTAGCGCCCGTAGTTCAGCTTATATATAGAAAACTTATAGTAATAATTATAAGTAAATAACTACCTATTAAGTTATATCTATATAGAAACGAGGCTACTAGAAAATAAGCCTAGTTACGCGTAGAGTAATTACTTATACCCGGAACCTTTAACGATTACTTTTTAAAGTTATTTAAATACGTACCGAGATACCTATTACTTTAATCTAGAATAATATCTAGTATATCGATAACTCCGGAAACCCCGATTTCTACGTATTTTATATCGAAAATATATAAAATACTAGAAATACGTATTTATTTATATCGAGTATTTTAAATAAATTATATAGTTAAAATATAATTATATAATTAATTTAAGTATATAATATACTCAAAATATAATTATATAATTAATTTAAATATAATCGATACTTAACGGGTAAAGAATAATAAATAGATAATTTTTAATATTATTTTATAATATTTCAAATATATTATTTATATTTTAAATTATAATAGTATTATTATTATAGTTATTACTACTAGCGCCTTCGATATTATTATCGTATTTAGATTTCTATATATATATTAATTAATTAATATATATTCTACTTTATTTATTTAATATAAAAGAGTTATAAATATCCTAAAATCTATTTATTAAAAAACTACTACTAACTATTCTCGTAAATTAATTTGTATCTAGATCTAGTCTAGATTTAGTTTAGATATAAATTAAATTTAAATAAAATCTAACCTAAATCTAGGCTCTCTATATTTTTAACTATAAGGAATATTTTTTAATTTTTTAATTTATCTTTTATTTATTATCCGAGTTATTAGTCTAGATAATTTATATTAAAATAATATATCTTTTCTTTCTCGTAGTCTTGAGTACTATATTCTATTTATATATATATATTCTTAACCCCGTTTTTTTTATTATATTATTTTCTCTTCTTTCTTTTCAAATTTTAGTCTCTTTCGGAAACTCTTATATATAATAAAGGGTTTAAATATATATAGTATAAACTTAATAAAATCCTTATTAATATTAAAGAAACTAATTTATTTATTAAATTTAATATTTCTAAATTTTTATATAATAAAGACTAGTAGTTATTATTTAGTATATAGTATTAGTATATATCTATTATAAATATAATATTATAATACTATACTATTTCGCGATTTATAAGGTTCTCTATATTTTATATATTATTACTCTAGTCTTCTATTAATTTATTAAACGAAGTTACTCGAGTAACTATCTAGATAACTATATTAATATTCGAGGAATAATAATAAATCATAAAAAGTACTATTTTCTTTTATACTTTATTAAATATTATTAAATAAATTAGAGTTTTTATAAATACTTTATTCGCTAGTTTAGTTCTAGTAAAAGAAGAGAAATATTTACTCTTATAAAAATAAATAACTCGTTTTTCCGAGATTTATTCATACTCTTTTCTTTTATATTATCTCTTTCTATAGTATTTATCTCGTCCTCCAATGTAGGGGCGCAGCAGGTGGCAGCCTGGAGTTTGGTCCCCCCTTCGGCTAGAGCTGCCCTTTCTGGTGTTTGGAAGCTCAGCAAGCTTGCTTAGCCTTGGCCAAGACTTTTTAAAGGGCAAAAATCTCTCTCTGAGGTACCTAATTCCTGAGATAAACGGCCGTTTGAAAACGGTGAATCAATCAGCTGTTGGTTTGGTGTGCACAAGAACCAGTGTTAGCTAGTCATTGCGCAGCCGTGTGACGATACTACGGCGCTTACAGAAACTACCTCAGCCCCAAAACACCATTCGAAGTCGATTCGTAAGCACCCACCTAGCATGCAGTCTACAGCCTGTTAGTATCCTTTTCCTGGTAACCGCCTGCACTACGGCTCGGCTCACCATTTCCCTCCCACCATGTCGACTTGTGCACTGCCGCATTCAACCTTTTCTCTGTCCAAACCCCAGCCTTATCCCCAGATGTCACGTTTGACTTGCCTCTGCAGCTTGAGACCGGCTTCCAACTTTTATCCTACTTCTGGAAAGAATTTCTGCTCTGGATCACTGCCTGGACCCATGCTACCCACGCGATATCTCGCCCCTTTTGCTCAGGTAAAGTATCTGCTCCGAGCCTTAGGCTTCGAACTCCTAAATACATTTCTTCGCCCGCGGATAGAGGCTGAATTGCCAAAGCCTGTTCTACGACGCAGCAGATGGATTGCTTTGAGCCGTTGCGCTATCCATCTCATCCCCTGCGGTGTCTTCTCCTTCCTCATATATCTTAATTCCAACGCGATATATCTCGGGCCAGGTTTTTCCTACACGCGGTCCGATGGACTCTACCTTGCCTTCTTCCAAGTGGCGGCCAAATTATTGGAGCTTGCATGCGTGGCTAGTCTCACGACTGTGGTATTGCACGTCTTGAGACATGACTTGATTAGGGATGGGGTGCCATTTGGCTTCGTTGGCTCAGGTTTATTCTTCAGTCAGGCCAATTGTCTTTGGGCCCCAGAGATGTTCGTAGGAGCCCTGTATAGTGTCAAAAGCTGGAGAAGGTTGAGGTTGCTCTTGGTAATCGGTGTCGCAGCAATTATCGCTGTGCTAATTGCTCCATCGTCAGCTGTGCTGCTTCAGCCGCGACTTCAAACTGTACCGGCAGGAGGAACAGAGTACTTTCTTCCTGCGACACCCGATGAGCTATGGCCGAGCGTTGTGAACGGCACCGACGAGTTACCGGAATGTTTTGATGAAGCTAATGCGCGGCACATTCTTTGCGCCAGTGGCGGGTTCGAATCGCTTCGCACATACTTCAAAAATTTTAACTCATCCATGCCTGTGACGCTGACGATGCTGGGTTACGTAAACCCGAGACCAATAATCATTCAAAGCCCATCCGCTAGGATTCCACGTTTATTAAGCACAGGTTCGATTTATGGCTTCAATCGAGAGACGACGATTTCTCAAACGAACGCGATCACGGCGATCATACAGCAATCTTTAACTCAGGACTGGTATGATCTAGCACAAGCAAGATCTGGGCGGAGCATCTCTGCTGCCAAAGAATACAAATACGCCAGGGAATATATCTCGTCCGCTTCTACAACGAATCCTGAGGTGGGCGTGAGGTGCGCTATGGCTCAGAACATTTCTACGGACGTATTCAGCGTGAACTTTCCTGTCAAGTTATGGGCGAACCGCGAACTTACCTCATCCCAAGAGGGATCTTTGCAATGGGATGAGGGTGAAGTGCCTTTCAATATCTCTAGCTTCAATCCCAAAATTTCCAATGAGTTGCAAATTAATTGGGTCTCTCTTCCTACTGATCGATTCGGCCCTGTGAGCGGCGGGGCCTATCTCCAATTTCCTTGGGAGCCAACGACAAGATCACGGGCTGTGATCGGATGCTCGATTAGTGCAACGTGGATCTGCGCGAAAGTCACCTCGGATTCGGTCGTCGGTGACGCAGCCTGGTTAATTGCTGGGGACGGGTCTAGCCCAAATGTTACAATGGGTCATAACGCCTCCTCTGCTCACGCTTGTGACTACCACCGCCTCATTACGCTTAAAGGGCGTTGGTATCGATCTCTCACACCGTCTACGTCTTCACAGGATTGCAAAAATCAATCTCGCTCCTTCAACACTCTTCAGCGGCTCTTCTCGGACGCAGGTGTCGCCACCGAACTAGTCGCGCAACGAACACAACCCCAATTTGTCTTCGACCCGCTGACAGACTCTTGCGTCTTTAAGGCGCCTGATGCCAGCACTACGGATGTGGACAGGTTGAATAGCCGAGCTTGCGGCTTCGGTGGAAGGCACCAGCTGATCGAGCTTATACTTGCCTCCACCTTCGCGAACGGTCTGTCTCGCTACGGTAGCCGTCGAGCCTTCAACCTCGCCGCTTCTCCAGATGCCAGATCCGACCCTTTCACGTGGGATCTCAAGAAGCCGCCCCGAGCCCCTGGCTTCAGCCAGTCGCTCCTTAGTATCAGTTCCAAAAACAACGCCGTCCTCTCTGCACCTCCGGGCTCCGGTTTCGTCACCCAGAGCATGCGCTGCGAGGTCTTCGGCTACGCCTGGTACACGAGCAGCATCTCGGACTACCTGGCCATTGGCGTTGTGGCAGCGTACATGGTCATCGCCATCGCGTACACGGTCTGGGTGCTCTTTGTCACGGGCGTGACGAGCAGCAGTTGGGACACGGTGACGGAGCTTCTGGCGCTGGCGCTGCAGAGCCCCGTTCCCGAGACACTGAGCGGTTCCGGTGCCGGGTTGGAGAGATTGGCCACGTATAAGCGTTTGGTGAGGTTGAGAGCGAGAAGGGAGGAAGGTGGGGAACGGCATAGGGTGCAGGAGAGGCTAGTCTTGATCGTGGGGAACGAAGCGATTTCTGGTAACGCGGAGGGAGACTTGATGCGTGAAGGGCGAGGAGGAAGTGTGAGGCATAGGAAGGTCGAGGTTGACGAAGAGTACTCGTGACAGGATTGAGAGATTCAATGTTCTATTGGTGGGATCATGACGTGTACGAGGAACGAATGGAGATTAATGCAAGTAATTTTGCTTTAAGAATCCCTCCCGGCCGAACTAAGGGGGTTCATAGGGTATTGGTCCCCCCTTGGCGAATTGTTTCCTTGATATCGCTAGGTTCTACCGGCCTATTATTTTTATAAGTTGCGAGACAGGATTGACTTCTTGGTTCAAGTCCTCTGAAGGTAGGTGATTGACTGTGACTCAATCCAACGTTTCATTGCTAACGGATCATCTATCCTCTTGAGTTTCATGTAATTGATAGCCACAATGAGCGATTATTCAGGCTCGAAGGCATTGCCACCTTATGTCAAGTTTCCTTCCTATTCCTCGCTTCTGCTTTCTGTATGTCGCTACCATTTTCACTTCTGCTGCTAGAACATCAGCAACTATTTAACACGGTACCCGTACGCCTCAAATCGAGTTTCCGGTACTGACTTAATAGTACAGAAATGCTTTTCCAATAAGACTGTACCTCCGCTTACTTGATATAATTTGACGTAGACTATTCTCAACTATCAATACCGAGAATAAAAGTCCTTATATTATAAACCTATTATCATAAATTAGCTAAGACCAGTTATATATCTAGGTATAAGATTAGTTAGGAGATTTCTATCTTAGCTTTTGAATAAAGAAAGCGGGTTAGGAAGCCAGGTATAACTACGTGAGTTAAGAATAAAGTAGGGGAACTAGAAATGGAGTAGAAGAGTCTAAAGTAGATTAGGGAAGCTAGAAGTAGAGTAGAGGAGTTAGAACTAAATGAGGAGAACTAGAAATAAAGCGAGAGAGTTAGAAGTAGATTAGAGAAATTAAAGTTAGTTTATATATAATTAATTTCTACTTTAGAGACTATTAGCGAGACTAGGATAATAAGAGCCTATATATTATTATTATTATTATTATTAGAGCGAAGAGTAGAAGAGCGAGTAATTATTCTCGGAAATTCTATAACGAATAATCTTATTATATAGTTAATAAACCCTTCTATATTATTATTAATTACATATTTCAAAATAAATTTAATAGACTTTCAAATCGCCTAAAAGAATAATTAAATAATTAAAATTTTTTAAATAGAAAGTAAGAGGATTTCTAATATAATAAATAAATTTAATTTTATCGAAAGTCTTTAGGAAATTATATATAGAATATATATATTTAATAGTAAATAAACTCTATTAACTAGTTATAATAGAGTTTATTTTATTTAAATTTAAATTTACTCGTTAATAAAATATATATAAAACTCTTTATTCGATATATATTTTTATAGAAATATTAACTAACTTTAATTTTACTTAATTGAGAATTATAATATTTTTATTTATTTCTTTATAATATTTATATATATTATTTTCAAATTCTTTATATATTAGTTTCTACTCTTTTATATATTCCTTAAATCTTCTATTATCTATTTTTTACTATTAGATAATAACTTTTAATTTACTAGTTTCTAATTTAATTATTCAACTTTTTTCCGACTCTATAATAATCTAATATTTTTATTTACTAGTTTCGCGGATAAATTTAATATTACGTTAAATAAATACAAAAAGCTATATAATAATAAATATTAAAAATTAGTATATTTAGAATAAGTTTTAATATAGAGGAATTAGGTAGCGACGAGTATTCTTAATATTAATAATAGATAAAAAAGTTTAAATACTTCGAATTTTAGAGTTTAAAAAATAATACGAGGTAATAATTATTATAAGAAAAAGAAAGAACTAAACAAACTCGATCGAGGATATCGAAGAATATAGAAATATGAAAATTATCGATTAAAGAGTTAAGGATTAAACTCGTTAATAATAACTAGATTATTAAATTAATTATAAGATTATAATCTCTACGAATATTATAAATCTAGTTTAAGAGAGGGATTTATTCGAGAATTATTTCAATTATTATAATAAATTAAAGAAAACTGAAAACTTTATAATAATATAATTTAAAAGTAATAAAATAAAATTTAACGAGTTTCTTGATTAAATAAAAATATTTAAAACTCGTAACTTTAACTACTAATATAAATCGAGAAAATAGAATTTATATATATATTATTATTCTACCCGGAGTTAGCTAGGAACAAAGCGGAGTTTATTTAATAAATATATATATAAGACTTTAAGAAACTATTACTACGAATTTAAAATATATATATAACTATATAGTAGATAATAAAGATAAGATAACTTAGTTAATTCTCTTTTATTAAAGAATTATTAATATAATCTAAACTTTTATTAAAGTCTAGCGAAATATCTAAGTTTATAAAAAGAGAGAAAAAGAAATTAAAAAAGTTATTAATTAAAAAATCGTAAATTAATATAATTATTTAATTAAATTTTGAAAGTACGATCTTAAGATTTATAAAATAAATCGATCGAATTATAAAAATAAAAATAAAAAAGAAATAGATATAGAAGATTAATTATATTTTAGAGTAATTATATTTAATAATTAACGACTAGTAATAAAGAAAATTAATTATTAATAAAATAAAATTTTTAATCGAAGCGGTTTTTTTAATAATTAATAAATACTACTATAGAGTAACTTTATTAAAAGACTATTTAAAGAACTCTCTTATTAATTAAATAATCTTATTAGAATAAATATATAAATTAACTTAGTAATTAATAAATAATAATAATTTAATAATTAATAGACGAACTAGGAATATTAAATTATAATATTTAATATTATTAGAATTATTAGAATTATTAGAGTTCTTAAATTATAAGAGAGAAGACTCTCTATATATATACGAATTCTTAATTTCTAAATAATATTCTAGAAGAATCTAGTAAAGTATAGAATATTTTTATAAATTTCAAAATAGTCTAGTAAATCTTGTTAAATCCTAGTAGAAACTTAGAAGATACTAGAAATTTCTAGTTTCTCGATTGAATTAATAATATAATTTATTATTAATATTATTAAAATATATAAAAAAAAGATTATAAAAGTATTTAATTAAAGAATAATACTATAATATATAATATTAAAGATATTAATTATTCTATAAAGAGTTTCTCTTTAATATATTAGAATTCTAGTATTATACTAGTCTTTATAGAGTTAGTAATAGAGTTCAGCCCGTCGTTTTAATAAATATCTATAATAAATCTTTTATTAAAGTCTTTTTCGTAATAAAGAGAAAGAGAAAGAGATTCTATATTAAAATATTATAGAATTAATTCCTAAAATAAAGATTTTAGATAAGAATCTATATTAGATCTAAATTTGTATAATTATTAACTAGGATTAAATAAGAGTCGACGTAGAGTATTTTTACTATTAAAGTAAAGGCGACGAGGAATTATTAATTCTAAATATATTAATATTTTGAGAATTAAAATCTACTTTATATAAAACTAAAATAAATTTACCTACTAAATAACTAAAAGTATTATAAGAATAAATTTCAAACCCGGTATAGAAGTAAAATTAATATAGATATATTAAAGAAAATAACTAGCTAGAGAGTAAAGATATTAATTTAATATATACGGAAGTATTTAGAAATATTAAGATAATAGTAGTATACTAGGCCTAATTAAATATAATAATATTTATAATATAGAATATATAGTATAGGAAGACGTGTATAGTCGTAATACTACTTCTTTCTCTCTTTAATATATAATATCTTTAATATTATAAATAAATACTTCTACTATTAGTAACGAAGCGATTTATTAATATACTAGTAGATAATATACAAGTATATATATTCGATATAATAGAATTATTAGTTATATAGTACTAGAGTATATAATAAATAAAAATTCCTAGTATTTTTAAATTTTAGGGCCTAGGTTTCTATAAATATTTAATATTATATTCGTCGATAATATTCTACGTAGCCTCGAATTCGCTATTATTAGTATTTCGAGAGTAATAACTAGACTAGATATAAAATTCTCTTATCTCGATAGAGTACTATTCTCGAATTTATTTAGTCGGTCGGCGTAGAAGATATTATATTATTTTATAATTATCAAGATCTTTAAACGATATAATATTCCGATTTTTAAGAATATTTTTAAAGATCTTATCCTATTATTATCTAACTCTCAATATAATTTAGATATATTAATATTTTTAATAAATAGAAAGATTATTTCTCTTTCCTAAAATTTAATATTAATACGATATTTTTCTATTTATTTTATTATCGTCTCACGTATTTATTCTACGTTTTATTTAATATATTATAATATTTATTATTATTTTTATTTCTTTCACTTTAGTCGTATTTAGATACTAGTTAATTAAATTATAAATAGATTTATAAAGGCTAAAATTTATTTATAAATAGAAACTTTTCTTTATAAAGAATAAGAGTATATATATATTATTAGTAAATTTAATTATCGGTAACTATTTAACTTTTTTATTATATTATTTATTTAAAAGTAATATATAATTAATAATTTTATTATAATACCGAGTTTATTATAAAAGTATTCTCTAACTTAAGGCGATAAACTAGGGTCCTCGATTTAAAAGAATAAACTTTAATAATTTATAGAGTCTATATATATCTCGTATTAGTATTTAAATTATTAATTCGATTAAAATTCTATCTTCTTTATTAATATAGAGTATATAGTATTATTTCTTTATTAATCGATATAATATAATTTAAATAACGTTATATCCTTTAAATTATAATAAACTAATATATAAAATTATAAATAAATTACTACTCGCGTTTATTAAATACTAGTAGAGATTAGAATAATATATTCGATATATTTATTAAGGCTTTAACTTAAATATAAATATAGTAATTATAATTTTATTATATAATTATATTCTTTATATCTCGCTAGTAGAATTCGTATTTAAATAATTTCTAAATATAAAGATTTACTAGGTAATTATATATTAACTAATCGTAGATTTCGCGAATAATATTAATAATCAAATTTTTCTAGTATCTATAACCGGTTTCTATAATAGAGTATATTATTATAAATAATATACTTTATTAATATAATATCTTTATACTTTTTCTTATAACTATTAATAATAGCGCGGATATTGGAATAATAATTATTAATTTTATTTATTTCTCTAACTCGGTACTAAATTAGACTATCTATTATTTAAATTTGATTATTATCGAGTTTTAATTAAGATTCCTTATCTCTTTATATTCGGTCGGGTATTAATATAATTCTAAATTAATTAATTAATTCTCTTATTATTAAAAGAAGGTCTATATCGAATAACTATAGAAATATATTAATAGGGATCATAATATTATTTATTTATTAAAGTATATTTTATATAATTCAAATAATTACCTCGCGAATAATATAATATTTTATATACTTTCTTCAAGGTAAATAAATACGAGTATTTTAATAAAAACTATTTAATATTCGTTTATAAAAATATAATAATTATTACTATTTATATTAATAATTATTTTATTCTCGCTCTTAATAAGGTTAATACTAGTTTATTAAAGTAATAAATAGATAAATACTTTAGGATAAAGTATTTAGGTAAAGTTTTATAATATCTAGATATAAAGATTATTCGCGACCGTCCTAATTATATTATTTATATTAATTAAATAAGTTTCGCTAACTAATTAGTCGAGTAAATTAATATATTAGAACTTTACTCTATAATAACTCTTATAAATTAGAGTAACGATATATAGAAAACTCCCGATAATTATAAAGCCGATAAAGAAGAGACTAAAATATATAAATTCTTAATAAAAGTATTATAATAATTAGTAATTATAACTAGGCCCGATCTAGTATTTATAGTTAATAAATACGGTCGTTATATTATAAACCCTATTAGTATTTATTTTAATATTATAAAGCGAATTTATAATTTCTTTTACTATTATTATAAATCTAGGATTATATTATAAATTAAATATTTATAATACTAGTCTCAACCCTAAGGGTAAATTAGTACTCTAGATTAATAATTTATAATAATTATAAAGATACTAGTCGTACTATATTAAATTATATATTATAGTTATAGAATAAACTTATTATTTAGTTATTTAAATAATAAACCCTATATACTTTATCGATAGTTAAAGTTAAATATATAGTTTAGATTAATATTATTAAAAAGTTATTATTTCTTAATTTACTCTTTAAGGAGTTAGAATATAATAATAATAATTTTAACTCTATTCGCTTTAATATTAATAACTAGTTAATTATTAAAATAGTATTAAATCTAGTAAACTACTCGTATATTAAAATATATTCGGAACTACTACTATTTTGTAAAGTAATTAATATCGGAAATATATAAATTAGAAATTATTTATATTAATACGTTAGCTATAATTACTAATTATAAAATAAAGTTAATAGGCCTTAATAAGTTCGTTTATATACCGGCTATACTAGGACTAACTATAAAAAGTATTATTTAATAAACTAGTACGATTATTAATATATAAAGTCGTCGCTTCTAAATAGAAGTATTGGAATCTAGGTAGAATCTCTACTATAATCTAATTTAGTTAAATTTAATATTATTTAATAAACTAACTTTATATACTAAATATATAGTAATAATAATACTATAGATAATAATTAATTATTTCACCTCTATTACTATCTATAATTAAACGTATATTCTAAAGAAGATAGTAGTAATTATAAATATATCTATCTATAGAGGTAGTAGTAGTATTAATTATAAATATACACTTTTTATAGAGGTAGTAGTAGTTCTAAATATATATATTTATAGAGATAGTAGTAGCCATGAGTATATATATTTATAGAAATAGTAATAATTATAAATACGTATATTTATAAATATAATAGTAGTAGTAGTTATAAATATATATATTGATAGAGGTAGTAGTAGTTATAAATATATATATTTATAGAAGTAGTAGTAGCCATGAGTATATATATTTATAGAAATAGTAATAATTATAAATACGTATATTTATAAATATAATAGTAGTAGTAGTTATAAATATATATATTAATAGAGGTAGTAGTAGTTATAAATATATATATTTATAAAAGTAGTAGTAACTATAAATATATATATTTATAAAAATAGTAATATTTATAAATACACGTATTTATAGAAATAATAGTAACTATAATACGTTTTTAGATTTATTATAATAATTGTTAGAAATCCGTTTTAATATAGTAGAGATATTTTAATAAATTTTTATTCTACTCTATTTTACCTCTTACTCTACTTTAATAAAATTCTATATTAAGTTAATATAGAGATTATACCTCAATTTCTACCCTATCCTATATTAATCCGAAGTGTAATCTTTATATATAAATACGTATATATATAGTTTATTACTACTTCTATATATATATAATTTATTATAGTTTTTATAAATAACTCATTCCTACTCTTATATATAATATATATATATATATAACTTATTCCTACCTCTATATATAGTTTATATATATATATATATATAGTTTATTATTATCCCCGTATTACGCGATTATTAAAATAATTAATAAACTAAATTCTAGAACTACCTCGGAGCCTTATCTAAAATAATATATATAATAAAATAATTATCGTATTTAAATATTTTTCTAGCGCTCGCTTAAAGGTTAATTTAAAAAAATTATTTTATTAATTATTTTAGCGAGTATATAATAGGTTATATATAAAAATCGGAATAAATTATATATAAATTATATATAGAGGTAGGAATAAGTTATATATTCGTTTATATATACTTTATATATATAAACTTTTATACGGGATTATAATATTAAACCTAATATTTATAGAGTTATCGATTTAATACGGAGATTGATATTAAAAGTCCTAGTTAACGTGGAAATTTATTTTAGCCCTAAGCGCTAGTAGTCCCCTAGAGAGTCTTTATATTATTAGGATAGAAGTACCTCGGACTAGTAATTCGGATAGTTTATTATAAGGGTCTCTTTAGGTTTATATCTAAGGTATACCCCTGATCTCTTTAACGTTTAGACCCTAGAACTCGATTCTTAGACTTCTCTTAAGCACTACCCGAAAGAGTTACGGGGGGCGCAGTAAGCCAATCGTCTAGGCAGCCCTTATAGGAGCCAGATATTTACCAAGCTACTATAATCCTTAGCGCTTGCCACGACTTTTGGTGTCAATCTCCGTAGGCCGGCCAAAATCCCAAAATCTTTTTCGATTTCTGACTATATCCTTCCCTGGCTTATCGTCCGCCTATCAGTGCCTAGCTTTTCATCTCTTAATCTCCAAACTTCCAAGCCAAAATGATCCGCACCTACTCTCTTTAAAATTCTTATGGATCATCTGCCGCCTATCGTTGGATATTCATACACGCCAACTAAGATACCATGTCTCTGTTCACCATATGAATATGACGGGAAGGGCATCCTCCAATTTCCCGAGCGTATAGGCTGGAAAATTGATCCTGAAAATGGTCCGATCCGGACTAATAGCACCAAAACTTCCATCGATTCTCCGGCCGCTCTGTTGCAGCTATGGCTCTATTTCGGAACACTGTATGATATTTTCAAGATCGGCAATCTAGACTTTCAATGGGAGGATTACGTCCAAACTGTTGACAACGAATCACTCGTAACTTCAGCACCATTGAGAGAACATTTAGACAAGTTGAGAGCGAGTGCAGAAGGTATGAATGCGGATCTATGGCATCAACGACAAGAACTTGTCGCAGACTGTTTGAGAATCGTCTTCAGCTTTTTCCGCAAATATTACCCAGCTTCATTCCGCTCTAACAGGTGGAAAATCTCATCAGTCCATTCTCCAGACATAAGCACCTCCATCATCGTACTAGCAGAGACTTTGGCGAATGCCGCAAGGGAAATCTGGCCCTTACCACCCGACTCCGCTCCAGTAAGGAAAATAAACAGCCATGTATCCTGGAATCCGCTTCAAGATTGCCTCCGTGAACGGGGTTGGTGTCCAAGCGACATCAAGATGCTGTACCAAGAAGTAGACAAGACCGGATTATATTTAGCAAGTCTCGTGAAGCGGCCGTTCTCTCATCATTTACAACATGGGAAATGTAGTGAGTCAGAATGTCTAGCCCTCCAAACCTCCGACAGCGATTACGAAACAAAGCACGTGGAGAGCTGTCCCAAAGACTCATCATGCAACACCATTGCGATCGACCAGGGCCGCCTCTCCCGCATCCTCTTTAGCGGCGGAATCCCCATCCTCTATATTTCCCTCTCTTCAGAAGCCACGACTCTGCAAGTCCAAGTCCTAGATCACAACTCCCATCCCCTCGACTTCATTGCCATCTCCCACGTCTGGGCGCACGGTCTTGGCAACCCAACCGAAAACGCTCTCCCGTCCTGCCAACTCTACCGTCTAAACGATCTCTGCTCCAGATCCTCCCCCGTTGTGGGCAAGCACCCTGCATTCTGGATCGACACCCTCTGCATCCCCGTCGCCGTCCCTAGCGCCAGAAAACTCGCCATAACGCGCCTCTCATCCACCTTCCGGCTCGCACGTAAAGTTCTCGTCCTGGACGCTGATCTGCAGCGTTCGTCCAAGAACTGCAGTCGCACGGAGCTAGCAACCAGGATCACCTGCTGCGGGTGGATGAGGAGGTTGTGGACGCTTCAAGAAACCGTGATGGCGGAGGAAGGGGCCGAGGCTAGGAAAGTAGATATCTGGTTCCGTGAAGGAGCACTGGAATTGAATTCCATTGGCGGGAAAAGTGTGAACAGTTTCCACAACACCGAAGACGCGCTATCGAAGCTCTTCTTCTCCATCCCACAGCTCATGTCACGAGATCGAGCGTTCAACTCGCTGATGAGCGCCCTCCGCTACCGCACGACCAGCAAGAAAGAAGACGAGGCACTCTGCGTGGCCTCAATCTTAGGCTTCGATCAACCACAGATCAAAGCGATTGCAGGTGAAGACACAGCGGAGGCGAGAATGCAGAAGATGTACACGTTGATTGGAGAAATACCGGCCTCGGTACTGTTCAACAAGTCAAGAAAACTTGGGAAGATGGGTTTTGGCTGGGCACCAGCTTCGCTGCTGGGCTCGGGGAACTATCTCGATTTCTTCTCCGGGAATGCAGCGAGATGCGATGAGCGTGGCCTACACGTGCAATTTTCCGGTTTCATCATCACGGAAAAAACCGTCAAGCGACCATTACAACAAGGTCTGCGATCACAGATCTTCCTCGGGAAGCCAGAGGAGGAGGCAACGTATCCGAAATGCAAGATTGGGCCGGAGGTGATGACGGAGGGTCAGCTGTACTGGAAAGCTGCGGTCAGGTTTGAGAAGATGATTGAGAGGACGGCGAGACCGGCTCTGATAATCAATCCGAGGTCGGCAAGTGAGTCGGTGCTTGTGTCTGTGACGGGGGAAGTCGAGGGTGTGGTTCATGCCAGTTTTATCATGGATGTGTATGCGAGGTTGTGGCGAGAAGGCGCGGAGTTTGAGGAGATAGGGAATAAGGATTGGAAGGAGAATTTTATGCGCGCGCGAGAAGTCGAGTTGGGGCAGTGGTGGTGTGTACGATAATGAGTCACGGAATAATCGAATCTCACCAAGAAGAATTTTTTTATGCAAGGGTGAGTGAGGAGAATGGATCAATATATAGATGTATTATATATAACCCGAACTTAGGATTGGGGATCGCCGTTTCCGTTCAGAAAAAGAGCAAGGCCGCTTTAGAGGGAGTACTGAGAGAGCAGAGGGGAGCAAGAGGGAGTATGTAGGAATAGGGCTGTTATGTACCATGGAAATGTGGGGCAGTGCAGGAGCGCAGCATAGAGGAGCCTGAAATGGCTTTCATGATCTCGGCCTAAGCTACCCTCCTTTTCTTTAATATTTTAGCCCCAACTGCTGCCTAGACTTCGCCACTTCCCACAGAATCCTAAAGCAAAGGGGAGTGGTGGAGTTTCTAGAGTATAGGCATGGTCGTTGGTACCCTCGAACGCCAGGTCTACTCAGCCGCAGCAGATTGTGCAACAAGAGCGCTACAATAATCGTACCTTTGAGCCTGAATTAGTTGATAACTATCGTGCGTTGGTAAAGTGGCACTCACCCACTAGAGGGTCGCCATCTCCGCAAGGAGATTACGGGGGCGGTAAGGCTTAGTAAAGAATATATAATAAAGTTATAAAATTATATATATAATTATATATTCGTTAAATATACTATAATATAAATATCTTTTATAATTTAAATATATATTTCTATAATATATTATATTTCTATTAATTATTTACTCTAATTATTTAATTATTTATTTCGAAGTCTATTTTAAAATAATTCTTAGAATTTATTAAAATTTATATTAATTATAATTATAATTATTATTATTTAAATAACTTAAAGATTACTTTATTAAAAAATTTATACTACTCGTTATAAAATTTATTAAAATTTATATTAATTATAATTATTATTATTTAAATAACTTAAAGATTACTTTATTAAAAAATTTATACTACTCGTTAATATAATAATTATATTTATATTATAGATTTAATTTAATATTTACTTTTAATATAATAGATTTTAATCTCTTTATATATTTTTATTATTTTTTATAATAATAATAATTATTATTTTTATTATTTATATAAATAATAGAGAGATTTAGAGATTTTATTTTCATAAATTTATAGAATATTACTATTTATAAATTAATTATTAATCTATAAAGTCGTTATCTTCGTAGACTCCGAGAGGCGGGGCTCTAAACAAATATTATTAAATATAATTTTTATATTAAAGAAGTTATATACCTAGGATTAATTATTACTATTAAAGGAATTAAAATAAATTTAAAAAAAAAATCGATATTATCCTAAATTAATTATAACTAGTTAATATTAAAGATATTTAAAGTTTTTTAGGATTCGTTAACTTCTATCGGCGCTTTATTTATAAATTTAGTAAACTCGTTATATTATTTATAATCTTAATTAAGAAAGATATTACCTTCGGGTAGAGTTTTTAATATTAAATAATTTTTAATACTTTAAAAAAGACTTTTATCTCCGATATTATTTTAATTTATTTCGACCCCGATTATAAAATTATAGTAGAAATAAATACGTTTAATTATATATCTAGAGGAGTCCTATTTTAATATAATAATTAAAATAGTCTTCGTTCTATAATTTATTCTTTAAAGAAGTATAACTTTATAGAGTATAATTATAAGATTTATAATAAAGAGTTTATAGTAATTATCCGTATATTCGAAGAATAATATTTTAAATTAAAGGGATTTACTCTTTTTATCGAGGTAATAATCGATTATAAAGTTCTTAAATATTTTATTTTATCTAAAGTATTATCTCGCTATTAAATAAAATAGAGCGAGTTTTTATTTTAATTTAATTATAAAATTATTTACCGGCCTAGTAAAGAAGGCGGTAAATTTAATATATTAACGCGTTAATTAAAAGACCTCTTTAAAGAGGTAGATAGATTAGACTCTAGATATTAATATTAATACTAAACTATATTAAAAAGAGAAGATTTATTCTTAAAAATCCTTAAAGACTATATTTATAATATATCGCTAAATATAACGACCCTAATTTTAATCCTAGTTACTTTAATTATATTAATAATAAATTAAAAGATTCTCGTCTAGTTTTTCTAGTTATATTTTATATTAATTTATAAGACCCCGATAAACCTCGATATAAATATTAATCCGGAATTATAGACCCCGTCTATATTTTATAAACTCGAACTAGATAAAGATTAATTTATTAATTTAAATAAAGATTTATATAATACCCCGATTTATTAATTATAGGATATAATTAATTAAACCGATTAATTCGCCCCTAAAGTCTTAGAAATACTATATTCGGGAATATATTATTATAGCGGAATTCCCCTCGCTAAATATAAAGATAAGGATAAAGTTCTCTATTTTTAAAAAAAGAGATATATTCCGAATTTTAATAAACTACGCCTTCGTCTAATTTAATTAATTTATAATAATATCGCGGGTAATTACTTAAATTATATTAAATATTACGAATTAATTAGTCGGGCCTATTAATAACCTAATATTTATACTATTATCTAGCGATTTATTAAGAATTATTATATATACCGAAGAATTAAACCTTCCCGTTAGTATATTTAAAGATAACTACGTTTATTACCGCCTTTATAACGACGTTAGAAAAATATCTCGATAGATTATATAGGTCCTTTACTACTTTATATCTTTATAAATATTATTTATCGGTATATCCTAGTTTTCGTAGACTACTTAATTAAGATATAGTATTTAATATTAATTATATTAATAGAAGTAAATAAAGCCTACGACGCTTTCTATTAAAATATATCAAAATTTTATAAATTACTAAATATCTTTATTTCGGATAAAGGATTTTAATTTATATTAAAGTTCTAAAAAACCTTATATAAGTATTTTAAAATTAATTAATATATATTAATAAAGTATTATTTTTAGATAAATAATTAAACCGAGTAATTTAATATTATAATAAAATACTACCTCCGTATATATATTAATTATATATAGGATAATTAAATAAAATAGCTCCCTAAGGCGGAGTTTTTTAATAATAATATTAATTTTTTAATAACTCTAGCCTCGCCCTTTTTAACTAATTATAATTAATATTTATATATTAATTTCGAGCTTATTAAATCTTTACTCTAAGATTTTACCTTTAAATTTATATTTATTTAATCGTTATTAATAAATTCGCGATATAAATAGAAATTTTAAATAATTACCTCCGCGATAAAATATTTATTCTTTAAATTATTTTTAAATCCTCGGCTAATTAACGAAGGCGCCTATATCCGATATATTTAATAAACGATTCAATATAGTTAAATATTAAGAATCTAAATATTATATACTTTTTAATTAAACTCGACGATTATAATATCGGCCTCTTCTAAGTTTTTAAAGTTTTCGATAATCCTTTTATAATCTAGTTAGATTTTCTATATTTTATAAAAATTTACTTTATTTTCTATACTAATTTATTATAATTAATAATTAATAACTTTTTACCTAGATAAGTCTAACTTATCCGAGAATTTATAATTACCGAAGATAATTAATATAAATAGTATATTAACGATATTTTAAATTTTAAATATAATCGTCGTTATAGTCTATTTTTATTAAAGTACTACGTTAATTAGGAAAATTATATCGTTATATAAAAATCCTTCTAGTATTTTACCCGGTATTAATAATTTATTAATAAATACTATATCTCGAATCCTAGCGCCGCTAGCCTCTACGAATTACTATATATCGTTTAGAGGTATTAATATAAAGAAACTTTACTTTTATTATTTTAATTTAATTTTCAAAAATTTAATTTTCGTTTATACCCTAGTTTATTCCCTTATCCGTTATTATCGTTATAATTAAATATTCCGTATTAACCTTAATTAATACTTCGTATAATTATATTAATAAATAATATACTTTATTCTACCTCGTTATTTATTTTATAGGAGCTCGATTTTAGAGAGGGGGTTATTATTATAATATAATTTTATTTATTTTAATCTAGCCTAATTTATTCTAAATTTAATTTAAATTTAAACTAGTTCTTTATTTCTATTTTAATATAGTCGGGATAAGAATTAAATAAATACTCTATATATTACTTTTTATTTAAATAATAATTAGTTTTATTTTAATTTTCGTTCTTTATTTTTTATTTTAATCTATTTATATATTATAGTTAAACTATAGTTTAATAAACCTAGTTTATAATTTAATAAATATCTAGATATTAATTCTATCCCTTGATACTTTTATATTATAGTTAAGTTATTATTTAATAAATATCTAGATATTAATCCCGTCCCTTAATATCTATATATAACTAAAATTATAAATTTACTATATTCATATTCTGAATATAGACCCCTATATTCATATTTAATTCACATTCGAATATATATTCTGAATATATTCGAATATGAATTTTTTTTTGGTTACGCTGGTTAACTTCGACGCATATGAAGCGCTTAGATTGTAAGTAGTGGCGAAGACCTCAGTTGGACAAGGCTCGAGTCCAGCGGCCTACAGCTCGCTAGGCCTATCTGCTGCGCTGCCTTGTCATCAAACCAGAAGGCATGCGAAGAGTGAGAGCTAGTTTCAGAGAGGGGAGGGCCGGAGGATCAAGCTACCGTAATCGTCGCTGGGTGTGTGGCTCACACCTTGCTTCTGTGAAGGCTCGAAGCCCAGATTGGATCGCGAAGAGTCGGTTGAGGTCACCTAGCGCAGGTTCTGGGGGAGGGACCAGACAGAAAGACTGAGAAACAGCGATCTTCACCTCCTAAGCGACGGCAGGCAAATTTCGCGCAGTCTTCGGATTCCAGTCAGCTTGACCGATGGGTGAGTCGCGTTTTACTGGACTACTAAGCAGCGTGTGTAAAGCTTCTACTCGTAGCCGTAGCATTGATATCATTGTGGCGAGTTTCATATTGGCTTTTACGTTGCGTCTCCGTATCGGATCCCTACTAGGTAGTGAGCCTGAAAGCTCGAGTACCTGTTTTCTTTATCCTCATCCTTTCCTATTTCAGTTTTCCTAGTTTGCTCCTCATTTCCTCTGCTCTTCATTTTGAAATCACTTTCTTTCTCTACTCCGAACAGCCTTAGCAATCATTGATGCACAAATGACAAATGAGATCTGTTTCGCAAAATCAGCGAGAAACATCTTTACGCGTACACAGTAAGACGATTCAACTAGAAGGGGCTTTAGAAGGTGGTGTGGTTTAACACGCTTTAGAAGCAGCTCACATCAGGTCCATCTTGCTCGCTGATTAATTGTCGCAAATCCCCCTCGTAACAAGACACGTTGAAGATATCTATCAAGCCCGCTGCTTCCTTCCGTAGTTTACACGAGGATGAAGTCGACCCAATCATTTCGTGCCTCGTGTGAAGCGAAAGCGCTCTGAACTAAGCCATCCTCTAGGCTTAGATTTCCCATCCCTTCTTCAGCGCCCGAGCACACAAGCGAGCATATCGGCCCATCAGACGCTGCATTTCTCATAGTGGGCTGGTTGCCTTCACAAGGCCTCAGGATATAAAAGTCATTCCCCCCAAGCATAACGCAATACCAATCGCCCTCTTTATACCACCCCTTGTTGATGCCGAAAGCCCGACATAGCTTGTTCTTTCTATCCGACCTATCGTTCCATGACCGGTGAGCTCTACAGGCGGAAAGTTCGAAGCCGTCAGACCAATTCCCTGCGTGAACAGGCTTCATGCAGAACGAGAGCCCCCACGGTACATTGGGAGAGGCTGGGTGAACACATTTGGACATAATGCCCACAACAAAACCTCGCAGCTGCAATCTAAGACCAACAGACCTAGGCCCCATTACCGGGGTCATGTACCTCGTAGCAATGCGTGTATCGACAAGATCAAAGACCTCGTCGGACGACTTCTCAGGGTCCTCATGATTGACGAAGTCTGGCACCCAGGACGCCATGTGTGGACTGAGTACGTCTCTTCTATATTTCAACCCAGCAGTGCGTAAAATAGCTAGGCTTTTGTCGACTTCGATGCAGACTCTAGTGACCGCTATGAAGACTTCCGACGGCTGCAGATGGTAGTCGGGCTTCAGGGTTGGATACAAACCTTCGGGTAGCAGGCCAAGTAAAGCGAAAATCCGATCCTTAGGATCTGTAGCCTTGCGGTACCACGTAAAGATCAAAAGCGGTGACAATTGAAGCTCTGAATTTCGGAACGCTTTCGTTATAGTATTAACGTGATAAAGGTGGGCAATATTCATATTATTGGAACTTCTACCGACGTTTTAGGAGTTAAAGAATTGTTGGAAGTCGGTCCAAGGCATGCTGAATGGTCCGTACAAAAGAAGCGCGGAGCGCGACACTACGATTTCCTGTAAAGTCCATACTCTTTGGAACCATGGTCTTCCAAGTATTCCTCGGTCAACATTTTCCAGGTTTTCCTCTGAGACCTCGAGCGCTGATAGCAAGTTTTGAACAGGCTGTGCACGGCGGATCAAATACTCGAAGAAGTGAGAGGTTGTAGCCACGTCCGCGTTGTACACCAACTTGTATGGTAGGCTTCCAAGCCTACCAGCAATGCCGCACAAGCGGGCAGTTGTGCTCGGAACTATCTGCTGGAAATCTCTTGCATATCTCTGCAATAAGTTCCACGAGGGCGTGACATCATCGTCCTCGTCGCCAATCCAAATCAGGACTCTTTCTGCACTTCTGTAGATGTGACGCATGATGGCGACCTGGGCTCCAAGCTCTGCCTTATTGCATTGATCAATGCATAAAGCATCGATCCAAAGCTTGCGAGGTTCCTGCCCCGACATTGCTCGTAGTTGAAGCAATGCCGCGAATAAGTTCTCCTTGACTCGTATTTGATGATTGTTGCAAATGACATCTTTCTCGAATTTTTTTCTGCGGTACTCAACGTTGTCCTTGTGTTCCAGGCATAGGGGTATTTTCTCTTCCCAGACGTAAGATAGCGCCTCGTAACGCAAGTTTGGATCAAGCTTTACCACCTCCAAGCCGCATATCAAAGGGTCTTCGCGCCTGCCGGGCAGAAGAGTAAGCACGCGGCAAAATTCGGGCCCAAGGAGTGGTTGGTAAAGGCTCTGTTCCATTTTGTTCGATGGTGAAGATATAGAAAGTCAGTTTTCGTTCACGCAAAAAGAGAATGCTGTAAAAATGGAATATGGAGAGCGTGAAGAGAGTGTAGAAGCACTACTTCCTGCGGTGGAAAGATTGTAGGTTTACGCTAACTATCTGAGGTTAGCGCGTGCATCATGAAGCGGCGACACTTGTTTTTCTCTAAGCACGTGACGTGATCAGATTAATCTGAACGATCCGAGTAGTCGAGAAAAAGCAGCGTGGCCAAGACAGTGCCCCGGCTAGCCGGAAACCCACAATCTTTCCTGGTGCCACAGTATGCATATCTCGCGACTCGCGGAAAGGACGTGGCCAATCAAGCTGTGAGGCCCCGCTTTCGAAAAATTGGGCGTGTGGTAAATAACGCTAGAAAGCTCCAGGGTGACCAACGGATACAGTAGGGTTGAGTTTAGGCAGCAGCGTTAGAACGTATCCGAACTAACAATGATTGGCCGAATGCTAAGAGGCCAAAATAGGTTTTCAACGGATAATTATTCTTTATTTCTATAAGAGGATTAACCCTAACGATATTAGATATAAAAACTAGAATAAATAAAATCTTAATCCCTAGTTATACTACGAAGATATACGAAGTATATTTATAATTCTAGGACTTTATAAAATAGAAGTCGGTTTATTATTCTATAAAATATTATAATATATTATTTATAACTATAATTAAATATATAATATAACGAACTAGTACTCTTTTATTGAAATAAATATTATAAATTTTTATTTATAATTATCGCCGTTTCCTTAAAAGAAATTAATAATTAATTTAATTTAAATTATTAATATAAACCTAAATCCTATTTAACTAGTATAGTAACGGATTTTTATATTAATTAAATTCTTAAATAAAAACTAAAGTCTCTTATTCTAGAATATTAATCTATATTAATTAAGGAAAGAGATATTAATATCTCGTTCTCTTAATTTATCATTAATAATATCGAGTTATTTAGGATTTTTCCTACTAATTATTATAATCTTATTTATATTTATATTATAAATAATAGTATTATTAACTAATTTGGATTATTCGAGTATAGTTTTAAATATATAAAATTACTTAATATTAATATCTTATTATATTCTTTAATAGTCTTTAATCTAGGAGTAAATATTATAACTCTAATAATTAAATAAAATACTAAAAATTCGTAGTAAATATATAGAGCGATAACGAGTCTTTACCCGAAGATAATGATATTAGAAAATACTAATATACGAATTAAGAAACTATTATTTAAAGAGTAGACTTTATTTTAGAAATCTCTAGAGAACTCTTAAAGAAACGAATAATAGAAGAGGGATTTAAAAATATCATTACAAGTAAATTTATCTTCTTTATAAATTTATAATTAACGGATTTAAAATAAAAATAAATTAAGTATTTTTAACTCGTCGCTATACTAGAAAGTATATATACATTGATTATTATTCTTTAGACCCGGTTTTTAGGCTAGAATATATAAGAAGTTCAGGTATTTCTAGCCCTAGTAAGGAATGAATTAAATTAATAAAGATCCACTACTATTAGCCTCTGTATATCGTGTCTCTATGCTTGCATCCCGGCTTGACTGCTGATACTCTCGGTGCTCTAGGTACGTTCTATACGGACAGAAGCCGAGGACCACCACCCTGTGAGACCTGTAACCTGACACACTCGTTGATTGCTCTCCCAAGTGCGCAGCGCTTAATTCGTTGCCAGATTAAGGGATCGGTAGGATCTCCTTCTTGCTGTGGGCGCGAAGCGATCCTCATCTCATCTAATCAGCCAACTTCTTCTAACGTAAACTTTGAAGTTTCGAAAGAGCCATATTCTCTTCTTCTCTTACGATTCCACATATAATGGCCAACTGTCTATTCAACAAGCTCCCCTCGGAGCTGCTCTGCAAGATATTCGTAAGCCTATCCGATATTGGCGATGTTGTCCATCTCGCCAGGAGTTCGGGGATCTTCAATGAGGTCTGGAGGAACAATGGACGCTCTATATGCTCTACGGTCATGCCACGCAGTATCTTGTGCTTTCAAGACACCAGATCTTTATTGGAGGCGCAAGAGGATGATGAGGAAGTTTGAGCCTACGAGATTTATTGCGAGAGCAGCTCTGAAGCTGCAATCGTGACCGCACGACGTCTTCGTAAGAATGCTTCAACTGTCGCTCTAGCATGTGATACCTTCGAGGCACGATTGCATCCTCGTTTCTCCAGTGAGCTTCCTATAACCCCATCATGATATCGTACCACTCGGAGCTGATGACCATGCTAGGAAGAATCAATGCGCGGCGCTTATCGCCGGCTGAGCGAGATGGTAATATAAGTCCTACCCATTCATTACTGCTAGTCAAAACTGACAATTACACCATAGCAATCACTATCCGTAGTATGTCTATGCCTGAGCGTGTTCGCTTTACCCATGCCTACTACGGCCTCTGGAAACTCTCATTCAGCCCAGTCTCCACGCTTCGCGATACCTTTGCCGCCATGACTTTCAAGGAAGTTCTCTATCTTTTCGAAATTGGTTACCAATGGGCCCAGACAATTATGAGCAGCGAGATAGCTGCGCAACTCGGCTTTCCTCGCGAGAAATGGCAGCCGTTATTCGATCTGCTGTATCCAATCTTCATTGAGAAGCGAGAGCGGGTTCTGGCTCGATACCTCACATGAATGATGCCCCCCAAGACCTCTTTTCAGTCTTCGACCAATTCCAGCAAGAGGACATCTTTCAAATTCCCGACATGGTCTAATCCTTGGGTATTGTCTACATCAAGACAGCTTCGAGCGAAACTTCATATTTCAAACACGTATAGAATAATTGTGCCTTGGTTAGAGAAATCGCGCAATCTCTTATGGGGCCTGCAAAGACTGTCACATGACATGTTAGCCAATGGAATGATCTGACGCCACCATTGCTAGCCTTTTGATGCAATCATCAGAGCACTCTGACACAGTTGAATTTTCACTAATGCATTTTCATTTCATCATAACAAAGCTAGTCACAAACGTGCCTGGTTTTTTTATCTATAGTATCTCTTCGGCCTCCCTCTGTACACACATATCAAAACAACATGCAGCATGTCAGTTCAGTAACAACATCAAACCCAAAGTCCCAAAAACTAAAAGAAGATGCACTTCAACACCCCTCTTCTGCCCGCCCTCAAAAGTAAGCAAACCAGCCGTTCCATTCGCCAAACCCGTAGGTATCGCGAACCGTCCATTCCCCACATCGAGCGTCTTGCCCCCTGACTCGGGACTAACGACACTTCCCGCAATAGTGGCGCCCGGGTCCCCCAGCGTCAAGGTAACGCCGTCAACTACTGCAAAAGAAGATTCTTCTTGCACGCTATAGCCGTCTATATCATCAATGGATGGGACTGGTAATTGAGATGCAGAGAGCGCGAGCGTGCTTGATTCCACGATCAACGTACCAGAAGGCTGAAGGCTGAGGACAGTGCCGTCCACAGTGATGGCCGCACCGCCAGCCCTAATAGTACTGCCGGCTACGGAGAAGGCTGACGGATTCGGGGTGATTGTCTGGCCCCCGATGACGAAGAGACCATTGGTGGGCGACGCAGCCGTTGGTGTCGGAATATTGAAAGTGCTGCTCCCTATCATCAAAGCTCCCGAAGGACCTAGGCTGATAACAGTGCCGTCTGTAGTGGCAGCTGGACCAACTACTGAGATGGTGATACCAGCTATGGAAAGGGCTGAAGGATTCGTCGTGATCGTTTGGCCCGCGATTACCAATGCGTTGTTGGCGGCAAGAATAGACTTTGGAGTGGGAATGGCGAACGAGCTACTTCCGAGGACTAAGCGTCCGGATGGTCCTAGGCTGATGATAGTGCCGCCGATTGTCTGTGCAAAGCCACTGGGAGAAATGGTCGCATCGTTGACTGTGAAGGCTGTTGGGTTGGCCGTGAAGGTTTGAGAACCTATGGTGAAGATAGGTTGAGGGGCCAGTGCTGTGGTGGATGATCCGATAACTAGGACTCCGGAGCGGCCTAGAGATATTGGAGTGTTGGATAGGGTGAGTGGACGGCCGCCTGGCGAAAGGCTAGAGCCGTCGATGACCATTCCCGAGGGATTTGGTACTAGGGTGTGGCCTGCTATTGTCAAGGCATTCAGAGCAGGAGGCAACTTACCGACTTGATTGCTAGAACTATCGCTAGCGACATCATCGTGGTTGTTCGGATGAGGAATGAGTGTTAAGACACTACCCAAAACTGTCATAGCCGGCCCACCGGCCGAATATGGGAGTTGTCGACCGGCTGAGGTGAGGCCTGACTGGTTGCCTTTTGAATCGGAGCTGGATTTAGAGAACCACCCTCAAATGCATCGGGGTGAGCGGACGAAAGTACAACGGGATCTGGCAGGGGATCTCCTGCTTCAATAGCAGTTGGTGCTGGGTCGGGAGGCGAAGGTGAGTTTGTACCTACCTCTGGATCGCTTTCGTTGGTAGGAGGTGGCACAGGACCAGCAACTAGAGATGTTGCTGGTGACTGGTCGTCCAAACTTGGCTTTGGCGACGGTCCCTTACTGCCTGCTCCCCAATTTCCCGTCTCGACTGGAGGCGCCTCAGGACTAGTATTCGGAGTTGCTGGCTTAGCTGAGACGGCGAAGACGGTTGCCTGCACTTCTGGCGCGGTTATTGGGTCGGCATGGGCCATTGCAGGCATAGATGCGATAGATGTGGCGGCCGCCATTCTCGGCTCAGGTGTCAGCACTTGTGGCGGGTCGAAGATGACAAAACTATCCACTTGCAACCAATCTGTGAATATACCGGTACACATAGATGCCCATGTCGGATCGAGAGATAAAGCCTGATAGGGTGGAATGATGAGCGGAAGGAATGGTGGCCCAATAGTCGTGACTACGGTACCGTTAGCGGACGTACTTCTGCCTAAGCCCCAGGTTGGACAGGCCAAGTCCTTGACGTCGAGTGGCTCCATCGTGCCCAAAAATTCGAAATCCATCCCCGTAGTCATCACCCAAGTCGCTCCTGGTCCATACTGCGATGTATAGTCTTTAAACATTTCTTGCGGTGTGGTCAATGTGGCCCATGTCGAGAGCTCACCGGGTGCGAGAGTAATGATTGGACCTGTCAAAACGGGCCCAACGCTTGTACACATATCGCTTGCAGCTGCTGTGCCAAGCACTTGAAGATAGAGCGATGGAGATGTACTGATGATAGTATAAGAGCAGCGAACGTCAAGCATCTGAGTTATGGCACTCACAAAGTGTGTCCGCTAACAACAGCAATGCTTCTATCCCCAACAAGAGACTGCATTCGTTTAGCCAGGCTTGCAGCCGAGGAAGTGGATGTCTGATTAGTTGTCTGATTATAATGACAATCGACAACTGTTCTGTCCGGAAAATAATAGAGTCTGAGCTCCGATATATCGAGGGTGCAATTTCCACAGCATGTACCGGTGTAATAAATATCATACCGCCGCACAAGCCCAGGTGGTATTTGAGAAGGATAAGCTGAATAGGAATCCAGAGAAATCACTGTGTCACTACTCCCACAACCAGTAAATGTATATTGCGCGTTACTGTAGTACTGGGCGTAAGATCTACACTCAGGACTTTGACCAAAATTTCTCTGCCATTACCCGGCCCAGTTAACGAAGCTCTCCTCATTGACATCATAAGGAAAGAAAAAAGCTGAGTCAAGGTGCGCTGATTGCGCAGTGAGGTAAGAGGAGCACGGCAATACAGTAGCCGTAGTCGCGGTGGTGAGATTAACTGCCACCGTTATAGAACCGGTCTGGCATATCGGTCCGTATATGTTGCACTCTTGTGATTGGCCATAAGGTATAATATAGGGAAACTCTGTTGCTGTAGACGAAGAGCTGTTGGGAAAAGACTGCGTTAAGTTTTGCGACGTCAAGATTGGAACAGAAGACTGGTTGACTTGATGACACAATCAGCGAGCTTGCGCTGCCATTTCAAGCTTAAAATCATGGTAGCCTTTTCTCGATTGATGAGAACGGCAGAATACGTACAAGCCTCGGCATAAGCAGAGAGAATAAGGAGTGACAGGATTCTCAACACATTTACAAGAGCCATCATGATACGAATAATACCAAAACCTATGGGAGGGGGCGAAAGAGCAAGCACTAATGAAAGGCAATGCGGACCCGGCAGGAATTCACCATACTATATATAATGGTTCAGCCATACTGCGGTCAGCCTGGCCTCGTAATTTTTCATAGCAAGGCTGAGGCAGTGAGAATCCTCCACTTTGAGATGGTTGGTGATGTACGTTAGCCTTGCATTGGAAGTAGTGAAACCTGCACCCCAAGAACGGAAGAAGAAAGCCGGATGCCAAACACACTCTGGAGCGCTCAAGAGGTACGACAAGCTAGCGGCGCTTGCATGATGGTTCCTTTCGAATATATGCTGTACATACCTGGATTTTAGCTGCCAAAGTGACTGGCAGTCTTCGGCTTTGATACAATCAACTTTGTTGCAAGATTTCCTCATCAAACAAGGCGTTCTGTTCCACTCCGGAACCTCCAGTTCTGTAGTCATGACATTTCTTGAGCCGTCATTTTTAAAATGATGTTTCATCGGCAAATCTGTGCTATAGTGGGTACTTGGGATCATAGCCCCCTCAATTTGATTCATTCGAAAGTAAGGCAACGGCGCGTGCATTTTGCATATGCACAACGATATAGTGCATATTGAGGTGTGCACAGATTACAACAATTGATTCATGCCTCCGAGTCTGGTTGGTCTCGGAGCTGCGATGTCCAATAAAATACTTTAGAACAATCCTAGTTGAGGCAGAGGGGGTCCAATAACGAGCATCTAGCGAGGGAAGAAGCTCAATAACCAAAAACCTCGAATTATAGCCTGGATGGCTTCGCAAGTAGAGCTACTCCAATAGTTAGATTGGCAAGAGGGTATTAGAAGCAATTCCTTTCTATGACTTCGTCCTAGGCTTGTTTCTACTGCGGCAAGACTAAGATACCTTAGAAGGGTTCACCCCCTGACCGCTCGTCCCGTAGGGCTGAAGCCCGGGAGTCCCTTAGGCCCCCAAAGAACACCCTTAGGAATTCGTCCTCCGGGCAACAATTCGGGAAGTTCCAGGGACCATTCTTGTCGCGGGGTGAACCCTTCTACCGTAATGAAACAATGCCAATTCGGCAAGGACCTCAGTTTGGCAGTCTCGGCAGTCACTGTGATGTTTACCATAGCCAAATGTTCCCTATCCTAGTTTTAAATATCATGTTTTAGAGCTGTACCTTGCACCGCAGACTGTCAACACTTGAATACACCGTTCGCCAATATCCGGGATTCCCTGTGCGAAATGGAGTGTAAGCACGTTGAAGCAGCTGGTAACATCTGCCCGTATCTTTTGCAAGGCTAGCTCTCACAAAGTCTTCTAGAGCTTCGCCATCCTACTCAAGCACAGTCAGTGTATCGGGAGGACTGTACTCAGTGCTTTGATAGCATAGTATGACTTTGCCCGCCCAACCTAAGGAAGTGCGTATCTAATTCACCTAGGATGATCCTACTGGACTTAATGTCTGCCTATACTGCTTCAATGGAGGTTGCACAGGAGAGCGGAACCATGCTCTACTACACAGCAATTCATCAAAGCATCCTCTGGTCTTGAATATACGGAGGACTCGGAAAAAAGTGAAGGTGGGTGGTCCTGAGATTGTTGTTTGATGAACACATCGGTCTGAAAGTGGACACTGATGCTGCTATTGTACAGCGTGATGAACCGCCACAGAAAATGACGAAGCTCGCCATAGCTGCAGAGACGGAAGAGGACCGTTACGACACCCAGTTACGAGTCCAATGCTACGAGTGCGGCGTGGAAGAGGTGGACCGATCGAGTGGCAAGCTACCCGCAGTCATCGACGGTGTACTCAAGGCGAACACATTTGCGAGGCAGGCCGAGGTACAGGCATGGGAGCAAGAGATGACGCCTTGCGAGCATACCCTGTGCTTAGAGCAGGAAGCAGCCCGACGAATCGAATCTCAGGGTGCGTGGAGGCCACCTATCATGGAGGTCGCATGCTGACAGGGTCCTAGAGTTGGGGCACTGCTCAATGTGCGACCTGAAAGAGAATCTATGGCTGTGCCTGCAATGTGGAAATCTGGGCTGCGGTCGTGCTCAGTTCGGAGGTTCTGGGGGCAATAGCCATGGGCTCGAGCACACCGAACTTACATCCCACGCCGTGGCGGTCAAGCTGGGATCTATCACGCCAGAAGGAACGGCGGACATCTACTGCTACGCTTGCAACGAGGAGCGAACCGATCCAGAGCTCGGTAAGCATCTTGCACACTGGGGGATTAACATCGCCGAGCGTGAGAAGACCGAGAAGAGCCTTACAGAATTGCAGCTGGAGCAGAATCTGAGGTGGGATTTCTCGATGGTCACCGAGGATGGAAAAGAACTACAACCACTCTTTGGTGAAGGTTTCACAGGTCTTAAGAACCTAGGCAATAGCTGCTACTTGGCGAGCATACTTCAGTGTCTCTTCTCGATCCCAACATTCCAGCATCGTTACTACCACCCTAAAGATCCTCCACCGGTCTCGCAAGCTCCTGCAGAAGATCTCGAGACCCAGCTGAGCAAATTGGCAGACGGGCTGCTATCAGGTCGTTATTCGCACCCAGATACGGATGTCATTGCCTCGGAGTATTCACCAGAGATCCCTGACCAGAAAGGTCTTGCGCCGGCCATGCTGAAGCATCTGATTGGCCGAGGCCACGAAGAATTTTCGACGATGCGTCAACAGGACGCCTTCGAGCTCCTACTCCATCTCCTCAAGCTCATTACTCGCTCATCACATACCTCGCCTCTCTTAGATCCCGTGGAATCTTTTCGTTTTGTAATGGAGGAACGTCTTCAATGCCTGTCATGCAAGAGAGTTCGCTATCGAACAGACGAACAGGACAACATCTCGATGCCAGTCCCTGTGAAGCGAAAACCTTCAGCTGCTACTGAAACGGAATGTGGCGAAAAGCCGAAGGATGAATTCGAGTCGGTCACACTCAAAGAATGTTTGGACACTTTCACTGGAACCGAGGTAGTCGAGCTCACTTGCCCATCGTGCGGCAGTAAGGACGGCTTCTTGAAGCGCTCGCTCTTCAAGACGTTTCCCACCACGCTTGCTGTCAACGCTCGCCGCTTCGCGCATGTCAATTGGGTACCTACGAAGCTGGACGTGCCTGTCGTCATAGGCGATCAGCCTTTCGATCTAGATGGTTATAAGTCATCTGGACTACAAGACAACGAAGAGCTTCTACCTGAGGGTGGTACTACCTCTGGCGCACCAGCGTTCACTCCGAACGAGATCGCGCTAAGCCAGCTGGAAGCCATGGGCTTTCCACGCGTGAGATGCGAGAAAGCCTTGCATGCGACTGGTAATACCGATTCCGAGACAGCCATGAACTGGCTATTCGCACATATGGAAGATCCCGATATTGACGCTCCTCTCAACCTGGGAGGTGCATCAGATAGTGGCGGTGCCGCTGCGGGTGTGGATCCTGAGAGAGTCGAGATGATGGCAGCAATGGGTATTGGTACCCCTCAGGCTCGGAAGGCGCTCAAGGAGACAGGTGGGGACATTGAGCGGGCGATTGAATGGGTGTTCAGCCATCCAGACGAGCAAGGTGATTTTGGCGAAGACGATGCTCCAATGGATAACCCCGCTGCTGAAGGCGAGAAGGCAATGGTAGGCAATGCGGAGCTGCCTGCGACATTCCGCCTCCAAAGTATTGTCTGCCACAAAGGGGCAAGCATCCACGCTGGGCAAGTCTGGCCAACATCCATGTATGAGCATCGTCGCTAATCGCCACTTTCTAGTCATTATGTGGCGTTCATCCGCAAATATATTGGCGCCGAAGGCGGTATGGAATCCTGGGTCTTGTTCAACGATGAAAAGGTTGTCAAAGCAGAGGGAGATGTGGATGAGATGAAGAAGTTTGCTTATGTCTACTTCTTTGAAAGAGTATGAGGCTGGAACTCAGACGAGTCAATGAGTGATGCTTACGGATTCGAGAAGATGATGACGAAAAGTTGCTTGCCAGAATTGCATTGCATGGAGGAAGATGCTAGCATAGACAGATGTTGCCTTAGCATGCAGATATAGAAGAAGTAGAATAGCAAAAGACAGCCATGACTACTTTACCTAGCGTGCCTTCCTTTGCTTCCGCCATTGTTCTTCCTCTGGCTTGCACCAAGTCTTGCGGAAATTCCTCAAGGTGGCAACAGGTGCCTGATCAGTGCGCGTCAGCTCCGCCTGGATCAAGTAGCACTTCCCGTCAATTGAGTTGCACAACCAGGAAGATTTCGTTGCTTGCGTGGCTGAGTCGTCCTTAAAATCAGGCAGCGGAGTTCTTCTTCTAGGTCGACCTCGCCGCCGGACTTTCCGCCTGCAAGAAATACCTCCCCGCCCCCACTATCGTCACCTGCAGTAACCGAATACTTCAATCATGAACGTTATCAAGCTACAGAGGTAATTGAACCTCATGCAACGCACCGAAATCCTTGAGATCCATCGGTCATCTTCCACAATGTCCGAGGCGCAATCGCTGACATCTTGCTTGAACAAACAGAAAGTATCCGCAATTCCAACAGCAAGACATATTCGGCCTACAGGATGCTTTCAGGAAGCTGGATGTGGACGACAGGGGCTATATCGATGAGGCTACGGTGATAAAAGCCACACAGACATCGGAACGACAGCCATACGATGTGGTCAGGTCAGCGCTGAAGCAGGTGGAGCTGGATAGCTCGAGGAGGGTAGAGTTGGACGACTATGTTGATGTATGTCTCATCAAGCAAGCACGAAGACACGTGAGAGAATGGCACAGTACTCGAGGACTGAGCTAACTACCACTCTCACTCTAGCTCATCTCCAAAGTTCGTGGAGCCTCGGCCCCAGCTTCCCAACCCGCCTCGACAGGTCGCGTCCGAGGCATGAGCAATGCAGCGGAGGGTAAAGCAACAGCGCCGTCGTCCGGACATCGATCACAAGGAAGCGTAGGCGGCAGAATACAAGTGCAAGGCTCATCCGCAAATGTCACACATACCATCAACGAAGATGAGCGAACAGAGTTCACAAGACACATAAATGCTGTGCTGGCTGGTGACCCGGACATTGGCCACCGACTACCCTTCCCCACGGATACCTTCGAGATGTTTGATGACTGTAAGGACGGACTGGTATTGGCTAAGCTCATCAATGACAGTGTGCCGGATACGATTGATGAACGTGTGCTCAATCGGCCTGGGAAGAAAATCAAGACACTGAACGCTTTCCACATGACCGAGAATAATAACATTGTTATCAATTCAGCAAAGGGCATCGGATGTTCGGTGGTCAATATTGGCAGTGGGGATCTTGTTGAAGTCCGAGAGCATCTCATTTTAGGTCTGATATGGCAAATCATTCGAAGGGGCTTGCTCGGCAAGATTGATATCAAGTTACATCCCGAGCTCTACCGATTACTGGAGGACGACGAAACGTTGGAGCAATTTTTGAGGTTGCCACCTGAGCAGATTTTGCTGAGATGGTTCAATTACCACTTAAAGAATGCAAAGTGGGACAAGAGGTATGATTATTGAGATCGGCTTCTGTGCGCAAACTGACCGCTGCTTAGAGTGAACAATTTCTCGACCGACGTCAAGGAAGGCGACAACTACACCGTACTTCTCAATCAATTGGCGCCAGACATCTGCAGTCGCAGTCCGCTCCAAACCCGCGACCTTCATCAGCGCGCTGAAGAAGTCCTCCAAAACGCAGACAGACTCGAGTGCCGCAAATTTCTTTCACCTACTTCCCTCGTAGCCGGAAATCCCAAACTCAATCTTGCCTTTGTAGCTAATCTTTTCAACACCCACCCTGGCCTGGACCCTATCACTGAGGAAGAGAAATTGGTAGTCGAGGACTTCGACGCTGAAGGCGAGCGCGAAGCTCGTGTCTTCACCCTCTGGCTTAATTCTCTAGACGTCCAGCCGGCTGTCAACTCTCTCTTCGATGATCTCCGCGATGGCAGCATTCTCCTCCAAGCCTACGACAAAGTCATCCCAGGCAGCGTAAATTGGCGTCACGTAAATAAGCCCCGAGAGGGCAGCGAGCTCATGCGTTTCAAAGCCGTTGAGAATACCAATTATGCCATTGAACTCGGCAAGCAAATGCACTTCTCCCTCGTCGGCGTCCAGGGCGCGGACATCACAGACGGCCAGCGCACCCTCACCCTCGGGCTAGTATGGCAACTCATGCGCCGCGACATTTCGGAAACCCTCTCAGCACTCGCCCAACGCCTCGGCAAACGCGAAATCAGCGACTCCGAGATGGTTAAATGGTCTAACGAGCAGTCCAAGAAAGGCGGTCGCAACAGCAGTATCCGCAGCTTCAAAGACCAAAGCATTGGCAGCGGTGTGTACTTGCTTGATGTGCTTAACGGTATGAAGAGCAGCTATGTGGACTATGACCTTGTGACGAGTGGAAAGAGTGATGAAGAGGCGTACATGAATGCGAAGTTGGCGATTAGTATTGCTAGGAAGATGGGGGCGACGATTTGGTTGGTGCCGGAGGATATTTGTCAGGTTAGGAGTAGGCTGGTTACTACTTTTATTGGTGAGTGCTCATCCTTTTTTGGGGTATTAGGGGACAGTGAGGCTAATTGAAATACAGGCTCCCTTATGGCTACTCATGAGAAGATGTAGGTTGAGCTAGACCAGCCTCGGTAATGATTGTACTTTAGTTTCCATAGATGCAAAAGAATGCAAAAGGAATCGCAAGGAAGTAGTTGATTCACGAGCGATGAATCATTCCCTGCCTATCCCTGACCAACGCGATTCAAGCCAATCATATACTCTCAAATCGCGTGTTCCCGTGCATTTCGTTCCCATATTCATGAAGATACGCCGCCTTCTGGCTTCGCATACTTTCCATCCTCACGATGAATTCATCCCACAACCTCAATCTCTCTAGTTTCCCCATTGCCTCCGCTCTTGCCATCATCACTTCCACTACTAGCCTTCTCATCATCAGAAGCTGTCCCTCCCATTCCGATCCCCGCTAGAGCGGCATCCAAGCCGATCTCTTTATTGATATCTCCCATGCGTTGAGAGTCCCAAGGGTCAAGCGAGTCAGTACATGTCCATACAGGTAATCGCTGGGAAAAGCCTGGCACTCAAGACTCGCAGCAACCCACCCCCAAACAAGACATCCATCTCCTCAAGCGTCAAGCTCTTGGTCTCGGGTACCACCACCCACACAAACACCGCGCCTCCGAATGTCAGAATGCCGAAGAGTTTGAGTCTGCTGTAGGTGGTTTTTTGCAGCATGATAGGGGTGATTTGGCCGATGATGAAATTGGACATCCAGTTTGAGGAGGCGCCGAGTGCGATGTCGTAGGCGTGGTTACAGAGGGGCTAGACTTTGGAGATTATTACCCAGCTGCAGGGACCTCAGCCTGGAAGAAGTTGCGGTCAGATGATGCTCTTTTTAGAATGAAACTGGATGACAAGAAGGGCGTTGAAGTAAGTGCACTCGGATTTACAGCCTTCGTTCAAGAGACAGAGAGTTGAGGGGTTCTACTAAATGTAGCCGAAATTGATGACGAAAAGCCAGACGAAGGTCACAACGGCCCATCCAGTGGCTTTGTGTGTGGCGCATTGGTGATGCTTGATACCGAAGAGGATGGCGATTAAAAGCAACCCTACTCCAAGAGCCACTCCGGGAATGAGCTGAAGACAGATGGGAACAAGCCAGGCGGCGTTGGACTGTGTCGAGCCTGTGCCCCCAACATTGTTGGTACCGTAGTCGATCCAGAACGAGACCATGATCCCCGCTGTAATGGCTAATTGTTGAAGAGCGACCAAGCTGCCTCGGACCCCTGGAGGTGCGACTTCCGCATTGTACTTGGGTACGTTGATAGACATTGCACCAACCGCCAAACGGTGATGAAGCGGCCTCCGAGGATGCAGGAAGCTCCTCCAACAACGCCGAGACATTGGATGATGACTCCAATCACAAAGAGGACCACGTTGGCTTGGATTGCACGCTTGCGAGAGAGCGTCTCGGCGAGGAAACCCGAGTAGAGACATCCAAACCATGCGCCGAGCTCGAAGATGGACGTGAGAAATCCCTTCTTCATTTGATCTGAGACCCAGGGCCCCGTGTGTTTTCTGAAAGAGGTCATGATGAGGATGCTTGAGAAGACGCCTTGGGTGTATCCGTAGATGAAGCCTCCAAGACACGCAAAGCAAGCGATACCAATAACTTTGCTGTTCTTGACCAGTGCAGCTGGTCCTGAGGCCCCGGTCAGAGCTTGCCTGCGAATGAGAGCAGTGCTCTCGATGCTGGTATCTACAGTTGGCGACATGACAGATGACTGGTAGAGAGTAGGGAGTTGGGTGTATGGATTATGTTGGTAAGGCCATAGAAGTAATCCGCCACAGGCACAAGAGGAAGACCTGCATCGCAGGCGTGCCCGTGACTAAAGGTAAAGACATAAACCACATCCGACCAAGCAAAGCACGGCTTTATGTGCATCGCTTCTGATGTGCGCCAGTAATAGCAAGGCCTTACCCCAGAATTTGTGGGAGGCGGCAGGATTGCAGCTTTCTGCCCTTTTTGGAATTCCGTGATCTACCTTACCATAACGGTGTGTCCGCAGGAGTCACGTGATAGCAATTTCCGGTCCTTTCGATCAAGGATTAGACTAGCTGAGGGATTCCAATGACGCATGTCTGGAAATCTTCAGGCAGGGGCAAGCATCTGGTCCACCATGAATCAGCTTTGTGCCGTTGTTGCGGCTACCAAAGGTATTCGATTAATGCTTGATTGGTCACTGCTGGGCCTCAGAAGGCGCTACCATATCCGTTTGTGCTTAGTTCATAGTGGTCCTCGTACGCAAGCTCTACACCAAAGTCAGCCTTGGAGTAGCCTGATAGAAGATTTGGTGCCGTCTCACCCGTAAAAATGTAATCGTTGAAGGAAGCTTGAGGGTCGAAATTCAACTCAGTACCTGCGAGAAAATCATACGGTAGCTCTGCCCAAGGTCCACTGTGTTCACCCATCGCAGGCCCAGACTGTGCTGACTGGCCACTTGGTGGTAGTACAACCTTTGATGGTGTCAGTACAAAACCCCGTCGCGAATGTAGAGTGGACAGTACCAGACTTCGGCCCAGACTGCGTTTAGACTGCAATGCGGGGTACAAGGCAGCGCGGCAATAAGGCTAGAAGAAGAGCACGACATGCTGAAATAAAGGTCGAAACGTAGATAACAAGACGGGACAGAGCCGCAGGTTGAACAACTCTTGACAGACACGAGCGTCCAAAAGACAAGGTATAACACCGTAGTTGAGACAATCTGCAAAGGAGATCTGTAGGTGCAAAATCCAAAGTCAAAAGCGGCGATGCGTTGAGATGTAGTGATGGCCAGGATAGGTTCCGCCAGCTTTACACACCTTTTGGAGCTCATTTGCTGAACCTCCTGGTTCTCGCAGATCGTGAAGCCGGACCAAAATGCTTACTGACTCGCTGACAATGCTCAGATGCACGTCTCTCAGCCCCTTTTCTCTTTGGTCAAGAACGGCATCAGCCCAGCCGGATCCAGTATAGAATTGAGCCTGATCCTTGATAGCTTGCCGTAAGAGTTGGTAATTAGTATTCGCGATAAGTGCGAGATAAGAGTACATAGATTCAGTGGCGGCCTGAGACCCGTTCCGCAAGGTCAGACAACGCAGGTCTTGGGAGTCTTGGCCAAAGTAAAACATCATGGACGGAGACGTCTGATTGGGAATTGGGAATGCGGTTGGAGAAAGATCATCTTTTCGTAGGACAGGGTCGGTAGCGTTCCCATGGGCTGGCGGTCTACTCTGGACCATATCCCGGCTATATGCGCATGCGGTATGGAAGAAGTCCTGGTCCAAATATACTGTGGAAAGGGCGTACCTTTTATCGCAGCTTGATAGCAATTTGCGCCGAAGCCTACCTCCTTTGGGACGAGTTTATAAGCTTCCAGAACCAAGTCTTCTATTTCTTCGACACGTTCCACCTATGTCTGCTACTTGGGTTTTCCTGGAACCGTATCTGACGGGAGCTAGTATTGAGGAAATCGAGGCACTGTGCGTAGATGAGGAACATACGTGACATGTGTGGATACACTTCTGGTAGAGATGATCTGAGGTGGCCACCTGGTCCAGCTCGAATTGTTGCAAGATCTGCATATTTTGGGAGTCTGATATTGATCCCGCGAAGTTTGAGACCTGGTACTCCACCAGTCCCGTTACAATGAGTGGTGTCAAGGGAGAACATTGCCCAGAAGAGCAGAAGCTCACACGATTCCTGATACTCCTTGAGACTAATGGTGTCGATACATGTGAAGCTTGAGAGCTTGCCGGTATGATTTCTGCCTCTGATTGAGGCTGCTCCAAGGCAAGGCGATTCTGTCGACGGTGCAATCCCAACTCGATCGCCTTGCGTAAAGCCATGCCAGTGGACATCCATAGCCCTAGTAATAGTTTAGTCAGAACAATAAGCTACCAGACAGTGGTCGAATACATACCTGCCACATGATTGTCACCAAAATCAGCCCAAGCAAGCATCAGCAACCCCCAACGACATCAGCGGTCAGTAAGTTCAATGCAGACATGGTGACCGCTTTACTTCTCTCCAAGGACGGCGATGCAAGCTCCCACTCTTGCCGGCTGGACCCATCTGCTTTTGGGGATGACAGTATGTAAAGATCGCCGAAATCACGCAGACAAGGAACGCCGAAGCTTCTCCTTGCTCAATGAGCGACTCTAATTGTTTCCGATTCAAGAGAAAGAAATACGTATCGGCATAGTATTCATAAAAGTTTTCCAGCAAGCTAGGTAGAGGCTCCTTAGCAGGCAAGTCTGTGGTTGCATCAAAAAGTGGTAGCAACCCATCATCCCTCGGGTGTGAAGGTGTCGAACTTGCAGGGCTATTGTTATCCACACCGCAGTCCTGCCTGGTTTTCAACGAGATCTTCTTATGCCCGGAGCTATGGCGGATGGTCCTAAGTGGCGGTGGTAATGGACGGTGCTATACGGCAGCCGGCTGGCCGATGAATCCGAGCGTACCCCAGTCGAATTTCTACCATTGGCCGCAGATTAGATCATGATCTATTCTTCGTCAAAGTTCAAGCCATTGATCAGTCTCGGCACATTCCAGGACTCTGACGCCTACCACTCTCCCGAGACGTGCGAGCTCAGATCTAAACCACAGTTTCTGCTTAACCTCCACATCTCCAAGGCTCGAGGCAATAGTCAAAGGCCATATTGCTAGACCAGCCACATATGGCTTGATATCCTCGTTCGTGTTCAGCGTGATCAAATTTGAGCTGGGGCTGTCTGAGACCTTGAATCTTTGAAGACAGGAGGGCACACTAGATGCTAGGTCATCGGCCATAAACTTCATGTGAGAGAGACATTCCGAACGCTGCTCATGAGCGAAGTCGTCGGAATGCGGGCGACTTAGTTTGAGAATACTCAAGCGTGTACTATTGATAAACATTCTCGTGGCGTAGTACTGGTTCCAAACCGCTGCGTATGCAGGACTTGAGTAGCTGTAGACTATTGGGGAATAGAAATCTCTTATGGGCCAAGGATGAGGGTTTGACAAAGTGTGTCGCTGGTAACGCCAAGAGCTTGGGAAGTGAGCTGTCCAGTCTTGCAACGCCCTGTCAATGTCTCGTGCCTCTTGATTGAGCTCCTCAGCTGTTGAAGCACCCTGGTCATAGGATGTACGCTGGGGGCCAGTCTTCTCCTTGAGAAGCGTAGACAATCGCTGACGGACATTGGCAATTCGTACAACGATGCAGTCATACTCAAGCTCTAAACCATGCTCGCCGAAGTAGCTACCTTCCCGCATCCACTCCGGCAACGCGAGGTTTCTTAGTAGAGCGGATCTGATCATCCCACGTCTGGTATGCTTCATTATACCCGTCGCAGGCTGACTGTGACTGAGGTGGTCTTTCCAAGTTTTCAGTACTGCCAACGCCCCATCATGATGCGAGAAGCTCTGCAACGTCGTAGTAAATGGAGTCTTTAGATTGACATGATTAGGACGGTGTACTGCGTCCTCATACCGACTCATAAAGAATATCGCAAGCAAGCAGGTGTCAACATTTCCTTCATCTAAAGCGAGGATTGTCACTTGCGCAATCTGTAGAAGCCGGTGATATGTCATAGAAGCTTCGATAGCTGCCTGTGGGTGATGATGCGTTCGTGAATATACCGCTAGTCCCATAGAAGATACAGCAAGATCGAGCATTGGACACTCCGCTTTAGACACCCATATGGGCAGAAAATAATCAGAAACACCCTTTGAAATATTCGGGGCGTCTTTCAAGGTCTTCAAATGAAAGTGCAGGTAGTACGCAATTGCTTGTGTTTTCAGATCGACAAGTGGACGCTGCAGAATGGCGTCTAGGTTGCTGGTGAGCTCTACTATCGGATTTGAGCGAGGCCCTCTAGGACGCTTTTTTTGACCGCTTGCGTAGGAGTTTTCACTGTGGACTACGGAGCACGCTCGTCCGTCTCTCATCCCATAGCAGTTCCGCTGCGACTTTATGCACCTCTGACATACTGGCTGGGCCTCGTCGCACTGTAACGACGGGTCAGCTAGCTTCGTGTAAATGCGGCGAGTCGCTTGCCTTGATCCGTCGGATCTTGCATGTCTGGCATCCTGCACTTGGAAACGGCATGACCCTTCACACACTCTGATTCGAATGTCGCCAGGATCAATTCAACAAAGGTCTAAAAACGGTCGCTTCGTAAATGCCTAAGAACAGATACGTGTGGGTACGGAAATACCCTAAGTCCGTCTTAACCCCTTGTTTGATCGTGAGTTTCTGGCCTAGCTCCCTCAAACTTAATCAATGCCTATACACATACATATCTCTGGCACTTCTGGGCTATAGTCCAGTCTCGATCCCTCGAGGGTTGCTCCCAAGAGGGATTAGATCCTTTAGACTTGCCAATCCAATTGACGATCATGCATGCATACTGTAGAGTCGTCCGCCGCTCGATGGCTTATCGCCGCAGGGACAAATGTCACTCACCAGCGTGGTGCCATATTGTCTATAACTCCACGGGTTCCTTCACGAGTTTCTTCAGCTGGGTACTTCAACGAATTCAACAAGAGTATTCTGCTAAGAATTAATTTCTCAACATTTGGAATATGTCTTCAACAATCGTCCTCATTACTGGTAAGAATATCCGATGTGAACTCAACATGAATTGTCTGCTGATATGAACGCCATAGGGGCCAATTCTGGGGTGGGCTTCGCGACAGCAAAGGTGATAGCCTGCGCATCGGAGGACTTTCATGTCATCATGGCCAGCCGGTCTCTCGAAAAAGCAAAAAGTGCAATGCCAGAGATCGAGGCAGCTGGTACAAAGGGTCTCCTGTCGACTGTGCAGCTAGATGTCACCGACGAGAGATCGATCGAACAAGCCGTGGCACTCGTCAAACAGAAATTTGGACGACTAGACGTCCTCGTGAACAACGCCGCCATTGGAAGCAGAGATCCAGACATCAAGACTCGCTTGCAACTATGCATGGACACCAACGTTATTGGACCAGCGGTGGTTTCTGCGGCTTTCAGACCATTATTGCTCAAGTCTCAAAAGCCATACTCGATCTACGTCAGCAGTGGTGTGGGATCAATGGCCAGGTCTTCTGATCCGACTTCGATGACCTACCGCAGCCTGTCGAACGGAGAGGCTTATCGAGCAAGCAAGGCGGCCCTCAACATGATTGCGTTACAGGAGTCGATTGAGTTCAGTTCGACAGCCCTGAAGGTATTCGCCGTATGCCCAGGATTTGTGCGATCAAACCTTCGTGGTCAGAGCGAAGAAGCTAGGAGTGGATGGGGCAAAGCTGGGGATCCACAAATTTCTGGAGAGATAATTTTGAGCGTTATACAAGGGGAGCGAGATGCAGATGCTGGTCAATTTGTTCATGGAGATGGTGTCTATCCCTGGTGAGGGGTGATACTGCGATGTTGTTGAGCGTGCGGTAGGTCTATCTGGTGGTCAGGGCGAAAGGCCGAAATTAGAGGAACTCGGAGTGTTGGACAATGATAATCGATCTGCAACTCAGGAACGAGAGAGTTCAACTTCGGATGAGGAACATAGAAAAGAGTTGGCCGCAGGTCATATGCCTTAGAGGTAGTCACCAAATTTATGCTTCGCACAATAGAGTACAGGATTTGCATACAGGGTACAGAATAGTATATTTTGGTTGTCCTGGTAACCTGGCGGGATTCCGGACGACGATCATCTCCACGCTCAAGCTGTATGTAAGAACTGACTGGTCTGGTATTTACCCTCATATGGAGAATCACGACTTTAGCCTTACATCATCACATCTTTTAGTCTGCAACACCTTAGCCCATAGCCGCCTCGTTAGAGACTCTGCGGGAGGTGAAATAAGCAAAACCGATCACCGCCTGAGGGCGAGTAAACAGCAGACTATCCCACTCGATTGTCATCTCCAGATGCAATACATTCGAGTGGAAGACAGTCATCAATCCAACCCAGCTTCAAGTGCGGTCGGTTGACTGTTCTTGAGCTCAGATTGATGACTCCACGCTGAGATGACTCCGGCATTTGGTCATCACTGAGGGCGGCTTTACTTGGACCAGGACTCTCGACCCGATCTTTGCGCAGCTTCTTGCCCTTACCCAGAAATTCCGTATGGAGCTGAGACATCTGGCCATGGCAATGAAATAAAAGCCATGCTAGTCACTATGACGTAGCCCCCTTTGCCAGGGGCTTCAGCGCATCAAGTTGATCTACACGAATTTTCTACCAACGCGATGGCACGGTCTAAAGCTTCCACCCCCGCTAAGTCTTCAGGTACGAAGCGCGAGCGCGAAGAGGATGACGTCGGATATGCCAATGGTGATAAGATCGAAGACCAGCAACCTGTAGTCAAACAGGCCAAGACCGAGGATGCTACAACGGGAGAACCCTCACAAGGATCTCGTAGCAAGAGTAACAAGCAGAGCATCCACAAGGCCAAGCTCGATTCCATCATGGACGCCTATGGTGTAGTTCCCTTACAGGATACTGAGCTCGGGGGGCCCACTCAGGCTACACCGGAAACCATCCTCGCACTCGTCTACCTGGCGATGCTCACGTCCGCGCGTATTAACCATGAGCTGGCGTATAAGAGCTTACAGTGCCTGATCGAGGCCGGCTACTACGACCTAAATACCCTTCAAAAGAGCACTTGGAAAGAGCGAACCGAAGTCTTGACAAAGGGAGGCTACACGAGATATCGAGAGAAAACGGCTACGGCGTTTTGGAGAGCTAGCTATATTTGTGCGACAGAAATATGGTCTGTTAGTAGAGCAATACAGACAGCTGGAAAATAGGCTGGAGATCTGTTTTCGGACTTTCCTCCGAGGATGATCGGGACTGACATTCCATTCTGATCTAGACGGTGACCTCAACAATCTCCTTAAGGGTGTGAATTCCTCGCCCAAGAAAGTCCGCACCCTCATACAAGAAATCAAAGGCATTGGCAAAGTAGGCAGTGACATCTTCTTCGACACAGCGCAAGGCATCTGGCCAGCGTTGGCTCCATTCGTCGATCCCACGAGCATGGCTACGGCTCAGACTTGTGGTCTCGGTAGCGATTTGGGTGCCATGTGGGAAGCAGTGGGCAAAGATCCCATTGAGATGTGCAAGCTTAGTTCGGCACTTACGATGATACGGCTGGAGAAGAAGGAGAAGGATTTCCAGTGAGATACTGCACAAGGTTTGGGTGGAGACGAAGCGCCTGCGATGTGATTAGCAAGTGGCGCGCATGGGACAATGTACGTGTTAAATAGACTCTAATCTGCTCGAGCTGAAATGACCAGGACTGTTGGGCTACGTACCATACACATTTGATTTTGAATAAGGTTACGAGTAGTGGAAACATCGGAGCCAATGTTGGTAAGGTACCAGAAATGTCAGGATAAAAGAAGTTAGCTTAACTCATAACATCACCACTTTTGCCCTGAATGATAAACGACCTTTCGCATAATGATGGCCTGTGTTATTTAGTATTTATCTTTTCGCACTGTCTTCATCCCTCATCGCTGTATTTGGTCTCCTCGTTACCTGCAAATCTGAAGTTCTCGATCACTTGAAAAGTGCAGTTTCGGAGGTTCCTCCGGTCTGCAAAATGACGTCTCGTCTCAGCCAATCAGCTTCGAGACTTTACAAACTAACTACATCACCACTAACAACAGCTTCGTTCAGAGGTGCCCACCCCACTTCTTCGACATCTCGCTCCCTCATAGCTCTCCACAACATTCCGATAAGTCATACACGTACTGCTCAATACTCAAAACTTACCGACAAACTCCCAGTCGACGCCATGGATGCTATCAAGCAAACTGTCGCCCAGAACTTGGGCATTGGGGGTTCCCACCAGCTCGTGCCCGAAGACCAGCAGTTCGACTTGAACGACACGCCTGATCTCAAGGGCAAAGTTGCCGTTATCACTGGAGGGTCTGAAGGCATTGGCTATGGCGCGAGCCACACCCTACTCTCGCACGGAATCGAGAAGCTCTTCATCCTCTCACTCTCACACGAAGTCGTTGCAGGCTCGCTCAAGGCTATTGCAGATGAGATGGGAGAGGAGACCGCAAAGAAAGTCACCTGGCTACAGTGCGACCTCTCAGATTGGAGGCAAACGAAGAACACGGCCGACAAGATCGCCTCAGAGACTGATCGGATTGATATCCTGATCAACAATGCCGCGAGGGGTATCATGACGTACCAGCTAACCGACTACAACGTCGACCGTCACGTATGCTCCTCTCACCACCTCAAAATCCTGCCCAAGAGTCACTGACAAAGATCTGCAGATGGCAATAAACCACATGGCCCACGTAATCCTCACCTCCCACCTCCTCCCCATCCTCAAGAAAACCGCCTCCAGTGACAATACCGTCCGCATCTGCAACATGGCCTCCAACGCCCACCAAGCCACCCCCTCCGACACCAAATTCGCCTCTCTAGAAGAGCTAAACCGTGACCTCGGTCCCAACGGCCAATACGGCCGCTCCAAACTAGCCGCCATCCTCTACTCCCGCTACCTCAACAAGCATCTAACCTCCAAGCACCCCAACATTTTGGCAAACGCTATGCACCCCGGCTTCGTCGACACGAAGATGAGCGCACAGGATATACATGAGCCGTATCCGTTGGGCGGGTATGCGATGTCAGTTGGTATGGCGCCATTGAAGAAGAATATCATGCAAGGATGTGTGAGCACTGTATTTGCGGCTACGAAGACGGAGAAGAGTGGGCAGTATATTTGTCCGCCTGCTGTGCCTGAGAGTGGCTCTGCGATGGCGCAGGATGAACAGTTGGGAGAGCAGTTGATGAAGTTGACGAGGGACTTGGTTAAGGAGAAGACGTATGAGGATTCGGCGGCGAAGGGGTGCCCGTTTACTGATTACTGAAGGCTGGATGTGATGGGAGTGTGGCAAGTGAGTGACTATGAGTTGGCAAGGTTAGCATAGAATAGCATACAAAAGCAAAGCATAGCGAGCAACGACATTCCGGTTTCGCTTTGCCCGCGCGCGACAGTTGAACGCTTTGGCCATTATCATCGTCAACCATGTCTTCGGGCTCGGTAAGCCTGATTTCTGCATAGTATCCCCTTTAACGGACAATCTCCAAATAAATATCGTCAAGACCACGTGACCCTCTATACGCGCTCCACTTCGCAGCGCGTCTCTTTAGACTTCAGACCTCCCCAACGAGGCACCCAACCATTCAACACCACCCTGAATCTACCCCAAATTCTCCCAGCAGCCACCCACCCCTTCCCCCTCCAAACCCTGTCCACTGCCTCCCCTCCCCCGACAATAATGGCAGGCAAAAAGCGCCCCTCCTCCGCCGCCGCCTCAGACTACGAATCAGACGGTGGATTCGTAGAGGATGCGCCCAAGAGCAAAAAAGCCAAGACCACAAAGACTGCGAAAAAGGGTACGAAGAGCAGTGAAGCCGCTGCGGAGTATGTTGCTGGTGGAGGACAGGTGGGCAAGGATGGGGATGTTTATTGGGAGGTATGTAGGTTTACATCATCAGTCCAACGGCATTTAGTGGTTGCGAGGAGATTTATATCGTCGTGCCTGGGAGGGGAGGGGAGAGTGGGGATTGGGCAGTTTCTTTGAGGGAGTGGGTGAATGGCTGATATTGTTGGTGTGTATAGTTGTCCGGGAAGCGACGGATAGGTATTTCGGAGTTCAAGGGCAAGCGGATGATGAATATACGGGAGTACTACGAGAAGGATGGGGAGATGCTGCCGGGGAAGAAGGTAAGAGCTCTTGCTTGACGATGATTTGCCATTGATTGAACCCAGCTACATACACCCATTTCCTATGCCGCTTCCACAGTGTTTGGGCAAGTTGATCCTCATGCTAATCTCCACTCGATCTGCGCAGGGCATCTCCCTTCCCATGGACCAATTCAACACCATCATCAATCTCCTCCCGCATATCGAGACGGCCCTCGCCAGCAAAGGGGAGAGCATCGAACGACCTGACTATAGCGGGGCCGGGGCAAGTGCTGCTGTCGACGCAGACGAAGCAATGGAAGAGCGAGAGGCGGAAGCAAAGAAGAATTTCGAGCAGACGAGCGACGAAGGGGAGTGATGGGCGAAATTTCTGTGGATCTCTTACCCAGATAGGTAGATGGCTTCCAAGGTATCTGTCGCTTCCTCTTGCATTATGAAATTGGCGGGCCTTATGCATAAGCGCATTGGGAATTAGCGTTTCGCTTTCTTCAGCATGAGACCTCGGGACTGGCAGCTAGAGTGATACTTGCCATGGAGGAACGGCGTGACGAAGAATAATATTCTGAAGTTGCCGCTCACAACTCCGTGAAAGCTCGAAGGTGCTCCTTATGCTTGCTCGAGTCCGAATGTCTCAGGATCATCAAGCAGGAGCTTCCTCAACTTGAGCTTCGGGCGCTGGACTCTTTGTCTGCGGCGGCCCACCTGTCTTCGGAGGCGGAGGCGGTGCATTCTTCGTAGTAGGCGCGAAGTTCTCCTCCTTGCTCTTTGTTTCTCCTTCCTTGAAGTACTCATCAAACGCGGAGTTGGGTGACACAAGCTTTCGCGCCTTCCTGCCAGCTTTTGGAGGTCCAGCCGGAATAGAGAAAGTTGGCGGAGGTGGTGGAGGAGAGGCTAATGTTGCAGGGACAAGCAAGTCGCTTGATTGCTGATTCGAGCTTGTCTGATACAACGGGGCTCCTGCGGGGTATGACTGCGCTTGCAAAGACAACGACCTGTTCTCCTCATTACTGAAGCGTGCGGTTTCAAATAGTGTCTCCCCCGGGCCAGCTGGTGGTTCTGTCAGGGGCGCTGGTAGCCGATGTAGAGCCCCGAACCCTAGTACGCAACCTAGAGCTCCAGTACCCCCCCAACTTCGAGAAGGTGTGATGGTGACGAGACGTGTGACGCCATATTCGTGGTTGTAGACATACAGTCGGAGGGTGCGGGACAGGTAGTCTTCCACCAGCTCGCCCAAGCCTGCTTCGCCATGTACGTTGCCTTCTGGAGTCCCGACTATGTAGTCACTGTAGGGCAGGAGGCCTGCTGCGTCGGCTGGGGAGTCGGGGATGACGTCGAGAATGTGCCAGACGTCTTCGGTGGAGGAGAGAGGTGTCCATTGAAGTGTGAGGCCAAGGGTGGGGGACGGCGTGGGTACTGGGATGTGAAGCGTTCGTACACGTTGTCCCTTGGAGATGTCAGACAGAATCGCTGCGATTTCGGAGAGCGTGCATGGCTACCTTAGCACTCCAAAGGGTCAAGGCCACGTTCGTGCCAGCGCAGTTGCGGATTTCTGTCGTAAAAAGGTTTGGATCTGAGTCATCCTGTTCTGCGTGAGCAAATCGGCAGCAAAGCTTGGAATACATCCAGGCGTACCACTTGGCGGCCATTGATCCCAATAACAAAGTCATACCAGGGCTCAATGGGTATCTCGAGATTCTTGTTTCGTAAGACTTGGAAGCCAAAAGCCCCGTGTCCTTCTCTGGAGCTTTGGGAAGGGCCGTCGGAGTCGAGGCGAGATATGAATCGGTTGAGAGCTCCAAACATCTTTGAGGATTTCGCTACAAACAAGAGACAGAACAACTCAAGACAAGTTAGACGAATCCGTACCTGATAGGGCTGAGTAGTGCTGGTCGAACTTGGTCTAGCGTATAGTCGTTGATTGGTTGAATATCAACTGTTCCAAAGTACCGCACACAAACACCTCCCCCTCCTTCCATCCCTGCCCAGTCAATACTCCGATGATTTGACCAAATTACATCCCGAAGTAGTGGAGTGGCGGAGACAAGCACGATGAAAGCGAGGTCACTCGTTCGTTGTATTCGCGGGAATACTTGTTCCTTCACGAAAGGCCTGATTCCTAGACAATGGCTTCAAACCACTTTTCCGGAGTCAGGCCGTTCTCCAAGTTGCATAAAAGACACCCAAAGATTCGCATCCTCGAGCTCTCTTGGTATTGAACATGCGAATGCAGGGGTTTTCCAAGATTTACGGACTGCTTACAAATCTGAAGAGCTCAACATTCTTCAATCCCTGCAGGCAAGATACCCAGATTGGACAGTGACAATGACGCCTGCCTCCACGGGTCTTCTAGAGCTCGCGAACGCAGGCCATGCTGTGGCGAAACTTGACATTGAAAGCCAGAAGCTGGTGTCTAGGCTAAAATATGAGCCCGCAAAGAAGCCTGAGGACCAGGATGAGGATGAACCCGACGCAGTCATGAAATCGGCCGGCTTCCGTGAAGCGGTTAATTTTGGAAGGTACGACTATCACTGGAATAACAAGTCCTTTATCGTTTATCTCCTTTGCGAAAATTGGGGCGAAAATGCTCCCACACACCACCTCGATAAGAACGTATATTTTATCCTGACTAGGCGAGACGGAGATGAGATCACCATGGGAAGATCATCAGCAGTCAAAGACTTGATCTCTGCTGCATCTTCTCATACTAACGCGGTACATGAAGAAGACGTCTTAGTGTTTGATGACGATCAGTGGAAAAAGAACACCAGACTATGGAAGAGCGTCCAGCAAATCGGCTGGGATGACGTGATCCTGGATCCAACCCTTAAAAAAGCCCTACTCCAAGACGTCGAGGGTTTCTTCGAACAAGAACATGACTACAAGCAATTCGGCGTAGCATGGAAGCGAGGAATAATTCTCCACGGACTTCCCGGGAACGGCAAGACAATGACCGTAAAAGCTCTCATGCACGGCCTCTCATCCCGTCCAAAACCAATCCCTACGCTCTACGTGAAGTCCGCGGAAGGCGATTACGGCGAAATCTACGCCATCCGCAAGATCTTCAAAAAAGCGCGGAATATGTCCCCTTGCCTGCTGGTATTTGAAGATCTCGACAGCATCATCACAGAAAAATCTCGGAGCTTTTTCTTGAACGAGGTTGACGGGTTGGAAAGTAACGACGGCATCATGATGATTGGCAGTACCAACTATCTCGAAAAACTGGATGCGGGTATCACAAAGCGACCGAGTCGATTCGACAGAAAGTATCATTTCGATCTCCCAGGGGTGGCGGAGAGGACTCGGTACTGCGAGTATTGGCGCTCCAAGATGGCCGAAAACCAAGCCGTGGACTTTCCAGCCAGGATGTGCTCCGCCATCGCGGAGATTACGGATGGCTTCAGCTTCGCTTACCTGCAGGAAGCCTTCATCTCGAGTCTATTGGTGCTTGTGAACTCCCAGCGCGAGGGCGTCAGCAATGAACGCTCCCAGAAACCCGTCTCTGAAATTCTCGAATCAGTCGTCCTCTGGCGTGTCATGAACAAGCAAGTCGAGATGCTTCGCAACGAGATCAAAGGGAGCCGCAAGAGCGCTGAAGATGCGATGAAATACAACGGGCCGCGGCCGGCTGCTAAAGCTGGATTTGCATGAGATTGGCATCAGACAAATCATGGCGCTGGTTTGTAAGATACGAATGTCGGAACATTCAACTCAATACCCCTGTACGATTACTTCAGATACTTCACTCAAGATATAATTTTTGATGGTCCTCAGAGTCGTTCGACATACAAGACAACGCTGCAAGAGAATGTGCAAACTTCCTTGAGCGAACATAGCAAACGTACTGCGCGAACAGAAGTAGGACACAAGACGAGAAAGCCCGATTTACTAGAACTGAAATGAATATACAGTTTTCAGGCTCAAAACGCCTTGTTCATAATGCCATGACTAGCGCTCTATAAGCTATCGCGATGCTACGATAATTTCCGGAGCTCTTCCTCTATGTATTGTACATACCCCACGCTCGGGTCATTGACCTGTGGATATAACGCCAGTAACACCCATCTATACAGAAACACTGCAAGCATCATCATCACTGTGTCACAGCCCTGACTCCCTGCAAAATCAACGCAAACACGAGACCCCTTGCTACTTCCGGTATTTGCAAGCAATCAAAAACTCTTCCTAGGGCCTCTCCACTGGCTGCAGCCCCCATGACGCTGGTCAATGCTTGTGGCATGCCCTTCTCCACGAGCAGCTTCCTGGCTTTGACCCTCATACGCTCTTTTGCTTCGTCGCTTGGTGGCGGCGGCCAAGCTTTGACTTCGTCTTCCGTAGGTAGTGAGTTCTCTCGTAACTTGGTCAGGTGAGTAGCTATGCCAGTTTCGGAGATATTTGCGTCTATCAGGGTGCTTTGGAGCAAGACACGTATTGCTTCAAGGTTCGGATTGCCCGGGCGCAGGAGGAATGACTTGGCGGCGTTGAGTAGCGTGAGACGAAGAGTCCAGGCAGAGGAGAGAGTGTATAGTTCGTTAACGATGGCAAAGAAGAGCTCCACTGCTACGCTGGTTTCTTGGGAGGTTAACGGGTTAGGAGCATTTCGTCTTGTTGGCTTTGGTGATGGCGCCGTTTCCGCTTCTGTAGCAGGGAACGAAGAAGTGCTGGCGCGAGATGGTAACGAATGGGTGGTTGGAGCAGTGCTTGTTGGGGTACGGAGGGTGCTACTGTCGTCGTTAGATAACGAATTTCTTGGTGAATTCTTGGCGACGTTGTAATCGTCGTCTATTTCGCTTGGTGGAGGAGGAAGATGAAGTTCTTGCTCCGTATTCCGCGGCGGTAGTACAGGAGTCGAGTCTTCAAGCATAACGCTAGACGGCTTGTGTTCTCTTGGGATGCTCCCGTTAGTCTCGACGCCATTCTGGACTCGTTCCTCGTGCTGGACCTGACTTTGGCGTCGAGGCAAAGGAGGCTTGTTATTCTCTCTTGGCAAGTTCACCGACTGACGTGGACTCTCATTCGAATCTCGCGCCGTAGCGAAGCTTGGCCTCGGAGAGTTATTGCTGTCTATCCGTGGTCTGTTGGACGTAGATGCTATAGCTGAACGCGATGGTGCTGGGCAACTTGAACTCTGTTTCTTTTGTCCAATAGAGCCGACACCTCCTAATACTCCAGTAACACCGCCTAGCAGAGCTTTTCCTCCAGTAGCGGCACCTTTAGGAGTACTCGCCAATACGTCGAGCATGCCTTTTCCCATCGTTTCAAAAGCAGCAGGACTCGGAAATCCGAAACCGCCTTTATTACCACTGGGAAACTGGCCACCAATATGTTGGTCCTTCTCAAGCAAGCGCTTCATGCCTTCACTCTCTGCTAGACGCTGGAACGAACAGGCGTCCCGAAGATAATGCTCTAATTCGACCCGGAGTGCAGCCTTCGTCTTGTCTTTCCACAGGGGCAGCGTTGGGTGTCTTTCTGCGAACGCAGCTACTCCAGAGATAACAGAGATACGGCGTAAGACTTCGTGAAGCGTCTCGAAGTCTGAGTATTTGCGGGGTATCATCCACCCCGGATATTGTGAAGTGACCGGCTCAATTTGCAAAAGATACTCCACTGTTGGCTTCGACCGTATGGTGCCTTTCTCTCCTGGCTGAGAATCATCAAATATAGAGACGCTTGCATTGAACAATGTCAGAGGCGGCACTGTGTTTGACTGAGATTGTGAGGCTTGGAGAATTTTTGACTTTTGGGAAGAGATGATCTGATCGAAGGTCGTAAAGCTTGGACTAGCCTCCAAAACCTTTGACTCTGCCTCGGGTGCAGGTCCGTTTTCTGTGGCAAGTGCTCGAGAGGAGCCATCAACAGCCGGTGAAAGTTTGTCTTGTGAAGATTTTGGCGTTGCTGCAGGCGGGGTTGAGCCATTTACAACCGCAGAAAGGTCATCTCGGGAGGAAGTAGGCGTATTCCCTGTTGTGGAGTTGTCTTCGGAAGAGGACAAATTTGTTGGTGACTGCCCTTTCCTGGCCTCTTCGTTCGCTATCAATTCGCTCAATCGTTTTGCTTCTTGTAAAGCTTCTTCCATGGCATCTTCGGCTTTGCTAACAGTTCGTTTGTGCTCAGTCTTCGCTTGCGACCCGGCTGCCGATGGACTCGAGACACCATTCTGGCCGTCAGCTGCACTGTTACCGGCCTGACCTTTATCATTCACATGCCCATTGGCCGTGGCCCCACCGACGCCCGCGTCTATCGCATCCAAAATCTCGGTGGTTCCCTCTTCGAGCGAGTAGATGATCCACTCGTTGATGAATTCTGCCCGTGAGCAGCTCGTGACGGTCATCTCCAGAATGACACCTGCTAGTATTTCTCGCAGAAATACCCGGACTGGCTCACAAGCATAGGCTTTCGGCTCCAGAAAGTTGTACAATATGTCTTCGGCAACGGCTTTGAGTTTCTTGTTCTGCTGCTCCACGTCCAGCACATTTGAAAGGCTACTGCTGGGATTGGCTTCTAAGAATGTATGCACGGCATCCGAAGCATCACTCGATGCTTCCGAAGCCTTGAGTGCACTTGATAGCTCGCTCAAGAACACAATGACGATCGATGACGAGTTTGTGAGAAAGTCGAGGAAAGTGTCTGCAGGTCGCTTGCGCGAGAGGTGCGACGATACAGAAAGTAGGAATCCGGTCAATATTTGTTGGCAAGCAAATGGGAACGAGCCTTCGAGTGGGAGAACTGGCGAGTACCACCACCTTTCACCATTAGCCTTATATCTCTGTAATAAGCCTCGCATCCCATCTTACTTCACGTAGTCGCGGATCACAGCGTCCGTCAAGCCTTCCAATGCTGCGCCTGTCTCAGGTTGGAAGCCCTTGAAACCAAGCTCATGGTGAACCTCTGGCTCCGTCCTATCCATGCTTTTCTCATCTTTCGAAGTTTCCCGCCAGTCGAGCACTCTTGCCACAACGTCCAGCCCTTTCTCCCTTCTCTTTCTAGCTTCTTTTGCGCCGGCCTCTGCATCTGCATTGCCTTGGCCATTCCCCTCCCATGTAGCATGAAGTACCACACCTCCGACAATACCAATGATCACAAGCCCCACTCTTCCCAATATCAGCCATGTTGTAGCCCCAAGCGCAACGAGGCACGCCCCCAATGTTTCATTGCTTGCGGTCGAGAGGAAATCAAGGACTCGGCTGGTCAGACCGCGAGCTCTGGCAGAGACATCGGCGGCCTGGGTCGTTAATTCCTCATCGTCTGACTTCGTGTAGCTCTCCTGCGATACTTTCATGGGTTCTAGAACGTTTTTCTCGTGGAGATGTTCGAGATCGCGAACCTCGTCACTGAAGCCATTGGTAGCCATGTCCGCCGCAATACCATGATGCTAGATGGCAGTAGCTTGGTTGATGATAGCCTCGACGCCCAAGTCCGAAGAAGCTGTAATGTCGAACAAAAAAGAAAATGCGCCCCCTCGGCCGCAGCTCTTCATCATTCGCTGACAGCAACGCGCGCGTAATTCCGCCCTCCAGGATAAATATTTGGCGTGAAAAAACAAGGCTTCTTTATTCATTTACCATACGAGATTAATTTCTCGCAGTCTCAACTCGCTATTGAAGTACGATTATGGCAGAATGCGTGGCATGCTCGAAGGCCTTGACTTTATACATCGAGGCTGACGAGGAAGAAGCTGGTTCAAGTGCAAGCAATGGCTCCTAGGTGGATGATGATGTGCAATTGCAATGTGGGTGTCATTTTCATTGGTCTGTTAGCTCAATCCAAAGTTTTCTCGGGCTCAAACCTAATGGCTACTCAATTGCGCAGGCAATGTTTACTAGATGCCTACTCCATGACTGAATGCCCCAATTGTGGAACCAATCTGATATCAACTACAAAGCTTGGCGAACAACAATCGCTGTGTACTCTTAAGAATGAAGGCGGGCTCCAAGAGAACTTGGACATAATTCCTATCCTTACTGAAGAGAGCTATATGAAAGCATATCCTGAAGAACGCAAGCCCAGGGCTTTCCTGGAGTTCTGCGGCGAGGGGGACATAGAAGCGATTGTTGACCTTCTCGATGATCAGGCAGACGACAACGACGATGAAGATGAAGAGATGACTACTACTCCAGAAGTAGGGCGCAACATGGACGTGCTGAGATACCAAGACCAAATCGGCTCAATGGGTACAGGATTACATGCTGCCATCCAAAACTCAAGGGCTGAAGTGGCGTGGCTCCTGCTATTCCTCGCGTCAACTCTAGATCTGAGTCAATTTCCACAGCGAGTTCTTGAAGCTGCCAAAGACTTTGGGCTTTCAAGAGAAGATCAGAGTGGCAAGGCGGACATTCGTACACTGAGGGATGCAGAAGGGTGCACAGCAGTACATCTAGCTATCAGGGTTGGAGGGATGTGGAAGGAATGGCTTCAATCTGGGCGATTGAAAGCACCAGCAGATTGACTAGATATCAAAAGGTACGAATGTAATGATACTGTGATAAGATCGAGGATTTGTTACCCATATTGACTGTCTCCATTCAAATTGCCTGCCAGTCATTGCTTTTGCTAGGACAGGCATCTAAAGCGAGAATAGAAGTTGCTCTTCGCAATCCGAGTGAAGTCCAAACGTAATTGAAGTCATACGTAAGACGCAAAGAAGAATGCGATCCCCTGATTGGCTAGGGTCCTCATTGCCTCACATACTTCGTGTGTGAGCCCACAGAGACAACATAATTCCCACCACCCCTCCCAATGGTGCTAATCTCAACTTGCGTAAAAGCTAGCGTCCCTCCAACTCTGGCTGCTGTAGCCTTTATCTGGAGAATGTCACCCTCCTTGGCAGTGGATACGAACGATGTGTGCATGTCTGTCGAGGAACCCGTTCTCTCGAGGCCTGTCGCAGCGATGGCCAGACCCCCAGCCCAGTCTACCAGGCACGCAGATACTGTACCATGTAAGGTAATTTTGCTATTGAGATGTACTGACTTGACCTCCAGTGAAGCGTCGATTGAGCCTGAACTGGAGGCAGCGACGATTTGCACGTCAGCAAGGAGAAATTCGTAGATTGGGCTGTTAAGCTTCGTCCTCTCCCATACTCTTCGCACATGCAGGAGCTCCTCAGACGGCTCTGGCTCTTGAGGCTCGGCCATTTTGAGTGACTGTACTTGATCGTCCTGACGAAGAAACGTTGCTGTTGCAAGAAGTACTCGTAGTTGCTCAGGGCTTGAACTTGCCAATTTGTCTAACGTTAGCTTCTTGGCGGTGGATCCTAGGAATTTTCCGATGCTGTCGAGGGCTTGCGTACATCACCGTAAAGGTCCAAAGTCGAGGAGTCCATTATCTTCAAAAGTCAACGTTGTTGCCCATATAGATTTGGAGTGATTATAGTTGACGAAGAAGAGTCTATATCTTGGTCCGGTCCGCAAGATATGCTTGGTCTATATCAAAGATTTCTAGTCCGGACCGGACCACTATACCTATCTAAGCTCAATAATTTTATAGGTCTAACTTCAAGTATCTAAGGGTTCCGGAAGGGCTCGAAAACGCTTCCTTGTATAAGGTATATAAGCAGGTAATTCCTTGCATATATAAGCAGGTACGGCATTGATCGTAAGGCTATATTGTTAGGAGATTGGGGAGTACTCGTTGAGCGCTTTGGAGATTGTTCTAGCTCTTTATAATGGTCAAAGACTTGAAGACTCGTAGTAGAGTCTCACTAAAATGGATCTTGACAATCACGCAGCTCCTGGTTGGAGCTGCGAGAGTTTTCCGGACACTAGATATTTGATGTTAGATCCATAAAAATTTGGTGAACTTATACAGGGATAGCGGTCCGGTCCGGAGTAGAGATCTCTAATATAGACCGGACTTATCCTTTGGACCGGACCAAGATATGTTAGTAGGACGCTTATGGCTAAGGATCGATTCACATCAATCTACCACAACGATGCACACGAAAACACCCACTGCAGGACAGGTCTATTCTCCAGCTCAAATACAAAAACTTCTCCTGCCATAAATCTAGCATATCTCACGCGCTCACTCTTCCCATTCCCCCTCCCCTTCCAAACTTCTCAACATCCTCTCCCTCTCCTCCACCCTCCCCAATTTCCTCTCCAACCTCGCCCTCCTCCTCCGTAACTCTTGCCAAGCCCCTACCAGTTCCGGCCAACGACATTCGGACCAAGGCCGCCCCCATTTTTCTCTTGGCAACCCATAAACCAGACTATGTACCCGGCTTCGTGCAGGGTTGGCTGCTGATACCCTCCTACAGTCTAGTGGTAAGTGTTGGTCGTTGATTGATTGCTGCCTTCTTATTTGTGTCGGTGTTGGTGGAGGGGTTGAGGAAATTGTTTTCGACTCCTCTTGCTCCTCTGTGTCATCTTCCCCGCGCTCTTCCACCTCTTCCCCCTCATCCTCATCCTCGTCCTCTTCCTCAACTTCTTCAAAGCGCTCACCAAACGCCGGCAACGCCGGCGGGATGCGAGCTCCGTGATCGTCTGAATCCAAGTGGTGGACGGTTGAGTGAGTGCTGGGCTCAGAAATCGCATTCCTCCTCCTTCGGCTTCTACGGGCACGAGCTGTGGTAGGCGCGTCAAAACGGGTTGTTTCTCGGGCTGGTCGAGGGTGGCCGTGTCTTGAGCCCCTGCGGCGGGTTGGTCTCTCGAAATATGATCGAGGCTTGTTGGAGCAGATGCCGCAGGTGCAGCGCCAGTCGTGGAGGCCTGATCTTACTCTTGCTTGGGAGGGGAGAGGACGGTGCCAGTAATGATCGAGTTCAGGTGGACTGGTAGTACATCGTCGCTCATCCCAGGACCTATGGCCTGCGTGCGCATAGTCGTTTACGTCGTCACTGACTTCGTCAAAGTCCCTGTGGAAGTCGACATCTTCGCTCGCGTAGCCGCTGTCGTCGTCCATTTCGTAATACGACGGGTGGACGTAAGAGTGGGCGCCGTGATCCCAGAGTGGTGGCATGCCGTAGGCGCCTGGATATGCGAGTGGGGGGAGTGGATCCATAGCAGAAAGAAATAATGATATAGAGGCAAGGACCGAGGGAAAAGTGATTATTTAAACAGAAGAAACACAATAAAAGTAATCAGTTCCGATACGCGTGATCAAGGCAACAGGCAAGCCGTCAACGAGAACGAGCAAGCAGAACCCGCCCCGTGCTAATGACAAACCGACAAATCCAGCGAATGAGCAGAACGCAGAGCTCAGGCTTATGACCAGATCAAACGTATCAATAGCACTCAAGCAATTCAAAATCATTTCCATTCCATTGAATTACCCAAAGATGCTTCCCATGGGTATCGGCAATGAGTAGAACACTATCACACGCATGCAACATATCATTCCTCTCATAACAAATGCTTGCCATGGGTATCCGCAATAAGCAGAACACCATCAAATGCATGCGACATATCAATCCTCTCATATAAAGTCAAACCTCTCCTCGCCTCTCTTCATAATTCTCAACCCAATACTACCTGTTCGTAGCTGTAATGTAATCACGCTTCCCATATCCTCTCTCATCTGCCTCTCGACCTCATCCCTCGCCTTGCCCCAGACCGCTCTCTTCGCTGTCTCATCCATCATATTCACTTCGGTATCCGTGGCGAATTTGTCTACGGATAGTTCTACACTGTATTGCGAGAAGATGAGTGCGATCACAGCCAAGATTTCGACTTGCGCGAATCTTCGGCCGATGCAAGAACGGTAGCCTTCGCTGAATGGGATGTAAGCACCCTTCGGTGGCTTATAGAGCGCAGCAGAAGTGTCCGCGGCTGTGTTGACACCTAGATTGGAAGCATCGGCGTCGCCATCTTGATCTGGCATAATGGTGGAAGTCTTAGCGTTTGGGTCTAGAAACCAGCGCTCCGGCTTGAACTCCTCAAGGTCGTTATCGGTGTTTGAGAGTGGATGCAGGGGATTCTTCGGGTCTTTGGGAGGACCAGTTGGCCAGTGATGTGGATTTCGGTGCACTGCTGGCGTGATAAGAGAGATGTAGGTGCCTTCGGGCACAGTACATTTCTTTCCATCTACATTAAGCGGTTGAGGGCTGTTCGGTGCTGTTGATTTCGGTACTCCTACGACAGGTGCGAAGAGACGAAGCTCCTCGTTCATGACAGCGCCAGCCATGCCCCCGAAAAGCTTCGGTATGTCTCGATCGTAGTCCCACTGGCTGTTGGGGCGGCCCTGAAATATCTCATCCAGATCGGCTTGTAGGCGTCGCTGAGACGCTAGGTTTAATGCTAGCAGGACGAGGGCGAAGTGAATTGAATTGGCGGTCGTTTCGTGGCCTGCAAGTATGAAAACGAAGGCGTTTCCAAGGATCTCTTCGTCTGTCAGTGACTGCGCTGGGGCGTTGTCTCCTTTTTCGGCATTTTCTTTGGTGATACCTGCTCCTTTCAACATAGCGACCATCAGATCATTTTGATCACCTTCTTCTCCCGCTAGAGTGGCAGCCTTCTTCGATTGAAACATCTCGTCCATGTATTTGCCCCATTCGATGTAGGATGTGTACGTGTCTTTTGTTGCCTTGAACGGTAAATTTTCTGGGACGATCAGCAAACATAGAAAGAAGACAAGAAGGATCATACTTACTCAATAGAAACCGCGGGGTAATGAGGAGTGTGAGAACGTTATGCAGGAGCGAGCCGAGAGCATCGGTGTAGCTCATTTCATGACCCTCTGGGATAGCAGCGCTAGATGTGGCGTCTTTACCCCCGGCGCGCTCGTTTCCTTGTGTCTTCTCTTGCCCTGGCCACTGCAGATGAACGCCGAAGCCAGCCCTGCTAATGACATGGAGGCTTAGTCTCATAGAATCATCCGCGATTGTGTAGATGGTAGGGCCTCCACTCAGCCAGCTATCCACCATGGCCCTAGTCTGGTCCAAAGTCTCATTCCAGACCAGGTGATTATTCTTCTCTGTAAAGGGCGGGCTGACAATCTTTCGATGATGCCTCCATAGCTGTCCCTCGGATGTCACCACATTGTTTCCATAGATCTTCAACGACTCGTAGACCTCCAACGCTTTGGGGAAATCATTCCTCCTACTTGTGATTTGACTGACGACGTCTGGATCTGCCGTATAAAGTACATTGCGCTCTGGGGAGACCGTGATGAATGTATCTGATCCAACCCTCTTGAAAGGCTCATATCGACGGCTCCAGCCCCATTCAAGCGTTAGCTCAAACCATGGATCGATCCATTTTTGGGGGAGGCTGCGCATAATAGGTATCACGAGGATGCATGACAGCTGGTAGAGTCGATTAACGTGGTAGAAAGGCACGATGGTATAGGTAATTCCAGACGCTTTTGCGGCAGCAAGGTTTCGTGCAAATTGGCGGCCAATCTTAAGGGCATAGAGCACGACGAGGGAGAGCAAGGCTAGGGCAATGGTTGACGCCATACTGATGTAGGTAGTGAATGGTGGGAGCTGCGCCTTGAGATTAGTCCAGTAACAACAGTGTGGCCGCTCTGTGTGGTTGAGAGTATCGTACAGGACGAGCCTATTTCGACGAAGTTTTTGCGTGGTGCTACTAATGATAGTATTTCGAACGAAGTAGACCAAGTCTCCATAGAACAGAAAGGCAGCTAGTAAAGGCAGCTGTGTCCGGCGCTGTGATGATATGAAGCCTAAAGAGACACTGGAGTCCTCCTTTAGAGCAACGAAAGTAAAGCAGAGCTAAGAGAGTGTCCAAATCCCCCAATCATCACTCCTCGACGCTGGTCATCGACGATAGGACTGGGATTCACGGCATTGTCTGGGCCGAGATTTAACCGAGGTGCAGATCACCGTACTCGTGTTTTGTGGATGTCACTACAGCCTCTAAATCAACCTTTACGTTACATCCTCCAACCAACCCATACTAAATGTACAATGAATCTTTGAGAATACAGGTCATGTACGAGCACGATGTCGCCAGTGATAATTCGATATTGTTAGAAGGGTTCACCCGCCAGATCTAATGGTCTTCCAATCAGCTCATAGTAGTGGGCCACTGAATCTTTTGACCCACCAATAACGATATTATGATCAACAGCGATATCGTCCTCGTACGTAACCTATCTTCTCGAAGATCCTACTGTACAGCTACTATCATTTAGCTTTTTGGTCTGTAGGGTTTGAAGCCAAAAAGCCAAAGATTTTTTCGTGGTTTGATTTTATTCGCCGTAGCAGAGTCATTAGGATTTCAAAGGCTTCTAGTATCTAATCACGACTTTGCTTGATCTTTGGGGACAAGTTTTCATTTCTTCTGGTGTGGTGCAAACTTGGAGCTCTGTGGCCGTTCAAACCACCACTTAATTCGAAAGCTTGCCTAGCGGTTCAAGCCAGGAGGAACCCCTTGAGTAGCATGAACAACAATGTAGACAAGTAATCTACTCATATATGGTAGGCAGCTTGTATAGGAGATCGAAAGACCTACCATTCCGACTCGGAGCAATCACAGGTAGCAAGGTGCTCTATCCCTTAGATCAGATCTTGTTCTCCAAGAACCGCGACAATGCCCCGTATCTTGACTGCTACATCCTGCATCGGTCCCAGCCGGTTTCCTCATGCACCCTCATTTAGACCTCGTTTCTTTGGCGTCAGCGACAGAGCTGGTCACGCTCCTTCAAATCAAGATTGCGATTTTTGTACGAGCTTTTTTTCGGTTTACGACCTCGATTTGGGAGCGTGGAGAAACTTGTAGAATGGACCTATTGGATATTGCTTGTAAGGTAACTTAAATGAAGTAGGACAGGTTCCTTTGAGGTAGTGTAACGATGTTTTTCACTGATTCCTATGATTATGCAATATTGGTAGTCAGAATCGGCGGCATCGGTCTGACATGTACTCCAACTCAAACCAAGAACAATAGGACTGACTACTCGCTGGGATCTGGATTCCGCTCCGGACAGTAGATGCTCGAAGTTAGATCCAGAATGAGATTTATGCTTAGATAGGTATAGCGGTCCGGTCCAGACTAGATATCTTAATAGAAACCAGATATACATTATATGGACCGGACATAGTAATTGTGGCTCCTGTCTTTTTGCCTTCCAGCTCTCTGGATAGTTTCTTGTTCCCAATTTCTCATGAAAATGGACTGCATATATAAGCTGCGACAGTAAAAGAACAGCAGTCCGAAGTAAGAGCCTGGGGACAATACCAAAACAGGCAATGGGCTGTCTTGAGCAGCAGACACACCACCAGTCAGAATGGTCTTGAAGCATATCAGGCCAGATCAACTAGAAATGCGGCCTGCACCAAGAATTCAATAAAGAAGATTGATGGAGGGCCTGGAAGAGAGGACCGAGGGACGATATGAGATGCAAATATAGCCGAGATTTAACCGAAAACGAGACGCTGATTTGGCTCTCTCTTGTACAGAGACCTCTGGTTGAAGAAACTCCACATCATCTGAGTACAGCAGCGTTTGAAGAACAAGAACTGTCGCAGGGCTGATGAGGACAGCTCGGGAGCACCAGCCTTGATCGACACGGGTGGACGCTACCAAAGTAAGCACCCAAGGCGTCCAAGATGAAAATTATTTCGTCGCAGGAAAATTCAACGACAATTCATGCAATCACCCTGGCTGTTCGGTGAGATGATCTCGTCACCATAGCACGGTACTGTCATTACGAGCTAATCCATTGACCTTCGCTCCCTCGCTCGGGCTTTCTTTGTGGCGGTTTGAAGTTCGCTTGAGGATTGATTGACCTCAGCAGCTACGGGATGTTGAAACAGTTACATGTGGCGTAGGTCATCCTAATGCAATTCAATCTCAGCTCTTCACACCCAAATATGGCAAGCCTTTCTTACAATAGTCAAGCGTCGCTGTTTATTTGCTGCCTTATCGTATAATTTGCATTAATCATGTTCTTGGTTTGTATCATGTTGTTCTGGCCTACGATCCTCAGGCGAGAGTCGGACTCGCCACCTCATTCCCGATTACCATCTCACTTCCTATGGACCACGCAATCCTTCCTCCAGTTTCAACTATACCGCCCGTCACTGGGGCCAAAATGCCTGTCCTACCGAAATGCCCGAAGCGCCCCAGCAATATAATGCATCCAGACGTTTCCTGATTTTGGAGTTCCGTTCTGGCAAAATTAATGCTGTACTATCGCTGGCCGACTGTCTTGCTGTCTTTTAGCGATTTAACAAGTACGGCGACTCTTGAGCTATGATCTCGGAGTCATGACAGTCCCTACATATTTGATTTGTTTACCATAAGATGCGCATTCATTGTGCGCAAGTCGTTCTTTTCTTGTCTTTTACGCTCAACGTCAACGCTACGCCTGGTAAGCGAACTCCAATCCTTTCCAAATCTACAGAATATCTCGCGCCTGTCGAGCAAGCCTATTTCGAAGGCATCATGTTGGAATTTGCTGCGATTTGTTCGCAATAAGCCCCAGAAGCGCGGAAGCCTGCCTAGAAATGGACAAGCCGTGGCCGTCATGATTCCAACTACCAGCCTTGCTGATGTAATTGGATAGTATCTCTGTCTTCCGAATACTCCTCAAGTCTGTCCTCGACAATATCAAATTCAAGCTTCTCAGCAACATCATCAGTACGACCTTTGAACTCCGTTCTCTCATCGCAGATAGCATTCGGGACGGATGCCTTGTCTTCTAATGTCCCCGCATCTTCGGCAGCCACCTCCTCGTCAACGCTGGTTTCGTCGAACACACTCGGCTGGTCGTCCATCGTACCTCCCTCGACCATACCGGCGGGGCTGCCAAATAGAATAAAAGATGTCGTTGAGCAAAGGAGTACGACAGGAACGGACACTGCCATTTCGAGCTTAGCGCCAACAGCGGCTCTCTCCAGCGCGCTTTCAAATTCGACAAGGTCGAATTCAGCCTCTTCGTCTTCGGCAGCTGCTCCTTTCTCCGCGTTCGCTTCCTCCACCAATACACTCGACTTGCCACCCATCCTCCCCACTTCTTCGGCAGTGGCAGGGCTTCCAAATAGAATCAAAGAAGTGGTTGGGCCATCGGATTCGATACCCAGCGACACTGCCCTTTCGGGTCTAGTACCAACAAATTCAGGAATTCCCAGCGCGGCAGCGCCAGTTCCAGCCTTTCCAAACTCTACTGTTTCAAACTCGGTACTTTCAGGCTCAGCAGTACTCTCATATTCAGCTCTCCCGGCTTCGATATTTCCAACTTTGACGCCACAAGGTCTGGGATTAGAGAATGCGAAATTGTTCAATTCTGGAATACTCAATCCATCGAACTCGACAACATCAAATTCTGTCTTTCCAACCTTGACGCCACAAGGTCAAGGAATATCAAATGACAAGTTATTGAGCTCGGAGATTCTAAGTCCATCGAATTCAGCCTTTCTGAACGCGGGTTTAAAGGCAGTACAGTTGGGCACAGCAGGTACAGCAGGACCGAACCCAACACTCCCTCTCGGACAGCAGATTACTGCATATCCTACCGCAACTAACGGGAGCGGAACTACTGCGAACGCTACTACGGCCGCATATGACTGCAAGGACTGGTTGGGAAACGCTCTACCATGTTCATGCGAGGGCGCTGTGGCCAAAAGTGTTACCCCAACCCCAACGACGTATACAAAGACCCTCATCGGGACCGATGGCGCACAGATCATTAATGTGATTACAGCCACTTTAGGTCCAGCAGCTATTGCGCCTGTGGGTGATTGTGGCCTGGGCTGTTTCATTGGGGCAGATCATGTCGAGATCATCTACTGGCCAGTCAAAACAGCAGCACCATATGGGACCAATCTGTCTATTACTGCTGCTAGTCCCACAACACCCTACACTCTAGTCTCTGACGGGTTCACATTGTAAGTTGACTGGTGACTTTCTCGTTTGGCCCTACTGACCAAAAATTAGTACGTCACCATCTGTCTATGTGGCCTACCGTGGCCTACAAGCAAGCGCTGCCTACCTGCCCTTCGGACGGAACCTAGGCGGTGGCACTCATGATGTTACAGTCGGATATCCACCGAATGCGCTCTCAACATCGCACTGCAACATTCAGTACATATCAGCATCCGCTCAGGTGTGGGCTCCTGTCAATTACACTGACTTAGAATTTCCTCTACCAAACAGCCTTGTCACTGACTGTCCTCGCGCCTCTGACGCGCCAAACGTCGGTGGAGCGACTTACAACGGCGCCGATACCAATGAGATGGCAAACCCCTTCTTTTCTGTTCCTGGCAATCTCACGTGGGTTGATCCGGCATGGAGCACATGCATTCCCGTCAGTTACGGGATCATTGATCCTCCTAGAAAGCTAGACAAGACATCAGCGATGGTAGCTCCAACTCCTGTCGCAGCACTGGCTTCGCCGTTGGCAGAGGCGGCCCCGGCTTCTACGGTTGCACCTCCGCTTCCTCCTGCCACTCCCACACCAGTCGTTGATCCAGGGACACCCGTCACGAACCCTACCGTGGTGAATGATCCAGCAGTCAGCACAGCCGTTGCTTCGAACCCTGTAGAAATTGCTCCAGCTGTAGCTCAAAATCAAGGCGCCAACAACCCAGCTGCCGTCACACCGGGAAGTAGCCCAAACACGACGCCTGTGGACCCGAACGCTGAGTCGCCAGCTCAATTGTCTGCTATACATGCGGCTCTCGCTCCGGCGCCAGCTGCAATTCCAGCGGCTGTCCAACCCGTCGCCCAGCCAGCCGAGTCTGTGGTGGTACAGAACGAGGGCCAGGTGAATAGGGAGACGGCTGCCGCCAGTCAGCCCGCTGCTGTTCAGCCTGCCGCTGCTCAGCCTGCCGCCGTCCAACCTGCTGCTCAGGCAAGTGATGTGGTGCAGGAACAGACTGACGGCCAAGTCACTAACGCTGGACCCACCAATGTCGCAGCTCCCGCAAATGCTGTGAAACAAGTCAACAACCCTCCAGCTGTGAATAATGCTCCCGCACAAGGACCTGACACCGCCAACACACCAAGCAATAACGAAAGCGGTGCCAGTACAGGGGAGCAAGTTCAGGCAGCGGCCAACCCAGTCGTTGTGGCTACTCCGCCCCCTGTCGTCATCGCCGGAAACACTGCCACACCAGCAGCTAATGGCGGCGTCGTATTAGCCAGCTCGACCTATACGCCGGGCAGCAAAGCCACAGTAGCTGGGAAAGTATACTTTGTTGGCTCTAGCGTGATCCAAGACGAAAAGTCGCAGACGTATTTCATACAGCCAACAGCTACGCCAGTACTCGTAGCTGGCAACTCTATTGCAAATGCTGTGGGAGGCGGTGTTGTGATAGCTAGCTCAACGTACACACCTGGCGCCCAAGGTCAGGTCGCTGGTACTAGCTTCTCTGTTGGCTCTGATAATATCGCTGTTGGTGGCTCTACTCATGCCCTACCTGCTTCGCCATCACAGACACCAGTCCTGGTCGGCGGCCAGTCAGTAGCTAGAGCATCTAACGGCGCCGTCGTCGTTGGAATCTCCACGATCGCACTTGGGGCGCAAGCCACAGTCTCGAACCACGTTATATCAGCAGGCCCATCCAACGCCGTCGTTGACGGAAATAGCTATGCCCTTCCACCGAGTGCAGGTGCAGTCCTCCAGCAAGCTCCAGCCCAACAACATCCCGTGGTTCTACAAACCACCCCTGTAGTCGTGGGTGGCCAATCCATCGTCAAAGCCGCGAACGGCGGTGTAGTCATTGGAGAGTCCACTATCGCGCCTGGCTCTCAAGCTACAGTCCAAGGTCATGTCGTCTCTGCAGGTCCATCGAACGTTGTTGTGGACGGTGTTAGTAGCTACACGCTACCTACAAGTGCTGGTGCTACCGTGCAGCAGGCTCCTGCTCAGCAACAAGCTGCTGTTCAGCAGCAAGCTCCTGTTTTAGTCGGTGGACAAACCATCGCTAGGGCATTAAGTGGAGGCGTAATTATTGGGAGTTCTACGCTTGCCCCTGAGGCTCAGGCGACGATACAGGGTCACGTCGTCTCAGCAGGTCCAGCAAATGCAGCTGGCTCAGCCAATGTCGTTATTGACGGCACTACTCAATCTCTTGCAGCCAACGCTGGCGCAGTTCTTCAAACACCTGCACCACAGCAAGCTCCAGTGCTCGTCGGAGGTCAACCGATCGCTCGAGCATCCAACGGTGGTGTAGTCATCGGAAGCTTCACGCTTCCACCAGGAGCTTCCACCACTATTGCAGGGCATGTCATCTCAGCCGGCCCAGGCTCATCAAATAACGTCGTCATAGACGGCAGCACCCAAGCGCTCGAAACAACAGCCGGCGCCATTCTGCAGACTCCGGCCCCTCAGCAACAGCAGAGCCCAGTCTTGATCGGAAGCCAATCCATCACCCGAGCACCGAACGGTGGAATCATGATCGGTAGCACCGCCCTCCCTCCAGGATCCCAGGCCATCATAGCAGGCCACATCATCTCAGCTGCTCCGAATAATGACAACGTTGTTATAGATGGCAGTACGCAAAAGCTCCCCACCAGCTCTGGCGCAGTCCTGCAGACTCCCTCACCACAGCAGGCCCCTGTGCTCATCGGAGGCCAGTCCATCGCAAGAGCCTCAAATGGCGCTATACTGATTGGCACATCGACCTTGGCACCCGGCTCCCAAATCACAACTGCAGGGCACGTTATATCAGCCGCGCGAAATAACAATAACATTGTCGTCGACGGCACCACAAACGCGCTCCCTACCAGCGCTGGCGCAGTCTTCCAAACGCCTGCACCTACCCAAGCTCCAGTACTCGTTGGTGGCGAAAGTGTAACGCGCGCCTCAGATGGTGGTCTCATTATCGGCGCCTTCACCCTCCCACCAGGCACTCAAGCAACAGTAGCAGGCCACGTGATCTCAGCCAACCAAAACAGCGACAACGTAATCCTAGATGGCACGAACTACGCTCTCCCCACCACCCCCGGGGCAATACTGCAGACAGTCGCATCTCCATCACCCACCGCAACGCCCACACCAACCCCCGAACCTATCGTAACGCTCGCGAACGGCGCCCTCATCAGCGCCGGTGGCGCCGCAGCCACAATCTCCGGCCTCCTCGCCTCCGTCCTCCTAGATGACAGTGGAATCGTAATCGGCTCAACAACCTATCCCATGCCCTCTCCCTCCCCCACCGCACCCCCTAGCTCAATCTTCACAGTCGGCGGCCAGACCTTCACCGCCAAGCCTTCCGGGTTCGTCATAGCGCCGGGTGAGAGTGTCATGCCTGGTGGGCCAGCAATAACGCTTGGCGGGACGGTGGTGAGTTTGGATGAGAGTGGGGATTTGCGGATTGGAAGCTCGACGGTGCCTCTTGTTGCGGGTGCGAGTCCGACGATCGATGGGGGATATGTGGCTGGGGTGGCGTTTCCGAGTGCTACGGCATCAATGCCCACAGAGCCGTATGCTGGAGGTAGTTCTAGGATGGTTGGCGAGGTTTGTCTGTTGAAGGTGGTTGCGGCGGTGTGGGTTGTCGCTAGGGCGGTGGGTTCTGGATTGTGAGGCCTGAATGCAAGTCTTCGAAGCTTTGCCTGAGAGCGGTGGCATTGAAGAGGATACGAAATGAAAAAATGGTAGCAGGGCTTGCCTCATAATGGCGCATGAAGACGCCACGGTAGCATGAGAGAAAGAGCTGGACTTTAAAACATTATAACGGTTTGAATATACTCGTAGTATCAACCTAATAATCAGATCTGTACATAGCTTTACCATTCATTACATTATTTTCGATATATTGACTATTCCCACAACAAGCTGTGCAAATTTAGAAAGAACCTTCCCTACCTCGCTTTTAGTCAGCGACCATATCACCATAAATAACACATGGAGATTACATGAAAAACTACTACCACTTGACAGTACGCATCAACAAAATCTACGACCCGTTACGATCGAAGTCGTTGCTAGGTCCTTCCGGGTCTTGAGGAGGTAGTAACTCTGAGTGATGAAGACAGAATTGGAGAACCATAACCCGTATCATGGGAGTAAAAAAGATCGGAAGGAGGAATTGGAGGAAATGAATTACAGGGGAGGGAAGGGAGGGTCTAGCAGGAGGCTATGAAAGCAACCCAACCAAGAGCCGCGAGGGCTGAGATATATAGATGGAGGAGAACGATGGCCTTTCAACGAACTTGCTGTAGGTTTGGATCATTATGCTACGTAGCCACGCCTCAATTAGTTGAGCGTTTAACAGCCAGGAGGCTTACAGTGCCTTTGGTTATTTTTTGGCCTTTGTATATGCGTTGTTGTAAATGGTACCTTAGATAGATGAAACAACCCATAGCTCGTATGCATGCCCGGCCAATTTCCAACCCAATCCGCATGTAGCCCATATTGCTGTCCCTTCTCACTTCTACAGAGTACTTCCTGCAATTCACAACAAGATCATCACGCCCACCAACACAACAAAAACCCCCAACACAACTTCCCCATTCCTCCCAGGGTCCCAACCCACAGCATCACCAGTATAAGCGCCCGCAGCAGTAGCCGAGTTAGCAGGTTCCGCAGGCGTATCCGGCGTCGACGAAGCCACCATATATATCGTTCCATCCGAGGTGAAGAGCGATGGTGATGGTCCTGCAGAGTAGGTCGTTGGTGTAACAGACGTCATTGCTGTTGTGGATTCTGCTGCAGCGCTAGGGGTTGCCGATACAACGGAGATGGTGGCGGTAGAAGTAGAAGATGCTGCAAAGCCATTAGGCGAAGAAGAGCTGGAGAATGTCGGTGTGGAAGTCAAGGTAGTGATGATCCCTCCTATAGGCGCAGAATGGGGAGATATAGCTCCAGCCGGGGCATCTGGATTCGTTGCTGCTGCAGCGCTTGCATACGCCACGAGTGACTGGTTCGTTGCCATGTTCCTAGCTTTATTAGTACGGAACCCCGAGATGTCTTGATCGATGGCGGACGGCTACCTGTTTATCACAGCGACCATTCCTCCCTGGCAGGCCGAATCCTGGGAACCGTACATCCATTTCGGTTGCGTATCGCCGATCGTGATTTCGAACTTTTGGGGCGCGGCGAGTTTGGCCGTGGTTGAGGAGATGAAGCCTGAATAGAAGCCTCCGGGAAGGGGTACACAAGGTGGAGAGAAGGCCGATTGGACGACCGAGTTGTTCTGATTGCCATAACCATAGGTATTAGCATTTGCCTTTGAGCGAGTGGGAGGGAGGGTCGATGTTTTGATGGTAAGGAAGACGAACGTTGTAGAACTCGAACAGGATCCTGTCCCCAACAACGGCGTTGAACTCGTAGGGCCATATTGACAGAGCGTTGTAGCCGACGCTGACGGTGTATGTTAAGGCGGCCGCAGCCTGCGTAGACAGACTTTCAACAAGGCCAGCGAGGGCGATTTTAGTAGAGAGGTGCATGCTAGCTGTTCTTGCTATAGGAGTCACCTATTAGGGTACATGCGAGATAACGACGTCTGAGACGATTGACTGGGATAGTAGACGACTGGACATGATAAAAGGGGAGAAGACATAGGAGTTGGACTCCGAGTCGGGTGAAGAGCTGTGAAGGTCAACGGGCTCGAGGCAAGTATGGTCACAAGCATGCCCTTGTCTTACTCGACCAGGCTAGTAATTACCAAGCGGCAACGGTGATGCAGAGACAATAGCGAGACCTAGGAGCGGAGCCGCGCGCCATGTGCCACGCCTGTTGCGACCCTATGAAGTAGCTATGGCGACCGACTGGACCTTACCACGTCAGCTGCTTGTATACGAGGCAGTGTGACAGAGAAGGCGGCGAGCGGTCGCCACTCTAGGAAGACCGACAACGGAAATGCGAGGCCTTTTAACGATGCTGTTCCACGATTGCTCGTCGTTAGATGGTTGTGACGCGAATACAGCCGAAAGAGCAAACAGAACAATTGAGATCGTTGTTTGGTCTGCGACTAGACAGCGTGGCAACTCACAAAATCCAGCCAACGTTGCACGTAGGTAAAGGATGGGCTTATCTCGGCGTGCATTGAATCGGAGATTGGGGCATTCAATCATTCAAAACAATCTCCACGGCGTGAATCTTATGGCACACATCGAGCATAGCCACCAAGGGTCTCTTGCTTTTGTGTCACCCGGGAACAATCGGTAACGAATAGAGAGATCTGCCTTAGTGAAGTACTGGGAACCGAGATGAGTCTATCGGGGCTGCCCGAGAAAGGAAATCCCATCCATCTATTCACCTTGTTTCGGGTATACCTACTTTTATCGCTCTAACGCCGTGCGCATTGATTAATTCATTGGTCGGTCGCTCATCGCTTGATGACTCGCTGCCTAGAGAGGAGCTGCGATATCATGAAGTGACTGACATCCTCATCGGCCCAGTATGACAGATGACTGGCAATGCTGGCCCACAAGGATATGTCGAGGAGGCCCCTGGGAATTGGCTGTTATCAGCAAAGGAGGCTAAACTTTGGACACAAGAGACATACTCTTGTACGCTAAAGTCTACTCTGCCATTGCTGTTCAGCGCCCTGACTTTAGCCTCCTCACGCCTCAGACGCTTGGACCTATCTTCGGCTTCCATCCACGCAGCGCTTTCGCCTAGGTCGCGAGACTCGTCACTTTGGTGGCTTTTCCTTCGCTTTTCGAACCCGGCGTACAGTGTCTCCAGCTCGGAGTCGATAAGCGTCGGAGGGTGTTCTGCATTCTGCTCTTGCTCCGATGTCGCGCCATCGGCAGAGACATTTGTCCCAACTCCAGCAGAAGGAGTAGGCTTACGCTGGATCTGAGGAGCGTTCATTGGCGTAGTGGAAGACAGCCCACCCTCACCTGTCAAACCGAGACTACGGTTCAACAAGCTACTGGCCATCCCGGATGTGAAATTTGACCATAAGCCAGAGACACTCTGACCCATGCGAGCGCCAATATTGGTGAAGCCTTGACCTTGCACGCCAAATATACCCCTTTTGGTATATGGCAAAGGCTGTGCTTTCATTGACGCCATGACACGTGAGATCAAGGGCTCGATCCTGTACGCGATTGGGTCTGCAGGGTGAAAGATGTTGTACAGTTGCTGACATTTAGGACTTGATACGGTTATTGATAGAATGTCACCATCCCTAGCCCTAGCGGCATCACTAGATTGAGTGGAGGGAGCACCCAGGAATGGGTCATCCATCGCATCGGGATTCGGTGGACTTGGGAGAGGCATGCCACTCATCGACCGACGAGCGGCGATTCGACGGCCTTTCAGCATCTGGTAGAGGCCAAGCGGCGAGCCTAAGCAGAAGAAGTCTTCCACGTCAAACTTCAGGCCTAGATCTGGAAGCTGTTGAGGTTGACTAGAATTTCCACGCTGGCTGAATTGCCTATGCCTGTATGACCCAGTTGGCGTTGGCGTAGGGTCCTTTTGCCGACAAAGGATGTCGAATAGGATCGCCGAACCCAGAGAATGACCAATCATACTCACTTTACCAGAGAAGGTCGGATTTCTTTGCATGAACAAATCGTAGACCCGGTTGGATTCGCGTTGAACGATACCGGCTATGTGCTCTCGATAAGCGCTTTGGTATAAAAGGATGTCGAGCGCGAGGTCGGTGATGAGGTTGCGAATGGCGGGGACACCTTCCACAGTAATGTTCTCCAAGCTGGGGTACTCGTCGTCATCTCCATAGGTGTCAGCATCTGTAAGGTCCTGCTCCTTGCGGTTCTCCTTGAAGCTCTGCTTTGGAAAATCTAGCAAGTGTCGCCAGACGACAGGGAGCACTTGTATTCGACAATTTTTCGGCAACTTTTCCACTTCAAGGTTCAATGCTTGAAGATCCGGAGAATTTTGATACACGCTCTTGAGGGTCTTGCGGAGCACATTGACATCGTGAATGAAATTGATAGCTTCGAGCCGTAGCCCCAAGCGTTGGCCGATACCATGAGTGACTAGAATTAGATGTTCGATCTCACGAGCCTGCTCTTGGCCGTCCTCATCTTTGTAGTCATCTTTGATCTCGTCTTCGTCGGCTTGGCGCCTCTCCTCTTCCTGTTTTGCAGGATCTTCGGAGAATGAAGACAATTGCCTTTCCAGGGCTAATAGTCGCGGCTCTTGCTGAGTAGTAGATTCGCCTTCACTGTTTTCGGGGTCCTTGAGAGCGTCGCCCTCTAATTTAAGCGGCACAGACCGCCGTCTTGACTTGTCCGCAGTAATCTCTGCTTTCTTAATCTCAGGGTCACTGTCCTTCCTGACATCCTTGGCTTTGTTTGCTTCCGAGAAGCCCCTTACCACCTTGGTCCCCGCAAGATGACCCCCCGCAGCGAAACGTTGATAGATCGTACTACTCATCCGAGACAAAAGATCGTCGGTGAGTAGCCAAGCAACTGTAGCATCTTGATAAGTCACGACATTGTTCATGTAGGAACCGAACAAGCGTTGCGTCTGAAGTTCGAACTTTGAAGGAATCGAGGCCTCTTCTTTAGCCTTCTCTGCAGCCTTCGACGAATCACCAGCATTCATGGACACCGGTCTTGACTTAGGCTGCGGCGATGCTTGCTGAGGCTTGTTCCGCCAAGGTTTGACCTTCAGGTACCCTTCTTCCAATTGAATTGCAAGATTCTCGTCACAAGGTCGGAGCGAAGAGCCTTCTTGATAGAACCAGCTTCCACGACGTACATCGTATATTGGTCCAAGCCAGTAGGTCGGCGCCAACTCTCGAGCCTCAATGTCGACATCGAAGAGGAAGTCCTCGTTGACCGGAACCTTAATCGAGCCGCCCTTTTCGGGCTCTGCTGCCTCGTTGATACTGGTGTTCCCTTTCGATCCTTCCTTCCTCTGATGGGCTGGGCTCCCGATATCTGCTTCATCCAGACTCTGCCCCATGACAGCAGGATCTAAATGGAGGCCCATATCCCCAATATCCCCACCTGATGAACTGCGCTGAGCATCATCGTGCTCTTCTTCCACTAGCTTTTGAAAAGCTGTTTCAATAGAACGAGAGTCCCTTGCTGAGAAGGCAGCGTACTTCTTGGGCGGCAGAAGGGGCTTTGGCTTTTGGCCAGACGGCTCAATGGCGATAGGCTTTCTTTTGGGAGCCTATAGTAGCGGTCAGAAAGTTCAAACAAAGGGAATAAGTTTCCAAAAATTACATCCACGGCGTAGAACCATCTCGTACTGGGCTTTGGACAGTCACTGGGGTAGTCTTTCAGACGGAGTCGATGGCGATGACTTATACTGTGATCAGCTCCTTTCTGATTGCTCAGCTTGGCGGTATCCATGTCCTGCTCTTTGCCATCTGTGGGCTTTGGTGTGGTGCTGCGAGATGCCCATGGGGAGATGGAGTCAAGGAAGCTCGCTCCTGGTACTGTTGCTGCCATTCTCTCCGCCATTCTCTCCCGGTAATAAGACCGGAGGATGTTGAAGCGTGCCAATGCGAAGGAGTTGGTACCAACGTAGGAATCGGGTCTACTCGGTGGTCTGATGATATGCTAAAGTAAGGAAAGGAATAGAGCAAAGCAGGAGCAATGTGACCTCTTAGCTCGGTCAACACGCGCCAAGCAAACCCGCCGGAGTTTCCTCCGCACGCCTCCTTCACCCTCTACCCCTTGGACTGTACAGTAAGGTAACTTGCTTACCGAGGATCTACAGTTGCTAAAGCACACCGTTACCTAAGATTGCCTGTCATGCATTGGGCCCTGCACCAGCTTCAGTATGGCGCCCTGGATGGCTTTCGTGCGTTGCACTTATTCTATCGGTCGGTTTCTGCGGCCTCTACTGTATGCACTGCCCACGTAGTGCCTCGATTTGCTCGCAAGTCTTCACAGGGTGAACGTCTTGAGGAAATATATATCGGGTTTTTCACTGGGCAATGAGTCTTTGTCTCTGCTTCATTACTCGTTGTAGCAGTGTAGCCTTCGCTTCGTCACTGGCAATACCTTAGATTTTCCGTTCCACAATCCTCTCCTAATGTCTAACTATCCTTGCGTTTGGATCTTCAAGCTCTCTCTTCTTGAGCACTGGTGAAAGTTAATCATAGTGAGTGAAAAACTTATGCTTGAACGCGATAGATACTCAAAACACCTATCTCTTGCAGCACACCAGAGGGAACATCAGAAAATGAAGCTCTGTCTCCCACTTGGTGGGGGGAGTTTCAAATGTCAACGCCCTACTGTGTGGCTTTTTCACGAAGCCTGGGCCGGTATGCTGCATACGAATCCCAAGATGGGACCCAGATGATGCAAATGAGAAAAGGAAAAGCCACCTGTCCAGGATTTGGGAAAAAGAAGAGCAATTGTGGCTCTACATCCGTCCCATATTGAATGACGGATGGTTATGTCATCGACAGGGGTTCATGATAGGGATATGTCCAAGGAATTGGCTCACTCCAATAATGGTCCCGAAGGACAATTACAGAGTACACGCATTACATTTGGAGCTGGGGCAATCTACTTTGCCAGAGCGCCTACTGAATGGAAATGGAATGAATTACCGAAGGGACTAAACAATGAGATCGATGAGGGGACGAAACGCAAAGGTAGCACATATCTGCCCAGACTATTGGCTTTTGGGTTGAAGAATGCGTTGTTTGCGCGATGGGGCGACGGCTGCAAGTATGATCTCAAAGGGCAGTACAATGGCTTAGAGGAGCATTTTACAACAGGTAGCAGTACTAGGAACGTGGAGGTAAGCCCATCTACATCCAATCTCATTCACCCAGCGATTGCGCACTTTCAGCGCCCAAAACCTTTGGTACTCTCCAGGCAGGCTGACGATGGATCATTCCCTTAGTTCTTGTCTCTCAGCGCCTTCGAGCCTGGCAATTTCTTTGTCTTGTTCGATAACGGTGACCAATATCTGAATGCTCGCACGCAAGCCCGAACGGATCCCCAGTTGAAGGCTTTCACCGCTGATGTTATCCGCCAGTCTCCCAACAAATATCAAAGGTCCCTGAGTTCCCGCTGGACCGATCAAGGCAGTGGCAGCATCTCGACTGCTGTCTTTTCACCCTCGAATACAAACAGCGAACGAGATTATGGCGCGTCGCGGAATGCAGCAGCTAGTGCTCAGACCTTGGAGAGGCTAGCTGTCTAAGAAGAAGCGGTAGCAGCAAAGCTGACACCTCCATTGTCACCAGACGAGGTTCATACAAAGACAACAAGTCCGAGCCCTGAGAAAGATCATGGCATGCTCCCATGGCCGAACACAGCGCCCCCTAGCTACATTGATCTCGTGCCAAACACTGTTGAGAGCCAGCCTTTCGGTACCATGATTGGACAAATGAGCACTAATCCTCCAACAGAAAGCCATGACAACAATGTCTCAGAGACTATAGTAGGGGTGATGGGCGTCCTCGTTGGAGCTGCAGTGTGCAGCGTGATGTGACTGCTTCCTGCTAAGAGGCCAAGGGACGTTTTGAGGCACCAACTGAGAATCCTATCGGTTTTCGCGACGAAGACCCTTGAGTCGAACCGAGAAGACCACACGCAACCAGAGCAAGAGACCGATAGGGCATGCTCTTGGCAAGAACCAGCGACTAGCTTCGAACTACCACTAATGGGCCCAGGCATGCCTCCGCAAATTGCCGTCATAACATGCGGCTAGGAGCTCGAACACACGACAACTTTCCGAATATGGACTTATTTTCCCGACCTTTGATGCGTTCGACGATGATGACGATAGCTGTTTGGTAATGAAAAGGTATCATTCGTATTCCTGCTTTGGTGCTACATGAGTGTAAGGAGTCCATTCTGGCCGCATTTTTCTAGTCATTGATAGATATTGCTTGGACTGCGCCTCTGTCGTTCTGTTGTGCGAGTACCAAATATAATAATCCACATTCAACAATGTCGTCTCTAGCCCTTCCATTGATTGACCTGGGGCCGCTTTGTGACTCTGATTCATTACCAGACACACTCGCAGCACTCGCGGAATCACTTAGCACTGCTTTCTCTACCACTGGGTTTGCCTATTTGGTCAATGCCCCAATATCCTTCAGTCATGATGAGATTTTCGCGCTTGCAAAAGACTTCTTCACCTTGAAAGAAAAGGAGAAGCTGTCTGTGGCGAAAAGAACTTTCAACCCTGACAACGACAATACATATCGGGGCTTCTTCCCTGCTCAAGCCGGCAGTGACAATCTAAAAGAAGGCTTCGAGATCGGGCCAAAACAGTCTCTGCCGCAGATCTACGACCCAAGAGCGAAGTTCAACTTGACAGAAGCGAATGCATGGCCCGAGAGTTTTCAGTCCAGAGATCGCGTCGAGAAGCTGTATGATGAAATGCAATCGCTGTCTGCCAAATTATTATCGCTGCTTGCTGTTGCACTCGGTAAAGATGCCTCGTACTTCGATTCGTATCTGGAAAACAGCATGTCCACCCTCCGACTATTGCATTATCCAGCCATAAATTCACCTTCACCACAGCAGGAGTTGTGCTGTACGCCACATACTGATTCTGGCATTCTGACGCTTCTGCATCAAGACAAGGTACGTGTTTTTGATAGAACAGATGCATAGTCCATGTCCTTCATCAATACTCGAATTCTGAGTCACTAGTCTTGTCCCGCGACCCTTTTCCCGGATCATCCATGAACATGTTCCACAATTCCATCAAAGATCTTCGAGAATACCTCTGACCATCAAATGAATAACAGACGGGTGGTTTGGAAGTCCTATCCGCCGACAGCGAATGGATATCCGCGCCATACGTGCCCAACAGCATAGTCGTAAACATCGGCGACCTAATGAGCCTCGTCTCAAACCACAAACTCCAAGCCACATATCACCGCGTGCGCAGCTCCCCAGGCAAATCTCGATATTCGGTGCCGTTCTTCTTCGAGCCAGGGGCGGCCTGTCTTGTGAAAAACGTGGAAGACTTGGAAGACAAAGGGGTCTTGTATGGAAAGCATGTGCTAGAGAAAATGAGCGGATGGGTCGAATTCCAGGATGTGCCTTTGAAGGGGGAAGGAGTCATGATTAGGGAGACGGTGGAGGAGGTTGGAGTTTTGGCGGGATGGGGGAGTGATGGGTTGGGTATGACACAGCTATGACTACACGAGTTCGAGGGGCAGCTTTCCAGTCTCCCCTGAAAGAAATTACTGTTCTCTCGACCGTCTCTCTTGATTACTTGTTCGTCTGTTACCCAATCCCCTCACTGTGGCTAATGGGCTTTTCAACGACATTCTGATCTAAGCTAATATCTATCATATCATTCCTGGGCCAGAGCCATCCTATTACCGAGGAGTTCCCCCGTCTGGATAAACAGCTCATAATCCCTTCACCTAATTGAGTAATCAGCTCGGAAGCTTACTGTCTTTCCAAGTCGTGAGATCCACTATTCTTCTCCAATTCAAGCCTCAATGTCTTTGACACAATAAAAGTATTGCAAATCTGAAGTGCCACATACCAGCTCCAAATGAAGCCCCTTTTGTTCATAATCCTGTTTTGGACTGCTGCTAGCAAAACATCGTCCTGCCCTATGCAAAGCGGCTTCATAACTTCAGCGTCCCCAATCCAATCCTCTGAACCTAGTAAGACCCGTCGAAAATCAGAAAGTCGGCAACCGGAGCTTCAATGCCCAATTCCCACGCCACCCAGCAGTCACCAGCGAATCTATGTAGACAAATATGACAAAAAGGAGGGCGAGTTTAAGCGAAATGTCAACAACAGCCCTGGTAAGTCTTTCCTCCGCAGAATCGCGGTAAGCTAAACGCCTCGTCACTCTACTGACTTTGATATGCTTGCATAGAACAACAACCCTCACTCGAAGACAGCGCCAGAATCAACGCCCCAATCCCACCACCCGCCCCAACGGTCTCGGGCGTGGTGCCCGCGTGCGCGAAATGGTATACGATCCCTGCATCCGCTGATATCACGTGCGATGATGTGAGAGCCAAGGGGGATATTGGGATGTCGCTGTTTCAGGCGTTGAATCCGAATGTTTCGAGTGAGTGTGACAATTTGAGGCCGGGGTATGCTTATTGTATTGCTGGTTGGTATCTTGAGATGATTGCTTTATGAGAGGTGATGCTGATGAGGATTGAAGGAGGGTCGTGGGCACACATCAACAGTAGTTTGTCTATGGCGGATGCCTCGTTGACCAGGACAGCAGCAGTGGCAGTGGAGAGTACTGATCAGCCCAGCTCGGCTTCCGCTTCGACGACCGATATATCCCCCTCGTCCCTCGAGAATATGTTATCCAGCACATATCCTGCGCCAAATTCCATGTCAATTTCCACGTCAACAGCTTATGCTACTTACCTATCTCACACAAGCAACACTCTACGCACTTCATCTTCACCCTCCGCTTCTACACCAACCACCCTATCGCCGACTCCGACCCGCTCGCCCTCAGTACCAACCAACGAGCCCAAGTCTCTACGCAACGGCAAGCCCAACCCCGTGATAGCAGCCGTACGACCCATCAAAATCCCCAACCACACAGCCCCAAAGGATCTGGACGCGAAATCCGTATCAGCAGCTATCAAGCAGCAGGCACCGAACGCCATATCTTCAAAGACGCCGCAGAAATCAACAGACGCCGCCAGCTGGGAGTTTTCATCGTCCATTCCTGCATACTTCCAGACAGGCAGCACGAATGCAGCACCAACCTCATCGATGGTCGATGCGGTTGTATCCCCATCTACCGAGCCAGCAGAGACGACGGCGCAGAATGGCCTGCCTGTGCCTTCGGAGGTTGTGCCGGATCGAGATGGTAAGATACCCAATTCAGATAGCAAATCGACCAGCGGGAGTGGTACAACAGTAAGGACTTCGAGTAGAGATTGTCGTGACGAGACAAATGCCTAAGATGTTTGATGAGCAACTTGAGTGGTGAAAGACGTGGATTATTTATCTTCTGCTGAACATGATGGCTGTTTGCTCAATTCGATTTGGTAACAGTCCTTGGATTTCACAGATTGTGATTTGGGAATGCTGTGTTTGAGTAGGTTGATTGATAGGCAAGGGGCAGATAAGTATTCACGTGGATAGATGATCAAAGCAACCCAAAAAGTAAACAAATAATGGGATTGATAAATAAACTTTGAGAAAACAAACAAACAATGACTGAAATTATTAAAGGTGGAGGTCATCTTGGTTTCATACTCACTAATTCAGCTCGGTCGTCAATAACAAGTCTCACAAACCCTATTTAACTGCCTTGCCACGCACCTCCACCAATCCTCACCATTCCCCCTCCCACCAACCCAAAACAATGCTCCGCTTCCCCCACCGGGGCTCATCCCATCGCGACCGCGAAAGCCGTCTCGAAGAAAAGGTAGACTCGCTGCAAATAAAGCTGGCGGAAGCAAGAGAATGCCATTACGCAATGCAGCAGAAATATCAGCAGAGGAAGGAAGAAATGCAGGTTATGGTGCGGGAGCTGCAGGAGGCGAAGCGGGAGGCTCATGACTGTAAGCGGCGGATGAGGGAGGTGCAGGTGGATGCTTTTGGGGGACATGATGTGAGGAGGAGGAGGGAGAGGAGGGGGGAGTGGGAGGAATATAGATGAGGGTGGTTGGGTGGACGAGGATGGGGGACAGAGTGGTCTCTGGAGCTGTTGTCTCTTCAACAGCGAAAATGACATGAAAAGCAGCCGAATGGCCTGGATGCTGAATTCACTTGCATTCATCTACCGCTAAGCTAGCCAAAGCTAGCCGCATGTCAGCGTAAACACGCAAGCATCCCCATCATCTTCTCGTAATGAATGCCCACTTAAGCCTCAGCAGTCTCCGTCTCGAAAGCATCGGGGAAGACCCCAACATTCCTCTCAATAGGTCCCTTGTTCCTCAAGAACTGCACATAGGCACCATCAATCCTGACCTTGCCTTCTTGACGCTTCTCCTGATACTCGTCACGGCGGAGAGGAGTGAAGCCCCAGTTCTTGGAGACGATGATCTTTTGGCGGCCGGGGAACTTGTATTGGGAGCGACGGAGAGCTTCGATGGCGGTGGCGCGGTCTGTAGAACGAATGTGTCAGCGAAGCTTTTCACCTATGGAGGTGAGGCAGGTAGACGTACGGTTGTCACGAGTTCTCACTGAGAGCAAAATCTGGCCAATGTTCACACGAGCAACGGTTCCGTTGGGCTTACCCCAGGCACCACGCATTCCAGTTTGCAGTCTATCGGCACCGGCACATGACAACATCTTATTGATGCGGACGACGTGGTAGGGGTGGGCGCGGACTCGGAGATGGAAACCCTCTTTGCCGGCGACTTTGACGAGGTATCTGCAAAGTCATGTTAATTATGGACATGAAAGTGAGATGACACGTATAGCCGTACTTGTTGGCGCAAATGCGAGCCGCTTCGAGTGCCTCTGAGGACAGCTGCTCGTACTCGTTGGAGACCATATGGACACAGAGGGGGAATTCATCAACGTTTGCACGCTTGCGGCCAAGGTCGAAGATACGGATCTTAGGGTCGGGCACACCACGGTTGAAGCGGGATTTGGGGTATGGCTGTAGGAGGACGAAGTGTTAGCAAGGTGCTTCATGATCCCCGAGCAAGCTGCTTGCTCAAGCACGGCGCAACAGAACTTTGGGATTTGTGGGCGCATCGTCTAGGTAGACGTACCTTGTTCTTGCAGTAGCGGTAACATCTCGCGGGGCGACGTGCCATTTCCGTGTGTTGTATCAGGGTATTGGAACGTTGTTGAAAGAGATAAGGTAGTAGTTGTAAATTTTATGGATCTTAAGTCATTGTTCGCTTCGGTGTGATTTACAAGCATTTTGCCACTAAGAAGGCTAGCATCTCTACACTTTAGCTGCGTCCGGGCAGTATTACTAGCCGAACTCGCTAATTCGGTGCCTGAGCAGGCACTCACCCTTGCTGTGTTACTATGAATCCTGCAACCGTTCTATGATTTTACAGAGAAGGACGCTCAAGCTGACCGTGTTTCATGTGTGAGTCTTGAGAATTTCCTGTATCAGCTTTCATCCTGCCCAACGCTTTAGATAGATTACTAGCATGGATAGTAATGAGTGTAATGATTGCATTGTCGTGTTTGATTGTCATTCTATCTTGCAAATGCTACCATCAACACCTATGCCGTAGCACCAGTCAAGATGTCTGAATCACCAGCATCCAACACGGCCATCGTGGAGCATCTATACAGCTTTCCGCACGCAGTACCAAGCTCGATCTGTAGGGAAGAGTCAGTATAATCGTGTACCCTCCAAAGTCCAGTATAGGACCTCTTCGCTGGGTAGGTCCTATAGACAGAAGTCTTGTCGTTGGACCGGGAGTATGTGTGGAGTGTTGGGAGTATAGAAGGAGGGCGTCTTACGTTGTTGCCCGCGAAGTGGTGGACGTCTAGTAGAAGACGTATCAGTACAGCTCCATAGGTAATGATTCAAGGCGTTTGCTTACTAGTCTTGGACAGCATCGAGTAGTACTCGAGCTCGCTCTTTCGCAGCGGTGGAGTGTTGCCAGCTATGATGACAAGCTTGGCCTTTCCAGATCGCAGAGTCTTCAATGTTGACTTGTAGCCCAACGTGACTTTTCCAGACTTCCTAAACAAGCGAGAGGTCAGCCATTGATCCTAGGGGCTCGATCCATTGAGACGAACATGACAAGTGCCAAACGCGAATTGATGCTATCCGCCGTCTTCTTACTCTTCTTTGCGGGTGCCATCGTTGCGCTGTCTCGCTATGCTGTATGAGACTTTTTGGTTGACTGCGCTCCGGTCTTTCCGATGATGATCGTTTAGAAGTTGGATTTCGACTTTCTCACAATAAGTTTGTGGGCTAGACTTAGCGTACGCCAAGCCGGACCGGGTCCCTGATCGCCGGCTCAGCCCTGCAGATGGCCTGCGACCTACAGGTCATGCAACTGTTTTCGTGCAAAGGTTCATATATCATCGTCTCTCCGTTACTTGAATACTACATTGTCTGAATTAGCATTATGTTCTTGCTACCGAGTTTCTCAATTGAGTCCCAAGCGCGAAATTCTCGTTGAAATTACGGAATACTCCCGGAAAGACCGACCAACCAAAGGCGACGTTGCTTACATTTGGCTCTTCTGTTGCAAAAAGGACTAAGCTTCTCACTTTTCAATCGCGGAAGGCAATAAGGCTGTTACGCGAGCTGTGTTGTGGCTACCCATTCCAAGGACCAGCCCCAAGGCCCCGATTGTTTGGTTATCTCTCGCATGCGTTGGCCATCGACCTAACAGGAACAACAATACCAAGCGACAACATCTAATGTTTAATCATGTCCGGCCTCAACAGGAAGCCTCCAAACGCACCTAGCTCGAAGTCACCAGCTACTCTCACGTCTAGGAGTCCGGCCCCCAAATCCTCACTTACCATGAACGGCGTTGGCAGATCACCTTCCTTACGAGGTGGCACAGGCTTACAAAGACCTGGAAGAGGGGGTCGGCCGTCTCCACAAACTAGCTTTCTCAGCACCAATATGACTGCCTCCGATGATGCTGATGATGAAGAAGCTGCAAGGGCAGAGCACAATTCGTTAATGGAGGAGCTGAGGAGTCGGGTCCAAAAGGCGGAGACTGCGTCCGAGGAATATCAACGACAGCTGAACCTACTTCAGGCACGGTTAGATGAAAGTCAGCATGAGCATGGACAGCTTGAAGATCGATTACACCAAAGTAATGGGAGGATAGAAGAGCTTGAAAGCGATCAGGCGCAAGGGAAGCGCCAGAAGAGGGACATGGAGGATCTTTGGGAGACCGAGCGTACGGCCATAATGCAGGATAGTGCAGAGTTGGAAGCAAGAGAAGAAGGCTTAGTAGCTGCAAACCAAAGGCTGAAAGAGACATTGGCGCAGCGGGAAATGCGAAACAGTTTAGATGGAGACAAAGCCCTGTCTAGGACGTCTTCAGGAGGGCTTGAAACTGGCCAATTCGCTCCTCAATCGTCACTGCAGCGCAGTAACTCAAAGGACAACGCTAGATTGATGCAAAAAGACCGGGTTATTGAGTCATTGCGCCTGGAGCTAGCTGAAGCACAGATCAAGATCATGGAGATGGATAGTATGGGCGGAGGTCAGATACATGAGCTTGAGAAGAAGCTGCTTGAAGTCCAGATTACGAATGCGCGCCTGATGGAAGACAACGAGAGCTTCCAGCTTCTCCTAAGTGAGAAGACCCTCAACGGTGATTTCAGCAAATCAGAAGCCATGCAGCCATCATCCGGATTGGGCTCGTTGGCCGAAGAGTTGGGCTCGGAGGAATTGGAGTCTGCCGATGGCAAAAGTGACGATTCCCGCCGACATGAGGCTGAGGTTAAATCACTAAAAGACCAAAATAAGGCTTTGGCCCTGTATATCGAAAACATCATTGGCCGACTACTTCAACACAAGGAGTTCGAAAACATCCTTGACAAGACACCAGACCTAATTTCAGGCGCACCGAGACGCCCATCGACCCCAAATACAGACAAGGAGCTCCCTCCGCCTCCACCGCCTAAAGATGAAGCGCAGCCAAGCGGTTTCCTACAAAGAGCGCGTTCTGTTGTCGCCGGTCCTGCTCGGCGCCCAAGGCCAACGAGCCAGATGATACAGCCCACCGCACCCCCACCAAACGCATCGAACGGGGATCCGACAATAGCGCCCAGCATACCTCTAAGCCGTTCTCAACCCGTCTCCACCCGTGGGGGCGGGCACAAGCGCTCTCAATCCGAAATGCCCAACGCCGCACCCATAGTAAACCAAATGTACCGCGGTCCACCCTCCACAGGTTCAGGCGGACCTCTAATGAGCCCTGGCATCTCTCCGGGCGTCACTACCGTAACACGCACCTCATTCTTCGCACCATCAGCAACCGGAGCCAGCCTCACCGCTACACCGAGTGCTCCATCTGGTAACAGAAACTCCGCTTCTCACGAACGGAACCCAGGGAGTAGCTCAAACAGCACTTTTAGTGACCATAGCGGCGGCACTGATAGCCCACCAAGGACTAGTGCGGGTGCTGCTAATTACACTGGAGCTGTGATGACGCAAAACAGACTTCGGCCGTTGCGTTTGGTGCAGGAGAATCCGGTAAAGGAAGAGGATCCGGCTGCTGTGGCTGCGAGGAAGAAAGCAAATAGAGGCAGTTGGATGCCTGCGTGGATGAACACGCAGCGGCTAGGGAGCAATGAGAATGTGCCGTCCTAGAGTGGTTGTGGGCGGGACTTTTGGATACCTTGGGCTGGGAGGGACTGCTACAATGGGGTAGGGTGGTGGGAAAGATTTCCGTGTACTTTTCTTTGTATATTTGTTATAGATTTAGCGTTAGTCGTTATACCCAGGAGTAGTCTCTCGATAGACGATAGAAAACTGTCTAACATGGAATGCCTTCATGGATGTTCGTCATTGCAGATTCCATGACAGTCGTATCACTGCATTACTATTCATAGCCTTCGCTCCTCAAACCGCCCCCTCAACCTTCCAAACTTTCACAGCAGCATCTCCACCCGCACTCAATATCTTATCCTTCTCAATCCAACTCACACCATTGACACCCTCCTTATGCGCAGCATTGACCGAAATCCTCTGTCCAGGTTTCGCAATACTCCAGACAAAGATATTAGTATCCAGACCGCCACTGACTGCCTTCTCTCCTTTCTCATCCCAATCGATACTCGTCACCCTCCCCGTATGACTGCTCCAGCGTTCCGTGACGGGCGTGGGGTTGTTGGGTTCGTAGACAATGATTTTGCCGGAGGCGAAACCTACTGCGAGATAATTGTTTGATGAGGGAGAGAAAGCGAGAGCGGTGACCTGGGATGGGTGTGGAATGGATTTGTGGGGGTTGAGATCTAAGTCGTACATATGCTGCGCGGAGTCGTCGCCACCAACTGCGATATGAGTTGCACCTGCTGCGATTACAATGGGAGCGTAGGAGGTCGAGATGCGTTTGATGATTGAATTGTCTTTCTGGGAGAGGATTGAGATGTCTTTATGAGTGGCGATTATCGTGGAAGAGGCATCTCTACTGCAGCACACCCCCCGAGGTTGGCCGTCTGTTTTCGTACAGGACCCAGTGAAGGTTTTGGCTGCTATGTCGATCGAGCGAAGAGTGTCGTCCCAGCCTACACTGTAGATGCGGCCGGGGGACGTTGCGAGACCAGAGACGAAGTTTTTGTGGGCGTCGCCGTCGATGGTTTCTCCAGTGCCTGTAGAGATGTCCCATGAGCAGATGCGGCCGTCGCTACTACCAGTGAAGAAGGTTGGGTCTGAGCCTTTTTCTCTAGCAGAGATGACAGTCGTGATGTTTTTTTGGTGTCCTTGAACCACTTTTCGGGGTTTCGAGTTTCCTTCTGAGAGATAGTTGAGGTCGCCAGCTAGATTGAGACTTACAATTAGCCCATCAGACCTGCCTGCAGGCCACACAACTCCGACTTGATGATCCGGTACGCTGACTGCGCCTTCGTCACCAAATCGCCAGCTTTGGACGGCTTTCCCAGCTTCGGCATCCCATATTTTCACTGTCTGGTCTGCACTGGACGTAACGAAGCGTTTCGAGTCTTTGGCCCAAGACACTCCAAATATGCTTCCCTTGTGTTCGTCACCCCCAATCTCTACTTTCGCTTCACCAGTCTTCCCATCGTAAAGCCAGATTTTCCTATCAGCGCCCACACTCACAAGGCTGCTGCCATCCGGACTGAAAGCCACCCCGTAGATGTATCTCTGATGCATCCTCAGACTCGTGTTGAATTTGTAAGGCGCTCCATGGAAGAAAGCGAGGCTTGTGTCATCGCTCCCCGTAGCCGCTCTGAACGGTCTCTGCTGCCCTATGCTGACGCTGTTGATGGGAGAACTATGGCCACTAATCTCTCCCACTGTATTACCGCTGTCCGCCGTTATGCAGTGCCCGAACTTCTCCTTGCCATCTCCTACAGCTATGATGCGTTGAGATTCTCCGTCCCATGCTATATCGTTGATGCGGCCGCTGATGATAGAATATTCGCCCTTTGTGCTCCCTTCGCCAACGCAGTCCCAGACGCGGACAGTACCGCTCACATCGCCGCTGGCGACGTAGAAGCCTGAGGGCGAAAAGCGGGCAACGGTTGTGGTGTTCGTGTGCGCTGTATATTGGGTTGCATGGCTTGGATTGTCTATGGACCGCAGGAAGATGGATTTGTTGGACTATGAGGAAAGGCAGAGGGTATTAACTAGTCGGCACGAGAAATTGGAGCTTGGTCTCGGCGTCGACTCACTGCGTATGCAAGTCGCTCGCCTTTAGGATCTAAGGAGAGCTGGGTTGGCTGACCACGAGTAGTCGAGGGCGCAGGAGCCCAGATGGCCTCTGTTCTATATTAGCAGCTCAAATAGATTTTATAGAGTATCTCTTGCTTTACCAGGTTTGATTGACATCTTAGATAATCATTACAGCATTCTATTTGTTGGTGGTTGTTGTTTAGACATTCGGCTGGAGTTTGATGTACTATCATTATGGGAGTAAAGTACATTCCCTCACTTGAACGAAATGGGTTTACATGGCGAAGCCGATTGCTGTGCAATGTTTTGATATAGAAAACGATCGCAAAGATCTCGTATCGATACGGGTCGTTGGCTACACTGTAGGTTATCCCCATTGGCCTGCGAGTCTGATGTCGAGACTTGCTCAACCATCTCCTATGCAATGCTGCTATGAGCTCCGGCAGTCCGGACAGCACTGTGTACAATTTTTCTATCTTGCTGCATCCTTCCAAAGTAGCCTCGCCACTTATTTCAAAACTCAGGCTGCCATCTCCCACGTCCCGTAGGCACTATTTCTAAAAGACCTAGTGGATTATCCCGTAGAATTCCTTCTTAGATAAAGGTCTTCGCATCATCCACCATGCCGCCGCCTCTCATTCTGTAAATCTGCCTCCTTCTCCAGCACCTCAGGATGTCTATGTACGCTCGGTATCAAGCCCATACCAACAGCTCTCCGTATCGCCTTCGCGATCTTCCTCTGATTAACAGCTCGCAGCCCGGTATCTTTCCTATGTTTTATCCGTCCCATAGGCGTCATATATTCAGACATCATTGAGAAGTTCTACACAGCACTCGGTCAGTCCCTATCCCAACCAACGCATGCCCACGCCAGTTTAAACCGGTGACAAACAATGACACACCTTGTATTCATTCAAAGGATTTATCCCCAACACATCAAAAGCATCCTTCTCCCTCGGCCTCCTCTTCCTCCACTTCTCCATCTCCACGCTACTCAAATCGTGAGGTGCATACACATCACCAAACTGCCACTTCCGATGAATCTGCCTCTCCAGATCCTTTGCTCTGCCCATCTTCTCGACGTCTTTTAGTTGTGCGCGCATTCTGTCGTATCGCTCGACTTTGTTGTATTGGCTGCGCTGGTTGCCGGTATCGACAAGGGATTGAGCGAATAGAGCGGCGGTGGCGCGTTTTTTCTGGCCTTGAGAGGGGTCGTAGTAGGAGGGTGGTGCTGGTGATGTCAGTCGCAGAAGGGAGTTTCACTGCTGCTTGAGGCGTACATTGTGCTTGAGGAGCTGCAGGATAGAGGCGCGGAAGCTGGGTAGAAAATGCACGACAAGTAGACCTCGCCATCACTAGTCTAGGGAAAAGCTTCGCGAGCTTATTTGGAGCCATTGCTGCTGCTCTGATCATCCATCGTATCAAAGCTCGTCGATATGTATAGTTTTATGTCGCTAAGCGCGAACGCGCTTATTTTATGCCGAAATTTGTGCAGAAAACTATTCACCACGCTTCAACCAACATTCGCTACGTTGATAATATACTTTCTCATTAAGAATTCGCGACCATGGGTACTAGTTCCTGCACTCCTATGGGCCTATGTAGACTGCTAACAGTTCCTCCAAGTCCGTAAACTCAAGCACCATGAGCAAAAGCTCCTTCGAAAAGTCGATTTCACCACCTACAAATCCGATGACAATCATCATGCATCAGCCGTATGCCGACGATACGTAATCCAGAATCCCAATGACTACGCGAAATACAATCGCATCTGTGGGTCACTTCGCCAGCTCGCCCATACTCTGACCTCTCTTGAGCCTAATGATCCAGTGCGCATAAAGCATGAGAAGCTCATGTTGGAGAAGCTCTACGACATGGGCATACTGTCCTCGACCACCAAATTGTCAGAAGTGGAGCGCAAAGTCGGCGTATCAAGGCTTGCGAGGCGGCGGCTAGGGGTGGTGATGACGAGGTTGGGAATGGCGGATACAGTGACCGCGGCACTCAAATTCATAGAGCAAGGGCATGTCAGGGTGGGACCCGAGCTCGTGACCGATGGGGCGTTTCTGGTTACGCGCAATATGGAGGACTTTGTGACATGGGTGGACAGTAGCAAGGTCAAGAGGAACATCTTGAAGTATCGGGAGAAGCTGGATGACTTTGACCTATTGTGATCTTGGGAGAGTGAAGTAGAAAGCGGAACGCGGCCGGGAAATGGGCACTACTGTCCCCTCAAGATTGTCCGGTTTAGAATTTCTACTGTTTCTTTAAACACATCTAGATCACCAACGCTTACTATACCGGTAACAACCCCAATATCGCGACAATGATAGAATTCATCCCTTTGGAGCGCCTACTGTCTAGCCCTGGACTAGACCCTACCGTGTCAGTATCATCCCTTCTTGAGCACGTAAAGATCAATGCTGACTCTGGTAACAGTCCAAAAGTAGCGCACGGCGTTCAACATACCGCATTAAAGCCCGAATTCCCACTCTGCAAGATCCCCACTGGCAACCACTATTTGGCGGCCACCCTCAAAGTGGACAACACCAAGGACTCCACCATCGGCTCGATCGACGCATTTGTCAAGTTCGAAGTCCAGGACAAGGTGTTTTGGGTCGGATTTACTCCGTCATGCGTCTTTGCGTACCCATTTCGAGGGGTACATGCCTATGAAGTAGTTCTCAAGGGTCCCATCTCAAGCCGCGTTGATACAGCTCACAAGGTAGCTGAAGCTACTGGAAGAGTTATGGGGAAACTTATTGGAGTGTTGAATGGTATTGCGTACATCCAAATGGAGCGATGGTGTGTATATTGCCACGGTATCTTACCCTTGCTTAGACCTATTACTGACTCAAGAAAAGGTTCGTTCAGACCACTGAGTTTAGGGTTGGCCAGTACAGGGAGATCTCGGAGGCGGCGTTGCGGGCGGCTGAGCAGGTTTGCATGGGAAAGAAGTAGACGATGAGCTGTAATTACGGTAACACGAGCGCAACAATACAATACAACAACGTTACCAGAGCAGAGTGCTTGCTATTGCCTGCTCAACTTGAGCTGATTGTGTGCAAATTCTCCAAGCAACGAATGGTATTTCCACGTAGAAAATGGCCATTCAAACGGGTGGCAAGATAAAATACAATGCCGAAACCTTCGCAGAAAAAAGACCGTAGCCGAGTAGTCTCCAGGATTTCAAAATGGCAAAAGACTTCCTTACCAACAGGCCCAGTCGTGCAAGGTCTTACAGTTGGGGGTGCAGAAAATCCGGCTCTCTTATGGATTCAACCGAAGTTGTGAGCCAGATTTTACTTGAAGTAGTGTCGTCTTACGGTACTTTTTACTTTAACCCTTTCGGGACCCTCGAGGGGCAACCGGGACCGCCTAGGGCAAGTGTAACCCCTTACCACTTGCGCCTTTGGACCTAATTAAAGGGGAGAGTCTTATTCGAGAATATGTAGCTTGGAACACCAGAATCTTGAGCAAGGAAATCGTAATCATTCTTGATACATGCATAGACATTTTCCAATAGGGTCGTGTGCTTCTGCAGCGACGGCCAGGGTGCTCGGAGTCTTGCGATAAGGAGGCCAAGGAAAGAAGGCGTTGCTACAGCAAAAGATTTTTTGGGGAAGCCCGGGCATGGTAAGTCTCCGCAAAACGTAGAAGATACTCAATTTGGGGAAGCAGGAGTCTCCTTGTGAACATGTAGACCTCCACCTCTTGCGTATGTTGAGCTACATAGCCGGAGTATCGCCTCAGTAAGACCAAAAAGTGAGCACTTTGGTATTCGAACCCACGGCGAGAGGGCGCCAAGCTGTGGCTTCCCAGTATCTAGGGTTACGATGGTACCAGGTATGAAGCCAAAGCTTGAAAGATTTCAATTGTAGGTTCGAGCTTGCAACTTGCCAAGTCATCTGGATCAGTGGTCACCCCGTCAACACTTTTTCCGCGAAGCTGCTGAACAGGCAGTAAGTAGCTCTTGCCCAACTCGGAGCCAAATCGTACATACAAAAAAGCCAAAAATCGTAGTCGCACCACATTTCGAGAGGAATCACACCTGTGGTGACATAAAATTTTGCCCACGTACTCGACAAATGGCAAATATTCGGGATTCGAACCCACGGCAGAGGGTTGCCGGGGTGCGAATTTCCGTATCGAAAAATACAACGATACAGGCTGTCAAAAATTGCAAAAACTCACTCATACCCGAAGGAATGCAGGGAGGAAAATCGCGAAAGCAATTTTATTAACTAGGGTGAATTTTTCGAATGTATGAATTGCTGATTGAGATACCAATTCTCTTACCAGGTTTGTTCCGATACACGAAATGGCGCTAGTAGTCATGTGGTTCCGAATGGAGATTTTATCTGCACGATCGTACTTTGACCATGACTGCGCCATAAACAAAGGAAGGACAACATAATTCAATATATGACTCGAAATCCTGCGAAAGGTCGCAATGTATCATCAGCACATTATCCCCGCACCTGAGAGACGATCGGCATTCCAGGTAGCAGTTATGTTGGTGACCCAACTTTTTCGTCCTCCTCCACCCTCGCACCCACGCATCAAACGATCAATAGCTGATACATGCCAACACAACCAGGATACATAGGACACAGTGGGCTATCTATGCAATCAATGCGCATCGAGCGTGAGCATCTCGTATCAAAAGGTCGTGAATCACACAGCAGCGCACTGAAGGTCTACAATGGGACAGCAAAAACCCATGCTCTTACACTGTTTCCAATTCGATCCATCTCATGGCTGTCAAATGCTTCCTCTCTATACTTGCGCGAGCCGTTCCTCGCCGTCTTGATTGGTGGGCTTGTCGAATGGCGAACCTGTCCTGGGCCTGCCGATATCCGTGCTCATCGGCAGCTTCGTGCGGAATCTCAGAAGCCCTCAGATCGGACGCAAATGCTTGATTAAAGGATCAGCCGATGACAGGCCACATGGCGTTACTTTCAAGGTCTTTCGAAGTGAAGAAAGACTTCCATTCTCTCCCTGCAGGAAGAGTGTAGGCAGGGCAAACGTTCAACTTTCTGACTGGACGAAGTTCTCAGAGGACCCAAGGACTTTCCACACGCTATAGAGTGACGCAGGCAATGTCTTGCGATCATCTAGATAAGGGATTGAGGAGATGTCGTTGAAGTCCGCCTTACGACTATTCTTAGCACCCTCTCGCTAATCCCCGTTGGGAGGATTTTGCGTCACCACCTCACTCCACCCTTCACTCAGACCGGCATCTACATGACGCTCTCTATAGGCGATTGGCCTTGCAAGGAGCGGTAGTGAAAATGGGTAAGCGGGGTAGGTGAGTGACGCTGAGGAAGCTCAGGGTTTACAAATGAATCTCTATTGCGAGCCCACGGACTCTGCGGACTTTTGATGTACCCGCGATTGCACTTATCGTGATTGATGAACCTGCTACACAAGGAATGATGTGCTACAGATACTAATAAGCTAGCCGTGCTCACTATCAATGCACAATCCCCTCACATATCCATTCCAAAAACACTAGAACCACCAGAACCAATGTCTCCTCTCCAAAACCTCATCAACATGCCGCCCATCCCGGTCATGAACACCTCACTCATATTCTCAGCCTACAGCCTCCTCCTCTCGATCTACATCTTCACCTCACCTCTCTCCGCCGCCCGCTTGTTCGGCCTTGACGCTGGACCTGTCAATATCCCCTTCATACACATCTTTGCTGGGCGCAATTTCGCCCTTGCGCTAGCGACTATGGCATTCTACATCATGGGTATGCCACAACAGATGGGAATGGTGTTCGCATGCTGTTGCGTGGCTGGGAGCGTGGACACTGTTGTGGTGGGCCGGGTAGGAAAACCCGGGAAAGGATTGGGGCATGGGGTTGGCTGCGTGGTGATGGGGTGTGTGGCTTGGGCATTGATGAGTGGAGGGTCATAAAAAGCAAGCAATTCGGAGGTTTGAGAATTCCTAGACCTTAAGGCTTTGGGTATGGAGTTCGTGGCTAGGGTATTAATGCGATGAAAAACATTAAAAGCAAGGAATTCGATGCTTTCAGATGCCTGGACAGCAAGGCATGTTCCCCCAGAGCTACTGGGTTATTGAGGGACGAAATCTCTAGGTCAGATTAATTGTAGCCATTCTCAACCCAATTACCAGATTTAGTGCTCTTGCTTCATATGATAACAGCCCCTGAACCTGTCTTGAAAGCCTCATTTGCATTCTTGCCTCTACAGTTTTTGCATAGAACGAGACATGGAAACATGAGGTCTCCACGTTTGAATCCATTCTCTTTCACAAACGCTCAACTAACGACACCTTGCACCTTCGCAACAACCCCCTCCCCAACCTCAACCCCCTCATAAATAACGCTCAACCTCATCCCGCCAAACCGGCGCTGCGTCACCATGATATTTACATAAAGATACAATATAACTTTCGCCACCGCCTCCCACATCAGTCTCACACCCCTCAAGCTAATCGTGCAATCACCCGAAACGCTCTTAGCTTCAATTACAACTCCAACATCCTGCTGTCCATGCTGTGGCACCTCCGCCAGGGCATCCAGGCACGCGGTGAAGATGGCGCCGCTACTGATGCGCGTACCGTCGTATTCGTATGAAATTACCATTTTAGGATCTGTGGGATCTGTGAAGGAGCCTCGACTTCTAGGGTCGGTGGCAAGACTGCTATTGTTGGCTGCGGCGGCTAGTTCTGGAAAAGTATCCGAAGCATTCACAGTTTTGTTGACCACTATCTCATCACCTCTTCGGGCCTTCCTTCGAACGAAAATACTAGCAGTGCGGATCCCATCCACCGCCACGGCCACATCAAGTGTATAAAACTGATTCCCTTGCGCTGTTGCTGTACCAGCGGTATACAATGCCACGACCAGGTACTTGATTTGTGTCCGGAGACTCACTGAGAGGGAGATCTCGACGCTTTGGTTGGGGAGATCTACTCGGATTGGGTCGAGGAGATCTTCGGTCCAGCTGTGGGTGGAGAATATGTACATCATGGCGATGAATTCGCAGAGGATTCCGATTGGGCTTAGGGGTTTGGTGGTGTCGAAGGTGAGGGTGGTTTCGAGGTCGGGGATATTTGGGGGCCGGGTGAGGGGGTAGCTGGAGGGTTAGCTTTAGTGGTGCTGGGGTTGTGGGATGGGGGAGTTACCTGGGTGGGAGGAGGAGGTTGGATAGAGTGGCATTGTTGTGTTTGAGCTGAGTTGGGGGTGGGACTGATAGACTAGATATTGGGACGATGCAGTTGGCGGAGAGCCCTAGCAATACCTGAGAATGTTTCATTCTGGGAACTCCCCGCTAAAACGTCTGGAACAATGATTTGTAGTTGCAAGATTTGTTGCCTTGGTGGGTAAGCAACCATAAGCGCTTGTCGCTACGATGGCTCAAGGACAGCGGGAGAGCGCGCAAACATTGACGAAAGAGCCGGTTGAAAAGGGATGAAAATGCTACAAAGCGCTTGAGAATTGCTATCATGTCGGGTTGAGGACAGTCGTAGTTGCCAATATTCGGCAACATACCCTCGGTCCCATCTCCATACCGACGCCAGATAACGACAAGGCCAGCTATTGTAAATGGTCTTTGAGACGTGTCCAGCAATTGTGCACCCGATACACATCAGAGTCAGCACTGTTGGAGAACGATTCATGGATAACAACCCGAGCTGCACTCTCAGGAACATACTCGAAGCCCCAAAAAGGGATCAAATTGAAAGGAGGAATCCCAAAAGGTCATGCCTGATAGTATAGGACGAGTTATAAGACGAGGTATCGGAGACTCGCTTCGATGTCGATGGCGCTGATAAGGTCGATTGAACAAATACAGATTCGTAGGGCAGAAATATGTTCGTCTGAGGGCTTTCGGTAGCCAAGCTCATCAGATGCGAATGAGAATCCTTGACAGACCATCGCATTAGCGTCCAAAGGCGAGTCGATCCGCGTGAGGGACATGATGGGATTGAATAAGACTAGACTTTGCTGCAGAGGCTTGCTTCAAATGATAAGTGTGTAGACTTCGGATAGCTCGCGATGAGGCTGATTTAAGTACGATGAAGAATAGAGCTCTGCTGAATGTACTAGTACTGATTTTCAGAGCATGCAGGAGAACTTAACATCAGCATCCGCACTAGTATTGTTGCAAATCAAATTTGCGCACCCAGCAATGGACTGACAACTAGTGAGAGTAAAAGATAAGGAGCAAGAACAACGAATGCAAACTTTTAGTGACGTAAACCCTGGCTGGCTCATTCCCTAAGAAGAAGCCGCATCGATATCAGCCACTCCCAACGTAAAGAGAACACTTGTGTACCTGCAACTAGCACCACCATTATACTCAATCCAACATAAATCACATATACAACAATAGAGTGGCAGTTAACAGAAAGCAAAATATATGAAAAGGCAAGGACATCGCGAACAGCTTCCATCACTTCAACCCTGGCAGGCACTCCCTTCTGCAGTGAGACCATCCCGATGCGCTTCGGATTTACGTTGGTGCTCTTGTCTCCGACTGCAGTTGCATTTGCGTTTGCGCTTATGATCTGGTTTGGGTTCGCATTCGCGTTTGGGTTTGCATCCAGCCACGGTTGCAGTGACTGGGGTACGACACCTTTCAATCATGCATCCATCAGTTCTTTCCGTAAATCTTCCGAGCCGGGATCGCCTATCCATGAGAGCAAAATGTCTTCCAAGGCTCCCGACTAGACCGACGCCTTGTTTCCATATCGTAGGAAACGTTATTCTCGAACCCCGCTTTGCTGATCATCTTCCGCCATGATACAACGCAGGCGCAATGGCGTTCGGCTTCTCCATAGTAGTGTAATTGTGAAATTCCTCCCTTACTGGACAGCTGAAGCCCGCATATAACAACTTCGCATGATTATCGACGATCGCTTGGCGGAAACTAGTTAGGAAAGGGTGGGCTGGAGCACTGGCAGAAAAAGAGTTCACGAAGACTTTAGGCTCGCCTCTAGCATGCTTGAAGCCAACCAAGTCCCCAAGAGTCGGGGCGATATCGTCATGGTCGACGTAGACACCTGGCTTTTGAGATGAGGAGTTGCACCCGGAGCATGTCTGACGCGGCGCCATAGTTTGCTCCGCGAACGTATCTCTCGAATGGGACCCATTTCATCAGCTGTGCTTCTGGGGCCGGCTCCGGCTTATTGGGGTCACCATTACTTGGTACTGTGGCGTCCGTCCATATTTTCTGAGAACAAAATAAGATAGAATTCTGCACAGTCGCATTGGCTTCGACCTTCTGTTTGTTGGCTTCGAAATACGTAATGAATTCGCGTTGGACTCGGTCGAGGCAAGGGAAAGTTTTGAGCCGCGCAGTGAGTTGGCCCGTCCTGGATAGGGAGGACCAACAAGACCGCTGTCGTAAACATCGAAAAGGGGTTGAGGCAAATAGACGAAAGTCGTCACCGCTCCTTTCGTGATACTCAAATAATTTGCCTTGAACATCCCCGAAAGAAACGCTTTGATCTTCATCGGAAAAACATCAATCCACAAAGGTGCAGTGTAGGCAGGGTTTTGATTTCTGTTGATGCATCTTTTTATGCCAGCTGGTCAAAGCTGGCGAGACTCGGTCCAAGCCAGATGTGATTGACATCCTTGGGGATATTCGAGCTTATTTCACAATTAGAGCTGGCCATCCTGACTGATGTTGAATATAATTTGTCATATTGATTGACGCCTGTGGCTGTCAGTCTCTGCTTCACTGAAGGATGATACGACTTACCAAAGATCGTAGTGTGTTTTTTCTAAGTTGCGAGGAGAAGACTTTGAATGACACGAAGAGATTTTCCTAACAATCAGATGCTGCTAAAGTATTTTTACAATTGTGAAGAGACAACGCACTTGCAGAAAGACGATCAAGACATCAGTCGAAAGATGGACTTTTAGATGTCTGTGGATCAGTACTTATAGAAGTCTTGACGGACACCAATTTCTATTCAAAATTTGCTACAGCATCACTAAATTAGCATAGCGTCTAAATCTGGAGATGAATAGGCTGGAATGAACAAATTCGTAATGGCGCTACTGCGGCTGGCTGATGAGGAGAGGTGCTGAGCTGTTCCAGGAGGTCACGAAGTGACGGAGATGGCCATATCGTAATTTTCAGCTCGTATTGAAGTTGTGGCGCCGTATTTCGCACTCCTCCACGAGTCGTCTTGTGACATGGAGCACTGGCGTCACTATGGCAGGCATGCTAAACGTAAATCTGGGCAATGAGAACAATCAATGCTAGAGAGCCTGGGACGGCGAGACCTTTGTTCGAGGAATAGCTCGAAAGTGCTGCATTATCGCGTGGGCCTTCCGGTCTGGGAATCCCGCTAAGGTACCTCATGCACCGTCTAGAGTTACAGACCAATCGCCAATATATTGTTTTTTCGAAATCCATAAGCGACTATAGCACTCCTCTTACGAAAGTACTGCCATCATGGGAGATCTCTGTGTGATGTAAACGTAAGCGAGCTCGTGGTGTTAGCGCGTCTGTCAGATAAGGAGCTAGCGCTACTCGGCTGCGCTTTTGTTTACTCCGACGCGTGATGATCGACGGTGACAACGCAACATCTATCCTGACTCTCATTCAACTACGCTAACGTCGCAAACGCAGCTGCACACCAAGAGTCCGGCATCGCACTACATTTGTGTGCTACATCACCAAAAGTACAGAGCATTTGAGACCCACTCCTCTGGGTGCCTAGCGACCTGTTGGCACAAACGTGTGGAATTGCCACTGCTGGAAAGCCTTTTGCAGGATTACATCATTGATCGCAATCAGGACAGCTTGGAAGAAGGGGTGGATGGGGTGATAGGCTGGGAAGACTCGCGAAGAGTGTCGCATTCCTTTCGGACATTCCAGCGGACTACAACAAGTTTCACCCCAAAGTCTGGTTTGTACACAAAGGGAAGCCTTGTGGAGGACTATTTGTTGTGGCAGCAAAGCACTTTCAATCTGACTCTCTGGACGCATCAGCTGCAGGCACCGAAGTCCCTCAATCAGTACTAAACCTCACCACGGAACACCCTCACAAAGATAAACGTTCGAAGACTCGACTCAGCGGCGCTAGTCGCTGTTTCATACCTCCAGAAATCCACCTGACAACCCTCATGGTTGGCTCATATTCTCCACATGGAGATGCCGGCGGGACTCTGCATTTTCCATCGCCAACGCACATCCATCATGTTGACCCGGCAGCAGCATTCAGACAGCTTCGGCGATCGCTCTCTAGATCTCCCTCCAAGGGTCCTACTTTTCGCCTCGTGACTTCGAAATCAACATCGCCTTCGCCTAGCTCTCCACTTTCCCCATCTCGTGAGCAACCACCAAATCGATCAATCTCAGCCAGTATACTCTCACCAACACATGTCTCCACTTCCTCTCCACTCGCCATTCCACATGCGCAGAGTGCGCGAAAGATCAGACCTGCGACCCGAAAGCTGAGCCCGATGCGCAATGCATCGCGCTCCAACAGCACTCAGAGAAGCCCCAAAAAGAGAACGCTGAGCGAATCCAAGAATCATGGAAATGCTACACCGCGATCCTCTGCAGGGTCCAGCGACGATCAAGAAAATCGACGAAGTGAGAGCCCTTTGGGTGATCCTATGCCAGACGTTATATTCAAGGCAAATGCACCATTAGCGGACAGCAGTCCACTCCCACCGCCTCGTGCTACTGCGAAGTTTGAGAAGGGCACCAGCTGGGGAACAAAGTCGAGTCCTTTGAAGAGAAGTGACGGAATCATGAATTTGGATCAAGCGAACCTGGGTAGTCCATCCAGAAAGAGGAGGAGTCTACATGCAGGCGTGTTCGGTGCAGACTTCAACATCTTTGATCTTGAAGCCTTTGACGGACATGTCGATGCACCTATGACGGACACGAGTTCGGCTATGGATGCATCGTCTTCGCCCGACCACTTGTCAGGGCTACCTAAGCGCACATCATCATTACGTAGAACAACACTGCAGCAACGACACGACAAGCCGCTATTTGCGAGGTCAAAGCCAAACACCGACCTCGCCCTCGACTTCTCCACTCCCGGTCAAGCGCCCCAGAGGAATCGATTTCGAATGTCGCTCGATAGTGCGTTACCTTCCATGCCCCGCGACAGCCCGTTTTCTTCGCAAGGCAGCCTCCCAAACGCGTCTGCGCATCCTATGTCGCAGCATGGCGCAAAGCAAAGTGCTTTAAACAATGGTCAGCAGCCGCAGCGGCATCCCCTTTCTCGGACAATCAGTCAGTCAACCTCAAATTCCAGTATGGCCGAAGATTCACCCACGCACATTCCGGTACGGCTTGTTGAACCAAGGAGAAATTTTGTTGATTTCTCCAAATCACTGCCCGTGGGTGCTGCGCGACCTGGCCCTCATGACGGAGAGTCATCTAGTCAGGACTCTTCAGGCACGTCTTTCGCTACTCCAGAAAACTACAAATTGGTAAAACCTTTTGCTCCGGCTTTCATGTCGACAGGGCTCATTTCCAAACGCCACAAGAACATGGACGAAGCACAAACGGGGTTTAGTTCGAGCGTGAACCAGATGCCGGATACACCGTGCAAACGCCACAGCCTCGTAGAGATTTCATCTCCAAAGGTACCAATGGAAGATACTTTCGCCAAAGCTCATCATGCCAGGCACTCGTTCGGCACACCATCAACGCCTTTCAATCCCCACGCCAGTCGTCCTGCACCAGGGACGTTCGGCAAAGGTGTCAGTATATTTGGAAGCAGCTTCGGCAATGGCGGCATGCCGCGGCGAGGGAGTTTCTTGAGTGCTGATGGCGAAGACGATTTGCAGTCACCACCCAAGCAAGGCGATAGCCAATCCAGCACCGAGTTCGACATCCCTCCAACGCCAACAAAGCAAGCAAACGCGCCAGGTAGCGTGAAGCGGACACCGTCAGGAGGAAGCGCGACGCGTAATGAATTTGCTAGCCCGGGTTTTGTTGCCTCGGTTGGCGCGAAGACTCCTTGTTACCAGAAGGAGCAGAATTGTAAGTTGATTCAATTTGGGACACCATCGGGAAGTGCAGATGGAGACAGTGACGGGTTGATGGAGGATTCTCCATTGGCCGCCATAGGATTCAGAAGCCTTTCTACGATACCCCGTTCTTTCACTCAAGCCCGTTTGTTGCGCAACTCGAAGTCTCCGACACCGCTCGGCAAGTCTTCGTTTTCAGCGCCAGCATTCCTTTCAAGAAGATCAAAAGCTAAACCAAGTCCTCTATCTCCAGCAAGCCCTCTCAATGACCGCTTCCGACACTTGTCTCCTCACACGCCGAAAGAGAGCATCATCCCCCCTGATCCAAGTGGTCTCTCTATATCTGCTCATGCAGACGAGTATCAGCTTCCAAGGACCGCCGTTACCAGTAGTGCTTCCATATATCCCCCAGCAACGCCGACTGCTCATAGAGACTCATTTGCGTCGTTCAACAAGTCAATATCCAGCATGACTCCCTCTCATGCACCAGTTGCAGTCGAGGTTGACCCTGTCTTGACATCCAAGTTTGACAAAGTCGAGTTGATTGGCACTGGAGAGTTCTCCCAGGTCTACCGAGTCTCACAAAAGCAGCAGCTCAAGAAGGCTCGCAGCTACTTTTCTATTCCTCTGGGCAAGTCTTCCCCGGCTCAGACGCCGCTGCCAGATCGTGTCTGGGCAGTCAAGAGGTCCCGACACACGTACGTTGGCCCGAAGGATCGACAACGCAAGCTTCAGGAAGTCAATGCTTTGAAAGCGCTAGGGCATTCGGATCATACAACCCAGCTCTTTGACAGCTGGGAAGACAAGAACCGCCTTTACATCCAAACGGAGTATTGCGAAGAGGGCAGCCTGGATCTATTTCTTGACCAAGTAGGGCGCAAGGCGCGGCTAGATGATTTTAGGATTTGGAAAATCATGCTCGAACTTTCCCTGGTAAGTTTCTCATGACTTTATTTGTCATTCGGAGATGCTTACAAACTATGCAGGGTCTTAAGCACATTCATGACTCCGGCTTCATCCACCTGGACCTCAAACCTGCTAACGTCTTGATCACCTTCGAAGGATGTCTGAAGATCGCTGATTTCGGCATGGCGACTCGTTGGCCAGCTCAGCCAGGCATAGAAGGGGAAGGCGACCGAGAGTACATTGGCCCCGAGATCCTCATGGGGCAGTTCGACAAGCCTGGGGACGTGTTTGCTCTTGGACTTATCATGCTTGAAATTGCGGCGAATGTCATGCTTCCTGACAACGGAGCTTCGTGGCAACGACTCAGAAGTGGCGACATGAGCGACGTTCCAAGCCTCACCTGGAGTTCGGATAGCAGCAACAGCAACGTGTTCCGAGATTCGTCTGGAAAGCCCCTCTCCCAGGAAGAGTCGGTCGAAGATTTCTATGGATCAGACTCTGGAGGCGAGTACGAGTTTGGTTCCCCAAAACCTTTCGGCCGAAAAGGCAGGCAGCACAAGAAGAAGGCCTCCTTCCAGCTTTATCGATCTGGAGAGCTAGCTCAGCCCCCTGCTTTCATGACCGATCCGAACGACCCAGAGGCACTCGACAATCTTGTACGCTGGATGATCTCGCCTCGTGCGGCCGACCGACCTAATGTTCCTCAGATGCTTGCCACCCTCGGAGTCCAGTGGGCGGAGAAGAGGAGACGTGCTGGAGCTACGATTTTCGAAGGCAATTGGGGACCGGCGGATGAGGTCCTTGCGGACGATGCGGAGATGATTGACGTATAGCTTCATGCTTTCGAGAGACATTTGAAGCATCTAAGTTACGATTTGACGTCTACCCTAAGCTCTGGATGATATCAGGGCAAGCGTGGCGATTTGGCGTTTAGGGAAGGATAGACAGAGGAGCTTACCTGGATGGAAAGGGGCGAAGGATCAGCAGGCATAGCTTTCGCATTTGCACACCGCAGGACTCTTTGACGACGATGTTACGATTTCACACCATTATTCCCCAGCTCGAGCGCCTGCATGGACGGACGGCGCAGTATCTGGCTAGTCTTCGACCATCCACTTCTTGCATAAGCTACAACATTTGTACGACTTCGACGCAACATGTTACAGAATACACTTCTCACCGAAAGCTGTCTACCAGACATACAGACACATCTCACTGCCGCCGGGATCCTAGAGCGGTGGCTACTAGTGCAGCACCATTTTTTCTGAATGCTTTTAACACCCTCTTTTACGACATTACGAAATTCAGAAGCTTAATGCTGCCCTTGGACGATAGCTTTACATATCAGCACGCTTGGCAGGATATTGGCTTTCATAGCTAAGGAGCTTTAGGTACTATTATAACATAGATAGATGAGTCAAATAAATTAATCGAAACCTTTCGTTCTCCGTGCCATAAATGCCAAGAAACATATCACTACTGCCTATATATAGCCTTAATGGGAATCCTTGAGAATCTTCAACCCTGCTATACTACGTCCACTTGCAAGAAAGCCGGAGCATCTTTTAATAACCAAAATCGTGTACCGCTGCACTCATATTCCCATCGTCCCTCCGATCCCGCTCAACTAACGGCGTCGAGTCCGGCTGCTGCTCGTCATGCGCAGAATGTACATAGCAAATAGCTCACCCTTTAATGCCGGAAATGGCTGCAATGTTGTCAGAAAAACCGTCCTTCATCCTTAGACACATTTGGACATGAACCGGCATCTTACCTATCTGAAGCGGGGAGCCATGCTATTCCAGGGTCTTGATGCAAAGAGTTGAACTTCGATAGTTGTTTAAGCCGCGGGTACGGAGGACCTCTGAGAAGTAGATTACATGTGCCAGCGATTTGGCTCCATTGCTCTGGATGGGAATCTTGTAAAGTAGATGTTGATCCATGCACGTCTAGGATAGAGCTCAAGCTAAAACCCACTCTTCCCTTGTCGAATCTCACTCTTTGATTTGGAAGGTTACTTGATACTCTCCAGATTACTAAGACCGTAGAGCTTGCACTATACTATACGATAGGATACTTTTCACGCCAGCCACAGCCGGTCTCGATGCCTGCGGATATAGCCAAGCTTGGGAAGACCATATTAGAAAAGCAGCGACCCAGGCATATCCAATGCAGCGAATTACGAACGTGCGAGACGGCGCCTCACTATTGATCTTCCCACTACCCCGAATGAGCCTGCTATAACAGGCCTGCACCCCGTCTTCGATCATGACTTCGATTGTTTGGGTGCAGAAGGACTGGAGGACACCACAGCCGCGCATGGGCATCCCGCTGGAAATACCGGCGATTTTGTGCAGGATGCCTGAAGGGGCGAAGGGGGGGAATATCTTCAGGTAGCGCACTGGGAGTGATCCTTTGGGGAGGCGGAGGATATGTGTGTCATGAGGAGTGATGGTTTTGTGAATACCTGCCTGGAGAATTGGTGCCAGAAATGCCTAGAGGGGTAAGATCTTAGCCATAGCCGTACTAAGAAATTGGTTTGTTCAAACAGGAAAAAGGACGGTACCCCCAGAACTTCCTCATAGTGTATGCCTCTGCCACTGAGCTGAATACCGGGGGCCAATCTCGCACTTCCGACAGGGCTAAGGCGACTGCAATTGCACTTGCTACTGCATAGTCATCTTGTGTTTATGCAATACAGTGGAAGACAGAAGTCTGCGGTGCTTACGACTCGCAATTTCAGTTGACCAGAGGTGGTGCTGCCAAGATTTCCTGAAAATTTGGACAAGAGCAACGTCGAATAAGCCGGCATTGTGCTTCGAGAGATCCAATATCAAGTAGCAGACAGCAGCGATGAATGTTCGTCGAAAGACAAAGAGCCAGCGGGTTGGACCGTAGGCCGGATCTTCTGTCGAGAATGCCGGCACATTTTTGAATTCGTACTCTGTACTCTGAATTTAGATGTCGGAAGGACCACATGCTGCTCCAGCCGAAGCGTAGTCGTTCCCAGAAGGTGGCTCTCCAGTAATTTGGCACTGCGGCATCGTCATCTAGAGATGCTTGAGGCGTTGCGGAGACCACCTCATTCGATGCGGTGGATATGTAGTCGCAACATAAATTGGCTAAATCCTTTGCGCCTCGACTGCAAGACACGGGGCGTGACCGAGCTTAATGAGTGAGATGATGCCTCGTTTCGGAGTCCGAAAAATGCCACGAAATGCTCTCAATTTAGGCTGCTGACATCTAATCTATATCTTTGTAGGACTCGCGCTTGCGCCGCTTCAATGGACGACCGAGTGGGATTTCGATAAAGCGTGGGTCTTAACCATCATTCAACAGCCTGCGAGTCTACGTGTATACAAAGGTCCCTACGTCTGCTACTCGTGGCTTCCCTGGCAGCAAAACCAAAAAAACGTGGAATATCACCATAGCGAGAAATCTCTTGAATCAGATCACTGAGCAGCAACGTTGGTTATTATTTGCCATTTCCGTAACAGACGATGCTTATTACTGGATGTTCTAGAGGTTGTCTGTAATACGAAATACTAATTTATAAGTAGCATAATGCGCAATAGGTTTAAGAAACTGCCGTAAACAGCGCGCAAAGAATCGCCGCCACGCGCTAGAGACTTGAAGGTCTTTCCACCAATTACTTTAGAGAGCTTCATCTTGGGTGTAAGAGTAGAGAGCAACTCGTCGTTGTTTCCTTGTACATATGTTTCGATCGATACATCCGCATTCCTCCAATGCTTTACTTGGTTTGCTCTGTCGTGGTGTGAGTCAAAGTTCCCTGCAAGGATTGTGGTCGTTGCTAATCATGTCTGCAGTTCTGTAGAAACACGGGGGCTCTCAATTGAATAGCCATGCGGTCCTTACTGACGCGGAGAGTCTTCTACCAGATAGTATATAGTGCCATTCATACCGAGTCGCGATGCGTCTTATCGTCTGCGTCGAATTGCGTCCGAGTGCGCCCTCTTGGCCCGCTTCCTACCACAACCAAAAGATCCCTCTTTGGCTTCTCTCGCAAGCCCAAACGACAGCCTAAACCAGTCAACTATGAGCCGGGTTTCGAGTCTATGCTAGAGCTGAGCAACAAGCTGCGCAAAGGGGAGAGGACGCCACCACCCAAAGAGCTGGCTCAAGCTTTCGTCGACCTCTTCAAGTCAAAGCAGGATCAGTCGTTGCCCTTAGAAGACATACAAGCCGAACATGCGCTCACTACATTTGAACACTTGCAGAAGACGTATGATATCGAGGGTTTCGGATTGACGAGCGAGGAATTAAGAATGGCTTTGAAGATGCTGAGGATGCCGTCTACGAAGGCGCAATACAAGATGCACAACAAGCTGGCAAGGGTACTGTTCGAGGAGCTGAAGAAGCGGAGGGAGACAACCGTAGATGGTGAGGAGCCGAGGAAGCCCCTGGAGAAAGACATTATGCCATTTGTACAAGTCATGTCACAATGTGGTGATGCACTCTACGCCCGGGATATTGTGGAAGAGAATTGGGATCTCTGTCTGAAAGACTTGCGTGTTTCGCCATGGTCTATGGTACTTAGAGGCCTCATACGGGAAGGGAAAAGTGAGGAATTGCAGAAGACCATCGATATAATGCAAAGTCATAATGTCCCATTTGATCCCAAGGTACATCAAATAATCACTGTCTACTACGCTACAATCCAAGGCGACATGAAGATGACGAAGAGGTGGTATGAACATCCTATAGCATTTGGTTCATTATCAAACAAGGTCACAGATGATAATACGGTCACGTTCGGTAAATTACCTACTGCACATACCGATACGGCCGTGCTCAAGCTATGTATAAAGAAAAACGAGCTTGATTGGGGAGATGCCATTTTCAAGTCCCTGCTCGAGAAGAACCCGGAAGATAGATGGTCTTGGAATACCATCTTTCAATGGGCAGCCGCGAAAGGCCGAAGTGTTGACGAGATTGAGAGGATGATGCAGGTCATGGTCAGGAGGACTGGGGAGAGAGGGAATACGTTACACCCAGATATTGACATAATCAACGGCCTGGTAGAGCTTGCCAATTCGCGAAATGATCCCTACACCGCAGAAAGATATGTAGCCTTGGGCCATAAACTTGGGTTCCAACCCAACGCACGGACACATCTCCTGCAACTCGATTACCGAATCAAGGTCGGCGACCTAGGTGGTGCAAGGACTGCGTATGCTCGACTTCAAGGCGAGGAAGTACCCAATAACGAAGATCTACCACGCGTCAACAGGCTCATCGTTGCTCTTTGCGCAGAGAAGCGCCAAGATTACGATGCTATCATGGGTCTTGTCGAATCTCTTAGTGAAAGAAGTGCCCGCTTCGAACCGGAAACGGTCGCTGCATTGTCTCTCATTCATCTCCAACGCACTGAACTGGATGACTTGGTCGACCTCTTGAACACTCATGCCTTCCACTACGGGCTCGAACAGCGTGCTGCGATCAGCAACGTCCTCCTTACCCACTGCCTAGATCCTGCAACTCCCACCTCGCGCGCCTGGGACACCTACAACATCCTCCGCCAGATATTCACCGAGACCGACATCCCTACCCGTACTATCCTCATGCACAATTTCTTCTCCCGCGACCGCTCTGATATGGCCACCCATGTTTTCGGCCACATGCGTCAACAGCAAATCAAGTCCCTCCGCCCCAGCGCCTCTACGTACGCCCAGTGTCTCACCGGCATTGCACGTGCCATGGATGCAGAATCTCTTGCAACAGTGCACAACATGATGAAGCTCGACAGCGAAGTCGAGCCCAATACGCAGCTATACAATGCGCTTATGCTTGCGTATAGTAGCTGCGGTGAATGGAGCCACGCGCTAGCATTTTGGGAGGATATCGTGCATTCACGGGAAGGGCCGAGCTATGCTAGCATTCAAATTGCACTGAGGAGCTGTGAGAGGGCTCCATTTGGGGAAAGGGTGGCGAGAGATATCTGGAGCAGGTTGAAAAGATTCGAAATTGAAGTCACGAGAGAGATATATGCAGCTTATGTGGGGGCTTTTGCGGGTCAAAACATGTTCAACGAGTGTGTCAGGCTGATCGATGAAGCGGAGAAGGAGATTGGGTATAAACCTGATGCATTGATGTGAGTTTCCGATGAACCTCTACTTCCGAGCGAATGCTGAATTTCTATAGCTTAGGCACCTTCTATAACACCACACGCAACTCTAGTAAGAAATCAAAGGTCAAGGAATGGGCCTGGGAACATTATCCTCAGGCCTACGAGGATCTGCTCAAACTCGGCACGTCTCGTATTGTGAAGTACGACGAGGACGGCAAAGAACAGGAGTTTGATCAACCAGAGGCCTTCTTCAACATTGGACCTATTGGTCGAGATGTCGAACCTTGAATATGCAATTCTTGATGCAAAAGCGGATGGAATCTAAGCCAAACATCCATCCATGCCTTACCATACATATGCGATGTACTAAGACCTATAGCAAGTGATCAACCGGCAGTACATGTACGCGACTATGTGAATCCTCTTGAACTATCATAACCTTCATTAGATTTTTCTACCGACTTCACAACAATGTCGCGAAGAAATTTCAGACACGAGCCCCCAACCTTGATCCCACACAAATTCTGTCTCATAGTAACTTCTGAGCTTATATCGTTGTGGCAGCTTCCTACCTCTATGGCGCTTAGACTTGACCATCCGCATTCCATACAGTGGCAATTCTGGCGCGACAGCAATGACATCGCTGGACATACCAGCCACCATCTTGGCCTCACATCGATAACCACACAGATACCAGGTCCATAAATCGTAGCGAGCGGTTCCAAAATATTCTAACAGGATCTCAGGCCATTTTGCAAATAATTGTGCCAGACAAATTGCTTATTAAACGAAATGGACAATTTCCTCAAAGAATGATCATCTCCACCGAAAGCAACAGCAAAAGCAGCGATCCTTTTACGATGCTTCAGGTAAGACTCTTGGGCTCTGGTCCAGAGAGCGTAAGGCATTCGGACGTCGATTTCACAATTCCTGATCAGCTTCAAATAGCCTAGGGACACTACTCCAAGATTATCTTCCATCCGGTAGGTACTCCACCCTGTTTTCCTCATCTAAAGCATGATCGCGTTTCGTCACCCCGAGGGCGAATGCGAAAGTATTTTCGCCGTAGAACACCACTGCTGCCTCATCTTGGATTTGCTTACTGACACGCAGCAGAGAAACTTCGAGTCCTCTGGTGCCGGGGTGAGACTCCGAACAGTCGATGTTACAGGGACCTTGGACTAGTAATGTGCGATTTTCTGCGAGTGCGTTGCGGCGTATGGAGTCGGCGGATGTGTCGGTGTGGAAGTCGAATGTTGGGCAGACTCCGGGTATGTTGCCGCATGGGTTTGGTACGCTGATGTGCTTTATGAGGCTGAGGCCGTACATTGAAATGCGGATTTCTGTTGGAAGCTCGAGGAAGGAGATGCTGTGGTGAACGCGGCCTTTGGGGCCGTGGACTTATGAAGTTAGTTGGGCCGGGAATGGGAGATACAATGGTAGAGTACCTCCTTACTTAGACAGTATCCAGCGGGGTTCAACATGATTGTAGCTGTTACAATTGCTCTTCTCACTCATATTTGGGAGCTTGTAGGAATAGAGTGGCGGTTGAGGCCTACCAAAACCTTTCCCATCTCTCGGCCTCTCCCAACTTCTTACCTCATTGAATACATCTTGAAACATCCTGTTTCCTTCAAACACCAGAACTTGAATAGGGTAAAGATCGCGCGTTGAGAAATCCATACTGTAGCGTTTGTCGAGTGATTTTCTTGGAAATCGCAGCCTTGCCAAGGTATTGGCTTTCTTGTGGAAACCTACTCCAGTTGGCCGAAATCCTTTTCCTCGGAACACACTGATCCTCCACCACGCCTCAACTAGGCCGTCTCTGTTCAGATGAAGTCTAGCACACCAAGAAGTAAGCAATAATAACAAAATGAGAACCCGAGCTACATATCGTTTGAGGAAGACCAAGCGACTTAACGCAAGAGCACACCATGGCATCTCATTTTCCGATCTCCCCTCAGAGACCCGGGTCATGATCTATCCCGACTGCCTTACTGGACGCCATAACACCATCAAACCGGCCGGTAAAGTACTTCAAGATACCATCAGCGTTCTGGACGCAGACAACGCATCACCTGAGTGGTACAAATTCAAAGAAAAATCATGTTTTTTGGGTCGCCACAAAGCCCGTCCCAGACAGAAGATAGCCATCTCATTACTTCAAAACTACAAGCAGATCCACCACCGAGCCGCAACATTTCTATACAGCAACAACACCTTCCACTTCCACCTCGAAACGAAGAAGCTGCAGCAACACGCCATGAAGGTCAGCATATTGTTCCACGACTACTTCTCGTACGTGCTGGTGGTAAACTTGACAGCAATAGCCCCTCAATTCCTTCAAATGACTCCGAACATCAATATCGTAATCCGCCTACCTTATTATTGTCCTGGCATCAAAGCCGAAAACTCGTACTTGACCCCAAGGCCCGAATCAAAAGCTTCGCGTCCGCGTTTATTGGGAATGGCCATTGGCTCCGAAGCGTGACTGTCAGATCATGCAAACTATCTGGTGGCCGCGACGAAGGAGGTCGTATGCGAATGACGTGTATCCGGCGCTGACAAAGCGTGTTGGGACCTCTCGCTACCATTCATAATGTTTCAAGAAGTGTGACCATCACGGGTGTCACACTTAACTGGCAAGTCAGAAGGTCGACAGCTATGGAAAGTGAGACAAGAATGGCAAAACAAGTGAAGAGTAGAACGATGCTGCATTTATGTAATAAGCGTGCAAGAATCAATGTCGAGAACTTTGATTGGGATGGGAACTTACTTGACGACCGGAACGAGGCATATGGGACTGAAGCTTTTGAGCATAGATGCCGTGAAGCTTGCACGGAATAGTATGCATTCATCGATGGAAAATTTGATTGGCTTCGTACATCACTGACAGCGTTTAGGGTGAGCGATCGGTACTGGGATGAGGCTATCGTTGCTAGGCGCAGAGCAATGTTTGAAGAATCTAGGATTTCCATTGGCAAGGAAGCCGTCATATTGGATATGTTAGGTGGATTATTGGGACGGCGTTCCCGTTTGTCGCTAACGGCAGTATAATATTAATTATAGCGTCAACGGATATAGTAGCGCCTTTCTGGCAGGAACGGGTAGTAATATCGAAGAATGAGCACTACCCGTCGCTTTCATTCAGCAAATTACCAATTGATGTGATTTATGGCTGTGGCCAGTATACATCATATGACTGCAGATCCGAGAAAGCGATCATTGGAGGGAGGGCCCATTTCGAACCTGAGGTTAGGCAATAAACAAGTTTAGAGATCTGAACCGCAAATTGACACAATTGACTTTTCATCGTATCTCAAAACCGAGAAAATTTACATCGCAACGAATCAATTTGCAATCCTAACCACCGTTGCCGAGACCGCAAAGTTTTCGTATCAACATCGGGTGCCCTCACCTCATCCTCCTATCCTGACTGCAACCCCTACAGCTCATCGTGCTCACTTCCATCATCACCATCCGTATCAACCACAGCCGTCTTGACCGCCTCCGCAGCATCACTAGCCGCACTCTTCACCGTCTCCGTCGCCGCCTTAGCGGCCTCACCCATACCCTCAGCCATAGGCATCTGCTCATCATGGCTAGTCTCGTTCTGGCCCTCATAAGCATCGTACTTGTATTTGCCATTTTCCTTGATGAACTCGGCTAGGTCTTCCATCGTTCGCGAGCCCGAGTACGTGATGGGGTCTTCTTTACCGCCGGCGGGGAAGAGCTTGATGGTTGGGAATCCTTGGATCTCGTCTGGGACGTCGTTGGCCGTGGCGTCAACTTTGGCGACGGTTACTTTTGAGGAAGAGGGGTACATGGCGGCTAATTCTTCGTATTTGGGGGCCAACCTGAAGATGGATCATTAGCATTCAGAGTCCCTGAGAGATAAGGTGCAATGTATTTCTTACGCTTTGCAGTGACCGCACCATGGGGCATAGAACTCGAGGAGAACATCATGGTCATTGTCCATAACAATGTCCTTGTAATTGTTGGCTACAACAACTTGCACTGGGCCTTCCTGCTTCTCGGGAATAGGCTCGGACTTGATGCTTGGGTCAACCTTGCCGTCAACGAAGTTCTGGACGAATTCGCTAATGTCATCGTGGGTGATCTTCTTGTCCTGGTCGAAAGGAAACTTCTGGTTCTTGACGGTCTCCTGAATGGCAAACGCGGGCCACTTGTCGACTTCGAGGTTCAGATTACCAGCGTGTGCGCCGAATGATTTGGCGTCAATGGTCGCGAAGCTGATGGCTCCTTTGTGCTTTTGCGCGAGGGGCTTAAGCTCCTCGGCCAATTCAGCGCGTTCTTCTGGGGTTTCGGCGAAGATGTATGCGAGTGGAATACCAGCCTTGAAATCCTGTCAGCAAAATACAATCTGTATGATAGAAGTGTAACATACTGCCATGTAGCCAGCGTATGTCTCTGGGCCGACCTCGCCAACCAATGGGATGGCAGAAGTCTTGGCAAATTTGGAGATGGCCTCCTTATCGAACTTGTCCTCATACGTGTCCTTACCCTCGTCAAAAGATTTGTAGAGAACAATGGCTGGCTGCTTGATACCCTCGGCCTTTGCCAAAACGGCGTCATTGGTGGCGCCAAACAGGTATTCGTCCCTCATAGTCTCAGCGACTTCGCTGAATGTAGTATTCGACGACTTGTCATCCTTATCGAAGTATGCGACCACCACGACTTTATCCGCGGTCTTAAATTCTTCTATCGATTCAGATGTGAGTACTGAGACGGCGGGAAGAGATTGCTTGGTCATATATGAGATGATACTGTGGGGACATATTAGCGACAGCCCATTAGTAGTTCACGTAAAGATCTTACGCTGGCGCTTTTCGCTGCCCTGAGTATGGCTGGACATTATCTGGGCCTCGGAAGACCTTGATGGTTGGGTATCCCTCCACACCATAGTCTTTACAAAGGTCGGCTTCTTCTGTGCAGTCGACCTTGACCAGGGGAATCTCCTTCTCCTTTAGCGTTGTGGCAGCTTCCTCGTATTCTGGGGCAAGCGCTTTGCAGTGGCCGCACCAAGGTGCAAAGAATTCTGCTAGGACAATATCGTGGCTCTTGACGAAGTCTGTAAAGGTGTCTTTTTTAAGGTCGTGGACGTCGGATGCTGATGCCAGGGCAGCAGCTCCCACTAGTCCGAGGGCTGCTTTTCTGAAGTTCCTCATGGTTATACGCAATCGCAAACGACAGTAGTGGGGCAGTTTGTGAGTTTCAGTATGATCTTGCTCTTCCAGTGAAAAGAGGGAAGAAAATAGCGAGCAATAAAGAGGTTATTGTCTTGTAGTACGGAGTACTGGCCGTTCAATCTAGATTTGTAAGTTCAATTCAAGGACACGGTTTACAAAAGTGTCTCTAAATTGGACCCTGAGCACGTGACCTCCTATCAGCTATAAATCCGCCTTTAACAATATAAATAGAGCCACTGCTGAGGATTGTCACACCAATACGCAGCTGTTTCAATTAGGTACGACTGCCCACAACGGGAAATATTTGGAAAACGGGGCCATTTGCTGTTGATATATGTCGGAGTGCTGGTCACAAATGATTCGTGCGGCTGCCGCTGCAGCCTACAAAACAGCAAACGAGCGAGGCGACGCAGTACATTTGAAAGCTTGCTGAAGAACCCATCCAGCTCAAGGCAACCATGAAACACATCCGGTGGTATAAGATACAACTCAGCAAGTTCTGGCAAATGCTTGCGATAGACTTTCCCAGCTTCCCCAGACTGCCTAGGCCTGCTCCTCGTTGTCGGACGAACAATGGAACACGTCCTATCATGATGACCATGATCAGAAATCAGGCCATGGAATCCGGCTACTTCTTCCCCAAGGTCTCGAACCGATACGTTCAATTGCTGCGTCAAATAGCAGTATGGCTAGGCTACCTGTTGCTGATCGTTGCTCTATTCGTCATATTTCCCATATTCTGCTTCCTCGTAGCATTAATCAGTTGTCCATTCATGATGATACGTGGATACAAAGATGAGCTTCTACGAATGTGTTTCAATGCTGCAGAAGTACCGTCAATATTCTTGGGCAGCTATCGACATTCCTTTGTGAAACGCGAAAGAGAATGGGACTACGAGATGGGAAAACCCATTCCTCTACCTCGAGAGCGGAAGCGTCGTCTGAGTCAGATACGGTCTAAGATAGGCTTTCAATCATCCTCTTCATTTCTGGCCAAGCTCCCCGTTGAGATTCGACTAGAGATCTACGAATATGCCATCGTTCAGGACAGCAACCATGTGCATCTTGCGGTACATTGGACGAGAAGACCCGGAGAGCGAGGGACGTATGGTCGTATCCATGGCCATCCTTGCAATCAGCCTCTGACTGAAATCCCAGTCAGCGACTGTAATTGCAACCATTCTGTTAGTGCAGGTGTCCAGCGACCCCACAACCAGTTCATCATACCAGAAAATCATGGCCGTGGACGTTTAGCGCTGCCTAGAACATGTACACAGGTGTACAGAGAGACCATTGATTTATTGTACAGTGAGTAGACTTCGCACATCTGTCATTACTGAGTACTTACTCCACGCCAAGGCCTGCAAACATTCTATTTCAACTCCATGGGCCAACCACCCTGCTTCCTCTACAGCGTCCTCCCCGACCGTCTCGCTCAGATCCGACACATTCAACTATGCCATGATCAAAACAAAACGATGCCCCCATGCGAGAGTAGAACACCAGCCGAGAAACGAAAACACCGGCTCCAAGAATGCGCCTTCTGCAACACCAGCCTTTGGCTCGACCTGATCAAAAAGCGCATGACAGGCTTGCGGATTGTAGAGTTATTCATGTACTCGGACTTCTACCATACGAGGCTGCCGACGCTTGGTGACCCGTGGATAGCACGGCTGTTTAGTTTGCAGGTTGACAAGAATGGTTTGAGAGATCTAAGGATTCACGTCTTTCCGAGAGAGGATCCGGCCTTTGGTGTGCAGTACGCTCACAATCGTGAGATAGCTTCGAAGCTTGACAAGTCGTTGCAAGAAAGGATTAGGAGCGGCGTTGAGAAGTATCGACAAGAAAGCAATAAGGCGAGGGCGTTATGAGATACCACGATCTTGCGGCAGCTTTACAAGGCTAAGCACAATTCTCAAACAAAGCATATGACAAAGCTAGCATCCTCGTTCCTAGTCATCACTTGTCATTCAGTCTTGCATTGATACACACCATCCACCCCATCAAGCAGTCTCCTGCGCCTCCGCCCTCTGCGCCACACTCCCCTTCCTCCAACTCTCCCTCTCATCCCTTCCCTTGACCGCCTTACTCTCCTCCCCAACCCTTCCCCACCCACCACCACCAGGCGTACAAACCACAATCCTCTCCCCCTTCTCCATGCTAGCCGTATTCTTCCCTCCCAGATTAATCCACCGATCCTCCCACTCCTCCTTATCCTCTCCTCGTCCTCCTTTCTGCACATGTCTTACCCAATAATTAATCCCACACGCCGCGTCCTCACCCCCTTCAAGTCCATACGGATGGAAAACGCGGCGCTCGCTGAGGATGGATACTTGGACCGGGATGCGGAACTCGATATCCCTGACCACACCCTCGCCGCCTCGGTGCTGACCTTTGCCCGCGCTTCCTTCTCTTAGGCTGAATTCGCGCAGTATGACGGGATAGCGCCGCTCGAAGACTTCGGCGTCAGTGATGCGTGTGTTCGTCATGTGCGTATGTACACCACTTGTCCCGTCCCAGGTCGGCCCTGCACCAGATCCGCCAGCGATAGTCTCGTAATATCCAAATCCTTTCGTCGCCTCGCCCCCATCCTTCGCATTTCCTCCAAATCCGAATGTCAGATTGTTACAATCACCTTGAGAAGCAGCACAAGCCTGGAAGCAGCGCAGTATCACATCCGTAACGCGCTGCGAAGTAAGCACGTTGCCGCCCACTACAGCCGCTTTGTCGGAGGGCGAAAGGAAGGATTTGGGTGGGATCTCTACGTGGATGGGTTTAAGGCAGCCTTGATTGAGTGGGATGTCATCGGCGATTAGAGAGCGTAGACAGTAGATTATTGCGGAATAAGTGACGGCTTGCGGGGCATTGGTGTTGCCATAGACTTCGGGACCAGTGCCGGCGAAGTCGAAGACTGCTTCGCCCTTCTCTGCATCGATTGTGATCTTGAGCTTGATAGGGCTGCCGTCATCCATGTAGTCTGTAGCGCTTAGGTCTTTGCCTTCGAAGCGTTTGTTTACCTCCTTCAGCAGGTTTCGCACGCTGAGTTCAGCGTTATCTTGGATATTGCGCATGTAAAATTGGACGACTGGTTCTTCATAATCGGCGATGAGAGTGCTGATAAGGTTGATACCTTTTTGATTTGCAGCAATCTGCGCTTTGAGATCGTTAAGATTGTCAGAGAGGCAGCGCGTGCCGCTGCAGTCGGAATATTGGGCTGGCTCGTCGTAGAGCATTTCAACAACGCGCTTTTCGTTGAAGTGGCCTTCTGAGACTAATTTCTCAGATTTGATGGCTGCGCCTTCTTGGTATAGTTCGCGTGAGTGCGGGGGCATTGAGCCAGGGAGGATACCGCCAATGTCTGCGTGATGGGCGCGGGAGGCGACATAGAAGATTATGTCTGAGCCGCTGAAGGCTGGGGTTACGACGGTGATGTCTGGGAGATGGGTTCCTCCGAATTCTGGGTGGTTTGAGACGATGACATCGCCGGGCTTCAGCTTGCCTTTCCATATCTCTGCTTGAGTGGTGACGCAAGTGGACATGCTTCCAAGGTGGACTGGTAGATGTGGTGCGTTGGCAACAAGTCCTCCATTCGAATCAAACAGCGCACAGGAGTAATCGAGTCTCTCCTTGACATTTGTGCTCACGCTTGTCTTCTGTAGCGCTCTTCCCATCTGCTCTGCGATTGCCATGAAGCGGTGAGCGAAGATACTTAGCATAATAGGATCAACTTCTTTGGCATTGACTTTCTTGCCTTGACCTTCCTCTTTGCCAATGTTGATCACAACGTGCGTCTCAATGGCCAGTGCGGTCGCACCTGGCGTCACGACTATCGTCTGCGTGCCATCGGCTAAGATTGCCGGGCCGTGGACTCGATCACCCACATCGAGGTCTTCGAGCTTGTATATTGGGGTATCTTGACGCCCGCCTTCGAAGTAGACCTGAGACATAGCGTACCGTTTACCTTGCCCAAGATCCTTGGGCTTGATCTCTTTGAGTTGCATATCAACTGTCTTTTCGAGGCCCTCAAAGCTTTTGCCAATGCCTCTCGCTCGGACATCATCTACTATGATGTCCCGGTCTGGTAGGGTGAAGCCGAACTCCTGTTCATGCTGCTTGATGAATGCTTTCCCAAAGGCCCAGTCATCACCATCGAATTCCTTCTTGGCGTCTTCTTCACTCGGTCTGACGACCATCAAGGCGGACTCTGTGCCTCGGTACCGCATATTGAGATATTCCTCGAACTTGATGCTGTCTTCGTCGAAGCCTTGGTCTCGAAGCTTCGCAGTCGATTTCTGTTTTAAGTCATTCATTGTCTTCCTAAGCTCATCAGGCACAACGCCTTTGTCGGACCAAGTCTTAGAGTCAGGTACTTGACTCTCGTCAACCACGTCGGCTAAAGCCATACCATACGCGGAGAGAACTGAGGAGTATCTGTGGACAAGGATCTGCCGAATGCCCAAGCTCTCCGCAATCGCCACAGCATGCTGACCACCAGCTCCACCAAAGGTAGCTAGTCTATGTTGCGACGTGTCATGGCCTTTGGCTTCGGTCAACGACCTGATGGGCCTGGTCATTGTCTCGTTCGCAATTCTGATGAAACCATATGCGACCTCGTCTGGGGTCATTTCCTTATCTTCTTTGTCGCGAGTAACTTCTTCGTTTATCTCTTCCGTCAATTCGCGGAACAGCTTCTCGCTGGCTTTCTCGTCCAGGCCTTGATCTTCAGACTTGCCAAATATTTTGGGAAAGAAATCTGGCAGAAGGCGACCCAAGAAGAGGTTTGCATCTGTCACAGTAAGGGGTCCACCTTTTCGGTAGCACGCAGGACCAGGATGAGCTCCGGCTGACTCTGGGCCAACAACGAAGAGACCGTTACGGAAGAAGAGACGAGATCCACCACCAGCGGCAACAGTATTGATGTCGAGCTGGGGTGACTGAATGGTTACACCGGCTGTGGTGGTCTCAACAACGTGCTCATATCTACCAGAGCCATACCGGCTGACATCGGTGCTAGTGCCACCCATATCAAAGCCAATGACGGGCGTCTTAGTGTTCGGGTCATATGAAGTCAGAGCATAGCCTACGACGCCTCCAGCAGGGCCTGATAGGATAGCCCGTAAACCAGAAAAGAGATCAACATCAACCAGGCCGCCGTCAGATTGCATGAACTCACAACGTGCACCTTTAGCGCCTTTTTCTTTTTTGACACTTTCTGTACCTAAGCCGCCCTCGAACCCGGCTTGGAAGCCTGCTATATACTTTTTAATTGCAGGTGTAAGGTATGCGTCTGCACAAGCTGAAGTAGCGCGCGGAACGAGCTTTATCATTGGCATCAATTCATGACTCAAGCTTACGTGCTCAAAGCCAATTTCATGGGCCAGTTGGCCGACTAGTGCTTCATGATCTGAGAAGGTGTAGCCATGGACAAGGCAAACTGCAATGGTACGATAACCATTATCGTAAAGCTTCTGTAATTGTGATTTGACAATGTCTTTTGATGGCTTTTTCAATATTCGTACAGCTTCGGACGATAGTCCACGTACAAGGCCATCCTCTCCTGTCGAGTCGTCTGCCTTGGTGACGTGTCTCTCTGGATCTTCAGCATAGTCTTCGAGAGTCACTCTCTCATCGATCTCAATAACGTCTTCATAGAGTACTTCTGGCTTTCGAATTGCGAGGTCGAAAATCTTCGGTCTTGATTGATTACCAATTTCAAGGCAGTCCTTGAAACCTTTCGTGACGACCATGGCCATGCGCTCACCTTTTCGTTCGAGAAGTGCGTTGGTAGCTACTGTAGTACCCATGCGGATACTCTCAATCTTCGAGGTGTTCAAAGGCTCTCCACGCGGTACATCTTTGCCTGTAAATTTCGAGAGCATTCGGCGAATACCCTCCAAAGGAGCGTCATCGTAGTTGGAAGGGTCTTCGGACAGAAGTTTGATGATAACGTCATCTTCCATCTTTCCACTCCCCGGATTGCCAACACAGTCTGTGAACGTACCTCCTCGCTGTGTGATGTCAGCATGGTATGGTGGTTAGCAAAAGTTTCGGCTTGACCTCGTACATCAATTGCTATCCGGATGCCGCGGTCTCGTGTGGACCCCATAATGATCAGAGCAAACTAGGAAAGCAAGACAAAGGTATCTGATGAAGGATGAGTACAGAACAACAAGCTCTACTGAGTATCGAGAGACCTGATTGTAGGACGCAAATAGTAAGATTTCGTTTTAGCAGCACTGAACAGTAGATATCAAGAGTTTCACGGAACTTGCAAATTTTCGAATTGGGCTAAATTATATACAAAGAAGAAAGGTCTATTTCACGGATACGGCTTACTGATGGAAGTACGCATTCAAGAGGCTATGGCGTGTATGGGAATGACGAAAAATCATCTACCAACAAGGGCAGGTCTAACCGGGGATATCACGCTAATACCTTCCGCCTTCGAACGACTTGCACTGCTGTTGTCACTACCAATGGACTGGCAACGATGTATTACAACCCTTCCGCGCGCGCTTGGAAGAGCCAGTACAAAGTCGATCCTGCGGTCCTCCCCTTCCACCGGACCCTTCCCAGTTACGGCCAAAGCCCGCTCCACAAGCTGCCCCAATCTTTCTGTGAGAAGCTGGGTGTGGGCAGCATCCTCGTGAAGGATGAATCGCATCGATTTGGCCTACCGGCTTACAAGATCCTTGGCGCGTCGTGGGGCTGCTACCGTACGGTTACGAAGGAATTGGGCCTGCCTCTGACCACGTCTCTGGAGAAAGTCAAAGAGGCCGCACAGCATGCAAAGTTTCAATACTACACGGCTACCGATGGCAATTGGGGTCGATCCGTGGCTCGCATGGCCACGATATTGGGAGCTAGTGCCCATATATACGTGCCGAAAGTCATGATCGAGAGTACCAGATGGAAGATTGCGCAGGAAGGTGCTACAGTCGTAGTCGTAGATGGAGATTATGACCAAGCTGTCAAAGAAGCCGAACGTGTATGCACTGAGACTGGCGGTCTCCTCATGGAAGACACCGCTTGGCCAGGGTATGAGGAAATACCGCAGGTGAGTTCGCTGACGATGTGCTCCTTCGACACTGAACACGTCAGTGGGTCGTTGATGGATACTCAACAATGATGGTGGAAATCGATCAACAAACTCAGGCAATTATTGGGAAGCGACCTGATCTCATCGTATGCCCAGTCGGAGCTGGGTCTCTTGCTCAAGCGGTTGTGGCCCACTTCAAGCATATGGAACCTTCAGCGACTGTACTCACCGTCGAACCAGATACTGCGGCTTCTTTGAAGACGAGCCTTGAAAATGGCCAGGCAACATCGATACCGACCGAGGATACTATTATGTGTGGTATGAACTGTGGTACCGTTTCTGACCTCGCTTGGCCGTTTCTTCGTGATGGTGTCGATGCTAGCATTATCGTTACAGATGATCAAGACAGGATTGCTCAAGACACTCTGAAGGAGATGCAGATATATATTGGGCCTTGTGGTGCCTCCACTCTGGCTGCTCTAACGAAAGCGTGTAAGGTGGGAAAAGAAAAGCTTTATATACGCCAGGATACTACAGTAGTCTTACTGGGCACAGAAGGGCCTCGGGGCCCAACATTTGACACAGCCTAAGGGCAGCATGCTGGGTGTCAGAATAAGTGGCAGTCTTGAGTGCCACTACACATAAAGCGCAGTCGAACCAAGTACTAAAGAATAACATCTAGTCGATCCATAAGTTACTAAACACTGGATCCCAACTTGACTTAGGCATTTAACGTTTAACTCTTCGCTCTCCTACCTATGACTCTTCTGTTCATGGCCGTCGTGACCAACCATGATGTTGACGGCGTGAGAGTCCGGGCGTTGAACTAAGTGGCAGTCGGGAGACCACAGCGATTATGCTGTCAGTATAGAGCCAGAGCCATGACTCAAAGCCTTAGAAAGGCTTTCCAGGGCCTTCCAGTCCTCGAAGTGCTACGCTTCCAGCAGCAACACGATGGTTACCCTATTCTTGACTCACTGCCTCCCAACATTAGTATCCTCGACATCACCCTCCCCGCAGCAGCCATACAGCAAGTGACAAAGTCCCTGCAGACGCTCCTAACCCGTTGTCCGCGATTCAAACATTTACGAGTCTGAGGGGGATATGGTGGATTGGGTCGTCGAAGAATGAATGGTTGTGAGGCCTGTCCAGACCTACACGTCGTGTACAAGGAATTGGCAACACAGATCGAGGACAGTCTCATTGTGAATTGCATTACAAGTCGTTGCCATGCGCCACAAATGTCTGACGAGTCGCTCGAAAAGAAGATTTTTTATGCCATACGGCCACACGGAGTCCTCTCAGCCATTCGATTTGATCAGGAAGATCCTTAGGAGGATCCGCGAGCGCTTGCCAAGGAGATAGATATCTAAAGCAAACACCGTCTACTGACGCAGAAGGTTCTTCGTACTATGCAAGATTTATGTGACACCGCTAGAATTTCTTAGATGTGCGCTTGACCCACGAAAGAGGCTTTGCCATATGTACGCCTCACTGAGCAAAAGCTCGATATCTTTCTCATTCCAGTCTCGTGTTGGTAGCGCCTGGAGAAACATCATGATTTCCTGATGCGCGTGTCAGCCCATCCGTCAATCAGCCCATGAGGCTGTCGAGAACACACCTGAAAATCCATCTTCACTAGCTGTTCAGACCACTTGACCAGAAATGCAGCACAGACATATAGATGGAAATCAGAGAAACCCTGATCTTCCGCCATATATGTATCCCACATGCGAATTGTATTCTTCACAGATACTTCTCGCATAAGTAGACAATTCATCCACCGGAAGCTAAATTGCATGAATTCCACACCTTCACCCTCAAGATGCTTCGCTAGACCTGAGTCAATGCGTGTTGTAAGATCACGCAGCGCGCTGACTTGGCGCACTATCCCAGGCTGAGCGTGTATGTAATTGTCTTGTATGCCATCAAGCAATTTTGTCAGGCACCAGAAAGAGTCCGCTTCCACGGCATCTAGAACAGGCTTTGGCAACTGACCCGGATCCATACCGCTTTCGACATTGTTGTCTGTGACGTAGCTGCCCAGAAAGACTTGCCAAAAAGGCGTGACTAGGTCATTGATACCTTGGACGTAGCCGCTTGCTGGATGTCGAATTGCCCAAACGTAAAGTATCCTTTCTAGCGACCGCTGCGTGGCTTCGTAGCTGTAAAGTTGCAAATGAGGGCTAGTCCGTGGGACATCAATTGATATCTGATGCCATAACGCTTCATCAAGACCCCGAATGCGTGCCTGGCTCGTGGTAGAATTCCTGCCGCCCGTCGCATTGGCAGCGTTGCCACCTCGCTCGAAAGCTTGTCGGACGCCATCGAGATAGGCTTTTCTTTTTCGTTCAAGAGTCGCTACTCGCCTTTCGCTGCTTGTAGGTAGATAGCCGAGAAGTAGCTGCCATGACATCGCTCGAACTTCTTCGGGTATGCCTGACCACGATGAATCTCGAAGTTCTGTGAGTGGTATCGAGCTTGCTTGAAGAATGCGCTTGAATTTGTTGATACGTGATATTCGGGTAGAGTGAGCTTCCGCCTCCTTAGGGCTTGCATTCTGAGGCATCGGAGGGTGACTTATGAGGTGAAGGGAGTTTGCAGGGTCTGATCCAAGAAGTTATTAGCAGATATTTGACTAGATTACCGTGCGATACTAACCTCGCAAAATGTCCTTATATTGAGGCCTAAGTATCTTCCGTTCACTAGTCTTTGCTGATGGATAGCTTAGTGGCTCTCTTTCTAAAGCAATATCGGAGCTATTTGCTCTGGGACGTCCGAGAGGCTGCTCCGATAATAATGTGCTTCCGATTCCATTGTTGATGTTCTGAAAACCTCCGCCAGGGTCGTTTGCCCTATTCGTAGTCATCCTTTTCTTCGCTTCCCTTCGCATGCTCGTTATACTAGGCAACCCAAACTCGTCTTCGTCCGCATTATCGTTATAAAAGTATTGCTCGGCGCTCTCTTCGTCATCTTCTTCATCCTCATCGGCTACGTCCCAAGCACTCGCTGGTTGCGAATAGGTAGGCCGCTTTGGGGGCGATGAGATGGAGCTAGCCTTGGGAGGTGGAGACTGGGTAGCGTAGCGGCCGTTATTTTTAAAGTAGAATGTGGGAGATCCGGGTCGGGAATTTGAAGGCGTCAATGATCTTCGGGCTTTCATTAGCAACGTTCGTGGTTGGGTACAAGGTCGAGCTAACAGAGAATCTAATTTGAGCATGTCTGCATGGGAGTAAGACGCCCCAAAGACAGCATTTGGGTCTGAAGTCTTCGACGAGACATTCCTTCCATTCGCCGGGCGTTTTTGCCAGAAGGGCGATGTATTCCTGCTGCGAATAATTAGGATCTGGGCTCAGTCGGAATTCGGTTTAGGAGTACCTAAGGCCATCTGTATGTAAATTGGCATGTAAGCCATATATCCATGAGGCAAAATGAAAGATTTGAATAGACTTGGGAGGTAATAGCAGAATACGAACCGACCTGGACCATTTCCTGATAAGATGATCTCTTTAGTCTGGGTTGCTTCTCTGAACACTCCTCTTTGGAACACACTGACCTGTTGGGGAGGCTTCTTCGACCCCATGTTAGAGACAGGTAGTCTCAGTAATTGCTTGAGAGGTTCGCGTCAAGAATCGACCCTTTATCATCTGCTCAAGCTGTTGTTGCGAGCCGTTCCATATGAAGGCGAAACAGTCCAAAGAGGCTAGCGGGCTGTACATTTAGCGCAGCTCTGCTCCGCCCGCAAACGATCTTCAACCTCCTTCCTCTTCATCCATCATCACTAACAACTTCAGCTAGTTCATGCAGTACTCGAAGGCGACCTAGGTCTTGCCCTTGTAAATCTTGCCTTTGTCAACATAAACAATCCGCTTAAAGCTTCTGAGCTTACCGGTCACGAAAGCCTGGAACGTAACAAACACTGTGACCTACCTCTACTCGCTACAAGTCAGAGGCCAGCAGCACTTGTTGGCTTCTTTCTTCACTTTGCTCCACTTTTCTCTTCCTTTTCTATTAAGGCCCAAGATGACTGAGCCTGAGGAACTCGAGGAGGATCTCTTCGCTGACCTGTAAGCAATTCGTCACTGAATGACACGCACTCTCTCATTGGTACTTCAATCTCCTGCAATAACATACTAACTACGTATCCCTTAGCTACGACGGAGACGACACCTCTGCAAAGTCTGAACCCCCAGCACAACCGGAAGTTGCACCAGAGCCCGAACAAGCACTCGCTCAAACAGCATACGCTCCGTTCCCAAGCGATGACACACAACAGCTTAAGATTGAGCCTTCAAATGATACACCTATAAAAGACGAGCAGATGTATGGGAATGGTCAAAATGGCGATACCGGGTCTGCTTGGATTGCTGGACAGGGAGGGCATTCAAATCAGTATAATGATGGCGCTATGAACCACGAACCACCGCCAATCGGTATCAAAGAGGACGGGTAAGTCTGAGCGCCTAATTCAAAGTTTACACATCTGTTCAGTCCCCTCTCTCTTTCTCGTTGGCTAGTCTCTTTTGAAGAATTCGGCGCGACCGAATCTACACGGCCGAAACAGGGCAAGCCCCAAAGGACGATCCAAAATGCCACGCCAGAAACGTTACAGACATTTGTAGAGCCTCTAAGGAGCTACGTCACCGCATGAGACGAAAATTGACCATGGGACAAGAAGAGGCTATGTCGATACAAAGGCATTGTGGGAGGTTGAGGACTCTTGGAACTGCAGAAAGCTGATGAGAAAGGGTGATGGTTGGTGACGTACGTTCGGTACCTGCAGCCTTGCTTGAGGGCATTTATATGAGAAGTTATGGTCCTCCGAAGCCGATGGTCTGTGTCTTTGGACAAAAGCGGCTTCACTCACCTTAGAAGGCATCATGATCGAGTGAGCGTTTGGATGGGTGAGAAGCTAGACCGGTCTCCCACCACGCATGCCACCTGGAAGAACTCAGGGCGCTACTATCGCTGCTACATAGCTTATTGTCGATATCATCTTCATAGAGCAGGTTAGGAAGCAGAGACCTCGTGTCCCCTATACTGAGCCTTAGCAAAGTATAGCGGACGAGTGTCGATACCTAGCATACGACTCTATAGCAAAAGACGAAACATCACCTACGCGTACACTGTCCGTCCTTGTACCCCGTGGTGCTTGGTCCTCCTGGCTGTCCAGCTTTCTGCATGATTTCAGCCGGCAGAGCTCTTGCCCCGAAATATTCGGTGGAAGCATGTATCTGTACGCCCCTTGGAAGAAAGGCCGCCAACCCATCGGCGCAATCCTTGGAGGCTTCACGACGACGCCTAGGTTCAAATGGAACGAGCACCGCCACGACAAACAGTGTTTGATACCCGGACTTTGTCGTCTAGGACGTGCGACGAACTTTATTCTGTGTTGTCTTTTGCTTCATTTCATTACAAAAATGTTGATGTACCTTGCTAATTATGGCTTATCACTTGCAGGAAAATGTTTATCGGCGGATTGAATTGGGAGACCACCGACGGTAGGCAAACCCTAACCCTAAACGCATGGTCCAGCCTCTTCGATCTGATATTTTTCTATCATAGAGTCGCTCAAAGAATACTTTTCGAAATTCGGTGAAGTCCAAGAATGTACTGTTATGCGCGATGGTGCGAGTGGGCGATCACGAGGTTTCGGGTTCCTCACCTTCAAGGACCCAAAGACCGTCAACGTCGTGATGGTGAAGGAGCACTACTTGGACGGCAAGATTGTAAGACCTGAAATTTCTACTTCCCTGAAGGCCCCCCATTTGCATAGGCTTTTGCAAACCCCCAGGTCTGTTGACTATAACTTGTGCTCACCGTTTTCAAAGATCGACCCAAAGCGGGCTATTCCCCGAGACGAGCAAGAGCGCACCAGCAAGATTTTCGTTGGAGGCGTCAGCCAGGACGCAAACGAGCATGTATTCAAGGAATATTTTGCACAATTCGGAAGAGTCGTTGATGCCACCCTCATGATGGACAAAGACACTGGTCGTCCGCGTGGATTCGGTTTCGTCACCTTCGACAGCGAATCTGCCGTCGACGCTACCTTAGCAGGGGACCTCCAGATCTTAGGCAAGCCAATCGAAGTCAAAAAGGCCCAACCCAGAGGTAACATGCGTGAAGAAGAGAATGAATCCCTTGGTCGCGGAGGACGAGGTGGTCGTCGTGGCGGCAAAGGCTTCCAAGATAACGACCGCGGGTTCGAAGGTAACAACGTCCAGCAAAATCAAGGCAACCAGAATCAACAAGGTGGTCAAGGCATGATGGGTGGTATGACTCCTCAGATGATGGCCCAGTACTGGCAGAAAATGCAACAATACTTCGCCACCATGCAGCAAAACATGGCCTCGCAAGCAGCCATGCAAAACGGAGGTATGGGCGGCATGGGTGCAATGAACCCACAGATGATGCAACAGATGCAGGCCATGCAACAAATGAAGGCCATGCAAGCGATGCAGCAACAGCAGCAAGGTATGAGGCAGAACGGCAGCCAGAGCCCTATGCCACAAAGCCCAGGCGCTGGAGGTATACAGATGAATCCGGCCATGATGCAGCAGATGCAACAAATGCAACAGATGCAGGCGCAGATGCAAGGTGGTGGCCAAGGAGGCTTCGGCGGTGGACCTATGGGCGCTAGTCCTCAGCCAGGCATGGGTGGATTCGGACCTCCTGGTGGAGGAAATGGTGGTGGACCTAGACGCAGCACACCTGGCTACAATGCTCAGGATCAACTGGCCTTCGAACAGCAAAAGTACGAACAGCAGCAGGCCCGTCGTGCTGCCCAAGAAGCTCAACAGATGGGCGGATATCAGGGAAACCCTACTTCTTGGGAGGGCATGTATGACGATGTACCGCAACCAAATATGGGCGGTGGTATGGGACGAGGTGGTGGAGGGAGAGGTGGTAATCGAGGTAGTCAAGCACCGAGTGCAGGACCTCAAGCTGCGCCGCCTGCTAATGCGCCTACGGGACCGAAGAATGCTGGCAAGCCAGGCGCCAACTATCGTGGAGGAGGATCGAGGGGAGGGCACCGGGGCTTTCACCCTTATGCCAGGAATGGTTGAGGAGTGGAATGCTGAGCCATGTATCGTGGCTTGTGGCTCATCCGTGTGGCATCTCTAAAGCCTCATTTATTCGTCCTTCGTATAGACACCTTGTGCCTACGGCGGCTCCTCGTCTACGACGAAACGCAACCATTCGTCCGGCGTTCAGGGACAAACCCAAGCTTTTTCAGTGGTATCATGGAGTGGAAAGTCTATATCCGCGACTCACTTACTGCTAGGAAAGCAGTCTGCAAATATACTTTACGTTAGATCGCGTGCACAATCGACACTAAATCCTTCTTGGTTCTGACACTCCAATTCCTAGCCTCGTATACATAGTGAATATCTCAACGTGAACGCGTCGTGCCCAGTAGGCTTTGACTGGCACGCACCCCTTGAATATCGAAAAAATAGTAGTAATGACAATCTATCATGATTTAATCCACCGACAGCATACCAAGCACATTCTCTTCTATTATCATAATTCAGAAAACTCCATAATAAAACCTAGATCGCGACACACCTAAGTTCTCAAGCAACTCAACACCTATGTTCTGTCTTCCATACCTCGTCTCAGCCTCTCCATATTCCAAGTCGATATGTCATACACGAGTCGGATCCCCCTATCCTTAAGCCATGGGGACTGGATGACAGGCGTCTGCATGTGACAGGTGAAGCGGTCCAGTCCCCTAATACAGCTCAATTTTCGGAATAAGCGGCTTTGATAGCCCCTCCAGAACAGGCCCTGAAGCACAGTAAGGGCTTTGTGGAAATCTTTGGGGAAGATGATGATCTCGAACGTTTTCAGAGAGTGATCTTCTGCTAGGAGTTCGATTGCGTCGCCTGTGGTGTTTTGGAGTCAGCATGTCAAAACAGAATAGGCCTCTTGTCTGCTCTTAACATCGGCACGACCACTTCGTCCGTCTCTATGCTCCGTAGGCAGGGCATTTTACAGGATTGAGGTATGCTCTGCTCCACCACATTTTGACTTTCTGGATGCTAGGAAGCCGTGCTGATTGCCACAAATTCTGACAAGTTGCCAGGCTAGGTGTCAAAAGTAGCGTGGGTGTTGAATCTCCAAAGCGCTGCAGAAGAGCAGCAGACACGCGGCCTGTAACAGATTTCGAGCCCAACGTAGTCCTCAAATTGACGATGTTAAAGCCCAAGGCCGCCAACTGTCCTAGACACCTAGCCCATAAGCAGTCCAAACAAGGGTAATATCTCCCCCTAAAATTGTACGTACCGACATAATCTGCCCCGCCGCTGCTCAGCTCTATGGATACCTTCGCACTCAAGTCGTGACAGCTAATCAATTTTTTCCATATCTTCCCGCACTGGTCGCGGTATCTAAGAAAGAATATATCGGTAAATTCCAGGCGGATGTGTTTTAGATATAGCCGACTCGCTCTTCCGATGGAGTCAAGCCAGTTGTACATTCCCACGATATCGCACTCAGGCAGCTTCAAGCCTGAGCCAGGAACGTTGAAATAGTAGTTTTCGTGTTGCCGATCGCAGAAAGTGAAGGTGTTCTTGCCGTATAGGATAGGGGTAGCTTCCTGGGCTACTAATTTGCAGGTTTGTAATAGGGGAACACTAGCATTTGGGAGTCAGTCTTGCATGCCATCGATGGGTAGGTATGAGACCTAGAAGCGGAAAAGTGGTACGAAGCCGCTACCTGCTCTTAGACCACATCGCGCTAACGTGCATTTTGATTGTTTCACAAGGGGAGATAATAGGGCCTCATGAATATCGTACCTACCCTGCAACCCCTTGGCCACCTGTTATCGAGTATGATCTAATGCATTCGTCACCGTTCTCGGGTTCGAAGACACGACGGTATATGATATTTCGGATCTCGATAGGTAAGCGTAGAAAGTCGAACATTGTTGATATAATTGACAAACTAGCTTCCTGGCCGCTTAAAACATTGTTACTATTGAAGGCATTATTACCGTGACGATGATGAAGAGAAAGAATAGGAAGCACAAAGAATGATCAAGGGTCAGAATGTGGGTTATATATGGTTCAAGGCATGATAAAATTTCGAGCATTTCTGGGCAACGGCGCGGTGGCGCAATAACTTACGAAAGTTTCCTTCTCGACTTCTTGGAATACTCAACACATTATGTTTCCAAAGCTCCGACCTCCTTTAAACCACATCAGACGCCCGACCGACGTCCACGAAAGGTGTGGTCTTAACAACAAGATGCCGCTTCTCTTTCTGAGCCTAACCGCCGAAATCCGGTTCAAGATATATGGCTATTCCCTCGAAAGCGAGCACAAAGACTACCTCTATATCCTCCATCGCTCATTACCATGGAAAGTTATCAAATCCGATCCACCAGCCTCCCCTATTCAACTTCTCGCCTCAATGAAAACCAGCAAGGTTGTTTTACAACGAGGCGACAGAAACGTTATCCGGGAAAAACAAATTCGTTTCCAATGATGCGCCATTTCGAAAAGGCAAGGCTTTCTGGACACGATTCCTTCCCCTTTATAGCAAGCTTGTTTCCCGGCCAAAATGTACTCTCTTAACGATGCACAGTTTCCTGGAGCGGATTGGCCCTAAAAATAGACGGAAATTGAGAAATGTCCGTCTGGAGGTGGTGACACGTTAAGTATTATACCCTAATATGAATACAGAGAATTTCGATCCTGGATACATTTGGAGGACCTTCGAGCTCCTAAGCCGCGAGCACAAGCTCCGCACCTTGGGATTGGCTTTCGATGGCTTCTGCAATAGTCCGGGGTCCTGTGGATTTGAGCGATTCTTCGTCGGCCGATGCAAGAATCGATTGTTGCAAAATCTACTCCTTCGTTGGAACGACGTTGAAAGGTTCATCTGCACGTCACCACAAGGCTATGCCACTGTTACCACTGACAAAGGCGAATGTTGGCTGAGGGTTCCGATTAGGGTCATGGAAGGCTTGAAGCGCAGTGTGGAGTCCACCGGAACGGTCAGTATATGGACAAATCGTAAGGGCTAGAATCTTACCGTGCCTGAAGCCCAGCAAAGCCTATCCGTCAAGGATGAAAAAGCGCTTTGCGAGAGGGAAAGATGGATGGCGACTATCGGCATTGAATGAGATTCTATCACCACATAATCGGATCTCGTTGAGCATACAGCCGTGAGGCGAAGAAGTTGACTGTTGGTTTTGAAGACAATCGGTATTTCGAGGAGATAAATGACATTTGATAAAAGTGGGGTATTCCAAGAAGCGAAACAATCTCGACCTGCCAGATTTGCCGTGTTCGATTGTACATAGTGCTCAGTATGATATGCATTGTTGAGGCGCCCCATCAACATTCGTTTTGCAGAGAGATCGTCAGGGTAGACAAGAGGTCAATATAGGAACAAGGCCTGAGAACCACTGTTCTGTTTAGTCTTAAGTTTCAAGGCCCGTATAATTTGTGTCATATGTCTATGATACAAGCTCATGATCAGCAACGGTGGCCCCTTCTGAGGGCATATTACCATGATCTTTAGGGCCCAGCATGGTGTGTTATCCATCAAACCCACCCTATTCAACTAGATTCGCCACTCTTTTGAGTATCTGCTCCGTCCCCCAACCAGTATTTTTTGGATCCTTAGCGACTGCTTGCCATAGCTCACCATGCTTCGGCTCGTTCGAGACCGCCTTAGCGATAGTATCCTTGGTCTTTTCCTCCGTCCCGTGCTGTAGCAGAAATTTGAGATACCAAGCCCAAGTATCGCCAAGGTCAGCATCCAGCAGTATAGCTTTCTCGAACCAATTGGCAGCTTTGTCCAGTCTCCTCTCACCCCAAAACACACGTGCAACGGTCACAAAAAGTGTAGGATCATTGTCACATTTCTTGATGGCCTCCAAACTGCGGGGTTTTCGTTGCGTCCGAGGTTCCAGATGCCATATCGATTCGGACCATAATACTCCACTTGTAGGTAAAGCTTGGAGAGCTTTTGCCATCAACACCTTCGCTTGCGGCAGATTTCCAGCTCTTCGTTCCACGCGAATTTGTTCAAGTCGCAGTTCAGCGCTTTTTGGTGAGGCGCCAATCCCACGTTCGAGTACGCTTCTTGCTTTGACTACCTTCTTGTCGGCCTCCTCTAGTCTGCTAAGAAGGATGAAGAGTGGTACTGAAGTTGGGCACGCCCGTGTTCCAATGTTGTACGCTTCGCGCGCCTGCAGTATCATGCCTTGCGAAAGGTAGATTTGGCCTTTTTGCATGTGCAACTTGGCTTGTTTCGGATACAGCTGAAGTCCGGAGTCGACCAGGTCCAAGGCTAGTGACCCATCGTCTTTGCCATATTGGCGTTCGAATGCCACACTTCTGTACCAAACTCGATCAGTACCGGCCTGTTCGCGCGCAGTTTGGAGGAGTTGTCTGCCCTCCGAAACATGACCGTTGTCGGCTTCAAGCTTGACTGCTGCCAGCCAAATGTCTTCGTTCGAGCTGAGTTGGTTGAAGGCTTTTCCAAGGGTGACACGGGCTGCGTTGATACCTTCATCTCCTCCAGCAGACAGTTTCGCTTTAGCCAACGACAGCCACAGCTGAACGCTGGATGGGCATGCTTCGGTTGACTTTTCGAGCAATTGCACATAGGAAGACTCGTTCGAGGGATGATCTTTTTCAAAGTCCGTGGAGGCACGCCAGAGTTTTTCGCTGGTAGGAAAGATTCTCAGCGCATACGCATAGATTGCTCTTGCCGTCTCGTACTTCCCTCGACTTATCGACGCTTGGGCATCAGATAGGAAGAGCGATTTGCGGTCGTCATCTTCATCAATGCCATATCCAAGGGTTTCCCGAATGAGAGCCCCTGCTGTCAGAATATAGTTCTCGATCTCGGCTTTCTCAGCTTCAGTGATCCATTCTTCACGCTTCAACATGGCGCTCTCACGAGCCAGCGACTGTACTGCTCGTTTTATGATAGTGTCCACTGAGCCTTTTCCTGTCGTCTCAGCCAGCCGTGCAGCAGCTCCCCATACTTCAAAGCTTGTGGGGTTGGCCAATCTAGCCTTGTTGAGCACCTTTTGAGCGTCATCAGCCGGACATAACTTCGCATAGGCGATCCAAAGCTCTGTACTGAGAGGTATTTCCTCGACTGCTTTACTTAGAAGCAGGCGTGCGTCTGACTCATCGTCCTCGAGTGAGATCGCGGTTTTCCAAATTTGCACGCTTTTCGGGACCACATCTAGTGCTATTCGACAAACTCGTTTCTTCGAGCGCGTATCATTCTCCAATCTGCAGGCTTCAAGATATAAACGTACGCTCAAGGGATTAGCCTCTATCCCCTGACGCGCCACAACCTTGGCATTATGCTTGTCGACACCTTCTTCATTGAGACGAATATTCTCCACCCAGAGGTCCTCTGATGTAGGGTTGATCTCGCAGCCGCGTGCAACAACTTTCCGCGCAGCCACCACCTTTCCTGCAAGTTCCTCGAGTCGACTGAGCGCCAAGAAACCAGGCGGATGCTTTGTGTTGGTCTTGATGACTGATTCTAGTAGAACTCGAACTCGATTGATATCGCCCACCTCCACTTCGCCGGCCTTGAGCTCTGTCTTTGACAGACTGGTAAGGTATCCCTTTGGGTCAATGTTCGTAGCTGTGCCTGATGTAGAATCTGCCCCTCCCGAATGGGCTGCTTGGTCCAAACGGACTTGTAAGACCTTGTCTCTTGCAGCGCCAATATCTGCGAAATTAGTCATGGTGCCATCCGCACCATCCGCTGAACCGTTCGTTGTGGACCCATCATCCTGCACGCTTGTGTCCATTTGGGTCGAGTCCCTAGCTCCTGCAATAACGCTATCCGGTACGGCGTAAAATCTGTTCTGGGCATTGGTCCTAGTCCGCTTGTTCTTTCCTGCGGTGTGAGGATTAGCAGAGGGGTGTCCAATTGGATATATGAGGAGCTCACTCGTCAGGTCACCAGCTTCCGGCAAATTTGCCCAATCTTCTTCTGACACGCTGGCCAAACTCCGCTTCAGGTCTGCAAACTGCTGTTGTATTTTCGGGTTGTTGGCCTCATAGTCTGCTCGTTCTTGTGCTTCGCGTGCTTCCCTATATGTGGTGGACGGATTCAAATCGGTAATCTGTTCATCCAAATCCAGGGTATTCGATAAACCATATGTTCGAAATGCAGGAGTGGAATGAATCAAACACTGGGGAAACGGGGCAACGAACCTTCTCGATTTTCTCCTCTTCTCCATACGCTCATCGACGTCTTGGTATATCCTGTCAGCCGCATCATCCTCAGCCGTAAAGTCGCCTCCAGAGAACAGCCCTGTCTCATTTTCAGGGTCTTGGAACCTCTCGTCGTCACCCTCGTCGTTTTCTTCCGTCTTCTTCTCAGGAGCTCCATATGCTGTTGGTGGCGCTGCGCCGAGCTGTGCAGCACGCTTTGCAAGTGCCTCCTTGATCTGATCCTCGCTCGGTCCTTCTCTTGCAGGGCCCAAATCCGATCTAGTCGTGAATCCTGTAGCACCGCGCCCAAGACCTGCGACGTAATTCTCCGGCGCTGGCTGGCTCAGGAAGTCTTTTCGCCCTGACATGCTGGCGACCACAACCCAGAGCGTGCGAATGTATGGTGAGAGAGAGACCAGACATGAATGAGGCTCAAATTTAAAGTTATTAGCGCCAAAACGCGCCGCTTATCGATAAGCACAATTGTGAATTTCGTGAGACATACTGAGGGTATCCTTTCATGGTTTAAGGCAACAACGCCCTCCAGCCTTTCTGTTGAGAGAGCATTGCTTCTGCCATCATGGGAAAAGCACCTGGAAAGAAGCGCAATGGGGCTGCACACAGCAGTCCCTATGGCAGTTCTGCCAAAAATTCTGCTTCCAATGCGATCTTCAAGATGAAAACAGATATAGGGCAGCACGTACTTAAGAATCCCGGTGTGGCACAGGCAATTATCGACAAAGCCGACCTGAAGCAGAGCGATGTTCGCTAGATCCTCATTCACGGGCTCAGTCCAGAGACTAATCGTGCGCAGATCGTACTCGAAGTCGGCCCCGGTACGGGTAATTTGACTGTGAAGATTCTCGAAAAGGCAAAGAGAGTCATTGCAGTGGAGCTTGATCCTCGTATGGCAGCAGAAGTCACCAAGAGAGTACAGGGGACACCTGCAGCCAACAGGCTCGAAGTCATGTTGGGAGATGTTGTCAAGACGGAGCTACCCTACTTTGATGTTTGCATCAGCAATACTCCATACCAGGTGTGTACCCTGCCCTCAGAATATTATTTCGGAAACCTGACTATTCCTCACAGATCTCCTCCCCACTGACGTTCAAACTCCTGGCCCTCTCACCATCTCCACGAACCTGCATACTCATGTTTCAACTCGAATTTGCCCAGCGTCTTTTTGCCCACCCTGGTTCTGCTCTATACTCTCGTCTCTCAGTCAACACCCAGATGTGGGCGACAGTGACACATATCATGAAGGTTGGCAAGAACAACTTCAGGCCGCCGCCAGCAGTTGAAAGCAGTGTTGTGCGATTAGTGCCAAAAAGACCCAGGCCGCAGATAAGCTTCGACGAATGGGATGGGCTACTGCGAGTATGCTTTGTGAGGAAGAATAGAACACTACGAGCGGGGTTTCTTGGGACTACTACTATCCTGGAGATGCTAGAGGCCAATTATAGGACGTACTGTGCGCAAAATGACATAGCTGTAGAGGAAGGGCCGCCCGAGCAGGATACCGAGGTCGCCATGGACGTTGATAATGAAATACCTGCCATGGAGGACGATGCTCGCGAAGAAGAGGAGTGGTCAGGTATAATGGACGTCGACGATCCTGATATGCCTTCATTTTTCCAAGACGAGCTCGACGGGAAAGCGCGGCAATTGAATGCAAAATCTGGCTCAAAGCGGAAAAGGAAAGGCAAAGTCGCTGAGCTCGTTCGGGAGAAGGTCAAGAAGGTACTGGAAGATGACACAGAGCTGGCTGACAAGCGAGCTCGAACGTGTGATGAAGGTGACTTCTTGCGACTATTGTTCAACTTCAACAAGGAGGGGATACACTTTAGCTGATATGTGAGCAAATGTGGCATGAAATGGGACTTTATGCCGAATTTACACGAAGACCAACAAGGCGCTGTGTAGGGAAAAGCTCGGATAGCATTTGCATGGTGTTTTATGAAGGACAAGGAACGATACCCAATTTTTCATGAGCCATTGCTCAAAGGAGATACCATCTGGCGTCCGGGCAAAAGTGATCTCAAATGTTGCTTAATCACTAGGCTGTATTGCGATTCAACTGCTGTGGCCCCGGCAAAAAAACTTCGGCATCAGACTATTGACTGTATCTATGGTGCTATCTTCTCCACAAAGCAAGGCGGGAGCTGGTCGAGGATTCAGCTCATCGCGCACTTTTATTACCAACACATGCAGCTTTACGTGGCAGAAGATAAGTCGCTTCATTCGCAGCCTTGCCAATTTTTTTATCATCAATTGCCTCAATCTTGGAACTACAAAAAGCCAGTACCAGCTGATATTTATGCGGCGTCTATCAAGTGGGTACCGGACTATTCTCAATCTAGACTAGCACCTCATGCAGTCATCTTCATGCATTAACTTCTCTTTGGGGCATTTCCAGGAGGAGAATCACACATCACTCCCGTTACAAAGTCTTCCGTGGAAAAAATTCTCCGGTATCAGCACTTGGGTCGTGTCCGCATTTCCTTACTGAAGTCGACACAAAAAACTTTCGACATGTCCGGTTTTCGAGGCAGTGATGTGGCTGCAGACCGCATTACCCGCAGGAACGTGGATGAGCTGCGCCAACGTATGGGCGATCTGCTTAGCCTGAGAAATCTAGCAGATACCCTCGATGCAATTGGTGACCAGGATCTCATCAGAGAGGTATTTGGGGAACAGCCGAAACCGTTGATGCCTGGACAGACGAGCGCTTTGGCTACATCAGACCCACTATGCCAATTTTGCCAAGCCATTTTCAGCGAGGGTGTCCAGCTTCTCGATACCTGGAATCCATCTCTCAACCAAAGATACGTACATCATGATGGCGTGGGGGCTCTCAATAGCGCGGCTAGAGAAGGATGTCACTTGTGTGGAGTACTTTGGGATCGAATATCTGGCGGTCAGCCCGTGGATCAGTTCGATGAACATATAGACATGTCTATGCTTGAATACATCACTTACTCCATCTGCGAGGCTAGTCGAGAGGAAGTTGGGTATCTCATCAACTTCATATACAAAGGCAATGATAACATCTTCGATTACGACAAATGTCGTCGGCTTCAATTCTGTGTACTTCCCATGCGTGGTAAGTTGACACAGCTGACAGATCCTGCCAGGAGCAGCCGCTTCAAGCTACGAATTGACTAGATTTAGACCTGAATGGAGTAGTCGGTGCGAGTCATATCGAACCAAACACATCTTCCGAAGCGACATTCGGTTTTGCTCGTTGCTGCCTCGCAGTTTGTGCGGACACGCATGGCAAATGTAACGTCAGTACTCATGACCATTACTGGCGGCCCACCAGGCTTTTGGACCTCGGGACTTCCGAGGGTTCCATGGAAGCTCGTCTTGACATATCGGAAGACCGTACCGCTCCTTTACAATATGTCTCACTCAGCCATCGCTGGGGCAACGCCAATGTGCCCAAGCTCACCACTCATCAACTAACCTCTATGGTAGAGCGTGGTGTACCCGTGCATACGCTGCCCAAAACCTTCCAGGACGCTTTTGCAGTAACGAAAAGACTCGGCTATAGGTACATTTGGATCGACTCACTTTGCATCGTCCAAGACTCCGTGGAAGATTGGCAGAAGGAAGCCAGCATGATGGGTGAAGTGTATGCAAACGCGCAATGCAACATCTCGGCGACCGGTGCCAAGGACAGTGATGAGGGCTTGTTCATAGATCGAAACGCCAAGCTCGTTCGCCCCTGCAAAGTCAGACTCAAAGACTCTAGTCCCTGGGTCGGTGGCGAATACTATATCCTCGATCCCCTAATTTGGCCATCAGGGGTATCAGAAGCGCCTTTGAATGCGCGAGGATGGGTGTTCGAGGAAAGAGTGATGGCAAAGCGGATTCTGCATTTCGGCAAAGATCAGTTGTTCTTCGAATGCCACGAATTGGATGCTTGTGAAACCTTTCCTTCTGGTCTACCAACCTCGCCCTCTTGGCGCCGCCTCTAATGGGCACTTCAAACGGCAAGACCCAGCCACCGACGGTGCTTCGATACGAGAGAGCAATTCTATGGGAAGGCTGTCCTCTGACCAGTCTCTGAATACTTACTCTCTTTGGTCGGATCTAGTTGAGACATATTCCGGACTATCATTGACTAAAGAGGAGGATAAACTCATTGCCTTCTCCGCGATAGCCAAAAAGATGCGGCACTTACTAAAGGACGAATACCTTGCTGGCTTATGGAGACGACACCTACCTTACCAACTTTTGTGGACGAAACGTAGAGATGTGCGTAGCGGCACCGAATCTCTGTCGTATCGCGCACCGTCTTGGTCCTGGGCATCGCTCAAAGACAAAGTGACATTATACCCGATCACAAGCAAAGAAGACGAGAAGATCGTTATCGAAATCTTGGAAGCAGAAACCTTCCCTGTCGCGGAGGATGATACTGGACAACTAGTGGGCGGCTACCTACGCCTCAAAGGCTTCCTGAGAGCGGCCGAATGGGCATTCTACAAGCCACAAAGTGACTTGGAACCGTGGACAATAAAAGATCTGGCCGCTCGGCTGTCGTTCGAAGGCTGGGATAAACCCCGTGATATCACTGTCTGGGAAGATGAATGGGATAGAATCAATCTTGTGGAGTTTGGTAAAGATGCTGTATTCTGCCTGCCGATTCATTTATGGTGGAATGAAGATGGCGATATATGCACTGAGGGGTTGGTGCTTGCAAAGATTGAATTTCAGGATGATCTGTTTAGACGGGTTGGGAAATTTAAGATAGAGCTTTCGCAGGCTGAGAGTCATGAGATTTTCTATGGAGTGCCGCCGAGTGCGATGCTCAAATGTCGGACTGGGGCAACAGAACGCTGTCTTTTGCTCGACGAGTCTCCATTGTTGGAAGCGCACGAAATATGCATTATATGAGCTGGGTTCTGTTGAGCTGAGGTTTCAATCAATATCACGAGCGTTGCGGGGTTAGTTTAAACTTCGTCCTAGTTAGGTTTCTATTTAGGTATTAAAACGAGTGCCTGGCCATGATCCGTCCTGGGACCTTGCTTGTGAAAATTCATTATCTTCAATCATCAGCTTTTATACATACGAAGAAGTATCATCAATTGTCTCTCAGCAACATCATCAGCACCAGGTCAATCACACCTCGTACTCCATCCATTATTGCAGCAAAGTGGGTATCTTCCGGCCATCCAAGCATATGCCCTCGAAGAACGCCTGCCCTGGATCACAATGAATCCAGCGCTATATCAATAGAGCCTTATCCCCAACGCCTCTTGCTCGCCATGAATGCATATATCATGTCAGATTCTTACCTTATATCGCCGTTTATTGTCCAAATGTGAGACAATCGTCGAGCAGCGAATTCAGCTGTTTTCGATCTTTCACACCACTGCCCTCCCATCCGTAGTTCTCGTTGTCGTTAGCCGAAATGCCGTTAACATGAACTCCGTTGGTGAGGATGCCGTTAGTTCTCGCACCAGTCCTTTCCATTTCTTCCTCCTCCACGTCCTCCATAATGTCAGGGTGCCTTCCCCACCCCTCCAGTACGCCTTCAGGGTAAGCGCACAGGATCCCCTTAACGACCGTCGGCATCTGGCCCATGCCACAGTCGCCGCCAACACCCAACGCGACCCTGAAATCTCCTAAACCCAGTGGTCTCCGTGCCCCTGCTTCTTTCGTCTCGACAGGTAGCCGATTGCACATAGCGCCCCTTGATATTTCTCCCGTTGAGAGCATCTGCTCTTCCCGCTGAAACTGCTGTCGATACCGCCGTGTTGTTATCGATATGGCACCCGCTGCGCCTGAGAGGTTTGATCGCGTTTTCCCTAGCACGCTTCCGACGACGGCTTTTACGAATTGTTCTGTAGCTGTGGCCATGAAATCGGCGCAGGAGGCGGAGGGGCCGTTGGGGAGAGTCTCTTCGTAGCAGATGGGGAGCATGCGATTTTGTATTGAATCTGCATCAGGGAATTCGCCGCTCTCGCTAGCAATAGGTTGCGAGTAGCGTTTCCGGATTTCGAGTTCCCAGTCTGATCGCGTACATGGTTAGCGGGAGAGTAGATGTAGGCAAACGTCCTTACTTGTCTTGTTTAGGCCACCTGCGCTTATTGGAACGCTGTCTGGAAGCTTGATTCTCTTTGCTTCGTGGTAATCGTTCATTGATCTGGGGACCGAGTGCGAAACAGTGTCAAAGATATCACCCTATTTGTAGCATCACGGTGTCAGCAGACTTTTAGAATATTAGGCTGCTGCGTAAATTGACGCCGTAGAATATCAAAGAGTGTGGGGGTACTGACCTCTGGAATTGGAGCTTCTTTAATTCTCCGTCGGTCTCTTGCTGGCAGTTGCATAACCTCCGTCTTGAGCCTTTGCTCCGCTGCATCTCCTGACACCGGCTTGGAGAGCACCGTAGGCTTGTCGTTTGCTGAGACCCAAGGCGCGACGCCTGGCTCTGGAGGATCGCGACCGATATTGCCATATATCCCAGCCACCAGTTGATTGTGAAGGTGTTCGACGTTTGAGTCTGCGGTAAGAAATTGGTCTGTTCGGAAGGAAAACTCGTTTTGATTGAGGAGCCCTGGCGAATGAGATACTGGTTAGCTTGTGTGATCCTATGAAGCCCTAAGGAGCTTCATGCGGATATAGATTCATACCAGAGACGAATAAACTCAAAGCATCTTTGTACGTTCCCCAATTGTCTCCAATAGCAGCCTTCAGGCTAGTGTACAGGGGTTCGAGATCGATGCGCTGGGCAGTATTGACTGTTTTGATGGTCTTCAGGGATGGTTGTGTCGAGATACCATTGGTCTTGGAGAGAGATAAGGAAGCAGGGTTCGCAGTTGTGACCGAGTCTGAGTGACTCAGCGCTGCTGGATCTATGTCTGGCATGACCACGACTGGGGTTGAGCCAGCGGAATGCGCCTGGTTGTCTTATGGGCGCCGGCGGCCCATAAGAAGAAATTTGGTCTGCGGTTCATGCAAGAATGTGTACAGTGACATGGATGAGCCTTAAGAGCTGCGCATTCACTTTGCCAAAGTTGTGTTGCATGCATGGTGGTCAACGAAGGTCGGCTAGGAACTGCGAAGCGCCCCTGCCGAAGACGGCGCTTGTGTTACTTGCATAATCCCCAGATTTCGGGACCGTGATTACAGCGATCAGGAAAAAGACGCAGACAGACAGGAGCATGCGGTTTAAAGATACTCTGCCGAGCATGGTTTACGGTGTCTAATTATAGACGCTCTACCGTCTAACGCCACCAATTTGTACACCCTAATTAGGAAAAGTTACAATGCTCCATCAGTCCTCAGCTTCTCATTCCCCCACGGCTCTTCCCTCAATGCTGTCAACCCGGCCAAAGGCTCACAGGTCTTTCTCCCACTCATAGGCCCTGGGCTGGGGAGCTTGACCCCTTTCGCTGCATATCCTCTTGCTGCCTGTCCCTCTACGTTTCCACTCTGCCCACTTTGTCCCCTCGCCACCCCAGTCTTGCTGCCCATTCCCATCTCGCTCTCGCCTACAATACCCGCAGTACCGCCTGCTGCTCCTGTAGATTCCGCAGTGGCTTGTAATGCCTTCAGCAGCGTGACCATTGACTTAGGAGTCAGGTCTTCGTAATAGTCGTCGTTGATTTGGACCATAGGGGCATTGACGCAGGCGCCTAAACATTCAACTTCCGAGAAAGTGAACATGCGGTCCTCTGTTGTTTGGCCGGGGTGGATGCCAAGGTGGTCCTCGATGGCAGCCATAATCTTATCGGAGCCGCAGCCACCTAGCTGGCAGGGTGTCTATCAAGAACAGATAAGTCAGCTTTCGGCCATTGGTAACAAGAACAGTATAAGGAGACACACTGTTGTGCAAGCTTGCACATGAAATCTCCCCACTGGATCCCTATTGTACATCGTGTAAAACGTTGCGACTTCATATACTCGCATGGGAGGCATTTCGAGTCTTTTGGCGACCTCATTCATGACGCTTATACTGGTGAAACCATGCTGCCGCTGGCCGAGATCGAGCAGGGGCATTACAGCGGCCTTCTTGTATTGTGGAGGATAACGTTTGAGGATCTCGGTAATGAGCTTCTCACTGATGGCATTGAACTTGAATGGGATTTTTGGATTATTTTCTGGCGAGTCGCGATGCTATACCAGGTCAATTAGGTAACTGGAAACAAATAAGAGACCATATGGACATGTATGAGGACTTACGACTTGAAGGGCCTCGCTTGCCACACGAGGTGTGGTGGTTAGTGTCCGGCATTGAGGTGCCCGTAAGTCTCTGGCAGATTGTGCAAGATACCTGGTTACCCTGATCAGGACTTTCGAAGCCATGTTGGTTGAGTCAAAGGCCTTACATCGGAACAATTTACAAAAAGCCCAGCTCCATCGTGCATTCGAGCGGAAGTGCGCTTCTAGTAGCCGCGCCAAGCGCTCGGCTTGGCATTCAAAAGATGCGAGTAGTCAGCCTACTTGAACGATTGTTTATCGGCGACCTCAATGATCCGTCAGCGAGGCTATTTCTGGCTTTCCATCATGCAACGCCCGAGATGACTCCAAATGGCAATCCAGGCGATGTCTCCCCAATCAACATCCCATGGCGGCGGCCAAAGGTCCGTATAGTCCTGGCTTCTGGCTGAGTGTGCTAATGTACTTCGGACGAATAGTTGCGCCAGGCCACTCTGATTATCCCCAAGACTGGTCGACGTGTCAAACGGAATGTAACGTTTGGGCCACCACCAGGACTTGTTGGTGCTCAAGGTGATGGATCGTCAGACGAGCAGTCTCCGCTGTTACGAAGGTACGGGGCTCATGAATCGCAGAATGGCACGCTGTTTAGGATACGAGAGAAAGTAAGGTCTTATGGGACGCAAGCGTGGGAATTTGCCAACTCCAAGGCCGGACGGGGCGTTTTCAAATGCAGTATTGCCTACTTCCTTGGGAGTCTGGCGACATTCGTGCCAGCTATAGCAGCAATACTCGGGCAGCAGGATGGAAAACACATGGTCTCAACTATTACGGTTTACTTTCACCCTGCCAGGTCAAAAGGCAGCATGGTCGAAGCTATCCTGTGTGCCATTGTGGCCTTTATATACGCTGTCATCATCTGCTTCTCTAGCATGGGTGTATCGATCTTCTTTGGCAGGACCCTTGATCTCATTGTTCTTGGCCATATCGTCGTCCTCATTTTCTTTTGCGGCGCTGGCTTAGGCTTTGTTGGATGGACTAAACAGCGACTGGGACACCCTTTGATCAACGTCGCCTGCTCGCTGACCAGTCTCGCCATCATAACAGTGCTTACCAAAGAAGGAGCGGTACAAGCTGCTGAGTTTTCAGACGACAAAGTGGTCCAAGTAATGATCATGATTCTCATGGGTGTCGTAGCCACGACGGCAGTGTCGCTTCTGATCAGTCCAATATCTGCAAAGAGCGAGTTGAAAAAGGATCTGATCCAAGTGACAGACTCCTTTGGAGACTTACTTGCAATGATCACGAGAAGCTTTCTCAATGGATCAGAGGAAGAATTACAGCAACAGCAATTCCCCGACGCCTTGGACAAGTACAAAAAGGCATTCAATTCACTTACGAAGAACCTCAAGGAGGCCAAGTACGAACACTATATTGACGGCACAGAGAAAGAGTATCAGTTGGAAGCCAAGCTCGTGAATTGCATGCAGAGACTGGCGCAGAATATCGGCGGTTTGCGCAGTGCTGCTACTACCCAGTTCCTTCTCCTGGCACAGCCAAGTGTAACCGGTACGACAACACCTCTGAGTACTGGTTATGCACCAACACCAAAGTTCTCGTGCTTTCCATCTTTAGCAAATGACTCTATGTCTCCCTCTGAAGAGCATAGCGTCCTCACTTCTATCGACGAGACACCAGAAGATGTCTCTATAGAGAACAGCCGACTAGCTCATCCGTTCCCGGATGAGGAAAGCCTTGCTAACTCGACGTTCAATTCAGCCTCCGATATTTTCTCAAGATTCATCATGCAACTTGGGCCTTCGATGGTAAGACCATACCGTGATATCGAAGAGCAATCGTATTGACGCTTCCTCTCAGAAATCATTGGCCGTCACTTTGAAGAAAATCTTGGACGAACTCCCATACAGAGCTAATGGCGATATCGCTGTAAATGCCCACTTCAGGACCAGCCTGGAAGATGCCGTAGATCTTTATACAAGCTCACGTGAAGAGGCATTGGGCTTATTGTACAGGAATAAGGAACTTACTAAAGCAGATTCATCTGAACTGGAAGCAGATTACGAGGAAGTGGCCGCTAGCTGCGGGTACTTTAGCTTTTCACTTCTCGACTTTGCCACCGAGATGAAGGCTTATCTTGAATTACTGGATGATTTGAAGCTGGAAGTCGAAGAAAGACCGGATGGTAGGACTTGGACTTGGCTAAAGTTCTGGCGAAGCTCCCAGATCTCAAAGGCGAGGCAAAGTGATGACCCTGGTACGCATCTCCAGCAGCTGAATTCATCGACGGCCCATAGTCTGGTATCGTTGGCTTACTTTTGACAGAACGAGACAGCCTGATTGCACAGAACGAAGAGACAGAAGTACCCGGCGATTTTCCAAACCCAACAGAACGCAAAGCAGATATGCAGGCACACTCGACTAAAGCCGGACCTCATTGGTCCATCCGTTACCGGATCTGGAGAGCACTCGGCATTCTCAGACGTGATGATATCAAGTTCGCTATTAAAGTTGGGATTGGGGCAGCTCTTTACGCGCTACCATCCTTTCTAGCTGCAAGTCGACCCTTTTACCAACGCTGGCGTGGTGAATGGGGGCTCCTTTCTTACATGCTGGTATGTTCTATGACGATTGGCGCTTCCAACACCACAGGCTTTGCTCGCTTCTTTGGAACATGCGTTGGAGCCGTTTGCGCAATCGTGAGTTGGACTGCTTCGCGAGGTAATGCATATTTGTTGGCTTTCTTCGGCTGGCTCATGTCACTTTGGACCGCGTACATTATTGTAGCTCAGGGCAAAGGCCCCATGGGTCGTTTCATCATGCTGACATACAATCTCTCGGCTCTTTACGCGTATTCTTTATCAGTCAAAGAGGTCGATGGTGATGAGGATGAAGGAGGGGTAGATCCCGTCATCACCGAGATCGCACTTCATCGAGTCGTAGCAGTCTTGTCAGGGTGAGTCCTGTAATCTCTTTTGACAAGCTCGTTCTGATTCTATAAGTCTAGGTGTCTTTGGGGTTTGATTGTTACCCGCCTTGTGTGGCCGATAAGTGCAAGACGAAAGCTTGTCGACGGCCTGAGCATATTGTGGCTACGAATAGGGTTGATCTGGAAGCGTGACCCGCTCACGATGCTCACCGAAGGAGACAGTCCGAACTCATACATGGATCTTCGAGAAGAATTTGAGCTGCACCGGTTCCTTTCGAGATTAGAGAATTTGCGCAGCTCAGCCGCATCAGAGGTCGACTTGCGAGGGCCATTTCCGGATGGTGCTTACTCGCGGATCTTGAAGAGTACTGGGGCAATGTTAGACGCGTTTCACGCTATGAACGTGATGATCATGAAGAACCCTAGGGCTACGAAAGGAGAATCAGAAATGCTTAGGTATACGATTGATGAAAGAGCACAACTTTGCACCAGGATAAGTCATCTGTTCCAAGGTACGTGAATGACAACAAAATATCAAGGAGCTTGCTTACACCTTACAGTATTGGCATCGTCAATGAAGCTTGAGTACCCATTGAATGAAGCTTTGCCCAACACGGACAACGCTCGCGACCGATTGCTTGCTAAAATTTTCCGCTTCCGAAAGGACGAGAAAGATCAAATAGAGGCTACTGACGAGGACTTCGAAATTCTCTATGCTTATGGTGCGTTTTCATGTTGAGAACAACAAGATTGGTGGACAGTGCTGACATTACTTTGCTAGCCCTTGTCACTGGTCAAGTCGCCAAAGAGATCACGGATATCGGCAAAGAGATTGAGCATCTATTCGGCGTTATTAGCGAAGATATGCTGAAGCTGCAATGATCATAGCTTCTGCGAGACAGGGGTTAATTATGGAGCAGACAACAAAAGTTCACCTTCTTCCGTATTCACAAAAATAATCCTCGCAATTCTTTCAACCTCCCCACCTAGTGCATAGGAAAAGTGCAAACATGTACCAAGCTCGGCACCGGCGCCCCCGCCTCAAATACCTCCACTCCATTCCCAGCTTCCCTCAGGCGCTCCACCAGCGCATCTCGCCAACCCCAACCCCCACTCCCCCAATCATGCCATAATCTTATAATCCCGATCCTAAACCTCCTTACACCCTTAACCTGCAACATTGGTTGCAGCCACTCAACATCCGTCATTTTGAAGCCCTCATCACCAACCCTGCCCAACTCCAGCGTAACCGTCAACTCAACCAATCGCGGAAGTTGGGCAATCAGCTGCTAGCTCGGTAAGCGGCTGTGGCCCCAACCAGCGCTAGAGTGGCGGATATCTAGACTTCTAAGAATCTGCCATTGGCGGGAGAGAATACAATAGCCGTGGAAATAGATCAAGACGCGAGGATTTGTGAAGGCGAAGGTGTTGGTGCTGTACAAAAGGTCGATGGCTTCGGAATAGAGTTGGTGGCAGGCGAGGAGCAGACTCAATGGGTAGGGTTTCAGGTACCAGGGTGTTGTTGGATCCGTGCTGCGGTTTGTGGTGATGCGGTTGCCTTTTTGGATGAGATGGAAGGAGTGATTGCTTGTTATGTGTTGCCAGGTCCTGGATGCGGGTCTCTGCTGGTAATTTCATTGATAGTGACTTCTCTTGAGTGTGACGTTTGAGTCTAAAACTACTAATATTGGCATTGTGTCGTAGGTAGGGCAGAGCAACGGGGTAGAAAGGCTGTGGTGCTGACCGAAAGGTGGGGTCGAGTGGCTGTCGCCGTTGGCGGCGAGGTTTGGGACATGAGGAGGCGAAGGCGATGAGATTTGTGATCGACTCCGGTATGAGTAAGCTGGCTACCCAAATTTTGTATTTGGGTAGCCGGGGGTAAAGACGGGGGATATTGACCATGTTGATTGCGGTTTGGGATGGCACTTATCGATTGAGGGATCTCAATGGGTATAGAGATGTTGCCTTATAAGTGGTTGAATGCGATTTTTGCTTCCTTGGGCTTAGGACAGATACCCATCCAGTGGATCCTTCTACTAGCCTGATGCAGTATGATCCGTACAAAGTACGAGACGAGTTGCCTTGATCTTGAGCAAAGTAATCGAGTCACTGTTGCATCGACTCGTATGCCCCTCCACATTCAGATCGACCACCTCACCCACTTGGACTCCATTATCATTTCGCCTGAGCACCTCAGCCAGACCGTCACGGAATGTGTGAATCTCTTATACATCACATGCATGCCATCTCACAACGCACTTGACCTCAAGTTTGAAATACCTCACCCCCTTCACTCGCAGCATTGGGTGCACCCAATGCTCGGCAGTGGCCAGATATTGTCCGATCCCTGCCACTGCCAACTCACAAGCGGGTAAAAGTCAGAACCATTCTCTCCAATGAGCAGGGTTGTTTCTGGTGCAAGAGACAGAACTCCGAGCAAAAAAACTGAACACATGACTCTCGTGCACTAATAACAAGTCCATCACTGTCCGCTCAGGAACAGAACAAATCGCGAGAGAAATACATCTAATTCGCAATTCTCGCGCCTGCATTTCCAAAGCAATAATGTCCCAGCATCGCTCCCACATGCCCATTTCAATTTCGCCGCCTAAGAAAGGTTTTTCTCGCAGATCTGCGCCTGTCAGCTAGGTTTGGGCCTTTTGACGAAACAATTCACACTTTCATATGCGCAACATGTCAACGAGAAACGCAATAACACCTAGTTACCAAGAATGCGCTCAGAATGAAAACAACATACAACCGTTCCCCACCCGCGTACCCACACAACCAAACCCGACATCCAGCTTCCCGATTGCCTGCAAGCGCCGATGTGGGATAAAACGGTCGTAAAAGTCGAGCAGGATTTGCGGATCATTGACAACGAAAGTATTGCTCCCACAAAGTATCTCCACCCCCTCCACATACACCGGCCTACACGTCGTGAGGAGATCAAGTGGATTCGGTCTCGTGTACCAGGGCACTGGTTCCTGAGTACCATCTAGCAGCAGCCGTTTTTCGCTGGGTAGGTAGATGGGCTTGAAGGTACGCCCGGCGACTGTGTAGAGGATTTATGAAAGTAGTTCGGATGGTAGGCGGAGTGGTGGCGATGACGGTTGGGTGTGCGAGAGAGGGCTGGTTGATGGACATGGTTTTATCGATGGTTTTGATACTGGGATGGTAGGGTTATTGTATTTTTTCAACTGCGGGATGGAGGTCGGGGCGCGGTGGGAGTGGCTTCTTGGACAGCGGCGGCGGGGTAGGAGGTATGGGAGGAGGAAAGATTGGATGGGCGCTGAGAGAAGTAGGCAGACGGTGGAGAAATCGTTGGGCATTGGTTGAAGCGAGTATTGGATGATGGATGTGGGTTGCGGAGTTATATCAGTGTTGGCTGGTGATGTTGCCCGAGGATCATCTGGCTTGAAGATGTAAAAGCTGCACTCTTGATGGGGGGGTTTTGCATCATTCGATAGGTTTAATATCTTTGAGATTGGTTGCTCAGAATTATCAGATTGCAAGCATCGATAAGATAATTGAAAGTGTAAGTGATGCTTTGATCTAAGAAGTTTGTCGCTATGTTCATTCATCATCACCTCATCTCCATCCTCATTTCCCTGCGCTCATCGAGAAAGAAAAGCATCATGAAAGGAAGGCATGCACAATCATAAATCATAAAAAAATCTCATCGTCTGCGTCTTCGCCTACGCCTATCCCCATCACTATTATCATCGCTATCACCACCTAAGCTAAAACTCTGAAGCGCTTTCGTAATCGATCCTCGTCCACTGAGTAAATCTTGAATCCCTTTTGCCAGTGGGTCCTCGTTGGTTTCTGGTATACGTCTGCCTCGCTCGTCAAAGCGTTTGGGAAGATCGACGGTTGAGTCAGATTCAGCTGGAGAAGGCGTTCGAGAATCACTAGGAGCATGACGGTGACGACGATAACGGCGGTCATCCTGAGGAGAATCCTTGTCATCGCTGTCATCGCTGTCATCGCGAGTTCCCTTGGTACGAGATGATCGATCTCGCGAAGAAGAACCATTCTCGCTATGGTAGCCGTCATGGTGCCTGGATGTTCCTGCACGCTCGCGTCGCTTTCGGATTGCTGCTGGCGACGGGGGGTCCGAAGAAGTAGGAGTCGAGTCGAAATGTACAGATTTTCCTGCTGGTGGTTGCGAAGAAGCTCGTTGTTGGCCTGATGGGGACTGGGCGCGTGGCGTGTTTACACCTGCGATTAGATTTGGTTAGCGACCTCTCTTCTGAAATGAGATATGAGATGTCTCATGATGAGCACCCACCCTCCCCTGACGCGTGATTGGGATCAAAATAGAAAGGTATGCCATTGGGATCATACAAAGCAACTTCGTTGTTGGCATTGTTGGCAGTGGTGTAAAAAGTCTCAGTGTTCTCAGGAATGTTGTGAAACGGCTCAGCACTCACATTTTCATCTGCCCTCCTAGGCTCCCTGGGCTGCTGCGGCGCAAAGCCGGCCGCTCCCGGGGGTGGAGAGTACGCATTAGGCACTGGAGGTGTGTATCCTCCTTGAGGAGGATAGCCATACTCCGGGTGGCCTTGTGGTTGACCAAATGCGGGCGGAGCACCAGGTGGACCTTGATACTCGCCATAGGGCGTAATGGGTGGCGGAGAGTAGGAAGGCCCTTGCTGTCCATCCTGGACGAATCCAGCTGGAGGTGGGCTCTGTGGCGAGTATGGCTGCTGGCCATAAGGATCTTGTCCGTAGGAGGCTTGCTCCGCCTGTTCACGGCCTAGATAATAATTAGTACGAAGATGAATTTTGGTTCTCAAGCTCAACTCACGTTTGCGCTCTCGCTTCTCTTCTTTCCTCCTCTGCTTTCTCTTCTCATGCTCCGTAGCAGCTATGGCACCTACTCCCGCAGCAGCGGCTGCGCTACCGAGTTGCTTGCTATGGCTACGGCTTCGGCTGTGGCTCTCATCCTTTCTACGGCGATGACGTCTACGTCGTCGAGCTGCACTATCGGAGCCGGAAGAGCTCTCACCACGTCTTCTCTCCCTCTGTTGCTGGTTTTGTTGACCATACATAGCACCGGCGGCAGCGGCAGCTGGGACCATAGCATCCTGGTGAGGAGGGTAGTATCCTTGCTGACTGGCAGGACGGCCATAATCGGGAATACCTTGTTGGTTGTAGATGGGTTCTGCTCCATACTCTATGCCTGGCAACATACCCGCGGGGCCCTCTGCAGGCATGTCGCGGTCCCCTCCCTCGTATGGCTGAGACTGGGACCTCGATCTTGATCGACGCTCTCGTCGAGCAGCACGCTCCTCACGTCTAGACTCTTTCTCTTTCTTGCCTGCTTGGTTCCTTTCGTACAGGCCTGCGATGGCCGCAGAGCCCAAGCCAGCGGCAGCAATTGGGATACCCTGGCGAACCCTACTCTTCGAACGTTTTCGATCACCACCTCTAGACTTGCTTCGCGCTCGGTCAACGAGGGCGGCCACCGCAGCTCCGGCGGCACCAGCTTGCGCGATCTTCTTATTCCTATGTTTGGGGTCGCGAGCATCACTCTCGACGGAGTCAGCTTCACCACCCGCCGAGTGCGTTCGATGCCTGGAACGGCTACGTCGGTCTTCCTGGGCGGCGTTCTTCTTGCGCTGGTTGTTAGCGTAGCCAACAGCAGCAGCGACAGCGGCAGCTCCGAGACCCAATCCTGCAAGCTGTCTGACTCGAGACTTGGACCGGCTGCGGCTTCGAGACTTTTCTTTGCGATGCCTACGGCGACCACCTTCGCGGTCGCGATCACGATCACGAGACCCTCCACGCTCGCGGGACCCGCGGCGGCTCCTGCTCTTCTCACGATAGGCGCTTCTAGCTCGTGTGACAGCCTCTGCGCCAACCGCACCCAAAGCTGCAGCACCAAGATCTTTCCCAACTCGGCTACGGCGGCTACCGTCCTCGCCACCTTGTTTCCTGCTATGATGGCGTAGTAGCTCGGCAGCCCCGATACCAGCGATAGCGCCTTCTGCTAGATGGCGTCGGTGACGCGGTTCCTCGTCATTATCGTAATCTCGGGTCTCCTTCCTGATATATTCGTAGCTGGAGTCGCTGTCATAGTGATTATCACGACGACGCCCTCCAACATTGGAGATAGAATCGCCAGGACTGACGTCTCTCTCGCGACGAGAAAAGTGATCGTCATCACGATCCGGGCCACGGGAGACTTCACGGACCCTTCGCTCGTAGTAGTAGTCTTCCTCCTCATCCTCTTCTTCTCTTGGCTTCGGACGTCTGGCCAGTTGGCGGTCTGTTCCGACTTCAGAACGGGCTTCAGAGCGGTGACCGATTTCAGAGCGTTGAACTTCAGAGCGCTGGATCATTTCGAATTTCTCTTCTCTTGGCGGAGGGGAGACAACGATAGGCGCACGTTCTTGAATGATGATTTGTTGAGGCTCTTGGCGAATGATGATAGGCTGAGGAGGCTCAGGTCGAGGGTAGTAGTCCACAGTTCTTGTGTAACGTTCGAGGTCATCGCGGCGTTCAAAACCATCTGGGCGCTCATATCGAATTTCACGTTCATAGCGAGGCTCGGGCTCGCGTTCTATCACACGGATATCACGTTCATAGCGTGGTGGTTCAGGCTCACGCTCTCGTTCCATCACACGGATCTCTCGACGCTCCACCACCGGAGCGGGCTCTGGGGTACGATCGCGGCGTATCATGATGCGATCTTCCTCATAGCGAGAACCACCACCTCCTCCCCCTCGCTCCGAGCGGCCACCGCCGCCAGCGACTACAGTAGTGCGTCTATCTTCTTCTTCTTCACGGGGACGAGGGATTGCATAGGTTGTGCGAGTAACGCGGGGTGGTTCTGCTCGAAGGTACTGCGACGACCTATCATCGTATTCTCGCTCGCGGGTGTCGCGCTCAGTTCGAACTCGATACTCCGTTCTGTCTCCTCCGACTCGTGACATCTTGAGGGTTGTGAAATTGACAGAAGGCCAGGTGCTGGTGTGTAGGATGGGAGGCCAGCCTCTTGTAAAAGATGAGGCTGGGTATGATGTTGCCTGGCTTGAGCGCTTATCGCTAGCCTTGCTCAGGATAACGGCTGTGTTCAACGTCAGATGACGGCAATGGCAAACAGTCGCAACGGCGGAGTGGGTGTAACGTCTGTACAGCTGTCATTCAAGCACTAAAGTTTCTGATTGAGAGGTGATGCGATGTAGGCAGAAAGTACGGCTTGAAAAAAAGATGAGAGATGCGGAAGTTGCATGCAGGTGTGAAGTGGCAGGCGAGGGGCAAAAAATTGGGTTTAGTCCTAGGGCTGAAAAGGCTAGTACCTTAGCTATGACTTCTCGAACCGTTTATCAGAGAAGAATGAGATATCAGCTCATACTTTAGGTAACATGGTCTCTAGAATTGAAGTGGCTATTTCAATTAAGCCTCGTGCAACGTAGCCCAATCTTCTTTATAGGTCGAGCCACGTGCATCTGTTCTTGCCCACAACAATCTGCCTCTCGAACTTATTTCCTCCCAGATCATTCGCCCTTGAATTCATCTACATGTCCACCTAAATATTCCGTCGGTGAGCAGCTGGGAATAGGGTCTCCGTCGCCCCTATTACTTTGGGCTGCACGGTGAGGGCGTTGTACGCTTCATGCGCGTTGGAAAGACGTAGCATAGCGGAGAATCTTCCCCCATGTCAAGGTGAATTTTGCACAGGCTGTTGCTTCGTCCAAGGAACCTTGCGGCTTCTCTTGCATAGTGGCCTGCACACCGATAGGTGACGAATGAGAACCCAACAGCGCTCGAGGCTGGCTCTCGTGAATCTTGGCTCTGGGGTGAACAAATTTTCAATGTACAAGGACCTTAGCACATCCCGACGTGCTGATCCGAGACTGACAAGGAAGCCATGCAGATCTTTTACGCACGTAAGTCGAAAAGAGTTGCTGGCATAGAAATTATAGTATGCCTCCCGGTTCATCTGGCGACAAGCTCTCAGTATAGCCATGTTTGGCATTTTGGGTGCCTCGGAAACAGACAGCTTGTCAAGCTGATCGACCCCTTCGATGTCGTCGGAGGAGCCGGTATCAGTAGATCCCGGTTCGATGCACGTAGCGTGATTGGTGATGGTGACTGTAAGACGTATTGATAAATAATCTCTCGAATTTCAGCAGGAGTGGAAAGGCTGTGGTTTCTGACCCCAGAGACGAGCGCTCGTTCGGAAAAGATCGGGACCAAGCAGCTGATAGGCGCTTGGGTTCTGTTGAGTGGGAGCCATTGTTTGTTGATAGATGGGGAGTTTTGGAGCTCAGAAAGAAGGGGAGATGCGCAGAGATCAGGGCCTGTACAGTGAGTTATGACCACCTGGATGTGTCAAAGAGAGTCAGCAGATGTCCCATTACAACAGGAGTTGAGGCGGAGTGAGACGTCAATGTGAGGAAATCTGCTGGCCGAGATGTCATTCATGTGAATTGGTATCAGCTCAAATCAAAAGGGAGCGGGTCATTGCTGGTCCCTGTAATGACCATATTCAGCTTCTCTATGTACAACTCTTAAGCATTTATCTCAGATAGACATGCAGTAGATGGCAATTAACCACGCCAGCATCAATACGATATCACGGCTTTGTCCATTACAGCAGAAGGCAAGCATATAATAAATTATGTCTATTGTGTATCACAGGATCCACGTTTCTCTCGCCATCGCCCTCAATCCCTAATCGTATCGTGACCAGGATCCATCCTGAAGTCCACCTCAACGCGGTGTTGGCCCTTTCCGAAGAGATTGGCCCAGCCACCAATTTCCGTGCGCTGTAGAATGAGCGCATCAAGCCAGTCGTCAGTGTTCTCTGAATACGTGACGAGCCAATGAGATTGGTTCACGAAGTCGACCTGACTAATGTTGCACCCAGCGATGTCCCTCAGAAGGCGTACATGTGTCATTGCATCATACTCGGTTTCCAGATTGAAGCTGATCTTTAGCAAATTCTTGGAATCGTTGAGCAACCTGGCGGCTTCAGCCGCATCTGAACTCAGTCTATTAGTAGTCGACGATGCGTAGCTTTGGCGGTCCGATTCTTGTAGGCACCCGTCGGCGCACATCTTGTCGATCTCGTCATCGGTCCATATTCGTACGGGAGAGAGTACTATGTCGATGTGTAAGAATCTGATTTCTTGACGACCAGCGGGCCCAATTTGAACAAGAAAGCCACGCAACTCCCGCGCGGTCGCGAAGGAGAAGGCATTCCTGGCGTAGAAGATGTGGTTTGCTTCCCGACGTATCTGCCGACATACTTGTAGCATGGCGGTGCACGATGGCTTCTGACGTTCGGAGATGTCCAGTGTGGCAAGAAGGGTACCTCCAGAGGTTGCAGAGTCTTCCTCCTTGATTTTAGGTCCACCTCTTGCGATCACATGTGACGGCGGGACGATCAAGACGTAATCGTATATTAGATTTCTGATTTCCCCAGGAAGGTTGCCCAGTATACTCTGAGGAAACGGTTGTGGCTGCGAGAAATAGGCAGTCCAGCGACCTTGAATCCTTGCTCGGGTATGTACAGAGGAATTATTCGTGCGCCTATATCGTTGCTTTCCAAACGCACACGGGTGAGGCCATGACAGCGTGCGGGGGCCGACGAGCGGAGGCAGACTTGATTGATCCTCCTCCAGCAGCTGCTTGTGCAGCTGCTGACTATTCACTTGTTCCTCTTGGGGCTGTGCCCTCTCGAGCGACTCTTTCTCGAGTTCCGCATTAGGTCGCTCCTGGCCAAGACGTTGCTTTACAGGTCGTTTAGTCCGAATTTGAACTTTCTCAAGTTGCTCTCGTTCAGGTTGTGGCTTTTCACATTGCTCTTTCTCAAGTTGTTCCTTCTCAAGCCGCTTTCTCTCTATAACACCAACCCAGCGACGACCACCTATCCGGAAAGGGTTGGGTCCTAGCTCATCATTCATCCTCCTGGGTTGCCGATCTGAGGTCATGTTGTGAGTGTCAGGTGTCTATGTTTAGAGGTTGATGAGAAGAGAGAAAATAAGAAAATTTGAGAGTGCTGAATGTAAAAATGTCATATGTGATGTCGAATGTGTTCGACACTTTGAAACCAAAGTGTCGACCAATGAAGATAGTGTACGCGGTAATTTGTTGAGTGGCTCCAACAAAGAACCAAACTTATGGCATAGTCGTAGGGGACGTGTATGGGTGTCTGTCCACAATCGCAGTGCTGTGTAACGGGTTTTCCGAGCGTTAAAAAGTCATCTGGACGGGAAACTTCTACGCTAATATTGCCACCATGGTGAATAAATACTCGATCATCTGAGACTACGCTTTTCTCTTCACTCTTGAATGATAATGGAACAAGAAGAGGCGTTCAAGATTTCGCGCCGAAGCAGGAGTTCAGTCCTAGTCGTTGGCCCTGATGTTACGTCGGATCCGCTTGGTGAGTTACTTCCCAAGTGTGCTCAAATTTAGTCCATTCTCACGCGCGTCAAGAGCGAGACTCGCAACAAACCTTACGGTTTGAAGATGGTGTTTACCCTTGTTGAAAAGCTGTAGATTCTACGAAGTCTATGTACAAATTGAGTCACCGAGTCTAATTTGAGGCTTCAAAGAAACAGCTTTGAATTCACGATCTAGAGAGGGAAAACTTAGCAGGAACGCGAGGGAGAAAGCACAGCAGTTTATGTAAATGACAGAAAGTTGCCAAGGCGCTAGCGTAAAGTAAGTGGCTCCACCAGTACCTGACAAAACTCATGAGCGGTCTATTCGCGCTTTGGGAGGGGGAGCCTAGTCTCGATTTGGTTAGACCCTTCATGGATCTTGTCAGCCTGTGCTCCAACACAACGAACATCGTGGCCTCGCAAGAAATAAGAAATTTCTTTATCTTCAAGATTTACGGTAATTTACGCTACGATGAAGTTGTGAAGAATAGGGATAACTATACTTTCTCAACCAAGCCTATAATCGTAGAAGCCTTCGTTACTGACTTAGGGAGGTCAGAAATAGGAGGTTTCAAAAACTCCAGATGGGATGTTGGATCCAAACAAACTGCCCCCCTAGAGTAGGTATAGCGGTCCTGTGCTAGCCAACAGGATATAACTTAGCCCTTATCTAGCGTGTCACAGCAAGCAAAAACACACCTCCGCGCCTATCATCTTGATAAGCTTCTTCTGCATATTTGTGTTCCCGGTGTTCTTTTCCTTAAGTAACTGTGTCAGACTTCCGTAGAACTCGTCATGCCTGCCTTTGTCGGCCAAAACTTTGGCACTGCGGCGACGACCGTTCACGATGGCGAGGACACCGATATTGATGATTTGCGGGTGAATCACAATTATGGTCTCATTGAGCGACATGGCCCTCGGACCACGGGCAGAAGCAGTGAAAGATCAAAGCAGCGACGCAAATTTATTTCCGTCCCTCGAGCGGATTTTGGTGCTATCAAATCATGGCTTCAAACACGCGAGCATGATCATCCTCATTGCTCTGGAGGTGAGTACGGATCACATACGTGAACTCAATACGGCTTGTAGATGTTCAGGATAAACGTATTGTGGAATTTTGTCCAATCTCTCGTTGTTGTGCCTTAGTCATGTGTAGGGAAAATGGCCGCATCTCCACTATTCTACGGCCAATGAGAATAGTCTCAAACAAGAAGGGGGCCTGGCCCGAGTGTAATTACTACAGACTATCGAGGATGCCACGACCCTTGTGTCGAAGCTGGGTGAGAGCTACCTATGGATAGATGCACTATGCATCTTACAGGATCCCGATTATACCAAGGTACAAAAACAGCGCGTGTCTTACATATACCCGAACTCCATTGTGACTGTCATCGCTGGCGTGGGAGATAGTGTAGAGGCTAACTTATCGAGACTTAGTAGTCCCGCGAACGGCGCCGAAGGCGTGAACGAATTAGCTTATGATTTGGAGAGAATCGGATTAGAGGCTGAGAATTTATCAGGTACGGACTCCTCAGTACCGACCGGATCATAAGACTCGTTAGAGAAACATCTGTGGATTTCTCGATCGTGGAAACTCCAGGAATAATCCTTAGCAAGCGGCTCTTGATCGTGCTGAGAAAGAGGGTTATACTCGCGTGCGAGCACGCCCTGTTCTCCGAAGGCGAAGAGGCGATTCTACCTATTGAACATCCACGCTTTGATTTTCTTTTAGTAGAAATTGGAGAGACGCACCAGCCTTAATGTCTACGAGAATTGTGTCTACATTTACTCTCGTATGGCTTTGACACACCCCACAGATATACTACGTACCTTTGATGGAATCTTATCTCGACTTCTCTACTACCTCCATTCGGCCTTCGTCTTTGGCTTGCCTGAAACAGAGCTCGAGAGCGCTTTGGCATGGAGGGGTGGAGACGGCCACGAAGACTCGACTGAGTCGAGAGCACTATTATGACGACGGACAGACCCCACAAAAGGTGGGAACTTTTGCCCGAGCTGGAGTTGGGCCGGGTGGGTAGGTGGAGTTCACTACGACTACGCCATCTGGCCTCCGAAAGGCTGCTAAGCATGGCAGGTGTTACCAGACCCTCCAAAATTCATTGGCAGTGCAACTTGGCGTGGTGTAACTTCTGCGGGTGCCGATTGGCAGTGGCAGCGAGGTATTCTGGATATCATACGCACCCTACCAAGCCCGATGTGAAATTCGCTCATCCCACCGAGGTCGAAAACAAGCGCCTGGAGGTTACGCTTCTACCTTTAGGTGTCCAGGTCTTACGTTTTGGTGCCGTCTGTGTATATCTTCAGAGGGTAGTCATTAGTGGCCTGCGCCGATCTCTACGGGATCAGCCTTGTATGCATGGTTGTCCAATCGTGGATGTTGAGGACTTTTTGGGACGAATTGTGGATATGGATGTACTGCCTTCGAGCTCAGTGCTCTCGAACTCAGGAGAGAGTGGTGGACTGCCATTTGTGCTGAAGCCACTGGGATGCAGCTCCGAGGATCACCCTCATCACCTATCAATGATAGCCTTATCCCGCTTTACTGGATCAGTGTCTACCCAGGAAGCCCCACACTACAAACACACGACCTTCATCTGATCCAGGACTGTCGCTTAGTCGAGTCAATCAATTCAGTTGGCTTGTCGTGGGACAGTGTCAAATTCGGGGGCGATAACAATCACCTATGGACTTATGACCCTCGTCGTTACCAACCGAACAAGTACTATCCATTTCCTAAATTCTTTGCTGGTTGAGTGAAAAGATTGCGTTGCTTTTCGGATGGGGATTGATCGGATGCATGTGGATGCTTTTCAACGTGCAACGCCACACGAGCGGTCAACCTCACTTGGATAAATCTCGCGGCTTCCAGCCTCGTCACCTCATCAACCGTCATGGCTGAAACATTCATGATATGTCTATTTGCGAACTATTCGAAGCAATGTCACCCGGGAGGGCCACCAAAGGGCTATTGCCCTGTATTACGCTCGTGGAAGTCTCGAAAGTCTTGGTCTGCATCAGATTCGCCCAAGTCTCCCCTGAGGAATTCTGGGCACTGCTTTCTGACCAAACAACGGGCAGAGAAGGGCTTCGCAGGAGGCCTCCAATTGGCTGAGTCAGATCCGGATACTCATCCGACAACTCGAGGAATATGTTTTGCCGAAGGCCTGCGAGATGACCATGAGCTCTTGTTCTGGCACTCAAACAAGGAGGTAGTACTGACCAAGACGCGTGGCTTTGCCACCTTTCTTATTTGCGCGAACACACATAGTGGAGACTGCCATGATTCCTCCCCATATATCATACCAAGACACTGTGGTTGACTTGCCTGCAATGTCAATCTTTACCATGCATCTCGCATCGGCTTTTCGAGATTCAGCTTAAGGTTGAAGACAAAACTAGGATAAGATAATGACCTACTCGCTTTATAGATAATTGGCAGGGTTACTTGAACTCGTGGATCACCCCGTCTCCCAAAGACTTTTCGATCGTGACTTGCGTCCATGTCTGCCCAGATGTTGATGCACGATTCCCACGGCGGACCCGGAGTTAGGCTTCGATCGCACCGTACATTCGGTGAATACTTTGCGATGGCTACGTTTACGTTGTTGTCGCCACCTTTAGTAAACGTCAGCTAGATCTATCCTAATAGACGTGCCGCGTTCTCGATATCCAGAGAAACATTTCTGCTCTGAAGAGGCAGAACGCACCTATATCGCCTGCTATACCACCAACCCCCTTCTCGATAACGCATGTTTGCAGCAAAGTATACGCGGCCTGCCCAACTTCCGTCGCACTCGCATGCCCAGAAGGGACATCCTTCTTCAGCACTGGCTGCACGAAGCAGAGTCCGTCATCTGCGACTTCTCATTCAGATCCTTCACCTTTCATATGCCAGATCCGGTCGCGCGTGCTACTCGAGATTGAACGGGATTACTTACCACTTAGTATCCTCCAGGGCAGGGGTATGCCACTTTGTAGTCCACTATGCCGCAGGGCGAAAGTGGTCTGTTTCTCATCTTTGCTCAAATAGCCGAAGACGTTTGTGCAGCTTCGGACGTTCAAATTGCGGCCGTAGTAGTCTGCGTCGCATTGTACTTTCAGAACCCGTTCGGATAGTGATCTGTTGCTGTTTTGCTGAGTTGTAAGATTTAGTGGCATTGAAAAATCCGTGGATGGTAAAGGTACATCTATAAATCTCCCAGAACTCTGTAATGGTGGCAGAGCAGTTGAAGACACGGTGAAGCTTGGGAGGATAGAGCTGATGATCATTACAATCGCTAACATGACGAGGAGCTCGCACTCTTCACGATCACGCGACGAGTGCTCTCGAGTGTGTTTGGGATACCGTGCAACAGCTTTCCTGAGTAGGAGAGCGTAAATAACGCTTGATACACAATGCACCGCCCACGTGAAAAGTCCGACGTTGCGCCTACAGCCGACCATATATCCTACATGCGCCGTCTTGATGTCACAGTCTATTGTTTGAAGAGTGAAAGATTGATAGGCGCATCAATCGATGCGCGAAACGCGTCAAGACTCTAGTTCTATGCGGAGGCAAGTGGCTTGGATTTGCAGACTGGAGTTCTAGCACATGGTACATTCGCAATGAATTGTCTGGGCAAGACCAAGGTAGTGACAATAAAGAGACTCATACTGATTGTCCATTTAAGTGATCAATTTCAGTAGTCAGAACAGCAAACTTCGAAATAATCAGGATCATTGGGAAAGTCGTGACCATTGATACGGTATCCAGCTGTTTGCGATTTCTTGTAGAATAATAGGCGGTCACTTTACATGGAAAGATCAAGAAGGATCAGTAGCGATAGGTATAGAAGTATTGGTGCCAGATGGCGCTTCATCTCGATGTAAAAACCTGTTCAATGTCGTTGTATCCATGCAACTGCCAAAGTCACTTTCAGAGAAACCAATTCGCCAATGCGCGAAAATGCCTTGGATAAGACTATCGTCTATGCCGAGGCGAAGGACTCTTGTACTCGCGTTAACAGCAATGGAGGGGGTATTTGTACCTCAGGCGTAAAAAATCAGCTGGATGACTAAGCAACCTTTCGTGAGGCGTGATTGGTTTGCATGCAGCCTTGCAAGGGTCCCACCATTTCGGGCGTGTTCCTTGCTTTTCGACACCTTCCGGCCGAGACGAATAGATCGGCACCAAAATCCCAACAAGTCACAGTGCGCCACGCTCCTCCAATGCGCGACCCCTTGGCATCAAAAAGAATACTACCAGTATTGACTGAGCCACAGCTCACAAGACCATGTATTCAGACCACTCATCCTCTTGACACCTGCACGCTCTACCACTACCATCAATAATACTACCTATTAGCATTGCCCGTGCAACCCCCCCCCCCATCCCCCCTCCCCCATGAGTGTCGCTAAGCGGGGAAGGACGGTCCGTCAGGCACCAATACGAGGAGTACGGAGTAGTGACGTCCCTTCCTTCCTTTGAACCTAGTCCATGGCACCTCTAGCAGAACAGGCCCAGCCTGACAAAGCCGAGGGCAAAGTCAATGGCGAGAATGGCCCTGAGTCGGGTGCAACGGGTATCCAGACTCAGACTCAGACTCAGACTCAGTCGTCATCTAATCCTCCAAACCTCAAACGTGCAAACACAACGCCTTCTCTTTCAACTACGGCCGTACCTCCCATCTCTGCCACCGCTTCTCCGCAAACCTCACGAGAAGGCTCGCCCATACGCCCTTCTCTGAACCCAACGAAGTCAGCTACACCTCGTACAACACGATCACGGAAGAATAGCCAAGACCTAAGCCCAGGACGACCCCCGAGTGCCCCCGGCTCAAACCTACCCTCCGTTCCATCTGCAGCCGCCATCCAAAGAGCCTTGTCGGTGACTGGTGCGTCATTCTTACCCGCACCCACAAAGTCCGACTCTCCAATCGAGGCTCCACGGCCTCAGAAGCCCAACAAAGCATCGACTGGCAATCCTCAGCAAGCCGGGTCACACGTACCTCGCATCACGTCTTCCCCACCATCGGCGTCCTCGGGATCCAACAAGTCTCTATTATCCACAGCCAGGAAAATCGATCAGTCTCATTCGACACCCACAACACCTACCATCGTCGTCGAACACCCAACCAGAAGCTCTACTTTCGGCAGCGACTATGACGTAGCGGAGGAGGATCAAGCACCCAAGTTAGGGATGCGGACACCAGCGCGAGGAACAAGTGGCTCGGGCCCTGCACTCGAGACTGTGCAGGAAAGCAGCCAGCCTGCCACACCTTCCATTGGCACGACACCGGCGCAAACAAGCAAGGGAGGTGAGCGTCCAGAGCGAATCGATGAGAATCCTATGGAGGAGGCCTTCGGAAAGGAGACAAACTCAAGAACTGGAAGCGGGAATGAAAGTGCTGGCAATAAGAGTGGCGAAACCAAGGTGAAGGATGAGGGCAAGGACAAACGAAAGCCAACGACCGTTGCCAACAACGCCAAGCCGCCTATGATACAATCGAAGAAGTCATCCTCGCAGCTCCCTTTCACCAAAGGCAAGACAGCTAGTGAAGGATCGGTCAAGAACATGACCGTAGAAACGGAAACTGTCAGCTCGATACCACAAGTCGCCCTAGGAGGCGGTGCCGGCGAACGTAACGTCCTCGGCCGAACAGAAACTAGTGGGAGTATACGCTTAAAACCAAGCAACGAGACGATACGTCCGAAGAAGGATAAGAAGAAGGTGGTGCGGAAAGCGCCGTCTTTGAGCTCTGGCACTGGTGGGTTTCTATCTAAACGTTGTCATCATCATCATATTTATTCGCGACCGCTCTCCCCTGAGTTTCTCCTACATTCCTCTTCCATCTCTTCAGACTTTACTCGCGACTCCATGTGCGAGCATGAAGAGTCAAATTTTGCCTTGCTTCCCGGCAATAGCATGGACAAGCACGCGCATCCCGCAAGTGCTGAGACAAGCCCTGCAAAACCCCTCTTCGGACGCCCCAGGCGTGCAAGTACAATGCTGATACCGTTTCGCGGACGAACAGCCTCGTCGAAAGCGGACATTTTCGAAGCCAAAGTCGCAAGTGCAGTTGACCAGACAAATTCATCGGACTCTGAAGAGACTTTCGTATACGAGTCGAATCCCCCAGAGTCACATTCTGCCCGACCTCAACGTTTTCACTCCCGAACACCAAGTGCAACATCTACTGCAAGCCAGATGGATCCTTATACTGCAAAGAGCAGGCAAGATGCCCATCACAGTATTGTGGGTAAGAAGAGTATGAAATTCGCTAACAATTACACCTCTATTATTGGCTATGGGCACGAAGGCGATGGCACTGTTCGTGGTCCCAGCCACAATGGGCGTACTAATAGCGGCAATGCCTCGCATCATCACCACATTGGACGATATGGTCGTGGCGGCCATACTTCACTCTTCGACAGTGACTCGCCATTTCCCAATGCTACCAAATCATCGTGGTCCGCAACAAGCCATCTCAACCTGTCCCCTCGACAGGGTAGCCCCCGAAGTCCACACGCTATACATGTCACCAAAAGCCCTCGGAAAGCCGAGGAACTATTGTACGATCTTGAAGGCGAGGGCGCTGACGATGAACGGACTCCACTGATAGGCTCTATGCGCACTGGTCGCAATCGCCGTCGACCGATGCCTGGCAGCTTGAGACCAATGTACTCGGAAGACAGTGGCCACCGGCTCTGTACTCGCGTCACAGCGTTCACGACTCTGGGCAGCGTCCTCGCCCTTCTCATCGCGGCCATCGTGGCTATATGCATTCTCACCTCGAAAGCTCTCATCGACGTTCACATCGCTCGCATCGAAAACGTCCTTGCCTCTGAGCAGGAGCTTATGCTTGATCTGCACGTCCACGCCATCAATCCGAACATTATCGCAGTCCAAATCAGCGACATGGATATCGACATCTTTACTAAGAGCAAGCATGTGGGCAACAGTGAGCTGTGTCGACGTGGTCTCCCATACATCAGACGTCAGGAAGATCGTGCCGTGTCCGACCATGTCGAGACTAATTCCCGCAATCCTCCCCACTACACGGATCCCTCTGACATCGTCTCCCAACTCGACGGCATTGACGAAGGGAATGACCCAATCGACGGCGATGATCCCGCATCAGACTCACGCTTAATGAAAATCGGCAACATCCTTGAATTCGATTCTCCACTCATCTTCGACCCCTCACCCATCCGTCATCACATGCTAGGCAGCATTGGCCAGATCCGACTCGACAAGCCAGGCAATATGACTGATGAAAATCGCAATCAACGCTGGGAACACGTCATTGAGCATGATTTCGAGCTCATCGTGCGCGGCACCATGAAATACAGTTCCCCGATCAGCTCTAAGGTTTACAGTACCCGCGTTGCAGGGAGGACTGTCGTGCATCCGAGCGATGGTCTTGACGATAAAGGGAATATGAGGCTGTCGAAATCGAAGTGGCCGTTCGAGCCGGGGAGTAATGTACTACTGGAACGGCCTAGAAAGGGATTTGGAATCAAGGTCAGGTTAAGAGCATAGAATTCGGCCGTGGCGTTCCTTCACATGACATCGACGAATTTCTTATGTCTGTTTTAGCGTCATTGCATCTGGCGGTGCATTGACTGGCGTGGAAGAAAGGACAAGCGGTCACCCGCCTTATCGGTATACCCCAGATGGAGAATATCTGTGTGCAATGAACACATTTATGAGTTGGAGTGGTATTTAAATAGCCAGAAGTCATGAATCAACAACGCTTCTTGACCGGTCTGCGCTTAACCACTTGACCCGCCTAATCTAAATAAGAGCAAGAACGAAAGGAAATCCACTGTACCTTACTATCGACCAAATCGTGATCTGCGCTGCTCTCACGGCTACTTTTCACTTTGCGGTCTCCTGAGTAGATGAATATCCTTGCGTCTCCATACCTATTCCATTACTCGCCTTTTGTTCTATCCACTATCCAATCCCCAAGCCAGACCTCGTATGCAGCCGTCATTCATGTTCCCCTCTACCATGTTGGCACCAAAAAAAGTATATCAGTATCGTTCCAGTATTCTCGTTGAGGCGGGTGCGGTACAATAGTAGTATGAAGACAGGTTATTATTATCACCATAAACGAATGAAACGTTTTACATTATCTTTTGAACACGGAGCTGTCGGGTAATGGCATCGCGGTACTCGAACGGCTGATTCCTTATAGATATATATATATGGATGGGCTAAGTGTTTGGGTTTTGAATATCTTATATACGAGAAGATTTACGGGACTGCTGGCGTGGTGTATGTTAGGAGGCCTACGTCCCCCCCCGCGACCCGCTGGAGTCGTCGTGTTGACTTGTATTTTACAGAGACTTTCTGCGGGATTATTTGCTGATGATTTTTCTGGCGGTTTTTTTGGGATGGAGAATTTATTATCCGATGGACGAATTGATGTTGTCGTTTTCGCTGAAAGGGGGGATTCGGTATGGATTTTGTAGTTTTTTTGTAGGAATTGGGTTAGTTATATCGAGTCTGTTGCTGAGATGGCGTGTTGAGCTTTCTGGAAAGGCTGGAAGTGGTGGGGGTATGCTGTGACTGTGTCATGTGGACTGGGACTGGGACTGCTGCGGTATTATGTGGCGGGTTGAGTCTGGTGGTTTGGGATTTGGCTTTACTGTGTGGTTTGAGCGGACTTTGGTGGATGCGGAGGGGGAGGTGGAGGCTGGAGGGAGGGAGGAGAATGATGGAGGGAGGGAGGAGAATGATGGACTGTGGTGGGGAAAGACTTGAGGAGGAAGACGTTTTGATCGGTAGCGTGTGGAGAGGGAGCAGGCTATGGGAAGAGTAGGAAGAGTTACGAGGATTCGGAGGGTACGTACAAGGGGTCGATATTGTTGTTATGGCGCTGGCTTCGCTGTCCTCGCTCGATACTTACCATGATCTTCAAGAAGTGCAATTGTAATTCAAGGAAAATGGATTACCGCTTTAGCGAGTGAGCTGGGTGACAGGGGTGAGGTGTAGCCCCACTATACACGATTGATGGGCATCATTGGTGAACATTCAATAAACTAGGTAGTCAGAATAGTAACAATATCAGCTCGGGCATGCTCCCGCGCAACCTCCAACGGCGTCCGCCCATTCGAATCCAAAGCATCAACGTTCGCACCCCACCTTAACAGTAATTCAACTCTATCAACGTACCCGCCTTTAGCAGCGTAGTGCAATGCAGTGCCTAAGCCGAATAACGCGAATGTCGTATACTCTTCTTCGTTATGCTTCCACTTCACTGCATTCACGTCTGCTCCACCTCCCAGGAGAAACTTCAGCACCTCCAACCGCCCTTCTGCGGGGGACTCTGCCGCGCTTTGAAGAGCGTCGAAGTGAGATGCGCCATGAGCGTAGAAGAGCTTAAGAATGTGCAGTGGAGCATTTGCACAAGCTGATGAGACGGGGGTGCGCGCGTTTTGCGGAGCGCAGGCGTCTGGGGAGGCGCCTTGCGAGAGAAACCAGTGGACTAGGGGCTCGTTGGTGATGGCGTAGCTGAGGTGTTTGTGAGTATTTGTTACAAACCAGCCTTTGAGTAATACAAGAGACAGTGGGTCATTGGGCCCCAAAATGCTGGGACAGACGAACCAGAGAGGAGGGCACATATTCGGGGCCAGCGGAGCGTCAATGTCCCAGCCATGGTCGAAGAGAGCCTGGAAGATGTCGATGGAGCCAGTGTCTAATGCTTTGACTGTAACTGAAGGTTGGGGCTTGAGGCCACTGCTGAGCACGTATGAGACAATCTCAGCTCTGTTTTTGTCAATGGCTGTGTAGAGGACTAAGGCGAAGGGCCATAGATCTTGGTCGTAGGGTATGTTGGCAGGCTTAGGCCCATAAGATACATTGAAAGACTCTGAGCTAGGTTGAGTCGGCCATTGTGAGAGTATTGTAGTGACTGTGGTCAGATCACCTGTGCTAACCGCGCCTTCGAGTATTTGCGCTGTGTGTTGGTCCGTTGCGCTTAGATTCGGTGGTATGGTGTCCATTTTGGAGTGAAATCGAAGTGAGACCAAACCCCGTCAGCAGAGTAGAAGGCAAAGATGAACGGCGTCGGAATGGAAGCAAGAAAGATGGAGCAGCCACGAGGATAGGAGCCTGATCTGTATGTAGCACGGTGGGGGTCGGATTGAGAAAGTAAAAATGAAATAATCCACAATCCTTCTATGTCTCCAGCGCGAAGGGAGCCCATCTGAGACTAAGCCTCCGGAAGGCTCCGCCATTGTGCCAGCTGTTAGTCGCGCAGCTACATATGGCTATGCCATAAGGTCAGTATAGCGTGGGGTGCAATGGCAGCTGCGGTGTTTCCCCAAGGTACAATAGAATTGAATGTTGAAGTAATCCTGGCAAAAGAATTGAAAACCAAGGTTAATAATCCCAATCGCAGCGAAAAGAACCTGAGGACTTTATCAAGTAGAAAGGCTGGCACTCCTGTGGGACACATTATCCGGTGGGACAGCCTTACAAGGCTGAGTATCGATCCCGGGGCCTAACCCTACTTTTAGCCAAGATTGCTACTAGTGTTAGGGCTAGACCCCAAGATCAGTACTCAGCCCTATAAAGCTAGGGTGGCACTACAGAGACCGTTTGCTGGGTTTCAATACATATCATATTGGGTTCGATTCCTAATGGCGCTGGTTCAATGGTGTTGCGGTTTTGTTTGTATTCTTTGGGTGTAGCTATCCCACAGAAGAATATGTCTTCTACGTAGGACACGACTCAACCGAGTAATTCGTTCAACTTAGCCCTCGTGAAAGCTCAAGGAGGTTTCATATCATACGCCCCAACATGGCTTCGACCATGGCGTTGACGCTCGGCCTCTGACAGGTAATCAGATGCCACCATCATGGTCGAGAAAGAGAACCCGGCATTACTGCAGGCCCTGGGATCGCAATAATTCACCTTTCCGTTGCCTCCCAAGCTCTTGAGACTGCACTGCCCATTTTATAGACTCTACGAGAGCCCACATATCCGACTTTGTCATGTCAAGGTCATGTTTGAGTCATGTTTGAGCGATGGCAGGATGGAACAAATCCTGGAGTCGCAGCACTCCTCCTTGTTGACTGCCTTGCCCTTGATACGGCACAGTCTGTCAGTCGTTTGCTCTATGGTAGACAACTATCAATATAAAATTGTGTCTGCAATCGCAAGAGGTTCAGAATAATAAAGACTATACGAATCGAATCTCAAGTCTCCCATATAACATCATCCTACAAAATGTTTTGCTCCCAACAAATTCTCTTTTCCTTATTCATTACGCACCTGTTACCATATTCATCGGCAAGCGCTATTTCCCAAGAACCGGAAGGCGATTCCGCCGCTGGTCCAGGGCTTCGTGATCCATCGACTTCGGACATTCCGCAACTGGGTCGTCGAGATGAAGATTTCGCCGACTGGCTCAACTCTCAGGCTCACGATACAAGCCCTGTCGACTCTCACAAATTCAGACGGAGTCTAGCAATTATCGATCTTGCGGCCAACCCAGCGGTCGATGGGCCTCAAGCTGCTGATGGCCCGGCACTGTCCTCACGGGACGTTGAAGCCAATTCTGCGCCTGATGCAGTACCCGACGTGGAGCGAAGTCCACATCTCACCGAAATTTGAGACTATAGACGCACAACTGGCCGATATGCTGCGCCTCTACAATGACTTTAAGCGACCTCGAGCACACGCTTATGCATATTACTTCCCCCCACCGAACAATGATGCAATTAAATTGGTGCCTTTTCAGGATTATATCAACCACTTTATCCAGAATTCGATGAAATTGGGAGCCAGTGTCACGCCGTACGTAGCGGATCCAGATGAATCCGACGGTCGCGTAGGAACGGTCGTTGTGGAAAAGATAGCCGGAGTAATCGCGTTGTATTTGAACGATGAATAGATCAACTAGGCGCATAGCCAGCAGACAATCTCATGGCGTCTAATGGAGATATGCGGACGAATGCGAAACCGTATGGACTTAAGATAGCAGATCGGCAAAGAATAACACGTTATTGATGATAGTGAATGTCGTATAGTTGTTGGAAATATTTTGCGGCCCCTGTAGTTGTAAAGTACGTACTCTTTTAGAGTACGCGAAACATTGTAATTGACTGCAGCGGCTACGAAAAATACTTGAATAGTCTTCTGTTTACCTAAACATAGTAGCACTTGGATCGCGTCTTTTCGCTCCGACCATGTCAAGATATGCGCAAGCCGCTGTTACCATTGATGGACAGACGGTTCAATCAACGAGTCAACCATTGTAGTACATTCCTGCACATTCCTAGATTGCTGGTGCAAGCCCACGATTTGGCACGTGCAAACTCAGCTGCTTCATTACTAGCAAGATGTCAGTTTCGTTCAGATCCGCTCATGAGAGCCTCAAAGAGGTTGTAAGGTCTGGATCTCTGAGTTCTCAGATTGCCTTACTGTCCATTATGACTTGATAAATCAGTGGCGCCTCAAGGGCCCGCTCGTTTGATAATTACCTAAAGACCTCGCTCTAGGGAGATCGAAACAACCCATCCTGCGAGAATCATCAGATAAACTGACGACCAATAGTGTCCTAGCTCGGGAAGCCCTGGGGGCGCGCACTGGGGGGCGCACCGCACAGTTCGGATATAGCCGTAGATACCGAGGTCCTTAGATTTATATGAGGATTACATACAAATCTAAGTACCCCCGCATCAGCCATATTACAGTTACTACTTTGAACGCCAGCGCAGTATATCGTTCTTATATATATAGCTATCGCTTATCCACCCTATTTATGCCTCCTACACGTCGCTGTCACTCTTCTACCCCATTATTCCGCGCTATACGATTAACTGTATTAACTTAAGAACGCCGTATTGATAATTCGCTACTTCTGCGACTTCCGCTCGTCTATATTTATAGCGGCGATAAGGTTATTCTTAGATCGCTTCCTTGTAGGGGTAAAAGGCTTAGCCTTACCCTCCGCCTTTAGTATAGGACCCTTTACTTTTATCCGGCGAGGCTACGACTCGCCCTTAACTTACTTTTATACCTGAGTAGGCTTAGGTTATCGCCGCCTAAATACTAGCGGGGCGGAAGAGGTAGGAGGGTTTTCTTAATTACTAAGGACGGGTTTATATAACCATATCTACTTCTTAGGCTAGCGGCGGCCCGGCTTTAGCTAAGGGGGCGGAGGTAAGGGCGGAAAATTTATATATATACGGTTCAAAAGGCGGTCAGTAATTAACCTAATACGGGGGTACTTAAATTTGTATGTAATCCTCATATAAATCTAAGGACCTCGGTATCTACGGCTATATCCGAACTGTGCGGTGCGCCCCCTAGTGCGCGCCCCCAGGGCTTCCCGGTCCTAGCTAATCACGCTCTAGACCAAACTTGTAGAAAACATCGCTCGATCCACAATGATCTGTTGGAAAGACTCGCGTTGTTTATCTACTACTTCTCCTCTCTAAATACTGGCTCTTGGACCCTGACGCTCACCCATAGAATCTTAACACTCAACCAGACTTAGCGGTTATTTCCAGATAATGAAGCTGCTCTAGCGCGCGTGGTATCGGCGCTAATCTAACTTTACTATTCAAATCTACTCTTCATATTTACTTTCTAACTTCACTCCCTACGATTACTCTTCAAGTCCAAATTCACTTTCCTCTAAATTCACCCTTCTCTAATTCTACCCTTCCTAAACTCATAATCTACTAACTTTACTACCCGTCCCCAAGTTATTCACCCCTCGCTCTATAAAATCAACTCACTAAGTTAAAATATACGCGCTGATTTATCTAGGTACGGATTATAAAGTACCTAGGGCTTAGACTAAGAATAATCACTTCAAGATAATTTCAACATACAAATTTTATTTCCAATCTCAAATGTAGGCGCTAGCCCTCGCTTAATCTGACACCGCAGGTCTTGGAATAAATACACGAGTCATCGGGATACATCCTTAGCCGCCCTTTGTTTATGGAAGGTGATACAATGCATGAATTTCCTATATCGATACAGATTGATAATTCATGGCTTCCGTAGGATGCTATGCTTTGCAATGCTCTGTCTAAACACTGTTACTCTTGCTATTCTATGTAAAGCCATGCGAGCTCATCCGCAACTTTTCTTACATGCACTTGTATCCATGCTTTTCGTGTATTCATCCCTTTTACTCTCTACTCCTAACCATGCTCTTCAAGCTCTGTTGCAGCTCAACAAGACCTGAGCATCTAGCAAACAGTACGATGAACACCCTTACTCATCGGCCTGCTCGCCTTATGCTTATCCTTATGATCCAACCCCTTGCTCTGATGCGCCTTCTCGATCGTCGTCGCACCCGGCTGGAACGCCGCCAAGTCCATAGGATCAGAATTCATCAGGTTCTCGGTCACAGAGATAATATCCGTGATTAAGCGGTCGAGAAGGTCTAGCGACATACTCTCACGTACCACCACTCGCAAGATCTCTGTCTTGTCGCACGTTGGCGGCAGCGGGTAGTTGGGGATGATGTACTGCTTTGCGCGGAGGAGGGTGCTGATACTCTCCTGCTTGACGTGTGGGTAGTCCTTTTTGAATTCGTCTGAGAGACGGAAAGCGACAACGGGCAAGCCCGCGTTGTAGCCTGCGCTGCTCTCAGTGTCTTTGCTAAAAGAGACATCTGTCAAGTCGCCCTTGACGTGCTGGCCTTTCTTGCGGTGGATGTCGCTGACGCAGGTGTACCATTGCGTTGCCTCAAGAGACTTACTCAAAAGACGGGCGTTCTTCATACAGTTCTCCATGATCGCCCGGAAACCGTCAAAGCCGAGATGGATAAGGTTGTAGTACTGGGCTATGATCTGGGCGCCTGGACGGGAGAAGTTGAGCGTGTATGACTCTTCGGTACCGCCGAGGTAGTGGAGCTCGAAGATTAGGTGTTTGGGGAGGTAGGACTCGTCGCGCCAGATGATCCAGCCGACACCGGCGTAGACGAGACCGAATTTGTGGCCAGAGGTGTTGATTGACTTGACGCGGGGGAGCTCGAAGTTCCTATCCAACATTAGCTTCGTTCATCAGATAACCTTCGAGGACGACTTACCACTTAGGCCCCCCAGCATGAGCATAAGTGAAAGGAGCAATGAAGCCCCCACTAGCAGCGTCCACATGGATGGGAATGTCATTCCCAGTCTTCTCCTCATACTCATCCAAGGTCTTCGAGATCTCCTCCACCGGTTCATAATGACCAGTGTAAGTACTACCCATGATGACGAACACACCAATGGTATTCTCGTCGATATTCTTCTTCACCAGCTCAGGATCAAGACGATACAAGCTCTTCTCACTAACGTCCAAGATCCTAGCCTCGACCTCGAAATACCTCGCAAATTTCTCCAGAGCAACCTGAGCGTTAGAGCCCATGATGATGTTCGGCTTCGTCTTGTCCTTTCCCTCCTTATCCCTCTTCTCCTGCCACCTCCTCTTCATAGCCAGGCCTCCCAAATGTATAGCCTCACTCGACCCCGTAGTAGCACTCCCAATAGCCGTCTCCCCGTTCTGCACACCCCAAAGATGCGAAATGATACTCACACACCTAGCATGCATAGCCATCATAGCAGGATACTCATCAGCATCAGACATATTCTTCGACAAATTCTCCACCATCAAGGCCTCAGCTTCACGCTCCATGTATGTACCCACGAAACTAGCCAAGTTCAGGTTGGGACGGCCATCGAGATCGAGTTCATCTTTGAGCATTTGGTGCACAGCATCGGCTGGTGCCCCCTCCTTGGGCATCTTGAATTTGGAGATCTCTTGCTCGGAGGCATAGCGGGAGGAGTAGGGGGTTACGGTTGAAAGGGCACCTTGGACGTGGTGGCGGTGGGCTTTGGAGGGGTGGTCGCGGAGGGTTTCGATGAGGTGGTCTGGGTCGACCTGCGTGTGGTTAGTACCGTCGTTCAGAGACTGTCGAGCAAATAAGAGGATAAAAGCCGAAGTCCTGTCTGTGATTTTGGACTGGGAGCCCTTTGAGGTTGAAGGGGAGCTTACGTGTCGTGCGAGAGACATGATGACGGTTCAAGGTAGAAGAAGCTTACAGTGCTTGATGTTGGGTTTAAAGTAGGTGTTTGTAGCAATTGAAGAACTGTTGATGGTTGCCAGTAGGGTTGCGACTGAAAGAGGGATTGTAAGTATCAAAAGCAGGTTCTACCCAAGTGGTCACTTTGTGAATTCACTCAGTGGCCTCAATCGGTTATACAAAGATGAGGAATCAGAGGATTTCAAGAAACTTGGCAAACAGATCGGCCAGGGACGTCATGCCATCAATTCAGGGGTGCCGAAAGCTTGAATTTTTCTCGATCTTCCCGCCCGCACTTAGCCCCAATTGAACCTAATCCGCGGAAAGGCCTCTCCTTAATTGGCCGAGGGGCCCCTCATCCCCTCAAGGCATATGGACCATGAGCACTAAGGACCGATGTATTATCAGTAACTGGCAATGCTTTCTCGCTATCATAAAATCAAATTGGTATCAAATATTTATACGCGCGCTAAAGACTCTCCGACAGCAGGCCATCTTCCACCTATTAGCTCAGAGTCCTTGCAAACCAAGGCAAAAACTCTTCACAGCTCGATCAAGTCGATCTCCGAAAAATCAGGTGGACTCTTCCTATAGATCACCCTCCCTTTCCCATCCAAACCTGTAAACTCATTACTGATCCAGATATGTTTCGAGAATTCCTTTGTCCTCATAATCTCATCATCACTCACTCCCAGATCATCCCGAGGAACCCATATCACCGGCCGTCTCGCTCTCAATGCTTCATGCTGAAAGGCACGCTGCACGAGCTTATCTCGCTCATCGGGCGTCAAGTCCTCGATTTGATCGTTGATGCCGGAGAAGAGTGCTTCGCCGATTGCGTTCGTACCCATTCGTTGGGCCTCGACGTCTGGCGACTGTTTGAGTGCGTGGTGGTGACGATGGCGAGGTGATGACATATGCCCGGGCGTGTTGGGAGAGTTGACGTTCTTGTTTCGAGAGCGATCTGCCCAAGATGCTTTGATAGGGACCAGGTCCGTTACAGCCTCAGGTATCACGGAAGCCAGGTTTCTTGGATCCAGTCTGCCGCGCTCTTTGTGGGCTTCGATGTTTTGCATTTCAATATTCTCGATTTCTCTGTCTTCAGCCAAAGACCGACGCTCCCGATCTTCAAATACGTCATTGATATCGTTACCAGCGTCCTCGTCCTCTTCAAGCTTCCAGCGTTTTTCTTGTATTCGTGCAAATTCATCGTCACGCATAACTGCCTCGTCCTCCAAGGTGATAGGAAGATATCTCAGTAACGGGCCGAATGCCATGTTTAGCAGCCATTGGTAGATGGCCGTCAAGATCATGACAGCGATCATGATGATGCCTTGCACCTTACAAGGCGTATCACTATTCGGCTTCCCGTCCGGCCCTGCGTCTTTGACAAGGAAGAACAGACCAATCAGGCAAAGCTCCATGAAGTATAGTCCTGTGAAGAGCTGATTGATGGCTGTTGGGAAGAGCAAGCCTCCCGTATCGAAGCGAAACTTGGTCACGTACAGCGTATTGTAGCGGTAAACGAGCCAGAAGAGGCTGAAAGTGATGCAGTTGAAAATGAGTATAAGCGGTGAGATCACGGAGTAGATCAGTCCTATATGAGGTCAGTCGCATGCTTTATGAAAGGTTCTAGGGCATCACTGACCAATACAAGCCAAATTAGTATAAACGGGAAAGAACGTTCCCCATTGCATATTGGGCAGGTTGGTCTGTCTCCGCCACTTCTGTCTTGCGGTAGTATCAAGTAGCGGTGCGAGGATGAACCATTCAATCAGACCCATAACCTGGACAAGAGCTCCAGCACTGACAGACAAAGCCTGGAGTAACATGTAAGAAAAGAAGTAATTCGACGCTTTCGGCAAATTTGCTGCCAAAATGGCTGGTACTGATTGAGGCGATCTGCTGATTTCCTGAATGGTAGTGGTGATCCCAGACGAGATGGAGACCACGAGGAAGACTTGCACGAACAAAAAGGCAAAGTAGTACCTCTGCACGCTTAACTCCACAGCCATGCCAGTGTGATTGCCTTGAGTTTTGGCGAGCAAGCGTAAGATGATGGGGAGCAGGACAAGGAGTAAAGCAAGAAGAGCTTGAGGTAGGATACCTTGGATGATAGAAATCACCCATTCCGGCGCTTTCTTGAGCCATGCCAACCATTTAAACGTAGTCGTGAGGTAGTTTATCTGGGACAGCAGACCAGTGAAAGTAACTGGAAAGGCCCAGCCGATGACCAGGCCGATGATGATGACAATGACAACGCCAGTACGTATGTACGACTCCCACCACTTGATAGACATGTTGTCCCAAATCACATCGTCCGGAGAAATTTCAACGACTCTTGGGGCCATCTGATTGGGTGTGTGGTGGCTGACCGCCTGACAAGCCATGTGCGCGGCCACTTGGTTATTGAACTGTATGAATGCAGAGTTCATCAGTGGAAACTTTTCAGGTTCTTTCTGGTCCTGCTCTATTTCAAGGTTGAGGCGAGCGACTTCTTGGCGGCAGTAGTTGATAGTATCGACCTTCTTCCCCAATAAAGGCAGCGATAGCATCCACTGCCAACCGAAAATTGGAAGTCTCATCATGTCGCGATCTTTGTCCTTGAGGAAGGTCTTCCATGCAGGCTTCCCCTCGTTAGGATCGTACTCTTCATTGATAGCAGCAGGGTATTGTGCCTTCTTCTTCTCAGCTTCTTCCTTCTTTTGCTCCTTCGTTTTCTTGGGAGGTTTCTTCACTCTCGCAAGCCCGCCCTGCGGCCCTTTACCATTGACAGTGGCCTGCGGATTACAGCTGGGGGTCATTGGACTTAGGTGACTCAAAGGAAACTCGTCTTCCTCCTGACCATGAGGCGTAGGACTGGGAATACCGTAAGGCATAATCTTCTTCCGATCCCAGAATTTGAGCTTCGAGACGTGATGTTCTTCAGCTTCTCCAAGGCGCTCAGGGTTCCGCAGTACCTCGGAATTGAAAGATTCCCTATCAATGCGTGGGTTTACAGGTGCACCAGCAATGCCTAGACCTTGATTCCATCGATCGCGCTGTGACCTCGCATCAGCGGCACCATCTTGTGAACTACTTTGCCTGATAGTGCTGTCATTGGAGTGTTCCCGAAGTTGCGGATGACGATCTCCTCCACTTGTGGCATCATGAGCGCTGTGGCCATCATCAGACTCAGGAGATACTGATCGTGAGCCTGCACCATCGAGGCCGAAATTGACCCTGTTCCTTCTCGAACCACTTCGAAAGCCTGCTGGCTCAGGCGTAACAGGAACAAATCCGGTCGTATTTAGCCGATCATCAACATCCTTCTCAACGGTCTTCAGGCCACCAAAAAGTGTTTTGCCAATGGTACCAATACCGTGACCAACAGCGTCTAAGCCCTGACCAAGTACAGGAATCGGAATGGCGCGCTTTTCTCGATCCTGCGATTGCTCTCTGGAAGGATCACTTTCTGACTCCGCCAAAGCCTCGTCGAGAGTGTGCAGGACCTGATGTGGGTCGCCCGAGCTGATTCCGTCAGTCTGCGCCATGGCCAGACCTTGCTCATTTGCAGCTAGAACCTGTTCAGATGCTCTTTTTTTCTTATCTTTGCCACCAGCTTTCTTTGCTTCCTTCTTTAGATTCTCCATTTGCGTCTTTTTCGCGTTCTTTATCAGGGCTGTTTCTGCTGATTCCAGGGATTTAGCGAGCTTGTTACGCCGCTTGACTTTTTCATTCAGCTCGTCGAAATTGCGGTTGATCCAGATGTTACGGATTCCACCCGGGAAGACATCGTAAAGGCCATCGAGTGCCCGGAAAGTGCACCATTTCGGGGGTATCGCAGTGACTAGAACGGTCGTTGCTGAAGCCCGTAGCCGGTGCTGGGGCGACGTCAAGTATGCTTGCCGCAGGCGAATATAGCCTCTAAGCTCGTCGAAGAAGACGAAGCATGTCCAAACGATCACCACAATAGCCAGTACGAGATGGGCCCAGTATCTGTTGTTCTTCAAGGGCGACACGTTGCCCCAGGCAAGTTGATCCAGCCCGGTGACGTTCTGCCAGCTGGTGCTACTGCCGAATCTTCCCTCGGCGAAATGTGGCCCTCTGCCTTGAACAGCATTTGTTGGAAGTAGTATAGGTAGAATAAGGAGTGCTACTGGGACGAATATTTTGAGTAGTGTTCTCAAGTAGCGTAGGAAGAAGTAGGCATCCAGGCCGCACTTCTGTATAAAATCTGAATTCGATGTCTGAAAAACAGGCAGGATCCATTGCCAAAGGCCTTTCGGAGGTGCTTTAGTACGCTCACGTTCGGGTACAAGAAAGGTTCGGGGGATACTATTGCTGGATTAGCCAGAGTTGCTAGATATGTGAGGAGTTGGACTTACTAGATTCTGCTGAATTTACTATTGAGCAATAGAAAGAGACCCAACTCAATACCAAAGATGGCGAGACCAGATCCTAGGGAGGCAAGAAACGAAGGGAGAGAGATGCCCTGATTCCCACTTTGGGCCGTGCCCGCGGTGGCATTGAAGGCGTCACTCAGAGATGTAGCTGTTGGCGCTGCCGATGATGCAGCGGAGGAAGACATGTTGTAGAGAGGATGGTTCGCAGAAAATCCCTTCTCATTCAAGGGTGTTTTCGAATCAAGCAGTACTCCGCCGGGTACAAGGCCACTTTATGCGGATGACATCAAAATGGGAGGAGGAAGGTGGGACGGACAAGAATATTGTCGTTAAGGCCGCGGCATGTTTGCGAAGCATGAACACACAGCAGATGGCTCTGCTTGATCCTGGTATCAAATTTTGAGGAGGGAAGCTTCAGGGCATTTCCCCCCTTTGTGTATCTTGCAGGGGGTCATTTTATTTCTTGATTCACAGAACCGTTGACGCGACTAAAGAATGCCAAGGTATCTAATAAAAACCTGCGGGCGCTAAAAGTGGTTGATTCTACTTTGATTCCTTGCCAACGAGCAGATGAGTGCCCGTCTCGCCTCGGAGTCAGATCCATCATGAAACAACCATGACGCGAAAGTGAATGGCACGCGGATCTAGCCTTGTCCTTTCTTCACTCAACTATAGCGCGCATCTGGAGCTCGAAACGGCGAAAAGTGGGGCTCTGACGCAGGGCCAGCGGGGCAGATCTGTTGGCCCCGCCCTCGGATAGATTGAACAGCCTCAACATGCGTTCGCTCATTGAAGTTCGGGCTCGGGAGGTGAAAATCAAGAAGTCCAAATTATCTTTCGGTAAGCAATTGCGCACCCTGCGCATATATGAATGGGCACAGGGTCAAACTCTGCAAAGCATGAATAAGCCATTCATACACGCCTTGGCGCCCTTTCAATTGCCCTTTACCTATCTCACTGTTTCAATACAGCTTGCTGATACCTTGATCTACAATTATCCACCTTTGGGACGGACTGTGACCACGGTCGATCAGAAGGACTGATCCTACACCATACAGATAGCCCTTCCACCATATCGAACAACCAAGCAAGATGGTCGGACTAGGTCCCAGGCGAAAGCCATCCCGCAAGGGTGGGTTGGCCATGGACAGGGCATTGCGTGGAGGCTAATGGGGCATGAATAGGATCGATGGCCGATGTGCCTGAGGACCTCCTCGAACAGATTAAGTACCTGGAGAAGATTTTCACCGTCGACCAGGCCAAGCTGAAGGAGGTGACAAACCAATTCGTAAAGGAATTGGAAAAGGGAAAGTCGTATGTCCTCTTGCGCCAATGAATTCATCCCTAACATCAGAACAGGCCTCAGCGTTGAAGGCGGCAGCATTGTCAGTCGATGACAACTCTGAAATCATATAGACATTCTGCTAATCTCTGTAAAACAGCCAATGAACCCGACATGGGTCATGGGATTCCCTGACGGCCACGAAACCGGCACCTTCCTCGCATTGGACATGGGAGGAACCAATCTGCGTGTCTGTGAGATCATACTACTAGAAGAGAAGGGCGAATTCGATGTCATACAATCAAAGTTCAGAATGCCAGAAGAACTGAAGACGGGAAAGTCTGATGAACTCTGGGAATACATAGCCGACTGCATCCAGCAGTTTATCGAGTACCACCATGAAGTGGAGTCTCTAGAAGAGCTCGACAAAATTCCCCTCGGCTTCACCTTCTCCTTCCCAGCCACTCAGCAATATATAGACAACGGTATCCTCCAGCGCTGGACCAAAGGCTTCGACATCTCAGGCGTAGAAGGCAAAGACGTCGCTCCCCTCTTTGAAGCAGCCATCAACAAGCGAGGACTCCCCATTAGGCTCAGTGCCCTCATAAATGACACCACTGGCACCCTTATCGCCTCCGCTTACACTGACGACACCATGAAAATTGGCTGCATCTTCGGCACAGGGTGCAACGCTGCCTACATGGAAAATTGCGGCTCAGTACCCAAGATCGCCGATTACAACCTGCCTCCTGACATGCCCATCGCCATCAATTGCGAATATGGCGCTTTTGATAACGAGCACTACGTGCTCCCCCGCACACCATACGATATCATCGTCGACGAAGACTCGCCTCGGCCCGGTCAGCAGGCGTTCGAGAAGATGATTGCTGGTCTCTACCTGGGCGAGCTCTTCCGCCTCGTGTTAGTAGACTTGCACGACAACAAGAGCTGCAACGTCTTTCAAGGCCAAGATATCAGCAGCTTACGAGAGGCATACAGCTTAGACTCCTCGTTTCTCTCCCTCATCGAAGAGGACCCTTTCGAGAACTTGCAAGAGACTGGCGATCTCTTCCATAAACATCTGGGTATCGTGACCAATAAGCCAGAATTAGAGATGATCCGAAGGCTAGCCGAACTCATCGGCACCCGCGCCGCTCGTCTCTCGGCTTGTGGTGTTGCGGCCATTTGCAAGAAGAAGAATATCGAGACCTGCCATGTGGGCGCTGATGGTAGCGTCTTCAATAAATACCCACATTTCAAAGCCAGGGGAGCTATCGCGTTGCGGGAGATCTTGGACTGGAAACCAGGACAGATAGACCCTGTGAGCATTTTGGCTGCTGAGGATGGGTCAGGTGTAGGAGCGGCATTGATTGCGGCCTTGACTATTAAGAGAGTCAAGGCGGGCAATCTGGCTGGTATCAGGAATGTTGACGCCTTCAAGTAGAGAATGGGATTCTCATTTGAGAGATGGCTACGATGTTTATGAAGTTATTTGACTTACCTTATATAGACAAAATCCTAGATGTTATCACAATTGGAGTACGTATCGTTCTGTAGGTATTGAAACCTTCTCATTTGCTAATCAGTTTTTTCGATCCCACATTCTCTTCAAGCACGAATCTCCCATAATCTAATCTTCCCCTGCTCATTCGCCACAGCCAGCATCTCACTATTACTTGCCCACGCCACAGCCGTGATCCTCCCCAGCGGCGTCGCACTCGTGGGCCAATTCCTATACACAGTGCAACTTGGCAAATGCACCAAGCGCAACGCATCTCTTTTCCATCTGCTCGCCATACACAGCACCTGCCCATCAGGCGAGAATTCCAGATGCGACGTCGGGGTCGTGAGTTGATCGAACGCGCGCACGGGTTTCGGCCGCGCTGGTACGCTTTCTCCGCTCGTCCACTTCCGGCGGTCGTACACGTTGACGATACCGCTTGAACTCCCCACAGCAATCCATCGATCCCCTCCCATCCCCTTCGGTCCAGCACCCTTCCCTCCCATCGCCACACACGTGATCCCCACCGCCGCCTCATCCACCCACCTCCCCACCACTCTCCTCTCCCTCCCATCCCACTCCACCGCCTCCCCTCCCTTTCCCAGCACACACATGCCTTCGCCATCATCCCACCACGCGAAATCAGCCACACCGCCTTTACCTTCAACGCGCACTTCGGCGATCCATTGCGTTGTGGTTGCGGAGAGGATGTTGATTGTGCCACCGCCTTTGCGCGAGGAGCCAATGAGAGCTATGTACCTACCGCAGGGTGAGAGGCGGAAGGTTTCCATGCTGCGTTGTTGGTCTGCGTGGCCAATGATGCGGGAGATCTTTTCGACTTTGCCGGATTGTAGATCCCAGACGTGAAAGTAGCGGCGACGGCCGGAAAAGAAGATCCTATCGCCTGTGGGTGGGTGGAAGAGAGATGTAGTCAGGGGCGTGGAGCGCAGGTGGAGGGTTGTGAGGAGGGGGTTTGGTGACGGGGCGGAGGGGGAGATGTGGTGCAGGAATAGGGTCGAGGAGGGACCGGAGGAGAGGAGGAGGGGGAGGTGTGGGTGGAAGGTTAGGGATGTGAGGGCCGATTGTTGGGATGTTGGGACGTCTTTGAGGCGGTGGATGTCGAGGACTTCCGGGCGGAGTTTTCGAGGGTGAATGGTGGTGGTTGTGGTGGGTGCCGTGAGGGGGCCGCTGGATTGGAGGAGTTTGGCGAGGGGTTGGGCTGAGAGTGAGGAGGTCGTGTCGTCTTCGGACATGGCATCTGAGCTGTTGGAGGAGTTGGAGGTTCTTCGTCGCTCTTTGTGGGTATTTCTCTTCACTGCAGATGGGTTGGCCCATTCTGGGACTGGATATAGACGTTCGAATTGGCGTCGTAATCGCTTTGTATACTCCTTGCCATTGACCAGGTCTTCTGACTCGGAGATGCGGAGCTTTCGTAGACGGGGGTTCGTTACCAAGGAAACAATAATTCGCTCATCATCACTGTCTATCCATGCTGCCGCATTCTCACCGTCCGACTGATCCTTGTCTGAGTCTTGTGTAGGTAAAAGATCTGGGATGTCAACCACAGACGGTCTTGAATCAAGGAAAAACAGCTGAGCACAAAATCAGCCTGCACGTAGATATCAGCGTGGAATCGTGGAATATACAGACATCTGCGTCATCCACGCCTTCCAGTCCTTCGTCCGCTATGCCATCTTGCACCTCCCGTTGGCTTTGCTCCTTTCCATGTAGTACTAAAGCGCCAGCGGCTCTACCACGTGTCTTCAATCCCTCATAAAAGCCTGTGTTGTCGCCAAACAAGAGCTTCTCGAGCTCAATTTCGGTCTCATCCTTTTCCATTGGGTCATCGCTATCACTTCCGCCCGAAAGTTCCCGGGAGTTTTGCTCGAGGAGAGACGTGGACTGTGGCATGGTTTGCAGAGCTTGTGGTGCAGGCATGGCAACATATACAGTCCCCTGCAATGTCCAGTCGTGGGCCGAGGGCTGGGTGCACTAACAAGCAAAATCCACTTTTTGCATTATACGCCTATACTAGCTTTTAAAAACCCGGGGAAAATCAAGGCTTCGAAATATAGCTCAGAGATAGTATCTGTAGAGCTCTGAGCTCTTGTTTCCTATATGAGGTAAGAAATAAACCCTTGAAACTGTGTACTTTCGATGGTTTAGGTGGCGATATTCCGCTTTGCTTGGCCGGAATTTCCGTGATGGGCAAAGGGTGGAAAGCTTTAGAGTTGTCTACACAGAGCTAAAGTACTTTAAGGTAAGCAAGATGTTATGGACCCTCGGACCCATCAAGTTTGTTGACCTAAAAAGCCCCGCATAGAGGTCTGACCCAGATGAATCATTTTTGATACCCCTATTTAAGTAATGATAAGCCAAAAATCAACTTTTTGAAATTTCGCGACACCCCACCAAATCCAAAATCCAAAAATCAGAATCTTGATTACCGCACCATAAATACGCGTCGTAAAGCTGCTAAAACTTTAGAGGATATTATCTAACTATATTTCTACTATCTATAAAACTCTTAGATAATTAAGATATATATATATAACGGTAGGGGGGTCTCGCTGATTTTCTACGCAGGCTTAACGTAGGGCGGTAAACTTATAATTTTCGTTAACCTACGCTAAACCTTCGCAGAAAATTAGCGCGAAATCGACGAAACCTTCTCTACCCTAATAACCATAGATTTTAATTACTTTATATAAAACTTAGAACTATGATAGAACTATTATTAAATTAAAGTTTTTAAAGTTTTGGCAGCTTTACGACGCCTATTTATGGTGCGGTAGTCAAGATTCTGATTTTTGGATTCTGGATTTGGTCAAAAAGTTGACTTTTGGCTTATCATTAGTTAAATAGGGGTAAGTAAAGGACCATATCTATCTCCCAGGACAAGCCAGTCCTTTGCCTTTCCTCACACGCTGATGCAGCCTCTGAGAACATCCCTCCAGACATACCGCATTGGTTCTTTGCAAAAGTACCTTATCTTTGCTACTACCGCTACATGGGCGTATCTACTTATACAAGCTTAAATAAGTCCCCATTGTCTTCCTCCCAATCATCTTTCTTCCCATACATCCAGCCATGCCAGTGGCACTGTCCAATAACATGATAGCAACGGCCAAGTCTCTAAAGGAGGACGGGAATTTTCGAGCCGTAAAGGATACAAATAATATCACCATACTGCGTAGTCTAAGGAGCAAGCCCGAAAGCCTGACCTTCACCAAACATAATTCTTTTCCCTGAGCAGATACTGCCCCACTGTCGAAGATTTGACATCGCAGATTCCCAATTGCCACAATAACGATGGATGAACGATAGGCAGTGAGGAAGTCCTCGATAAAAGAGAGGAGCGGCGTCCTCCATGATTATGTCGTAGTATGTCAGCAGAAAGAGCAATTCGCCACGGAGGACTTTCGGCACAAGACCAAGGAATCAGTCGGTGGTGAAAGACGAAAACGACGAGAAGGATGCAGTCATTGCTGCCACGAGAGCTTGAGCAACCTTCTTTCTATCTTCTATCGTCGTAGTTTTCAATGGTGTCCCCATGCTCTCCGCGTGTGAGACCCACAATACACAGGTTTCCTCTAGGCGAAAATAGTCTCTTAGGTCGAGTTCGTCTCGCAGATCTTCGACTCTGTGGTCAAGGATCAACTTCACGCTGTCTATCTTCTTACCCATCACACGCAGGCGCAGGCGATCTTCGTCTTTGATTGGCTTGTATTTGTAGCCTTTCGCAGCATTGAAATCTATCTCACTCGTAGGCCAGTACAATGGGATACCGTCGCGCTTTCTTGACCAGTCTAGTACCCATGATGGCTACTTCCGATGCCCGAGAAGAATAGTGCCAATGCCCTGATAATGCTGCAAGAACATTGAGCGACTCTGATGAAGCAATCATGGCAATGGCAGCTATTCTGTGAATAGATGCAATGGAGACACCGTTTTAGTCTGGGATTTGCTCACAGAAGTACTGAAATGTCATGAACGCAACAATATTATCTCGAAGGTCTGAGCATTGAGAAATTCCTTGAGCTTCAGTCAGCAAGATTGTCCAATCTTTGTGTCCTCCGGCTCGATGGCGTATACGGTCATTACTGATGAGATGCAGGCCTGCAACACTGGGTGAGTTTCAATGGGTGAGTTCAGGAATCGATCATTTGGTTGCTCCGCTTCCCAAACAAGTGATAAAATGAAGACTGCGGCAAAGATATCCCAATCGACTCCGAGCGACAACTTTCAGCAGTAGCTGACGGAACTCGGGATTCCTTAAGATAGCCAATGATGCTTCTGTTACAGGGTGTTTCCTGATTCCAGCTCTTCTAAAGCCTGTAGGGGCCTCGTAAGGGTCTCTTGCAGCGTTTGGACCAACACTAGAATGCAACGGGTCAACATCGAATTCCCCAGTCGTGAAAATGAGCGATCGAAATGCAAATCATACCCACTGAGTACAATGAAAGTGCACTCAGCACGTTCGTATATTCGCCTCATCGTCCGAATTTGCCGACCTTTTTCTCATCGTTCGCTTGATTGATGCACAACTGATCAGTCCAAACATTTCTAGGCTCATCCAGGGCCTCTGGGCGCAGCCTTTGCAATATGCCTCGAACATTTTCAGTCACATATAGGACTTCCTTGTTCGCTGTCCATATTGTTGTTTGTCTCTTTGAGCGTCCCTAAGTATGAGAGACGCCTTCGAAATACGGCGCTTCCTCGAGAGCTGCGTGCACTACTTCGACTGTAGATTGGGCTTAGGACTGCGGCTCGATCCTCACGTGGGCCGTCCTCGATGTTCAAGGGGCATAGTTTTATAAGCCGGATCTCTGATGATTTCGCGATAGGCTTTGTATGTATATTCGACTGACTCAGACTCATCAATATCCACCCACGCGTCATTTTCTGATTTGACATCTGGCATGGCTATAAGGAACGACGAAGGCTGCCAGAAATAGCAACTCCATCTCCCCTCAAAGCCAATACCATGGCAAGTTCGTCCTCAACTGAAGGATGACGATATCCTTAAATAGAAGTGCACGTGGTAAAGGAGCCCTGTGCAGGCTCCAGGCAAAGTCTCTTACTATTTATGTGCTACAGATCGTGACACATCCTATTCTGCTGTATTGTGTTGCCAATCCACAGAGCCACCCAATTAGTATTTGCATGAACGAAGGCGGAGAGGATAGATAACGCACAAAAGCTCAAACAGATTTTAACTCGTTAGGCTTCAGCAAGCAGACCTCGGACGCTGAATTAAAATTCGCCTACTTAAAGTATGCTAGTGGCCGTGCAAAGGGCGGCTAATCCCGGCGCCCCGCAATGGCTCGAACCTTTCTCATCTTATCTACCTGGTGCATCACATTTAGTTGAATACCATCTACACTTCTTATCTATTCTCCATGGTCCACACATAATCCCACAAGTCCTTCTCGGCCTACTGAAGGACGTTCTCGCCATAGTGAACCACATTTTCTTCTAATGTTTACATACGAATCAGACTTTGTGTATCTTGGTATCAATCCGCTTTCAATCCTCATGTTGCTCCCTACACCTCATAACACGTGCCGATACGGACCGAACGAGCTCAGGGACAAGTTTCTCAATACCGTATTGCACAATTTGGAATTTCTTCACGTGCAAGAGTCATCAGCAAACCTTCGGAGTGGAGGCTGAGATGTAAGATCTTATTCTAGTCACCTGCCTGATCCCAAGCTCGATTCGAAGCGAGCTTTTACACGGTACCGATTCAACGCTCATCATTCGGTCCAGAAATGTCCGATGCTGCGATCTTGAGGCTAAGGTTCTCGAACGAGTCGAGCGTGTATTGTAATTTGGTCGCTGGGTCAAACCAACCGAGGCTACACTACTTTGCCTGTGTCCAAAGTTGAATTAACGTACAACGATTCGAGCGAACGAGATTCCTATGGTCCTATCTAGCCATAAAATCCTATTCAGCGCTTCGAACCCCTACAAAACTCAACATGCAGCCTCTCAAGCTGCCAAGCGCCTTGTATTGGACGCGGCATTTACGCCAAAATGTTACGTGTCCGTCCGTGCGTACGAAAGCATCCACTAATCCATGGGTCCCCAGGACAAGTTGTGCTACGGCTTCGACAAAGGCACATACAAGCATATCTGATGATGGCCCATTTCCGCCCCATAGACCACTTGAGATAACGAAGGCGTTTCCGGGCAACAATACATGGCTTCCTTCCTCTAGAGATGGAGCCAGTTTGACTTCATTGAGCCCCCTTCAGCAGCTACGCCGGACTGTAGAGCAAGCGGTGAACGAGGTCATGATCAGTCCGGACCTGAGAGTAACCCCACTGCCGCTCCTGGAGTCTGTTTTCCACTCATATCAAGAGCTGCTCCAGCAAGGGATGTTGGACCCGGTGGACACAGCCGCGATCGCAAAGCTCATCACAATCCTAGGGCTTTCACAACCTAAGCCGATTTCAGACGCTATCTCAAAGTACATGGGAGTATTCTCAGCCCAGTACATTACGAAAAGATTGCCACCACATCCGCATGCAAGTTCAGAGCTGCTGACCTACTACACAGGGATTTGTAAACCCGAGCTGGCCATAAACTTATGGGAGTGGTTACGGCAACAAGATGGCCGATATATCAGTACTGAAGTATATGGAGACGCTATAAGGTGCCTTGTGCAACTCGGGCAGCCGCTATGCACTTGTGAGGGTCTTTACGAAGAAGCCTTGAAGCGTTGCTCGGACGAGAGTAACCGACAAATGCTCATGCCAGGGGCCATGATCCCAAAGCAACTTCAGACTGTACGTGACCTATCGCATGACAGACTGTTATGCGTTCAGATGTTTGCTGCGCGGCTGCGGCGAGGAGACTGGCGTAACGCTTATCTGCAATTGGACACCACCCTGAGGATGTGGCCAGATTCAGCCCCAAATCAAATGTTTAAAGCAATGACAAAAGCAAGGCCTTGTCATGAAACTTATCAAGTATTCTTTCTGTGTTGCCGAGCTGGCTCAAATTTGAGGGCAAAAGATCTCAGAACGATGCTCGATTCAATGGTCCGAGCAATGACATCACCGGAAGATCTTGGATTAAATCTAGACCTAGCAAGAGCCGTGTTCGGAGCTGTCCTTGCTGGTATTAAATCAGGATCTATAGTGAAGCCAGATGGAAGATTCTTGGATTGCACGGTCACAGCGTCTATTTCACTTCTGCACAGCATAAACGTTCAGCATAAAGGGCTTGAGAATGCAATCTACGGAATTGTTTTCGACTTCCTAGCCTGTTTGATAGACTGGTTCTCTGCTTGGGGAGTGGCTCCATCTCAAGCCATGTTCACTATTCTGACATTCCACAGTGGGAAATTAAGAAGCCTCTCGCTTTTGGGATGGGCCCGAAGGGGCATGGAAGAAGCACAGCTTCCATCGACTGACATTGACTACAAGTGTATGGTCAGTGCGGCGGGCGAGTTCGGCGCTGGAAAAATGGTCAAAGATGCCTGGAAACGTATGCTCCGGTGTCGTCAACAAATGGACATTGACACATATCCCTCAGATTGGAAAATTTTCGCAAAAGCCGCCAAGAAAACTGGCCTCGTTCCATACTACAATGAGCAGGTTCATTTTCTGGCAAAGAGAGGCAGTCTTGGAGCAAAAGCGGCCAAAAGGGCCGATTTCATTGCTTGGCGTTTTCCTAGAAGCGATCCCTCAAAATCAACTTTACCCGCCAACAATCTCCCAGCATGGCGCGAGGTCGAGGCGTTCTTTCGGGAGACTAGCATCCTTCTCACGGATGTTCATCCAGCAAAAAAAGAAAGCTCAAAGGAGATATCCATGATAAAGCCCCAGATCTGGCAATGGCCAGGCAAAGTGCCCGAAAGCTGGCAGCGTAACCTGTACGATGAGATGAGCCTCAAGAGTAGCGACATACTGGCGCACTCAGTGGTTGCTCGTTGTGGCAGAGGGAAATCTCGAAATGGTGTAGCCCTTGACAAGCTACGTTACCACCATTGGAAATCGATCAATTGGTTACTACTCCAAGCGGAAGCTTTCGAGACTCGACGCATAAGGGTTTTGAGTCCAACGGGAATGAAATCTTATGCACCCGGCCTGCACGGGAAAATGCTCGAGGATGGCAGTGTTCGTCCAAATCATCTCCCCTTTCTGCTAGAGCATCTTGAAGATATCGAGTCTGAGGCCGATAAGCAATATACTAAGAAGGAGTGGCGAGAAAAAATTCTGAACTTGAGGGATTCCGATTACCGGCCCCCCAAATACGAAGAAGCCGTGTGACGGTGTCGACGTTGGTCAAAGTTTGCCACGTCTACCGAGTATTTGAATGATGTGTACGAATCTCGGCTACTGTTTGGCACTCTTGTATGTATTATTGAGTTCCATGGATGTGAATTTGTTTAGTACCGTAGAAGAGAAGATCCTCGGTATTTTCACCCAGTCCCAGGACCTTAGCAGCCCTTTGGTGATGCCAAGACTACGGCTGATCGGCGGTAAGCGGCGGCTGACCCCGTTTCCCATGCGGCCGAGGGGGAACCACGTCATTGGCTTGCTTTCTGTTTACTAACTCAATACCATCTCATCTCGAAATCCAAGGGGTACAATTTTCGCGCGAACGTACGGTGACGGGCATCTAATCGCACTGCTTGGAACCCGCTTGTTGAACGCATCTGCATGTGCCACTGAGCGTGGAGGAAGACTCAATCTCTTCTCGGGAACACCAGGAGTGGGATCGGCTTGTCTGATTCCAGGCTCCTGGATCGTCCCTTTAGGATGTTCTGTCTCTTCTCTTTCATTGGAAGCAGAAGCTGAGCATTGGGGAGTCCCGGGAGCTGAGAGATCCGGTTACATCATTGCGGAATCGGCATCTTGTGTGTAGGTATTGAGGTCTTGGACAAGCTTGTGGACAGGTTCTTGGATTACTTCCAAGCTTTTGCCGGAAGATGAGCTTGGAGACATCACGAGACTCATTGTAAAGAAATTCGCGTGAGAGCTAAAATATCGTGGCCTTTGCAGTCCTTTCGAGTCTGAAACTGAACACTGTAGTCTCAAGAATTTGAGCTTTGGTTTCGGGTCTGAGACTTTGGGAATCCTCCTGCTTTGCCCACCGGTGGCTCCGCACCTACAGCAAGCTCATGCCGGCAAGAGCGAACAGCTTTCAAACCTATCCCATGAAGGCTCGGAGTAACGCCTACGGGTTCTTTGACAGCCTCAAAGGTCCAATTTCTAACGCGAGATTTGGTTCTTGTTTTCATCTGGGGCAATGGTGTGCTTCAAACGGTCCAAAGTTCTGTTTCCGACATTGTCATTGAGTCGAGATGTTCCACTCTCAATCTCGACACGCAGATTTACAAGTTCCCATCAATACGCACGGAAAGAGTCAGATACGTTGCTCATCAAGTCACTTGCATCTCCGTCCCCACTTCAGCCCCCGCGTTTACAGCAATCTTTGAATATATGGGAGTCTTACACCGGCTACAGACGTTGGATTCCAGACCAAGAGAATGGAGTCGATGACGCTCGATTAGAACTGACCTGGCTGCTACGAAAGACCGTTGGCCGGTCTACGAAAGATTTCAGCAACAAGGACACTAGGCCAAACCCTCACGCAATCATCCAGCAGATTTTCGATCTGTATACTCAGTTGATTGGCCAGGACAAACTTGAGCCGATAGATACTGCCGCGATCACAGAACTTCTGAGGTTGATGGGAGGACGGCAGCCCGATTCGATACGTCTGCTCCTCGGCAGATACATAGATCTCTTCGCGATGGATTATGTCAGGAAATCTTTGCCCCCTCACCCATCCGCAAGTGTCTATCTGCTTCGTTACTATAGGCAAACTCGACAATATGAAGTAGCTGTGAAATTATGGGTCTGGCTTCGCCAACAGGACGATGTATATGTCAACACCATTGTCTATGGAGAAGCGATCACTCTTGTATCTATTCTTGAATACCCGCTTCATGCGTGTGAAGATGTTTACGAGGAAGGGAAGAAACGCTGCTCACATGAAGAGATCGAGCGCTTGTTAGAGCCTGGTGCTATGCTGCCAAAGGAACTTCAGAAGATACGTGGCTTCATGGTCGATTCTATGTTATCTACATATATTCATAACGCGCGGCTGCGTAGGAATGACTGGCAAACCGCTTACCTGACCTTGGACACCGCTTTCAAAATCTGGCCCTCAAGCGTACCCAGTTGGTTTCTAAAGAACGTTGTCAAAACTAGACCAATACACGAATCCTACCAGGTCTTTATGCTGTTCTGTAAGCATAGGATTGTGGTTCGAAATAAAGACTTTACCGTGTTGCTCAATAATATCACCCGCGCCGGAAAAGTAGGCGGAGATCTCAATGTCAACATCTCCCTCGCGAGAGCTTCGTGGGACGCAATGAAAGCAGGTGTTGAAACGGACTCTGCCAGACTGGACCTCCGACATCTCAGCTGCTTGGTCCGCGGGATTTTGAGCGTTTTGCCGCAGAGGACTCTTGCAAACAGCGATGTCTACCATGCAACGGATGTAATCGCGACAGATCTGATATCTGACTTGGCTGATTGGCTTCACTACTCCCACGGAGTTCCGCGGAGTATCTCGACCTACAACACCGCTCTTTCGATGGGCGGGAAGTTGAGGAACATAAACTTGATCCAATGGGCGCTAGATAGCATAGGATCTGTCAATCTGTCGCTCAACAAAGTATCCTACAGTAGTCTTATAACCGCTGCGAGATATTTGGAAGCTCCCCAATTGTTGAAAATGGCGTGGAAATGCTTACTCGGACTACCGGGCATCGAGCCGGACCAGTTTACATGGGACATTTTTGGATGGGCGGCAAAGAAGACTGGCACTTTACCATACTACCACCAACAAGTCCGAAGTTTCTATGCCAAAGGGAGGATTTCGGGGGAATTGGCTAAACCGGCCATGTATTACCTTACATCCACAGACTCGACAGGCATTAGTGCGTCTCACTTCGACGACAACGCCGATCGAGCAATCCAGGGTCTTCTCAAAGATATGAGCACTACCCTGAAACAATTCCGTTCAGCAAAGAAGACGGACCCTGAAAGAATTGCGGAATTCCCACAGTCCATTTGGCAGTGGCCCAACGCAGTGCCAGAGAAATGGCAACGTTCATTGTACGACGACATGAGCTCGAAGGCCACCAACCCACTGCCAAACGACTCCCCATTTCTGCCCCCAATCTTCGAGACCCGTAGCTTCATAGGCGTACACTTTGAGCAGCTCCGTTACAACAGCTGGAAATCTTTCAATGCTCTGCTCCTGCAAGCCGACGCTTTTCAGAAGCGGGGAGAGAGATCCAGAATGGATAGATCCGTGGTGCAAAATGAAGCTTTCACTAGGAATTCTGCTTTCATGGATGGTAGTATGAGGCCGGACCATCTGCCATTCGTACTCGACCACCTGGCTGACATCAAAGAGGAGAAGATGAAGAAGCCTTATACTGAGCAGGAGTGGCGAGAAAAGATTTTGAATTTGCGGCGGTTTGACTTGAACGCATGTAAACACGAGCCAGAACCTGAAGCGCAGATGTCTTGATATTTGTGCAAAGCTTGCCTGACAGGTTTTAAGAAGGTCTTTGGTGCCAGATTACCATCATACTGGCGAACATTTCATTATCGATGACATGTAAAGGGCAAAAGCGTTCTTGAAGAGAGGATGTGACTCCTGGCATGGACGCGTCACTAAGGTCTAGGATCATGCTCGAGTGTGACCAATTTCGACGATATACGATACTTTAGCGATGGATCATACTTTCGTGGCATCCAAAGCAACGAATAAAGTGTCTAAATTGCGTTCTTAGCATGCACACAAATCTTGTTAATCAAGTGCTACGAACGTGCTATGCGTACTCGCCTCCTCTCTGTGGAACCTTTGAATATGAGCATCGTAGAGAGTAACCAGCGTGCCAAAGCCACTCACATAAGATAGCAGACCGAGCTCGCCTATAACAAGTCGCGAGATGATCAAATCCATGAGGGCACAAAGTCAAACATGCTGAGCCATCATCCTTTACACAAGGCACGAAGCAGCAGTAAATTCACAAAAATCGAGCAAACCACAGTAGGAAGAGCGAGTAGAAGCCATCTGATAAGCCTATCGACGTAAGTAGAGGGTATCATACAAATGTCCAACCATCAGTCTGCCAGACCTCCAACACCCACCTGCCATTCAGTTCCATCGCATTGCATGTCCTTTCAATCGATTCATCCAGCCCGCATTCATTCAAACGAAAACAAAAGAAAATCCTCATTAACAGGCCCATCAAGTCCAGCCATACGCATGCACGCACAACTGAGTAGAGAGCCACATGTCTCACATAAAGAAAGAATGCGCAACCAGGTCCCATGCTCAACCAGTATCCTCCATCACTGTTGCCGAAGGTATATGGTAGTAGGAGAAGAGACGTCTAAGCAGCTTTCTTAGGACGTCCAGCTGTCTTGCCGGTAGTCTCGCCTTTCATCTTCTTAGTGCCAGCAGCCTGTCATACAGTATTAGCCTCACCTTCCTTCAACGAAACAAAAGCGCCACAGAACGCGCCCCTAGACCATCTCACACGCACAGCCACAACAAGACAAAATACCATCATACCTTCTTCCCTGGCTTCCCCTCCACAGCCCCCTTCCCCTTCTCCACCGCCCCCTTGACCTTGTCCTTCGCACTCGCCTTCTTAGCCGGCGCTTTCTTCTTCTCAACTCGCCCGCTCGCAACAGGCTTCGCACGCGGCTTGCTCGTATTAGCCTTCACTTTAGGCGCAGCGCTCTTCTTCGTGGTAGTAGTCTTGGACTTTGTCTTGGTCTTGGTGGTAGCAGGGCCGGCTTCGATGGTGAAAGGCTTGCGGGGCTGAGCGTGGCCGGTGGTGCCGCGCGTGACTGCCATTTCGATGGATGGTGGGAGATAGGTGTAGAGGCTGTGTACCGGTAAGTATTTGTGTGGTAGGAAGGATTGGAAGTTTGTGGTAGTTTGGGGGAGGTGGGAGCCGGAGGTGAGGTGGGTGTCTAGGCGCGTGCAGCGCGGGGTTTGTTTATATTTAGGTCGCGCGGACTTACTATTGCAATTCTGCGAAGGTTAAGGCGATAGCCTGATTCTGTATGCAAAGGCGACCTTAATTATCGGCTTATTATATTCCGGGACGTCGTGGTTGTGGAATTGGTCAAGAAGTGCAGGTTGTTGTTGTTGTGAGGTTGCGCCGGGTTTCAGAAGTCGAGAAGGCGCAGATTATTTTGAGTGTCACTCAGGATCAAAATAACAACAAGATAAGCGGATTCATTGTAACCTCCAAAATCTGTTGATAATCCCCTATGCTATGCTATGCTATCTAGTTCGTTGGTCTATTTTGTCTGGTGTCGAGCAGAAAGCCCCATCCTTTTCTATTCCTTTTGTACAGATTATGCATTCCTCCGTTCCTCATGCACCGTTGGTCCTGATTGGTAATTCTCGCTGTTGGTTCAATCTTGCCATTCTCTTGGACATACTATGCGACTGTTAGCTAGCGTTTCTGCAAAGGGTTGATGATGACTCACAAATTAAAGAAGGCAAATTGACTTGGGCTACTGCCATGTTCGTACACGAATCGGCTAGCAAGGTAGCTACCAAAGATGGCGCGAAGATAATTATCAGGCACCTGCAACGAGTCAGCAGACGTAAGAATGATGTGAACGGAGCTCGAATTAGGGACTGCCTAGATCTGGACCTGGGTAGACTTACGCGTTCAATGATGGTACTCAATCCAATCTTCTCAAGTAGCAGCTTCGGCAGCGCATCCTCAAGGACTGAATCTCGCAACTCAGTGTTCTTCCAAAGGTCCTGCTTCTGCAACTCCTCATCAAGATTCGTAATCGCGATACTCAATGTATCACTTAAAGCGCTTCGCGCAATACCAGTCTGTTGATGCTCGCGCCAGATAGCTTCGAATTCCAGCCTCGCGTTGCGCTTAATCGTCTCCTGCACCTCTTTCACGTAGGCATCGTAGAATGGTGGAGCAGTGCCGTCTTCACGGATGCACATGTTCTCAACAAATCCTTGCTCATCGAAGGACAATGATGCGAGGACCTCGAGGGACGAGGACGTGACTCCGCCTTTATTTGCTGAGGCATCCTTGTACAAGATGCAGCCTGCTTTTTCCAAACGCAGCTTAGCATCTTGCGTGATGAACAAGTTTGCACCTTCGACGATATACGGAATGGTGCACTTGCCATCAACGATGAGTTTGTTGACGGTGCTCAAGTCGATAGATTCTGGCCTTCCACCGCAAGGAACGAACATGTCAAATTGCTTGCCTCCACGCAGATGGAAGGTGTTGCGAAAGATCATGCCGTTGTTGACGGTCTCTCCAGATGGCAGCGTAACAGCCGTCTCGTCGACCAGAACGCGATAGCCTTTGGAGGATAGCTTCGCGGTATCGTATCCTGAGATCATCATACGCTTCTTTGCTAATCTGAGAAGCTCTGCATTGTCCAGACCGTGAGGATCAACAAGTACACCAGCGCCATCGACGATTGCTGTGTACTTCTCATTACCAAGTAAGATCTCATTGGATCCCAGATCCCCGTCAGGGCCACCAGTCTGCAGCTTGCGAACAGCATCAGGCTGAAGGTTGAGCTTCCGGTAGATTCCTTGGACATATTCTCTGACAGAGAGGGTAGTCATGCCGTATACATCGTGAGGAATACCACCTAGCTTCGGTGTCTTTCCAGTGAAGAAAGACTTCCACCATGGTGCTCCTCTAGCTCTCGCGTGCTCTGTTGCCCAATTGACTAGGTCTGCAGTATTCTCGTCAGGGCCCATGAATAGGATCTCTTGTTGGCCATGCAAATCAACAATTGGATCCTTGATTCCCGGACTCGTCGGCGGGAGCAGAAGATCCATTATGCTGTCAATGTACTTCTCAAAGGCAACCTTGACTTTATCCTGGTGGTGTACATCAAGAAGAATGACACCCTTAGAACCTCCTTCCGGGATGTCCTTGTTCTTTCGTTGCTGAGTATTAGCGAGATTGTAATTCTCGTCGAAAAGGGATCTAGCATTGATCGAATATGCTTCGCGGTTTCTAGACTTGACAATCCGAATGCCACCACGTGCAATATCTCTGAAGCGAAGATGGAACCCACGGAACTCCGAGCTAATGACCAAAAACATGCCGTACAATGGTTGAGGGTATTCGACTTCAGGAAGGAAATTAGGGTTGAGTCTAAAGCTCAAGGCAACTTTTGTGGGAGTGTAAAAGTTAGTCTTCAGAGCGCCAGCGTTGAAGACTCGGAAGGCAGTCATGACCATCTGATCATGTTCGTTTATCGCAGTCTTTGAGATTAGCGATTTGAGCTGAGCATCGTCGAGGACGACGTCAACCTTGAGGCGCAGGTAGCTGAGAGTAGGGATGAAGTCATCCTTCTCGCCTCTTGTCTGGACGTAGTGGGTATTTGCAAATGCTAAGTATAGAGATCGCACAAGGTCAGGATACTTGTTGATGATCTCGAGGATGTAGTCTGACGTGAACGTCTCGGTTCTCAGCCGACGCTTGATCTTGGAAAGCATCTCCGCGTGCACACTATTGTTTGAATCCAGCAGAGAGGCAAGCGATGCGTACTCTGATCCCAGGCGGTTGAGGAAGTGACCAACGAACACCCAGACGCAGTGCGCATAGATGGTCTCTTGCAGACTCAAGCGTCCACTTGCGAAATGTCCTTGGAACTTATTTTGAGGTATGCAGTATAACAGCGAGACTTCCTTCATGATCTGGTGAATCGAGGCCTCGATTGGCGGATGCCTGGCGTTGGAGGTTGTTTGCGGAAGAGGTCGCAGGTAGATCGACATGATCGTAATGCCGTTCGAAAATTGCTCAACGTATTTCCTCGAGCTGGTGCATCCATAATAGTGATATAGATCCGACAGAGCACTGAACAAGCCCATAGCCGAGCCTTGCCTATATGCAATGACAAGCCTCTTCTCCCTGCTTCCTTCGATCTCAAACATCTCAATGACTGGTCCAGTCCTCCCAATGACTTTGTTCAGGACTTCTTGGTAGATATCCTTGGTGTTTTGTGTAGCCTTCTGCAGGAACCTCTTTTCGCCGATAATGTCCAGATTTGTCTCCTCTGAGCCAGGATTGGGATTGGCGAAGTGGCACTTGTAGACAAAGTAGCAACGAAGTTGCTGGTCTTTCTCTCCTGGGAGATGACTCCCAGAGCGAAAGGTCTCCACTCGATAGCTGTTACTGCCGGTAGAGGCATTGACGTATTTCTCGTCAATTCGCTGCTCGTATCTGGGGCCATCAATGACACTGACTCCAGGCGTGCTGGTGTCTATGTACACAGCGTGATCCGCAGCTTCTTTGTCCAAGCGTATCTCCAAGCGGCCATCATCCCGAGCATACGCTGCTACTTTTCCAGCATAGAGGGACAGGATGTGGTTGACGATAGCCGGGACCGTCTCCGTTTGGAAGTACATGTCGTCAATGCCCAGCTCATTGTAGAACCAATTGGTCTCTGATTCGACAAATTCAGGTGGTATGAAGCCCTTCTCTTCAATTTGATCCATGACTGTTAAAACCAACGAATTAGCTTATGCTCTTCAATCAGGCTATATTGCCTGGAATAGCGTACCCTGGTCCATCTGCAATTCCTTGCCCTCGAATTTGGGAGCTACGTAGCCAGAGCCTCCCTCGTGCAGTATGCGGCTCGAGCCACCTGGAACAGCTAGATGCGTCGGTTGCGGAGAAGGCAGGCGGCCAGGTGTCCGAACGACCTGGTCGAGCAGCTTATTGTGTACTCCATTCTGCGGTACTCGCTCTTGAGGCGGTTCTACCGTTGACTCTCTGCGAGGCAATTTGACTGTATCCATATTGTCGTCCGAGCTCGAATCGGGCTCTGTCATAGTAGCCAAAGAAGGCACCCGGTGAAGCTTGTAGTAAGACGCAAGCGGAACAGCTTTCAGAGAAGGCCACAGAGAGCCGTTGTAGTTCAATTGCTGTTTTGACGTGTTGATGTCAAGACCTTGGAGTGGCAGATGGTGGGTGATGAGTTTTGAAGCTGTCAGATGGGTGTGGCCGGTGATATTCGGGGCGCATCTGACATGGTTGGTGTTGTCAAATAGCTGAAACCTCTCAACATCGTCCCCACCAGCCGTATCGGGACAAGGCATATTGAGGGCTGATCTGATAAGCAACCGTTGCCGCTAAAAAGATAACACCAAAGCCTAAAACTTCACTGACAGGCTGACAGGCTGTTTTTGAATGAAAGTCAACAACCAGATCCCAAAGAGACAGTAAAAGAATATGTACAAGTAGTTCCAGGACTGAGAAAGGTCATGAACGATTTCAAGTGTCAATGCGCGACCTCGTGGCAGTGGGCTTTTACGATTTTATATGGCTTTTGTCGCATGAGGTTCATCTTACAGGTCCAACACGAAGGGATTTCCTTGAGAGACATGTGCAACTCTCCGAGAATACGGTTTACCTAGGCGACCCTGTCACAGGATAGCCGTTTGGAAAGTTTCTAACTCCTGTAAGTCTGAGTCTAGATCTGGTTGTACCTGCTTTGACTTGCGCGGGTTCTAGTGCCATCAAGATCCGGGGTAGTTCAGAGCTAGTATGCATATCGCGACAGCCGACATTGCTTTGCATGCATTGACCTCACATCTTCCACTTCAAACGTCATAATGCGATGGCGAGTCAGACCAGCAAAGGTCTCTGGATTGGTGTGCCAAAGTAGCTCATATATTGTGGTCTTCCACAGAGGAGTGGTCGACTTGTTGAGACAGAGTGTGAGATGGGGCGACGAGCTCATGGGATTTCTGCAAATAAACCATGGTGGATCCAAGCAGTCGCCAGGACCAATCTTAGGCTCGTGACCGTTGACGCTACCCCAGACATCCCCCGGAAATTTTCAAGCGCAGGCGGCTAGCTCATGGCGCATTATGCACGCTCAGATTAATCCTTTGGCTGAATGAGCTTAAAACCTTGAGGAAATCAGGTGTGAAACCCACGCGCGTGCTTTCGTGAGGCAACATACCCTCTGAAACAATATTCATCGGCTCTGAAACCTTGCTGCTCAGTTGTTCTGCAAGGTATAGGTTTCCTTGGTATAGCTATTTGTCCGGTAGACTGCCAGTAATTCGTCGAGTCGGAAGCATAGAAATTTCGTTAGGCTTTCCTCTCCTGAAAGTAAGTCGCTTTTAGAACAGAGCTCCCTGTCCTGTAGCTGTCTATGAAAGTATCGAAATCTGTATCTGGCTCAGATGGCTGTCAGCCATGCATCAAAGCCTTACTTCTGCGAATCGTAGGCGTCAAACCCCTCGCGTTCCATCCTACCAGCTTTCCCAAGGACCGACTTCTTCTGTTTTACAAGGTGTGCTTCCAGCCGATTTCGAACGTTGATGTCACTCGTAGCCCCTATTCGGGCCGAAAGTTGTGCGGCATTCACGGAGTTGTTGATAGAGACTGTGGCGACAGAACATCCTTTCTACATGGTGTGAGTGCCTACAATCCAATAGATCTACATCACAATGTTAGAGGCGAAATCCAATGTCACTCACAAGCATTTGGACTATGCTTAGTAGGCTATCCATCACATAATTGAATTGCCTTCTACGGGCACGCCGATGACGGGGAGCCATGTGTTGGCTGCTAGCATTCCGGGTAAATGCACGGCTCCCCCCAGCTGCCGCGATGATAACCTTGATCCCCTTAGAGGCCGATTCCTTCGCGAACTGGACCATTCCTTCAGGAGTCCTATGAGCTGAGGTTATAGTGACGCTGTGTGGTGCTGTGTGGTACATCCAGCTCTTTCAGAAGGTCGATGCCTGGAGCGAGTACAAACCGGTCGGAATCTGAGCCCATTGTTACCGCGACAAGAGGCGAACTTGATTATTTTGCGTGGTCGAGAGCTGTTTCCTGACCGTTCGTACACTGAGAGGGGTTTTGGCCCGGACCCGACCCACTCTGCATTCGCTCGCCTCGTATCCGATCTACTATCCCCATTAGAGGTTTTACCCGACTCACTGCTTCGCCCTTTGAGCCTGCCAGAATTGTAAAATGGCCCATCTTACGCCCAGGTCTAGCATCCACTTTTCCACAAAGGTGTATCCTAGCTCCAGGGGTGGACAGTGCCTGTTGAGCAGCACATAAGTGACAATCGGGTTGCGCGCCGCCAAGAATATTTGACATTATGGCATTTGTGTCGTGATTGTTGAAGTTCAGGCATTCCTCGGGTATCGGCAACCCCAGAATAGGTCGAAGATGGGCGTCATACTGAGATAACGGGCAGGCTTCAATAGTATAGTGTCCCCTGCATTGGAGCTTTAGAGCCGTCCAGTGATTAGATTTGGTAAAGAGGGGGTTTACGATTTGTGAGGACGAGGAGCGATTTCATTGATCAGTAATTCTCCTAGCTCGTAAGCTTATCCGCGAATGGGAGCGAACACGTTACGCTCACCATTCCTGAGTAAGAACATCTCCACGCCGAACACGCCTTTGCCCCAGAACCCCGCGACGGCGCGTCTCGCTAGATCCTTTGCGTGTTGCTTGATTGAGTCTGAAACGTTGGCGGGAGCGTAGACTAGCTTGCAGATGCTTTCCTCGTGTACAGTCTCCACAACGGGAAACGCCATGGTCGCTTTCTGCCAATCTTCCGCCGCGTCATTCTCTGTTTTGACGACCATAACAGCAAGCTCAAGGCTAAAATTTGCCCACTGCTCAGCGTAAAGAGGCCGATCTCGGAGCGCTTCCAGAGCCGGCCGTACGTCAGTAGGCCGTTTGACGGGAAAGTTCCCTCTGCCATCATAGGCTCCAGTTCTGGATTTGACCATGAGTCGATAACCGAGCTCTTGGGCGATCTCTTTCAGTTCCGACATGCTACTATCATGCAATGGCAGCGATCGAGCCGTCGAGATCTCATGCCTAATCAAGTGTTCTTTCTGGTCGAACTTGTCCTGTATAACCCTGATAGTGCGCCAACTTGGCTGTATCTCGACTTTAGTACTCTTTACCAGCCTCAAGTCATCCCTGGTGGTATGGATGCCATTTGACAGATCTTCAAGCACATCCGTATCAACATGCTCGATCTCAATTGTCAGGATGTCACACTCTGCTGCAAGCTGACGGATAGCTTTTGGATCAGTGAAGGAGCAGTCGACATGGGCTGAGACTGTGTTGATCTGTTTAGCTGGACTTGCTTCTTTGTCCAATGCTATGAGATGGATGTTGAGTCGATTGGCAGCTTCTTGGAGCATGCGACCTAACTGGCCACCTCCAAGTACGCGAATTGTCTTGTCCTTACCTCCGTCAGAATGAAAACAATGTTGCAATGGACTTTTCGAAAAATTCCTTACCCTCGGACATTTAGTTTGGCGCTAGTCCTAGTCAACCCTACTTTAGGATTTAGCGTATTCAGAATTGTTGCATTTTCTTGGCAACGTCGAGACACACACCCGATCAAGGATTCAAACCCTATTATCTCAATAAACTCTTTACGTATCTAGTCTATTAGACCATTTTTAGGATCGCGATATCTAACTCTATAATTTTCGTATCTACAAATTTTTTATACAGCTGATTTTCGCTGATTTAGAAATTTACTAGTTCTAGATGTTTTAAAGTAGAGATCGTAAGAATTTCGTGATTAAGAGTACCTTTTCTATAAGTCTTCTTCTATCTACTCTGACTCAATCACTCTTTAATTCTTATATTCTAAACGGTGTAATAATCGTAGACTAAGATATCTAACGAAGACTCGTAATTACTAGAAGGGTTCACCGCCCGGTCGGCCACCCTGCTATAACTCCACAGCTCTCGGTTTTGAGATTATGATTCCGCATGCAAAGTTATAGCAATTACTAATTGCTACAACTTTTGTACCAAGCCCTTTGTTCATACTAGTAAGAGATCCCTAGAGCTAGACTAGGGACGAGGGGGAGTAAGAAATTCAAGAAATTCCGGGTAGTCACACTAAATCTAGCCTAATTCGCATGCAAAAGCCAAAACCCAAGATCTTTATGATTCCTCCACGCAATGCAGCAGTCAAGGATTACGAATCGAGGATCATGGCAGACGTGGGTCTGTTGCGCAGATATTACAGAGACAATTCAAATCATAGATCCATCCCCTGTTAAATGCGTACCAGAATTAAGCCGATCCGCTCAGTCATACAGCCAAGCGAACCAACTCTCCACCAACACAGGGACAAATATGGTCATAGCAGCTATCTGACCGAACGTCCACTGCCCGTCAGTGTCTTGATTCCTAGAAGCCTGGGAGACCTGCTCTTGAAAACCTCGCAACCTCAGTATCGTCCACAGTTGGCTTGTCGCAGTGATAGGTATTCCAATGAACGGAGCCATCAACAGCCAATCATACTGGTCTTTTCTTTTTAGCTGATGCTTCCGTACGTAAAGTACCAGTCGTGAATCCCCATGATGTCTTTGTATCGCCAGCCAAACGATTTTCGTGACAGTTGGCAAACAAACCAAAAGAGAGCCGGCTGCGGCAAAGAAGTCCATTGCAATTGTCTCCTTCTCCGTGATAGAGTTTACATCTGCAAGACAGACGGCCTGAATTGAGTTCCATTCGCTTGTCGAGATGATTGCTTCGTTCCCTATCATACTGGGGCCAAAGATTTCCATCATCCTGCTGAGGAAAGGGTATATGAATAGCAGCCAGCATACGGCGAAGAGGAGGAATCTCAACTGTTCCTTTCGATCCTTGGTCCTATGGCTCTTGCGATTGGTCTTCGTATTGTTATGTGGCTCTCGGAGAAGGTCAGGATTGAACGCGATGTACATGAGAGGAAGCATTGTCAAAAGCGATATTGCCCATGTAATCTTCGCTGTACTGTCGCCCATTCCGCTGGCGCTGATACCAAAGTCGAGACGAGCAAGGACGACAATGCATGCGAGCTGGATCGAGAAAGTGAAGAAGGTCGCGCAATCATAGTAGGAGCTACATCCTCGCGCTGTCACGGATGTGCAGCGTTCAAGGAATGCCGTATCCATCCCTTGTGTCTTTGATTTCCCTCGGCGCAGGTAAAAAAGCGAAAATGCTAATATGAACCCAAGTACATTCTCGAGAACATAGCCGACGATCATCTGTCGAAACCATCAGCAAGACGGAGTCTTGAGCGGAAGAAGTAACATTGACTGACCCCAATACCAGAGATGTCCGGGTTGCCCGATCCCCAAAGGGCGTTACAAACCTCCGCTTGACATTGATCAACAAGTGTGAAATTGTTACCAGTCGCATTTCGGATCGCTGTAATATACTTCGGAAAACTTGATCTAGAGGCAAGATTCGAACATTTGACGACTGTATTGTTTGCCATTGAAGATTTGATTATTCGAAGACAGTCGTTATTGATTTTGTCCAGCCTCACTGCCTTTCCCCGCCATCAGAAAAAGTGGTGGGGCAGATTATTAATTAGTTCTATTAATAACCCACAATGTTACAGCCCCCAGAAGTAGCGGCGCTATTCAGCCTCATGCAGATAAGGCGCAAGCTGAAATCGCCTTCTATCTAGGAGAATGTCATCCCAGAGACGATACACTTACAAGAGGACTGGCTCTTGGTTTTGATTCACTCGCTTGCGTGCATACTCGAAACTTGCTTTTTCGCCCCAAGTCATCATAGCCTACACGTTGTAGGACCGAGCTGTTACTGAGATAATTTGACTGACGCGGTGTCAACCTCGAGCAACTCAATGCAGCCTATTACGACTTCAGGATTTAGTACAAGCACAATAATGGAGAATCCCCCAGTTTCAGCGTTAGAACAACCGATTGCAAGCCCTACAGGTAACTTTACGGGAGTTCCAACTTCCGCTCCGAGTCCAGGCATCGCTACTGGTAAGCGACTTACTCCAGATTTCAATCGATTATCGTTGTGCTAAGAACTCGTACAGGTCTGACAGCGGGTGATATTGCTGGCGTGGCTATTGGCGTTGCAGCAGTTTTAGGATTATTTGCTTGGTGGTAAGATCCATCTACAAAGCGTAATGAAGGACTAGGTCTGATCGTACGAATCAGGCGTTGGCCAACAAAAGCGAGACGTAAAGCTTGGGCGAAAGGACGTTCCTCGAAGGAAGAGCAAGCACGGGCCAAGGACTTTTCTTCGAAAGCAGAGCCCTCAACAGTAGAGCCGAAGACTTTGGACCAAGATACGGCCGTTGGAATCAAAGCCGAGTGAGGTGATTGTCTTTTCGTTCGAGGTTTCTCAGGATAGACTTTATCAAAAGGCGGCTGTTTGTTTTACTACCCCCGTCAAGCTACAATGGAAACCTAAAATGGCCGTCAAATCTGCTCCAATCTCGCTCAAAAAACCCCTTGCTGTCCTTCAGAACTTTGCAATCTTCCTTGTGCCCCCTCTCCTCCCAACCGATTTTTTGACAACCCTAGATTCGATTGTAAGCCTCGGAAATGGCAAATCTCTAGATTCTCAAAAGACTATGACTGACCTCTCCACAATAATAGAAAAGACCGCATCTAGTACATCTGGATATCCTATCCGCACGCTTCCCGCAAGTATGACATGCTTTCTTGCCGTCTACCAGCACTGCCTGTGCTTTGACTCTATCACTCAATGCGAAGAGATCCGCCAGACGAAGCGGGAGGACCTTGCATCTCAGCAAGTATCCTAGTCTCTGTGATTTTTGGGACTCACTTGAAAAGTACTCCTCTCCTCCTGCCTGATACCAACGGTCGTATCCAGAAACTCATGCCGGTGTGCGTACAAGATGGCAACGGTATGACCGAGCTTGAATTGGCTTGGATCTGGCCCTTGGCCGTTCAAGTAGAAAGCGATTGGGAATTTTGAGCCACCCCGGTCCTTGACCAGCAGGCGGAGCCGGAGGAAGTTTTCCACCTGTGTGATCTCGGCCAGGAGGCACCAGTGGCGATTTGGTCGGTAAAAATCTCCGCCCAGGGTGTGATAGTAGTTGAAATCCATGTCCTCAAACTCAGGACAGGCATTGAAGGAAGGGAAATGATAGGTGTTGCGTAGATCAGTAGGCGCCATACCGACACAGAGACAAATTGACTGTTCACGATCGCGTTAAGGATTTTTCAGGCCAAGGGAAAACGGGGAGAGAAGGCTTTGGCAGAATCAGTAGCCAACGAGGACAACCTCACACTGCGTTTAGGCATCACTAACCACAAAGGAACATACAAACAGCTAACGGGTGACGGGTGACGACCAAAAAGTAGCATAACTGCACCAAAGCCATGTACACTATCAGTAACACACATGACGCTACCCCTGTGCTTGACCTGGATCTCTTTGTTAACCTTGCGTATTCTGCTTCTGCTTCTTTGAGACTTGACTGCAAGTACGCTTCGAAAGCATGCATAACTGTGAACGAAGCCTTCAATGCTGAGCTGCTCCTTGAGTAGTCCACATCCTTTCATATATTCTATGCCTGCATATCAAGCAGTAATATTACTTGGCCTAATTCAGACCAGATCGACCTCCCAACACCGAAAAGGCAAACAAAAAAAGGCGCCGAACATCATCATCTCAAACAGGCAACCACCCGAATACCTACACGAGGCAATAAACCATACTCGTCTCCACTCTCCACGTCATCAATGATGACCGCTCCCATCGCCCAGACCAATGCACTACTGCAGGAACAGCACATCATCTCAATAGCCAGCCACAACGCATGAAAGGAAAACCATAAGCAATCAATTCCAGGAGAGGTGAAGAAGCGCTCAAACGGGAAGCCCTCCGCATCAAAAGAAATTTTTCGGGGAAGCCACGTTTCTGCCCCTGTCGGGAATCTGGGGTCGGGCTGCAAGGGTCCGATCGCCGAATCTCTAGCCTGCTCTAAGGCCGATCCGCCACGCGCTCCAGCGGAGTCCGGGGTGCAGGATTCTGGGAGCGGTGTGTGCCAGCTGGGAAGATTTTCGGTTGACACATTTCTTAATTCTACTTGGGGTAATCATCAGCAAGCTGCGGAAGAGATGTTGGTGGGAACGATTCAGGCCGATTGTTCCAATTCTGTTCAGGCACAGCGAACTGAGACGGTTACATTCTGTTTTCGGTAGAAAGGCTACGTGGTCGACGGATAAGTCACTCACGTCAGCGAAACCGGTTTGGGAACGTACTTTAATCCTTGCGTAACATGCGCTGGCTGGATGGCTTCTTCGGATCTTTCCCCGAGATTGTTTTTTGGCGGTGTGTTTAGCTTGATTTCCTAAAGTACGGTGCTCGGTCCATCCCGGTCCCCGGATCTGTGACAGGGTGGAAGCTCCATAATTTATTTTCTGGGGATCTGTTAAATATCTCTCCTGGGTTTGCTTTTTCGTATATTCCAACATTTCCTCCATTATAACATAAATCCAACGACTCCACAGTCTCTTTTCCTTAGACATAGACATAAAGCACAGAGATTCTGGCATTTGAAGCAAGAAAATCATTGTATGTATACAGTGTTGGGTATAGTGCTGTTGGATAGTCATAGCTGACATGACAGGTAGCTCATTCAGAGCACCAAAACCGAAAAAGGCTCTCCATCAATTACCTACTCCACACTCCTCCACCTCAAAACATCATAATGTCATCCCGCATCCCTCAAGACCGCCGCCGGCTCTCCGTGGCCAGCTCAGAAACCCTCAGCCAAGATCTCTCAAGGGCAATACTCGCATCATCCAGGCCCAAAGTATCTCTATCGATCGATCCCAGATGTATCGTCCAACAGCCAGCTCCACCACCTCCCTCGCCAGTAGGGTTTCCTGCATCAATGGAACAGTGGCCGATCTATCACCAAGAGCGGGATACAATATGTCCGTGATGGCGTTGAGGATGAAGGGGGATGTGTTCGCTCGCGTGCATTCGTATCGTTCAAAAGGGGACTGGGTGTGAGGCGCAGGTCGCTTTCTTGTTGATGGGATTTGCAAATATGCTCATGGCGAGTGTCTAAAGCGCGAGGACCGGATGTAAGATTTTATCGTAATTGGAACTTGCTCACTTTGAGCAACATGATGGCTCGCTGACTTTAGTTCTCTCGCTGCGCTCTCCTGTATCCTGTCTTACGTTGAGGTGGCCGATAGTCAATACTCCTCAGATTTAGGATTTTTGCACGCCATTGTTCATAAGTTTGACGTCTTGATCCCTGATCTTTGATACCAGCAAGATGAATTCTCAAGTCACTATGAAGCTTTTGTGGTCTTGGTGATTCCGCTTTGGCCATCAAGGCCCGTTTGAGCTCGCCAGGACTCCCGATCAATATCGGTGGAGTAGTATTCACGTCGTCATTACGGAGCTCAAAGTCTTCCGCCTGCACAAGTAGATTGTTGATGCATCTCCAGTAAAGAAAACGAAGCTGATCGAATGGAATCCCAGTGTCGCTAAACGCTCTGGCTTTAGTGACTCTCAGAAGCGGCGATGGTGTACGATTCGAGCTCAATTCGTTGTATAATTTGAGTTGCCAGTCTCTGTTCGCTTCGTTTGGCCATTGCCAAATGGAAATATCGTGAATATCGGTTGATTCGTATTTCATCTGTCCTATTTTCTGAAACCTGTCAAGCTCAATCTCGATCTTTGCGCAAAAGGATCGAATCTGCTTTTGATCGTCCTCATTCCAGACCACACTGTCGAAAGTTGATGCTATACCCAGTGTTTTGGATTTGATTTCCCTATTCAATTCAAAGTCATTACCAAGGTCATATTGCGCTTGTTCGCGATAGTATGCGCGATCGTCAACGGTTTCCGTGGTGAAAGCAAGGTCTGCCCAGTCGTCGCTGGTAAGAGACCTTGCCAGGCTGTGTGAATCATTGGTTGATCTTCCAGCCTCCCAGTAGTGCGGAGTAGCCTGCGATGCAAAACACGATTAACTGGGACATGGGTATTTTTTATGTCCTTCATGACAAATCCTAGGAGGTCGAGGTCCTTCAGACTGGCAGCCATTGAGATGAAGGTAGCATAATTCACGGAGCTAGGAATGACACCGTATGATCCAAAAAAGCTGTATATTCGTGAGACTAGGCAACGAACGACTGTTCCTGTGGAAGTTTCCGGCCCTTCCCACCCACTTTGGCTACCCTGACTCGTTGAAGACACGAGAGGGGAGAGCACAAGGATGCCTCTGATGAAGCAAGCCATATGTCTCTCATCAAGGACTCCACCCGCATTCGTATAAACCTCTAGGGCCCGAAACATGGCTCTCAGCAAGTCCATATTGCATGGCAAATCTGGCGGGATGCTCCCTGCGTTCGGTCGCCGTGGTAAGCAAATCGCTCTGCGCAATCGTTCAAGCAATATCGTGAAGCTCTTTGCAGGTATGAAATTGCCTCTAAACAAAAGAGATAAGATACCTGATATTCTTCGTGGATGGGACGGGATTGCAAAAGTATTTTGATTATCCGCCCACTACTAGCGGTAGTCCACATTTGGAGCATGTTGGAGAAGGTATCCTTTGTGCCAATCCTCGTGGGCCATCCTTCAAAGGGTTACGAGGGGTGCTGAAGCGGGCTGCTTGGCAGCTTTTCGATAGCATGAAGCCGTGTGAGTAGAATTCTTGGGGAAAGTGGATTGGGGCACAGGCAACGGCATCGCGATATTGCTGCTCGCACGTCTCAAGGCCCTGACCAGCCCGTGCCATAAGCTGAATTGCTATGCCGAGAGTCTCCAATTGCCGAAAGCGTGAATCTTGTTCTGACAACTAACGCTAGAATTCAAGAGCGAGATATTCTTGGCCAGCATCCCGAAAGAAGTAGAGTAAGTAACCACTTGCTTCTGGTGAGGCGGTAAATTCCCGTTGATGTAGTGCTCAAGCAGGTTGGACATATGAGCAGCTACTTGTTTGCCAAAATCTCTGGTTCTCAGGGATCGATACGAATTGCAAAGTAACTTGATCGTCAACGCCGTGTCTCTAGTTTCTAATGTTTGGTCGTCCAGGACGCCCGGATAGGTCTCTAGGATTTCCAGCACCAGATTTTGAGCTGCTGCGGTTTCCAAGGCCGTTTCCTGAAGCGGAGCGCTCTCTGTACGAAGCGATTTGATCGGACCCAGCTCCTCTCCACTGTATATCTCAAGGTCTCGGAATTTTTGGAAGTTGTGAAAATATGATTCCCTACCAAGTGGGGGAGGTGCTTTGGAGCTCTGCCTCGGCCTTTGGCGTGTGGTCACGTTGAGCCTGTGTCTTATCACGCACGATAGAGCCACACCCGAATTGGCGCGACTAAAGTTGAGGCGCAAAAGTTTGTTGTGTAAAACTCTGGTCGCAAGAACCTTGAAATGATGGGACATACCTCGCCGCCAGACGAGAAAGTTGCCCTTGGTCGCGATCAGGCTAAGCCACTTCTCGCCTAGAACTAAAATATTTCTAAGAGCGCGCTAGGCTCTGTAGATGTAAATAGAGCATGCGGGACCCCTCGGACGTTAAGACCGAGACTCCATGACTCAAAATTGCTTACAGTTGACACCCCTAGGACGACTGGAGTTGGTTAGGTGTGGTATCGGGGAATTTTGCGAGTGGCATTGGGATTGCGAGCGGCATCATCTGCAGCCTAAAGGTGGTTTGAGCAGAGAAGGGGTAGGAATTTGGGGTGTTTGAGGGTGGATTTTCAGGCTTGATAAGCAGCAACTGAGTAGATATTCAAAGGAGATAGCCTAACCTAGAGATGACCTATGATTGCATAAGCACGATTTCTCCTACTATCAAGTACTTAGAGCGAAATTATAGGCTTTCTCAAGGTTGATACATCTAGATGTTCTCGGAATGATCATTCTCTTAAGACTTATACAACGCCAATAGGCGGACAATTGCCATCGTCTTGATGGTCTCCAGTCCATTTCACGTGTCCTCATGCATTGCTTGCCAAAAGCATGCTTTCAAAACGCCAAGTCGCCCGCTCATGCTCGTAAGCCTGGCATTTTACCCCAATAACACACCGTATATAGATACCAAGATTAGTATATTAAGCCATTCCCCTCCTCCTAAGTCCATAGTCCTGCGCCTGAAGCTCCTTGATCAGCCTCAAACTCCCCTCGTCCGCAATAGTCTCAGAGCTGAGCATGGCAGCCGGTGATGGTATATCTGCCGTGGGCTCTGCTATCGCCGGTGATACCGCGTTCTCTGTTGCATTGTTGTCGCCGTACGAGCTACTGCTAGCCCTTCTCATCGGCCCTGACTCGGGTGTATATCGTTGCTGTTGCATTTGTTTCGGCTGTCTTAAGGACTGCCTTGAAGATGATCTTGATGGAGTCCAGGTGGTATTCCCGGCTGTTGGACTGTGCCCAACGTCATCGAGTGATGAAGCCGGTGGGGAGACTAGTGAAGAGACCGGCTGTTCGTAACTTCCCATGGTTTCGAAAGTCGCTGGGCCCTGGTTCGCTTCTTGTGCCGCATAGCCAGGGGTGAGCTCCCATTGATCGTCCACCATTCTAGATGACTCTTCGCTATGTTGCGAGGATTGTAAATCTTGAACAAAAGAAGATTCGGCTAGAGGCGCGGCTTGTTGCCCGTGCATGACGCTGTTCGTACTGTCTTCAAATAGGGCTGGATCGAGAAGAGGTAGCGCGAGTCCTGCTGTCGCTTGGAGATAGGCATTTGGTAGGGGCGACATGGTGGGTAATTGACTTCCCGAGCTTGACGGTTGCGCAGGCGGTTGTGCGATCATGTTCGCAACCGGTGCTGGCCTCCCCATTGGTTCCATCATTGGCATCGTATCACTAGCAGCGTTAAAGTAACCGTTAGATGTCTTATGGGACACGGCCTGCTTGACTCCAGCCGGTTTTTTGGCTGATGAACCAGACGAAGCCGCTTTGGCCAGGATGTTCGACTTGCGAGCGTGAGGTCTTGGAATCGCAGACTCGCGCACTTTGACGGGATCTTCGTTTCCAAATTCGTCATGTATGCATCGACGCTGAAGGAAATGGATATTAGCTCGATGTGAAGACTGATTGTGAACGAAGAACTCACCTTGCTCTTTCGGCAGTCGCTACAGGCCTTAGTTCTAGGCCGTGCTAGCATGGCATTGCCAGACATATTGTCAAGGCCCTGCATCAGAGTTGCTGGGGTTCGTGCTTCAGCTTTGGGAAATGCTGCTACCACATCTTGCGAAAGGTTTTTGAATCGAGAAACGAAATCATCGGGGTGGTACATAGGCTCGTTACTCGGCTCAAGGGCCGCTTGGGGATACAAAGAATCCTGGGGGAAAGCGACCATACTTGCATCATTGCTCGTTTGAGTTCTGTCGCCGGCGCTGCTCGAGTATGTGGCATTGAAATGGTCCATGGCACTAGTGTTAAGTGTGGAGGATGGTATCTGTAGTATTGGCGTGTTTGCCGGACCAATTGCAGAGTTGGAATTTTGAGGAGTGAGCGTTGACATGGCAACCTGATCTTTGTGCTTGCATGCACGTCTCCTTTTTCGACAAGATTCACAAGCAGTCTTACGATGAGATCCTGTGCCTGTCCCGGACGAACCACGATGGCGTTTTGGTGTATCGGAAGCTGTGCCATCCAATTGCCCTAGCGCGCTAAGATCGGAGGACGTTCTTTTCACACCGCCTGCGGATGATGGGCTGGAAGGTTCAAGTTCAAGACTTGCTACCGCTGCACGCTCACTAGACAGTGCGGATATCTGTGCATTCTCCTGCTGAGACTGCATACGCATTGATTGTCGTCTCGGGGCCGATAGGGCGGCCTCACGATCAAGTTTCTTCATTGCGGCAGCACTCAGCTTGTCAGGTGAAAGGTTCTCGGCTACATAATCAGGATATGCCCAGTGTGGTATTGGCTCGTTTCCACGTTTCCAAGCACACCACGCAGCGAAAAATTTGATGACATCAAGTGGCTCGCCAAAGCCGTGGCCTCGGGGGATTGCCTTTTTCACAGCGTTGCGTATCTCAGCCGTAATACCGTCTGTGATGTTGCCAATATCGATCAAAGCGGTCCTGAGTAGGTAACGAACAAGCTCAGGCAGACCATCGAGCTCTGATTGAGAGTAGTATCGAGCGTGATAGTTTTGGGGGCCAGCGTGTGAGTTCTCGCCCCATGCATCGAAATCTAAGTAAGCTGGCGTCTCACGATTGAAGCTGTCACCAGAATGAAGCAAGTCCTTGACGTTGTTTGGCAGAGGATCTTCCTCTAGGTAACATGTAGCAGTGTACCAATGAAGTTTTTGAAAGTGTGGGTATCTGAACTTCCTGGCGACTCCCGTGGCCTTCTCGACCTGAGAGACTCGTAATTGCATGCCAAAGTTCATGCGCGTGAGAAAATTACCTCCAATAACCAAGCTATCTTCTGGAGTCCACACAGCATGAATCCAGCCCGCGGGGATCAGCATGGTGTCTCCTTCTGATAGATCAACCCTGTAGCATTCCTTGGTTTGATCGCCCAGAAATGTCCAATTCTGCGCAGGCGACATACACCATTCTTCATACTTCTTGAGATTCTTCTCTTTCGGCGGGATGAAGAGGAAGGTCTTCTTTCCCTTGAGAATGTGATAGAAGACTGAGGAGCCCCCGAAGTCGATGTGGAAGTCCGTGAAACAATCAGCAACCGACATGAGACAATAGAATTGGACCCTTGGATATTCGCCTTTGGCTAGCAGGTCTTCAGGCCATACAGAGTCCTGAAGGTCGAGGTCTCGGACGATCTTTGGTCGCCTTATTAGTCGTCCAAGCTTACTCTGAGACACTTCAAGACTGATGACGTTTCGCACAACCTTGTTGTTTGGATTTTCGTAGTAATCCGCCCATCTCCTCATGTTCCACTTTTTGTTTTCGCCATTCTGTGACTTCACGTCGATTACTTCAACTTTTTCCTCGGGTCCATACAGCTCAGCAACTTGGCGGACTGTCAGACCCTGAGGTACTACCATGTCTAGAGCATCTTGGCCATGATCTATTACGCTTTCCATTTCTCCATGGCGAGATACCCAATCCTCCGAGGTGGCGTGATCGTTCGAAGAGTCGTATTGGAGTGTGTCGCCATTTCGCTGCTCTTCCTGCTCGTCAAGGGCAGCGCCAGTGTTTGGCTGAGGATTGAAGCACGCAGGTATCACCACCGGCTCTTTCATACCAATACCCTTCTCGAAGTACTCAGCAGTGACTAGATCAGGGCGCATCCTGGCGAAGTTCTCTGGTAAGAAAGTGATAGTGCCATCTTTGATTGGCTTGATATAATGATGTTCCGGCCGTTCATCAGAGGTCTTGATAGCTCCTTGATGTAAACTGGCATAGTCGATCGCACTATGAGCGCGAGATGATTTTCGAACGTAAGTCGTTGCTCCATGTATTGGTCTGCACTTTTTACATCGGAACTTGTCGACACCCCTCACGTCTCTCTCGTTCTTGAAGCCTGCACATGCAAAATGGAACCAAGACTTGCAGGCATCACAGCTGATCCAAGATGTGGAGTTATTGTCAGTCTCGACGCCGAGAGATTTCCGAGCGAAATTGCAAGCCGCGCAGACAGCGGTAACATCAGGTGTGCCAGCGTCGCTCCTGTCGTCATTACTTCCGTTGATTTCCAATGAAGCATTCACAGCTTCTTCGAGACTTGGAAGTGAAAATGTCTTCACACGATTGATGTTGTTCCCCAGCGGCCCATGCATTACACGTGACTCATTTTCCTCAACATCTTCTTGAAGGTGCTCTGGCACCTTTTCAGAGCTCGCACGTTCAGCTCCATCTCCATCAATCCCTCGACCGTCATGTTGCTCCTGGATAGCATCCTCCATCAACTGCAAGGCATCGTCTAAAGCTGGCACCGTGTCTGCGGGAGTCTGGAAGGCAGATTTCGAAAATTCCTGGCCCTCAGGGACGACTTCATCACTTGCGTCCGCATTGATATTGGGATCCAAGGTCTCAGGAACCTGGTTCGCCTCGATCTCATTGTAGCTCGTTTCCAAACCCTCGCTGATCTCTTGTTCTGGCTGTACTGGAATCTGATCGAGATCCGGGCAGTGTTCTTCCAGATCTCTCACAGGCGTCGAGTTCGTGTCGAGTTGTTCTTGACCTTCCAGAATATTCGACGGTTCCTGCACGTCATTGACGATATTGGGTGGGCCGGGAACTGTACTCTCAGGCAAATCGGGTTCTGAAGTGCCAGGCGCGTCATCCTTGTTCTCGTCCTGTTGTAGAGGGGTTGGCGTCTCCGCTTGACCAGATTTCCTTGTCTCTCCGCCAATCCCCACGCTGTTGTGCTGTAGATGTTGCTCAGGAGAACCACGAGCTCCAGGTGGATCCGAGGCTTGCACCGAGGCCTCAGAGGGGCTCCGCACCTGGGCCAAGCTAGCTTTCGGCAGTACCGGCGAAGGGGTTGTCAGCTTCGCTGCCTGCTGTGTGAAATGAAGTAACAGCTCGGCTTCGCGTTTTCTGTCCTCGGGTGAAGGCTGGTGGCTTGTAGTGGGGCGGCTTGTTTCTGCTGTCGCTATTCTCCTCGACCAATCTGGCGAGGGCAGCTTTTCTGACCTTGCCCTCTTGCATGGGCGCTCTGTCGGGCAATCACTGACGGGTACTGAGGTATTGGATGTATTCAAATGGTAGGAAGTGGTTGGTTTCGTAGCCAGCGCTATGGATGCAAACGCTTCCATCGCGCCTTCAGACGTTTGACTCCTCTTACGCGCGTCCTCGCCAAGCTCAGAGTATGCGGAGTGAGGCCTCTTGCGTCCATTGTGTATTCCAGCATTATCTGCCCATCGCAGGCCGAAACCCAGCGCCTCGGCAGGTATACCCTCGGTGGACCCTGGCGAGAGTGGTTCAAAGGCATGTCGTGGAGGCGATGGCGTCCGATATCGAATTGGGGGAGGGTAAGCAGCTCTTGTGAAAGAAGAAGGCATCGATGCTAGATAGTTGGTGGAAGCGCGTTAAACCTGCGGGGGCGTTCGAGGCGTACCCTCGGATTTTGGCCCAAACCAATTCGATTAGTGTGTAGTGTATCGTTGATACTATCAATTTCACAATCGATTAGAGCCAAAAGGAAGCTGTGATGCAAAGCGAATGTGTTGTCGGCGAATGTTGTGTTGGCGGAGGACTGAGGGGTGGGTGTCAATGCTAATTTACTAGCGTCATCTACATTGAATTGGCATCATGGACTGTGCTCTTTCTCTTTTCACAATGCTTCATCCATTCTCCCAAATACCTCTACGATCTCGTGTCTTTAGCAAGAACACTGCGAGTTCAGACCGTTGGCAACAGCAATTTTTATTACCTCGCGAGCCCACTACCGCGGGCGGTTTCCACGTGTCTGCATCAATCCGACTCGGTTCTTTTCCCCTGTATCCGCGACTGCCACAGTAGCCCTCGAGGTCTATACGACCTGTGCAAAGCAAGAACTATCTAATCTGAACAAGAGCCTGTTATAGTCCTCGTTAGAGCTAACAGTTTAACACTTCTCATTCTAGAAATACAGAGGCTGGAAATCAAATGTAGCCTGATACCTTTCAGCCTGCACAAATCATAACATACGTCAGTGCTCGTTGCCAGGGAGCAAATAAGACTTAATACACGATGCCAGCAACATCTACAAAGAAATTTGAGGGAAAGAGCGTTGAGACGACCAGAAAACATGATTATACCAAGGACATTGAGCGCCTAGGACAGCAGAGATTTACTATCAACGTGCAGAACATATTCTGAAAGCTATTGAAATGGATTTCTACGTTGCGACTGCGGAGGGCACGGGACGTTTGACCGCCTCGCAGCGCAGCATTCTTCATATGGTTACTAGGAACCGGGTAGAGGGCCTCTACGACGCCCGACTTCGTCTATGATGGATCGATTATCTCTACGAAGAAAACCCGTAACTCTACGTTGCCTTGAAAAAAGTAAGGACATGGATCTAGATCTTTGAAAAGCAGGACGATCTGAAAGCTTCAAGAGAACTGGAAAAAGGCTTTGACGAAAGCAGACCAATATTCCGGCAAAATCTACAAGAATGCTCTACGAGTAATGGCTAAGGAAATGACATTGCCCGAATTGGAAGGAATGTGAAGACTAGTTTGGTCGATCTCGTTAATCGATAAGTGTATCGATTATTTGGTCACCTATTGAGATGGCATCCTTTATCCTACAATATATCAAGTTGGATATCTATCAGATATACTCTTGTTAAACAATCCCTGTTTTCTTTTCAACTACTATTCACTAGTCTAACATACAAACCAGAGAACCGCCATTCCAACGACCAGGACCGAGCCTGTGAACATTGTGATGCGACTCGCAGCACCTTTTGGGATGTTGCCTGTCTCTCCTCCGCCCAAATACCAGCTTCCGATATCAGTCAGCTCTCCATTCTGAGTGAGCATAGCAGCATCCGCTCCAACGTTTGACACATCGCTGCGGAAAGCACCGAAGTAGCAATACCGGGTTACGTTCCTTCATCAAGGATCAATTTCTGCAACAGCAACCAATCGCAATGACGAAATTACTGAAGCGAATCCATGTAACTGGAGCTCTGATTATAAAATGTCTGAGAATCTGACAATTCGGCACTAGAATCGGCAAATTCCGTCACTCAGACAGTTTTGTTGAAGGTCCCAACGATTTCCCCAATATGACTTGCCAGCCCTTGGAAATCTCCATACCAGTGCACTGGCACAAAATCGATCGTACAATTACTGCAGGCTGCAATGAAATCCTTCATCCGCTGCGTGCCCGACTCTGCGCCTGTGCAAGCAGCCGCTCCAAGCTTCACACCCTGCTTTGCCAGCGGCTCAATCTGCTAATGCCATATCTGTGCTGCAGTGGTAGCATCCATCGCACTCCCTCCCGTGGCCTTGGTGCCATCCGGTTCGTTGAAACCGAGAAGGAATGAGACGTTGGCGCCGCCTTTGACCTGCGCTTGCACGTCGGTGAGAAAAGAACCATAATTGTTGCCTGAGCTGGGTGCTCCCCAGAGCATAGGGACAAACTCGAGCTTGGTGGAGTTGGAGAAGGCGGGAGATGGGGTTTGCTCGTAGTTATAGTACCATGTCAAATCGGAAGTCGAAGAGTCCCAAAAGGAATCATCTTGAGGATGTTTTGCGCTTGGGACGTAGACGAGGCCGCGTTTTGGGGGGGGGTGTATTCCCTGGCAGAGGGCAATGGAGGGTAAGAGGACCAACACGCTAAAGAGACGCAGTGGAGACATTGCTCAATGTACAGTTCACAAATGCCTACATAGAGGCCATGAATGGCGGACGAAATCTAGCAGCGGTTTTACCACGAGAAGCAGACTTGACAGCACGAGGATGGACAAAGAAAGAGAAAAGTCAGAGATACACGAAAGGAACCTGGTACATTCGGCGCCATCGACAAGTCATGGCAGGGGACTCGAGAAGCTGCATATCGATAATTGAAGCTGTTGGCAAGATCCCAGAGGGGACGACGAGCAGCCCAACGAGGGACCCCAAATGATGACGGGAGCCCAATCTAGGGGCCCTTAGCCTTGGATCCGACCCTGGGGCCAACGGTTTTCCAGGGACTTCTAAGCGATAATGCATCTCGACGCACATTATGCCGAAGATGGAACGCCGCATCATTTTTATCGTGCAACACCTGGAGAAGTATTTGCATCTTTGCTCGTCTGGGCCACGCAAGATAGATCGTCCGTTACTGATGTAGCTCTTTTAACTACTTTTCCATTGGTAATGCCGACGTCTATGTGATCGGCAAGAAAAGCCAATATCTATCTCGCTTTTGCTGCTTCGCTCTCCGCAGAGTATCTCTCGTATCTTTATTCATGCTACAGTGTAAGTGATCATCAGCAGTACCCACCAGGAGCCTCTACAATAGCAATCACCACGGAGTTGATAACATGACTGTAGGGATGCACCACCAGCAGAATCTTCAGCCCGATCTCCGCCATCCCTTCCGTCACCTCCACAACCTATCATGATATCAGCATACGTTACGAACAAGAGCAAAACACTCTCGGATTTCAATGTACTTTACGCACAGGATACAACAGCTTCCTTAACGAATGAGCGCTCCTCAACACCACCAAACCTCGTGGCTTCATCCGCTTGGCCACATCTGCCAAGATGTTATGCTTGTGCTTGCTACAACTCCCGACCAGGGCAGCCAGATACACGACGTCAAAAGAGCTAAGGTCGACATCGGGACTGCTGGCGTCGGCACATTGGAAGCACATCGTCTCGGGCGAGTGGCCCAAGGCGCGGCAAAGATCCATTGAGCAAGAGATGGCTGCTGCAGATTGGTCGACATTAAGGCAGGTAACACAACCTGGGTCGAAATTGTCGAAGTGACGATGTATACACAAAGAGGTGAGAGGCAGCGGGCCCGATCCCAAGATTGCGAATGTGCGTAGAGAAAAGTGTGGTGACACAGATGCAAGGGCGTTCAGCTCCATGCGGACGAGGTCGACGTAGTTGCCATGGTAGGGGAACGAGAGTAAAGCATCATTGGCTATGCTCGCTGGGATCAGCCTACAGCCCGTAGTCCTAAACGAGGAACAAAGCATATGTGGGTAACTAACCTTCCTCACGCTTCCTACAACAACGGATCTTCTCCGCCCAAAAGCTCTCAAGCTGATACTCACCTTCCGAGCACAATTGCCGCAGATGAGGAGATACAGCAACGATTTTAGGATCTGCAAGGACCTTTCAACCGCTGTCAGCTATGTTCACAGCCTTCATCTAGGTAGAAGTCCCCTCTGGAGAACGAACCTTAGCAGTGATTCCCTCAACAGGAACCCGCATACACAACTCCACCAGCCGCTCGAAAACAGCATTCAAACCTGGCGAAGGTGCCAGACTGCTTGACTGAGCAAGCTCGGAGTAGCACGATAGGATGTCGTCGATATAACATGACACGCACGTGTCCGTTTCCTGGGGAGTCATGTTGGGTTTGGCTTGGAGGAACAAGCGTGATTGGCGAAGAAGCTGAAAGTCTCGCCCTCCAAGTTCAAACTTCAAGAAGCTATATCCAGGTAAGTTTGTCGGTACCACCACGGCTCTAATTTTCGTGGAAATCTGTTTGCTTGTGTGCCTAATTCATCGAACCACACAAGGGTACACGTTGCCTTTTCCGATACTTCAAGATCACGTAGTGAATCTGGTCTGTTTCGATTCGGTAAAATTTAGCCTGCGAGCCTGCATATCATTGGTTGCTGGCCCTCTTGCAAGGCGCACGCAAAGGTACACAGTGCGTTTTCGTCGTCGCTGTTGACTGGCCAAATCGCACAGTAAATCTAGAGTTAATTCTGCTCCACGAGCTGGAGCTACACAGCTTATGCCTTCTCTACTCCTGGCCCGTAGCATTTAGGAAATTGATCGTATTATATTTGCCTCTGCGGAAGCGTACTGTGTCTGCTCGGTTCCAGTGGTTTTGATAGCCTTCCTCACGAAGGTAAGCTACTTGGGATATTCTCGCTTGCATCTCGTGGTACATTCAATTTTGGTTTTCTCTTGGAAGATTGTCTTTACACACTACCCGTGTAATAAAACTAGATATAGTGTAACAGATACACGTCAAGGAATGGAAGATATATTCCATGCAGTCTATGCAACGCCTCCCTAAATAAGCTCACATCCATGCAAACAATAATCGCTAATATGCAAAATTGACTCCTCGCCTCCCTCCTCTTCTAGCTACATCCATCCACTCATTACCACCTAATAAGCACCCCCCCGATAACCCATATCAGGAACTGTAGGCTGCCTTCCAACGGGCGGCGGACTCAAACCATCGCTCTCACGACTCGTACTCCGGTTATGCCTGTGTCCCATACTAGACGCTGAGCTGACAAGGTTTTCAGTACTTTCATTCATACCCCGAGTTCGTCGAGGAGGCGGTGTTTCGTCGCGGTATGGGGCCATGGTGGAGGAGGTGCGGCGTGTGTAGGTGCTTAGTGGGTAGGCTTTTGCGGAAGGGTTTTTGGTGTCGGTGTAATCGATTGGGTCGATGAGGAGGGAGTTGCGGGCGTCAAGGGGGGTGAGGTCGTCGAGGTCCCGGTTTATCTTCTCTATTGGGGTATTAGTGGGAGATCGCAGGGGGTGGTATAAGGAGGGAGACGTACCAGCTTGCTTTCGTCGCTTGCGGTGCGGGTTCTCCCTCACACAGACGATGATAGCGTTGACGGCAATGAGGATTGCGAGAATTGCTGTCAAGACGGATTGTACAGCAATCAAAACTACGCCAGTGATTGTCTTAGTTGATTGTGCGATCCCAAGCTCTTCCACGAAGACCAAAATGCAGATCACTGACAGCACACGAACGGTCTGGATAACAATGTTGATCCAGTTCCCAGCGGTGCTAGCGAATGGTCTGGTCCCGAGCACCAATATAAACATAAGAGATTCCACAATCAATTGTCCGGCCGTTTGAGCCAATCCATGACCATTGCCAGCAGCAATGACACAGCCTTTCGCAAACATGTAGACAATTGCAGGCATAAACAGCCACCAATAGCCTCGCTTGTAGTTGTCGTAGAACAAGCTGTACTTCCTCCATGTTTCCTTATCTTCAAAGAGAGCTGAGGTGTCGCCTTCCATTTTCTTATGTCGTTGGGCGATCTGCCAGATGCGGAAAGTGAAGAAACCCAGAATAGCGGTAAATAAACCCAACGTGACACCAGCAAGAGTTTTTGCGGCCCAAGAATCGCCATTAGTGAATTGGTAAACACAGTAGAGAGTCCAGACGCCGTAGAGCAGTAGGATCAAATTGACAATAGTTCTAGCAAGGAGTCCCCAATACCGCTTACGGAAGCTGGTGAGCCTCTTAGGGAATGATCCAAAAAGTGCCCATGTCTCGAGAATGACCTTCAGAAGTAGGATGCCAACGGCGATCGCCGCGACGACGATGGCAAAGATCAATAGCACCGTCAAAAAGGTGTTGGCCTGGGGTATAGTGAGCTGCTCCACGTAGCCCTGAATACCATGCACGACGTGAGTGATCTTGTTACCTTCCGCAGTACCTTTGCCGTTCGTAGCTGCGGTACCATTTCCTGCTTGAGTGCCATTGACGGAAACCGCTGTGTCTCTCGAAACCAGATGAGGCTCGAAGAAAAAGTCGATTCCACGCTTCATGATGCTTGAGTCGGAGCCTGAACCAGTGTCATATACCAATGACGCGTTGCGCAAGTATGGCAAGCTGTCGTCGGTAAGATTACCCCCAGTCGCTTTCCTGAATTTATCGATCGATATCTGCATCGAGTTCCACGGGATAAGACCCCCAGAGAACGCAAAATTCTTCGTAAAGCTTCGGTAGATAGGTGGGTATTGAACACTCAACATTCCATTCATGGCCAAGGATTGGAACCATCCAAAGACCTGACCGAAATTGGGACTCGGGGGATGACCACCAGTAGTACCAGCGCTACCCACTGCTGCAAAGCCGCTGACGAGTAGCGCAGCTCCACAGATGCCCACTGCTATATAGGAGACCGCAGGTGCCTCGATACTCTTGCCATTTGTTACGTCTGACTTGATGCATGCAAGGTCTTGTCCTCCATCGAGCGCCTTCAACTCCATTTTTGCTTCTCCCTCGAGATCCGGTATGGTGTAGGCGATCGAAGGGATTTCGCCAGCGTACTGGTCTGGGACACTTTGCACACCTTGGGCTGCGAAGACACCCTCGGGGACTACTCATTCCGAGTCAGCGCTGACGCGATAACAGCCGTCTCGTCTACCATTTACTTACGAGGGCATAGCTCAATAACCTTTGTAGCTTCGTCACATGGGTTGAAGTCTTTCTGATATACCTGCTTGCCGTAGGCAGAGACACTCATGGAAGCAGTGACATTCTGCACCTTCGAGCTAGTGCCTCCAACATTAAATGTTATCTGCTTCGTCGAGCGGTCAAAACGGACATCGAGAGCATTGACTTTTATATCTGCGTTGTTTATACAGGTCGTGAAGCCTGTTGTTTTCAGGACATCGTTGGCCAGCGCCGTTGTCGACAAAGCACCCAGGGCGGTTATAGCAGCAAGCCATCTTGAAGGCATTGGCCGCGATCCCATCTTCCTTTCGTCACTTCTCACGTAGAATCTTCGAATTTTATGGCTGTAATCTAGCGCGGGCAGTGGTGGATATATGAAAAGTGGTGGTGTCGTCTCTGTCAAACTCGAGCACACAACGAAGTCAATAAGATTCCGGGTATGTCGAGTCGCGGTTGTATATAGGAAGGTGTGTATGTCTAGTGGTGTCGAAGAGAATGGTTATGTAAGAGTAGATTGACAAGAGGCTTTGGATCAACCGCAGCGTTGTCGTATGCACAAAATCAGTCGTCTAGAATGTAAGGAGTCGTATCGATGAGGCGAAAAAGGAGTGAGCGCCAGTGCTGCAAGCGTCAACAATAAACAAAGAATGAGGCTGAGGGCACTGAGCACTTGATATCAACAATACAACATACAATGACTGTGATGGAGGGAGTGAATGCGTCGTAAGCGTGGGAGATGTCGAGGACGAAAAAGTGGTTGATGACAGCCCGAGGGGCATTCCTATGTTTGACTAATGAATTTTAGGGGTTTGCTCTTCAGGGGAAGCCACCAATCAGAGCGCTAGCCTGAGAATTGCCGGTCGAGCCACACGGGAGCCACGAGGAAGGTGAAGTTTGCGATTACTCGTAAACAAAGGCTCATCACGTTTGCTCTCTACTCTCATGATAATATAGGACTGGTCTCAAAAGAAAGACTTTGCATGCAGTAAGCACTTCGTACAGTTGACCCGAGAGGCTTTTCTCTTGGGGTCAGCTAGAGGCTACTCGGTGCTCTAGTCCCTAGTGGACATGTCTAAATTTGGCACAACGCTTCGTATCCGCGCGACTCAACGAATGGTGGAAAATGATTCTCTTGACAACCCTCGCCCAGAAGATGGCAGCGCCTGCTCGGAAGGTTTACATCGCCACTCATCCCACAGACCATTGTATTTGAGGAGTGCTGCATTAGAACCGGGCCTTGCGGCTTCTCTGAGAGGCCATTGAGACGGAAACATGTCAGACGTAACCTAGGACGTCAGGCTACGAGATCTCAGTATCGGATACAGCAATGTTCACCAGGAGACCTCGACGTTGCGAGGAATAGATTTGGAGAGAGATGCACAAGCTTTCACGCCCAAAACTCTTTCTCTTCGTTGCGTGATCACTTTGCTTCTTTTGATATCAAGCTCAAACATTTTCTGCGTTAGGTGCTTGGACAGATGTGATAACTTGCGCTTGTACGCTTTAGCCTGACCTGAGGTTGCTCGTTCCTTGCTTCAGTCTTGACGAAGGTCACCAGAATTCATGTTCAAGCTATCGTCTCGATGCGCTCTTTCTGCGGTGTTCGTTGACCGTTCGCGAAAGACTACAAGGGCCTTCGAATCGCCCACAGCTTTACATCCTGTGCCTTAAGCCGCTGCAAAGTAATTCCTATGACTGATTGCAGCGCGTTAGGGCCCAGGCCATCGGCAAGTTGGCAACACCGGTCGACTGCGCTGGACGTAGATCACGAGCAGTTGTCGCGAATCTTCGCCTTGATGTGGTTGCTGGTGTAGATCAAAAAGACCGGGTGGCTGGATATGTGCCTTCAGCGACCAGTTCCTTTTACTCCTCAATATCGTGCTTCCCTGGCCTTCCCTCTTCTCGTTCTTGCATCATATTCCATCCACTGAGCCACACCTCTCCTGCCTTGAGGCGTGAGTGGGCCCGGATTCATGACGTGGCAGCCTCCATACGTAATTGCGAAGGGGGGGGCTTCTGGATCCATGAGCACCAATGCTGTGGGGAGAGGGTACAGCTGCAGTGCACCTGCGTAGTCCCACAGCACTGGCCGATTCGATATTGGAAAGGGAGACAGGTATCCTTGATCAAGTACGGTCTTGATAAGCTTGCGAGCTGTGTGGACGTCTCGAGAGGCTGTGGAATCCGCTGGCTTTTTGGCTTTCGGAATAGTCATCTGTGACTCCGATGTCTGTTCCATTTCGATGTCCATGCAATCGTCTGGAACCCTCTCCTTTTCAGTGGGCATTGAGTCACCGTTGGTTTTAGCCCTAACTACGGCATCTGCGTCCTGCTCTGCCTCTACCTCTAGGGGTCGGAATCTCACAGCATTACGTCGAAGTCTGCCTGACATATCATCGCGGAAAAGGACAACTTCCTGAGCAGGCCCAAACAACGTCAGCCGTGACGGGTTGGTAGTCCAGATTACTTCACCATCCGTTTTTGTGCCATTCGATTTCTCTGCTTCTGAATTGGCAGTGGCAAAGGCGCGCTTGATCCGTGAAGTGAACAGTTCTGGCACGCTGGTCCGAGGAAGCACTGTTGCAGCTCCAGCTGAGAAAGCAGAAGCCCAGGGGTCGTTATCACCAGGGACAAAAACGAAAGTGGTGTTTTGCAGCATGGTCGGGTAGTCGGACAAGGCAGACGCAAGAGAGTCGAAATACTCCTTGTACTCAATACTCCCACCACTACCGCCACCAGTCATGACTGCGTAACGGACGAAGTTACCCATGAGTACAACCACTATCGGCGTCTCATCAGCTGGCTCCGCGGCGTAAAGTCCAAGCACCTTCTTGAGTGCCTGCAATGTCCTAGCATCGTCGAGCTGCACCTCTCCCAAAACTACAATTCTACCTCTTCCTTCTGCCGAGCTCTGTGACCCACTGCTGAGCACAGATTTCTCCAGCTTTCGCATTGAGGTGCCGACTGCTCGTTCACTTCCAACGCCGAGGAAGTCAACCCATCCAAAACCCCCTCCTTGCTTGAGTATACCATTCTTGCCTTCACCAATGACGCCAAGGGTGACCTCCCGGCTTTCTCCAGGAGGCGTGCGAAAAGAGTAAGCGATGAATTCACCCCCGAGAGTACCGCCAACGCCACGATTGCCGTCTAGGCCTGGTCCAGCATTTGACCCTTCTTCCTCGTACATGCCGTCTATCACAACTATCATACCTGGTGCGAACCAGGCGCTGTCTTCGGGAACTGGCCTTGCATGCTGAACATCTAGAGCAATGCTGCCGGTCAAGTCGTTTAAGGTCAAAACTCCTGTAGGAGATATGGTCAGCATTCCCAGAAGTACATGGCTGCTTCCACTCCTGCCCAGGAGGTTGGCAATGGGCGTTAATTTGTACGCTTGCTGCGCTGTCGCTATTGTGGATGAGGAGCGTTGTAGTGAGGTCAATCGAGCAGACAATACCGAGGACGTCTGAAACGACTCATTCCGAAGCAACCGCTGATGGATGAGATTATAGCGATGGCGAAAGAGGTGTGTCTTGCGCGAAGGATCTGGCAGCAATGATCGTGCAGACTTCTCGACTTCAAAATGCTTCTGGGTGACATTGTACGTCAACCTTGGCTGGTCGAATGCTCCGACCACCTTCAGCCATCGCCTAGGATCCTTGATTTTATTGGTTTCTTCCTCATCCTCAACACCCAAACCAGACATTCCAAAGCTCTCCTCCCTTCCCAAAGCCCCAGACCTTTTCTCGGGAGCCGCATTATCGCCATCGGATGCCCCAAAAGCGAAGCTATTCTGTCGACTTAGTCCACCCTGCTGCGAAATCTTCCCTCCAATCATAGACCCCTCAATATTCCTTAATATATTATTCAGCTCCTCTCCCTCTCCAGGCACAATCACTCCACCACCACCCTTCTTCCAACTCTTCGCAGCCTCATCCAACACCTTCTCCGCCAATCCCTCCTCTCGCCATCCTGAGCCGCAATGCTTGCCAATGAACGTAGCAAATAGTTGTAGCGCAGAAGATGTGAGGGTGAGATTGTGCTTTTTGGTGAACGTCCGGAAGGCCAACGGTCGCAGAATAGCTGGTGGGAGCAGTATGGGTAGAATTGAGGGTTTGGGTGGTTCTCTAGGCTGTGGGGCTCGGATTGGGTGAACGGGGGTACCGAAGCCTGGGGATGAGGAAGGAATGGGATTTGGATCGGTGGCATTTTGGGGGAGGTGGAAGAGGGATGCTACCTTCCTACGGGGGTCATCATCTGGTCTGTCCATGACTTGTGTTCTTGGTGAATACACATCGTCTTCGTATTTACTTTCAGTGGGCTCGCGTTTTGTTGACGCGCTTCGCGACTGCCGAAGAAAAGCCGTAGAGTGGTTTTTTTGGGAAACACCCATCTGCAGGGAGGTTCCCGACCCAAGACCCACCACTGGCCTCTAAATGCCCTGCAAACACTACCTCCGAGGATTACGAGTCCAACGGTCAGATCCAATCACGACCACTTCCAGTCACCATGGCAGAAGCCTCAAAGATCCCACAGGACCCTCCCAGCATAGACACTGGCATCACAAAGGGCGGAGACAGCGCCTCGAAGCTCAAAGACCTCGTAGCACAAGCCACACTCAAATATTCAGTTAAAGATTATAATGCAGCGGCAGAACTCTACTCCTACGCCGTCGAGCTACAGGATGATATCAATGGCGAGATGTCATCAAGAAACGCAGACCTACTCTACGCGTACGGGCGATGTCTCTACCATGTCGCTGTGAAGAATAGTGATGTTTTGGGGTCAAAGGTTGCAGGGGAGAAGAAAGAAGAAGGGCCGAGGAGGAAGGGTAGCAAAAAGGCGAAGCAAGAGAACATACCTGAAGTGCCGAAAACACAAGAGCAGAGAGTCGCCGAAGAGGTTGTAGGGCAAGTTGTCGAAGGGAAAGATGGAACCATCAAGCCTGAAGAGGATGGAGAGAAAGCGAACAAGCCATACTTCCAATTTACAGGCGACGAAAACTGGGACACCTCAGACGAGGAAGAGGACGATGCCGAGGAAGACGGAGAAGGCCCAGAAGACCCTGACGAGGAAGACGACTTTTCAAATGCTTACGAGGTGCTCGACATGGCGCGCGTACTCCTACAGAAAAAGATTGCCGAAGGCGAGGACATTCGTGGCAAGGGCAAAGAGACTGGAGATTCTCCAGAAGTCCACCAGCTCAAGGAGCGATTAGCAGACACCTACGACCTACAAGCGGAGATATCATTGGAAGGCGAGCGATTCCCCCACGCGGTAGTCGATCTCAAATCCGCCCTCGAGCTAAAGAAAGTACTGTTCCCACAAGAATCAAGTATTCTTGCCGAAGCTCACTATAAGCTGTCACTAGCACTGGAATTTTCTTCCGTAACACAGCTGAAGACCGCGGATGGCGAAGTGGCGCCCGGAACAGAAGCACAAATCGACTATGCTATGCGGGAAGAAGCAGCGCTGGAGATGGAGGCAGCTATCGCCAGCTGCGAGTTGAGAATACAGAAGGAAGAAGCGAAGTTACGGGACGGCTCGCAGACGAACGGAGATGCCGGCAAGTCCAAGGTGACGAAAGCAGACATCGACGACGTTAAAGAGATGGTAAAAGAGATGGAGCAGAGAGTAAGTAAACGAACATATTCTATCATTTATGACTATCTAATTGACGCTATCAAAGCTTGTTGAATTACGTCAACCCCCTGTGTCAATCAATGACCCCACTGGCCTGGGTACAATGGATGCCTCGCATCCTCTCAGTGGCATTCTTGGAGATATACTTGGGGAATCGCCAGCAGCGCGAGATGCGAGGCTGGAGGAGGCTAACAGAGGTGCGAATGATTTGACTGGTATGGTGAAGCGGAAGAAGCCGACGCAAGAGGGTGAAGGATCCAAGGCTGCTGAGATTGAGGTACCCCAAACGAATGGCAAGAGGAGGGTTGACTTTGCGGAAGACACTGAGGAAATTGGCACTGGAAAGAAGGTGAAGATTACGGACGGTGATGAGGAGTAAGCCCGTCCAACCTTCTGCATCTGTTGCATCTTTAGTCTGGTTGTCCAGGGGCGCGTCTATGGAAAGAGGATTCCTCGACATACGAGGGACTGCTTGTTTGTATGATACCAATCCGCGTGCAATGCTTGCATCATTTCTCCCAAGAACATTCATGGAGCGTTGAATGATTGATCGTGATATTCGTTGATATCGTGGCTGAGTGGGTATTATTGACGCAAATGGGTATAAACGGACGCTCCAACGCCAGATATAAAACGCCAATTTTTCAGGTATCCAGCATCAACCCCATCCAATTACCTCCTCTGAAACTCCATCCCAATTTCGTATTCGTCAAGAGCCTTACTGCCAAATATTACCTCCGTCTCTCATCCACACCACTCTCGACCTTCCTAAACTTCTTCCCCTGCCTCCTCTTAACCGCCAATTCCTTGCTCCACACCCCAGCAAACAAGTCCTCGCATTCATCCTCATCCTGACTATCAAATTCGATTTCACTTGCATCTTCGTCCAGATGCAGAGGCGACATCTTACCAATTTCCCAATTCGACGTCGCCCCCACACACTTCGTCTCCAAAATATACTTCCCAACCTTATACCTCTGACTCTCCTCATCCGCTCCAACATATTTCCATCCCAGCAAACTACCACACATCACACACCTCACATCGGCGACCGTATGCACCCCCGTTACCAATTGCCTGGAACTCGGCGCATCCGTCTTGGTGTTCGGCAAGCCATCTGGATGTGCGGATTGGAGGTTGGGAGAGACGAGATAAGCACGCCCGTGGCGACCGGTGAAGCCTTTGCTGATTATTTGGGAGGTCAGGCAAATGTCGGTGCTGCAGGTTGTGCAGCGGAGGCGGGACGTGTGGCCGGATAGGTAGGAGGGCTCTGTGGGTGAGCCGTTGGTTGAAGAGGTGGAATTGGAGGAGGAGCTTGAGTCGGTGCTGAATTTGCGCCTGCGAAAGGGGATGCTGGGGAGGAGATAGGTGGGGAAGAGGGTTGGGGAGGAGAGGCGGGCGAACATGTTGAGTCTCGCACTAGCAATTACCGACGGAATCGAGGTAGCTGGAGCTGAAGCGCAGGCGAGGGTGTCAGTGTTCAGAACACCTCCTGCGCTCTCCCAGACGTTGTGTGTACGTCCATGGCAGCGAAAGAGCAATTTAGAATGAGAAAGCTGTTGAGTCAATACGAGTATCACATGTCAATGCAAAGTACTGGAGGGGTCGAAAGTCACGCGGGGCAGTTCGGGCTACGTCGGAGTTGAATCCGGGCTTATCGATTAGGGCTCCGAATTAAAATCTTGGGTTGATGCATAAGCCGAGTACATGGGAAAGACTCACGAGACTCAGGACGAAAGTGTCAGGATAGTGATAGTCTCGCATGCCATGGCAATCAACTTGATGCTCGAGTTCCTCGACTGAAGTGGCGAATCAGGCATGTTACCTTGATTTTGAGGTACTAACAAGATTCCGTCTGGGCGTTCACAAGCACATTCTTTGCTTTAGTTCGTTGGTGTAATACAACTTTCGGGCTCTGTAACCCTCGCAATTACCACTTGTTTCAACAGCTTGCCTGATAATAAGTTCAAATTTGTTCATTTGCGTAAATACGTAGGTGAGTGGAGCACACTGAGTAGTGCTCAAACCCATGTCCGCCCCTTTACTGATTGCAGCGGCATGCGTCGATAGTACTCCTTAGATCACCATATCCTCTTGCAATGCCATCTCCATGCGCCGAGAAGTGATAGCAGCACCCAATCCACCAGCGCCACGCTTGTTCCATTAAACACGTTTCGAATACCTGTAGCTCCATTTGCGATGCTTGATGCCTGCCGATATAGCTCCGTTATGCCTTTGACCCTGTATTTCCCCCAACTCCCAACCTCTAATCCCTTTCTTGCGAATCTAGATCTCCCTGTAATCAGTTGGTCGCTGGACGTTGCGTCTCGCTTGGTGACGATGTGGATTGACAGGCTTGCGGAAGTATGCACCATCCTCATCGTTATTTGGTTGACTGCCGAAATTTGTCCGCTGCTGATTCGAGAACGTTCCTTGACCGTTCATTCCTCCGTTCATACTAATACCGTTCATATTGCCCATCTGGTTATACTGATTATAGCCGCCGTTTGGCATCATCGTATTCTGGTAGCCAGTGTTCATGTTCATGCCCTGTTGTGGAAAGCCATTGCCCCACATATTGGAGTTGTTCCAATTGTTGTTGCCCATGAAAGCATTGGGCATCATCATGGAATTGGTCATGGCTGGATTCGTACCCATCATTTGTGCCATGCTCATGGCCATGAAGTTGTTCATGGCGTCCATACCAGGCGCCATGAAATTGGCGTTAGCGAACGGGAATTGCTGGTTGGCGGACGGATTGGGGGTGGGTGTAGATTTCGAAGGCTGGGAATTGGACTTCATGCCATTGTTCGAAGATGACTTTGCCACTGATTCGACAGGACGAGGAGGCGTACGGTTGTTTTCCAGCTCAGACTCGGCATGCCGTTTCTTTGACGAGCCCCCAGTCTTCGAGCCTGTTGGAGAGGGTGAGGGTTTGACCGTACCTGGAGACTTGCTGCCATCCTTTGCCTCATTTTTGATGACAGGGCTCTTCGAGTTCTCTTTCCGGGCCTTCTCAGCAGCCTGTTCATCCTCATAGCTACGAATCTTAGCTACCATCTCCTCATCAGGTTTTAGGTTATCAATTAGTATGCTTTCAGTGGAGCATTCAGGGCAACGAAGGTCGTTGTCGAGCAGTGCATTGGTGATGCAATCATTGCAAAATGTCTTTCCACAGCACGGTGTCTTCGTGGGTTCTACAAACAAATGCTTGTCGATGGTGCATTCGAGCCCTCTATCTTGTAACTCTTTGCTACCTTTTGCAGCAGCTTCTTGAGCTGCAGCAGATACCTTAGTCTTAGCTTGATACCGATCCCATGACGCCTGGTCAGGCTCTGCAACAACCCATTCGCCCTCAGCATTGATCATGACACCTGGTCGCTGTTTCGTGTCGTCCACGGTTCCGTCGTTCGCGAGCCTAGTAGGCGCCTCCACTGCTCTAAGCATCGATTTGGGAATCCCCGTTGTGCGCTTGAGCCTTCGTTCATTATCGAAGGTAGGGTCGTTGTTTGTAGGGCAGGCTTGAATCCAGTGACCCTTGATTCCACATCGAAAACACGCGTATGAGTCGGGAGGGGTACCTTCGGGTATGTTTCCAGGCTTGCCTCCTTTGTTGGGGCCAGCACGATGTACGGGTGCAGCACTGAAGATGGTATTAGCAATCATTTGCAGTGGTAGGGGGACTTGGGGACTCTTACTTAGCCATTTCCTGTTTCTGCTGGGCCCATTGATCAGCACCCATCTGCATAAAGGCAGCAACTTTCTCTTCCTCTGTTTGAGCCGCACCCATGTTCATAAGTGCGTTGGCAGTAGTAGTGGAGGACGGCTTCGTGGCTGTTGTTTCTTGTCGGTGAAAATTCTTCGCACTCTGAGGCATCTTGCCAGACACATATCGTGCAGCGCCTCCTTTACCTGGTCTCGCAGCTGGAAGACGCCTTGCAATGACCGTTGTTGATCTAGGTATGATGGTTGTGTCGTCGTCGTATTCTATAATCATGTTAGCCAACTATAGAATCATATATGGGACGATCAGGCGGTGCTAATGCTTTTTACTTACCTTCGTTGGTATCCTCTGTGCTTATCTTCAATTCAAAGTCGGTGCCATCACCAAGTTTATTCATAGTAATGATCTCTCGTTTCAACTCGAACACGGAGATACCTGTCCCATCAAAGGCGACCCTGGTGGGCTCCTTTGATGACTTGAAACGGAAGAACACGGAAGAAGTCATGATGGTATGAGGTCTATATTACTATTCCAAGGAGGGTATAGTGGTTGGACCCCTTCGAGCAGAACTGCGGTGTTACTCGGAAGGATTGATCGAGGCTCGATACCTCAAGTGGTTGAAGGTCGGTCCTTTGCCTTGAAGCAGGGTGACTCGTGGGGAAGGATGCAAGATTAGTAGTGGGTTAAGGAGTGAATTGTGTCTTGCGATATCCTAGAGCGGTCTGTTCTTGCTAGCACGAATCGTGTCTTGGATTTCGGTGCTGTTAAGCACAAGCACACTCGCAGTATCACTGATTACAAGACTTTGTGGCTCTGATACACAGTGAAAGCTTGGTACAAGACCCCAGGCAAACCCCAACGAAAACACCAAGCACAAGCCGGATACCAGCAGACTCCGCTATCTATCACAGTTCCTCCTGCACTCAGTCCACGGTATGAAGGCCCTTCAATGTTCTCGCTCCCGAAAAGGCGGGTATGGTTGCTGTGTTAGATGACACCGTCGCACGAAGTGGCGCCTGCGAAAGTCGGAAGGGTACTCAAAGAACCGAAAGTCGGAGGAAACCCTAAGGATGAAGGTGAACTCGCCAAATAACAGCCACTCTATACAGCTGTCGTTGTTGAGGTGCTGAGGTGTGAGATGTTGTTGGTGATGTAAGGTTGATGAAGGAAGAAGGGAAGAGGAGAGTGGAGAGGACTTTGTAAGAAACCTAAGCCGATGACTCAGCACCAAGGTCTTGGCAAGGCTTTGAGTTTCAGGCTGGCTTTGATAAAGAGCACTCTCTTTATCTCCATTATCAACATACAAAGTAGCGAGATGGGTCTTTGTCATGTTGAAAATTGAAGTACAATCTATGTCTACATCCTTCTATTCGGGTGGCGGTGTCGCCCGAGTGCACCTCTTCTAGTGTCAGATTCTATCTTCAACCTGTCTCACTGAGAATCCCTGTTTGCCCAAATAGTCCTTGACGTCTTTGACGGTATACTCACCGCGGTGGAACTTAATGACAAGTCAGTGACGAAGTTTTATTACAGAAGTGGAGGGACGTACCATGCCAGCTCCCAGAGCAGCATCTGTAGGAGTCTTCTCGAACACTTGTTCAAAGTGGGCAGGATTGCCAGCACCACTCGACGAGATGACTGGGATCTTTACTGAATTCTTGACATCGTTAATGAGCTCCAAGTCGTATCCATTGTTACTGCCGTCCTTGTCAATACAGTTGAGTAAGATCTCGCCAGCGCCCATGGCTTCCACAGCCGCGACTAGCTGGCAAACATCGATATCACGTCCTTCGCGGCCTCCTTTTATTGTGCATTGGTACCAGCAGAATTTCTCACCCGAGGGACCCAGATGTATGGTTTTGATTGTGTGATGTCTTGTATCTTGAGGGGATTTCACGTAAACACGCTTCGGGTCAACGCTGACGACCACGGCTTGGTTGCCGTACGCAGCAGATATTGTTTCTATCGCTGTCTTCCCTGAGAGCTGCTTCCCATTTGCAAAGTATTCTTCGGCAGCGGCGACGGCGTCCGACCCAATGCTAACCTTGTCGGCACCAGACTTGAAGTACAGCGTAGCCACTTCAAGGGCGGAGACCCTAGTACCATCAGTATCAACAGTATCGCGGATTCCTCCACCAATGGTCAATGGGACAAAGACATTTTCCGATGTTCTCCTCAAAATATCTAGCATAGGGAGGTCTGCAAGTGGGCAATTGCGAAATGAAGTAATGTTGAGAAACGTGATTTCATCGGATCCCTGCTCGTAGTATTTGCGTGCCATATCCACAGGTTTGCCTAAATTCCTGACCTGGCCACCCGCGCCATCGCCTTTTTCACGGACGTCATATTGATCACCTTTGGTGACAACAAGATCTCCTTGATCGTTTGTCCGAACATCGAGGCAAGCTATGACTCTTCGTGTGAGGCCCTGACCAATCTCATGACGAGATGCCTGTTTCCAGGACTCGAATTGCCTACCCTCGAGGAAGGCTTTCAGAACCCTCAAGCCTGCAGTACCACTCTTCTCTGGATGGAATTGTGTAGCCAAGATTTTATCTCGAACGATGGCGCCGACAAACTGCTCGCCGCCGTACTTTGCAATAGCAACAGTCCAGCCATGTTGCTCAAACAGCCCTTCCTGATATGGGACAGCGTACGAATGAACGTAGTAATATTTGCTGCTGTTCCGTAGCCCATAGAAGCTACCACCCTGCTTCTCCACAGTCCCAGATGTTGCTGCTGAGTTCCACCCAATATGCGGTACGCTCTTGTCTTTGTCGTCAAATCTAGTCAATTTCCCTGGTATGATACCAAGACCAGGTACGTTTGGATTCTCCGCAGATCCCTCGAACAGTGCCTGGAGTCCAACGCATATTCCCAAAAACGGCTTGCCAGACTCTATGTGCTTGCGTATGGATTCAAGGTATCCACTTTGGGAAAATTGTGTGAGGCAGTGCCCAAAATGCCCCACGCCTGGAAGGATTAGAGACTACGTGCATAGCATCAGCGTCTCCAATACTGCCAGATGCTCAGCATGATCCCAATTGAGCCTCGGAGTTCCCCACGTACATCCGCATGTTCGATATCTTGGGGCTCCTTGATCCATTCTATTGTATACCCAAGCTTTTCGATTGCATTTGCCAGTGACCGCACATTACCGGCAACATAATCGAGTAGGTGCACAGTAGGCATAATGTATCATTCTGCAACAACGACGGCTGATTGGTAGTGGTTTGGACAATTATACACAAAAGCACAATTGTATTGCGCCCAAGGCGCGCTAGAAATTCCACCTGACGCTATAAATCAATGACAGGGATGAGATACCAAGCATCTCGACCCTGAACAAGGAGCGATAAGCAAGCTTGATAATGCATACGTTCATCACATCCTTCTATAATATGCAAAGCGCTGTACATATCTTTTCTGAGGGATCTTACTTTCTTCATCCGAGCACCTCCACCGTGAGCGCCTTTGCCAAGCTTCAATAAGCTGTCACCATCCCTAGCTCACCTGCAAGGTATCACGAGGTCTACGTCTAGAACAGCGAGCTCCAATACCCTAGTGGACTTGCTCGAACAATAACGACAACCTTCTCCTATTACTACCAAGCAAAGCGAAGCCTGCAAGGTTAACTGCCCGACAACTGCTGGCAAGTTGGCATTACCTCACCTCCAGAGAAAAGATTTTGCCTACAACCACTGGACGCTTGAAGCCAGCACATTCCTTCGTCATGGCATTCCGCCAACCTACCTTCGCGCCGACGTCTCGACCAAAAACAGCACAAGAGCCGGAGCGTAATACAGTAGCTGCAATACCTTCACCGCTACACAATGAGCTGGACCAATCCCACGAATGGATCCTCTTTCCCTCAGCGCGTGCATACTCGACTACGCTCACACAGACCGCCTCCACTGAGCGGACGCCTCGAACAGCTGGCCTGTCGAGACTGAGCGACTTCGGCTCGCTTGCTGCAGGATCAGGACAAGAGAACGAAGCTGCATGCGCGGCTACAGATGGCTCTATAGATGAAGATGGAGATTTAGACAGTTTAGATGAGGGTTTACATGCTTTTCAAGAACCAGCAACGCAGAAGAGGTCTGGATTTTTTGGTCAAAACGGCTCGATACTGCCAAGGCATGACGGCCTAGGTACTTTTCCTGCGTCAAGTCCACCAATGCAGGAGCAACTATGGCATTTTGAGCAACACAATCCGAGGAAAAGATCAATTAGTGGACATGCAAGGAGAAGATCGAGTGTGCAGAGAAGACTTGATGCCGTCGAGGATAATGACGCAGCCGTTCTTGAGGGAGAACGCAGAGAAAGGATAGAGAAGTGGAGGATGGAGCAGTCGAGAGTATTTCTAGACGAGATCGAGAAGGAGACTCGAAGGAGGCGGCGATCGAGTGTGCTCGGTCAACAACTAGAACGCGCACCGAGCATCATCGGCCCAGAGCGGATTATCAAGGAATCCGTCGAAACGCACACCGGGCAGCAATCAGCAGACGAGTCGAAAGCAGCGGCAACCCAAGTCACTGACGACGAGTCGTTCTGGCAGCGAATAACTCAAAGAGTCATTCGAGACTTCATCGGCCTCGACGATTCCCTGATGTCCGTGATATTTGGTGAATCTTTACCTGCAGAACGACCTGTGAGCAGCGCTCCTACGGATTTGGCTTCATCCAAGTCTATTCGTTTGGACCCATCTGTTACTGCAGGGGGTTCCACTTTTTGGGAAGGGCGTCTTCTCGATCGCATCGCTCGTGAGCTTGGCATACTGGTCCAACAGCTCTCCGATCATCCAGGCGCCTTCAGCACCCTAAATCCAGCATCATTCGACCCATCGACGTCAGACTATGCAGGAATGCCAGTCACGGTCCCCACATCCTCCAAGTCCCAACCGAAACCCTCCCCACATACCGGAGACCTCTCCGCCACCTCGTCAACCTCCTTTGCCTTCAATCCAACCCTTCAAGACGCCGCTCCTCTCACTCCAGCCCGCACTGCCGACTCTGCCCACGCCGCCCTCTGGGGCATCGAAGAGGAACCCTCCTCAGACACCCTGCAAAACGAGCGCGAGTATTGGGAACAACCCGCCGACCTAAAGACCGTCTTCCGTTTCCTCCACACGCGCTTCACAGCCGAGCGGCGGCCTACTACAACCACAAAGCCTGCAATCAATATCGCCACTACTTCCACGCCCGACTCTCTCCGCCGCGCAGCTGTGATACGGCAATACCATCCGCTCGTCTCTCGAGCTGCGGCAGGTTGGGAACAGAGACATGGGCATACGCGGCGCCACAGCTTGCTACGAAACAGGAGTGGGAGCAGTTGCGCGAGTAGTATCGTGGGAAGTGCGAGAAGGGGCGCGGCGCTCAGGGGCAGCAGCCTTGCTAGTTCGTCGAGGAATTACTGGGATTTGGGTGGGAGTGGTGTGGGGAGTGGCGGAGGCAGTGCGATTGGTGTTGGGGGTGGTGTCGGTGCTTGGGGAGAGTTATAGCATGCGTGTTTTTTGGGGGAAGCAGGGTGTTTATTGGATACCAGGTATGAGATTATGACGAGCGGCATTCGATAGCACGGGGTGCTGGGGCATATTTTAGATCTTCACTCTCAGATATGGCGGCATGTTCATGGGGCGTCACGGCTTTTTCGTTTATTCTTTCTGCATCTGATAGCATCACTTACATCCCACCTAGCTTAGAGCGTGTATACTACAATATCTTCAAGCTAGACATTCCTACTTCTACTTGGTTCACGCAGTATTAGTTCTTACCGCATTAATCAATTGGCCATTATGAACTTACTCACCTCCCCATACCTTGGCAATCATACCCTTAACTCCAGTCACGATGCTTGACTGATATCCTCAAGACTCCTTCTCAATACCGATCCCTCTATACAATAATCAGGCAAGTAGCGAACAGAATAATCACCAATTCTTATAAATGTATTCAGATTGCACACCAACATGAACAACATAAGCAAGAAAGCCACCAGCCAAACCTGCCATAAATTCCGCTCATAAACCCATCCTATTCACCTATATAACCCATCCCTCCAGAGAAAGCAACATGGCACAGAGGCGACCCCTCCAGTATCCCTATCATCCTAGAATACTACCCCATTTCCGAATCGTGCACCTGTGACCCCCAAGGTAGAAATCGATGGCGAAAAATACCCGCTAGAGGGGGAGGGTGCTGATTTTTGGGGGACGAGGTAACTTATCTTCGTGCCAGCGACGGTGACGAGCGAGGATGTGGTTGCTGGCTGATCCAGGATAATTGATTTAGGGAAAAGGAGCTTCTGCGGCTCACGAGAGGTAAGAGGGTGAGGTGGGCTGGGAGTTGGGGTATGATGGGGCCTGGGGGTGTGGGATTGGGTCATGGGATATGATGGTTTGTTTTGGATTTCTGAATCTGTTGGTGTTCTAGGGTGAAGGATTTGGGTTCTTTTTCTGATGGATGTTTGTATAGTTACACCGGGCTTCATTCAAGAAACGCGTGATGGGAGAGCGAGCGGTTTCAGGAATTTGGATAACAGGCCAGCTGTTCTAGTTTACACTATTTATACATCACTTTATTATACAGCATCCACTATTACCAGACCCCACCGATTCTCCCTAAACCTCAACTTCCCCCTCTCTCTTACTCCCAACAATGACAGCCTTCTCCCACATCCCTTCGATATCATCCAGCTGCTCGTCCCAAATTTGATCATGCACCGCCTTTTCCAACGGCGAGCTCAGCGCAATCCCAATATCGCCCGCTGTCCAATCCCAAGCTCTTCCCCTCGAATCAGGCGATTCGTCTCCTGTCGAGGGCGATGAGGAGGGAGACGTCGAGGTATCGATACTGAAATCGAAATCAATGTTGGTCGTATCAGGTCCTGTTTTCATCAAGTCTGATGTCGTCGGGTCCTCGGACAACCAGTCCGTCATAAAGAAATTAGGTGATTCCTCCGCTACGGCTTCAATCAGGCCAGACATATTGTGAGGCGGAGGGCTTTTCGGCGCCACCAATTTTGGCAAGGAGGCGGCCTTGGTTTCCTTTTGATGGTCGTCGAGGCCTTGCTTTATGGCTGAGAAATCCATGACTGGGAAGCTCAGATTCAGCTCAGGCAATTTCGGGGCGATGTCTGTGCTTGCAGGAATGAAGCCAGGCGTGGATGCGAAGTTCGACTCGTCTTCAATGGTGGAGAGTAGGGTTGTCAATTGAGTGGTGCGTTTGTCGGCCGCTCTGACGAGGCGGTTGACGTACAGGCCTGTTTTCTTGGGGTTGGAGGTCGCTTCTTCCTTTTCTGGGGACGGTGAAATTTTTGAAGACCGGCTGCCTAGGTATTGGGATTTGGCATCGAGGATTTCGAAAAAGGTAGCTTCTTTCCTAGGGGCGTGTTTGGCTTTCCAGTGACAGGCGCTGGGGAAAACGCATTGGCGTTCACAGTGTTTAAAGGCGGGCTTGTCCAGTAGCTTCTCCATTGGTGAATGGCATCCAGCGGCTTTGCGTTTCCAAGTTCCGAAATCTTCCCAACCTAAGTAATCGAATTCGCTAGCACATGCCTTGTGCTTTTTGGTTTTACCTGTATGCCTGTCCACCGTAGCGCCGCCGCAGAAGAAGTGTCCGTCGTGCAGACATCTGCGTGTTGCTCCTAGCGGGAAGCGTGTGTGACACTTATGGCAGGACCAGATCCAAGGCATTGTTTCCGGAGGCGCTGGTACACCAGCTTTAAGGCTCAAAGGCATCGAATGGGAACTGTTGGAGCTGGAAGTCGAGCTGAAGCTACTCGACCGTGGACTTGGTAGCGCTGGTAGAAGGAACCTTGGGCGGTTTGGTGTGAGAGGGCTGGATGGGGATACGGGCCCTGACAGAACTCGCAGACTGGAGGGTTCGAGGGGCGCGAAACGATTTCTGAAAACACCCATTTCACTTTTGCTGGGACGCTCTGCGTCCTACGTAAATCTGAGTGAACAAAATAGGATTGCGAGAAGGATGAAAACGAATGTGAAGTGGCTCGAGTCTTGCCAATTGCGAGAAGACCGGCTTCTTGATGAGGAAAAAGTCGTGAAGCAGAGACCGCTTGTAATATAGGAATTCGTTGTCAAAGAAAAGGTGACGGTGGAGACTGGAAATGGATTGGAGCAAAGGAATCGCTTGCATGAAAGAAAAGCACGTGAAATGAGGCGGGAGTCATGGTCCTTTGTCCTACCAAACTCATTCAGCTTCGTATGACTCGAGGCTGACGTTGCACACTGTTAATTCATTTGTTTGAGTGAAGCCAGAATGATTGCCAGCTTGCTTTGTTTCTGCTGTAGCGAAAGACTTGGAACAGCCTCGGCCAGCACGACAGTGGAGTAATAGATATTATCCCATCGGCCAGCAATTGCGGCCGCGATTAAATGAGACCGAAAACCTTGGCGAGTTCAGGTGAAAGGTGCATAGAAATTCAATGATAATGTAATGACGGTCATTACCTGCTTTCGATTGAGAAAGTTTCCTTCCGATCCAGGATGTTTCGTCAAAGCGTTCATATATTAGCATGACAATGCAATAGCAGTCAACAATCTAGAAGATTATATCTGTAGATACACATTGTTAAGTTTTCTCGCGTACCATATGATGAGCCTAGTGAGCCCAGCCATATGGCTCCTTGGCATGAGCTGGGCATACGGAGTAGTCTCGAAGCGGACATGTGTCGTAGATTCTCTGTATGAGCCAAGGTCGTTGTCCGTTCGGTTTGTCACAGCGTGGCGAGCGTGGGAGGAGTGGTTGATTGATTGAAGCCTTTTGAAGATCGACTCATGCCAACTACGGAGTAGGTACCGAGAACTAAGTTGAAGGTTGCTGTTCTAGCGGCTTGGCGTATAGATAAGAGGCCTCAACATCCAATGAGGTAGCTCCAAATCGATCCAGGCCACGCACATTGATCATCAAACCCATCAAACCCACGTTGACGCCCCGAGGCCGCTCACCAAACGTCATCCCATTACCCACTACTACGACTACCACCACCACTGCAACTTCCAACCACCACAAAATGTCGATAATGTCTATATCTAGCCAATCACCGACCACCTTTAGCAGACAATTTAACAAGCCAATACGGAGTCTATCTCCTTTCTCTTCTTTGAAAACCGCTTTCTCATAGGCTCACGCAGCAATGGAGAGCGGCTCAGCTAAGAGGCCTCTGGGGAATCTGCCCTGGCGTGCTCCTAACGTCCCAAACGGAGGCTGGAGATCTGGCATTAGGATAGTGTCCGGCACACGTATCTCGCTCTTTGGGAATAGCATCCCGTCGCCGGTGGCACTTGGCTCAAATGCCATGCCCAGAATTCAAACCTTGGCCTGATAAGGGAAGTTTGAGAAGCATCCCACCCGGCAGTATGACGGATGATATATATGAATAAATCTAACCCACGCCCCAAACGTTTCGTACCATATACACCTAGCGCCAAGAGACTTCTGAGCATATTGTGTCTTCATTGCCCACGCGACCCATCACCACATCGAGCAGTGAGGTCAGGACAAGCAAACGGCTCGCCATACTTCGCCAAGATGACGAGCTATCCAGCTCCTGTGGGCTTTGCTCCTTCCTATGCTTGGGTTGGAGCGCCCACCACCTTCAACGGCACGAATACTATCACTGGTGGTGACTCCTGTAAGAGACAGCATTTCATACACCCCAACGCAGAGTCTTCGTCCGAACGATAAAAAGTAAATGTACCAGGAATTCGACTAACAATTCTTTCAGCCGTGGAGAATCTGAATCAATGGTATTCTCCGGGAGACCAAGCCTACATCATCGTGGCTTCGGCCATGGTGGTGGTCATGATACCGGGTCTGGGATTTTTATATTCGGGTCTGGCCCGGCGAAAGTCTGCTCTGACAATGCTGTGGATCACCATGGCCACTTTCTCCGTCATCACCTTTCAATGGTATCTCTGGGGATATTCACTGGCGTTCTCAGCACAAGGGACGAGTGGCTTCATTGGGGATCTTAAACATTTTGGTCTGATGAACACACTTGGTGCTCCGAGCCCTGGCTCGCCATTGATTCCCGAGCTACTGTATAGTTTCTATCAGGTAGAGCCAATTGCTTCCCAGACCCTCACAAATCACTAACAAGAATGAACAGCTACAATTCTGCGCAACCACGGCCGCCATTACTGCAGGTGCCGTCGCCGAGCGTGGTCGCGTGCTCCCCTTCCTCGTCTTCGTCTTCGCTTGGGCCACTCTCGTCTACTGCCCCATCGCCTGCTGGGCTTGGAATATCAACGGCTGGGGCTTCAATTACGGCGTGATGGACTATGCCGGCGGAGGACCCGTCGAGATTGGCTCTGGCATGTCCGCCCTCGCATACTCCCTCGTCCTGGGCAGGCGTCAGGAGAAGATGATGGCGAACTTCCGTCCACACAACGTCTCCTTGATCGTCCTAGGCACTGTTTTCCTTTGGTTCGGCTGGCTGGGTTTCAACGGCGGCTCCTCTTTTGGTGCGAATCTGAGAGCAGTCCAAGCTTGCTGGAACACCAATCTGACCGCCATGTTTGCTGCTGCATCCTGGACGATCCTCGATTGGAGACTGGCAAGGAAGTGGTCCATGGTTGGTTGGTGCTCAGGCGCCATCTCTGGTCTCGTCGCTGCCACGCCCGCGTCTGGATACTGCACGGCATGGGGCTCCGTCATCTTGGGCGTAGTTACGGGCATCGTATCCAATTACGCCACAAAGAGTACGTGAACCAAACCCCCTCCCAAATATTTCCGCCAAGCTAACCATCCTCATCACAGTAAAATATTGGATCCGCATTGATGACGCCATGGACGTCTTCGCCGAGCACGCCGTTGCCGGCATGCTCGGCCTCCTCGCCAACGCATTTTTCGGCGCAACCTACATCATCGGCCTCGACGGCGTAAACACCGGCATCATCCTCGGCGGCTGGATCGACCACCAATGGCGCCAACTCTACGTCCAAATCGCCTACATCCTCGCCGCCACCGGCTGGGCCTTTTGCATCTCCTGGCTACTCGCCACGGGCATAAACTACATCCCCGGCCTCAAGCTGCGCGCATCCGAAGAAGCGGAACTGCTGGGCATGGACGATGATCAGCTGGGCGAGTTTGCGTATGATTATGTGGAGGTGAGGAGGGATTATTTGGCGTGGACGCCCACGAGGGATAGTCCGCAGAAGGAGGATGGGATTGATATGCCGCAGCATCAGAGGCATGGGATTACGCAGCAGAAGGATATGCTGATGGGTAAGGATCCGGATAGTAGTAGTCGGGTTAGTGGAGAGGCTCATACGGGTATTGGGGGTGATAGGCATGCGCAGGGTGCTTATGAGGAGAAGAATTATCGTGGTGAGAATGGAGCTTGAGTGTGTGATAATTGAGTTGAAGAAAAAGAAGTTGGACACGTATTTGGGAATCTTCGGGATGATAAATAATCAGAATGTATTCTGCTGGCTTGGATATACGTGGGCTCTGGGATGGATGGATGGAAGGCTGATTAGCCCTTTTTGCTATTTAACCGTGTATATTTGGTTGGATCTTTTGCACGCTATAATATCGTAGAGACATACATATCGCTCCTTTGCTTAGTAAATCTTTACTGCATGCACCTATTCCCTTATGTATTTGATCAATGTTGCTCATATAGCCGTGCAAGCCTCATCAATTTGCTAGAATAGTCATTGTGGCAGTCTTTGACGCTTGAATAATCAATCAATCAATCATTCATTCAATCAATCATCATTCAATCATTCAATCAATCATTCAATTGGCTTTTGTGTGCACGAAAAGCTTTGCGACTTGATTGGCAAATGGGGCAATCATTCAAGCTCACTCTAGAGCCATCGATTACCTAGGAGCGACTTATGTTGAGCACTTAGACGGAAATGTGATTGAAAGTGGTGATGCAGAGAAGGAATCAACTCTATATTCAAATTTCCTGCTATGACCAACCATCCAAAAAGAATCCAATCCACAATCCCCGAAAATGCACAACATACTCGCTAGCTCCCTCGCTCTTTTCCCTTCCCAAAGCAATGCAGTCATAAGTCATTAAAGGGCAAGACAATCTTCAGGTGACGCCTCAGATCATCCCACCCTCCTCCGTTCCCCCAAAACTAGCCTCACTCCTTCCCCCCTGCGCACTCATAACCCTCACACTCTTCTTTCCCTTGTTACTCTGCGCCGTCAGCACCTGCGCAGGACAAACGACAATCTGCTCATCATCCTCTTCCGTCCTCACTACGAGCGGGAACAGAACCATCCTCACAACCGCTTCTTGTTCCTCCAATGCCTCGTTGGAAGATGTGGTACCGCTGCGCTCGTTCATTGTGAGAGCGTTGAAGCGCACCTTGCCTACTAGGTCGCCGTTGGTATCGTATTCGGGGACTAGTGGGGGTAGCATTTGGTAATCTGCGCGTTGCGTGCGCATTTCGATTGAGAGGTCGACGGCTTCGTTGATGACTTTACGGAGCGAGTCTTGGATTTGGTTGATTAGGTGGGATGGTGGTGGGAGGAAGGTAGATAGTGTGTCGTGGATTTCTTGCACAACAGCTTCGGTATCTGTCTCGCGTTGGGTTTCGAAGGATTGCCGTTTCATCAACAGCGTTAGGGTAGTTGCTCGCCATTTATGAACGGCGGGCATTGGACCGACTTCTTGCAGGGTCTTTTCGAGGTTTTTGAGCTTCTGCCGCTGCTCGCGGTCCATGCCGAATAGGTAGCGCGTGAAGACGAATTCCCAGATCATGGTCATAACAACAGACATGAAGACATCACGCCGTTTTACTCGGTCTTGAAGGTACTCGTCGAAATCAGTGCCGTCAAGAAGAGCATTCTCCATCCGATCCACGACTTTTTCATCACGTACTTCGCTAGCACGGTAGCATGCCTTCATGTCTGAGAATTTCGAGAATCTCAATACCCATTGCTGGACATGCTGGCATAGGGCTTGGCATTGGCCATCAAAGTAATCGTCATCTCGCTCAACGAAGTCGTCACTTGCTCTTGATTGTAATAGCCGTTGCTGTAAGTTGCGCACTTGCTGTTTGGCATTGTCCAGCTCGTTCCTTAATTGGCGGAGCTCAAGATTCTTCTCTTCGAGAGCTACAGACACCTCGTGCGCGACGATAGTCTCCATACCAGAGGACAGTTGCGAATGCTGCTCTCTCAAGTCGGCATGCTCAGTCTCCAATTCGCGATACTTCTGATGATGGTCTTCGTCCAGTCCGCGGGAAGAAAGCTCCTCATTGACCTCGGTTAGATGCGTTACTTTACTCTGCCATTCCTCAAGTATGTGCTTTAGTTCATTGAGCTCCGAGTCCTTTTGCGATAAGAACATCTTGTGTTCCTGCATCGCTTCTTCGTACGCATGTCTCTGCTGGCTGTGATCACGTGCTTGATCTTGTAAAGACCTCTCAGCCGTTGACTTCTGGCTCTGCAGTAATCTATTTTCAGACACAAGCTGATCAAGTCTGGTCTCCAAATCCAGCAGTTGCATGCTCTGCCGTTTGCGCATGCTTGGCGGGCGCGTCGGAGACATTGGAGATTGCTCCCGCACATTGCCATAACCCTCCTGCAAAGATGCATTAGTATCAAATATGTGAGTATTATCAGCGTGGGATTTATGGCGACTTACATAAATGTCAGCCATATCGGCGCGGTTTTTGCCTTTGTGGGTGACAGGGTCGTAGGTTGAAGAAGATGGAATAGCGATGTTTATGTCGGGTTCAGCCTCGGAATTTTGGCGGGGAGTTTTAGCGTCGCCCAATTTGCTGGCACCCCGCAGATCCCCGCTGGCGCTCCGGTCCACTCGTCGCAGTGGGGGTGTTAGTGTTCCAGAAGACCTGAAGCTTTGTCCACTTGCTGAACGTACCTGATCCTGAGTTCTGATGATAGCATGAATGCTGTTGTCTGATTGCGCACTGGCATTACTTGTCTTACGATCACTTTCACCGTATTTGGCTGGAAGACTTGGCAAACTAGGAGTGTTGCTCCGCCGACTCAAAGGCTGATCTGTGCCACGGCTTCTGCTTCGCTCAAAGTCGATTGAATGCTTGTCTTCGTCGACTGTTGGCCAAGGCTGAGATGATATCAGGTCATCCGTAGATAGATAACGTCCTGAAGCGTCTCCTGAAGCAGGCGGCGATCGCATACGCCTTTCCTTGACACCTGCTTCAGGCGTCCCAACATCAGACTTAGCGCGCTTGTCGTTTTTATGTAGAGAAAGTCTCTTTTGGTCGTCCTCAGATATGGTATTGAGCCTGTGGCGGCCACGAATATTGCTGCTAGGAGGGCTCATCGAGCGAGACATCGTCTCGTCGTCATGGCTGACAGGCCCTCCAAATAGAGATGGGTGTGGCTGTTCACGCCCACCTGTAAGTTTCTGGTAGGCTGATGGCTCTGTACTTTTTTCTTCGTCGAACGGCGACCTATTTATCTCTGAGATAGTTCGTGGATGTCCTCGTGGTGATTCTGCACGGCCAAAGGACCATGTAGGGGCTTCATGGACGCCAACCTTCCGAGATGGCGACTGGTCCTCACGTGGTCGATCAGGTCTCTCCTCCCTTGCTGAGGGCGAAGAGCCAAAAAGTGCCGATGTGCGCTCTTTGGTAGTAGAGCTCACAGGCGAAGGCTCGCGTGGCGCCTCCGCCTTGGCCTGTAGCCGCCGGCGGCGTCGTATGTCGAAGCCAGAATCTGCAGAGTCATCACTATCATAGGCAGCACCTGATCTCCGTCGTGAGTGTCTTCGCGTTTCTGTTGGTCTTGATATAGAGACATCGTAGCTGGGATCTGCTTCGACGGACACCTTGAGCACATCATCTGGATCTGACCTTCCATGGTCCGTTCTTGGAGGGTCTTTATCGTATTCATCGATGACTTCCTGCTCGGTCTCTCCATCATGAAGATTTTCAGGATCTTGTGATGTCTCGTAATTAGAGATAGATGGTCCAGGTGTCCTTGTCAAGGGTTCTTGATGGTATTGATCGATGATGTTTTCTTCGAATTCTCCATCGTCAAGGTCTCCGGAATGTCGTTGTGCGTGCATGTAATGGTGTTGAGGCTCTATGTCCACAATTGGGCTTGTCTCGGTATCTGGATAACCACTGTCGCGAACGAAACGGTGAGTTGGCGCATCGTCTGAAATTGCAGGAGAGTCAGAGACAAGGATAGCGCTGTCTCTGTAAGTAGCGTTGTCTGTAGGCTGGCATGCGGTTCGAATATCTGGCTCGTCCAAGATAGAATCGCGAGACGGGTGAGCCGGAGGATACAGCGGTGGCGTTCTATGTCGATCTCGTCTCGAGTCTTGCTCCTGATATCCTGTCATGGCCTTTTCTCTGTCGAGTGAAGCTTCTGGTTCACGAGGCTCTTCTTCAAAAGCTGCCCCCTTAGTGGACTTCTCACTCTTCTTGCCCTTCTTGCCTTCTTTCTTTGAGTCTCTTTTTGAGATGCCTTCAGCGGATACCGCACCTAGGCCTAAGCCAGCAGCGGCGGCCAGTCCTTCCGTGCTCCTGGATCTACTTTCACTTCTGGCTCGTTCCTCGACCTCTAAGGTCTGATCGTCATAGTCGTGTGGAGGACGCTGCAACGAGGGTTCTCGAGAAGCGAATCTTTGACGTTCAAGGTCATCGGTTGATATCTGTGGGTTGCTTGATTGCTGCGCGTGTTCTGCTGATGGTGGATTTGCGGAGCTTGGCTCATCCTCGAATACTCTCCTCTTGGACTTCTTGCCTTTCTTGCTTTTCTTGGGAGGTGCATAGCTGAAGTTGTCATCAACCAGTTCTTCAGTGGGTATTGACTCGACTCTAGAAGGCACCGGCAAGTCTGTCAGGCTTGGCTCAATGCTTTCGGATGCATCTTCGGTCCTAGGCTCGTCATGGTATATATGTTCAACTTGCCCTGGATGTTGCTCCCATCTCGGGCTCTGGGCTCTGGGCTGCTCCGTTGACATTGAACGATCGAGATCGCTGGGGCGCTGCATACCTACATCTTTCTCTGCCACCCTACTTGGCTGTATGCCGAAGTAATCATCTGCATCATCGTGCGTTGTTGACGGCCCTCTCTCGGCGGACGGTGTCATCTCAACGGGTTCATGCTCTATGTGCTCCTCTAGATCGATAGGCCGGTTGGGAATGCCAGTCTCCCATGAGCCTGGCAGATCTGTTGTCTCGGTAGGTGTGTCGACCACTTGTGCAGTCTCTTGGTACATAGGTGGTGTCGCCGTCTCGTCTTCCCAAACGACAGGTTGCTGTTGCTTTTTGCCTTTCTTGCCCTTCTTACTTCTTTTCGTAATTTTGACAGGAGAGAAGTCGTCTTCTCGATCAGCAGAGCTTCCTTGAACAGAGCCTGACTGGTACCTGGATTCCTCTGTGATGTCTTCCAACCCTGGAGGTTGGGCTAAAGGCCTGTGTATGTCTTCGTATGGCCTTTCCATTATGGGTTGCGTTATCACCATATCTATGCTTGGCTGTTGGGCTGAGGGCTCTCGCGCTTCATCAGCCTGAGGTGGACTATCGGCTTGTTCCGCATCTTGCAACGGACTCAATTGACGCTCAAGCTCTTTTGCGTATTCGCTGTCGTATTCACGCTGCTCTTGTGGATCCAGCATCTCAACTCTTATTGCTGGAGTCGCTGAGTCTGTAGCAGGAGTCGTAAGAGTATCAAGTTTTGGGATATCAGCTTCCGCGTAATGTTCACAGTATTCAGGCTGCTCCTGTTGAAGATAAATTTCCTCATCGACCACTGAGGCTGGCAGATTTGACTCCGATGCTTGCGGATCCTCGAGATGTTGTCGGTCAAGTTCTTTTGAGTACTGGCGGTCGTACTCGCGTTGCTCTTTCTCATCAAGCATCTCAACCTCTACTACGGGAGTAGAAGAATCCTTTTCAGGCGAGCTGAAGGCCTCATTTCTTGCGTCTGACGATAGCTCTCGGTCACCGTCCAAAAAATCTCGAGTAGCCTCTTGACCTGAGGTCATGGAAGAATCCGCCGTGTCGTAATCATCTTGAGCTTTCTGTGCCGCTTTGCGCTTTTTCTTGTCCTTCTTGCTCTTCTTGAGAGGGGCTAAGTCGTCGTCTTGGTCGACGAGGAGCAACGGATCCAGACCAACCATTTCTGCTGAAGGCTTAAACCCTGGCATACTCCCTTCATCACTTTGAGTCTCGAAAGGCTTCTCACCAGGCTCGACAACTTCTGTGGGCTCTGTCACTTCGGTCCGCTGGTCCTGCGGAGACCAGTCTCCAGAATCTTGCGGCATAGAAACAACTGTTGGGGCATTCGGACCTTCTTTATTAGCTGGCCCATCAGAGACCTCTCTTGACTGCTCCTGAGCTCCGGGTTCTTCCCAAGACGATGCATTTGCCTTCTCGCCTTTCTTCTTGTCCTTCTTGCTCTTTTTGAGACTGAGGGGAGTATATTCTTCAGTATCCACAGTAGGGTCAATTCTAGCTTTAGAATCTTTGGCTTGTCGAATTTGAAGATCCTCCGGGGCGATTGGCTCTTGCCCTGAAAGAAGTGGCGTTGATGAGATGTCCTTTGATGATTCTGCTGACGTGGGTTGGGCCAATTCGGATTCATGATATTCTTCGATGAGAGCCTTGCCATCAGATTCCGGCATGATTGGCTCTGCAGGAAACCTTGACTCAATATCTTTGGGCTCTTCAATGCTAGTAGGTTTGATAGGAGCATCGGGCTCTCGCGAAGCTTCCTGTTCAGCCTGGTGAACCACATCCTCATCTAGTGAGAAAGGCTTTGATTTTTTGAACTTTTTGCGGTCTTTCTTGCTCTTGGGACGAACTTCAAATATTCCTTCGGGTTGCTCTAGTGCAGCATCGTCGAGAGGCAAAGATTGATCAAGAGCGGCTTCGCCAGCAGACCTTGATTCTGGTACAGGCTCGACCTCCGGTGTGGCGGTGCCCTCTTCATCCCAAAGCAAAGCCTTAGACTTCTTCGACTTCTTCTTATCTTTCTTGCTTTTCGGTGGCAAGAAGTCTTCCTCTGTTGAAGGCCCAAGCTCACGAGCCTTGTCGCTGATCACTTGCTCCTCAACAGGGTCGGTAGACTCTACTGCCTCTATTGGCTCTACATATTGGGTGGCTTCAGCGGCTTCTACAGCTTCTGGCTGGGAGACTCCAGGAATTTGATTGTCTTTGTCCTCGTTTGCGTCGTCAAAGCCACCAGGAGTCCTTGATAGACCCCTTTTCTTGCTTTTCTTGTCCTTTCTGGATTTCTTGGAAGAGAACTCATCTGCACCTCCGATAGAGGGTTCCACTTCAACTGGCGGGGTAGATGCCCCTACTGACTTCACGTTCTCCGGCTCGTCGAACGAAAAGACTTCGCTCTTCTTTGAATTCTTGCCCTTTTTGTCCTTATTAGATTTCATTGAAGGGAAGTCATCAGCCTCGTCGACCACAGGCTCTTGCGCAGCTAAAGGCTCAGCTTCAACAGTTGCTGTGGCAAATGGTGTGGACTCTGAGTTAGGAAGATCATCAAAAGAAAAGGCTTGGTTCTTCTTGCCCGTCTTGCCTTTCTTTTTCTTCGGTACATCCCAATCTGGCTCAGGCTCTTCGACGAGGTTTTCAATAGGCACTTTTTCGGACGTGGCAGTACGTACAGCGCTTTCATCTTGATCGCGGGGAGTTTCCGTTTCGGGTTCTTCCACAGCGGAAGGCTCCACTTCGACAGCCGGTGTGGCTGTTATTTGGGACTCGGAGTTCTCGAAAGCGAAAATCTGGTTCTTCTTGCTCTTTTTGCCCTCTTTCTTCTTGGGCGCAATCCAGTCTGGCTCGGCCTCCTCGACAGGTTGCTCGGCAACTGGTTCTTCTGGCTGGGCGGAAGGAAAAGTGCTCCCTCCTTGATCGCGAGAGGTTTCGATTTCGGGCTCTTCTACCATTCGAGGCTCAGCTTGAAGAGGCGGAGTCGAGATAATTGGGAAATCCGAATTTTCGAGGTCGTCCAATGAAAAGACTTGACTCTTCTTGCCTTTTTTGCCCTTCTTCTTTATTGGCGCATCCCAGTCTGGTTCTGCCACTTTCATAGTGGGCTCGGTAGCAGGTTCTTGTGTCGTGGTAGTATTAATGGCACTGTATTCTTGATCGCGAGGGGTGTCAATCTCGGGCTCAGGTATCACTGAAGGTGCAGATTCAACAGGCGGCGTGTATTTTGCTCCTTCGGGTTCGTCAAACGAAAATACCTCACTAATTTTACTCTTCTTGCCCTTCATTCTTTCTGGTGCAGCCCAGTCTGGCTCCGCTTCTTCGATAGGCTTGTCTGCGGAAGCCTCTTCTATAGCGGCAGGAACAATAGCGCTGTCTTCTCGATAACTGGGAGTATCTATTCCAAGCTCTCGCTTGACCAAGAGGAAAGCTTCAACGGGTGGGATGGACTCTCCGGACGGCTCTTTATCATCAGGCTCTTCAATAGAGAAGACTTCGGATTTTCTGCCCTTCATGGTCTTCTTTGTCTTCTTCAGTGCAGCCAGGTCAAGCTGCTCTTCCTCAATAGGCTGATCAGGAGGTAATTCCTCCACAGCAGAGATTGTGGGTTCTCGTTCGGCGGAAGGCTCGATCTGAATAGAGGGAGTAGATGTTCCTGTAGATTCGATTTTTTCTTGCTCCTCGAATGAGAAGACTTCGGACTTTCTGCCCTTCTTGCCCTTCTTTGTTTTCTTGGGAGCAGCCCAATCAGGCTCGTCTTCAATAGGCTTCTCCATAGGTGCTTGTCCCATGACGGGCATTTCAGACTCTCCTTCGAGCGAGCGTTCAACCGGTGGAGTGGAAGTTCCCATGGGCTCAGTGCTTTCAGGTTCCTTGAAAGAGAACACATTGCTCTTCTTGCCCTTCTTGCCCTTCTTCTTCTTCTTTGGAGCATCCCAATCCGGCTCATCATTCTCAGCTTCGAACGGGTTGTCGACAGAAGCTTCTCCAATGGCAGAAGAAATATGTACTCGTTCAGGTTCGTCTTGGCGTTCGAGGAGTGCCGGAGTAGGATCATCGTTCCTGAGCATATTCTGGATGTCTTGGGCTGTGTCCGTCGTGGCGGCCATGGGAGCCGCAATAGAATCTCTCACTTCGACATTGGCTTGCTGGGCAACATAGTCAGAATATCGCGTCTCAGAAGGCTCTACTATCGTTTTGGGCTCCACTTCAGGCAGGTGATATCTATCATGGTTTTCAAGACGCTGCTCGATTAGCGGCTCTTGCAGCTCTTCATGAGCTTCTGCGTCGATGAACGTTTCGTCGAGTTCCCGATCCGTAGACGCTTCTGCCTCTTCCTGCCTTAACATGTCACTGACGTCCTGTGACGTTGTCGTAGTGGCCAACAACGCAGTTTCACCGGGAGTTCCGTCCTTTTCCTGGCGCGGCTGAGATTCTCCTAGCTCAATTGGCTCATCATCGCCTTCTCTGGACTCTTCCTGAGGTGCATCGAGAACCGGCTCCTCAACAAGCTTCTCGCTCTGCTGGTCTGTATTCATTTGAGGCGTCGTGGCAGGTAGCAATGATGGCTCTGTCTCACCTTTAGTACCAGCAATGGGATCTTCTGTGAAGCTTTGATTTGCCTTCTTACCATTTTTACCGTTCGTCTTCATGCTAAACCCACCCCATGCGTCCTCAGCAACATTATTCTCTTCCAGGAGAAAATCGACAGCTGGCCCATTGATAAGATCGCGGTCCTGTTCCTGTTCGTCTACTGCAGGTAGGGCATCGGGGAATGGTGTCACTTCCTCAGCATTTGTAACATGGTCAGAGTTAGCAGTATCCCTTGGCTTCGATTTTTTGCCCATTTTGCCCTTCTTCTTGCTGCTGAAACCAGCCCGATCATCTCCGACTGCTTGGGACTCCTCTTGAGGTACATCGAGAGCGGGCTCTGCCATAAAGGCTTGGAGCGGCTCGTCCGCAGTTACGCCAGACGTTGATTCGGGTAAAAGGGTCTCTTCATCAATAGCATTCTTAGTGCTGGTATCAGTAGGGAAGCTCTCCCTTGATTTCTTGCCCTTCTTCTCTTTCTTTCCAGCCGGGGCACTGAAGAAGTCATCTGCCTCATCTTGCTCGAGCTGACTCGGTAGATCTCTTGATTCTTCTATTGGTTGCTCAAGGGCCGCGGTGTCTTCTTCAATTGGGACTAACTGGGAAGGTTCTTGGAGAAGCGACTCCTGAACATAGTTGGACTTGCGGTCTTCTGGTTCTACAATTGGGTTTCTCGGCTGCTCTTCAATCAAGTCCAAATCATCGTCAAAAGGTAGAGGTGTAGCCATCGGAGATAATTCAAGACGGGGCGATGCCACAATGGCCTGCCTTTCAATGGTGTTGACGTCTTCTTCGGAGGCTGGCTCAGCTTGACGTGATTGGGATTGACCTTCTCCGAGTCTTTGGGAGAAAGGGTCAATGAACTGGACGCTCTTCGAAGTAGAAGGAGGAGGTCTGGGAGGCATGTCGTCCCCCAATGTATTCTTCCGAACTTTTTTACCCTTCTTGCCTTTGGACTTGCTTTGCCTTCTCAGAAGCAGATTCTCAATGGGCGCTTCATTTGCTTGCCTTGTAGTTTTAGTGATCTCAGCCTCATCACCGTTCTCACCTCGTGCCGCGGCAGCCATGATATTTGCGACTTGGTCACGAGGCATGTCTTGAGCCAGAGTATTGTTTTCTCGGACGTGCTTCGGCTCTGAGTCGTCCATGGGATCCTGGCGAGGCTCAATGATTGCTGGAGGTACAGCGAGCTCTTCTGATGGCTCCTCAACGATCCCCGTTTCCCTTTTCTTTTTCTTGTCTTTCTTCGAAGAAATGTCTGGTTCAAACCATGATTCGACTGCGTCTTGAGCATCCCGCTCTTGAAGTTGCCGCAGCTCTTCAGGACTCATTGGCTTTGGCTTCGTATCTTTGTTTTTTGCAGCTTCAAGGGCGGAGGTTACAGATTGCTCTTCTGTCTGCTCAGCTTGGCTTGCTTTTCGCTTGCTTTTCTTGCCTTTCTTAGTCAATCGAGGAGCGAAACCCTCCTCGTAGGCAGCGTCCAAGTCTTGTGATCGATCAGCTTCTGCGCCCGGTGAAATTCCATCGTCTAGAGCCCCTTGGATCCGATCGTTCTCTTCTCTAGGGAGCTCCTCTGTAGTTGAGTGACTCTCCTTGGATGACTGGTGAGCACCAGAATCAGGAGCCATGTGGTCCAAGCCTTGTTGAAATTGTTCGGCTTCTTTTCGGGACAGATCTTTCCTCGAGGGCTCGTCACTCTGAGTAACCTTGTGCAAGGCATAAGCAGCAGTGCCTCCTACTATGACCCCGAGTGCCGCATCTCTCAAGGTAGAGCAACTTCCTGGGGCGTTTTCTTCAGCCAGGAAAGTGGGCGATGATGACCGGCTTGCTGGGAGAGATGGAAGGTTATTTGCGGCAGCTGAGTGCTGGAATGTGGATGCAGTAGGCGTTGCTTGTTGCGAGTCAAGCAGATCGGATGGCAAAGCGCTGTCATGAGTATATATGGAAAGCTCACGCCTTCCCTCTATTGGCTCATGACCTGCTTCGGTCATCTCGTAATCGCCCCTTTCATCATGTAAATCCTCTCCGGAGTCATGGACCGAAGAGGCTCGAGATGTCGTATGACTCGAAGGAAGCGAGGGGTATGTCTCATCGAGCGCTGGCTCTTGCCGTGGCATGTTCTTCTCTACCAGCCATAAAGGTCTGAATTCCTTTGAAGATTTGAACTCGGTCGAGCGAGGACGGGGCTTCTGTTGGGCAGCAAGATCAGCAGTTATTTGCGGAGAAGAAAGCGGTATCTGGGATAGAGAGCGGCCTGAACCAGATGGTGGACGAGGCCGATGGCGATGGAATGGCACTGCAGTAGGAGAAGGTAGCGCAATTGGTGATCGGAGAGGATCTGGGGTCTGAAATTCTGCGTATTGGCGTGTCCGGTCATCAGGCGGAGATTGAGGGGTGGCTGGAAGGCCGACAAGATTCGAAGATTCGAACTCCGGAGGCTGTTCCCCTTCTTCACGTATGTCAGGTGGCGGCGGTGGATCTGGGCGCTCCCCTAAAAAAGATTCGGATCGCTGCTCATCGACCTGCTCTAGCTCACCACTAGACTCTCGATCCTTGTGTTAGGTCAGCGATTCGTTCTCAGAGCCGCGACCAGAAGGAGCTGGTGGATATACCTTGGTCGGTAGGTCCTGGGCGATCCTACCTGAATCTTGAGCTGTGCTACCTCCACTGCTTCGCCGCCGTCTTTCCCTATCGCTTGTCGTGCTAGACTTGCTTCTGGTACCATTGTCATCGAAGTCGTCTCGAGTAGACCTGTGTTCTTTAGACTTCTTTTTCTTCTTCGGCTCTTCGAAGTCTTCCAAAGCAGCTTCAATGGATACGTTTTTAGCACCATTCTCTTGTGGAAGGCTGTCTGTTGATTTGCCAAGTACACGACTCCAGATACTGCCCTTTTTCTTCTCCTTGGACTTGTCGTCGTCAGTTTCGGCTCTAATACGCGAAGACACGGGGGAGGCAGCGTCGTCGTAATCACCGCTATCACGCTTCGATTTCTTGCGAGATTTCTTGCTACGCTCCCCATCGTTGCTAGCATTTGTACCTGACACAACGGACTGGGCTTCCTCAGTGGGTGAATGGTAAACCTGACGGCTCTCCGCATCTTGAGATTTGCTGGGGGACTCGGAAGTCTCATAGAACTCGTCCCTAGATTCAGAGTCCTTGCGACCCTTCTTTGACTTCTTGGACTTGGACTTCTTTCCACTGTCCCATCCGTCATCGATTTCGTTGACAGGGTCTGACTGGGGATCTTGAGGCTCAGGGTCTTCTATTCGGCTAACAATATCACGGACAACCGCATCGTCGTCTTGCCCATTCGGTTCGTCTTCGCTCTGAAGCCTGGCAGCTTTGTCCTTTTTCTTCCGCTCTTTCTTGCTAAGCCTTGGCTCATCCTCATCATCAAATCCACCTGGCATGCTGCGGTCATTGGAACCTGGAGGGGAATCTCGACGCCGATATGTTGGATCATCCATCACAATAGAGGGGTCAAAACCTGCGTCTTCTGCACTAGCTGCCAAAGTCGCTGCAAACTCAAGATCGTCACCGTATGATGTAGGGCCATTGCTGGGCGTAGCACCATTGATCGGCTGCTCTTGCTGCTTACGATCTGAGGATGTCTTGCGCTTCTCAGTAGCTCTCGACACCACCGCTCGATCTCTGTCGCGGCTGTCGTCAGGTGATTCGATAAATTCCTCTCGCTCATCGTGTGGGGTGATGACAGTATACTCGTGAGTCTGATCATCTCCCCATGTGACTCCTCTCAAAGTCGAGGGCTTTGGTTCAATAGGTTCCACCTCGTCGTCACTCGCACTCTTGGGCCCAATGACGGGTGTAGACCCCCTTGTAGATGGAGGGGTGGGCTCCATCAGTCTTAGCCTTGGTGGTATTTGCCAGGGAAATTTCAGTCTTGACAGATCGATCTGGTCATTGGTATCTGCCTTTGAGAATTCAGGGAGAGCGTTAAGATCACGGTACACCTTGGATCCTGTTGCAACTATATTGGGGCTTCGGTCCAGGTCGACATCAGCGTCTGCGTTGGCACTTGTGACCTTCACCTGGTCGGTTGGTTTGTTCCTCAATTCAATTGGGGTGAAGAAGTCGCCGTAATTCTCATGGTTGTATTTGGCGCTCGGTGCCTTTTGCGACACCGAGTTTTCTTCGTTCTCAGCGTGTTTTTCTTGTTGATCGACATCTCTTGGTGCTTCTGGTACATCGTCGCGGCGTTCACGACCTTCTTTACTGGCAGATTCCTCCACCTCCCGGTCTCGATCTCGCTCCTTGCGTCGACGTTCGCGCCTTTTACTTTTCTCTTCCTCTTCGGCCTCTTCTTCTTCGCGTTCTCTCCGTCGACGCTCGCGGCGCTCGTCCCGTGTCTCTTCAGACTTCGACCTCTCCATTGCAGTAGCAACACCAATGGCAGCTCCAGCAATTCCAAGAGCAGCAGGAGCAGGCCATGATTTTTCAGAGTCTTTCTCTGTGCCCTCTTCCCGTTGGGGCTTCGCATCGGAGTACTTAGATCTTTTGTCGCCAGACCCTTTTCGGTCTCTATCGATCTGTTCCTGCTCTTCGGCTTCGCGACGTAGCTTCTCCTCTTTCCTCTTTCGACGTCTTTCACGGCGCTCTTCCTCTTCCTGCTCTTCCGTTTGAGCAAATCGGACTGCAGAAGAATCATCTTTCGTAGAAAAACGTCGACTTGAAGTCGCAGCGCTCACCACAGACTCATTCCCAGCTTTGACTGTCGAGGTGTCGTCTTTGGCCGAGAACTGGCCGCTTGGATTCATTGAGCTAAGTACGGAATCTATCCCAAACCTTGCAGGAGAAGTATCTCTCCTGCGTAGCTTGAAACCTGCGGGTGCATCTCTTATTTGAGGGTTGTCTTGAGGAAAGCCTCCTGGAATGACATGCCGGGGAATGCTGTAGCGGGCATCGATTGCGTTGGGCCGAGGCTGGAAAAATGGTTGAGAGAAAACAGGTGGACCTGTCGGAGCGCTATAACAGTGTTCGTGTGGTGCCTGACTAGAGTAGAGGGCGGCTGACACAGGCGTTACCGGCTGTGGGTGCTGAATTGGAACGGCTCCTGGCCGGGAAGACGATGCGACGGAGTCCTCTCGTCCAACGTCGAAGCGACCAGGATCTGAGGTAGGTACAGGGAACACATGTTGGAGAAGATCACTGGTGGTGCTATCCCTTCCATGTTTCGAGTATTGGTCGTGGGACACCATAGCTTTACCAGCTAGGCCTGCACCTACTGCGCCAGCGATTGCAGGGGTGCTGCTGTGATCGGGAAATTTTCGCTTTGGCGGGGATCCTCTGCGCTGCTTCTTACTGCCCCATCGCCAGCCCCATTTATTGGTTCCCGAGGACTCAGAAGAAAGCGACTCTCGACTTCCCCTGCGTGCAGGTACGCCGTACGCAAGGCCTAAGTCAACGCTTCCATGGTCCTCTTCAATAGCCGATTCCCAGCCTTCGTCCTCAGAGCTCCTGGAGGACACTTTTGGGGGTTTGTATCCATTTCTAGAACCATGATCATACTTGTCTCGGGTTTCCTTCCTACCAACTAACTCTTTGACCCCTTTCTGCTTATGACCTTGACGGCTATCATTCAGAGCAAGAGCTGCGGCTGCTGCACCAAGCCCAAGCAGCGCTGCTTCAGCTTTCTTATCATCTTTCGATTTTGTACTTGATCGCTTGCTACTTCCATGCTTTTCACTACCTCCTAAGTCCCCAATGGATGAGGAAGACGATCCGCCAAAGCTGAAGAAACCCTTCTCTTTCTTTTTTTTGTGGGATCTGCGTCGTTTCTCAAGGGAACGGCTTCTGGACTGGTGGCTGGTCTTTACAAAGGCACCCTTTGGAGAATCGCTCCGGCGTTTGGACGTTGACCCAGCCACGGATGCGCCAATAGCAGTACCAAGAGCAGCCTCTGTCAAAGTGCTCTTTCTGTCCCGCGATCTAGATCTTGACTTGGAGGGCCGTCGAGTGCTGTACGTCGTAGTAGTCGGGCCACCGAAGACACCACCACGCGGATCCTTCTTGTAGATTTTGCCATCACTTGTAATTCCAGTCTCGACGCGTCCTTGCGAGCGACTTCGACGCCGTGATTTGTGGCTTCTTCCGTCAGGAGAGTAGCGCCCTGTCTTCACGCTGTAGGAATCATCGAATTCATTTTGCTGCTTGAAGAGAGTCTCCCCAACTTTGCCCAGGCCGTAACCCGTAAGTCCCGTCGCCAGCCAAGACTTGTCTTTATTCCGCCGATTCTCACTTTCCGATGAATAGTACCGGCTGTCCTTTTCAACGCGTGTACTGCTACCCAAGCGTTCATTCGATCTTCGCTTGCGGTAGCGATGTCTTCGCGGCGCATCTCTCGGTGATGAGCCAGGTTCGAAGCAGTATTTGCAGATACCAGTAATCTCAGAGTACTCTTCGAATTGAGCCACTCCATCAGGGTCTTGAAAGAAGTCGATCAACGCACCAAAAGGCCCCCTGTGGCGATGTCGTGGTGCCATTTGGGTCGTTGGGTGCTGGGAATGATTTGGGTGTTGGGCCATAGATGAGGCATGTTGAGAGGACGAGTGATGACTCTGCTGGTAGGCGGCTGCCGCTAAGCCTGCAGCGCCTGCTGCTCCGGCTGCGTACATAGGTATGTTAGATGAGTGAGACGAGGACTTACCTGGCTTTGAGGGACGGGATGCATTTGAATAATATGAGTCTTGAGCTTCAGATGGCGGCCGTTGATATGTATTTGACGCATATTCGCTCTGTACCCCTGCCACTGACTGTACGTCGTCCGGGCGCTGTTGGTATGATGCAGTCTGGCTGCCCATGAAATAGCCTGCTGCCGGCCCCATTGCCACTCCACCAATCGTCGGTATGGCGGGAGCCGAGGACGAATGGTAAACGTCTGGTCTGCTCGGGGCTGTAGTATATGTAGATGGGGCATGTTGGCCGTGACTCGTGGCAGTTTCATCTTCCTCGAAGTTGCCGCTGAAGAAAGACGCTGCGGCGCCGACTCCACCAGATGCGCTTGGCTCAGGTGGGGGTTTTGCTTCTACTAAGGCAGGCTGGAGGTGTGGCTCTGCATTAACGATCATCGATGGGGAATTCTTTCGGAAGCCTGGTTGCTCGTGGACCGACTGCCCGGCATCGCCATAGTACTCAGCCGCAAGCCCCGGACCGCCTTCACTGGCAGCAACAGGTGGACGGTAGGGCTCTGTTGACTGTGTAGGGAATTGTCCAGGGAATTGATCCTGAACGTGGGAAGACATCGATGGGTGGTCTGGTGGAACGCTGATAGAATCCGGTATAGCTCCATCGTACTGGCCTGGGAACTGAGAGAAACCAACGCTCCCAACTTGGTCAGGAAAGTCGGCAGGCCCTCGACTGGTTTCATTCCCTTCGCCAAATCCACTCTCAGATCTGCTGAGCCCTCGGTCCTTATCCTTCTTGTCCCCCTTTTCTCTCTTCTCTCGTTTTCGATCGCTTCGATCCTTACTCGCCAAGTCGTCATCTCTATCCTCTTGCCTCCTCCGCTCTGTTCTAGGTCCCGAATCCTCCTCCCCATCGCGCAACGAGCGTGAAGACCTCGACTTTGGCATCTGGTCTGCGAGACTGGCATTCCTGACTAGACCGGGCAGCACGTATGGTTCATTATCATCATTCTTCCCTGAAGCTGTCGCGTAGCTCGAGGCTACAGACGCGGAGGCTGTCCCAGAGTAGGGGCTTTTGCTGGTGGACGAGTAGCTTGTAGAAGTTGGGTTGAACCCTCTATCGCGATCGTCACCCCGCGAGGAAGATTTCTTGTCCGATCTCGAAGAGACTACAGAGCCCAAGCCTGAGCCTGAGTGTCGCTTTGTAGTAACCGACTCATCTCTGTTGCGCCGGGTGCTTTGTGAAGAGACGTCGTCCTTCGTATCGTTCGACTTGCCACTCAATCGGTTCCACATTGTTTTCTCCTCCTTGCGCTGATTGGCGGGCGCGTTAGAAGCTGTATCTAGTCGCTAGTTGCTTGACAAGTCACTCGTGTATGTACGGTTTCGGTATTAGTGCGAATACTGGGTGTGGCCGTTATAGAGTGAGAGCAGGTGCAATTATGAGGAGGTTTACTATCAAGATGCTATTCGTAAGGTCGTCACTGGCTCAGTATGTACAGTCCTCGAAGGACATGGGCCCAACGAGAAAGTCGCGAGGCTGGTCAATCGGGAGCTGAAATGCTAGTGCCCCAGCTAAAAGTACCCCGGTCTTCCGGCCGAAGCCCTTCTCGTACGTCAACATGAGCTGAAAGATGGGGCAAATATGAACTGGCCAAGCTGTATTCGATGTCATTCGCGCTCTTGCGAATGCTGAACGGTTGTACGTGACGTTCGAAGTATGGTGACCATGACAGAAAAGCCTTACGCGATCGGTCAAATTTGCTTCATCTAAAGGACATCTAGAGCTTGCATTGGCGTGTTCAAAAGAAAGAAGCAAGCTGGCCGTATGAAGTTCAACACGGTTCATCACGAGCATGTAAGCGCGGAAGAAGCGGGATCCAAAGGTATGTTACGATTAAAGTGCCGAGTTCTATGCTCTGGAGCCCTGAACAGCACGCTCTATCACATGGCTTGGAGACAAGATGCGACCGCTCAATTGACTCAAGCTCAATTTTCTTTGCATTTCAAGCTCTGAAGCTCTGGTCATCTATTCATGTATGCCCGTGGTATGGTCGTAATTCATGTGTGCTCTACTAGGTATACACAAAGCAAGACATGCTCACGCGTAATACCACGCAAATCATGAATGTCAATATATAACTCAGAGGTGGGACCCCCGGCTTCCCCCTTTCTTTGATATGTCCATCAACCCTTGTACCTCCTCTTCAATACGTTGAGTTTCAATGGAGGGGTCATACATCTTCGACCTCACCCATTTCTCCAGCTCCTCATCTTCCATGCCTTTGATGTTTTGCTCGCGGTCGACGCCCGCTTCTTGTGCAGCTCTGATGACACCCATTGCAACCACAACACTTACATCTCTGATTCGGTCAATTTCCGGATACAGCCAGCCTTGGGAGACTTCTGAAGGGTTCAATGATGTGCTCAATGATGTTGCGGAGGCGTAGATCATTGATTGAGTGACTGTGGTTGCTTTGGAAAGAATCGTGCCTAGGCCAATACCAGGGAAGACATACATGTTGTTGCCTGTTGATCATGTGTTTAGTGCACCGTTACATCACCAATATAGGTGTTGCCTTGGACAACACTTGAGAACAACGAAAGCAATTTACATACCTTGTCCTGGATGGTGCAGCTTCCCATTGTGCTCAACTGCATCGAAAGGGCTGCCACTTGCAAACAAACACTTGCCATTGGTGTATTTTATGGCGTCTTCAAAAGTGCACTCGGAGTTAGATGATGGGTTCGAGAGTGGAAAGATGATGGGGCGTCCGTGCCATTGACCCATCTTCGTCAGCATATCTGGGGCAAAGGCCCCTCCGATTGTGCTTAGACCCATCAGAATTGTGGGCTTGACGTGTTCCACAACGTCCTCCAATTTCTTGTATTGCTTTCCAGCATAATCATCACGTGAAAAGTACACCTTGTGATCGGCTAGCTTGTCCCCTCGGTCATTCGTGACAAGGCCCTTCGTATCTACCAGCCAGAAGCAACGGCGCGCTTCGTCTTCCGTAAGACCTTCCCGCATGAAATATTCCACGATTTGTTTCGCGACACCTACGCCCGCACTTCCAGCTCCGAGAAAGACTGCTCTTTGGTTCTTAATTGGAATGCCGGATTGTTTCACAGCACTGACGATGCCTCCCAAAACAACAGCACCAGTCCCTTGGATATCATCATTGAAGCAAGTATATTTACCTCCGTACTTCTCAAGAGCTGGAAATGGGTTCTTGAAGTCCTCGAACTGGACGACAATGCCGGGCCATTTGTCGGTCAAGGCAACCATCAACTCGTCCATGAACTCCAATTCTTCTTGTGCTGTGACTTTTTCCGTCTTACTTCCCATATACAGTGGATCCTCTCTCAGTGACTGGTTCCCGGTTCCGAGATCAAGCATGAGCGGCAGAGTGGCCTCGGGTCGAATTCCTGCACAACCTATGTATAGAGCAAGTTTTCCCACAGGTATACCCATTCCATTGATGCCAAGATCGCCCAGCCCCAGAATTCGGCTTCCGTCCGTAACGACGGTGATTTCGACATTCGGCTGTGGCCAGTTGTTCAGCACGGAGGCAATATGTCCCCGATCGGTATAGGAGATGTACATTCCCTCGGGTTGAACGTAATTGTGTGACCATTGCAAGCACGCATCGCCCACTGTTGGCGTGTATATCAACGGTGCTATATCCTTGAGGTGATTGGTTAAAAGGCGGTAGAATAGGTGAACGTTCGTGTTGCGAAGCCCGCTAAGGTAAATATATTTGTCAATGCTCTGAGATTTTCGTGCTAGCTGGTCGAGACACCTTGAGGCTTGGATGTCTAAGGACTCGACGGCTGGAGGAACAAGCCCATGGGTGCGGTTGTACCGACGTACAGCAGCGGAATGGCTTGTATCATAGTCTCCAGTGGCTGGTGGTGGATGGGCTGCAGACATAGCTTGGAAATGAGCAGATCTTCTGCTAGTCTTAGTAATTTGTATTTTTCGTGGGAATCTAATGCTGCAGGCCCTTAGTCTCTGCATTGCAGATGAGTCTGGACAGGGAAACCTTCGTCAGGTTTATACCTGTCTGTCTTCCCCTTGCTACTTGGCTGATTCCACCTTTGCCTCGGACTTCTCTGGGTAAAGTATGGGCGACTAAGCTTCGAGTCCGCTATGTGCTGGTATGCGAAGTCGTAGAGACGAGGTTACCGTGGAGCGTGGTTCGGCTTATCACAATGGCTAAGTCGAGGAGGTGTTGAGCCAAACATCCGATGTCTATATTGCTTTTGCGGTGAACAATTGGCTTTTCTGGCTCGAGACGTCCACAAGGTAGGTTGAGGATTGCAAGCGGAGGGAAGTTGCCACAGAAGTATTCCACGAGGTACGTTGACCTTCAATTGGGAGGGAGGTGTCCGAAAGGATTCGGGCGTTTGATGCTCATACTGTATGAGAATTATTGTTGGGAACTCGCCGAAGCAGGATCACTAAATGCGGTGACCGACGAGATGATACTTCCTGCTCGATTTTGCCCGTAATATTCCGCTTTTTGGCGCTCAAATATACGATTTGCAGATTGTATGGACAAGGATCGTTACTTCGTACTGCTCGGCAAAGAAATGATCGAGATTTGAAAGCACAGTGCTGTTTCACGAACATGCAGTTCTGGCACACGACTCCACGAGACCATCGGAGAATACGAGCTGTAGCCCCGGTCTGGCCCGCGAACCTTGATTGGTCGAGATGTGACGTATTCCATGCTTTCAGGTTTCAAGCCTAAGCAACATCTGACGAAATTTACACTCCGCTTGAATTCTCTGTTGTCTTATTGCTATTAATTCTTTATTCTCGAAGTCCTAATCCACCTTCGTGTATCACCTTCAAGCGATTACTTATTCTCATCACTTCTTTGGTGTATACAATCATGTCTTCTTGCCTCGGTTTCCGCAAGTCTAAAGGGGAGGATACAGAGGCTCTCCTCCCCAAATATGCGGACGACACCAGTCTACAGCGATCTCTGCACCAGAAGATGCACAGCTACCAGATGATCCGAGCCCTGGGTGCAGGCTTCATGCCATCAACAGAGCAGCTCATCATCAATCTTCGCACTCTCCTAGCCTCAGACTTCCTGAACCCAGACAATCCAGACCTTAGCGACTCTGGTCGCCTGCTGTTGAAGTTCACCAAGCAATGGCTGGCACAATTCATTGAGGCTTTACGTCACAAGAACGACACAGATCAGATCCAGGATTTCATTTGGTTTCTTTCCAAGTCGAGAATATCAGTTGATACAGTTGATATCGCCAAGAACGCAAAGACTGTCAAGTCCAAGGCAGATGCTGCTGCCGGTATGCTGGTCATGGCTTGAAACGTCTGTTGCGTAAGCTAATCAAGTCACAGCCTACGAAAGTATACGCACTGTGGGTAGCCTTCTCCTTACGAATTCGGATTTCCGCATCTTCCTTGGCGATATGGGTACAATTGGTCGTCAGGTCTTTGCGGATACGGCATTCTCATTGTCTGGGGTCGCTGAGGAAGTTGGGAAAAAAGTGGAACCGTCTGAGCAGGACAGCAAGACCATACAGGAGCCTGGATCGGAGCAAGGACCTCCACCTACTGCAAACGATCTCGGAAATGGGGCAGCAGATGTATCCAAGGTGTTGGGCAATGGCTTGGTCAAGACTGGGCAGGATGCATTCTCAAGCTTGCACGAGAATGTGACAGGTGATCAGAAAGATACATTAATTTACCGTCTGAAAGCGGCGGTCATGAAATTGCGAAAACGAAATGACTACTCGGACTCGGTATCGACCATTGGCCTCTTGATCAAGCGCTATGCTCTTGCATACTCCAGAGCAGCGGACGAGACTATTAGCACGGCACAAGACGACGTGAATACTAATCCAGAGCTAGATAGAGCAATCAAGAATGGTTGGTCTCTCATCAGCTCATTTGGTGACAACGACCAATGGAAATTGCTTGAGGAGAAGTTCAACAAAGTCATGGAGCACTCCCAGAAAGACCCCGAGTTCGAGAATCTGATGATGGATGTTGCGAATACTGTGCAAAAGCTTTTAAGTGATCCTGACTTCTTCGACTCTTTGGACAAGAAAATACAAGAATTGCGCGAAAAAGCGAAGGAGGTTGATACGGAGTCCACCCTGCGCGCAGATGTCAACGATGCCCTCGAGCAAATGCAAACCACATTCCATTCTGTCCTTGCAGATGAAGATGTCTCCAAGCTCATCAATACATCCACCAGGATACTCAGCATTCTCTCACCCCTTGACGCCAGCACAAACGGGGAGTTAATCCAAGACTCTCTGCACGTCTTCATCCCTCTTCTCATCCAGGCAATTCAATACATCCCAATCCCACGCCTCGAAATATCTGTCCCAGAGATAGATCTCTTACTCGAGAATCTAATCATCGAGCCCGGCCGCACAGTCAATCAGACTAGCTTCCTCCCCTACAAGCTCCTCATCCAGACCTATAACGATCTGGAAATCCGCAAAGCTCACACTCTTCGCACCATTACCTCCACTACCAACACAGTCACAATCTCCATCAACGGCCTCTCCGTCCGCGCAGATGAAGTGGGCTTCTGGCTCCGTGCTCACAGTGGCATCTTCCGCCTCGCAGATGAGGGTATTGCCTCCTTCCAACTCGACGAACGCGGTATCGACATAGCCCTTGACATCGAGATTGGCAAGGAAAGGCTCGAGAAGATCCTTACTCTCAAAGCTGTCCGTGTTCAGGTCCACAAGCTGAAGTACCAGCTCCGCAAGAGTAAGTTCTCCTGGCTAGCGTGGATCATCAATCCCATTGTCCGTCCCATCGTCAAGAGGGTCATGCAAAGGCAACTTGCCAATGCCATTGCGGATGGTATTCATGCTGCTAATCGAGAATTACTATTCGCCCGCGAACGACTGCGTGCCACACGGATCTCGAATCCCCAAGACGTCCGTACATTTATCAAGGCCATCATCACACGACTGACACCAGCCGAGGACCCGGATGTGTATACTGCTGTTGGTGTGACACCCAGCAAAGGTGTTTTCAATGGCGTGTATGCACCCGGTAGCATCGTGAAGCTGTATGAGGAAGAGGCAAGGCAGGCTACTGAGCGGGTGGATGATGCGACAGTAGGCGGTGGCTGGAGGAATGAGATTTTTGATGTGCAGGTCAGTCATTATTTTTTGTCCAACCCTTTTCAACCCTTCTCATCTTCCAAGAGCATTTTGCTCCCGAGACATGTCTCACGAATCAATCTTCATTCTGGGGAAGTCATACCGACTCTGACACTACCTAGACTGCCATGATGGGACAGTAAGCCGAAATGGTGTACTTAATGATTGTATTGTTATGACCTTGAGAAGAGTGGACATGCAAGGCGAAGGCAAATGGGAACGGAACAGAGTGAAAGCGTCGATTATGAGTACAAAAGCAAGGCGCTAAGGGCATGCATTTAGCTAGGCTAGCACAAGATTCAAAGTGTAAAAGTCTGGAACAAAAGTTTTCACGCCCTTTAAATACTACTCTCGGCGCCTGCAGGTATGTTTGAAACAAGAAAGTAGACACATCACCATATGAGACACTGGGGACCGGAGCAATGCGAGCATGAAATATGTGATACAACGAGCGCCATGCCTCGCTCAGCAAAAGAGTATGAGATGCCATTTACACACTTCTTTCCATTCTTACCATCTTCCTACACCTCCAATCACCCTACGAATGCGGCTTCTTGTCCTCATACGCTTCGGTAACATTCAGCCCCAACCCGTTCGCATCCAAGTACAGCTTATTCTTCCCACCAGCCTCTTGCAAGATGGTCGCAATATTCCTCGCGTTTTCAATTCTCCTCAAGTCCACGTAGCTCCTGCTCTTCTTGATGGCGTCACCAATCAGCTCTGCAGAACGTGCTTCACCCTGGGCTCGCACGACGGTGGCTTGCTTTTCTTGACGGGCTTTATCGACAACGAAGGCGGCGCGTTGGGCTTCTTGTTGGGCTACCTGTTTGGCTTCAACCGCGGCGGTGAATTCGGGGGAGAAGGCGAGGTGCTAGGGAAGATATGTTAGCGCTGCGCATGGCTTGGTGAGGAGGCGGTGCTTACTGTCAGGGAAACGTCATCGAGCATGATATTGAATCTTGATGCTCTTCTCGAGAGGTTTTCTCTTACTAATCTCGCAACGTTCTCACGCTGCGTGATAAGTTGGCTGGCGTTGAATTGAGCTACTACGCTCTTAAGGACTTCGTTCACGATCGAGGGTAGCACCCTCTCATCATAGTCGGTACCAAGAGTCCGGTATATCTGAGGTAGAGCATTGACTGCTGGGCGGGAGAGGACACGGCAGGTGATGTTGACCATTTGCAAGTCTTTGGTTCCGGTCAAGGAGGCGACATTTCGAGGTTTGGCGCGGACGTCGTAGGTTATGGGAGTCTCGAACCAGGGGATCTTGAAGTGTGTTCCTATGCTGCATAAGCATTTGATATTGAGGACAGATCAATTTGAAGCTGCTACCTTCATTGTATATCTCCTTCTGCACACCACCTATTCTAGTGTATTTAATGGCTCGATGACCACCGTCCACTGCAAGATGTCAGCGAAGATAGTCACAGAATGGGTGAGGAGCACCATCATACCGTTGAAGAGAGCATTGTTCACGACCAATACACCACCTCCCAGGAGTAAAAGCCCAGCAGCTCCTCCAAAGAAGTTCCGGGGGCCACCTGGTAAGCCTCCCTTTCCTTTCGCCGATGCGCTAGATAGAGTCTGCTGGACTTTGCGGAAATAATCCCTAGGGTCTTGACTCATCTTGAATATCGACAAAGGGTTTTGAAGATGCCGAGTAGTCTAGGTAGTGTAGGGAATGCGATTTGTTTGGAGAGAGCCTCGAGCTTAGAGCAATTTGAAGGAACGGAATTACGATTTTCCGAACTAGAAAGGCTAATTCTACGGTGCGGTTTAGATCGTATCGCGCATTGCCCAGAGCTCTGTGAGCATCAAGATACCTAATTTTTGTCTCTGCAACCGAACAATTGCAATATCATAGACTGCCAATGAACTGCGAACAATGTTTAGTTAGAACTGCGCGCCAAAATTCCAAAACTCGCCGAGCTATCTAGATATCTCTATTCTAGGGTTTGTAGAAGAATACGAAATAGAGGAAGGAGAGATTCGTACACCATGTCAGACAAAGCTGGTAGAGTGGTGTTCATAGGTTGGTACCCGCAAAAGTGAATGCAATGAGATGTTTGCTGACCGTGTGTAGGAAATATTCCTTATGGTTAGTGACTTCCTTCAACACTCAAACTCAGACACCGATAACCTAATCAATATAGGCCTCACGGAAGAACAAATCATCGAGACCTTCAGCTCAGTAGGCCATGTTCTAAGCTTCCGACTCGTCTACGACAACGACACCGGTCGACCAAAAGGCTTTGGCTTTGCAGAATTTGCAGACACAGACTCCGCAGCATCAGCAGTCCGGAATCTCAACAATCACCACATCATGGGGCGCGAGCTACGAGTTGACTTCTCACACGTTGGGGGGAAAGACGATGCGGCACCAGCAAGCTACAATTCACAACCACCTCTGCAAGCTCAACCATCTAATGGCTATCAACCACCCATGCCAGGCAATCTACCGCTTCTACCGCCAGGCGTTGAACTTCCACCAGGCATCACTTGTCCAGACGCTATTTCCAAAACCCTCGCTACACTACCTGCGCCTCAGCTTCTCGATATACTCTCACAAATGAAAGGATTGGTGATGGGGGATCCAGCAAAAGCCACCGAGCTCCTCAAACAAGCGCCGCAACTATCATACGCTATATTCCAAGCCCTTCTTCTGCTCGGCCTCGTCGACACCAAAGTCTTGACATCAGTCGTCGAACAGTCGCAGCAGCCAGCCCAGCAGCAAGCACAGCCAATCCCTCCTCACCCGACCCCCAGCTATCAACCTCCCCCACAACAACAGCCTTACCCTCAGTACAACCAAATGCCTGGACAGATGCATGTCCCCACTCCACCAGTGCATCAGCCTTACCAACCGCCACCAGTCCAGCAGCCACCACTGCAACAGCAGCAGCAGCCTGGTCAGGAAGAGCTATTGAAGCAGGTTCTGGCTATGTCGCAGCAGCAGATCGATCAATTGCCCCCAGCGGATAGAGTTCAGATTATGGCATTAAGGCAGCAATTACGTGGGTGGTAGAAAAGAAGGGTTCGATTGGTCGAGACTTGGAGTAAGAGCTACATGCATGACATGTGGTCGTGAGGCTGAATGGAAGGGCTTTGACATCACCGATGAGGTTTAGCGAGGCGTAAGGCTATTGAACTAAAGAGTGCTAATTGGCGGACCCCTTGCAGGGCACACTGATCTAGTGTACAGCCTTGTCTGCGGTCCATAACTTCAATCCAAAGAATCTTGTCAACTACAACTTGCTAGGTTCAGTCCACTGGAATGCTAAGACCAGTGCCATCTTCTTTATAGTGTGCTAGCCTTTCGGTCAAGCTATTGTACTGGAATGTTGGAAATTGTTGCTTGCTATGAGGCTACTCAATCTGGGACAGCCACGTAACTTGGTGACAGTCATTCCGTGGTGTTCCAGATGCATTGCATACCGCCAACTGCTCATGTCCTCGGTACTCTATCTCAACCTCCGACGTCCACCTTTACCACCACAGCCTTCCCCGTCCTTGTCTCATATAGCCCCATCTCGTTCTCGATCCTCAAGCAGATATCCTTCATCTCTACTCCTGTCCTAACCTCGCCATCGCCAAGTTGCTCGACCTCCGGCATCTTCCATTCCACATTCGACGCCTTTCTCTTGAAGAAGCCGCCGTGAGATTTAGCAGCACCATTTGAAGACGCCGCTTCCGCGAGTTCTTCCACTCCAACGACACGATGCCCATCTTTCCTCATTTGCGTCTGCAACTGCTGCTCTAAAACTCGAATCACAGCAGGCTGTCGCCAGAATTCGCTGCTGTTCTGCCGGCCGTGCATGCGGACTATGGTAAGATTATCTGTGCTATAGAAACCCTCGACGCTCTCTCCAGGAAATTTCGGACCGTCACCAGATGGTCCCTTGGTATCGCCATGGGTAGGTGGTTGCAGTGAAGAGACATTTGAAGGCACCAATAGGAGCGTTGTGCTCGAAAGACCGGAGAGGGAGCTGCTATGGAGATGGGGTGTGATATGTGTCGCTAGGAGCGAAGACACGAGAGCGCTTCGGGCTTGTGCTATGTTCTGGGGAAGTGTTGCTGATGATGTTTGCGGGGTGGAGATGCTTTCAGAATAGGAGGGCAGGTCGTCTGGTGAGTACCCAGAATTTTTCGCCATGACTTGGATTATTGAGCGTTATTCTGGAAGGCAGAAACGAAGGCAGGAGGGATCTTGAGCGCCAAGAGACACGAGTTCGAGGTGGTAATACAGTGATGCCCGGGCTGAGTCTAAATTCAGCCGCCTAGCAGGGTAATAGTGAAGGCATTCAGGGTTTGAAGCTCTGTTCAAGACAAAAGGATCGTTTCGGAAAATGCGTCAGGTGCAAGGGAAGGAATTAATATGAGTAGTTCCTATACGGAAAGCAGAAAATGCCTCGTCAGGTGGAATCTGAACCAGACAAAGAAATGGATCCCGCCCTCAGCCCTCCCAAGGCTGAGACATCTGGTGCAATTTCAAGCCGCAATTAGCGACTTGTGAATTATTGAGATTTGGCTGTGTTTGCTAGCTTACTCTACGGCCTTGATGTAAGTAACAGCCTTATCCCTGAATTAAAGGTGGTTTGCATGAGATGCAGGTGGGCACAAGGTTTCCGTTGGCTAAAAGGAGGCGCAAGGCGGCTGGGAGGCTTGGCGCGGCCTTTTCTTGGGTTTCACTACATGTATTGAAGCAAACATTGTACTTACAGTGATAGCCGGATCTGTATGCTGGCATAGTACAGATCCCATTCACATGATGAGGCAAAAGCACAGCCGCAAGGCTCCGCCAGACGGGTGAGATCGTAGCGAGTGATACTTTCTTCTTTCATGTCTCAAGCTTTCCCCTAGTCAACGGTGTTTGGCAGTGATTCTTAACTCGTCTGCGTGACACTGAACATATTTAATTACAAGAACTCTCGTTGCTCTCTCTTCTCCTCCAATTTCCCCCTACCTAATAATCCCTCAAAACATCTTAATTGAGTTGCAACTAGAAACATTACTACATTGCCAGAGATACCACCGATCTAGCTAGTCTTTTATACCTCCACCAGCCCCTCTATCTCTACTTCACACTACTGACTGAACGCTATCAGCAACAACAGCCACTATGGTTTGGCGTGTTGCCGACGCGAGTGCGTACCTCGTCATCACAGGTGGTGGAATACCGGACATCAAGATCGTCAAGAAGGCGTGGGTCTATCCATGGCAGAAATGCAAGGTCGAATACATCAGCCCCTTCGACTTCGAAATCACTCTCCAAGCCATGACCATCGAGAAGCTGCAATTTTCGCTTCCTGCTGTCTTCACCATCGGTCCTGAGGATACGAATGAGAAGCTTAAGATGTACTTCAAGCTTCTGACTGGCCCATCGGGTGGGCAAGAATCGCGTCGCCAAGCGGCGACGGGTAGAAGCCATGTCCAGGATATTGTCAAGGGTATTATCGAGGGCGAGACTCGTGTCATTGTCTCGAGTATGACAATGGAAGAGATCTTCAAGGAGCGCCAAATCTTCAAGAATAAAGTGATCGAGCAAGTTCAGGCGGAGCTAGATCAATTTGGCCTCAAAATCTACAATGCCAACGTCAAAGAATTGCAAGATACGCCAGGCTCTGAGTACTTCAAATTCCTGAGTCGCAAAGCCCACGAAGGTGCATCCAACCAAGCCAAGGTCGATGTCGCCAACGCCTGTATGATAGGTGAGATTGGTGAAGCGGAAAAGCGTGGCAAGACAAAGCAAGAGATCAGCAAGATCGATGCCGAGACTGCAGTGCTTGAAACCAAGCGCAAATCTGAGAAGGCCAAGGCAGACGCAGAGCTGACCACCACTCAAACGAAGCTCAACACGGGTATCAACCTCGTCAATATTACTGCCACTCGCCAAGCTGAAATCAAAGACGCTGAGTTGCAAAGAGATGTCCAATTGAAGCGTGCTGAGATGGCGAGTTCCTTCTCGGTATTTTTACTCTTTCCACGCTAACGATCCGACCAGGAACTGGAGCGTATGAGAGCTACAGATCTTGTTCAAGCAACCATCAAGAAGGAATCAGCTCAACAAGCCGCCGAAGCCAAGCTCTACTCGGAGACCAAGGACGCCGATGGTCTGCGCTACAAGCAGAAACAAGACGCAGAAGCACAGCTCTACTCCGAAACAAAACACGCTGAGGGTACACTGATCAAGGAGCGTCAAGACGCAGAGGCGCACTACTACCGTATCGCCAAGGACGCAGAAGCCTCGCTGTACGCCGAGAAAAAGTCCGCTGAGGCCGTGACAGCGAGGGCTGAGGCCACATTCTTTGCCAAGAAGAAAGAAGCTGAGGCTATGACTGAGATGGCCAAGGCATACGGCCATATGTCTGATGTCATGGGTGGTCCTCAGGGCCTGCTACAATACATGATGCTCCAAGATGGCACCTACGAGAAGCTGGCGAGGGCAAACGCCGAGGCGATCAAGGGGCTCGAGCCCAAAATCACTGTCTGGAATACTGGAGAAGGTTCTTCCGGTTCGAACGATGGTACTGGAGCGATTCGGAATATTATGCAGGCTCTGCCACCATTGCTCTCCACGATAAATGATCAAACTGGAATTTCGCCTCCTGCTTGGCTTGCACAGATGGGTCAAGTAATGTCGAAGGGGAAGCAGGTCAATGGCACGCATGTCAACGGACAGGCTAATGGTCATTGAAAGGCTTAGTGGATGATAGGCGTTCAATTGTCGTTGGTATTGATGCATAGGGATGATACCCAGGAGGGGCGGTCATCTGCTTGCTTATAGATTAGTGTTCGATTGATAATTAATGCATGGAAAGCTACCATAGACAGGAAATTCCCACTAGATTCGTAGTTTAGGATAATCATGTCAACCACTGAATCGTAAGAGACTGGAACAGAAGTAATGCACAGAGAGCCTAGGCGACCAACCCTTCTTTTCTGGCGTCAAAAATCCATTCACTCTCGTCACCTCGATACATCCCGTCCCGCTCCTGCTCCTCAACTTCCTCAACCTATCATGAAGAGATACTTGTTTTCGAGACGTGATTTATATACCTCTTTGGAATTAGTTTATCCGTGACTTCTTCAAATTGCTCTCGAAAACTTCACCTCAACCTCACACAGACCATATCAACGCCTCTATCTAAGTCACTCGAAAGCGTCTCATCCTATTATCCACCCATCGATACATCTTGATCGCCATCAGCTGTGGCGTCTACACCATATCTATCGGAATCCCTCACATATCTCACACTCTAGTGCCGTATTGAGCACCGCCAGACGTTCCACTAATACCACCATGGCCTACAGCTTCTTCAGTATCCCTCCCGAGGTGCGTATCATCATCTACGAGGTCCTATTCATGAGTCCGCTTGAAGCAAATATCGTTACACCGGATCCGGAACGCACACGCAAAGCCAATGGACTCGAAGACCGAGCGCTACATTTGACAGAGAGTCTCTCATTGCTGTGCACCTGCCAGCAAATCCACGAGGAGGCATCGACAGTGCTCTATGGCAGGAACGTCTTCACTTTCGACGATAGACCGCACGGCATGAAGATATATACAATTCCAGGGTTTCATCGCTCTGTTCGTTGGTGCGATTTTACAATGATGTACTCATTTTTGAGTCTCACTGGAAGCCGCAACCGTCGCAAGATCAAACACCTTCGCCTGTCTTTCTCTGGACTCTACTTCATCCTTTACCCTGACGAAGCCCAAGCGATGGGATTGATCAAGAGCACTCGTAGTCTTTGCTCTGCTGCGAATTTTTTGGGTGATGCATTAGATCTGCTGTCACAACATCACGAGCTTGCCACGGTATGTGTGATACTACTTGACGCCTCTCCCTCTCCAAAATGCTGACCTACGAGCGTTCCATAGGTAGAGATTCTCATGGAAAACGAGAGCAAACCACCAGAGATCAAAGGTTCTATAATATTCATGGTGATGTTTTGGGGGAACAGAAAGCTCATTGAACGACTTTGCGCACTGAAAGGCATCTCTCACCTGCAATTTCCGACTGCCGAGAACCAGAGGGTTCTACTTGAGCAAGGCAAATTCGACAACGTGGACGAACGTCGTGTTTTAGAAAAAGCATATCCTCGCTTTCTGAGACTGAAAGCAACGATGGAAGCTGCAGATCCCGAAGAGAGAAGCAGGAGCGAAGACAAGTGGGATGAGCCAACCAAGTACGGCTTTGACAGCAATCCAACCAATCAAATCAGTGGAGAAGTCGAGCAGTGGGAGCCGGAGGACTGAATGCTACATGCCCATGCCCAACGAATTTGTGCAAGGCATCGAGAGCCGGCCCAACGGCTAGATCGATGGAGGATGCTAGAGCGATTAGGAGTGGCATGACCCATAAACGGCCGAATTCGTGAGCACATGAGGAAGAATGGCTCTATCAGGGGTGGAAAGGGTTCAAAATCTCCAGGTCCTGCATTTCAAATGCATGAGATTGCTTTGGATAGTCATCAAATGTGGAAAAGCCAAAGCGATTTCATACTGTCCACAGTTCCAACGTATTGTTAGCAGAAATATACCAATTATGGATGAGGCTGCTTGGTGCTGATGCTTTCACGCACGAAGTCTTACAAAGGTACTGAGCAAGCCCACCGCACTTCGAGACATACAGTCTCTCACTAATTTCTGTTGGAATCCTGAATGGGTGCAAGTTGTTCATTCAGAAGGTTCTATGCTGTGGGAGCTATCTAGCGAGTATGCCAAGGCGCTAGGCCATATGCCAACAGTTTCGACTTCTTCACCATGCAATCAACCTCTAATTCGAACAGATATCACTGATGTGTGGCAATCTCAAATCCCGATCTCACGGTCGCGGGAGATCTGCGGGCGGGTCCTGGCCGCTGGGTCGGCCTAGCCCAAACGCTAATGCAGGTACAAAAAGATTGGTTGAAAGGCAATTCCGTTTTCAGGGTCGAAGGTTGCCCCAGCTTTTAGACTACATAAGGTCACTCTAAAAGAAATATTGGCATTGAAAGACATGGAGGATGTCATTAAAGTGGTGATCGCGTCTATTGAATTTCTATTTGATCATATAGCATACAATTCATGACTACACATCGAGAACGACAATCCACCACGATCCGCATCCACACCAGTCCATCTCCTGTCATCTCCACAAGTGCCACCTCATCATCCCCAGATCACGTCATATTCACATTGCTGTGAAAGAAGCATTAAATTATTACAACATCGACCAGGTGGTAGTAGAATTAGAATACAGAGACGACCCCGGCATGAATATCGAACCACGTAAAATAAGTAAATGGGTATCACCCAATGCGCCCCCGTAAGCAGGACCGTCTAAAGCACACGGCTGAAAAACCGTCAACAAAGTCATCACACGCAAAACACCCCCGTAGTTGTAAATGTTTACAGGAGGTAAGCAGCGAGACCGAGCAGAGCAGCGAGGCTGACGCCAGACGCGGCCATCTTGTTGGCAGCACCAGTGAAGGGAACGGCCGACTTGGCAGGCGCAATAGAGCCAGTGGGGGCAGCAGTGCCAGCTGGGGCCGAGGCAATTGAGGTGGTGCTGTTCGCAAAGGTGGGCGGCACAACTGGCGCTGGCGCCACGGAGGCGGGGGCAGTGCTGATGGGAGCTGCGGACACTGGGGCGCTGGTGACTGGGGCGACGGTGACTGCGGGTGCGGTGGTGGCGACCTCAACGGCGGATGAGGCGATTGGCACGGACGCGACTGGGGCAGCGGACACGGGGGTGACGCTGACGACGGGAGCGCCGGACACTGGGGCGCTGGCCACAGGGGTGGCGCTAATGACGGGCTTGGTTACGGTGCAAGGGCAGTTGGTGATTGTGAGTGTGGTGGCCTGGAGAGAGAAAGCGCGTTAGCTGGATGATCGTAAAGAAGTGTGGAGGGGCGCGATTTGAGGTCGCGTGCGCGTTTTTTTTCTACATACCTCTGTCACAACGTAGGTTGACGAGGCGTGGATAAAAGAGGTTGCGTCAGGGCAGAAGGTGGTGAAAGCAGCGACGATCTCGGTCGTGTACTCGATGGTGCCATTATTCCAGGCAGATGCACCGGCCGCGAGGGCGAGAGGAGCAGCGATTATTGAGTAACGCATTTTGATGGTTTGGTATTAAGTACTTTGGTCGAAATGCTGTAGATTTGGGGATTTAGAGAGAGTGGTGGATTTGCGAGAGAGTTGGTTTATTATTAAAGAGCGTATGTAGTTTATTAAAAGAGTGAAATCGGTGAAAACCGGTGGGCTGATGTTCGAAGAGAAGATGGATGAAAGAAATCAACAAAGGGTGGAGCCATAGAAATTCTTTTGAAGGGTCCCGGGCGCGAGGCGAAATTCCCTAAACTAAATAGGTCAACAGCCAATTTCGGGTCCTTTCGTCGCGCTGCTTGAGAATTTTGTGAGTCTAAAAGCCTAAGATTCTGCTTTGTCTTGATCCACGCAATCATTTGGTAGAAATGGTGCGGGTACCTGCAGAAGCGCTGGCTGTCGCCATTCTCAGCTAAAGCAGCGACTTGAGCTTCATCACAGCCTTACACGACCCATTCTCCACCTTGACTGGAAGACTGATCCCGCCCGGAGATAGAAACGCACGCGACTATGAGCTTTTTTTGTACAGAGGCAGAAATGTGAGCTGATTGGCTACTTCACTCCGTAAAGCAATGCAATCGCTAGCCTATCATGTACACAGACCCTGCTACGAAGTATGGACGAGTAAAAGCAGCAAGGGAGGTTCCAGAACTTCAGCTGCAGGAAGCTTCGAGCTTACGTGCATAATGGCTTGATATACCCTGCTGCCTCGACCTGCATGCTACCCGTTGGATTTGGGCCTAGTGGCTCTTGGCAAGGGGGTCAAATAGTCTCAACTCCATAGACCTTCCTAAACAACAACATCCATTCTGAATATCAACGGGTTATAAGCCCGGGTTAGCGCTTGTTTGCGCACCCTATTCTTGTTGTTCCGTTTGTAACTACGTTAGTATTATAGTCAAGATAACGCCTGCGCCAGGATAATAAGTACAGGTAAATCGGCGAACGTCGTCTCCCTATATATCGTACCCTTTACAGAAAATAATTTCAGCGACTGGCTTATTAATATACGCGTATACCTACGTAGTAAAAAGCTATGGAAGTATACGCAGGAGTCGGTTCTAGTTAAGGATAAAGGGGAGACGGTAATAACTATAAAAAAGAGGAAGGATTAATAAGAAAAGGCTAAAGAAATAGCCGATATTATAACTCCTATTATTAGCCCGGTTATTAAAAAGAAGCTAAGGGAGGCTGAATTTAATAACGGATATCTAATACTTTAACGTTTATTAACACTACTATAACCAGCTAGAGACGTATAGTTTATATATTTTACGAGGGAATACTATACGTTAAATATTAACGAATTTAAGACGATCTCGGAGTTCCTAGACCACGTTAAAATATTAAAGGAATAAATCGACGCTACGAAGGTCAAACTTAATAATAATAAACGTATACTACTTTATTTTATTATGGCGTTATCCGAGGATTAGGATTATCGGTCTCTTATATAACTATAGTTAATATCTACCGACGTTACGGCGGTAAAAATAAAGGAAATACTCTTAGAAAAAAACGGAGGCGGAAAAACGAGGACGAAAAAGACGCCCGAGCTCTAAAGTTTAAAAAGGCCGGCAGTAAGGCTAGCTTAAGGGAGAAACTAATATATAAAATATATAATAAAGGACACCCTACGGAACGTTATTAATAAACTTATCCCGAGCTGGCCCCAGAATAACTATAGGAATAATAGATAAAGGAAGGTTCATATAATCTTAACGGTAGCGCTACGGTAAAGGTCACTAAGGTTAAGAAAGTACTTTAAGATAGAGTACTTTCACGAGCTAGAAACGATCCGGAAACGAGCCAAGATAGCAGAAACGAGGTGGAAACGAGGCTACAAACAAAAAATTGGCTGGGGAAAACAGCTGGTATTTGGGCCAGGATAGCTCGGTAGGGCCAGAATGGCTCTGGAATGGCAATTGGCTGGGGAAAACAGCTGGTTTTGGGCTAGGATAGCTCGGTAGGGCCAGAATGGCTCTGGAATGGCAATTGGCTGGGGGAAACAGCTGGTATTTGGGCTAGGATAGCTCAGTTTCTCTGGAATCAGGGGAGTAGCGACGGCGAGGTAGCGCCAGCAAGGCCCAAAGGGGAGCGTTGGATTTGGGCCTAGTGGCTCTTGGCAAGGGGGTCAAATAGTCTCAACTCCATAGACCTTCCTAAACAACAACATCCATTCTGAATGTCAACGCTACCTGCTACTAATGATAGGCTCGGCCATGGGTCTATCGATTTCTAGATAAGGCCAGGGGCCGCTTCAACCTCGGAAATAAAGCTTTTGCTAGAAGCAAGTTACTATCGCTGTTGGAACGGGAAGTTGGTCGCGTTGCGCAGGGCTTCGTGCTTCGTAGATCTCCGGCTTCGTGTCAAGTTGAGACATAGGAATAGAGCTCGTGGTTTGCGTTTCGCTGACGGACTTGATGAATTCTCGCTTGAATCAATATAAGCCTTACGCCAAATGGAGCAACAGCCGTCCCCTTACCACACCTAAAGACCAAATGGAGACAGTTGTGCTGCACAACTCGTTCTGGATGGTTGTGAATTAGCTGCCTCACGGGCTATGGCCGACAAATATGAATTGATATTTTCATTGTATGCAGCTTTGATTCGCATGGCGTATGTCCTAAGAGCCGTTGCTTTGAAGCGGCTCTAAAGCCTTGTGCCTCTCTTCAGTCTGATGTAATTCAGGATACATACTCGCTCATCTTGCAACCCATTGCATTTTCTGTTCGGTAGCACAAGGGATCGCTCTGGTAGCCAATGAGCTCCGCCCCATGGTCAGGACCAAGCTCTTGACACTTCCGTTGCTCTCCAAAAAGCACCTTCGATGATCCCAGAATATACCAAGAGCTACTTGAAAGCCTTACCACATGCCACTTTGGATCCTTCTATTCATTTCCTCTACCATATCGCCTCCTCGTGGATCATGGGTATACCAGAACGTAGCGGCCTCGACCTTCAGCACATCGAGTGGGATATCCTGAAATGGACTGAGGATAACCAAGGCAAGCTCCACCGTGTGCAGAGCCTTACCCCGTTCATTGTGTTGGAATCCTGAATCGGTGCAAGTTATTCATTCAGAAGGTTCTATGCTGTGGGAGCTATCTAGCGATATGCCAAGGCGCTAGGCCATATGCCAACACATTGATATCAGGATGCGATGAAATCGCAAAATCCATCACTACTTGGAGTGAGCCCACCTTCCGATTACCTCCGACTCCCTACCTTGTCTCACCAGACAGATATCATACCTTTCAGATCCACTTGATCTATAATTTCATCCCGCAACGGCTATCAGCAAGTCATTCACATTCTTCCCTCTTCCAGCCGAGGTGTGGAACATGATCTATGGACTACTATTCGAGAGATCGTGAACCCAGAGCCAAAGGGCACACGTGTTCAAACGCTAGAGATCATTTGGCAGAGATCCAGAAAGCACAAACATGGATATCAATCAGGTCCCTCTTCTGGCCAACTAAGTCCGTTTATAGCATGTCCTCTTGCTGAATCTGCTTAAATTTTGGTCCCAGATTACTCGTCTCGGCGCGTGGTACTCTCTTGCACACTAAGTTTATGACACGCTACATTTCGATCCGGGCATAGAAAGGACAACATCGACCTACAGTATAACTAAAACAACGTGCTATACCCGGTGCAGCAGATGGCATGATTAGCATGAAAGCATTGGGACGGACAAAGACGAATGCAGGTTTTGTGGAAGACTAGACTGGTCTCTTTTGTTTTTGGCGTAGCTTGACATCGCATTGAGTAGATTATTGATTCCAATTTTGGGAATGTCACCACTAAAGAAAACCTCAGTATGCTTTCAAGCAACTGTGATTGGCGAAGATCAGAGTCTTCCGGTGATTTCGTGTAAATGAATTTATTCAGTCGGATTATCTGGACACTTGTAGCTCCAGCACACCATTCCATAGGTGGCGAGCACAACCGTAAACGACGAAGTCGGAAAGAAAAGAAATCTATATGCCCCAAGCCGTCATGCTGTCGCAGCCAAGATCATATGCAAGCCGAGCCAGCCAGCAGGAACCTTTTCAATGCCATATACGACGTCAAAATGTGCTTATGCAACATCTCGCTTCAGAGGGTCATCCCAGTATATCAAGCATGCTGATTCTCACGCCTCAATCCTTCAACCCCAGAAATACCCCCTCCTCTCCTTCTTCTCTTCCTTCAACCCCCTCATCTCATACCTCTTCTGATACGCTCCATAACCTGTTGGCTGCGCAAAGCCAGTCGAGGCCGCGGTGCCACCAATACCAGTATCGGTACCAACCGGTCCTCCACCATTACCACCACCTGGCATTGAAAAAGAAGGACCAGTAGGCGCACCACCAGTCGAAGCCGCAGACGCAGCCTCACTACCACCCGCAGGGACCGTCACAGTAACGGTTGCTTGAAATGTCGAAGTAACAGTAACGGGGGCGACACAGGTGGTGCCTGCCTCACTGGGGCCAGAGCCGAAACCAGGGCCGCCAGGGACGATCGAGGCTGGGTTGCCGCCTCCAGGGGCGCCGGTGGGACCGCCGAAGGGGAGGGTGCCGTTGTAGAAGGGAAAGGGGGCGGTGCCGATGGGAGGAGCGACACCAGAGAGGGTGCCGGTTTGAGCGAGGGTGGTGGTGGAGAGGGCGAGGAGTGTGGAGAGGAGGTTTAGGGTGGTGTATGGTGCCATTGCAATGGATTGAGGCTGATCGATTGACTTGAAGCGAGTGTGGTGGAGATAATCGAGTGATTGAAAAGGCTGGAGACTGAAGAGAGTGGGTAATGGTATTCTTAAAGAGCGTAGTGAGAGTGATAGAGTACAGCAGCAGTATCAAAGAATGAACGAATGTGTTTACGAAGCCAAGATTCGACTATCGAAGCGGACGAGAAAAATAGAAAAAACGACTGATCAAAGAGTGTGTGGTTGTGGTAGTTATCGTTTTTCTGGCACGTAGGAAAGCGAGATAATGCATCCTCCATCCGAGCTTTATAAAGTAATAACAAAGAAAAAGCCATGGCACTCAGGAGACGAACCCACAGAATCGTTTAACACATCTCTCAATGCGTCGAAATCAGCACATTTCAACCGCCCGGAGGCCGAACTTCTCCACCTTTCTTTGACCTCTGACTTGTCGTCCGACCCGAATATTCAGGAACAGCGCAATGATAGGTCAGCCACGAATACATGGGATAAGGATCTATCATCTGCAGAAAGCCGTCGGAGGACCATCCTGCTTCCTGCGGAACATACCAGGAGGAAGTTGCCGATTAGGTGATATCTTACTAATGCGATCTTTGATTCGTTGCATGCGCTGAGTGAGAAAAGAGTTTCAATAGGCCAGACCCCTGAGTCTGCTATCCCATAGGGCTTAACCGGAATTTCTTAGACTTCTTACTCCCGGGTCTAGCTCTAGGGATCTCTCAAGGGGGCAAACGGGCGAATACCCATAATTTTCAAACTATACAAGTATGAACAAAGGGCTCGCCACGAAAGTTATGAGAATCAGTAATTGCTATAATTTCGTGTGCGGAATGATAACATCAGAATCGACAGTTGTGGAGTTATAGCAGGGTGGCCGACTCAGGGGTGTGGCCTACTCGGGGGTGAACTCTTCTAGACGCCGCCCCGAGCGAGCGACGATCATGGCCCCAATGTTGAAGTTTTTCGCGGCCTTTCAGGGGCGAAAGGGATTCCCTAAAGTAGACCCGCCCCAGCGGTTTGGTTTCGAGCACTTTACTTTCTCGTATGTCAAAAGTCGCAGTAAGCCTGTGTCATATAAGTATTCAGTCTCCGAAAACCCAGATAATCGTAAGCAGTTTCATGTACTGATGATTACAGTTCTTAAGATATTGTTATCGAAAGAAGACAAACACCCTGCGTCCTGCATAATGATACGTCTACTGTAAGACAATGCAGCAAAAGTCACGCGTAGAGAGGGAACCTATGGCACTTTTTGTTCGGCCACGAGGGGTAAGTAGATCCGATACTTACAGCTACTGAGGAGGCGTCTTTGAGAAAGAAAGGTGATGGTTGAGACGGTAGCTGAGTATAGCCTACCCTCTTTAGAGGTATATTTGAGTAACGGAGGTAGTATTTAGGATAGTAGACGAGCTTGACTGTAGCCTATTAAGAGTTCTCGTCAAGGAAATAACGCACGATGCATATCGAGCAGTAATTAAGCTGCACATTTGCATTTCTTGGGGTTTGTTACCGTCTAGGTTCCCCAGGTATCAGGCAAGCTGTCAAAGTCAATAGCAATTACTAGGATTATGGAGCGCGGGAATCGCTGTCTACAAGTCCAGAAGAGCAACAATATGGTCTATAAGCGCTTAAAATAGGTCTAAATCATACAATTGACCGCTCTGGAGTAAGTTGGAATGCCTAATTTGCTGTTCAAATCGAGCACGATTCATTTCGAAGTGGACTGCGCTGACTTCCAAAACTGCCACTTATTTTGGCACCCAGCCGGGTGTAAGCCTCTATGCATGACTTCTGCTCCATTCTCTTACATGGTGCTATATTTCACCAACGTGGGGAAGAACTATAGGGACTGGCTTGCGCCAAAAAGTCTTTCCCCGTTTGTGAACCCCAAAACGCCCGTACTCTGAGGCATTTGCACACTTAAGACTCTGAAACATTATCCAATAGCACCTCAGACGGCTTCCTTTCAAAATCCCGTGAACGGATCATCGTTCCTCAAACGTAGGCCTCCCACCCCACTGCTACCCACCGACTCATCTACGCCCCAATAACTCAAGTCCTTCTTTCTGCCTTCTCTCGTCCTGTAACTTCTCCCTTCCTTCTTTTTCTTACTGATCTCTGGCACATGACCCTCACCCTTATCCACAAACGCCTCCATCCGTACCGTTCCAGCAGGGTCGAAGAAATTCTCCGGTACGACTGGAGCATTTAGGCTGTCTGTGATGTGGCGGCCCATGGTGTTTTGCGTAGAATTTGGGGCTGAAGGTATATACCTTTCGTATTTGTCCCGCGAGGTGGGATTCTGCACACTGAAACTCGACGACATAGCCATACTGTTGCTAGGATAGCTGTGAAACGCGCTCAAGGGCACAGGGCGGGGGCCAGTGCTGCTGCGCTTCCGTGCGTGGGCAGCGATCCGAGGTACTTGGGGTGGCTCAGCGGCATCATCAGATAAAGCCCCAACGTCATTTACCCATGCCATCCTCGTTTCTTGCAAGACCTCTCTCTCCAGTTCTCGTGATGGTGTAGAGTAAGAGTGTCCACCCACGCTGGGCCGTGATTTTGCCTTAGGTAATGTGAGCGAGTCTCGAGCGGGCGTTCGGCGGAAACCAGACGCAGATGCCTGTGACGAAGGGGGCTGATACTCCTGCTGAGGTAGGGGCGGCGGATTTGCAAGCTCGTCCATCCCTTGAGTGGAATGACTCAAGAACGAAAGTGCTGTCAGCCAGATGTAGTGTCGCTCTCGTGATACTGCTGTGAATCTTAACGCCCTCTCTGGTGTGAGTATCAAAATAGAGTGATCGAAGGCAGACTGAGAGCCGGCGCTCTTAGGCAAAGGCGTGTCATCCTTGACGTCGAGGACCGACTGGATCGTTACTAGACGCTGATGTCAGCATGAGTTGAAACAAAGCTCTTGGTACGACATACACTTGCGACCACCCTTGCCCAGCAAAGCAGCGCCTGAAGTGGGCTGCTTACCACTCCATATCACTGCATTTTCATACGGTGCAAGCCATACCCAGCGCTTGTGCCTCCCACCACTGCTATTCCCAGTCTCACCGTTCCGCCCCATCTCGAACTCCGCTTGAGGATTTTCCGTAATTCCAAAAGATGTTCTTCTCCGCTTATATTTCCACATATATTCGCCGATCATGGTTTGAGCAATTGCATCAACCACACTCGTCTGCTGGCCAGGAGAGTCAATGGTAGCTGATCCTGCGTGAGACTGCGGCCGGGATACCCTAGACAGTTGCTTGGGAAGCTCAGGGACGCTATCATAATGCTGCACGAATTGATTGCGAGAGGGTAGAGAAGACATTGGACTTGCAGGTACGGTTGAAGATGTGGATATCGATGGCGGTGGTGGTGGAGGTCGACGAGTTGGCTCTTTGATCACAGGGGCAGCGGACTGGGTTTTGCGAAGTATCTTATATTCTATAGGGGGTCTGCCAGACTCCTGAACGCGGCGAGCGGTGAAGAAGCTTGTAGTGTATGGAGTAGGGCTTCCTGTTCCATCACTGGCGCTGACTGGGATCCTGCGAGAGCTCGCTCTGATAGGTACTGGAAACGGAGCCTTCCGTCGCATGTCTGCTTCCTTAAAATTGCGCGAGACTTTGCGAGAGCCTTCAAACGATTCTGGTTGAAAAGACTTTGACGTCGATTGTGGCGGCGCCTTTGCCTGCGGTATCTCGTGAGCGTCATTTCCTTTCTGGTCTCCTGTCTTTTCGGACGCGGACTCCAGTTTGTCCAACACAGAGCCCTGAGATTGGGGTACAAGCTTCCACGAATTTTGCACCTTGGAGAGTGTCTTGCGTATGGGTGCTGCTGTCGCAAAATCATCGTCACTCAAATCACTATGGATAACATCATTTCCAACGTCATTGACATCTTCGAAACCCGCGAAGATGCTCTCCGTTCTTATTGGCCGTCTGGGGCCACATCGTTGTTTGCTGTCCAGTGGACCATTGTCATTGTTTCCGGGGTAGGCGTCTCTGATTTTTGGGCTGCTTGGCCTCCATATCTGATCCCTCAAGGTTGGAGGCGGGCTGCGGACCTTGCGTATCGGTGGGGCTGGCGCTGCTGACTCCTCGGACGTCTGGGATTTGTGTGTCCGCCTTTCACTAGAGCCGACAGGTGTTGGGGGCGAGAAAACGGATGGCTGCAATCTGGGAGGTATTCGGATAGGCCGCCTATCTATCCGAATTTCCTCTGTTTGCATAGCTGTGGAACGGAGATGTCTCGGCATCTCGATGACCACTTGACAAGCAGCGTTTTTAGTCCGAGGCGGAAGTACAACACTGTTGTGAGATGACGGGGGTCTGGAAGCGGGAGGATGGATTGCTATAATTGGGACATCCAAAGGCATTGGGGCGAGACGGGAACCGGCAGGCTTTGAAACAGGCAGAGCATCCTCGCTCGTTTGCGTTGATGCAGACATAGTTGCCTCAGTCGCTGACACTGAAGGCGAAGCTGCGTCTGACATGAATATAGTCTGCTGAGGCTGCTCAACTGTTTGGCAGCCAGCAGAAATCATGCGTGGCGCCTTTGGCGTTTCCTGCTTGGTGACAGATGTTTGCTCAACAAAAATGTGGGGAATGGCCACCCGCTTTCGGCTTTGATTTGCAGCGCGCTCGATTTGCTCGGCAGGCTTTTCCGAGATCAAGTCTATCTGCTGTTGCTGTAGAGTTGGGGAAGTCGGTGGCGTAAATTGAGTGCCAGAATCTGTATAGGAGGCGGCAGAATGCCTTCTGGGGAAATTGATATAGTCGTCAATAATGGAATCCTGGCCGGATCTATGGTCCCCAATCGTCTGATCCTTGTTCTTGGAGTGGAAACCCATTATCTTCCCAGCCTTTTCGTCCTCTGAGTAGTGTTTGACCATTCCGTACTCCTCTGGTAATGCGCTCGCAGAGAGAGTGCTATGACCCTCAACTTCGCCTTCAGCATTCTCGTTGAGCTCGAGTTCTTCAGCCAGGCTCAAACCCCTCTGTAATGATGATCTTGACTCTCTTCCTCCATACGTGTCGTCTACACTTCTGTTGCTCTGGCGAGACGTGGTCCTATTGTTCCAGGTGTCATTGACCATCCAAGTATCTCGCATGCCTTCGTCCACGTTATGGTCTGCTCCTGGTCGATTCTCGCCTGTGCTTTGCACAGCCAGCATTTCGGCAACCATAGCCTTCAAGCGCTCTTCCACTGCATGGACTTTGCTCTCCAATTTCCGCTTCTTATCCTCCCAGGCTTGCTTCTCGGTTTCCCAAAGCTCATGTAATTTAGTTGCATCCTCTTCCTGTTCACGCGCCTTCCTCTTTGAGGCATCCAGACGTTTCCGAGTATCTGCAACGCTCTCGACTGCATTATCTCTTTGCTTTGCCATACCCTCGAGCGCTTGCAACATGTCATGTTCAAGAGATTGCATCTGGAATTTCACTGACTTGACTTCTGCTTTCTGACTGTCAAGGTCGTCGTTCAGTTTTTCATTTTCTAATCTGGCCTGGTGGAGATTGTCTTCCAGGTTCTCCACCAAATCGTCCTTGCTCTCAAGCTCTTTCTTCAGGGAGTGTATTTGGGAGACGAAGGATATTGACAAGTTAGGCGTATGCCTTCGAGGGTCGTGGGTGGAGTATCCTTTTTCGTCGCCAGTATCGCCGGCTCCACGCTGCCGGGGGAGGCATGATCCCTCTAAAGCTGGCGAGGAGTTGGAGTGGGGAGATGATGAACCTTGCCATGACGGTTGACCTGATATGCCTCTCGAGGGAGTTTCATATGGTGTGTCATTCGGTGTGGGTAAGGTATGAGTCGCGAAGTGGTAGCCATTGTTGAGCGCCATGTTCAAGACGTTTATGTTGGCCTTCTCTTCTCAGCTCTTCCTAAATAAGCGCGTTTAGGCGGGTCCTGCCCTTTCTCGAGAATGGCGTGGGGCACTCCGAGTTCTCCAGGACCAGGGATGTGTGCGAGTGCAAGGACACCAGAGACCGCTGTCATGAATCCATGCAAGCCCTCAATCGATGTGTCCCGTCCTGGCATCAGAATTGATGACTTTTTCGCGCGAGCTGACTGAAATGAATGTAAGGAGGGCGAAGCGCTGTTACTTTGTCAATATACAATGAATGCTACACGAAAGGTCAATTAGTCTCGAGTCCACTGAGTTACACCAATCCCCAAATCTCTGGGGTCATCGTGCTAAGATTTGCATGGAACACGACGATTGGGGGCCTTAAGATCGCAGCAACAGCCGTGAAGAAAAACATACCGCAAAATTAGATACAGCAGCGCAACCCAACTCCTTGAACACTCAATTCCTTACATGCATTTTCGATGCTCGGCCACTCGCCGACGAGGTTGTAGAGACAGAGATGGCGAATGCCAACAGCCTCTCCCCTTGTTGCTAAGGGTTATTGGCATGACATGGGTTCACCGGAAGGAAGCATGAACGTCCCCCCACTGGCTTCATACCGAAAGGATCGACAGGGCATTATTAGAACTAGAGGCAACTGCCGGGAGGAATAGCACCAGAGCTTGTCACGTCCAGGGGTTTGATGAAACCAATCGGGCCAATATATCTCGGTACAAGCTTGGTGCTCAAGGCCGCAGTAAAGTAGCCGGGGAATAATTAGTTGAGAGAAAATCGCGATGATCCCATGCCAAGCTAGCCAAGGATATCGGAAAGGGCGCCACGACCAGGAATTTGGTTCCGTTCGTAAAGTACCTACCGTAGAGCGTCGTTTCAGCCTCGAACTTTTTAGCTCCCTGCCAGCCATCCACCAGATCTGCTCTCATGCAGTGTGTGGCTCCTCGAACCTACATGAGTTGAAAAGCAGAAATTGGGAGTTCTTCTTTCCGTTGATGGCATACAGAACCGGCAATCCACACTGCGCTGAAAGGTGCCAATTCACAGACTTTGCAGCCGCCATTAGATCGAATCCTTGCAGCAGCTGGTCAGAAGTCCCTGAGCATGATAGATTAATAGAACTACCTTCACGGAAGGCCGACTTTTGAGTTTCGTATCCACGGTACAGTTGCTCGAAGCGTTTGATACCAACAACAACCCATGCCGTACCGTGGAACTTTTGACGGGAGCATCTGGGCTTGGAAGAAGTCAAAATCGGCCCCTGGGGTCCCATAGAAGTGTGGTGAATTGACTTTTTCGTTGATGTTCGTGCAAGGTGCCTACTTATTGTGCCCCGATAGCCATGCTCAGCTGTTTCGATGTGGTTTGCTACTGCCATTCAACCGAAGACGTCACCGGCAATGGCAGGAACGAGCCAAAACCTTTAGCGGGGTATTCCCTTCACAACTGCCTTCGTCACGGAGAGCAGTCCAAGGAATTAGCCCAATCGATGGCGCTTCTGATAGTATCCTCCTAATTGACTACTGACCGTCGACTTCACGTCGTCACGACCAATCAGACCTCCAAGTCAAATCCGGAGACACCATGGGCACTAACCAGTGGAAGCCCGAAGCCAAAGGTGCTCTTCTTCGATGCAAGTACAATCAAACTGTTCAGGCCAGAGATCTAACCAATCAACAGGTCTTCGGCACACTAGTCGACTGGTACAGTACAGTAACCAATTACCTTTCGACCAAATCCTCCGAGACCCTTAACTCTCCCTCCTTCTCCCTCAGCTCGCACGTCCGCCGCGCCTGCGCAGGTATCAGCTGGGCCGACTTTGCCCAACAATGGCGCACTAGCTACTACGAAGCAATGAGCGCCCAAGCTGAGCGCAAGAACAAGGGTGAGGAATTGGCATTCAAGACCGTCGACGGTCATCACCATGACCCCCTACGTAAACTCCTATCGCAGTACGATATAAGTGGGCTCTGGACCGATGAGGAGGTTTTGGAGAAATCATGTAAAATGTATTACCTCGACAGATGGTTGGACTCCTCGAAGGGCCCACAAACTTTGAAGAATGAAGGTCTCATTATTACTACCTTGTCCAACAGCAGCCTTTCTCTCCTCCAAGACATGGCGACTCACCCCAAACTCCCCGGGACACACGTCTTCTCCGCGGAGAAGTTCGGCGCCCATAAGCGTAACCCCTCCGTGTACACCGGCGCATGTAGAGAGTTGGATCTAGCCTTTGGCCAGTGTGCGATGGCGTCAGCGCATTTGGGTGATTTGCAGGCAACCAAGGAGTCTGGGTTTCAGACTATCTACATTGAAAGGCCCGGGGAGGAGTCATGGTGGTTAGAAAAAGTCAGAGAGGCGAAAGGAATGGGGTGGATTGACATCTGGGTTGCAATTGACGAGAAACTTTATGGTGGAGGGATACTAGTGGTGGTAAAGCAGTTCAAGACTCCAGCATCAGCGATGCGTTTAGCAGGATTATTGGCAAAGTTGTGTGTGCTTGGTGTCTTTTCTGCTCATCACTTATCCGAATTGACCCATTCTGTGCCCTTATGGCTTCAATTCCGCCAAACCGAAAGCTTTTTTTTTTCTGGACAAAGAGGTTGCTATTCCTTGAAGACGCGGATCAAAAATCCCAGATTCACACCCCATAGCTCATGCAATGTGACATTTAGGCTGCTCTTCATTCATTCAGATGTGCATTTTCTTCCCTGACGATGGAGAGCTCGACAAAACTAGAAAAAATGTTGTTCGTTTCACATAACACTAAAGCTGCCCCTTGGTTTACGGCTAGGAAACTTCATCCATATTAAATTTCCGATGAAATAATCGAAGAGTGGTCTCTACCTACAACGACCGAAAAAATTAGTAGCTGAGTTTATGTATTACCATCCAGCGCGTAGGTTGAAAGAAATCGAAAGTGCGAAGATATGAAAGAATGGCGGTGCCGCTTTTTGAAAATCAGAAGTCCTCTTTCAACAACCCCCCGTCTTCCAAGTACAACAGAAATTCCACATTCAATAACCCCATCATCGTTCGCCATCGATCAACGGAAGAGTTCCCTCTGTCGGATGTGTAGCCATTTTGCCGATGACTAGTAGCCGTACCCATCACGACCTCCATCGAATCCTCCGTCGACATCCTATGGTCTATTAGCCTAGCTTACATTATGGGTGGATAGAAGGAAGAAAGCAAGGGGAAAGACTTACGTAACCATCCTCTCCTCCCTCCCTGTGGTGGCGGTGGGGTCGGGGCCTACGATGGTGATGATAGTACTCCGACGGCTGAGTCTTGGTCGTCGGAGTATAGGTAAACTTTATGCTCGTGCCCAGCGCGACGGAACCCTGAGTGATTGTTGACGGGTCGCCGGGGGCAGTACTGGTGATTATACTAGTGCCGGTGCCGGTGCTGATGCCGATGCCAGTAGTGGAAAGAGCGATGGTGCCAGGAGTCGAGGGATCAAAGCCCGGCTTTGAGCTTCCAGAGTGGAAGCCTGACCCCGATGGGAAGGGATAAGGTGGAAGAGTGGGATAGACACCACTCGCGGATGGGTCGACGGGCGCTGTACCAGTTGGCCCAGTCTTGAAGCTTGAGAACTTATAGCCTGAACCTGAAGGAAAGGGGAAAGGTCCATGGGTGGGATAGACGCCACCTGTGGATGGGTCGAAGGATGCTGTGCCGATTGTGCCAATCTTCGAGGTTTGGAAATGATAGCCTGACCCTGAGGGGAATGAGTATGGCCCATGTGTGGGATAGAGACCCCCTGTGAATGGGTCTGCGGTTTTTGTTTGGTTGTGCACACCTGTTGGTTTGTGTGATATAGCTGTGCCAGCTGTGCCTGAGCCAGTCGGAAGGTGATGATGTGAAGGGAATGGATAGGGCCCGTGGGAAAGGTAGCTGAAGGTTGGGAACCCTGGCGGGGTGCCCTTGGATCCTGGGTCTGTAGAGTTGCTTGATGGCGTGGGCAAGCCGCTGATAGACCCGATGGTTGTTGCATTGCTTGATGGCGTGGGCAAGCCGCTGATGGACCCGATGGTTGTTGCATTGCTTGATAGCGTTGGCATGCCTGAGGTCGGAGTCTTGGTGACGTTGGGGTCTCGGTAGACAGTGTAGATCAGGCTGATGGAGGAGTAGACAGTGGGCTTGAAAGGGTCTGAGGTCAGTCCAACTGGATTGATTGTCCCTGGGGCAGTACCGCTGCCAAAGCCAGTTGACAGCGCCGACTGACTCAATGACAGATTGCCGTAGGGAGCTGAGATGGTAGCAACTTGACTTATTATGGCGGGAACAGTGCCGGTACCGAAGCCGGTAGAAAGAGCAGACTGGCTCAAAGTATTAGGGTCTGTGCCACCTGGCACGCCAGTCGAGATCGGGGCCTGGCTAATTGAGGTAGGGCCAGGAGGTGATGTTGAAGGGGCCGGCGGAGGGAGGAAAGAGAAGATGTTGAAGCCACCGCCGTAGCCGTAGTAGCCTTCATCTTGTCGAGCATGGACGTTCCTTCTACCTGCTGTACGAAAGAGTCAGAAGATTGGACCGGATGCTGAACGTCATTTTAGGAATCAGAGATCGCAGAGATCGATGAGACTCTCATATAGATATGGTGGATTTCGAAAATGCGTTTCAGAACAATTTTCCAAAACATGTGATGAGAATGACCGCAGCGAGATGTCACTCACCCTCTCTACCAAGAGCGAAGGTGACCAGCCCTCCCAGGCACGCGAGTCCTGCTAGATGCATAACGAGTGTGTGGTTCCTGCTTGGTTAGCAAGAGGAGTCTGGCTGGAATGTTGAACAAGCCAGCAATAGAAAGAGAAAGACAGCCGTGAAAGTTCTTATACTCATGCTGATATGCCATAATTTTATACTGTTCTCAACAGAAAGATCTGGCACCGACCGCCGCCGATTACTACTTGAAAGAGATCCCGGTGCAGGTATCCATCGGCTTCTTCTCGCCAGTGCACCGCTGACGCAAGGTGGATTAGGAAAAAGGCTCTCCATCTAGGTACAAAAAGCATCTTATGCTTGATCTTCAGCATGAGTATTTGATATTGGTCTGTTTGCTACCTGGCTGCTACCTGGCTCAGATCGCTAAGTGACATATACAACCTTTGGTAGATCCACTCATCTCTCGGACCGAGTCGTAAGGTAGGCAGACTTCAGGGATTTCGCAAGGTATATCAAAGAATTGTGGGTCAACGGTAAACGTTGTGCAGAAGTGGATAGCGGAACCCTGCGCTATGCAGCGGAAGTCTACGATAAACGTGCATAAGGGTCGCATGAAACATGAGCTAGAGCAAAATAGGATTCTTTGTTGGGACAAAAACGCAGGGAGCCAAGGGTAGACCGCATCGGTGACAGATCACAACGTGCACAGGAATTAAGGAAATTGGCAAAGAAAAAGAGATGCAACGATTTGGAAGACCGGAAAAATATTTACGTCTTTTGCGGGTTTTAGAAAAAAACTTCGAGTCGCAGATCCTGAGAATGCTAGGAGCGAATGTTGGGCAACAGATCCGGTTTGTTGTGGCCTAAGAAAGGAGGTGTGGGTGAAGTCGAAAATACGCGAAGCGGCGGATGTGTAGCCATGCAGGTACACAGCAGAGCCCATTGGCCAATACGAGGCGTAGTACTGTGCACGGAGCACTTTTCGAGTCCAGGCATTGCCTATTGCAATACTTTGCACGCCAAGATAAAAAGTGTCGTGGCCGCCAAGGGAGAGTCTTTGGTTATTTGGAGGCTCCCTCCTCAATCCCACGGGATTCATCGGCACAATAACGATCTTATGGCAGAAAGTCAGGTTGTAGAGGATCGGCAATCGTACTTGTCGTGGATTACAGCAAGCGTCGGCACAGTAACAGTCGAGTAACTGGCTTGGACGCAATAGGTGGAGACAGAATGGAATCAAGGTTGCCGTCCCTTGCTTGATAGCTTCACTGACGCCTATTTGTGATGATTGACGGAGATGAGATTATGTTGACGATGTCTTTTGCTTGTTTCAGAATCGCTTTGGGATAATTCGTCGCTAGGAGATCGTCGGCATGGCGAAGCTCTCCGCAATCCAATTTCTTGTTACCTATAGCTAGACGTTGCGCACGTAAGACCATGGACCCTCCCCTACCCCAGTAGCAGTTGTAGGCAAAAAGGAGCCTTCGCCGCTGGGGTTCAAGCCCTTTGGGCAGATGTCGTAAAGCCATTCGGCTACGGGCACTCCTCCTAGACGTTCAACCCGTCTCGGCATCGGCCGTCACGTACAACAGCCGGAAACCAGGTGTGCTAGCCACTGTTCAGATGTCCATGAGAGTCGAGGCTTTGTTCTCGACCGTTCATGAATGGCCCCTAGGCGGTGGTTTCTATTCCAAGCGGCGCTAATGAAGCGAGCTACTGAAGAACGATTGGGGGATGAGCGCGGTTGGTCCTTCTAGAACTATATGTTTCTAGTAAAATCAAGGTACATTATTATGTACTATACGTTACTGTCGCCGTCGCTTTCGCCTTCGCCGTTTCCGTCGTAAACTGCTGAGGATCCTAAACTCGTCTGGATGTACACAGGCCCCTGCGTCGCCACGATCATCATTGCCGGAATTTTCTGAGTTATCTTCAAGAAATATAAGGCTACTGAGGAGTAGCTGAATGCGTTGGAAGACAAGGGCGAGAAAGCTGTGGATGCTAGTTGGTTGGTCGGTTGGTTTGTTTATACAATGACCCATTATGTTAAAGACCGTTTTACTCAAACTTCCGCCATCGCCATCTGCCGCACTACAGCGGTGTCGCCTCAAGTAAATACACCAAATCTTCCTGTCACCACCTTCTGCTCTTTCTAATCTCCCTTCCCTACCCCGAGAGTAATCCCAGCCCCTATCCTACAGCGCCCCCTGCTTCTTCTATTTACTTCTCCTATTCCCTTTCCATCTTCTTAAACTCTTAAATCCGCTACCAGATTATCCGAGTATCTTCGGGCTTTATACGCATCTTTTTCTTCGCCCTTTTATCCTTAACTAGATAATTTCTAAGGCTTTAGGTCTCCTACTAGGCCTTTTATTAACTTAAAACGCTTTCTTAGATCGTCGATTCGAGGAGACTTTAAGTAGAGGACTCGTTTAAACTTTAACCGGAGTTTTGTGACTAGAGCTAGTAAACGTATTAAGATCTAGGGTAAACTCGTCAGCTAACGTCTTAGATCCTAGGTAAATGGCCTTATTCGATAATAGTGACATAAAGCTCTGCGTGGATGATACTAAATCTGAATATTCCGTACTCAGCGCCTTGCCGTTCGCCGTAGCTATAAGCTCTTCCCGTTTCTCTTTTGTTAACTCTCTGGTATTCCTTAAAGTACTAGCTCCTTGTCGGAAGGTATCTAGGTTACCGGTCATGTCCTAACCATTTAGCTAGGTTATACGGTATTTATAGTCGCGATTAGGATTAGTGGATGGTGTATAGTGAGTAGTGTATAATTTAAGCGCCCTAGAGCCACCATAATAAGTCGATATAATCGTATAAGCGTTATTGTCGTAAGCCGTCTCTGGATTAATATATAACCGAAGCTCGTATATCCCACGGGTACTTAAAGCACCGTCGTATAAAACTTGGTTTTTATATATAGGCGTATCCCCCTTAGGGCCCTTTCCCTCCGTAAAGAAGTTAGGTAAATACGGTACAATTATATTCGTCGACGGTATAATATAAAACCCGAGCTCTTCTCGGGTTCGTTTATTTAACTCTTCTAGGCGGGCCCTATCGTAGAAGTCCGGCTAGGCCTTAATAATAGAGCTATCGGTTAGGTCTTTAAGGTTTCTAAATCGGAGATTCTCGGAATAAAGAATATTAGCGGAGCTAGCGATAATTAGGAATATAGTATTTATAACCGTAGTTTTAATTAATACTTCTTGATTCTTCTCTTTAAAATTCAGAAATACTTTACGAGTAAAGCGTAACGACGATAAGGAGGCTCGAGGTAGTATTAATTTTATATTTATCTCCTCCTAATTATATAGTTCTTGTAAATTCTTAATACTATTATATTCTTTAGGATAGATACTATGATTAATAAAATACTACTCGAATTCAAGATCGTAGGTAGAAGATTTCCTAGTCTTCGAGGATATATCCGATTCTCTTCTAGTTTTAGCTTTCTTCTAGGAGCCCGATTGACTTAAGAGTATTATTCGACTCGAAAGAACTATAGTTTCGGGTTCCGGGTACTGGTATATAGTTAGAACGCTTCTATAAAAAGGGTTAAATCGAACTTATAGCTCTAAGGTAACTAAGGCTTAGTCTATCGTATCTTATAAAGCGCTTAAGCTGTGTAAGGTTAATATCTTCTTTACTAGTCCGATTAGGCGGTACAGGAGCAGTAGGTTGTATAGTCCTTCGATTAAACTCTCGAAGAGCGCGAGGAGTAAGCTACACCCTGGACAGGTTGTCCCAAAACTAGCTGGGTGTCCGGTGCCGTTGCTGATTCTCGAGCTTTCGTCGTTTGGTGGTGGGCGGTGCAGAATCGGTCGCAGGCTCTTCTTCAACGCACAGCTGTCGCTTTTGATTACGGGGCATTGAAGTTCTCTCTGAAGGCATTGAACCTCAATCTTATAAAGTTAAATGGATGACAGCGGATAATCAAGAATGCGGAGATGCAGATAGCGCGCGTCTCCGCTAGCGTATGTGAGTCATTTCAGATTGCGGGGTTGATAGCCAATCAACGGAATGGCTGCTGCCTGGAAAACGCTAAATATATGTATGCGCTAGATAAGCACCTACACCTTTTGACCTTCGTCCCACCGAAATGATAGTGTGAGCATTTTGTGCACTACAGCTACGAGCCCGGGCTTATGTCAATCGGATTCACAAATGGGGAACTTGGTGAGGCAGTTGTGTTCTTCGATCTTACCTCTTCTCTATCCTAAAAAAGCCCTATCGATAAGACGTGGCTACGGTATACTAACAGCTCATCTACACTAGGATATATGTATAGCCGGTAAATATCAGCTGCAAAGGAGGATCGGTGGGGGCGGCTTCGGCGATATATATATAGGTAATAGAAGTGGGTGACCGCAGCTGCTTTATGAGACTCACGACGCACTAGGAACCAATATTAAGACCGACGAGGATGTCGCTATTAAATTCGAACGCGTCTTTATTGATCCCTCCCTCCTGGAACGTGAAGCTAATATCTATCGATCCCTCTCTGGTAGTACGGGCATTCTACGCGTGCACCTATATGAGAACGAGTCGGAGTATAACGTGATGGTGTTTGAACTTCTGGGCCCGAGTCTGGAAGACCTTTTTAACTTCTGCGGCCGTAAGTTCTCTCTTAAAACCGTGTTTATGCTCGCCGAGCAGCTCGTCTATCGTCTGGAGTATATCCATTCCAAGAGCGTCATCCATCGAGATATTAAGCCGGAGAACTTCTTGATGGGTGTGGAGAAGCATGGGAATCAGGTTTATGTGACAGACCTAGGTCTCGCTACCGAACGTCGTGATACTTAGGTGGAGGCTAGTACCGGTCGTGCCCGGAATCCATATTTGATTGGCACGGCACGTTTTGCCAGTATCAACGGTTATTTAGGTGTTAGTAAGTGTGATATCCTCGGTTCTTGCTGCGTAAAGACTAACGCCTAGTTAAGTGCAACATCGCTGCGATGATTTAGAATCCCTCGGCTATATGCTTCTCTACTTCCTCCGGGGCTCTCTCCTATGGTAAGGTCTTACGGCCACAGATCAGACGTAAAAGGAAGAACTTATTTTGGAGGAGAAGAGAAGGATTAATACTAAGGATCTGTACGATGCTCTCCCTCAGGAATTTGCGTTTTATTTCGACTATATCCGTTCTATTGACTTTGACAAGAAACTAAAATATTCCTATCTACGCAAAATCTTCCGTGATCTCTTCGTGCGCGAGGGCTTCGATAATGATCATGTGTATGATTAGATAATCCTCGAATATCTGATGGTGATGTAACGAAGGAAGGAACTATAAGGCGAGGATATATTGCCCGAGGGAGGTTCATAAAGGAACTTTTCGGGATTAGTAAGGTAAATAGGTCTTACGGCCACATGAAGACAGTGTGCTACCTCACTTAATACTTATATACGAGTTGGCTTGAGGATGATTGAGAATGTATCACGTACCACAGATGGACGGACCCAATTTGTGTTACAGTTGAGGCTGTTAACCTGAACCTTGGCAGTAAGGTGCCTTTATTATATGACGGTAGTTTTTTGTGTGCACATAAAAAACTACTGTCACGTGTGACGAGGGGCTAAGCAGGAGCAAAAAAGCCCTGTCTCCGCCTTAATACGTAATTACTGCTTAGTAATAAAGCTACCCTCTACCCAAGACTCCCTATAAATATAAAATAAGTCGGGACGGATTGAAGCTTCTCTTGATTTCAGGCTTTCAGCGCCCTCACAATCTAGTATACAGGAAAGACTAATACGAGATTAAGACTTTATGCACGGGGACTCTCCCTCTACTATCTCATCCTAAAACCGCGGAGGAAAGCTTTAATTAACCGCGGACCATATTAATTAAAACGAGGGGGCAGAAGATATCTTTACATAGCCGCTGGCTTGAAACAAGATAACAGCGTTAAAGATAGCAGGCCCCGAAGTCTTTCACTATCCCTATTATTCCATATCGACACTACCGCCTTTAAGCTACCTTAGACAACCTCATCAGTTCCACAGTATTAAGAGTGCACATTATCCACCTTCTCCCTTGAACGTCTGCCTTTCACCGGCCGATAGATACATTGCGTAGTACTCTTTAAGAACTTCGGCGTAACCTGAGGGCTTCCCACAGCAGGCAGGCCATTATCGTATAACAGTCCACCGAGAGTAATGATGGTTAAATCTTTGTCTTTAGTGACCAGAATTTTATAAGCTTTTCCTTTATATTGACTGAGATAATAGTGCAGGTTTTCGAGGGACAATCCATATCCACTCTCTCTTCTGGAATTCTTAGAATATCGGCGAGTGGCGTGCTCTCCCCATTAGTAACGTCTCCCCGCCAGTAAAGAGATTGTGGGTGTAGCATTGCTTGGTCTTGGTAACATCTCCCGCGGCGCCTGCACCCGATCTTGAATAAGGCCCTTCCCGCCCCAACCTTCCTGGCTTAGTCCCATTTGAAGCTTGGCATCTTGGTAAGTAAAACGATCATTAAGCTGTTTGCTGGATGCAGAAGCGACCCTAAGATTACTAAAGCAGTGCACTTCGTTCTCGGAGTGCATTATTGCTCACAACATAGAAATATAGCTTTACCAGCGTTTCTCGTCGAGGGAGCACTCGTCGGAACGACTGGGTGAGACCAAGATAGCTCCGATAAATGTTTCCTCAAAGCGTGCCAGAGATAGGACTTATATAATAAGTATTTCTGTCGAAAAGGAAACCAACTTTGCAATGTATTCCTCCCTTCGGGTCGACCGCGAGCCTTTCAAGCTTTCTCCATTTGAACTTTTTAACAGAGCAATCTTGGCTCCAGAATCAGACTGACCTGTTGTCTTCGCCCTTCCTTTACCAGTTGATCTCCGTTGTCGAGGGGTAAGGGACCCATGCTTATGGCAATCGTAAGGCTCAACCACTTATACAGCAGAAGTTGAGACAGAAGAATCCGCGGCTCTATATAATCAACCATTTCCATTTCATGAGACGTTCACAAATAGGTATGACTAGCTTAAACTGAAGCACTGAGCATTGACCTGAGCCTGATATTAGCAAATTTAAATGTATAGCACGGCTCTATCACTAAAGAGAGCAAGTTGGATGGAACTCCCATCAGGCTCGTAACCCTTGCACCCCCTGCACCCCCTGCACCCCCTGTACCCCTTGCACTCCTTGGACCCCTTGGGGACCTGGTGGACTTTGTAGTCCTTGATATCCATCTGCCACAGGAACTTGATATCCACCTGCCCCAGGAACCCTGCCTGGTCCTTGGGGTCCTTGTCTTCCTCGTCTTCCTCGTCTTCCACGGTCACCACGTGCTCCTGGCATCCCAGCTGGTCCCGCTGGACCAGCTGCCCCTGGTAGTCCTGGTAGTCCAGCTGCCCCTGGTAGTCCAGGATAACCTGGGGCTCCCTGCGGACCTGGCTGTCCGTGAATACCTGGTGCCCCCTGTCGTCCTTCCGGTCCCGGCGGTCCCGGGGGGCCCGCTATCGGCCGTGGTGGACGCTTTTTCTGCTGTCTTGGGATGCAGCAAATGGCAAGCAGTAATAGAACCACCAAAATGATACATCCCACAATAATTCCAATTGTTGTAGCTGAGGTGTTACCATCATTATTAGAGACTGGGGTCTGGTTGGTGACAGAGGCTGCAGTCCGAGTTGGAGTGATAATGGCTTGTTGTCCAGTTGCTGTGGCTGTTGCGCATTTCGTTGACGACCCTAATTGGATGACAGTTGTATAAGTAGTATCGTGTCTTGTGATGCTGAGTGTTACGAAATAGCCTTTCTCGCAGTTCTCTGCTTGCATCGCTAGGCCTAGAAGCGGGTTATCACTAAAATATGCTAAGCTAGCCTGCTCTTGTGAATCTAGGGCGAATCTAGCTCAGAGAGTCGAGAGATGGCGGAGCAGCCGGTGGAACACGAACTATGTGCTGTAAGGTAAATGACTGAAATGGGAGGTAGATATGCAACTGCCGGTAAAACCATATATACCTTAATGATCATTTGTTCTAAGATGGGGACGGGGCACTCGACCGATAGTCGCCTCTACGTTTAAGAAACCATAAGGTCCTCCAAGCTTCTCGCTGTCGTTCGTGGATCTCTATCGAACCCGATTCTCAGCTTTGGAAGGGTGGGATCAGGGGGACGAGGTAGGTTGGATAGGACCGAAATTGGATCAATCATATGAGGACACATCATGGATTCCTGCACCGAGACGCTTTCTCGCTCAATCAAGGTGGTGTGGATAAGGCGGACAGCCCTTCGAGCGGAACCTTCGACGCGCCAGTCGTCTGCAAACCGTGGAGACCAATGACACCATAGAAAATCTCCTTCAGTTTATGCAGCAATGGCAAGGTAGAATGTCCGGGGCGCCAAATACCATAGCTGATGGCGAACAACAGACTGCTTCCAAATCCATATGGAAGGCGTATCAATTCGAAGAGCTGAGCTTGAGGGCCATTTCGGCCCACAGGCGTGGGTAGGAATAGGCTACATGCATGGGGTGGTTTCCGCAACAAGTTAGGTGCTTTCGGGGAAACGGACAACCATCCCATCCCTGTGATGGATCGGCTACGCATAGAATCCCGCACCTTAGATGTTCGCGAGGCGCTGATATTTCTCCGCACGCACGCTTTTGATGCAGATCTGTTGCACATGAACTCCTCGACGTGGCAACTCCTGATTTGGGCTGCTTTATGCACGAGATGGTTTTCGGCGAACTGCGCATGCGAGACTGTCAGTGGACGCATAGCAGCCCAAGAAACCCCCGCAACGTTTCGACGTGGCACCTCCCATGACCCATCAACGGTCCATCAATGACCGGCGTCGTCCCACGAATGCAACGGCATCCCGCGCGGCTTCCCCCTGAGGAGCTGCGATCGTGATTGACGAGAAGTTGACTGATTTTTGGATAAGCCCCAGCGCTTCTTGCATCCCCTTACCTCCTGACTGGCCTCAACGAACGTTTTATGGGCAGGCTCAACGTCCCAAAAGCTCCAAAGAAGCGGAGTGACTGTGTTTCCAAAAGCAAGATCATCGCTCGTGCCTTCTTCGCGGCTCTCTCCCCAAGCAAGAAATTGGTTCCAGTGGCCTCTCGTCGGATTTTAAGTGTATGTCCTCCCTCTGTCTATGATTTTCCCTTGTTACGCCGTCCCCGATCCACCCTGCTTTCCAATTTGACTTGCGAGGACCTGTGCTGCAAATGCAATCCCAATTGACTGCCCGGACTGACTGTTCCTCAGATGGCACCGAAAGACTCAAGGGGCTCGACCGAAACGAATGGGAACATCCATCCAGCGGGAAAAGGCAAGGCGGCGGCAACAATCTCCCGGACTTCGTCCAACGACAGCCTTCGGGATTTGACGCCAGAGGCAGTGGACAAGGGCATAGCCGCCGTACGCGAGATATCCAGAATCCTGTCTTTTGCGCAGACTTATCATAATGAGATTGGTGTTGTCGAGAGTGTCTATGGTCTGGCCATTAGCCAGCAGGCCCGGATCAAAGAGCTCGGTACCACAGTGAACGAGTTGATTTTCCAAAAGGATCAAGAGATGACAAAACTTCAAGATGAGAACAACGCGTACCAAGCCAACGCTCGCCAGTTCGAGCGGGAGAGAGAGGAGCTCAAACGAGAACAAGCAACTATGGACGACACGCAGAAGGCGATGCAGTCAGAGATGAAGAAACAAAAGGAAAAGGAGATCAGTAAAGCAAAGCAAGAATTCTCAGACAGATTTAACACTAAGGCCAAGCAAATTAAAGAAGAGCTCGAGAAGAAGATACAAGGCCTGGAGACGGATAATGATAGACTGAAAGACACCATCAAGACACTCGAGGAGAAGAATATACAGGGTCAGGAGGACTTGAACCAGCAAAAGGAGAGCTTGGAACTCGACAAGAGAAGTTCCCAATCGCACATCATGCGCCTGGAAGCGGAACTAGACCAGATCAATGCGGCCTCCACGGTGTCGCCGCAGACTCCTGACTTCTAGTAAGTATTGACCTTGTCCACGTCCCACGAGTTACGGCTGATTGGCGATCTTAGTATCGAGGGCTTTGGCCAACTGTGGGCGGGTATTCGAGATGTGGCGGTTAATGGGTGTAGATTCCTGCCTGAGGATACACACTTGGTATGCTGACTGATGCAAATGGGGAGTGCCTTGTGACAGCGTTATTGACGTCGTTCATAGTTGGACAGCGATACGGTTCGACATCGGCTATTCAGCGCCAGTGCGATTTTCAGATTTTCGCCCCTGTCTACCGAAAGCCCTGTTGCGACCTTCCTACGGGCGTGCGCCATTCAGAACTTCCTATCGACAAAGATTATCTCCATCATCCGGCGACAATATTTCGCAGAAACAACACCGGCAGTGGAACGCAATTCTGGAACACAGCCAATAGATTCAATTCTGGACACCATCTCCCATGTTCCAGCGGCGACTTCGAGCCAAGAGTTGTCCTGGCGGTTAACGACAGTTGACAAACTTGACCGTCTCACTTCACATGGTCCCTCGGGAACGACCGATATCTCCACCGAACCAGGTCAAAGCAACATCATAGAGGAAATCGTGGCACTACTTCACTACTTTCAGGGCCCGACTGATCAGCAACTACGTGTGAGGCTTACGGAGATCACAAGTGTGGCTGTCAAGCTTTGGAGCGCCCTTCGGAAGGACAGTTGTCAGGTCGATTTCGTCTACGACCCCTCAACAGGTGATTGGCAGGGATGGGATTTGGTCGATGACGTGGCGACGAATGACTCCATGGCGGCGAATTCGTATAGCGAAATACCCGCGGACCAACTGCCCTTCAAATCCTATATGCTGTTCCCTCGAATCATGGGCTCCTTTGACTCTGATTGTACCGACCCTCGCATTTTGCACACGGGATCGGCTCTTCCTCGTGATACTCCGGTCTTTCAAACAGGTCTTCAAGAAATGAAGCAGATCGATCACGCGACGAAGGAATTCAAACGTAGGCTGCGCAGAGGATCCAGCGCTCAATCTTCACCAGTGATAGGCAAACGTCAAGGAGATTGGCCTGCTCTACACCGTGGCTATAATTAAGTCCGTCATGTTTTGGTGCAGTAGGGGAGGGACAACGTAGGCACGAGGGCGGACGACCAACAGTCAATCAATTGACGACAACGATTTGTGTACTTTGAATGCGTTCCTTTTCGTTATTATTTTATGCGCTGGCCCAGCTCCATCAGAACGCCAAAGCACTACAAAGCTCACGAATTGTTTTTCATTGGACAAGTGTAATGACCTTGCAACAGTTATTAAATGTCCTGTATATTCTCCGTTGGTGAAGGGGAATAAGACAAACAGTGTAGAGAAGATGATGCCAAGACAGTGATATACCTAGATGCAGAGCGTAAGGTGCACGACGTCGGAGCGATTCAACGTATGATGGACCGACACCATACCGAAGCTCTTAGACGATGAGGTGATACGGAAGGAGTAGTCCGAAAATTTACCCTCCATCACCTCATCCCCCTTCTTCGTAGTCCACCATCCCGTTGCTTCTTTTGCTACTCTGTCTGCCTCCTTATTCCCTAGGATCCCAGTCCTCCGATTTTCTTCCCTGTAACTGGTTAATTCTCGTACAGATTACTCCACTAGTAGGTTGACACGTTTCTGGGGCTTAGCATATTAGTGATCACTCACTTCGCTTACGTCTGTAGTTATTGGCTGTATTATGAGGGTGGGCGGCGGCTGTTATATGACTTGGCTCCTCTAGAGTGCTTCGAGTACACTTTTGGAGGACCCTACACGCGGAGAGTACTCCCTTGCCCCCCTCTTGCGATGTTTCTTTCCAAGCGAGCCCTCAACTTTTGGACGCGGGCTCGTCCAGGGAGCACTCGCCGGGAGAGCACTCGTCGGGGGAGTACTCGTTGGGGGAGTACTCGTCGGGGGAGTACTCCCACCTCCAAAAGGTGAGGGTTCGCTAGGGGGAGTACTCGCAGGGAGAGCACTCGTCCAGGGAGCACTCGTCGAGGGAGTACTCACCACATCCAAAAGGTGAAGGTTCTGGGGGGAGTACTCGGCCAGGGAGCACTCCTCCAGGGAGTACTCACCACATCCAAAAGGTGAGGGGTCCCAGTGGGGGGAGGACTCGTCGAGGGCCTCATCACGTGACAGGAGTTTTTTGAGTCGACTCAAAAAACTCCTGTCATGTGACCTCGCACTCGTCGGGGAAGTACTCCCCCTCCAAAAGTTGAGGGTCGTTGGGGAGTACTCCCCACCTTCAAAAGTTGAGAGGAGCCGAGTCACATGACAGTAGTTTTTTGCGTATACTCAAAAAACTACTGTCACGTGAGACGAAGGGCTGAGCAGGAGCAATAGAGCCTTGACTCCGCTTTAATGCGCAATCACTTTTAATGAGATGTGGATATAAAGGATTGCTGACCGACGGCATAAAAGCCGATAGGATTGCTGCGTAGTAATAAAGCTACCCGTTCACCTAAGACTCCCTACAGTATTTATTTAGAACCACTATTCTTTCTTTGAGTAAGCGGTTTTTTGGTGACCAGTAAGCTTGATACATAAGCTATACTGAGACAATTTGTACTTGAAGAGAATTGAGAAGAGAAGTAGCTGATCTGTTAGAAAGAGTGCGACTTGTTGCTAGGTCGTGGGAGGGTAGAGAGGCTAGTAGGTAGAGGGTGGATAGTAGAGTTGTAGGTCGTGGGTAGGAAGCTCGGGCAGGGACTTCCAAGGGAGCTAAGGGAATATACTATTTGAGGGAGTAGGGGACTTGGAAAGAGGACTTGGAGGGAGTAGGGGACTTGGAAAGAGGACTTGGAGGGAGTAGGGGACTTGGAAAGAGGACTTGGAGGGAGTAGGGGACCTGATACCGCAGGGGATTTGATGCCGCAAGGGGATTTGATGCCGCAAGGGGATTTTATACCGCAGGAGGAATTTATGCCGCAGGCGAATTTATGCCGCAGGGGAAATTTATCCGTAAGCTATCCAGTGAGCAAGGTCTATCGATGTATTGATAAGCGCTAGCAAGAGCATTGAGAGCGGCCAGGTTGGGAGGTTACGAAATAGAAAACTTTGTAGATATTGATACGTGAACGCTCGGAATCGATTAACATTGTCTATCCTACTGTATACTGGTAATACTGAGCTGCGACTGGCAGCTCTGCGACTTTTGGATGTGGTGTCGTTGGTCTTGAGACTAACAGTGTCTTGAGACTACCTTCTGAGGACGACGAGTGTTTCGTGACGAATATTGTCTAGAGACCAGTGTCTTAAGACTAATAACGTCTTCAGACGATTGTTTCTAGACTTTGATATGTCTCAAGACACTCGTCGTCCTAAGATACTAGTCTTAGGATATTATACGTCTGCAAATACTCGTCTCAAGACAATATGTGTCTTGAGGCTACATCAGCTCCCATGTCGAAATCTTATATTTCAGAGTAAAAGTAAGAGCGGTGCATTTGAAATCTATAGATAGTATTGTTCCCGTTATTACTCCCCTAACCAATCTATAGTATCTAGCGTACAGAGGATAGTAAACGCTACAGAGACAGCTATAATATGAATACTAGAAGGTGCGAGATTTACCTAAACGAAGAGGGAGCCCAAAAATCTATTTTGGGTGAGACCAAATATAGCGCGGGGGTCACCCAAAAGTGGAGGCCAGGAGATACAATAAAATTAATATTGAACCGTCCGCTAAGTCACGATAGGAAGGGCGTTGACACCGTTGAAACGGGTATTCGGATGACTTACGGTTGTTTTAGGTAGAGGTCTACGTAAGGTTATTAAATAAATTCTTCTAGAATCCCTAACTTACGGACCTATTAGGTCCGTAAATCTAGGTCCTTAAAATCGTAGAGTTTTTAACTCTCGTTATAAGTATCCGGTATAACTCTTGAAGTACTATAGTATATATAATAACGACTCGCTACGGTCGTTAATAAATTAAAGAGTACTATTAAGTAGGAAGTAGTAAAAGTTTATTGAACGCGTATTACTACTATTAAATCGCTAGAGTTCGAGCCTAAAACCGAACTCTACGATAACTCGTAGATAGAATATATTAATAAAGATTATATAATTAATACTAGCGACCCTTCGTATCCTACCCTATTCTCGCTCTACGAAAAGATTAAAGAACCCTTTTTATAAATAACGAACTTATAGATAAAAATTAATTTATATTACTTAGTATCGTCGCCTTAAATCGCTAACCCTATATCTCTAGGAAAAGGTATACCCGCGGCGCTTTACGAGTCGTGTCGGGAATTTCGTAAAAGAGGGATATCGGAATATAATATACTAGATACGGTCGTATAAGGTTTATTATATAATAATCTCCTCGATTACTTTAAAACTTACTAGGATACTTTAAAGGTAGAGGGGATATTTACGATACTATTATATTAAATATTTATATAGACTCTAGAAAGTAACTCGGGATAAATCCGTCGACTATATTATTATTTTATCCTCCGTTACTTGGATATAGAAGACGACCTTCATTAATAACGGCGATCGATCGCGGAGATACGAAATTTAGACGGTTATATTAACTTCTTTACCGAAGTTTAGGCTAAATAAAGAATCTATAAATAAATATATTAAAGTAGAGAAAGTAATAATAATAAGGTATATAAAGAATACCTCGTATATATCTATATAGATCGGACCTTATAGGGTTATAAATATATAAAGTAAATATTTAAAAAGAATCTATAATACGGGCGACGATAGTTGATACTAGTTAATAAGTTTATTATTACATCGGTAAAGCGGTAGCCCGCATAAGAAAATCGAGGTGCTAAATACGTATTTTGTTAATTTAGGCGGAAAAATAACGAAAAGAGAACGTTAAAAAAAAGAAGAAAAAAAAAAAAAAAATTATAACTAAAAAACGTAAAAATAGTAACTTCGGATTTAAGATTTTAAATCCGTGATTTTCTACTAGCGCCGGGTAGCTCGCTAAGGCTATATAGAGCGCTATAACTACGCTAATCTAATTTCGATTTTAAATTACGTCGATTTACGAAAATTATATACGCACGTAATACCCCCTAAGCTAGCGCGGTATTATAGACTATATAATTCACTTATTACTATATATATCTAACTATCTACCGGTACTACTTAGACTAGCTTATTCCGATTTATTTAAAATTATTCAAAATGAGTCGAGGTACTAAATGCGTATTTAGTAACTCTAGTGTCAAATCGATCTCCTAGGCTAGTACATGAGCTAAATAGATCTGAGCGCCTTTTCCGCCTTTTTCGGTAGAATACGGGCTTACCGCTTTACCGATATAGTAATAAAGAGATAATTCCCGGGCTTAATTTAAAGTTCCTTTTACTCTATAAACCTATTATCGCCTAAAAAATATTATATATCTATTTATATAAAGAGAATCTATTAACCTATATTATAATTATAATATTATAGGATATACTAATCCTTATCTAAAATCTCTAGTCTAGTATATCCACCGTTTATATATATTTATATTAAGGATATATAAAATTATATAGTTAATAGCGGAAAATTTAGTATATTATAGTAAGTTATAGGATAACGATAATTTCGGCGCTATCGTAGGAGGCTTAAAATAGTATATCTAGTTTAATATAAATAAATAGGATTATTCCCGTCTTATTCGGGCAATCTTCGTCGAGCCTTTAAAGAACTTTAACTATAAATAGGAGTATTATATTAATACCGTATATCTTATAGCTATTATTCTGGCCAACTAAACTTATTAATAATATTATAGATTCCTATTGCCCGGACGCGGCGGAAGATAGAAGGGCCGAAGTAGGAAGACCCCGTAGACGATCACATATTGAGCTCGACAATATTAACTGAGTAGTGGAATTTCAAGCCATACAAAATTCTCTAAAACGGCGTCCGCCTTTTATAAGCTTCGTTTACGCAAGCGCCCGCTAACGTGACCTGGGCTGCCAGCATTAAAGGGACTACCAGAACTAGAGGGACTCTTAAAATTAGAGGGACAGCCAGAATTAGAGGTCTCTATACTTATCCATGATATAAGCTAAGGGCAATACTGTTGGATTACATGAACAACTATCAGGAGTATAAAACCTTTTATCCTCTCTCCGTGTTAGTAAAGCAACCTTAAAACATACCTTACGCAGTAAAAGCAAAGACGTAATAGTTCACCAAGAGGAAATCAAATCTGGTGAAAAAGGCAGATCAGCTGGCACGATTATGCTACGCCGACCTTACACTGGTCATCCGTAAGAACGGAAGGTATTATACTTATCGGTCGACCGATCACGAACGATAGCCTCCCACTATAACAGAAATCGTATGTATGAATATAATACATCGATCTTGAGCTGACTTAAGCTTAGAAAGCATCGTACCCGTTGCCTATCAATCTACTGTCTAAGGACTTTAACTACGTCGTTCATAAAACCCCGTGTAAATCGAAGGCGAAGGACTTATCTAATAGTATGTCTGATTCGGCTGAGAGAGGGTCTTCGGAGGCCACATAGATTGTACGGGATTTGATATCGCATGGTAAGGCGAAGTCGGTGGAGACCGCTAACAGCTGGATATAAGGCGTTTTGCTGTATGAGTAACGTCCTATGGTAGCGGTGTTGTGGAAGCCGAGAAAAGGTTGTGAAGATCTTCATTGATCTATGAACATGAGTATTGGTTGCGCCACCCTTTTGTTGTTTCGACCGCCAAGAAGACTGTTTATCCATCCCGTTCTTGAGTGTTCTGAGCCCTGGCTTTTTGACAGTAGCATCCTCAGAGCTGAGGTTCATCGTGGTCTTTCCTCGACCGGCCATTTGCGCTCGATGTCATGCTCAAGGTTCCTTCTTATCTCGACATGTGTTGGCTGCGGCTGGTAGGAGGAGTACTGGACTCAGTGCTTTTGGCTGATGCTCGAGGGAGGAAGGCTGTGGTAGTCATAGAAAATTGTCCTTTGGGATGCTAGACATCGCGCTGCAGAGGGATGTTTCTAGAATATGCCCGGTAGATCGCTGATTAGTGGGGAAATTCGGTCCGCCACTCTTACGACTCCTGCTTAGGGGTCACCGGGTCAGGTTAGAAGCTTATAAAATGGAAAATCTCACTATTTTCTAAACCTTCAACGGACTTGTAGTGAGCTGTACATGGGTGAGAACAGTCTCACTTCGAGCAGTCCTAACGTTTGATTGGCCGGATGGGGGCGGCTGTGCTTGCTGGACTAGTTAGTCTTAGCTCGGAAGTCGTGATAGGACTTTGACCCATCAGGGGCAGGGAAAAGAGGGGTAGCACTCAGAGCCTAGTACAGAAATCAATGACAGGAGGAAACCTAAACTTAACCAGCTGGCTCAGCGCTTGAATAGCATCAAGCATTGATTTCGCACACGCATAAGCTTTTTACTCGGTCAATCATTCAAGAGCTATCGAGGCGGTCTGGTGACATCACATCTCAGTGACTCATCATTTTCAACTTCCTTTGATCTACAACTTCTTCGTCGCACATCTTTCTCCTCATCAGTAGAATGGCAGATCCGATCAGCCTTACTTCTGGACTAGTGGCCCTCACTGCATTTGCTTTTCAATCCAGTAAAACTCTCTATCAGGTGGTCCAAAGCTTCAAAAGCAGCCGAAAGGCCATACGTGAGCTGAGAGAAGAGCTCGAAGCCCTCGATGGGGTCTTGCAATCTCTTCACCAGGCAGCTGGAGATAGTGATGCTGATCTGACAGGACTAGAGCTCCCTGTACTCCGGTGCGGCAAGGCTTGCACGGACTTTGAAGCAATGATCGTCAAGTGCACCGCGCATTCTGGCGGATCAAGGACGAGCTTTCGAGATTGGGCGAAGTTGACGTACATGGGGGACGATATTGTTGGATTTAAAAACATGTTGGCGGGATATAAATCTACCATCAGCATTGCGCTTGGTGGTGCGAATCTGTGAGTCTCATATGCGAACTCTCACGAATGGAAGTTGACGGGGTTATCGCATAGTCGCACCGCCACAGTCACCATCGATGTGCTCAATCAATATAAAGGGATGATCACCAATACCACCTCAGACCTTGAAGAGCACCTGCAAGAAATCGACGATAAATTACAAAACCTCTCGTCTCAGGGCGCCAAAGTGTCCGATGAAGACGCGGCGGAGCGAGAACAAATACAACAGGAAATGGACAGCACGAAGCAATGCCTCAGTATATGCGCCCAAGTCTCCGAGCATATGGACCAAGTTCAACCTAGTGCTTTCGGAGCTACGCACAAGGCCCCCGAAGTGCATCAAGTGATCATCGCAAAGCTTGAAGGTTATGTTTCGGCCAGACGAGCCACTAGAAACGCTCTCAAGGAATGTAAAGAAAGGCTCGCTGACACGACCGCGGAGCTCGAGGAACATCTCCAAAAGATCAACAACAGACTAGAAAACTTCTCACGGGTAGTTTCGACGTCGGGCGAAGACGCGGCTGAGCACGGACGAGTACATGAGGAAAAGAACGGTGTCGAACACTGCCTGAAAATCTGCGCACGGGCCTCTCAGCAAGCAGACCAAGTCCAAACCAACATCTTCGAAGACGTCTCCGTGGCACAAGATTCCCACCAAGTGGTCGTCGCAACGCTTGGAGACCTGATCTCGGCCAGGCGCGTGACTGCTGGAGCCAGATCGAAGCAATGGCTGGGACAGATGTCTGACGCTAGCCTTCAGCATCTCTCGAGAGATTGCGGTCAAACTTCTACGGAGAACATTGTGGAACCGCAGAGTGGGACAACTGAACAATTTGAGGACCGGTATGGGACAGGACAACAGCTCCACAAGGTTCGTTGCTCTCGGTGACATGTTGAAGATCTATCATCACGCAATGTATCCAACTAGACACCTCCTTTCCATCGACCATCCACCCTCGGCCGATTTTCAATAGCACCTCCTTCTCCGTAGACCACTTTCCCGCAACTTCCCATGTATATCGAAAGACCATTGCTGCGACGCGTGTCGGCCATGCCTTGTTTGGCAAAACAGAAAGTGGTATAATCATACGGGGACTGGTATTTATTCAAACCTCCTCGTATCATCAGTATGCTCATATCTGTTCGCACTGCACTCGGTTCAACTGCTAGTGGCCCACTGTTTTTCCAACAGGGGGTGGTGCGTCCCACGGGCCATTGGTCTGCGCCGGATTTTGATAATCGTTCGGCTGCATCTGATCTTGAACGCTCCTCCTTGCGAATCCTGAAGCGTCCGACGGGAATGACAGCAACAAGGATAGCGAGAACATTGTATTCCCATCGTCCTCCAGACGAAGAAGGTCCTTTCCCAGCCAGCAACTCCATCATGCTATCAACCATAGCAACATTAAAGCAAAGACGCAACCTTGGTTTCGTTTTCTTTTGCAAACCAAATGTTCTCCCCCACTGTATGTAGACAAGCCTTGATACCCATAAGTGGAAACACACTCCCAGCCCAGTAACAACGCCAAGTAATCACCGCACTTAGCAACAAGTAAGCGCTCACTGCAAGCCCAAAGCCCAGATAGAACCCATAGAAAGAGCACTTGGCGCCGTGGAAGTCGAATCGAGTGCTTTTCATGGCGTCAAGGACTTCATCGTTCCACTGACCGTCATTGCCTTCGCTGAGCCTCCTTGACGTCTGTCCTTGGTATCCTGATGTTCATGGAAAATCACCGCCACAACGGATCCTGTTCCTCGGATCTTGCCGCTTCTTCCGCCTCGCACTTCGCAATTTTCGCCTCCTTTCCTGGACTCAGAGCTTCAGGCGGCGTGACTTCCCGACGCTTCTTCCTGCAGTTGGGCGCAAGGAAGGATTATATGCCTCGTTGCGCTCGCTTGGTTTTATCTCTGGTCTCGGTATCGTGTAGGAAAGAACAGAGTTGCCCGCTTATGATCCGAACGACTGTCATGCTCTGCGTGTCGTCAGGTGTATTCGCGAAGTAAGTTTTAGGCGTAAAGTCACGGAGCTGAAGCGATAATCCTTGACCTTGAACGGTGGTCCCGTCGTCGGCACGAAATGGCTGCCAAAGCAAAAACCGTCAGTATTTAGTTAGGTGCAGATTCTGATCGATAATAACTAAGTAAGGAAGGTATTTATATTAACTTCTTAACTACTAAATATCTATAGAATAACGACTTTATTCTCGTCTGGATCCGGTACTACCCGAGGTCGCTAGATAAATAGCGACGCTTTCTTAGATTTAACTCCGTATTTAATATTAAGCCCGAGTATTACGGCGATGTTTCCGTTAGAACTATATATATATTCATAAACCAGCCTCCTTAGGACTTTATATTACTACGAATATAAGGTCTCGATAATAATAGAGGGATATTAGGAGTCGGTATATACGAAGGAGGCGTCTAATATATATTTAGGGTAACAGTCGTTAATGGGTTTATCTCTATAAAGATAGATATCCGAGGTTAATTCCGGTCTAACCTAATTAATAATTACTATAATATCCTTATTCCTATAAGTAATACTTTCTAGCTAGGACCTAATCTCTTGAATAATAAACTCCGTGAATATATCGTGGGTAGATATTAGTATCCTAATAATAAACGAAGAAATATTAAGAGACCAGTCGAAACTTGTATTTATATTGATACTCGTCAGTGTTATACCTTTGAAAAAGTGGGAAGGATTTGTTTACCTTACCGGAGCTTGCCTAGCACGTAGTTATAAAGCGATCTCTTTCTCTCCAAAATCGACCATAGCGTCTGACTTTCGTCCGGCTTTATTTTGAACTCTGTCCAGGGTTCTACCTCTAGCCCTTTATGACAGGAGATTAGAAGGTCGAGAACACTGTTGACCGTCTCGGATAATGCGGTCGTCTGAGTTGATGGGCTTGGTCGGAGACCTTTCTTTGAGGCACGGACAGCGCGAGGTTTCTCCCCGCAAGGTTGCGATAGACGGCCAAAAGTCTGAGACGTGGTGGGTCTCTTGTGTTCAGGCATGGTGGGAAGTGTAGAGCGATCACATTTGCTGCGCGGTCACAATGCGATGCAGGTAGCCGATGAGATATCAAATTAACACATTGTCACGACGCATAACAGTTACTCTAGCGCTCTCGTTTCGACGCGGTCTAGAGATGTTGAGCTCACGAATGGAGAATAGCGTAAGCCGCTAAATGAGCAGCTTGGGGAGACACAACCTTGGCGCACTAGACTGGCGAAAAGAGACTGAAGGAATGCGGGCATGCGTTTGAGATGGCTCCATATCATGAAGCATATAGGCAGCAGGAGTTTCATACGGAATACGAAACACTTTTCACATTTTTGGCTTTCTACTTCTACTTATCATTGCTGACTGTTTCATTCTATACCTGCCAAGTCTCAGATGATTGGTTCAGATCTTCTTCTCTTCTTGGGAGTACGGGTAGGGTCCCATCCTTTTCATCCCTTCCTGCAAGACCTGTCAAAGAGGCAAAACATATTTAAAAAGCGCCTACTTTTGCTGGCATGCTGTCACAAATCGCTCGCAAACAAAAGCCAGTGGGGCGATGATGGGGGAAAAGTGGTTGTGGCCGCTCCAGGTTTCGGGTGGTGGGGATTTGTAGGATGGACGTTCCTAGAATGTGATTGGTTACTCTAGCTAAAACGAGTCGAGCGTTAAACTTAGAATTCACATTCTAGAAGCTTCTAAACCCCCGCCACCCACGAACGTGCCAGTCCTACGTAATCCCTGTGATCGTCCTTCCGCTAGCTACGAGGTGAGTCTCTGGCAGACATGGCAGATCTAGTCGCTGGTACTAGAGTCAGCAAATAGCTGATATGATTCCCATGGAATTAACCGGTAACGTGCGGAACCGCTTCGTTCAAGCTGCCGTTCTCCTCCGTATGCTCGATCCTGTTCGCGGGGAGCCCACGATACACGGTCTTAATGAAGACTCACACGAGATAAGAACGCCGAGAGAGCGTCTTCTGAAACGGAAGTTCCTTAACTCTTTCGCGCTTATTTGCGCCATTAAAAGGGACGGCGATAGTATCTTAGCGGCGTATATAGAAGAAGGCGCGCCGTAAAGGATAGTTTTTCGGGTTACTAGTAACTCCGGAGTAAATAAAAGGACCTTAAATTAACTCCGAGAGCTCGTAACTATATTAAATAACGTTGGGGGCGGAGGTACGCTAGCCCCTAGAATTATACGTAATAGTATTATTAAATTAATATCGTTCTTCCCTAGCTCTCGAAATATATACTATAGAAACCGAGATTCTTACTAGAATCGTAAGACTCGATATTATAAAGGTACAGTATTATATAAAGAATCTCTATACTATTAAAAGTACCTTTAAGGAGCCTATTTTAACTATTAAATTATATATTAAAAAAGATTCTAATTCGGTACCTAGTCTATAGTAATTCCTAGAATAATTTAAGTATATCTACGCGATTAAGAATTTACCTCTAGATCTAGAGCCTAAGATTTTATTTTATTATATAGAATAGGCCTAGAAAGTTAGAGGTTACTATATTAATTTTCTAAAAATTATATTTTCTACTAAATTTTAATTATTACCCCGATAGATTAGTATTATTTTTAAATTAAAACGGTATAATATTACTTTTAAAATATTAATCTAATCTATTTCTAAAATCTCTATTCTTTTTAACTCTATAGTTATTAAATTTATAATCGCGCCTTTAAGGATATTATTTACGATTTTTAAAAATAAAATACCTTTAATTTATATTTTATATAAAGTAGTTAGACCTTGTATTAAAGAATATATTCCTCGGCTAACTAGGGTATAGAATACCCTAAATATAAAGATTTATTTCCGAAGAGTATACTCTTTAAATTTTATTATTTATACCGAGATATAGTTTATTAATTTTTATAATTATAATTAATATTATAAACTACGCTTTCGGTTTATTAGAGTAAATAAAAAGTTTTATTATCTTTATTATATATTTTTTATAATTTACCCCGAGTTCTTTTATATTTTATTTTATTATTAAAAGTTATATCTACCGTAGATCCCTCCCCTAGCGACTAATCTTAATATATACCGGCGATATAAGTCTATTACGAACGAGTTAAATAAATTAATAAAGGTAGTAGTAAAATATAATTTAGAAAATCGTTTAGGTAGCGGACGTAGATCTATCCCCACAGATTCTATAATAGGGTTTTCTCTTTCCGGTTTAATAGAATCGGTAAAGATAGGATCTCGAGCTTTATTATAATCGTAGGTAGACTTTCTTATAGGATCGGATATTACGATAAAGGGGAGCGTGGAAGTAGGGCGAAGTATTACGGGTAAAGGAGAGACTCTCTCCGAATTATTATTCCACCCGATCGATATAGTGAACCTCACGCCACCGAATATGGATATCGAACGACTCGTAATGAATCGAAAAGAAATAGCTATAGCGATAGGATAACTTATCGAAAATAATAACTCGATCTCGGTTCTAACGATAGTCTTCTATTTTATATAAATTAGTAATATTAATAAGTAAAATATTATTAATATAAAAGATATCTTTAATCTTTCTACGGATTTCCCGTTATAGGTGAAGCTATTTAAGATTTTAAAGAATAGTAATAAATTTAGGGTATCCTTTAACGAGGGCTAATAATTTCTAATAATTAATAATCGAATTCGGGTAATTAATAAACGATAGTTCCTTACCTATTTATAGTACTTACTTAATTAGAACGTATTAAACTTTAAGGTACTCGTGTATAATATTTAAAAAGTAACGGAGTAGAGTTTATATACCTAGAGTAATTCCCAAAAGTTCGAAGGGGGCTTAAAGTTAATCGGTTTCCGAAAATAGTAGAGATACTATCCCTAATCAAAACGGTGCCCTAATTTCATAACTCGAATTTATAATACTGCTTCTATACCTTGAATAGATACTCCTAAGTTATACGCTTTTCTTTCGTCTTCCCTTTACTACTTAAAGATTGGATAGACCCTTTAACCCCCCCGGTATCATCCTCGTTAATAGCGGTAGCTTCGGTAGGCGACTTAGGCTCAGGATTAAGAGCTTCCGCAACTAGTCCGTTATACGAATCGAAGTCGAATTTTATCCCTTTCGCCTCCACGTCTTCGGACGCTCTTTATTTTCGACGGTTACGTGTACTCGATAAATCGTGAATATAATACTTATTAGCGTTCTTATTAAAGTCTGCTTCCTCCTCGTTAAGTCTAAGAGGTAATCGCTTTATATTAATAAAAAGAATATCAGCCATGAACTTAGCGGGGAACAATAGAATGTCCTCGTCTAATGTTTCGGGCTTTATGTTGAAGGCGAAGATATCGGTCAGTAGCTTCCTGAGAGGCGAACGCTCTGGGGTGTTCTGGTACGCGTAGGTGATAGCACTAGAAGTAGCCGGAGGGAGGTACTTCGCGACCGGTTCTTCAAGGACTGGAGTTGTCTTGGTTGTGTGGTATTTTTGGAAGTCGAAATGTGGTCGTGGGGCCAATCACGCTAAAGCCCATCCAGTCCGCACTGGCATTCAAGTAGTGGGCCTTGCTCTTTCTGCTGTATCATTCTTGGCGGTGCCAGTACTTGGCGTCGTAGGGTTCACTGCGGCAGGACCAGCGGCCGGCTCTACTGCTGCAGCTTGGCAAGCGTCGATTGGAGCTGTCGAGGCTGGCAGCCTCTTCGCTTGGTGTCAGAGTGCGGCCATGGGTGGAGCGGCAATGGGTGGTATGTAAGTCGCGGGTATTGCTGGTGCGGCTATTACAAGAGTGGTCGATGTTCCGGGATTGGTCGAGACATTGAAGAGCGTTTGCCGTACGGCAAAAAAGTGATCCGGATATAGTTGATGCATTGTCGGCAATGCATCAACATGAGCTGCAAAAATGACGTCTCCTCCGCTTGTCATATTTTAGCAAACTTTATGTAGCCGCTAGTTCTTAACTATCACCTTTATACAAGCTGTCTTTTTGTCGTATAGCGACGCCACATCATCGGACCATTCGCAGAGAAAATCATTAAACCTGTAGCAAAGCGGAGCTTTCTAGATGCCTCATGGTGCCCCAACGCCATTTTAATTGGCAAAACTGTTCCGGTAATGCTGCAAACTTTTACCAACGGCGGAGGAGAACTGAACTTGCTTGATAGATCTCTCTTGACCCCGAAATGACCCCAAGACAGTCCTAGAATCTTTGAGTGGGACTTGCAGCAACCTCGAACTTTTCGAAAGTCTAGGGATGCTAACCACTGAAGCGATCTGCTTCCGTAACCAATTGTATTGCAAGGAGATGCAGTTCTGTGTTCGCCATCTCCATGATGTAATACATATCAGCCTCAAAGCGCATGGGCTGGAACAACGAAAGAGTAGCGGATTTCCCACATAATATGACGTAGTTCATTGGTTAGCGGCAGTAGGATGCTCGATTTGGAAACGGAGCTCATGACGTCCCAGAGTCTTACCAACGCCGTGCTTGCGGCGTGTTCACCCCGGTAACGCTAATTCAAAGGAGGGGGCAAGCGAAATCCGAACGACTTACTAAGCTCTCCAAGCGCTACTCCTGCTCGTGGGGGCTGACAGAAAGAGAAAGCTTGACGGTCCATGCGATATGCAAGTCGTCCATAAGCGTAGGAGACTGGGTCAGGGTCATGCGAAGTGTAATGGATAGTGCAACAATACATTTCATACCGAATCATGGATCCTACGCATATGGTCCATGAGGTTGTAACGGCGAGAAAATCCTTTGCCCGGATGGGACCTATTATAATTCCTAAATTTGTACGGCTAGGGTTTCTCGTTGTGCCCGTGTAATCTATGAGCTTCCCTCTCGTGTTGGAGGAGGTATGTAGTAGATAAAAAGCTGACCCCTCTATACTGAAGCCGCTTATATTGAAAGGGTTTGATATGAGAGTCGAGTTGCTTACTAAATATAGAGTGTTAGTGTTAACCTAGTTAAGAAATATCTCGAGTTTTACTAGTAACTACCTTTGAGCTTCTCTGGCCTATAATTATAACCATTATTAAACGGGTAGTAATGGAAACCGTTAGAGTTAGGCCTGGTTTTATACTACGGGTAATTACGGGTATTCGAACCGGTACTAGTTCTATCCAGTTTCACGTCGTTAAAATTAGGCGATAATAGTTAAAAAATTTGGCTAGGGGTAAAGATACTAATTTATTTAATAAAAAGAAAAATAGCCGAAAAGAGAATATAAACCTCATTGAGTCCTCGATATTTATATAGTAGATTATTTCGTTAAAGTTTAACGAATAAAGCGCGGCGATAGTTTCGCTTAAATTATTATAAAATTCTAGTTAATTAAAAGTACCGAGGAAGGACGAAGACGAATTTAGCGCTAAATTAATATCTATACTACTAGATCAAATATTAGAAGGAGATAGAGTAGGAATATTAAAATTCTAGGATAAAATATTTATACTTATATCGCCTAGTAGATATATCTAGTTATATTAAAGTAGCCTATTATCGGAGACGGTATTTAATATAGTATTTATTATATTATTAATATACTGAAAGCCTATACTAGCGTATATTATTTATTAAATAGTAGCGTCGACGGCCTGAGATAGAATAGGTTAAAGTATAAATACCGAGGAGGAATTATATAGAACGTTTAGCCCGAAGTTTAGATTCTAGATAATAAAAAAAGCCTCTACGGACGTAGTATAACGATTTAATATATATTAAAGAATAGTAGCCCGCTACTACTTTAGGAGGACTTGGATTTAATTAATAAAAAATAACTACCTACTTAGGGTAGTACCTAATAGTCGTGGAGAGACACGTAGTTATAGGGAGTTATTGATTATTGTTTCTATTTTACGTATTGGGCGACTCTAAAGAATAGAAAGTTATAAAGCGGACGATGTAGCTTTTTAAGAAAAGCGTTTAAACGGTATATAATAACGAGAGGCTTTCTAGATAGGTAAAGAAAATAGTAGGAGATAAATATATATATATAATAATCTAGAGCTCTAGTATAACCTCGTCGTACGTCGTAGCTATATCTTATATAATTACTTCCTCGTTAAGTAGCGAATGTTTTATTAATAATATATAAATTTACGATTATTACTCAACTCTTGATTCTAAATATAGGGGGAAACCGTTATTATATTTTATATTTAATCGATATACTAAACTACGCGAAGAGTAGTATAGTTAGATTACGAGCGATTATAAAAGAGCTATTTCAGGATTAATATAAAATGATTCTATATTTCGATTAACTCCGGGTTATAGTAAAGTATACGAGTTAATTACGAAGAGGATAGTTATTTTCCTTATTAATTTATATAATACGGTTGATTTATAGCCCCTATATATTACGAACTATAATATATAAATCTAGCTCGTATAAAGTTCTTAGGGGTTAGTATTAACTACTATTTTAAATATACTACTATTATAATAAATTATATATTTTTGTCTAGACGGGGTCTACGTTTACTATATAGTATCCGTAGTATTATTATTATCGTTTTTAGTTATTATCCGTTTAATTCCCTCTATAAGTATTTTAGTTATAAAATACCCTAGGCTAAATGTATTTTCCTTAATTATTCGCCGCTACCTCGAATTCTATAATTTTTTCTTTTATAAGAATTACTTATAGCTGAGTAGCGCGCTCGCGTAAAATTAATTAATATTCGTTATATATTATTAATAGAAGAGGTTATAGTAATTATACTTATATTTTATTTTTATAAAAAATACCCTATTAGAAGCTAATAAGTAGTAGAGAGGAACTAGTTTTATTACGAGGATAGTTTTTAGTTCGCGCTAGCTTTATTAGCTAAAATAGTTTAAAGCGGCGGTATTCGAAATTAATTAATCCTAAATAGACACCGTCGCTAGGGTATTATATAATCGCTAGTTTACCTTAGTCTAGGTTTAGGTTTAGGTAAATATATAAAGTCCTTCTATATTTATATTTATTTATTTTTTTATTTTCTTATTTTAAATTTAATTTAATTTAATATCTAAAAGTTATACCTTCCTAAGAACTAGTTTTCCGTTATTTACTATTATTACTAAACTCTCTATCTAGTTATAAAACATTACCGGGTGAGTTTAATCTACGTTTTAAATATATTAAATATTATTAATTATTAAAATAGATTCGCTAATTATCGTTAACTTTAGCGACGATAAGGACTTTTATTATAACTATAGTAATAACGAGGATTATGAATTTAGTAGTAACGAGGACTATGACTTTAATATTTATATAGAGTGGAAGACGGAGTTAATAGATAATATAGAGAACCAAGCCTTGGATAATCCTAACTACGCGTTAACGGACCGTAAATAGTTTCTAGATTCGACGATCTATTCTTTTTTTAATAAGAAACTATATAGTACCCTCTAGTTATTTATATATCCCTAAGACTTTTTATAATTCACGAGAAGCGAAAATTTTACCCTTTTTAATATTTTATAGAAAATTACGTACTTTTAGAGGTAAAAAGTAAGGAATTTTTAAAGAAAACTCGATAATACCTATAAAAAATTAGGCCGGTAATAGAAATAAACTATAGACTATATAAAGCTCTTTAGATTATTAGTATATAAAAGGGCCGCTAAAAGTATAGTTTATAAATCTCGTTAGGAAAACGGAAGATCTCGTATTAACTATTTAATTTATTATTATACGGAGGTTAACGTAGTAATAGGCTATAACTATACTTTCTATAAAAAGTATATCGATTATTAAGAACTTATTAGGAATTTATATTTTATATATAGGAAGCTACTCGAAGGCCTATACCCTCTTTATATATAAGATACTTTATATAATATATATAAATATTATAGTTCGCGGTTTATAGGCTATTATTATTCCTTAATAAGAAAGTAAATAGTTAAGAGTCTTCTTTAATTTATATAGACCTATTATTCCCTCTAGATTAATTTTTCCGTGATTAGTATTAGAGGCTTAAGGTAGTAGCTACCTAAAGATTTTTCTAGAAATATACTCTAACTATATTAATTAAGCTAGGTACTACTAGGCGAGATAATATACCTCGCGAAATTCTTCTACTTCTAAAGAGTTATATCTTTTAGGGAAAGTTTAATATTTTCGTTTTATTTTCTAGAATCCTATAGTTCTAAAGTCTAGAGGTCTTTGAGACTAGTTCCGAGTTTTATTAATTAGATCGTGAGAAGCCTTAATATTTAAATATCTTAGTAGTTATTATAAGTATTTACGGTACCGGCTAGTATATTTTAACCGATATTTACTAGAGGCCCATAAATAATAGGTCGATATTATTTCGGAATTATTATTTTCGGTATCCTTCCTACTTCTATACACCGGGCGCTTGAATAGAAAGATAAATATTATTAATTTTAATATACCTCGATCCTAGCCGTTAACTAAATCTAGATATATATTAAATAATACTTATAGTTAGCCCCTGACTACGACGTTAGGGGGTAGTATTATTTAGCCGAATATACTATTTTTGCCCCGGGGTAAAATAACCGCGCGCTAATTTATACGATTTTATTTAGTATTAATTAACGTTTATCCTCGTATTATTTAGATATTTAAAAAGAGGCTTTATATATTATTTAACGATGAGATAATCCGAGAGTCTATATACTACTTTTCTAAATAGAGCCGATCTACGAAATAACTCGAATCTTATTATACGGCCTTACGGTAATTTAGCGCCTAGAGTAACGAGGTTATATTACTTTATCTCGAATTTATCGTTGTATTAAAAATAGTTAGAGGCTGAGTATAGTTATTTTCTACTCGATATCTATAAATAGAAGAGTACTTTGAGGAATACTTTTAAAATTCCGTAGAAACTCTACTAGATTATTAGAAAGTTTCTCCGGTATAAATAAAACTATCTATTAATCTAAGGTCGAAAAGAAGTAGTAAAAAGTAGTTTCGAAAATAATATAGAAGGCTCTTTAAGATAACTTATATAATAATATAAATCGATACCGAGATATTAATTATAGTTCGCCGGTTTAATATCTTTTATATTTATAATTTAGAGGAATTTTAAGAATAATTACCGATAGAAGGAGATAAAGTAAACTTTTATTTAAATTAGAAACTCGGAATTAACCGTTTCAGGTTAAATATTTATATTAATAAAAATTAAAACTCTAGGCTCAGAATTATAATTAAGTTATTAACGGTAATACGGTTTCTTATAGAGCCGTCGATAACGATTTTCTACGGGTCGACGATAGTATTAGCGATATCCTAATTATACTAGGTTAATTATCTAAGAGTTTATATATAGTAACCTTTTATCTCTTTCTAATAAAAGTATTACACTATATAAATATTATTAAAAGATTATTATAACTTTATCTACGACTACTAATTCTTTATAAATATTTATAAAGAGGGACTTAGGGGTTTACGTAATTAGTTAGATTAATAAAACTATTTTTATCGAAGTATTTTATATTACCTATTTGAATTATTAACCTAGAAGCTCTTTTAGAATCGTTAAAGTCTTTTATTATCGTATAATTTAAGAAATTATACGATCTTCGTTCTTCCTATTATCGTATAATTTAAATAATTATACGATTTTCCTTCTTCCTAGTTCTTATATAATCTAGGAAATTATACGATTTTCCTACTTCCTATTCTCGTATAATTTAAGAAATTATACGATTTTTCTCTCCTTATTATTATATAATTTAAGAAATCGTACGATTTTCCTTCCTCCTTATTATCGTATAATCTGAGAAATTATACGATCTAAGAAATTACACGATCTTCTCTATTCCTATTATCGTATAATCTAAATAATTATACGATTTAAGGAATTATACTATTTTCCTCGCTCCTAGTTATTATACGATTTAAGAAATTATACGATTTTTCTTTTTCCTATTATCGTACGACCTAAGAAATTATATAATCTTTTTTCTTCCTATTATCGTAGGGCTTAAGAAATCGTATAATCTTTCTTCTTCCTAATATCGTATAACCTAAAAAATCGTACGATTTCCTTTTTTCTTATTATCGTATAATTAGGAAAATTATACGATTTCTTTTCTTCCTATTATCGTATAATTTAAGAATTTATACGATTTTCCTTTAAATTTAAGGGCCGTCTTATTTATTTTTAGGAACTAATTTAATTAATTATAAAATAAATTCTATCCTTTATAGAAGGCGAAGAGTAATATCTTTACTCTTTCTAATACCTCTCCCGCGTAATCTATAATATATATAGTTCGTATAGTCCCTAGTATTTTATCCTAGTTCCTCTCCTATATTAAAGAATTAGACAATATACTATATATAAAAAAAACGAAGTTTTAATAATTTACTAGAAGGAAATTAAATTTTATAAAGAAAATAAATTAGCTAGTATAATTATATTATACGGACCTTATACTAATTACCCGTAAAAATAGTAGGTATTATATATATCGATTAACTAACTACGATTAATAGCCTCCTACGATTATAGATATTATATATATTAAATTTAATAGATATATCTATTTTACGCTAACTCGATTTTAGAAAAAATCGTACTCTTTATTAATAAATCTACTCTCTCGGGACTTTAATAAAAGCGATTATAAAAGCCCGTAGAAATCGGAGGAGTCGTCGATAATAATATTAAAAATAGCGGGGCTCGAGTCTTTATAGGACCCGTAAACGATATAAGATTTTATACTATATAATATATCTAAATCGGAGGAAATTAATTATATAAAAGATATATCGCGCCTTTATCCCGACGAAGAAAGTAGCCTAGATTACTACCTATTATATAAAGTACCTTTATTATAGTTAATTAATTACGTAAATATATAGTAATATAGAAGGTATCTAGAGTATATATATATTAATAAAGAGAAATATACGGATATGAAATATATATAATTATATTTATTAATAATTATCTCTTTATTCGTATATTTAAACTTCTTAAACTATTAGTCGCGGTTAATTATCTAGTAACCGAGGTGAGTTCTCTAGAGGCGTAGTACGTAGGAGCTTAAAACTATTACCTTAATAATAAGAGTATCCTTATATCGACCCGCGGCTTTGAGGTAGTAGCGTAGGAAAGAGATTTAACTAGTTTTATAAAGGGCCCTTCCGAGTCCGTAAAGTATAGAAGTAGATAATAGTCTTATTATTACCCCGTCCTATAAAGGATATTACTACCGATTTATTTAATTAATAAAGCGGGTAGAATTTAGAATTAAATTAAAACTCTATAAGGTAGCTAGATTTTATTAAATATATATATCCTATAATATTCCCTACTAGCCTTATCTTTAAGGCTCTCTCCTTACCCGGATTTTTAATATTTAATAAATTTAGCGAAATAAGGCCCTTTTACTAAAGACCGACTAGTAGTAAATTATTAATAACTAGAAGATTCTAAGGTAAAAATGAGGATACTCTCATTTATTAGAAATTTAATAAATACGATATTCTAGTTAGTCGTAAAGATATAACTTACTTTCTATATTTATTAATTTAAAACTTTTATAATATATTATATCCCGATACCGGTCGATTATTATTTATATTTTAATATTAATAACTAGTTTCCTCCGAGCTAAAATCTTTACCCCCTTTAGGTTCTCTTAATAAACGATATACTATTATTAACTTCATTAGTTAATTTCTAAATTCTTTAGATAAAATGAATTAAATACTATAATAACTATACCGTTTAGAAAAGCTATAACTCGAAACTAGTATTAAATATTACTTCGGTATCTTTTATTTTATTATTTATAAATTTATCCCTTCGGAAAGAAATATAATTATAAAACCCGATCGCGTAAATCTAGGATCTACGATCTAGATAAGAAGAGTCCTTTCTAGCCCGATTTTATTAATATATAATTTTATAGCTATAATAGTGGTTATTTAGATAAACTCTATAATTATCGTCTTAACTAATTTAATCTTTTTCGTAATCGATTTTAGATACTTTATACTTTCGGTCGTTTTTATATTTAATATATATATAGTAAAGTCGATTAGTATTTCCGTTTAGATTATATAGTAAGACCGTATTTCTATATTTTAGTTTATAACTATATCGACGGTATAAAGGTCTTTCTTATATCGGGAAAGTAGGTAGTAAGTTATTAATTTATAGCTTTAGTTCCCCCTCCTAGATAAAGAGAGACTAGAAGAAGTTCGATAGTTCCGACGATATTATATCCTACTAATAAAGAAGAACGATATTAAGAAGGCTGGTTTAACCTTAAGCCTAAATAGAAGTTAGAAGATGAAAAGCCTATAGAAAATAAGAGTAAGAGGTAGTAACTATAGTAAGTTTTCTTAAACGAAAACCGGGTGCGGTGGCCCTATTATATAGATCCCCTTTATAGCTGAATTTACTTTTTATAGCTATACCTACTACCGTTCGGCTGTACCTACTCTTAATCGAGTGTACCTATTATACTACTTCGATAGCGTGCTGTAGGGTCTAGTAAATATAATGGGTACTATCGGTATCCACGCGACTGTAGAGTGGTTCTACTCGAGAAGGACTACCTTATTTAGATAATTCCCTCCGGCTAATAAGGGTGCGTATAATAGGCTATTAGATAATAAATTATATACTTTTACCTATAGAGGTACCTATAGAAATAGGTATAGTTGTATCTCGTATTCCCTAGCTGTCTAGAACGTAACGTATAAATAGAAAGGCTGGCTTAATCAGCCCCCTTTATCTTTTTACCGTAGGAAGTAAATATGGTTTCGAGGTCTCGTCGAAGGTTAGGGATTTTCGGGCTTAAAGATATGATACGTTACCTACTACCTAGGAGCTAGGGTGTACACCCTATATATTAGTAACTAAAATAGTAGGAGTGGACTGAGATAAAAAGTAATTAGCCGTAATCGAGGAACCGAGTAGGACTACCGGTAGGGTATTACTCGAGAGAAGACTAACTAGATAATAAATCGTCTTTAATATATAATTTATAAGTTAATCTTCGAACTATACTATAGTGTTTAAATAAGTAAATGCAGCGCTATACGACGTTTAAATAATAATATAAAGATACTGGATTAGCCAAGCTCGATCGTTAAGGGATAGAGTATTTAAAGTATTTATGAAAATCTTTAGAGGATTTAGAAATAGCCGATTTATCTATAAAAACGATCTCCTAACCTAACCGCTCTTAATACTCTTACTAGCGCTTATTAAGGTATCGATAGACTTTACTAGGGTCGATTATCTATAATCCTACTATATTATTCTATAAAGTAATAGTTACGAGTACGGTAACACGAAAATAGCCGAGTCTATCGGTTAGTTCTTTACTACGAAAATTATCGAAGGATATTCAAACGTGCCGCCTTCCCCGAGAAAGGTCTCTCGAGGGGCTTATATTATACTTATTAGCGAATACGTAGAGCCGGGTATAATAGAGGAAGACCTCGGTGTAGTTTTATATAGTTCGCGATTTTTTCGCTCTAGATATATAAGGAAGCGTCGTATTACACTTAAGTCCTCTTTAATCTATAGGAAGGGATCTTAACGGCCGTAACTATAGTCTTATTAGGCTTATTATATTTCAGGGTATAAATCTTCGTGTATATCATTACCTCTTTATTTAATAATAGTATACTAATAGAGCTATATAAAAGATGATGTAGGATATATGGGTGGGCTTTATCTACGTAAGAAGATTTCGTATACCGTCGTCGTATGATTCTTAAAACTTATTATACTGGGCAGGACCAGTCCCGCTACTTTATACTACGGATATAGACACGGGACCTTATCCTCGGGGGTATACTTCTTTAAATACTTCTCAACCTTATTTATTATCTTATTAGGTTTAGCGTACTCGAAGACCCGATATTAATAGGGTAGCCTTTTATTACCTAGATAAAAGGGGTATTAAGTAGGCCGGTAGACTATAGGGAAATCATCTTTTATATCCTCGGACTTATTTACCGCACCCTCCGACTCTTCTTATTTAATAGTGGATTTAGGCCGACCGCGGCGCTAGGTTTCTCGCCGATAGTATAAAGCCGCTTTAGCTTCGATAGCCTAGATTCTTTACTAAAGCTTTTTTCTATCGCTTAGACTATCGTTATAACAGTAGGTTAGTCGGACCACCTCAGCTCGTTTAGGGATATTATATTCGATCGACTAAATATAGTAGGTGCTTTAAGGGGATATATAAGCGGCTATTATCGCAGAAAATTAAGCGTTAAAGGTCAGAGTATTAGCCTTCCGGAAATATCGTTTACGGGCTTAGGTTATTATATGTTTTCGTAGCTTAATTTTTAAGTAATTTAACCGGGCTTCGGCCTTTTTCTTCTTTTAAAAAAGGTATATCCCTTTAGTATCGCCGATAGTGTTATATCCTACGGCGCGGATTCGCGCTATAAGAGCTTTATTTCGTTGGGCGAGTTAAATTATTTAAGGGTATTAGGTAAACTTAGCCTTCTACTCGGATAATAGCTTTATTAGGGTACTTATGTCGGCCGTTAAACTAGTAAACCTAGTAGTCTTTTAGACTACCTTATTAGATGGCTTCCCGAGGTAATATAACTCGGTATTAAATCGGATCTTTTGGTTTAGGTAGTAACCGACGGCTCTTTACTAGTAGTTAAAGATCTAATCTCGTACCGAGGCGGGAGCGCTATCTATTAATAGTATATAAGATTAGTAATGGAACGATTATCTATAAGTAAATAAGAAGCTGGGATTAAGGGGTAGACGTACGGTTAATAATATTTAAAAGGCTACGTCTAAGCCTATACTAGGTAAAAGAATATTAGAAGCCGGCCTTCCGTCCGAGTTACTTAAGGTAGCGGATCCACGTGCTAGTAAATAGAGGTTCTATCGGTAATATACCTACTATACCGGTACTCCTTAAAGGCTTACGGAAGACTAGAAGATCTAGAACTCGATGTTTCTATTTTAGCGTTAGGCTCTTCCTACCTAACGGTATCTTCACCTAAAATATATTCTTGACGTTTTTCGTATACGTGGCTTCGAAAGCGTCATCGTAGACCGCGAGAGATATAAAGTGATCGAGGAGGGAGAAAAGCGGATTATTATCTCCTCTACCGATAACTAACGTTTTTCTGTAAATATATAGGTCAACTATAAATCAGTATAAGTTTAAGGGTAAGGGTAGGGGGGCTTATAGGTTTATTTATATTCGCGGATTATTATCTTCCCCTTTAGTATAAAGAAGGGTCGCCTTTATAAAGACTAGGTTAGGTTTTCTAGGTATTTGATTAGTAACGATACTAATAGTAAAATAGCGATATAGGAATAACCGAGTTTCTTTAGGTCTTATATCATAATCGTCGTCGGTATTATAGTCCTTATTATAGTTATAAAGGGAGCCAGGATCGCTATCGCTATCGCTATCCTAGGTTATATTGAAATCGCCATTAACGTTATAAATAGTATCGATAGATATTATAGTATCGCTATTATAACTACTCTTTACGTAATTATCTTCGTCGATTTTAATATCTTTCACTATCTTTCTGCCCCCTTAGGTACTGGCGACCGCTATATTATTAGTAGGTACGTCTAAGCTATCAGGCTCGTCGAGTTTAACTCGAGTATCGAATAATAAATATAGTCGATAACCGAAAAAAGCGGCCGTAAGTAAACTAGTAGTAATTTGAACCCGCTACCGCTCATCCTTAAATATCGAGTTATCGAGTACCTAGTATATATAGAGGAGAAGGTAGAGATCGTCGAGGCCGATAACCGGTTTCTTTTTAGGTATAGTACGGAGGCCATACTCGTCGATAAGTAAATTAATATACTAGTATTTTTAAGATATTAGCGTGGAGCTCTTAAAGCCTATAGGAACTAGTATTTTATATTATGTATATCCCTTCTCTCGCCTAGATCGAAGTCTCGATTAGCCTTATTAAAGGTATATATTCTTAGTACCCGCTAGTAATTCTTTAAATTTAAAGCTACGCCGATTCTATTATAGCGATCTATCGTCTATTTCTAAAATATTTTGAAGTCTAGTACTTATACGTCTATAAGGAAAGTTTTAGGATTATAGCTAAATTCGCTGTAAAACCTAGGTAGTAATATAGTTAGTAACGGTAATAGTAGACTTCGATAGAAAACGAAATACCTCTTCTATTTCTTTAGCACCGATAATAGGCCCTTCTTTATATTATCGGCAGCCTTTAGCGGAGTCTTCCGTTATACGGCGAGCTCTTTACGCTGCTTAAGGTAAAAGCTAGGGGGTAGCCTACCCTTTTTACACTATACTCGTCCTATACTATCGACGGTAGTAATTAATAACTGCTATGGTGAAGGAGTAAGGTAGTATAGGAGGGAAGCGTAGGTTAAGATAACTCTAAGGGCTAACTATAAAGTGGCCGCTAGAATAAAGGATAATAGTGGCGCGGGTAAATAATATAAGTAAAGTCCTACTTCACTAACCGGAAATTAGGGAATGAACGAAATAAAGGTAAGAGGTAGGCTTTAGGCCTTATTTATATTCGTTACCTTATAGAGACTTACTTAAAGGAAGGAACGATAATAATAGAGGGTAGAGAGAGCTAGAAAGGTATCTACGTTAGGATTCTAGTAGGGATACCTTAGTTCGATAAGGGTTTATAGCAGTACCTTTTTTCTTTAGGCGCGAGGATCACCGGTGCTTAGTTCAGCCGTTCCGAACTAGGGCCTACGCGGTACTCGAGCTATTTAAAGTAGTTACTAGACTATCTCTTTTCGGCCACCCCAACACCAGAAAATAGTTTCTAGTAATAATTATTAATATTATAATTAAAGTATAATTAATTAATTAATTAATTTATATATTTACTCTAGTAAAACTACTTTATTAATAAATAAGTTCCGCGAATATTTTCTTAATAGAGTTATTAACGATATTTATTAATTATTAAAAAAACCTCGCCGGTTAAAAAATTTAATTTATTAATAATTTATTTCCTTTTTTTACTAGTTAATAGTCGATAGTTATAATTAATTTAAAATACTATTTATTCTTCTTTCTATTTCTCTTCTATTTTAATTTCTTTAATTTTATTTATTTATCTCGTAGACCTATAGGCCGCTTTATTATAAATTTATTAAATAATCGATATCTACGTCGGTAAAACGAAAAGTGGCTCGATCGTGGTTTAGGGCGCTCGACGGGCGCCCTAGGAGCCTCTAACGCGATATTTATCTACCGACTCGAGGTACGCCCGAGGTATATAGTCAAAGGGCCTAGGGCCACTCGGGCGTATACCGAGTAAGCCTAAAACCGCCACTAACGGGCGCTAAATTAGGGGTGCGCCACTAACTTTGACCCCCGTCCATGGCCCTTGTTCATGGCCATGGCCCTATTCCATTTATGGCTATAGTCCTGTCGCTGTCGCACCTCTATAATTGTCACTGTCGCACCCCCAAACCCCTGGCGTATGCTTTGGCGCATGGCCTACGCATTACCCCCGCAAGGATTTCGCCTAAATCGATCGATTCCGGGTATTAAAATTTACTGGCGTTAAAGGTCGTTCTAGGGGGTCGCTACCGTCGATAAAGGCGATTATAAAACATTAAGATTTTTTAAAATTTTAGGCCTTAAATCACGTGATTTTTTAAAGTTAGGGCCCTTAAAGTTTTAGGTTTAAATTACGTTTATAAAGAGCCTAACGTTTATTTTATAACGGCCTCGGGCGCCCGTCGAGCGCCTATCGAGTATAAAACCGCTCGAAGGGGCGCTCGACGTACGCTCGGGGCTATTTGGGCGCTCCGAGTCTATATCGAGCGCTTAAAGTAACTTACCTTTAAGCCCCGAGCCGCTAAAGCCGGTTTTCGATTTACCGACGTATAATACTCCGGCCGGCGGTTTTTTATTTTTCTTCTTCTTCTTTATAAATCTAGATATATTACTAGGTCCTAGTAGTAATTTAAATTATATTAACTATTCTTTAATAAAAGAAAATTAACCGAGTTATCTCGTTTTTATTATTTACCGCGTGGTTATATTTATATTTTAGACCTATATTAATATCTTCCTAAAATTATATATATTTATTTATTCTACTAGCTCTATTTTATCCCTAGCTAGTTCCGGGTAAAATAATAATATATACTTTATATTTTATTTTCTTTACTTATACTAGTAGTTAATACTACGGATTATAGATATTTTTATTCGATATAAGAATTTATATAATCCGATTTTATTATATTTTAATTATATTATTATAAAGTTTTTAATCTTTTTTAGTTAATTATAATAATAAATTAATTTTTAAATAAATCTCTCCTTTAAACCGAGTTAATAATTTATATAAAAATTATCGTTTTATAACTCTCTTATTTATTTAGTTATTATTAACGGGCCTAGTTTTTTACTCTTTAGTCGATAACTTTAATATTTTAATATTTTTCGATATTTTCGATTAAGTTTATTTAGTTTTTTCTCTTTTTTATAATTATAATTACTTTATATTATTATTTAAATCCTAGAGCGCGAAGTATTTAGGCTTTTTTTTCCGTCGCCGGTATTAAAGATATTTATCGTTATTTATTTTCTTTATACTAAAATTTATTCTAGATTCGTATATTTTTTATAATTATATCTATATAAGTCTCTCGATTTATTTAATATTATATTACTAGGCGGTCTAATTAGAGGTTAATTAATAAAATTATTAATTTAACTTTAAATATCAAAATAAAAGTAATTTTAAATACTCCTAGGACTATTTTACAATTATTATTCTAAATAATTATTAATTTTTTCGTATATCTTTTTATAGCCTCCGTTGTTTCTTTTAATTAATATTATATCGGAGTTATAAATATTAATATTAATTTAACTACTATATTATATACATTAGTAAATCCGGAAAAATAGTTCTGTAAAATCGCTACTTAATCGGTGCAAAATGCGCATGTTGTAGCCTTGGTAAATCTTGGCGCCAAGATTTTTAAATTAGAGTCAAGGTCTACGCGGGAGCGCTAAACTTAATCCTAAAAGTAACTTTATAACCCTATAGGGCAACGCTAGTAAAAATATAATTAAGAATTCGGAATCTAGGCTAAAAATAGATTTAGTAAAATATTTATATTTCTATATAGGGGCCCTAGTCTAGATACTCTTAAAAGTTAAAGTCAAAAAAAAAGTTACTAAATCGGTACTTAATCGCTACTTAATCGGTATATAATATACTTAGAATACGGGATATAAATAGATACGTATTTCTAGTATTTTATATAATTTCGGTATAAAATACGTAAAAATCGGGGTTTCCCAAGTTACCGATATATCGTCCTATACTTCGCGAAGATAGCGCTTTATATCGAATTAACTAGGTATTTTATAGCGCGGCTTTAATTAATTATTTTAATTTTAATTTAAACTAGATATAATCTTTATTTTAATTTTAAATTAATATATAGTTTTAAAACTTTAATATTCGCTTTAAATTTAATAACTACGTTCTTAAAATTTATTATTATTTCTATATTAAACCTCTTCGGTATTCGAGATATATAAACTAGCTCGTATTTCTAGGGGGTAAATAATACTTTATAAATAATTATTTATTTTAAATAAATATCGTAGGCTCGTTCTAAATTCGTATAATTTTTTTTATACTCGTTATAAACGAGTAAATAGATATCGTTTATAAATCCTCTAATTTATTTTAATAAATTTATTTTAATATACTCCTCGATTAATAGTATATTAAAGAATAGAAAAAATAGCGGTAAAATAAACGATTCTTTATTAATAAAGTAGTAAATTAATATTCTACCGAAAAAGGCGGAAAAAGCGCGTAGATCTATTTAGTCTATATACTAGTCTTAGAGATCGATTTAATATCTACTTTCGTCTAAAGTATCTAAATACGTATTTAGTACCTCGATTTATTTTAAATAATTTTAAATAAATTAAAATAAGTTAATTCAAATAGTATTAATTTATAATCAAATATATATAGTAATATAGTAAGTTATATAGTCTATAATACCGCGCTAGCTTAGGGGGGTATTACGCGCGTATATAATCTTTATAAATTAATATAATTTAAAATCGAAATTAAATTAATATAATTATAATACTTTATATAATCTTAACGAGCTACCCGACGCTAATAGAAAATCACGGATTTAAGATCTTAAATCCGAAGTTACTATTTTTAGGGTTTTTATTAAAAATTTTTTTTTTTTTTTTTTATATTCTCTTTTCGTTATTTTTCCGCCTAAAGCTAGGAAAATACGGATTTAATACCTCGACTCTTCTTGTACGGGCTCCCGCTTTACCGATATTATAGGATACCTATTATTATTTTCTCTACTATACTCGCTTTTTCTTTAAATATTACGGATATAATTTTATCCGATAGAAAGTTTATTATTTAATTAATAATTAAACTCGGAACGCCTTCTATTTATAAATTATATAATAATCTTTTATATAAAACGTTATCGAATACTCTTATTATATTTAATAATAATAAGTTTACTATTGTTCTCCTCCCGTTCCTATTATGATTTTATATAGTATATATTATATTTATAAAAGTCTCTAGCGCGGTTTTTATTAAATACTTTTATCTAGTCTTTATTTACTATAATAGTAATAATTTATACTCCTCCGCTATATTATTTAACTTTCTAAAGATAACTACTTTTAATATTTTATTAAATATATTAAGAAGTATAATAAATTTATATAATTTTAACTCTAAATAATCGCCTTTCTTCGATTTATTAAAAATTATTATATTAGTTTCTTTAAAATACCTCGGGTAATATCCTTATTTAAAGTAGACCTAGAATAAATAAATAATAATATTTATTATTTCCGTTTTTATTATAATTTTTAAGAATTAGTTTAGGATTTTAATTATTCCTAGCGCTTTATTAATAATTAGGTATTATATTACCTTATATACTTTTATTTTAATTATTTCCTAGTTTATTTTAATAGGTTTTAAATATCTTATTTCGTCGATATTACCTAAGTCTATTATTAATAAAGGGGGGAAAAATATTTTTTATAAAACTTTTATTTTACTCTCGAAGTCTCTAGCTTTTCCTCCTTTATCGTTTTTAATAATTAAGAATTAAAAGAGCTCTTTAAAAATAGTTATTTTTCTCTCTTTTTTATCTTACGAGTTTCTATACTCCCGTCGACTTTAGCGAGGCTTTATATATACTCTCCCACTAAAAAAACGTTTTCGTTCTTCGAATTATATATATTCTCTCGTTATTTACCGTATTTAGGGCCTCCTTTAAGGTATATTATTATTATATTTATTATATAATTAATTATTTACTCCTAGTTTTTAAAACTCTTTAAAAGTTTACTTTTTATAAATAATAAAGATCTATATTAAATTTATATATCTATTTTTCGAATATTATATATAGTATAAATCTAATATCTTTAAATCTTTTTAAATAATAATCTATTAAATATATAGAAATAAATTAAATATAAAGTAAATATATTAATAATAGTAACTTTCAAAACGAGCTCGGGAAATTTATTATAAATAATAAAAAAATTGTATAAAATATTATTAAAGAATTTTTCTATTATAGAGTAGACTTTAGTAAAAGTATTATTATAAATATTTATTAAAATAGCGGGCTAAGTCCTATTACTAACTCTATCGAGATTAAAATAATACTAGGATTCTAATATATTAAAACTAGATCCTCTATGAAATAATTAATATTTTTTATACTATATATTATTATATTAATTCTTTATTAAATAGTAGTAATAATAATATTAATATAGAATTATACTTCTTCTATATTAATAAAAACGATTATATTAATTATAAATAATAAAATAAACCCTAAAACGACTAATATACTCCTTATTAACTACTATATTTAAAATAATTTACTCCGTATCGATAGCGAGCCTTATTTATATTATATATATTTAATGTTTCTATATTATACTTTACTACTTTAAATAAATATTTCTAAATACTTTATTAAATTATTAGAAGAACCTATTTAATACTCTTTTCATTTAGAGTATTTATAATAAATATGAAACTAAGTATTTAGAATATTCCTTTATTTATTTATTTTTTATTAATATAGTTATTTATTTTAATAAATTATCTATTAAATAAATATCTAGCCTAGTAAATATATTATTAACTATATCTCTTACATTTTTATTATAGAAAAAGAATACTAGTTTCAAATACTACTTTTATATTATTCTCTTAGTATTATTACTTTTAATATTTATTATTAATTATTACTTTAGTTATTTATTATACTATATTAAGACTAGTTTTATAGTAGTTATTATATAGTATATAGATTATATAAAGAGAGTATACGGGGTAGTTATACTATTTATATTATAATATTATATTATAACTTCTAGTACTTTAGAGTCTTTTTTAGAAATAAAAGACTCGAAGTCTTTACTCTAATTCTTTAAAGATTAATTTTAATATTTAAATATAAAGATTATCTTCCTATTAAAGTTTTATATTTATTTTTATATTATTATAAATACTCTAGGTATTATAATTTAATAGTTTTAATCTTTAATAATTATTTTAAATAATAATTCTCTAAAAGTATAAAAGATTTTTCTAGAAATTATTATCTTAAAGGCGAGATATAAGAGACCGATATTTTAGATATATATATATAAAATTTACTAAAGAATAATAATCTAAGAATAAATTAATAATTTATAAAATTAAAATATAAATAAATAACTCTCGAAAAAGAGGCCTTTATTATTAAATTTAAAAGAATATCGAAAATTTATAATATATTATTATAAGTATAATAAATAATAAAATTAAAGATAATCTTTAAGAATTATTATAAAAGATAAAAGCGGCCCGATAATAAATCGTAGTTAAATCGGTTTTAATATAAATTAAAGTAGTTTATAATTATCGAAATTATAAAAGTTTTATATAAAGAATCCGTAAAATTATTAAAAATAAATTTATAACGCGAAGATTAAATTCCGCTTAATACCCGTAAGTTTTCGAATAAATAAAAAGAAGATTTTATATATAATATTTTATTTAAGGGAGTAAATTAAGAAATTATAAAATAAATATAAAAAACTTTATTTAATAAATATATTAATATAAAGATTCTTTTCGAATTATTTATTTAATATAATCGATAACTTTTTAAACTAAATTATAAATACGAATTTTAATTATTAATATATACGTTAAAGGTATAATTAATTAATATAAGATTTCGATATTTATTTTAATACCCTAGAAACCGAACTATTTATTTATAATAAAAAGTAATAATTAATTAATTTAATAACTTATTTAAAATATAATATTTTAAAAGAAATTAACTAAGTCTAAAGTATTTCTTTTGAACTAATTAAATTTATATCGTTTATAATATATTATAAATATTATCTTAATTAAGACTTTAAAATATAAAATAATAATAAAAATAATTAATTAAAATCTTATAAAAAGTATAGAAAAAAGTAGAGGGGCGGAGATAATAAAAATAAATTTAATATTAAAAAATAAAATTCTAATAATAATAGTTATAAAAGTTTTAATAAAATATATATAATTTACGGGAGTAAAAAGAATCTTAAAGATATTAAATACTTTAATTATTATAAATTCGATTACTACTTTAATAAATATCTAAAGAAAAAAACAGAGACTATTAATTATATTAAATATTATATTATAAAATTATAAAATAATAAACTCTTAAAGGAAGTCTTTATTTTAAGAGAATAAAAAAAACCCGACCGAGTATAAATATAAACGGCGAAGTTATTACGAATCTAATTAATATTAATATAAAAATTATTTATATTATAACAAATAAGGATCTAGGAGCTAAAATGAATATTATTAATAAGATATTAATATAATAATATAACTTAAAGTATCTTAAAAGCGAGCCGCTATTAACTCTTAAATAAATAAGCGAGTAATTCATTTATTCCTATAATATTTATAATATTATTTACCGGTTAACTAACTTATAAGATTAATTGAAAAGTATAATAAATATCTTCTACTTTATTAATAAGAAAGGTCCGCCTATTATTATAAATATACCGACTATTAAAAAAAGAAAACTAAAACCGACTATAATATATATACCTAGTAGTTCGATATCGCGCCGAATATATATATATGAGATTACTTAAGGATTTTACAAAATTATTAAAAATATAACTAGTTATTTCTATATTAATTTTTATTAAGGTTAGTCTCTTTAATTAAAATCCTATTAATAAAAACGAGACTAGGAAAAACGATACTACTATTAATATAATATTTTCTAATAATTATATTATCGTACCGTCTACGCTTTTTAATAAATTTATAGAGTTTAGTAATATTTTTTCTAATAAAGAAGTAGGTCGACTACTATTATATAAAGATAATAATTATATAATTAATATAAAAAGTAATTTATTATACGGGCTCCTCTATAATTTATCGAATTTTTATTTAATAAAATTACGGAGATACTTAAATAACGCTTTAGCGAAAAGTTAAACTAAATATTTTATTAATTTTATAAAGACTCTTATCCGTTTTATTCTAACAAAGAATAATAAATTATAATTATATATCGATTACCGAGGTCTTAATAAAATTATTATTTAAGATTATTACCCGTTACTTTTAATTAATAAGATACTAGATCGTTTAAATAACGCTAAATAATTTATAAAATTTAATTTAAAAAATATTTATTATCGAATAAGGACTAAAGAAGGCGATGAATAGAAGATAATATATAATATATAGAATATAATCTTTTCAAAAATATAGTAAATACCTTTTAATTTAATAATTATATTTATTATTTTCTAAATTTATATTAATAAGTCGTTATTAAGTTTAATAAATATATTTTATATTATTTATTTAAATAATATCCTAATTTATTTAAATTCGAAAAAGGAGTATATAAATTATATATAATAAATTTTTAAATACCTACGAAAATATTCTTTATTCGTGAGTTTTAAGAAATATAAGTTCTTTATTTAATTAATCGGGTTTCTAGGATTTATTATAAATACTAAAGGTGTATTAATAAACGAATATAAAATTCATATAACTTAGTCCTAATTAAAATCAAAGTTTTATTATAATATATAAGTACTTTTAAGCTCTATTAATTCTTATTATTAATTTATCTATTATTATTCGTAGATAGTAAACTTATTAATAAGTCTATTAAAAAGTAATTAAAATAATAAGAAATTTAGTTTATTTAAATAACTTAAAAGGGCGGAGTAAATATTTTATTTACTTCGCGATTTATTTTTATATATATTTATTCTTTTATATTTTAATTTAGAATTAAAAATTCGGATAAGAATAAATACTTTTTATTTTATCGTAGTTACGATTCTATTATAATTATAAAATAATAATAAATAATATCCCGTCCCTTTTTAGTCTTATAAGATATAAGATTTAAAAATTCGATATAAGATTTATAATAAAGAACTTCTTATAATTATTATAATATTTAAATAATAGTAATACTACCTCGAGGATAATTTATATAAAGTAGAAGTCTTAATTAATTATAATAATCTAAAGAGGTTTATAAACATTAAAGAATTAAATAATCGCTAGGTATATTAAATATTAAGATTCTTATTTTCTAATTTCTAATTTCGTATTATTCTAGAAAAAGTAATTTAATTAATAACTCTTTACGTTATTTTAATTATAAGAGTTAGAATAATCTTTTAGATAATATATTATATATATTATAATAAAAGTTATTAAATTTAGAAAATACTAGTTAAGGCTCTATTTTCCCTACGATACGAAATTTATTTATAGATATAAAAGACCTAGATATTAATAATATTTTATTAATATTAGGTAGTATACCCGCTAGTATTATATAAAACTTAATATATATAAAATTTACGTTATTAGAGTTATTAAAGTTTATTATAAAAAAGATATATTTTTTAATAATATATTTATCTCGGCCTAAAGAGTTAATATCTAGATATAAAATTCCAAAGAGTCTAAATAAGATATTTATTTAGATTAATAATAATATAATAAAGGAACTATTTAACTTTATTATTAAAACTATAATTTATAGATTATTTATTCTACGTATTATTACTAAATTAATAATTTTAGCTAAAATTATTTATAACGCTAAGGATTTATTAATAATTAAATGAATTCGCGCTTTATAAAGGATAATTCCTTCTCGTAAATAAGAATCGCCGAATTTATATAAACGAATTATTAGTATTCCGCTAGAGTATAAATATTAGATTCTATATTAATTTTTAGATATAATAGTAAATCTATATATTTAAAAAAGGATTAGTCCGCGAAGATTTATTAGAATAATATTAGAATAATATCTTGATAAGGTATTTAAGTATTATAAAGATAATAAAGTTATTTAATTAAAAGTATTTCTAAAGTACTTTAAACGCCGGTATATAAGAATATATTAATATATACGAGATATATTAATAGGTTAAAGTATATTAATATCGCTTTTATAACGAGATTAATTCTTTATTATATTCTACGAGTCTATAGAAATAAATTATAATAAATATTATTATTAATTTACCTTTAAATAAATAATATAAAAGTATATATAATATAATCTCTATTATAATAAATAGATTTATAAAGATATTATAATATATCTTAATAATTAAAGTAATTAACTCTACGAGATTAATAAAATTAATATTCGAAAAAATAATTCTAAAGCTTTAAGTTTTTAATAGGATTATTTCTACTTAATAAAGATTCTATTTTTATAAATGTATTTTAATTAAAGATATATTATTTAATAAAGATTGAAATATATCTAGATACTATCTTTTATCCGTAAACGAATAATTAGATAGAATATTAGAATTAAAGTTTAAAATACTTCTTAAGAACCTTTTATTTAAATAAATAAAATAATTAAATAATATTTTACTTTATAATAAAATAATAGTATACTATTATACGTAATATATAATAAAAAAATAAATATTATTTATAATAATATATAATTATAATCTATATCTTAAACCGCGTCTCGAGAGCGAGACGTATAAAAGAGAAATATTATTAATATAAAACTAAATTATAAAATTTAATACTTTAAAAGAGTATTTAATAAAAATTTAAAAAATCGTAATTAAAATATAAAAACATTATTATAGTAAAAGATATAAACGAAAATTATTCAATATAAATAACTTTATATTATTAATAACTAAAGATTTAATATAAAAATAACTAAATAAAAAGCCCTCTTATAAAGTAATTAAATTATTTAAGATTTTAGGTACTATCGGAATATAAATATACTACCTAATATTACTAATTAATTACCGAATTTATAATATTTTTTATATATCGCTTTTAGAGTCGTATTATAAACGGTAAAATAATATTTCGATTCTTAATATACCTCTACCGGAATTAATAGATAATACGAACGAATAAGAAATAAAAAAAGTACTAAAAAAGAAGAAAATAAAAAGCGAATTATCTTATTTTATAAAATAACTAGGATAACTAAAGACCTTTAATAAAAAGAATTAATATAAATACTTTAGAAAATATATTAAAACTACGAGAAAAACTCGAAGAGGATACGAAGATAGAAAAAGTATAGAAAGTAAAAAGTAAAAAAAGGTAGTATTATTAATTATTAATTAATACTAGTTATTTATTATTAGAAGATTTCGAGCGCGACTCCTTTTTACGATCTACGGCGCGTTTATATATAAGTTTACGTCTAAAACGGCGAGTTTCTTTAATTATAAAAAGTAGTTATATATAAATAGAACCGCGTCTAGGAATTTAAACCCGAATATTAAAATAAAGAATAAAAATGAAAATAAGATCTTTAACTTCTTTCTTAGAAATACTATAAGAATATATTACTTTTTTTAATAAATTACGACTTATATTCTTTATATTACTATACTAGAGGCGAGACTCTAAAAGAAGAGAGTAAATAATAATATTTTTAACTAAGAAACCTTTATATCTAAATATTATAATTAATTATATACCGCTAGAGAATAGGGTAGAATTAATACTATCGAGATTATCGAAATTAAATATTTTAAATTACTTAGTAACGGGATTAAAGCCGAGAGGAGAGTTATTTTCGAAGATATTTTATATACGTGGCGTATATTCTTTATTATCGCTTTTATCTTTATTTATTAATTTAAGTAAATTATCTAGATAATATTATATAATTTTATTTTAAAATATATTTATATCTCGAGTAATACCCTCCCTAGAAAATTATTAATATTTACGAATCGTATCTAAACTATATTAATTTATAAGAGCGCGAAAGTTATTATTTATTCTCTTTATATTTATAATAAATTAAGATATTAATTATATTATATTCTTCCCTCTCTTATTATCGCCTCCTTCAGGTTTAGATTATTAAAGAAAAGTTATAATATCTTTTATATACCTAATAATATACTCGCGAAGATACTTATTAGGGTCTTAGTATTTTAAATAATTAAACAAGATTTAAAAGAGATCTAGATATATTAATATAATTCGATTTAGGATCGTAGACGATATATAGGATTATATAAATACTTATTCTTTATATAATAAATATACTTTGTATTTAATTTTTATTATATAGAATATAATTATCTAGGCCTACCCGCTTAAAATAACTAAAGTATAAAAATATAAATAAAATAAAAATAAAAACGAAGCGAGTAATTAATTTACGAGGAGTAAGAGTCGGAGATATATTAAATATCCAAGTATTATTATTAATATCGTATACCGTAGAGATTAAACTAATATATTAAGTATTAAAATAATAAAATTATATATATATTACTAGTAAAATAAAATATAGAATTAATAATTTAAGAATATAATAAATATTATAATAATATTAATTCTTTTAAAATATAAATAAGTACCTTATTTTAAAATAAATTAAATTACTTTATTTACTTTAATAATTATAAAATTAAAGTAAGAATTTAAAAGAAGAAAAGAAAAACTTATTTAAATTATAATATATTAATTATAATCTTATCTACGGGAGATATAAATAAGATTTATAATTTTAAAGAAAGAGATTAGAGGTACGATAGAGGTTATTATAAATAATATAAAATTTAAATATAATATAATTATCATGGGGTAGATTTTAGTAGGAGTATTATTATAAATATTTATTAAATCGGCGAGCTAAACTCTATCGCTAGCTCTATCGAGACTAGAGTAATATTAAGGTTCTAGTATATTCAAGTCAAATCCTCTATAAAATAATTAATATCTTTTATACTATATACTATTATATTAACCCTATATTAAATAGTAGTAATAGTAATATTAATATAGAATTATACATCTTTTATATTAGTAAAAACGATTATACTAGTTATAAATAATAAAATAACTTCTAAAACGACTAACATACTCCCTATTAACTACTATATTCAAAATAGTTTACTCTATATCGACAACGAGCCTTACCTATATTATATATATTTAATATTTCCGTATTATACTCTACTACCTTAAATAAATATTTCTAAATACTTTATTAAATTATTAGAAGAACCTATTCAATACTCTTTCTATTCGAGGTATTTATAATAAATATAAAATTAAATATTAAAATATTCCTTTATTTATTTCTCTTTTATTAATATAGTTATTTATTTTAATAAGTTATTTATTAAGTAATAATCTGACCTAGTAAAACTATTATTAACTATATCTCTTATTCTTTTATTATAGGAAAAGAATACTAGTTTTTTAATATTACTTTTATATTATTCTCCTAATATTACTACTTCTAATATTTATTATTAATTATTATTCTAATTATTAACCTATAAAAAACTTAGTTAAGTTTTATTATAATTTATTTTATTTTCTATTTATAGAAATTCCTACTATTAAGTAAATATATCCTAAAATAAATAAAAGTTACTTTTAATACTAAACGAGTAATTATCTAAATAATTATAAAATTTCTAATTCTCTTATTAAAATACCCTTTTAGTATTTATTAAAAAGGGACCGGAAAGTAAAATAATTTAATAATAATCTCTCGGAGTATATAAAGTTTAAATAACTTATTATATAATTACTCTAGGATATTAATAAAATAGTTATAATATCGTTTATTAATACTTTCCGAAGGGATATAAAAGAACTTTATTAATATCTATAAAAGAAATAATCTTTAAAAGACGAAGACGAAGATAAAAAAAATATAACCCCTCCTAATATTTAGTTATAACTCTCGAATAAATAATATAATTTATAGAATTAATAGGAATTTAGGCTCTTATTATTAGGTTAGTAATTAAAATAAAGAAAGACTTAGTAAAATTTTAAAATTAATTAAAAGTAAATAATTTAATTAATTAAAATAATATTAGTACTAGAGTAAGCGCTTAAAATAAGTTAAAACTCGAAGAGATTAGATTCTTCGACTCTAAAGGCGATAAAAAGAATAACCTATTTATTTTAAAAAAGTATTTTATATATAAGAATATTTTCGACTTTAAGGATCGCGTTAATAATATAACTAAATAATACGGCGAAGAAGAGGTACGAAAGCTTCTATTTTTATATCTTAAAGAAATAATCTTTAAATAGTTCTCGAATAAACTAAATATTAATATTAAAATACTAATACGTACCTTCGCTAACTCTAAATAAATAGGTCGTTTTATTAAATAATTTAAAATAAAGATACTAGAAGTTATACGTAAACTTCGTTTTAATAAATATAAATTTATTTAAATACGTACTAGTAAAACGCCTAGGTAATATATAAATAAGATATTTAATTTAACTAGGGCCGCCGATATTCCTAGTATATATTAATAAATATCTATAATCTACGATTATATTAATTCTAATTTTGAGTCTTTTATTAATCCGTCTAAACCTAGTATCTTATTAGATAAATTCCTTAATTTATCTAATATTAAAGAAGAAGTTTAACTAGGAATAATATAAAATAATAAAATAATTAGGCCTTTTATTAGTAAAGCGGTAAACTCGTATTCTACCGAAAAAGATAGAAAAGACGCTTAGATCTATTTAACTCATATGCTAGCCCTAGAGATCGATTTAATACCGAAGTTACTAAATATATATTTAGTACCTCGAATTATTTTGAATAATTTTAAATAAATTAAAATAAGCTAGTCTAAGTAGTACTAGTAGATAATTAGATATATATAGTAATATAGTGAATTATATAGTCTATAATACCGCGCTAATTTAGGGGGTATTACGCGCGTATATAATTTTCGTGAATCGACGTAATTTAAAATCTAATTTAAATTAACGTAGTTATAGCGCTCTATATAACCTTAGCGAGCTACCCGGCGCTAATAAAAAAATTACGGATTTAAAATCTTAAATCCGAAGTTACTATTTTTAGGTTTTTTTTATTTTTTATTTTTTATTTTTTTAATTAATATTCTCTTTTCGTTATTTTTCCGCCTAAAGTAGTAAAATACGTATTTAGTACCTCGACTCTTCTTATATAGTCTCCCGCTTTATTAATACTACCGCCTCCTAAACTAGAGAGTTTATAATAAAGTTAGTAGAATTAATAATTTAACTAGTTCCGGTTATAATAAAACTAGTTACTTTAGTTACTTCTTATTAATTTACTAATCCGGTTTATTAGAATATATTAAATATTCTTTAAATATAGTAGTAACCTCGTTAAATTTAACTACTATCTATTTAGTTATAAATTATTAATAATAGTACTAAGAATATATCTTTCCCTTTTAGAAATAGAAATCGTTTTAACTATTAACCGCGCTAAGAAAACCGCGGGCTTATAATTAGTAATTATAATCTTAATTATTTCGGGTAATAGTAAATACCCTCTAGATATATAATTATTTATTATAAAACCGAGGTATTAAAGAATTATTCTTAAAAAGATAATATTATAAAGTTATAAATAAAAGAATAATTTATATTTAATATTAATTATATTAATAAATAGAACTAAGATTAGTAGTATAACGATTATTATAATAAATAAAACGAAATAACTAGTTATTAAATAATTATTATCGATTCGGTTAAATAAATCGAGTACTATATTTATAAAGAGTTTTTTTTTTTAAAAACGTACTATATATATATTTTAGAAATTAAAGTTTAGGTAGGAACCCTATTAAAGTCTTTTACCCCTAGATATTTAATTATAAATACTATTTAGAAGAGTAAATAATCTTTAATAATAAACGAGAATATAAAAACTTATTACTAGGTTAAAATAAATAACGAATTATTAAAATAGAAACCTATTATTGTATTAAAGTACGACTCTTCTAAAAATACGGGAATAGGATAAGTATTTAAGAAATATTAATATATTAGTATTCGGGTCGGCCTAAACCCTAGAATTAAAATAGAAATAAACTATAAAGATATTAACTATAAAGTAATTATCGCCGATTATAAATTTATAATATACTTCTTTCTAAAAACTAGAATCCGTATTATAATAACTTTACTCTAAGTTACCGGTATTAATACTAATTATTATATTATTTTTAAATATATCGTTTTCTTTTTTAATTTCCCCGAGAAAGATAAAAGTAGTAATAAAATAATAACCGAAACTACCCCTAAAGGAGTCTATATTATAAATAATTTTAAAATAAATATATTTATTAATATAAATATTATAGCCTCTAAAGAAATTAATATATTAATATTTTATTAAATAACCTATATCGGTAGTTACGATATAGAGTACTTTATTAATATCTATTTAAGAGGTACAAATATAAACCGGCCGGTATATATTATAAAAATAAAAGTTATCTCTTTATAAATTATTATAATTATCGAAATTTATAAACTTGATCTACTAGTATAAAACTACTTTTTTAAACTAGTAGATACTAACCTATATCTCTTTACCGGAATTATTAATAATAGAATAAAATTAGTATTTATAAAAAATAAGACGGATAAATTCGTTAAAATCCTAAAAAATATAAGGCTTAGCTAGGTACTAGAGGTTTAATTTAATAACTACTATAATATTACTATAGGCGATAACGACGTTCGCGAGCTCGTTATACGAAGGCCTCTTTAAAAGTACGAAGAAACTTTTCTTAAAAACGTATTTAATAACGCGGTTATTATTAATACTAGTTTATTACTTTTTAAATAGTCTTTAGAGGAGTAAAATATTATAAAGTAATAGTATATTATATACGCCTACGCCCCGTTACCTCTATAATATTATTATTTATTAATATAGGGTTCTGGCCTTAGTATCGCGGGGTTCTAATTTTTAGTAATTTTATATCGAGTTAACGTTCCCCCGTATTATTAGAATTCTTAGAGATTAGTTCTACTATTAAATCTAGGATTTAAAAACTACCTAGTAATAAACCCCGTAATTATTTTACGTTTTTTATATTATTATTAAGCCGCTAGCTCTACGCTAACGATTTTAAATATTATAGTTTCAATTTTTCTACCTTTCTAAAGAAAAGGCCTATTATTATTATAATATCGGGTTTAACCTCGGGATATCTAGAAGAATTTAATAATAATAATATCGATTAACTCTTCTCCGACGACTCCCGTCGTAAAGATAATAGTGAATTCGGAGGTATTATTACTCCCGAAGAGACTTTAGAAATATAATTTAAAGTTATTAAAGAAAAAAATCGTCGCCTTAAATAATAGTAAAAGTTAGGGGTATTATAAATTAAAAATTAAAAACTATATAATCCTACTATTTCTACGCCCGCTAGCGGAGTATTAATAGAATTTATTACTTTTAGTAGAGGTCCCTTAATTATTATACCTATCGGTAGAATAATAATAAATTTAACTATATTTAGTAGAGATATTCTTATTAGGGCGAAAACGCTATATTTTAATAAAATACGTTCTTATAAAAGTACGAGCGAGGGTAAATATTTATACTAGTTCCGCGACGTAAATATTAAGTTTTTAATTAGTTCCAAATATTTTACTACCGATTATTTAAGAATTATATATTATATAAACTCTTTAGAAGACGACCCCTTAACGTAATAATATAGGTACTACGATTTATATAGTTTAACTAGTATTTATTACGGCTATACTATATTTACTATATTAGGTTAATTCCTTAATAGCGAAAGTTACTTATTATCCTAGTTCGTCTTAAACGAAAGTTAGTTAATTAATTAACTATTACTACTTTATAAAATATAATTTTATTAATTAGTAACTACGGCTTTTATACGTCCTAATAAGTATTATACTACGTTTACTAGACGTTCGATCCACTAGCTATATAATAGTACTAGTAGTCGAATTAAAACTATTCGATAATGTCTTATTATGCGTACCCTATCTCCTTTACTAGTTCGTTTCGGTAGAATAGAATACTATTTATATAATAATCTCGTTAAAATAGAATACTACCTCTTTCTTCCCTACCGAAGTAGCTAGCTCTACTATACTAAAGCCTACTACTATAGTATTAAAACTAGAAATATTATACCTAGCCGGTTAATATAGTTATAGAAACTTTCCGCTACGACGTACTTAAGCTACGAAAGTAACTACTATAACTACGTCTTTAACTTTAACGGATCTATTATATAATTCGTTTATATAGTAAACCGTACTATACTTTTAATAAAATCGGTTAAGTATCGACTTTTCTTAAAGCGGAGAAGTACCGCTAAAATAATTTAGAGTTGTACTAGATTTATACCTTTATCTCCGCGGAGCCGAAGGAGAAAACTCTACTAGAATTTTACCTCCTCCCTATTTAAGTCTTTTATATTACTATTTCTATAAAGATATAAATTCTATATACGGTTATTTATTATATTCTATCTATTTATAAAAGTACTAATTATTCTATCTTTAAAAGTTTAAGTAAATATTAATTCGTTAGTAACGAAAGTAAATTAGAAAGAATTATTAATTTATTAAACTTTTAGTTTATTCTACTATACGAAAGGATACCTTATAAGGAATCCGTAGAGAAGAATTCCGTTATATAGAAATTATTTTCCTACTTTTATGAATTATTACTTTAGCGTCTACTAATATCGCTAGCTATAAGATTATAATCTTAGTATTCTAGTTTAACGAATTTATATAATCGGGCTACTCGTTCGCTAATAATATTAACGATATTACTCGTTATATTATTATTTACCTCGTTCGCTAGAATTTCCGCCCGGTTTAATCTCTACGCCTTAATCCTAGAGCTTAGTATACGCGATTATAATTTATAGAAGTACCCAGCTAGCTAAGTAATTAGGTTATTAATATTACCGCTTTTTAAATAGTTTTAATACGGTTTTAAATAAGTATTTAAAAGATATATCGGCTTCTCGAAGTCTTTATATTAATAGGGAATATACCTCCTTCTTCGCCGCCTATAGTTTTATTATTATTAAATAATACCTAGTCTACCGGTAGCTAGTCTATAAGATAAATATCCGTAGAAAAGGTAATCTTCGGAAGCCTTATCGGACTAAAGGAATAATTACCGGAGCGGCCTTTTATTATAAATAAAGCCGTAATCTAGCGAATAATCGATAATACTATCGAAGTAGTAGCTACTAGATTCGCCGTTATCGTAGTAGGATAATAATAATCTTAAAGTCTATTAGGTTTATTAGGCCTATTAAATCCTCCTAAACCTAAAGAGTTAGGCTTAACGAATAAATATTTAAATCGATAGAATACTAGTGATATAGGATTTTTTAATCCTATATACGAAGATAAATTAATTACGTTAAGAGCCGCTTTTATAGAATATACTTTTAAGGAAATATATTCTAGAGACGTTAATTTATTCCTAAAATATATACGAGACGTTTCTAGCACTAAAGGTAATAAATTAATTTATATTAATTTATAAATATACTTAAAAGGCCCGGCTTTAGAATAATAATTAATTAAATTTATTAAAAATAATAAAAGGCTTATTAAGCTAGGAAATAAACTCGACGAATAAGAATAAATATTTATTAAACGATTTAAGTAATTAATTAACGTTACTATAAATTTTATACTTCGGGAGAGGTATACTTTACGCGACACTATCGGTTATCGCGAACTAAGAGAATACGTATAAAGGATTCTCCGAGTAGTTAAAGATACTTAGTTTATAAACGTTAAAAATTAATTTAATATAATTTATAATAACCTAGATATTAAATTAAGGCGTAATATATATCGATTAAAGAATATAATTATATTATATAAATTCCTAGTAGATCTTAACGAATTTAAATATAACTAGTAGATTTATACTAATAGAGAGAACCGTAGTAGTAAGAATAATTAAGTATTTAATCGTCTATCTAGAGTACCTAAAAGATTATCTACTATTACGAATACTAATTAATATAGTTAATATTAGAATTTCCGTTAACTTTTTATTCCTTACTGTTTTACGGAAGGCTTTAGATCTTTTTATAATAATACTCCTATTTATAAAAGTAATAATACTTCTTATAGGAGCGCTAATACTCTTTACGGAAATAATTTATATAAATCTTTTAGTTCTCCCTACTCTTAACTTTATTAGAATAATATTAATTAATAATAATAATACTAGAATCGTATACTACCTTTTAGAAGATAATTTTAAATTATAAACGAAAACTTAAATCCGTTTTCTAGGTAGAAGATATTCCTACCGAGATAAAATTAAGGATTAAGAAGAAGCTTTAACCGAAATCTCTTTAGAAAACCCTCTATATAAAAAGCCTACTATACGGATAATTAAGAAGTTATTAAGGATTACGATTATAACGAAGACTAGTCTACCGAAGCCTTCCGCTAGGACGAAAGCCCTTACGATAAAAATTAAGATAGTTATTATAGTAATTACGAAGACGCTTTCTACTAAAGTACTATATAGGCTAGTAAATATCTTAATAATAATATCGATTTAACGGGACCCGAAGAAGAAATAGTTAATAATCTTTTTATTAGATAATCTCTTATTATTAAAGTAATATATCGGTTATATAAGCTCTTATTTTCTTCTAATAATAAACTATATATTTATATCCGATAGTACCGATCTTCTACTTTATTTAGTAATTTAATATTAACGAATTCTACTACCCCTTCCGCCTTACCGAATTCTACTATAATTTCGATATTACCGAATATTAAAGTAGATAATTATTCTACCTTAACGATTAATAAAGTTACTTCGTAGAAGGTCGTTAAATCTACCTCTATTAATAAACCTACTCGTAGCTACGTATTTAGAAGTTACTACTACGTAATAATGAAAATATCTCTTAGTATAAACGGCGTTTTATATAACTTCTATTTCGATATAGGATATACTATAAATTTAATTAATAGATTATTCCTACGGAAACTTATAGAGCTTAGTCTATATATCGAAATCTATAAAATACCTACTACTATAAAAGTCCGCGGGCTAGGATCTAGTAAATATAATACTACCGAATATATTATCGTATCTATATATATCCCTAGTAAAGACGGTATTACTTTAATAATTAAAGAGTTATATATTATTAATAATCTTTTAATAAAGGTATTAATAAATATTAATATTATAAAGCTTAAGGGTATTATAATTAATATAGGTAAAAATATCGTTATTATTATTTTATATAACGCCCTAGAGGTTCTAGTTACGATAAAGACTAAAGGTATTAAAACTAATACTCTAGTTATTAGTAAAATATATTAGATTATACCGCTATATTTAGATATAATTATTAGAGTGAAGTTTATATCTATAAAACTTCCTATCGACCGAGACTTTTTATTCGAGCCCTCTAAACACGATACTTTAATAGTCTCTACGTATATTGTTAATTATAGTATAAATAGAATCGTAGTACGTAATAATATTAATTTACCGGTAATTATTAATAGATATATTAAGCTTAAACGAGTAGTCGAATATAAAACTATAAATTATTTTTAAATCGACGTAGTCTTTATTAACTTGGTTATAAAACCGCCTAAATCTTTAGTTTCGAAGTTTTCTATTAAATTATACTTTAAGGCCGGCCTAGTATTTCTAGTAACCTTTAATACTATTACTAGTCTTAGTATATTATTAAATATATCGACTTCCGTTACCCCGAACCTTACTACTCTAGATATTTTAATATAATTGAATTTATTCGTTAATTCTTCTTCCGCCGTAAAGTAGAGTCTACTAGGGACTTTAATAAAGTCGAAGTAAACTTTACGAAAGCCTTCGGTAATACCGAATCTTTAAAGTTTAGAAACCCTCCTCTCTTCTAGCGTTACGATTTATAAAGACGAAACTTCTATTAATTATATTACCGACGTTATCGATTTATTTCTAGATCTATACAAAGATACTAGGAACGTTACGAATATCCTAGAATTAAAATAAATAAATATTCTACTCGTCGATAATTAAAGAGAGATTTATAAAGTAGGATAAACTCGTATATATCCGTTAAGAAATCGAGATAAGAACGTAATTAACGAAGTATTTAATATATTATAGGAGTAAGGTCGTATAAAGTAGATAATTATAATAACGCTCTTTTCTTTCCCCTATTTCTTCGTTTAAAAAAAGATAAGTTTAGGTTTTAAAGAACGTATAATAATTAATATTAAGGTATTAAATAAAATTATAATACCCAATATTTATTTAGTACCTATTTAAGCTAAGATCCTAGTACTTTTTATATATATTATATATATTTCGACTATCGACGCTACCGCTTTCTTCTATTAATAGTAGGTAAAACGATATTACTACTACCGTCTTATAGTAGTTACCTATAGAGGGTAGGAAATCTTTAATATCTTTATTATAAAATACCGGAACTCGCCCGCTTATATTTAATATATAATCGACCGTATCCTACGGCCCTACCGAAGATTCTACCGCGTATATATCGACGATATCGTTATTTTTTCTACCTCTTTATCCGAGTACGTCGAATATCTTACCTAAGTATTCTAGGTTTTATCCGAAATAAATATTTACCTTTCTACTAAGAAGTTATTCCTAGGCTATTTATTAACGTAATTATTTAAATACTATATCGATATATTAAGTCTTACTACGCTAGAAGATAAATTTATTATTATAAGGAATCTTAAATTCCTAAGGAATCTATAAACTTTAGAATAATATTTAAATATAACGGGTTACTTAAAATAATATATATTATATTATACTATTATCGTAAAGTTTTTCTAAAATCGGAAGACGTTATTAAACTAGAATTATAAACGGGATAAAAAAGATATTTAGGGGAATATTTATAAATCTATAACGGGTAGATCGTTAATTAATATATTTACTCCTTCGGAATTTAACGTATATAAATACCTATAAGAGCTCTTCGCTAGTTTTATAATACTATATTATACCGACTTAAAACGGCCGTTATTTATAAATTTAGATACTAGTAAGGAATAGGGCTTCGGTATATATATATATTATATTAAAGATAACGTCGTCGATACTACGATAATATTAAAATAGAAATCGCTTTAGTTTATCCTCTTCTTATTAAGATAATTAAATTCGGTTAAAACTAGGTATTAACCTACCGAATTAGAAATAACCGGTATTATATAGGTAGTTAAGAAAGTCCGCTATATTATCGAAGTATTAATTAGTATTATAATTATTTATACCGACTATATTTCTATAATAGGGATTATAAGGTAAATATTTATAAATACTATAGTTATAAAAAAGTTAAACCTACGCTTTATCCGAGTTTTAGAGTATTTATAACGTTTCGACCTTAAAGTTAAATATAAACTAGGTAAGACGAATATTATACTAGATACTCTATCTCGCCTCGCTAGCCGATTATATCGTTTTAAAATAAACGAATTAACTCTTAATATACTCTTAACTTTTCTAGTTAATATTATTATAATAAACAACGAATTTAAAGTAAAGATTCGTAATATTTATATAAAACTACACTAGGCTAGAATTATTAATATCGTTAAAAAGAATACTACCCTAGAAAAGGAAAGTAATATAACGAAGTTTCTTTATAAATTTATCGGCGGCCTACTCTACTTCGATAATATTAAATACGGATTACGTTTATATTTATTAACTACTTTAGAATATAAAGTCTTCTAGAAAGTTTATAATAGTATAAAGTACCCTAGTTATACTAGGATATACGAGAAGTTTATAAAAAGTATCTATATATTTAATATATCGACTAAGTTTTATAAATACCTTCGGTACTACCCTTACTACTAGCTATATTAAATATTAAAATATTAATTATATAAATTCTTATAACCGATCTACTCGCTATCTAAACCTTTCGAGATTATTATTATCGATTTTATCCTCGCTTTACTAAAGGCTTCTACCGGTAAAGACTATATTATATCCGTTATATATAAATTTAATAAGGCTATAACGCTTATCGCCGGCGAGGTAACTTAGAGTAGTCTTCAATAAATAACTCGTTTATTAAATAAATAAATATTACTCGGCTAGGGTCTATTATCTATTATTATTAATAATCGAGACCGCCGGTTTATTAATTAATTATAAAAACAGATTATAACTAAGCTTAAAGTAGATATATTCTATTTAACTATATATTACCTATAGATTAACGGGTAGTCGGAAAAGTTAAATAAGATCGTCGAAATCGCTCTATATTATTTCTTATTTATCGTTAAGACTTCCGCTTAACCGAAGATTTTATTATAACTATCCGTAGCGCTAAATAATTTAATTAAATATAATAATACTCGCCTAGCCTCTATAAAGATATTATATAGTTTTAAAATTAGAGAATTACTAGACCTACTATATATTAATTATCTTAATATATTTAATTTTAATATAATAAACGGTCCCGCCGAAGCTTTTAGTAATATAGTACCTATTATAAAAATATAGTACGGTAATATTATAGAAGTCTTCTATAATATCGAAGCCTTCTATAACTTTAACTACTTTAGTATAAATACTTTCCTAGTAGTCTATCGACCTAAATATATAAACGCGTATAACGTTATCGTATTTATATCGCTACGAATAAAAGAATAATATAATATTACCTATAAGTCTATATTCTTTAAAATTAATAATATAGTATACCTACGACTTTACCGCGGTTATTAAATAGCTAGTATCTTATTTAAGAAGATAAATTAATAATTTATCGGCCCGTTTTAAATTATAGAATATATAGGTAGACTAGCCTACCGTCTAAAACTTCTACCTACTATAATTATTTATAACGTAATTTTAGTCGTTTACTTTAAACCGGTACCGGGCCTAGACCCGTATAAAAGGGAATCCGTTATTCTACTACTTATCGTCGTCGATAATAAAGAAGAATAGGAGATAGAGAGGATACTACGGTAGTAATAACGCCGATTCGGAAGAGTAAAGAACGTAACTAAATAATACCTTATTCGGTAGAAGGGATATAGACTTAAGGATAATAAATAAATATTTACTAGATAATTATAATACGCGCCGGGCGTTATTAACGATTATAAAGTAGTTTATAACTAGCTTTCCGGTATAATATAAGATATTTAATTAGAATAAAGAGAGTAATTTCTATCTTATAGAAATACCCTTTATATAGCGCTTCTCTTTAATAGAAATACCCTTACTACGCTTTATATAATTAGTTTTATATACTATCGGGGCGATAGCTTTATTTTATATAGCGGTAATTATTACGGCTATACTATATTTACTATACTAGGTTAGTTCCTTAGTAGCGAAAGTTACTTATTATTCTATTTCGTCTTAAACGAAAGCTAGTTAATTAATTAATTATTACTACTTTATGAAACATGACCTTATTAATATTATATTTAATTTTTTTAAGAAATTCCTTCTTAATTTAATAACGGATCTAGTTAATTATTATCTCCTCGTTTATAAAAAGTAGGAGGAAATTAAATAATAGTCTATTTAAAAGATATTATTATTTAAAGCCTACTTTAAAGAGATAAAGGCCTAATTACTTTTATTTTCGGAGGAGTATAAAATAACTTTTTTTTAACTAAATTTAAACCTAAATTTAAAAATAAGATCTTTAGTACTAGTAATATATTTATTTAAAGAGAAGAAATTCTTACCTAGGCTATTATATAAGAAAAGAATCTAGAGTATATATAGTTAATAAATAGTTTTAATTCTAATTCGGGTTCTTATTTAAAAAACCCTAATAAAAGAAAATATATAGTAGACCGAATTACTAAACCTAACACCGGCGATAGTATTAAATACACGTATTTAAAAGAGAAGGGTAATAAGTATAAAATTAATACTACTAATTCTTTATATAATAAGATTATTTATTATTATTATAGAACGGAAGGCTATATTAAACCTAAATATCCCGATATAAATAAATTAATTATATACGTCGGCGCGGTATTAATAAAAAATAATTAAACCTAATTTATACCTCGGAAGAAAGGTAAGAAAACCGATTAATAGAGATATACTCTTCTATTCTTTCTAAGAGTTAGATTACTCTTTAAGATAAAATTAAATAATTTATTACCTTAATTAATTTTAGAGCGTAGATTAATTTAATTTTATAATAGTTCGTCGTTAAAAATAATTTAGAACTTTATAACGTTACTTTATTACTAGCTAAAGTAATTAACGGGTAAAGTATATATTACTATAGCGCGTATTAATTAGATTATTAAATAATTAATAATTAGGGTTAAGGGCGTGATTATAATACTTTATTCTATACTATAAATTTTAAAGGTTTAGACGTTATTCTAAATATATTTAAATTATATTAATTAAAGATATTAATTAATTCTAAAGCGGATTAATAGTAGTTTAAAATTAATTCTAGTAATTTATAAATTAAGGAACCGGCTAAATTCACTAGTAATTTTAAAAATAAACCGAATATATTCGCGGTTATATATACTACGGTAGCGTAAGGCGAATAGGAAGAACTTCCTAACCTAAAAGTTCCTAGGGAATTTATAAAGTTTTATAATATTTTTTTTAACGAGAAAGCGAGTACCCTATTTATTTTTAAATAGGGGGATTATATTATTAAAATAAAGATTAATAAAGGACCGCCTTATAAGCCTCTTTATAATTTACTTTAAACTAAATTATTAGAGCTACGGCGTTATTTAGAATCCTTACTCTATAAAAGCTAGATCCGTTATTTAATTTTTTTAACTAGAGTACCTATTTTTTTTATACCTAAAAAAGATAATAAATTATATTTTTATATTAATTACCGGGGCTTAAATACGGTAATTATTAAGAATCGATACCCGCTACCCTTAATTACCGAGATATTAGACCGTTTATATAGCTCTAAAATCTTTACGAAGTTAGATCTTAAGAATACTTATTATAGGATCCGAATTAAAGAAAGCGATAGATAAAAAACTATTTTCCGAACTCGCTATAATTACTTCGAATATTTAATTATACCTTTTAGGCTCGTTAATATACCGGCGACGTTTTAAATTTATATTAACCGTGTATTTATAAATTTAATAAATATAACGTATATAGTATATCTAGATAATATCCTAATTTATAATATTAATCCAGCGGAATATTAATAGTATATTAAATAAATATTTAAACGATTACGTTAGTTCTAGTTATTTATTAATTTTAAGAAATATTAATTTAATACCGAAATAGTCGAGTTTTTAAATTTTATTATATTTATTAATAGGGTAGCTATAGACCCGGAATATATTAAGATTATTAAAAAATAGTTTTAGTTAAAAACTTATCGGGAGGTATAAGTCTTTTTAAACTTCGTTAATTTTTATAAATAATTTATCTATAATTATTCTAGTATAATTATATCGTTTACTAACTTATTTAAAGGTAGTAAAATAAATAAGAAAATAAATTTATTTAAATAAATAGACGGCGCTACGGAAGTATTTTAAATTTTACGAGATATATTCGTAAACGCGCTTTTTCTACGTTATTATAATCTAACTAAATAATTATATATAAAGACGGATACTTCTAACTTTAGTTTTGACTCTATACTATTATAATAGGATAAGGATAATTATTAACGCCCTATAGTATTTTAGTCGCGGAAATTAAATCCCCCGAAATAAAATTATAAAATTTATAATTAAGAATTACTCGCTATTATAACGGTAATAAAATAATAATAATATTATCTAGAAAGTAACCCGTATTATATTAAAATCTAGATTAATTATAATAATTTAAAGGGTTTTATAAAGTAGAAGAAATTAAACTCTAAATAGGCCCGCTAGATATTTAGGTTAATTATCTATAATTTTAAAATCTTTTATCGAGCTAGAAAATTAAATCCTATTAATATACCGTCGCGGCGCTTTAATTATAAAGGAGTATCGCCGTTAAATATTAAATTATTATTAATACTTTAGAATAAACTTGCTCTTTAAACTAGCGGTTAATTATCGGAAGGAGATAAGAAAGTAAAGGTAGTTATAACCTCTACTTTTTAAATTATAGAGTTAAGAGTAGTAATTCTAAAGAGAGATATTATAGTAGTATTTAAAACTATGTATAATAATTGTAAAAGGCCTACTAAAACGTTATTTCGGGAATTATAAATTTATAATAATTAGGTAAACTCTTTTCGAACTAGAGCGAATATATTAAAGAACCGCCGTTATATAAAGAATAAAATATACTAACTATAGACTCTAAAGGACTATTAAGATATAATAGTCGCTTTTATATATTAAAGAATAAAGTTCTAAAGAAAGAGTTTATAAAAAGTATTATAATAATTCTCTAATAAGTTATTTTAGCGTTATAAAGTCGTATAAATTATTTACTCGAAAATTCTTCTAGGAGGGTAACCTAAAATAAATTACGGACTATATTAAAACTTATAATATATATTAACGGACGAAGGCGCCATAATATCGCTTATATAGCGAATTAAATTTATTTCCTATTATTATTTAATTATAGAAGGAGATTTCTATAGATTTTATAACTAGTTTACTACCTAATAAATATAGAAATATCATTTATAACGTTATCTTTATCGTTATAGATCGATCTATTAAAATAGTTAAATATATATTTATAACTATTAAGATTAATACCGCTTAGTTAGCGGAAGTATTTTATTTTAAAATTATTTACCGCTATAGTATACTTAATAGTATCGTTAGCGATAGAGGCTCTATTTTTACGAGCGCTTTCTAGTCGGTTATATATTTTTATTCGAAAATTAAATGATATTCAAATACTACCTTTTATCCTTAAACGGATAGATAGATAAAGTATTAAAATTAAATACTAAAGTACTATTTACGTATATTTACTAATAATAAATTAATTAATTAGACTAGATTACTACTTATAGTAGAATTCTTAATTAATAATAATTAGAGTACCGCCGTCGGAACGATATTGTTTTTCTATATATATAATTACTATCTTAAAATCCGCTAGGAGGTCGAGGACGATTCTAGGGAAAAAAGAGTACTAGTTATAAATAATAAAGTATAATAATTATAAACTCTAAAGAATAAAATTATAAAGTATCTATAAAGCGCTACCGAATTCTAAACTAAATAGTATAATAAAATATATAAACTATAAAGTTATAAGATTAGCGATTTAGTTATATTAATAATAAAGGCCCTAGGGTAAAAGCGCCTAAATAAGAAATTATCCTTTAAATTTATATAGTCCTTTAAGATTATTAATAAAATAAGAGTATAAACTTACTATTTACTACTACTTTCTATATATAGAATTTATAATATCTTTTATATATTATTATTTAAACTATATTATCTTCGCGACTATATTAATATAGTAGAATCTTTTATATAAACCCCCGAACTTATTAATAATAATAAATTATAGGAGGTAGAAGAGGTAATCGATAAAATTAAAAATAAGGAAAATATCTAGTATAAAATTAAATAAACTAGTTAAAGCGAAGAATATAATTAATAACTATTAGATAAAGAGTTTATTAGTACTAGTAAACTAACTAAAGCCTTTAAATAGACGGGTAGTAAACGTAAATATATAGATATAACTAAAGAGGTTACCTAGCCGTATAAAATAATAAAGTAGAATAAACGGAGCCGATATTAAAAGTAAATATTACTACTTTTATATTAGTACTTATATAACGAATATTCTCCTCTATATTTATAACCTTATTATATAGTTTTAAGGTATAACTAAATTAAATTTACTATTAAATTATCTATATATAATAACGATAAAATATCGTATTTATAAAAATACTTTTACTTTAGGTATAATCTATATAAACGCCTAGAATATACTATTAAATAGTATATCTAGGTAAATTTAGCTAGCGCCGATTTAAAAAAAAAAATTCGATATCGCTATTATATTATACGAAAAATTTAATTACTATCGGAATTATTAAAAGAAAACGTAATCTCTTTAATATAGTCCTTAAAAATATTAACTTCTTTAAGACTCTCTAGGTCCCGTTTATACTAGCGGAAACTCTCGGCCTCTTCTTCGAGAACTTTATTTATCGCCTTTAATTCCTTAATATACTAGTTCGCCGCCGTTAATTAATTTTATAAGTTAACGATTATAGTAGAGATTTACTTATTAATTACTATTATCTTATTATATACTTTAGGCTACTAGGTAATTTCATTATTTATTAATTTATATTTATATTCTTCTTTAGGAGTCCTATTATTAATATAAATATATTAATATATAAATCTCTTTACCTTCCTTCGGAAAAGTTTAAAGATTTTTTACTATTAATATATACTATTTTAAAATTTATAATTATAATTTACCTTTATATAACGATCGATTCCGTAGTAATTAATATAATAGAGTATATAAAAAGGGGACGTACCTCGAATATAATTATTATTAAACTAGTAGAAATATACCCGGTAAAGAAGTTATAAAGTATAATAAACTACTATTATAATTAATATTACGTAGTCGCGCTAATAGCGGGCTAACTATATTTACTAGTATATTTATAACTAGAATAAATTAATATAAATAAATTAATACCGTCGGTAAATAGGAGTTATTTATAGAGTTAGAAAAAAGCTATATATAATAAGAGTATTATCTATATATTAATTATAATACTAGAACGCTATTATAGAGCTAGAGTAATAATATATAAAAAAGACTAAAGAAGTTACGAAGAAAGAAAATAAATAGGCGAGCGAGTTTATTTTAATAATAAACCGTCGCGCTTAATACTTTATCGTTATAGTACGTCGATACGCGCCTCCGCTCCGCCACCTCGCTTTTATTAATAGATATAACTATTATTATAATAGTTATATTATTACTAATCTCCGGGTATAATATTAGAGTTATATCGTTTATATATAGTATTTTACTACTAGTATTTTTATAGTATAGTAAAAGTATATAGTAAAGATAACTACTACTATTTCGCTACTAGTACTATAGGTACTATAAGAATAATTTAATATACTATATTTACTATAAATACTATAAACGCTATAGGAACGATAGTATATACTATTTCGCTCCGTTATTATTATATATAATAGTACTATAGGGACGAAAGAAATATTATTTAATTAATTACTATTACTATATATTAATACTATAGAGATAGTTTTATAAATATACTATTTACTTACTACTAGTACTACTATATAGTAGAGGTAGTTAATAGTATTACTCTTCCGTTACTAGTACTATATTATAATACTATAGGAATAGTTTCGTATCACTCCGCGACTAGTACTATATATTAGCGCTATAGGACCGATAGTATAAACTAGAAAACTTTTTTCCCTTATTTCTCTTAGAGGGTTTAAAGATTTTTTAATAAACTTCGATAAATTAACTAAATACTATTTCGTAACTAGTACTATAGGTATTAAAGGATTAAATATATAACTTTATATTTAAATTATCGTATAATAATATCGTTATACTAGATAAATCTTTTCCCTTATTTCTCTTAAGGGGTTTAAAGATTTTTTAATAAATATCTCTTAACTAAAGTATTTAAATACCTAGAGACTAGGGCCTAAAAGAGGAGGTAATTATAAAATAGTAATATATTATATACGCCTACGCCCCGTTAAAGGTATTAATATATTATATATACCTACGCCCCGCTACCTCTATAATATTATTATTTATCGATATAAGGTTCTAGCCTTAATATCGCGGGGTTCTAATTTTTAATAATTCTATATCGAGTTAGTATTCCAACGTATTATTAGAATCCTTAGAGATTAGTTTTATTATTAAATCTAGGATTTAAAAACTACCTAGTAATAAACCCCGTAACTATTTTACGTTTTTTATATTATTACTAAACTACTAGCTCTACGCTAGCGGCCTTAGGTATTATAAATATAAAGAATATAACTAGTTCCTAACTTTCTATTCCGTTAATAAAGATAATTATTTCGGTAAAGAATAATATCCTCTTAAATAATATTATTATTTATAGTAAATAACCGAAGTTAATAAAGATTATTAATTAATTCCTTATACTTTAAATAGAAGGAGGTTTTGTTAATATTCTAAAAAATAAATAAATATATATATTACTTCGCGCCGATTAAGAAGATAAAGTATTTAAAATAATATATATTTATCCTATAAATAACGAGAGCCGGAAGATTATTAACGAAATCTTTAATAAATTATATATTTAGGGACGATTTAAATAAATAATATAAACGACTTTATTTAGTTTCCTAGTCTTCGTTATTTAGAATATAAGATTAAATAGTACTAAGAAAAGTCGTACCGTTATTAATATTCAAAGTTTAAATACTATAATTATAATAGTCGTCTATTATTTACCTCTATAGAATAATATAATTAACGTTATTAAGGGTTATCGTTAAATTATCGTTATTAACGCGGCTAGTTTTTTCTATTAATAGCGAGTATACTTTAAGAATAAATATAAATTTACCGTCGTATTATACCGCGGCCAAGAGACTTTTAATATTATAGTAATAAGATTCAAGAACTCGCCTACGTATATATAATAGTAAATAAACCGGATTTTATATATCTATAAAATATTCGCCTAAATATATATCGATAACGTTATAGTATTCTCTTAGACCCTCGAGGATTATATTTAATACCTATATATAATATTTTCTTTATTCGTTAAATTTAATATTTTAGTTAACCCTAAAAAAGCGTTTATTAATTATTCGTTAATTATATTATTTAATTAGAAGGTTAACTTATTCGGGCTATTAATTTCCAAAGAAAAATTTATAATTATTAAATAACTAGTTTTTCCTTAAATATTAATAATATTTAAAATATACCTAGGAATAACTAGTTAGTTAAGAGAATATATTAAAGATTATATTACTCTAGCCAGTTTTTTATAAAATAAGAAAATCGTATTATTAAATAGAGTACCCCCTATAGGTATTTAATAATAGGAATATATTAAAAAAACTAATTTTAAATTACCTTCCCTATAGGAGATTTATTCGTTTAAAATTATTTAAAATACTTTTTCTAAACCTTCTTTTTTATATTAATTCGATAATAAAAAAGAACTATTTATCGATATAAATATTAATAAGGAATTCGGTTATACGGTTATAATTTATTATATTATAAAAGAACTAAAAGACTTTTATCCCGACTAGAAATAAATTTAATTTATTCTTTTCCTTAACCGACTCTTTAAGGATATAGAAATACGTTATTAATTTATTAAAATAAAATATATAGTCGAATTAGCCTCTAAGATAGTCGTTTATATTAATTATAGAGCTACGCTTAATATAGTTAAATAAATAAATATAATTACCTTATTTATAATAAAGATTAATTTACGTATTATACGGGCCTTAGATTATATTTAGTATTTTTAAAATATAGAGATCCGTTATAAACTTAACGTTAAATATATAGTATTAAATACTTTATCCCGACTATAATAAAAAGACGTAGTTAGGGACTTTTTAAAAAACGAGCTAAACATACTTTAAATATATATATATAAAGTTTATATATTAATAGAAATAAATATATAATTTAAATAAGAATTATTTTAAAAATACTAGAATAACGACTTTTAGGTTAAAATAAATCATATATTTAATTATAATATAGAAACCGGCGAGGACGTCGTAGATCTTTTTTTTTTAAAAATAGATAACGGCTTAATATAATATATTAATAATTTAGTTATTAATCGGGTATATATACCGGAGCGCCTATATATACCTTCTTTATATATTAAAACTTTATTTAACGTAGTATATTCTAGCTTATATATAGGAAGATATAAATACTATAAAATAATAACTAAATATTAATATATATATAAACTAAATAAGAAGCTAGGGGAGTATTTATAATATTATTTATAATATTAATTATTCGGTACTCCTAGGTATAAATTTTATAGAGTATTATAATTTATTTTTATACCGCCCTCTTCTTTTTATACGATTTTTATCGATTTTATCCTAGCTTTACCCCTTTTATAGGAAGGATTCGATAATATTATAACTATTATATATAAATTTTCCCGAAAAGTAACCGCGATTCTAGGAAAATTAATATAGAAGGTAGAGTAATAAATAAATATACTTTTACGTCGTTTATATTTAGTAGACTAGGGTATTCCGAAGATTATTCTTTTTAACCGCGACCGTAAATTTATAATTATCCTATAGAAGGCTCTATTTAATAAATTTAAAATAAATTTAATATTTTCTATTACCTATTATCTATAAACGAATAAATTAAGCGAGTATATAAATTAAATTATTAAAATTATATTATAATTCTAGATTATTACTTTATAAAACTTTAAAGCCTAAGAAGAAGTACTACTTTTTATAATTATATAATATAATAATATATTTTCCTAGTTTATTAATTATACTTTAAATAAAGTAGTTTTCGGTTTTATTATTAATAACGCGTTAGACCTAGGAAGTTAAGAGAATAACGTTTTATTAAAGAAATTAATATATATTTAATCTTCGGATATAATTACCTTTATTTAAATATACGATAAGGAGTATTATAATCGTATTTATTATTCTTAATATTTCCGTAAAGAGGACTAGGCCTTACTTCGTTTATATAAAGATTATAATATTCCGGTAAATAAATTTATTAATCGTAAATATAATTAATAAATAACTAGTCTATTTGAGGTTTTTAATTATATCGGTAAACTCGTATACCGCCTTAATATCCCGGAAATTAGAAGATTTATAATATATTCTTAATAATATAATTAGAGTAATATTTATTACTAGATTAAAACTCTTTTAAATATCTACGACCTATTAATTTTAGAGTAATAGAAATCGAACGAGACGATTTAAAATTAGAGTAAAAATTAGAGTATATTCTTAATAACCGCGTTATTAAAAAAAGGAAGAGTTATACTACCGAATATTTTTTATCCTAAAAAGACTAGGGATTTATATAGGACTATTAAATAAACGTTAAAAATATTTTCGCGGACGAATTTATTAAGGAATACGAATAATAAGTTAAATATTAAATTAAATTCTTCTTTTAAAATCGATAATTTTAAAAGTATAATTATACTTCCCTTTTATATTATCGCCCTTTACTTATCTTTATTAGGAAATAACTATTATATTAAATCTACTTATCAAGCTTTATTTATATTAGTAAATCTCAAAAACTCCTACTAAAACCTAAGTTACCGCCCGCGCGGATAGGGCTAGCAGCGTCCTATTAGTAACTTTTCTAGATAAAAGTTATTAATAGGGCGCTACTAGTAGCCCTAATTTACGGATAGGGCTACTAGCGTCCTATTAATAGGTTTAGTAAATTAAGGGTCCGGGTAGGTTACTTTTAATAGGTTTAATAACTCCGGGTTAATTTTAGCCGGATTAATAACTTTAATAATTTATATATACTATTAATTACGTCCTCGCTAGCTTGAGACTATTATTTTAGTTCCGGTAACTAGGTCTACTAGCCTATTAATAACTATTTATTAACGTTTTAAGGTAGAACTTTTATTATTTTATATTTACTCTAGAAATCTTATATTTAAAAAAAATACCCTTCGCGTTTATACCTAAAATCGATAAAAGTAATTATCTATAATCGTACGTAAACCTTAAGCGTATTATTATTTTATATTTAAAATAGGTTAATTTCTATACTCCCGAAGATATTTTATAATTTTATAATTATATATAATTACCCCCGTAGTAGATAAGATATTAATTTTCGTATCGCGTTTAGGCTTTATTCGCTCTTTCCGTCCTAACTCAACGTATTATTTATAATAATATTATTTATTATTAATACGATATAATTACTCTTATTCTTTTTACCTTCGTTTTTTAAAAACCTCTTCCTCTACCTCTAAATATCTTAATTAATTCTTTAAACGCGCGAGATCCGATAATAAAAAAGAGGGCCGGCCTTAAAAATAAACGCGTATATTAAATTTATTACTTTATTCTATTTTAATAATATTATTTATAACTCCTTTATCTTATTTTATATTATCTTCGCCTCTTCTCCTTTTTATAATACTACCTCCTCTCTTTTCTTTAATACCGTTATTTTCTTTCTCGCCCTTAATATCTTCGATAACGTCTAGTCTCGCCGTCGATATAAATATATATTTTAATAATACGCCTAATATTTCGGGTATATCGGTAGGATTTAGCGACTCGTTTAATAATAGCCTCGAATTTACCGATAACCCGGCCGGGCTCTTAAATACGTATAATATCTTAAATAAGTTATTATCGGATAACTCGTCGCGCGAGCCCTTTTAATTAAATCGAGGGGTTAAAAAAGATAGGCCTAAAATCGTAAAAATATATAAGAAAGATATTATTTAACGGTTACCGCGTTCTTATATTATTAAAAGATAAAAAACGTATAATACGATAATAAAGGATAATATTACTACGCGTATCGGCGAGTTATTTTTTAAAGAGCCGAGGCCGGTTTAAATCGACGTAGTTTATAGTATAATATATTAAAAATAATCGATAATTTTAACGGTAAAGACTAGAGTTAATAAAAGTTTAATTTTTAAAATTATACCACTCCTAAATATAAAGAAACCCGGTATCGCCTTAATTATTATACCGTTAAAAATTATTTAATAATAATAGTTAAAGAAGATTAATATAATTCTAGAGGTAAAGGTTATCGTTTATAATAAAAATTATAATAACCTAAATATACGGATAAAGATTACTACTAATTATTTTATTTATAGTAATTTCTATATACCTTTATTTACGAGAAAAAGACGTTAATTATAGTTTAATCTTTATCGGTCTAAAGTTAATTCTAAATAAAAAGTTCTACGAGGATATTATTAAAGCGGATTTATTTTATAGGCGTCTAACACTTTTTATAATTAATAAGATTTATTATATTAAAAACTAGAAGAACTTTCGGCCTAAATATATAGAATTAATTATATTAAAAACTCGTTTACCTAAGACTTTATACCTTAAGATTATTATAACTTTAGTTATTAATAAAGTAAAATTAATTTAAATTAATACCGGCTTTAATCCCGATAACGCGTTAATTAAAATATATATTAATCGCGTTAAGATTTCTATTTATATCCTCTTTATAAAAGGGGCGTTAAATTTATTTAAAAACCTTCGACGATTCTTCTCTTTATAAAAGGATATTTAAAGTATAATTTATATTCCTAAAATTATATTTTATTTCGAAAATATCCGAACCCTTATCGCTTTTATTCGAATAATATCTAAATTTTAAATACCCGAATTCGGGTATCCGTTAAGCTCGGAGTATTAGATCTAGGTATACTTCGTAATTATATCGGACCTTAATAAATAGCGAGTATTTAAGGAGTTCGAGAAAATAAATAATTTTACCGAGCGTTCTTTATCTTTAAATATTCGATTTCTCGTAACTATTAAAGAATATAATATAAATATTAATAACCCGGATATTACCGTTATAATTTAATATAAAATTCCCGAATAATTAGACTCGCTTATTTAAAGGAAATGTCGAGTTAATCGGAATAAATAACGTTAAGGGCGTTTTTTCTTCGTTATTAATAAATATATAAACGAGATATAATTACCTTAAAAATAAACTACGAAAAATAAATATAATTATAAACGAAGTAACCCCTTTTAAATAAATTATCTCCTCGCTATTTAAACCGACTCGGAGGCCGAGATTTAAACGATAAAGAATTTAAATATATCGACGATAAATATCTAAAAGAGACTTAAATAATAATATATTATAATTTAATTTATTAACGAGAAAGAGTATTATCGCCTAGCGGAGCTTTAATACTACGGCGATATTATATATAAAGATAATCTTTATAATCGCCCGAGAGAGTATTACTCTTTATATACCGGGTTTTTATTTATTTTACTTTTTCGACCCGATCTACTAGCGAAAAAAGGGGATATTTTATTTAAAATTTAGATAACGACGAACTTAAAGGAGTAAAGATATAAAAAGGCCGTAATATTAACTCGAAACTTTATTATACTATACCTAGGTTTATTAATTATACTAGACGTTATTATTAAAAGGATTATTAAATATCTTCGTTATATTATAAACGAGTCTAGCCTCCGTATATTTTATCGTTATTAAGCGGAACTAAATATATATAAGGATAAAATCCTTACGATTTATTACTTTATTATAATTTATAACGGTACGGGCTCTAAACTATATATTATAAATTAAGAGAGAATTAATAAACGTAATATCTTTAGACGGACGATTCAGCCTCTTTAATAACCTCTATTTATTCTTAACGACACCGAATAAACTAAGATAAAGGACTTAAAGGAGAGACTCTAAAAACGTATTAATTTCGTAATTAAATATAGGCCCCCTCCTCCGGCTAAGAAGCCTTAAAGGTCTAAAAAGAGCGGCGAGGTCTCGTTTTAAACTTAATCTTCTTCGTAAATAAATTATTCGTAGATCGAAGGCTTATTATAAGGAGAGGCTTTATAAAGAGAGGCTTTATAAAGAGAGGCTTTATAAAGCCTCTCGTTATTATAAAACTATATAAACCGAAGAAGTTTTAGGTTATAATTAAAAATTTAGCCCTCTTTAACCTAAAATATAATATAGACTTTATATAGTACCTATCGTAAAAGTTTAATATCCGCGAATTTAATAATATAGCGGAGTATAAAATATATATCTATATAACGAATAAAGTACTAGTAATTATATTAATTCTTATTAAGGGGAGGGTCTAGTCTTAAATTATCCAAGTCTAAAGAATTTATAAAATTTATAATAATATTAATTTTATTCTTAAAAGTATAAGTCGTATATTTACGTAACTAGGGCTTAACGTCTTCCCTCTAAATAAAGTCTTTATTAATATTATAAAATAGTAACCTAAATACCCTCGAGTAATAAAAGTATATTAAAAGATCCTTAAGCTTCTTAAAATCTAATAGTATATTAATATTAAACCGATCCTACGTATCTACTACGTGTTATAAAATAGATAAATCTTATAGCGAATTACCTCCCTAGTAAATTTTATAAATAAGTTTTAATATATTCAATTTTAAGTATTAAAGTCCTAGTTTAGGAACTATTTATTTCTTCTTATTATATACGTCTCGCGCCGTTAATTTTCGTATATCCTAGACGAATAAGATCCTCTATATAATCTTTAGATCCCCGTAATAAGGTATTAATATTTAAAACTATTATTAATTATCGGGAGCTAGATTATATTACTTCTCTTTATAATTTATCTATATATTTATATTTCCTTTATTCGTACCTTTATTCTCGAAGATAAAGGCGTATAAATAATAGCGAGTAAGATTAATAACGATCTCTTCTATTTTAAGTATTATACCGAGGTACTTTACTCTCTTAAGAAACTACTCGTTAAAGGTATTTAATAATCCTATTTTAATCGTAAAATATATTATATATCGCCGTATTTATTTCTTATTAGGGTAGGTATAATTCTCTTAAATTAATAAACTTACTTTACGAAAGAAAAGAAACTTCGATATCCTTCGGGTAATATTAATTATACGTAGTTAAATATAAGGCCTTTATATCGATTAATATAAACTAGTAAAAGGTATATACTATTTAATAATTAAGATATTATTTATTAAAGTAATAAACTTCTTTTTCTAGCCTAGTCGTTCTCCGTATTTATACTCTATAAAATTATAATTATCGTACGCGTTAAGTCTAATATTATAAGGGTTAAGAATATAGATTTAAGCCTCTACTATATCCGCTATACCCTTTATATATTTATATATTATAAAGTACGAAACGTAAAGTTTAATAATAAATAGGGTATCGACTACCCTCTTCTTAATACTACTATTAATAAAATATATACCGAATAACTTTAATAAATTATTATATTTTTTCCTTTATATTAAAAATATAAATATTACGGTCTAAATAACCTAACGGGGGTTAAAATCTATAAAAGTATATCTACTTTAATAAAAAGGCCGTAGTAATATATTTAATAAATATAATAAATAAGGCGCGTTAATTACGATGTCCCGTTTTAAAGACTAGATAAATATTAGGGACTTTAAATTAAGAGACTTTACTACCTTTAAAAATTAAAATACCCCCGTATTAATAAGCTTCTTTAATTACTTTAACTTTATATATAAAAGATAAATTATTCGATCGGATCCGCCCGCTTTAAATATTTTATTCTACTCTTTATTATTTAAAGCTAGATACTTCTCCTTATCTACGAGTATATCTCTATACGTAAATCTCTTAAATTATAATTAAAATTTATAGAATTCTTTCGTTTAATTACCTTCCGATTAACTCTTTTAAATATAAATAATTAAGAAATCCGTTATTTTCTAGCCCCTCTTCTATATAAGGTTATAAATCGATTATAATTTTTAAATACGAGTATAAGAGCTTTATTTATTACTTTTTCGAGGTTACGACCTCTATTATTTTAACGGGGAAAGATAAGAGGTAAATAATAAAAAGGAATAAAAAGTAATTAATATTTTTAATTCGGATAATAATAATAAAAGAGGAGAGGACGGCGGTAGCGAGTTAAAGGGGGAGGTAGGCTATATAAAGAAAAAAGAAGATAATAATAATAACGAGTTAAAGAGGGAGGTAAGTTATATAAAACGAAAAAAAAAGAATAACTAAAGCGAGTTAAAAAGAGAGGAGTTTAAATTCGAATATATTATAATAAAATAAAAGTATATTCTTCGTATTTTAATAAAGTAAATAAAGACGTAGGACGAAAGGAAGTTAAAAGAAGATATTAATTAAATATATTTAATTAATCGTAACCTAGTTTATATTTACGTTAGTTATATCTAGTAATACCGACTAATACTCTTAATATTATCGTTATATTAGTAGTATAATTATAACGGTATTATTTATAAATCTAAATACCTTAAACCTAGTTTTTAAATATAGAATACGAGATACCTCTAAACCGGACTTTATATAAACTATATATAGTTATACCTAGCTAGGCTTTTTATAATAAATTATTAAAATCGTAGACAAATAAAATAATTAAAATAGTAGTACGTCTACTAGTAAAGAATACTAGAAGGATTATTAAAGTAGGTTAATAAATTATTAAGAGTTAAGTATTAAGAAACTTAATACTCTCCTTAATTAAAATTAAAGTAGATAAAGAATATAACGTAGATAATAAAAGACGAAGTTTAGAATATATATAGGAAAATTATAAATACGCGAGATAAAGCGAAGGGTAGACTTAGAAATATTAATAATAAATTATTAAAAGGGATAGATAGCTTCTACGCTATATTAATAACTATAATTAATTAGATTAAAATAATAAGTACGTTCGTATAACTATAATTTTTATTTTTATTTACTAGTATAAAAGGAGGTAGAAGAGATTTCTTAAATTAATTATATTATAGGACGTATATAGAGATCGAAGAATAAGGGTATAATATATATAAAGCGATTATATTAAATATTACTTACCCGTATTTATACCGAAAAATTATATTATAATTAAATCGAGTAGTATAACTTTATCCTTATATATAATAAATAAAGAAATCTATTAAGAACTACGAAACTTTATTATATATATATAATTAATTAAAAAGGCCCTTATCTTATAAACGTTTTAGTTAATCTCTTTATTTTATAATATTTACTAGTCCGCCTTATTATTATTATTATTCGTTCTTCTTTTACCTTTAATTTTATCTTTATTAATTTTATTTTCCTTTATTATATCCTTCGCCTTAAATTTACTTTTTAACTTTTACGAGAATTATCTTTAAAATCTTCCTCGCTTAAGTATAAAATTATATTTAATTAATTATACTTTATATATTTCTTATCCCGAATTATCTAGAAGGTAAAATTATAATAACCGAAAAGGTAAAAACCGTAGGTTATTATATCGTAGTAATTAAACTCGAAGCCTCTTTTATTTTAACTCCTCTCTCTTTTAATTAAAACCCTAATTATTAATATATAAATATATCGTAGAATAATAACTCTATTAAGGGCTCTAAACTTATTTTAAATTTTAAATTTATAAAGTAAAAGTGTATATTATAAAAGTACTCTTTAATTATTAAAGTAACTATAGGAGAGATCCTTATTAACGCGAATAAATTTTTTAATATACGAGTAGCTAGCGTTATACGAAGGTAGAAAGAGTAGGAGAATATATTTAAATAAACCTACTTTTAATCGTTTCTCTAATCTTTAATTTAAATATCTCGTGATAAAGAGGAGAGTTTAATTAATTTTTATAATATTTATAATAATTTAGAGCCCGTTTATTTTATTAATATTTAATATATAAACTTTAAACTTAAAGAGCTCGAAGGGATAATCCGTTATTATTTATATAATATTTAATAAATCCCGCCTTTTATTTCTACGCCTAGTTATTAATATCCGTTACTATATAATTAGCCCTCGAATACGCTTTTATTAAATTATTAACTTTTTTATATTAATTCTTATCCTCCTCGAATACCTTTTATTAGGCTCTTTAATCTTAATATAATTATCGATACCGAAGTTTATAAAAGTAAAGGCGGAGGATTTCCGATAAAATCGATTATCGAAATTAACTTTAATAAAGAAGATTAATTTTAATTAACTCGTTACCGGCGCCTAACTTTTTAATTAACTCGTTATTAACGCGCTTTTATAATCTTTTATAATAATAATAAAGACGCCCTTTAATAAGTTTTTACTACGCGATAAAGGCGCCCCGTTATACCCTTAAACCTTAATACCTAAATATCTCTAACTCTAGATTTAAATATTAAAGACTTCGATTATTATTATAAAGTCTAAATATAATTTAATAATACGATTTTAATCCGGTATAATATTCCTTAAGTCTTTCCTTAGGTATATATCAATATTCGAATTAAATATAACGGCGGACGAGGACTTAAGCGTAGTAGAATTAAATTACGTAAAGAAAATTATAATATAATAATTTATAAGAAAATATTAAGATTATAAACAACCTCGGTCCGTACTAGTTTAGATAATATATATTAAGTAACGATAAAAGCGAGGACGAGTTATAGGTTATAATATAGAAAGACGAGATAAAGTATTCGGAGGGAGGAGATCTCGAAATTAAATAAGTTAATAAATTATTTAAGGGTAGAAAACCTAAATAAATTATTAATTAAAATAAGATTCCTCGAAAAAAAGGTCCTTCGGACTTAATACCGCGTAAACGATATAATATTATTAATTATATCTTTCTTTATATAAGTATTTAAACCGATTAAATAAACCTAATAAAAGACGGAGTATTACGATTATTTAACCGAGCTCCTCTAGTAGATATCGAGTTCGATTTTAAATTCCTAGATTATACTAGGAAAATAAAAGGGCTAGGCTATAATAGTATATAAATAACTACGACGATAATTATAATTTATATCCGTTAATATAACGCTGATAAGCTTGAATTAAAAACGTAAAAATAATAAAATATAAGAGTATAAGGGCTAGTATAGGATACGGGTAAAGTAACTATATAAAATAGTATTTAGCGATTCTCCTTTTAAGAGTTTAAATATAAATAAACTAGATAATAGAACTCCGCCCTATATAAACGATAAATAAAAAATTCTATTAAGAACTACGAAGCTTTATTATATAAATATAATTAATTAAAATAACCCTTATATTATAAACGTTCTCGTTAACCTCTATACTTTATAATCTTTATCGTTTTATTTTTAAAATTTTATTTCCTCTTCTTTCTTCGAAATAATTTTTATTTATTATAACCTTCCTTTCTTTTATTATATCCTTTAATTTAAACCTACTCTTTAACTTTTATAATAATTATCTTTAAAATCTTTCTCGTTTAAATATAAGATTATACTTAATTAATTATATTTTATATATTTCTTATCTCGAACTACCTAGAAATTAAAGTTATAATAGCCGAAGAGGTAAGAACCGTAGGTTATTATATTATAATAATTAAACTCGAAGTCTCTTTTATTTTAACTCTCCTCTCTTTTAATTAAGAACCTAATTATTAATATATAAATACGTAGTAGAATAACGACTCTATTAAGGACTTTAAATCTACTAGCGATTTCAAATCTATTAATAATAAAGTAAAGTTATAAATATATCCTTTAACTACTAAAGCGACTATAGGAGAGAGCCTCGTTAACGCGAATAATATTAATAATTTACGAGGTAATACGGCTATACTAATTTATAAAGAGTAAGAGAATATATTTAAGTAAATCTTTTTCTAGTATTTTCTCTAATATTCAATCCTTTTATCTCTTTATATAAATAAGAGTTTAATTAACTTTTATAATACTCTTAATAATATAAAGTCTATTTATTTTATTAATATTTAATATATAAACTTTAAGTTTAAAGATCTCGAAGGGAGGAATTACTTTTATTTTTATAATATTTAATTAATCTCTCCTTTTACTTTTAGGCCTTATTATTAATATTTAATACCGAATAATTAATCCTCGAATACGCCTCTACTAAGTTATTAATATTTTTATATTAATCTTTATCCTCCTTAAATACCTCGTATTAAATCTTATTATATTAAAACGGTTATCGACGCTTAAAGACGTAGAATTAAAGGAGGAGAATTTACCTTTAAATTAATTATCGAAGTTAATTCTAATAAAGAAGATTTATTTTAACTAACTCGTCGCTAGCTCTTAACTCCTTAATTGATTTATCGTTAATACGCTTTTATAATTATTTATAATAACGAAGAAAACGGCCTTTAATAAACTTTTATTATATAACGAAGGCGCCTCGTTATACCTTTAAATTTTAATACTTAAATATTTCTAGCTCTAGATCCGTATATTAAAAATTATAATTATTTTAATAAAGCCTAAATAGAGCCTAATAATACGATTTTAATTTAATATAATATTCCTTAAATCTTTCTTTAGGTATATATTAATATTCGAATTAAATATAACGACGGACGAGGATTTAAATATAATAAAATCGAGGGAGGGGAGAATATAGAGAGGAGATATCTTTACGAATATAATAATAACCTTAATACCGCGTTTATAAAAGAAGTAATAAATAGGTTTAAAGAGTATATAAAGTCGCCCGATCTTAAGTTTTTAGATAAATTAAATCTAATTAAAGAGAAGATTATAATTAAGGGATAAAAGCCGAATAAAAATTAAATTAAATAAATTAAAGCGAATCCTAAAGTAAATAAAATAAAATATATATATATTAATAAAAAAGGCCTAGAATAGGTTACTATAATATATAGATTAAAGAGTAATTAATAATTACGAAAATTACTAAATATTTTATTTAGTGCGATTATATTTAATAGAAATCCTCTATTTAAAAGCCTTATTTTTAAAATTTACCTAGTTGCGAGCGTAGACCCTTTATAGAGGAATACCCTTAGACGCTAAAAATCCGACTAAATAGAGGGTCTACACCGGAGATAAATCGTTAATATACTGATAGTAGCTCAGCCCTATAATAGGGCTGAAATAAATAAAGTTCTATGATCGACGCCATTGACGGCAGCGACCCTCAGCGACGACTACTAACGCCAGCGACCTACCGGGCCCGGAATAATGAGTTTTAGCGAAAGTTCTCGCGGGGGCGTCACCCGGGCATATCCGGGGAAAGTGCGCACATGAATACCATGGCATGTCGCATGCCATGGCGCATGCCTTGGCGCATGCCATGATTGCGCATGCCATGGGGGGCTTTCGTCTGATGTTTTAGGGGCTGCTGCGGGGGGCGCATATCGTATGCTATTCAGGATACCTTTGCGCACGCCATTGCGCATGCCATGGGGCATACTATGGCCTATACTATGGCCCATACTATGGCGTATGCCAATGCGCATACAAATGCGCATGCTATAGGGCATGTAATGGGCCTATTCGTCTGATATTTAAGTTACTGACGATTTATCGAGTTACTGAACCTGCTAAACCTACTAACAGTAAGTATTATTTACTGATAGGACCCTGCCTGGACCCCTGACTTACTGATCCTACTAAACCTCGGGTCGGTATTTAATATAGAGTTTCAACACAAACCCGTAGACGGCTTTCTAACAGGGCTAATAGCGCTTAGAGTATATTAATATTTACTTTTAAGATTTGCCGATATAGAGTATAGGTACTATAATAATATTAAAGGGGTATTATACCGAGAACTAGTAAAACTACTTTTTAATAATCTAAAATTATTCGCTTAATCGCACGTAGAGTTATATAGCCCGAATATCTTAATAGTATATTATTTATATACTTTTTTATATAAACTTAAATATATACCCCTCGTTATCGCTACTTTTTAATTAAATAATATACTTATAAGGAAAAGAGCTTTGAATAATATATTAATTATATAATTATTTAATCGAATCGGGACTAGCTCCGCGCTAAAATAGTTCTAATTTTGAAAATACTATTAAACGACTTTCCTTAGTTAACTAGATTTATATTAAAACTTTACTTTTCTAATATATATTTAAGGCCTTAGTCCTTTAGTATTAATACTTTTATAATATTATATATATATATACCTTTATTTTATTAATATTATAGTTTTTACCGCTAGTTATTTACCTTATTTTTATACCTCTTTATTACTTTACCTCGTTATCGTAATTTTAATACTAAACTTTACGACTTTATATTAAACTTTAAGACTCTATAGGGCTACCCGTAATTAGTCGATAATTTAGAATATATATTACTTATTTATTTACTTCTATATATAAACGTTATTTACGTTATTATTTACGATACTTTATATTAATATATTAACAAGGGCGTTAACTTCTTTCTTTTAAAAAAGAGATAATTTATTATAAAATAGACTTTAATAGAAGTATTATTATAAATATTTATTGAAATAACGGGCTAAGCTCTACCGCTAGCCCTATCGAGACTAGGGTAATATTAGGATTCTAATATATTAAAGCCAAATCCTCTATAGAATAATTAATATCTTTTATATTATATATTATTATATTAACCCCTTATTAGGAATTCTCTAAATAAAAGTTTATATTATTTCTTTTATTTCTTTCTAGTTAGTTTTTCTATTATAAATAATATTAACTACTTTTATTAATTTAATATTAGAGAAGATAATTAGTATAAAAATTATTATTATTTTATATCGCGGATAAAAGTAGTATAATTTTTTTTAATAGAGTATAAAGGCTCCTCGCCGTATATATAATACTAGATTAATAAAATACTCCGACTATTTAGAGGTTTTATTAGGGTCTATCTTAATAATATAATTATTTTCTCTAAAACTTTACCGGAGTATCTAGTTTATTTATAATAACTCTTTATATTTTTCTAGTAATACTATATTAATCTAAACCCGAAAAAGACTTTCCTAGAGTATTTATCGATTACTCTATTAAGTTAACGCGTTAACTTATTAAATCTATTAATATTAATAGAAAAATTAATAATTATTAATATTCTAAACTTCTCCCGGTCTCTACGAGAATTAGAAATCTTTTTAGACTTTATTAAATAACTACGATCCTCTATATTAAAATATATTTAACGGGCGGAAGTATTATAATAATATAATACTACTTTAATTAAAGACTTATCGAAGGCTTCGATAAATTATACTAGGAAAGTTTAATTTAATAAATTATACTACGAATTTATTTAAATAGAATTTAATTCTTTCCGAAATCTTAAACTCGCTTTTTTGTGATTATTATTTTTAATTTACTCTAATTCTAAAAGACTTTTATTTATAAATCTAGATATCTTTAAAGTCTAGGGTTCTATTACTATAATTTACTATATTAAAAGTAATATTATAAAAGATTTCTCTAGAATATTAATATAATTTATTATATTCCTAAATAAGATATTAAATTAAATTAAACAAAACTACTAACTTATTGAGTTTAAGATAATAGATATCGTTTAATTTATTAAGAAAATATAATATATAATTAAGTTATCCCGGAAGCCTCCGGTAGTTCTATATATTAATTATTCTACTACGGTATCGATCTCGCGCTAGATTAACTTCTTATCTTTATTTAATTAATAAATTTAATCTATATTTTATTAAAGTATTATAATACTTATTATAATTCGATTTAATAATAAAGTATAAATCTAGGAAGTTTAATATTATTCCTAATCTTTTATTATAATTTTAGGAAATATAAAGTTATTTAAAAATTATTAAAATACTAGGAATATTTAATATTTTATTTACTAAAGTATTCTTTTAACTCTAAACTATTACTAAACTAGTAATTATTTATTATATTATATTTATAGAGATATTTAATAACTTTAAAACTCGATTTATTAAAATATATTAAGATAATAATTAATAAAAGAAGTTCCGAAAGTTATTATAAAAGACTTTAATAAATATCATAATAATTATAAAAACTATTATTAAGATTAATATTATCGAAGTATCTCGTTAAGAAAATTAAATAAATAATACTACTACTAAAGTACCTCGCTAAATAAATATAAATAATTAAATTTATAAAATAGGTTTACGGTTCTAAATCCGTAATAGTCTACTTTATTATATTAATTTTAACGACGACCGCGAGCGCTTTTATATTCTAAACTCTCTCGAAAAAGATATTTTCAAGTTAATATATAATTATTAATATTATAAAGGTTTTTATCGTATTTATAACTATATTATAATATTAATTTATATTAAGTATTTAGTTTAATTTTTATAAACTTATATCGAATATTATCTAGTATACTAATTTAATTAAAATAAAATATTATAAATTTTATAATAATCTACTATTTATTAATAGGCCTAATGTTCTCTTTTATATTATAATAATAAATTTTATTATAGTTTTACCTCTAACGAAGTCTATTAACGACTTTAATTATTTATTTACTATAATATATAAATTTTTAAAATATATCCTATTATTATCTAGTTAATTGATTTAGAATATACTTTAATAGATTAATATAGTCCTCGTTATCTTTATAATATATAATTAGGGAGTTCTCTATATTATTATAAATAATCGAGATTTAAAGTTTATATCGTTTTTCTAAAGAGTTATCTTCTAGAAATTTAGGTATAATATATTTATATTAATAACCTATTACTTCTAAATAAATAATTAATCGAAAAGAATTAATTAGATTATTAAAATTATTATTAGATTCTATATATTCTAATAACTTTATATCGATATAATTAACTAAATTATTATATTATTATATCTTTAAGAATTTTTCAATAATTTAAGGAACTAGTTAACTAGCGTAGTATTTAACGAAATTATTTATAACTTTAAAGTTTATAATATTTTAATTATATTACTAGACTTTTTACGGAAGATTTTAATAAAATATATTAATTTAAAAGAGATTAAATTAAAGAGTTATTATCTTTATTAATATCTTCGTTAAATTATATTATAATAAAAAGTATAAACCTATTAATTTATTTTAAAGAAATAAGATTTATCTTCGCTTTAATAAAGACTACTAAATATTAAATATTATTAACTCGAAGTTATATATCTAAAAAAGTAGACTCTTTTATAATTATCGATTATATTAATTTATTAATATACCGGCTTAAACTACTATCTTTTATATATATTTACTCTATTATATTAATAGTAAATAGGGTAACCTTTCCCTTTATAAATTTTTGAAAATTTAGAAAACGCGCGTAGTCAACCGAAAAAGATAAGACGAAAGCTAGGCCAATAGGATTTCACTATCTTAAAGAGTTACGAAATTAATTAAGATAAAAGAGAATAAGGGTAGTAGAGATAAGATTTAAAATATTAGGGTAGAGAGTAGACGCGGGTTATTAATATATTCTAACGTAATAAAGACGTCGTAATAATAAAATAAAACTAGTAATTAAATAAAAGGGTATAAAGAGGGTATAAAAACTTTAGAAAAATTAACGGTAATTATAATAAAGACTATAAAAGATATAGAATATAAGGAAGTATAGTAGATAATATACCGCGGGTTATAATTAACGTAGATCGCGCTAAGAATAATTCTTAGTTATATATAAGAATTAATAAAAGAGTATAAGTTTTAAAAGGCTTAAATAAACTCGCTAAAATAAAAGATCTAGAAACTTAAAGCGAGGAGTATACCTATATTATTAATATAAAGCTAAATTAATATTACCCGTAGATATATATTTATCTTATCGAGATATATAACCGAAACGAACCCCCCTCCCCCGGTAATAATAACTAGCGCGAAAGCGAAGTAATTAATAATTAAAATAAATAATATTAAGGCTAGGGGATAATTTAAGAAAGTAACTAACTCTTAATTAATTAAAATATTTCGGAACGGAGCCTACTCGGTAACGGAGTCGATCGTTAAAGTAAAATAAATAATAATAGGAGATTTCGTTTTATATTATATAATAATAAAGGTAAGGTAAGAGCTAGAGAAAATAATTAAATAAATAAAAAGTATTAACCCCTCGGCGAGAGTATTAAGATAAATTTATATAATAATAATATATAACGTAAAAAAGGAGGCCGTCGATACGAGTAATTAAAAACGGTAATAAAGATATTAAAGAAAGATAATTATAAGTTATACCCAGGATTAAATATCGTAAATATAAAATAACTAGGATTCGCTCTTAAACTAGACGAATACGGCCGCGAGGAAAAGTATTTAATACTCTTTCTTAAAATCCCGGACCTAGATATAATAAATAAACTAGTAACGGACGGGTTCCTAGAAAGCGAATAACTATTATTATATAAAAAGTAGGAGAAAATAAGTAACCCGAGGTAGTATTTTAATTATTAGGAGTACGATTATATAATTTTAACTTATAAGAACTAGCTTAAATACGGGATATATATAGAATTCTATTAATTATACGAATATAATATTAAAAGCCCGAAGGAAAAGCGCTATATAGTCCACTTTAAACGTTATAAATCCTAGAGTAAAATATACCTAATTAAATAAAAGGAGATATATTAAATCCGATAAAAATTAAAGAATAAATTTAAATAGTTTATAATATTATCGAGGATAATAACCCTAAGCTCCTAGGTATAATTGACTAGTAATAAATTCACGCTAGTACTAGCTAGGGGTACGAGAAAGAGGAAAGTAATAATAAATATAATTAATAAAATCTAAAACGTTATTATTATACCTAGGAAGGTAGGGAGGCCGAGATAAAATAATAAATTAATAATAATATTTAGGTAAATAATCCTCTATATCCTAAATAACCTCCTAGTAATAACGTTCGATTGATTAAACGAAAACCGGCTAGAATTAACGTTATTAAATAACTAAGAAATAAACGAGGAACTTACGGATATAATATTAATATACGATAAATTATAGTACTTAATTTAAAATCGTATAATATAATATTAAAAAAGAATCGAAGTTAATAATAAAGTTACTTTAGAACGAGTAAATTAAAAATATTAATATTATAGTTATTTAAGAGCCTAGTTAGAACCCTACTACCTAAACGTTATATAATAATAGTATTAATTATTTCTATTTAATATATAAAAGAGGCCTAAAGATACGTATATACTTTTATATAAATAAAAGAATTAACCCGGATAACTAGGAGCTAGTTTATTATAAAGACGACTTATACTCTATAAAGATTATATCAAAAGAGCGAAGAAATAAAAAGGAATTTCGGTCGGATAAAATTAAAGAGGAGGAGGCTACTAGTCGAGGAATCCCCTATTATAAAGAGGTATGGATTTATAATATATATAACCTATTATTAATATAGTATACCTCGACCGATAATCCGTCGATATTGTTATTATTAAAAGGAGTATTAATAAAGGAAAGCGAATATATTCTTTTAAAGGACTTTAACCTTTATTACCCTAACTAGAATAATACTAGGCGATATATATATTATATTATAACCGATTATCTCCTAGGAATAATAAAGTCGAGGGAAATAAAACTAGGGTTATTAGAAGCGTTTATTACGTAAAAAGCCCGAGGATACGAAAATATAATCGATTTATTATTCTTTACGAGAGGAGTATACTAGGTTATAAATAACTTTATAGTTTATAAAGACTTATATTATAACTCCGATTATAAGTTAATAGTAACGGAATTCGAGTAAATATAAAAAAGAGTAATATTATATACTCGCTATATTTAAAAGAAGATTAAAGATAACGCTACCCGAAAGGAAATATAATAAGGTATAAAGTCCCTTTATTAAATATTAAAGAAATTAAAACTCGAGAGTAAAGAAAATATTAACCGATACCTAAATAAGATAATAAGAGGCTTTTAAGAAATTATTAAATTTATAATCTTATAGGCCCGCTTATATTAAAGAGTTAAATCTTATTAAAACTCCCGTTATATTAAAATTATATTAAAGGTAAAGGAATATATAAAGGAGTATAAATAAAGTCGAAATACCTAGATAAAGGAGGCCCTAGATACGGTAAATAACGAGAGAATATATATAATTCGAAGAACGAAGATATTCTCTTAATAAGAGAGCGTATATAAAGTTTTATTAAAATCGACGGGAGTATAAAAACTCGTAAAATAAAGAAGAGAGAAAAATAACTATTTTAAAAAAGTCCTTTAAATCCTAGTTATTAAAGACGGTAGAAGAGGAAAAATTAAGGATTTTAAAGGTAAAATAAAAGTTTTATAAAGAGTACTTTTCCCCCTTTTATCGACGGTAGATTTAAATTATATAAACGGAATAAAGTATTTAAAGCCTATTAAAACGGACTAGGAAATAATTAAGATAAAAGTATATAAAGTAATATAATACCCAACGGCCGATAAAGTACTAGAAATAACTAGAATCCCGAACTAATTTCTAAAGACTATAATAAAAACGGAAGTAATAAATATTATTATTTATTTATTCTAGGCCTACTTTAGATAAAGATACTACCCGAGGTACTTTAAAAAGATTAATATAATTATTTTTAAAAAACCGAAGAAAGGCGATTATTTAGAGTTAAAGTTATATAGGTTTATTATACTCCTCGATATATTTAATAAAGCGCTAGAAGTAGTTATTTTTAAAAAGTTAAATAATATAACGGAGGAGTACGAATTACTACTATTATAATAAATAGAGGCTAGACGAAAATATTTAATAAAAACCGCGCTAGAGACTTTTATAAATATAATATATATTATATAGAACTATAATAGGAACGGGAGGGGAAAGATAATAAACCTATTATTACTAAATATAACGGGAGTATTCGATAACGTTTTATATAAGAGGTTATTATACGATTTACGAATAAAAGACGTTCCGAGCCTAATTATTAACTAGATAATAAGCTTTCTATCGGATAAAGTTATATCTATAATATTTAAAGAAAGAACGAGTATAATAAAGGAGATAATAATAGGTATTTTATAAAAATCGCTTATTTTACTAGTGCTCTTTTTATTCTTTAATATATTATTAATTAAAGAGTACGTTAAAATAAACCTATTAATATAAATTAAAGGATTCGTAGATAATATTCATTTACTCGCCTATAACGAGAGTATAAAGAAGAACTATACGAATTTAAAACGGGCCTACGATATTTATTTAAAATAAATAATTATTTATAACGCGTTATTTACCCCCTAAAAGTACGAGCTAGTTTATATATCTCGAATACCGAAGAAGTTTAATATAAAAATAATAATAAATTTTAAGAACGTAGTTATCGAATTTAAAACGAGTATCTAGGTCTTAAAACTATATATCGACTTAAAGTTAAAATAGGGATTATACCTAGCCTAAATTAAAATTAAGGCGATTAATTAAAACCGCGTTATAAAATATTTAACTAGTTCGATATAAGGCGCTACCTTCGCGAAGTATAAAACGATATATAATATAATAATTAAATTAATATTAATATTTACGGCTCCGATATAATATTAATTAAAAAGAACGACGGAGGCTATAAAAAGATATACGAAGAAACTAGTAATTATCTAGAATAATTACTTTAAAACGGTTTTAAGAGTATTTAAAGTTATTTTAATTCTAATATTTAAGGTTAAATTAATAATAGCGTTAATCGACCTTTAATTAAACCACTTAGTAATATAATATTAAATAAATCGAGGGACTTATATAATTACGATTATAAAAAATACACGGATCTAGAATAAACTCTAGCGTAAGGGAGGTAGGTAATAATAAATACCTTCGATATTAATAATAGAAAAGAAAGTCTAGGCGCTTCGCGCCTTAAGATTTAAAGAATAATATAAAGTAATTATAATTATAAAGAGGAGAAAAGATTAGATAAACCTAATTAAAGATATTAAAAAATATTAGGATATTAAGGTTATTAATTAAAAAGTAAAAAACTAGGCCCGCTAGCGATAACTAAATAAATAGGAGAGTTATAAAACGACGATCTCTATATAAACTATTAACCCGGCTTAAAAGAAAGATTTATTCGGGGATTAATTTAACTATTATAATTAGTTAAAAAATATTAAAAACTTTATAATAATATAATTAAAATATAATAGGATCGGATTAAATAAGTTCCTATATTAAATAAAGGTATTTATAATCCGTAGCGTTAACTACCTATATAAATAAAGGAAATAAAGTATAAAGTATATATTATTATTTTACCTAGAACTAGCTAGGGATAAGACGGAGCTAGTAGAATAAATAAATATATATAATTTTAAGAAGATATTATCGTAGGTCTAAAATATACGTATAGCCGCGCGGTAGATAATAAAAATGGGATAACTCGGTTAATTCTCTTTTATTAAAGAATAATTAATATAATTTAAATTATTATTAAGACCTAGCGATATACCTAGACTTATAAAGAAGAGGAAGAAAAGGAAAAAGCCGCCGGCCGGATAATCGTAAATATCGATTATTTAATAAGTTTATAATAAAGCGGCCTATAAGCCTACGAGATAGGTAAATAAAGTTAGAGAAACTAAAATAGAAGAGAATATAGAGGGAAGGATAAATAGTATTTTAGAATAATTATAATTATTAGTTATTAACTAGTAAAAAGAGGAAAAAGTTATCGATAAGTTAGAGTTTTTAACCGACGAGGTTTCTTTAACGGCTAGTAGGCGCCGCTAGTAGCCCTATTAAGAAAATATTCGCGGAACTCCCTTATTAATAAAGTAGTTTTACTAGAGTAGGTATATAAATTAATTAAATTATATTATATTAATAGTATAATTAAAGCCGGTAAATACTAATAATCTATATCACTATATTAATAATAACGAACTACTACTTATTATCGAAGACGATAATAAGAATTATAATAATATTTTTAAAATCAAAATTATTATAAGTAAATATAGTATAATTTATAAAGCCTAATATTTAATAAAATAAAAGGACTAGGCTTATTAATATAACTCTTAATATAATATAAATTCTTTTAATAATACTACGTAATTTATTCAAGAGTATTAGAATCGAATTTATAAAAAATTACGAAAGTAATTATTAAAGTAAAATACGTCGTAGAAGTCTTCTATTACCGAGTTATAATAAAGTCGTAGAAGATTTAAAAGGACGATATTACTATAATTAATATCTACTATAATTTATATTTACTATATTTTATTATAGTCTACTATATTTTTATAAATAAAGGTATTTATTTTTCTTTATTATTAATATTATTGAAAGTTAGCTACCTTAACGGTCTTAGTATTATTTAAAATATCTAGAATCTTTCCTAGTAAAGTTAATAAAGTATCTTTCTACCTCGCTATAATAACTACTATAATAATATTCTCGTTATCGATAATTTCTTTAATTATTTCGCGGATTTAGTAGTTTTTTAGTATTTTAATTATAAATTAACTTCTTTAATATTTAAATAAAATTTTTAATAACGAAGTCTTTGACTTTGAACCTTCGTTTAAATAATTAATAGTTATTAATAATATTATATTCAATATTACGTTTTTTGAATTTAATAGAGTGTCGATTAAATTAATTATATCTTATTTTATAATTAATATCCCGTAGATTAAATCTTTATATAATTATATAATACGTCTACTACTATAATATAACGAATATTAATATATATTCTCTTATCCGTATTTAATTCAATATCTCGTTAAAAGATAAAAAAAACTATTATAGTTAATTTAGTTTATATAATTTTTCGTTAAATCTTTTAAACTATTTTGTATTTAAGCGATATAATATATTAAAAAAGAAGAGTATTTCAAATATCGTTATTATTTCAATTATTTAAAGATTTTAAAATATTATCTTCGTATTTTAATATTAAGATAATTAAAGAATTCTTTTTAATAATTTCTATTCTATTTTATTTAAAAACTCGTTACGATATTATTATTAATTATATTTTAATATTTTCTTTTATTAAGTCCTAGTTCTTTTTCTTCATAATAATCTTTAAATAAAATTTTATTAAATTTATAAATTAAGAACTAAACTCGTTATTATTATATTATAAAATTTCATAATCTTTATTTTAATAATATAATTTTAATATTTATATTAACTCTAATATATTATTTATATTTTAATAATAAGATCGTAATCGTAATTTAATTATATATTTTAAAAATAATCGTAGATTCTAGTAATAAACTTCGTAATTAATTGAAAATAATATTTAATATAGAATTGGATAATAATTATATATAAATAATAATAATAAAAATATTATTCTAAAAGTTTTATTTTATTCTATTATTTATTTTAATTAAATTCTTACTCTATAACGACGCGTAAACTTTTTAATAACGCGTATACTATATAATAAAATATATCTAGCTATTATTATAAATCATATATATTGACTTCGGGAGATTCCTAGTTTAAAGTTATATAGTAAATTATTATATATTAAAATACTAGTACTATAAAGATACTTTAAGGATAGAAAGAAATTTTTAACGAGTCTTTTAAAATAATTAATATTATTATTATTAAAATAAGATATTGTAATTAGATAATATTTATATAGAGTATAGAGGAGAGTTAATATAGAACGAAATTTTAGTATTAAAATCTCCTAGGACTATTTTTAAATTTAACGAGATCTTCTATTTAAAAGATCGACGTACCGGGTTACTAAATTAACGGTAATTTTTAAAGGTTCTAATTACGTAACTACCTATAAAAATACCTAGGTATAGCGTATCTTATCTCTATTTTTAAATTATGAATATAGGAATATATTAAGACTCTCCGTTTAATATTTTAATATAACGTCGATAGAACCTAGGTTAGTACTTTTAGAGAGGAGTATTAATAAAAATTAATAAATAATAGTCTTCGTATAGTAATTAAATATAACTAGATAAATTTAATAAACTTGATAAATAATTTAATAAACGTCTATATTTATAATTTATAATTAAAAGGTTTAAAGGAAATTAAATATAAAACTCTTATCTATTAAGAAATACGTTATTTATATAATAAAAAGAAATTATATTAAGAGTAATATATTTATTTTATTTACTCCTCGAGTATAGTAAATAATTATTTATTTATTTTATTTACTCTCCGATTATAGTAAATAATTTTATTATTAATATTTATTATACTCTTTCGTTAAGTAATTTTAATTTTATATAATATTCGTAATAAAATATCCCCGCGAAAAAATTATATTAATAATTATTCTAGTATTTAATACTCGAATATTTCGTATTTATATTTAATAGATTTTAGCGTTATAGCCTTAAACCCTACTAGATTCTAACGAGATTTTCGATTTATAAAAGTATTAAGAGATACGTATTAACTAGGGTATTTATATAATAACGATATTTCGCGATTATATTTCTACGTTAATATTTATATTTTAACGAGTTAATAGCGATACTCGCTATAGGGAAGATCGTTTAGGGATATATTAAAAAAACCCTCTTCTATCTTTAAAGTAGAAGAGTTTACCCTTTAATCGTTTATACCTAGTAACCGTCCGGCCCTATAGGGCTAAACTTATTATTTCGAATATTATTTTAAAAAGGTTATTTTACGTAGAAGATTTGTATATAATAATTATTCGAATTATAATCTAGGGTAAGGTTAGTATTAGATACTTCTTATTATCTCGTGTTGCTGCTGAGATATAGGAGATTTGGACGGTTGTTGGGTATGGACGGTTGTTAGGTGTCCGATGTTGTGGTGCCAAGTTTGCCAAGCCTGCCCAAACCTGATTTCATTTAGGAAGGACCACGCCTTGCCTCACGTCTCACGTCTCACGTCTTTTCTTACGATGATTATGAGCTGATCATGAGCATGAACATTGACTATTGACGACATCCATTCTTTAGTTGCCCTATTGCGTTGACGACTTCTTGATTGCAGAGCAAGCTCCTGTGTTTACTCTTGATCGCGGAAACACCGCTCAGCAGCAAAGTTCAAGTCTACACTTACTCAACCTCTCACAGTCTTTCTAATGGTTAAAACTTCTTTTCCCACCGTGCTGCTTGCACTCCTCCCTTTTGTCTCGGCAACAGCGGTCCATCGGAGCCTCCCAAAGCCTGCTGGTGTAGTTCAGGAACAGCCGTTGATCACTCCTTCGCCTGCGTCTACACGGTGGTTTCCCACCCGGACTTTCAAGAAGAGAGGCATAATCAGCGACCTTGCCGGAGATGTCAACTCAGTCTTAGGGAGCCTTGGCTCAAACATCCCTAAATATGTTGCGTCCGGTGTGCCAAACTTCTTCCAGGACTTCCCTACTGGCGGCGATGTGCAGAGGAGTCTGGGTCTTGATGATAGCCAGGTCAGCGCGCTGCCAACGCAGGTGCTGAATATACCGTGAGTCTACCTGGACCCTTGTGGAGTTATTTCTCTAGCTCACAATTGGCAGGGGCTATGGAAATTGGACTGACCAGGGTTGGAACCTCCGCTTTCACGGAAACGTATTCAAGCAACCGAATATCACGGAATCGAAGCTTGATGACCTTGCAAACTTCTTCCTTATTGGAACATCTGTCCAGTCACTACCACCCTCTCAGGCTTCGCAGGCCCGAAATCTCACTGCCGAGATCTACGTACTACAACAAAAAAACCAGAATGTTACCTTCAACATTAAACCCGCACCTACAGCAGGCGCATCAGGCGAGCAAGGAGGAGGGGGAGCAGTGACGCCTTCCGGCGGCGGCCAACGCGTCAAATTTCCAACTTCCACCACGGACGAAGGAGACTTCGATGGTTTCGTCCAAATCAACAATAATGGCCTCCAACCTGGGAATACTACGAGTGAGATCCAGCGTATGAACGTCTATACTGAAGGAGACGTGAATGGCAACGCAACAGCGTATCTTGTCCCTGATACCGGGTTGACGATAATATCTGATATCGACGACATCCTGCGCATTACCAAGATCTACGAGCCAAAGGAAGGGCTGCTGAACTCGTTCGCACGCCCCTTCGTTCCCTGGATGAACATGCCAGACATCTACGCCAATTGGTCCCGAAGCATTCCCAACTTCCATTTCCACTATCTGACGACTACGCCAGAGCAAATCACACGCAACTACATGGACTACATTTACAAAACTTATCCCGGTGGCTCCTTCGATACTCGCCCCTTGAACTTCAGTGATGTCAGCGCGACCCTAAGCATTCGGAAGTTCCTACTCGACAAGATCTTCCAGACATACCCGCACAGGAACTTCATATTGATAGCGGATACGAGTAACAGCGACGTCATGAGGGATTATCCTCAGATGGTGACTGACTATCCCGGACAAGTACAATGCATCTTCCTAAGGAACACCACGAATACCGATCCTGGGGACAAATTCCCATACAACACGGCAGGCTTTAAAGGAGTGGACAGCAAGCTGTATATGTTCTTCGTCGTGCCCGTAAGTCGAAACTCTATCTCTGATATACATACGGACACTGACTATCCCAGGATGATCTGACACACCTCGATATCTCCAATGGCCAATGTGTCAACACCACAATTGCACAGAACCTCACTTATGGCTATCAAGGTCTACCATTTGGTAACAACCTCGGGAATGGCAAGAAAAGCTCTGGAAGCCACACTGCTTTGGCAAGCATCTGGATGTTCGTTGCTGCAATGGGAGCTGTGATGTGGGCGTCTGGACTATAAGCATTGGGTTTGAACAAGTGGAGAGCGGGTGTGTATAGCGATAGCATGAAGCTTGACGCATTTGAGCAGCGAGCGTTTCTTGTCCTGCCGGAGGGGTTGAGTCCTGTGTATAGTTGCTTCTAGTATTACATGCATTCTTTGCTGGTCAATGACATGGTTGAATCCTGATCTACCAATTGGCTTTCATGGCAACCGATTTGCGACGAGGTAACAGGCCCAACCAGGTTTTCTTGGTATCTTCCATTCTGAACCTAAGACCCTTAATCTGGAACAACCAAACGTCTATGGCGAAATTCTGCTACCCAGTCTGGACCATATCTAACAGACCGAACCCAAAGTGGGAATCCGAGATCTATACAAGATCTTACCTTAGCGTGGAGGCTTTCCCCGTTAGCGCTCAGGTCGAAGAATTACACTTTGATAAGCACAACATTGCTGCCCAACCTCGCACCATCAACGGCTTGACTCGAGTTTGAGGGCTGGATGAGGGTTACTTTGCGGTTATCTCAGAAAGAACAAATGATCTACCATGGTAGCTTTGGAATCGTTCATCTACAGATGTTAAAATGAAACCATGGACCGGTTAATGGCTTGGAGGCGTAAGGAGCGTTTGAGATCGAGATGAGATTTACTTTGAAACACGGTCCATTGAGGGACCGTTCCATTGGACCGTTCCCTTGCGGACTCGTGAGAAGGATTCAGGGATGAGTATTTGGGGAGTGAGCTAGATGTTGTGGCTTAGGGTGGAATATATATGTGGATACAGTACGATATTGCTGCTTGCCCAATCCGGGATATTTCAGCCCTCCTACGGGAAATTCACTGCCTTGACTCGCGTTTGGGATTGTTATGAGGTTTAATTGCCTGGGTTTAGATGTTTTACTTGGTGATGTTGTGGCTTGAAGTAAGTTTACATGAATACAAAGGAAACGCAATCTTGCTGCCCAATGGTGGCCTATACCAAGCTATGTACGGCTTGACTCGTGTGCGAGTTCTCAATGAGAGTGGATTTGAGGGACGGGATTGTTCTCAAGTTCAAGCGTGATGAGATGATAGGTATATAGATGAATATTGCCACCCACTCCGAGGCTATCAAAACCCTTCCACGGACTCTTTCAACGGCTTGACTCGTATTTGAGAGCTCAATGCCGAAGGCACCGCTCCTTTAGGGAATGAGACTGTTGGAGGGGTTGGCTATTTGATCATCACCGGCGAAGCAGAGTTGTAGCCCTTGAGAATTGTAGACGATGATTAGCTAGTAGCGCTGGCTGAATATAGACGAGCGTAGCCAAAGCGGAAGAAATATCTCATAATCCCTTGGTACACTATATCCTTCCTCGCCCGGATGATCCCCACCCCAAAGAGTGTTCGGGGGCACTATCCGAGGGGCCTGGAAATTATTGGCTGGTTGTTGGACAATACGTGTGATCTTGGATGGAATGGAAAGATAGAAGTAAGGATAAGACAGTTGTCCTTGAAGAGATACTGTAGAGTGTGGTCATACCTTATCCGCATGTAGGGTAGTCATGGATGCTGCCGGAAATGGGTAGGCCGGCAATCGGTTCGTGTCCTGTGTGACTTCGGATGAAAGTATTGCTTGCATAATTATGGAAAAGCCTGATATAATTATAGATAAAGACCAATAGGGAGATATTAACCCGACTCATAACCTGTTGCGGAGAGGTCTGAACAGAAACGGGCACTCGAATCTGGCTGGAGGAGTCTAGCCTTCGACTGTTCATGTCTTTTGGACGAGATTGCACCAGGCAACGTTAAATGGTCTAGCCTTCGTAAATTGATCGAGGAGTCGTTTTGCATTCTTTCCGTTGCCGAAGAAGATGAGCATATGCAAGTATATCGAGATCTGATCCAATATGCAGGCCATCGCGCGCCAAATGCCGCAAAATTTGTATCGCAGGGCGCAGGATACAACAAACATGTATCTGCTGTGGGCAAAGAACTTGTCACTCCTTCGTCAACGTCAACCACCCTCGACGGGTTTTTGTCACCAATAGCTCATGCGAAGGCGATCACGCCTGCAAAGTGCTGAGACATCTGGAGAAGGAGATGCGCTTACTCGCATGCGAGATGGTGTCCACAAGGCAGGACTTGACTTGCAGACGACCTCGAGGCAACGCCCGCAATATCATTGGTACAAAGGTTGATTGGGACGCCGACGACATCCGGATCATGTTCAGCGTGGCTATTCTCTTGCATCTGCATCTCACCGTCAAGACTCAAAATGAGTGGACGCTCGGACGGCTGTTGTATTGTTGAACCTGCAAGAAGACAGCCGAGATGCTTGACGTAGAGCCGCAAACCATGTCGTGCGACTGCAACCGCTCGTTTCGCACGAAAGCGTCGAACCGACATGGCTTATAAGCTTTCTTGAAGGTGCAGCAACTGCCAGCTGGCTACTGCACGCCATACAGCATGCAGCATGACTTGGGAACAGATGAGTCGCATGCGGCGAGTAATAGAACTAAGAAGCATATCAAGACGTTCGCTCGCTGACCTCTTCGACCATAGAAAACTTGAACTTCATGTCGCCTTTCGCCTCTTTCCAATAATGGTGAATGCAACGAATCCCATTCTCGAATGCGAACTTTCGGAGCTCGGGCGGCGGGCGGTGAAATTGCCTTGCTCGGACCAATGCCGACACTAGCAGAGCCTCAGCCAGGATTCCCAAAGTGGAAAAGCGCTTTCAGGTCTTTTAAGCCGCGCGATCGTCGCGCTTCATGGTTGAAAAAGGAAGAATGTTCCAGTAAATCCTCACAACATCTCCGTTGTTACTCAAGACTAAAAAGCAATCAGGGGGTGTGAGAATACGGCATTTCGAATCTATGACAACACTATCGATTAGTGAAAAAGCATTAGGAAACCGGCTAGGCTCATTAGAACTGATAGTCATCTTGGTTCGACAAAAGAAGGCCTGATTTGCTACTTTATTATAATTTCTCTGTCAGGATTTCCCCCCACGATTTGCCCCCACCGAAGATTTTAACTTTGTTCCTGGCAGTTGACACTGACACTGACAAGAGGCCAACAGCCCCCATCGACCCCATCGAACCCCGCGAAATACGAACTCACAGAGTGCAGACGTCTTCGAGATAATGGATAATGATTGTAGTCAAAAACTCAAAGACTCGATTGCTCGGACTGTCTTATCACCATCCCGCAGGGTCAAGTCAGCGCTTGCTCCTCGGAGATCTCACCGAGAATGTTGGAGAGTTCTAGACCTGTCGCTTGCTTTTACTCTGTACAAGGGATTATTTTAATAAGAAAAATGCACGCAATACCTTAAGAGTGCAACCTCGGAAGACCTCCACACCACCCTCCTTTTCCAACGAACACTAAATCGATTGTCGGATTGGCGGACGATGAGCAGACCACTAGTATGATGTACCGACTGGATTGACGAATGGCCTAGGCAGGGTTCAATCTTCCCTGGGATTTTAGTGTTCTTGGCTCAACCCCGGTCGAGCTGTGACACCTCCAGCGATATAGTCGGTGATCTCTTGTTGGAAAGATACCCTTACTCAACTTTGCTTTACCACCAGTCAGTTTTGATGATTTGACCGCCTCGTTTGCCGAGACCTTTCGTCAAAATGACTTTTTCGATGGACCACTCAAATTCGACTTGAATCATGAGGATTATTGGACTTCGAAATACGCAACGTCGGACATTGGCTCGTGCGTCACGTGTTCTGCATTCTATTCTCACAGAGACCTGTTGATTTCCTATGCTTTACTGTTGTTGCGCTCAATCTACATATTTCGAGAGTATCAGCCACGAAACAGCGGAAATGCGTTATAGACGCTCCAATGAGGAAGTTGAGGCGTCACGGGCACCGTGGTAAGTAGAGTTCAGGTACAACGGTTCTTGAGAAGGAACTGGGTTTGATCGACCCTTTTTCAATCTTGGCGTCGTGGCTGGTGAGGGATTGGCGAGTTGCTGGTCCGCTGAAGTAAATTGTAGCGAGTCAAGAGCAGAGCATTGGTACTACTCCATACGTACATAGAATTGCAGATGCGGTACTTCCGTAGATTCGGCTTGTTCCATCATGCATCATGGAGGGAAGAGACTTCTAAGCCGAAGATCGTACCTTAGACTGGGAATTAGGCTCACCCTGGGCTGCTACTATGTCTGAGCCCTACTCAACCTAGTCCGAGCCCAGCGAGCCCAGCCAGGTGGGCTCGTGGGTTAAGCTTGTTACCACCGCCCGTCCTCTTCCCACCCATAGTAAACAGTCCTAGAAGCGTGCATTTGCCTTTAGTCCTATGCAAAACCCGTAGATATCGTCAATCGTTCCTTCTACCTTCCACTTAGCTATGGCACTGATAGCCTCACCGCTACCGTGATCTACATGAAGAAACATAAGGTACATTTCGAAGTAAGCTGCTTGACCACTCTGGGACCACGGTCACGACCGGAAGGATCAAGTAGCTCCTTTTCCCCACTACCTCCTCCTCAACATCCAAACACCTACATTATCGCATACACACCGCGAACGTCTCCATTTCCCCTCCAGCCACTCCCCATTAGCGACCCGTCAACCGGTTTCCGAAAGCTACGGTAAGTAAAGCTTGCCCGCTCTCGGATGTCAGGCCTTTCTAGAAGCTCCCAAAGGAAGCTGCTCAACATCTTGGTACGTACCCGACGCTCACCGCTACGTCCAGTTTCCCTCTTCACCCGTAGAACGAGAGCCTGATAACTTCGAACCCACAACTCGAGAGTCCCTGAGTTCCATATACCGATGACACCAGTGCTCAACGCTGCACGTGCCGAAGCTCTAAATTAAATTCAAACATTGGCCGTGGCAGGGGCATGCTCAAGGCGCGCGCATGGTTGAGGTTTCACCCCGAACTGATGGAGCTGATCGTCTTGGAGGGCCGAAGAGATGGAAGCATTAGGGCCAGAGCCAAAGCGGCTGAAGCGAGGGGAGTATATCGGGCCTCAAAGGCTGCCACAGCCTCCTACCTCGCAGTCGTATAACCATACGGGTGTATTACCACCACCGCATACGTATCCTCCTCCACAACCACCGCCACCGCCTCCATCACCCTACGATGTTGGCCCGCACGAACGAAGCCTGCCTGACCCTACACCCCACGCCTACGTGCAGGAACACTCTGGTCACAGCACTCCGGTACGCGATCAACGCTTCCATCCAGAGCCAAACTATTCTCGACGTAGCAGTGCCTCCGCCGCAAGGTCCCCAGATGGACATCATCAGTATCCATCTGGGCGGTCGATGAGTTCCGCTACACCTGCTGACAGTCAGCACTACCCGGCCCCGCCTCATCAATATCCTCCTGATTTCGGCGGACATCTTTCTGGGTATCCCTCACATGAGGCACCACCAAACGGCAATATACACCACGGCCTGCCTATGCATCCTTACGACCAGGCGCATGGTTTTCCCCCGCACGGCCACCCTTTGGACTACAATCATTCGCCAGTCACTGCCGGCCCTCCTCCATATGGGGCTGTCAATTACGGCACATCCTTTGGCCAAGCGGGCTCCAGACCGTTGAAGAAAGGCAACAGGGCAACTCAAGTATATTCCATTGGCCCATCTGGAAAAGACGCTCTAACCAAATTGATAGGCGTGTGATGTCTGCCGTACTAGAAAAGCAAAATGCGATGAGGGTCGACCTGAATGCGGCTTCTGCGTCGAGAACAGTATGCGATGCAATTACCAGAGTGTGGCTCCAGCGAAGTGGGTGATACTTGCTTGTGTATGCCGGGACGCTGTCGACATACTAACGCTTCAACAGAGCCGATCGTGCAAATCAGCAAATCATCGATCAATTGACAGCGAATAAGGATGATATAAAAGCACTCAAGGAGGACTGGGGCGGTAGATTTGATCGACTCGAGCAATTGCTGCAGAACATCAGTGGTGAAAGAGGGCCGGCTGCTGAAAATATTGATCTGAAACTTTCGTGTGTCAAGTTGGAGAGCCCAAAAAGACGGCCTACTGGAGACCATAATGTTATCTCAGGGAAATCTGCGGTCAGAGATCAGCCAACCCACAATGACAGCCCTAGTGCGTCATTTGTAACGGCAGGAACAGAGTCAATCGGAAGTGATGCCGTCGCGACTCAAAACAACGCCATCTACATCGAGCATGACACTGCGGCGCAGAAGCTTTTTCGATGGAAGTCGATCAAGGCATTACTGAGACAATCCAAGCAACTGGATTTCTCCGACCGCTCGGAGGACTACGTCATGGCTTATGAGATGAATAAAGGAGTTCTGCGGTTCTATGGGAAGGGACGGCAAATGCGAGACTCGGGATATGGGTCTGAAGCAAGCGCGAGTGCTGCTAGTCCAGCAGCGAGCTCAAGCAGTGGACCTAGTGATGAGGCTTCAACGACCGGCAGTCCTGCTGCTTCCCCCGAGAACCTTTGGGGCACGGGGTTCATACCCACTGTTGCGGATACCAGACCCGTGAGTGATGTTGGTGGTCTCAACGGCGATAACACCTTGAAGCTTGACCCCAAGACTATCTCGCGCCTTCTGAAAAGCTATCTCGACAACATACATATACTCCATCCTTTCTTGAAGGAAGGCGAGTTGACGAAACAAGTCGAAACTTTCAAGCAGCGCTACAGTCCGCACGATCCAAGTACCGCAACGGCTACTTATGCAGTCCCAGCCCTTGACAATCTCCGCGATCCGTATGCTGTTAAAGCTCCGAAGCGTAAGCACTCGGATGGTCAGTATCATTCTTCCATGGGCGAGCCAGGCCTTGCACCAAGTCCTATGAGTCCCAAGGTCCTCCTGGAAAGGTCACCCGAGACGGCAAAGATTCTTCTTGTGATGGCGCTGGGCAAGATCTGTGAATGCAGAGAACCGCTACCTGGACCGGTACCAGACAATTCGAAGAACATTCCGGGCTTTGCTGCGCGGCCGTATTCACCAATTATAGGACAAGCAGACTCGCCGCCCGCTGTATATCCAATGCGACAGTCGCCTTCCTCTTCGTCTCACACTACCGCCAAAACCTCCGCTCCATCACCCATGAGTCTAGGCCGTTTCGCAAACTCAAGTCCAAGGTCATCCGTTGGCGAGCTGCCGGCTGGCGCAAGGAATGTCGATGTGATACCTGGCTTGGCGTATTATGCACAAGCTACAGACATTTTAGGCAACCTCACTGGGTACCATGAGTTGATCAATGCGAAATGCTGTCTTCTCGCAGGACTTTACGCTGGTCAATTAGCAAACACGCTTGAGAGCTTGACCTGGATACAAGCAGCCAGTAGAATATGCCGGTTCCTTGTGAAAGAGTAAGTTCGAGATAATCTTGCAAAGCGAATGGTTCTGACATGCTTGCGCCAGGCCAAACTTCAAAGCAGTTAGAGAACCGAAGAAAGAGTCGATCAAATTAGCGTTCTGGACGAGCCTCCAGTTGGAAAGGTTAGCCACTCGACTTCCTCACAATACCTAAGGCTAATAGCCGGCAGTGACATTCTGGCCGAACTTGACATTCCTCCAAGCGGAATACAAGAGGTACAACAAGATGTGCCTTACCCCAAGGGAACAATGGATCAGGGCGAATCCGTCCACGGCGATATCGGCCGACCAGAAGTCATGGTATATTATTCATTCCAATTGCATATGCGCAAACTTCTCAATGATATCCAAAAAGAGTTGTATCAAGAGAGTAAGTCTTCGCAGTGATGTAGTCCTGTTCTCGGAACTAAGAATGCTCCAGAGGACGCCAATTTCAAACGAGCGACTCGTTCTACTAGCCTTCGCAACGCATTTGACGCTATGATCAACGATTGGAGGAACAGTCTCCCAGACAAGCTTCAATGGGATGATGCTTCACATATTGTCGACAACATCAATGACTCTCGTTTACGCGGAAAGTTCTACGGTGCTCAATACATCATTCACCGACCCTTCCTACATGCTGCACTCGATTATGACTTTGAGGATGCCGAGGTTCTCTCAAAGTCTCCTCCAAATGACACATTTGGCAACCTCCAGAACCATTTGCCTCTGCACCCAGCGCCAGGTCCAGAGATGGGTCCTCCAAAATCAGTCTCCGAATATGAGAGGCGCCGTCACGAGACGATTGAACTGGCGGTCATTTGCATTAAAGCTGCCATGCGAAGTACCGTGGCTTTTGATGGCGTTCTCGACCATAGGCGGATGGTTGTCACCAACATAATGGGTACTGCTCATGCGTAAGTTCAGCAACCCGTCGCCCGCTGCATCGCGGCTCAGTTGAGCATCTCTGATTTGATATCACAGACAATTTGGCAACATGCTTGTCCTCTCGGCTGCCTACAAATCCAAGACTCTGGGCGCTTTCGTCGAGACCCAGAAGCTTGACTACCTCTTTGGCCGGACTATCAAGCTGCTTAAGAATTGCTCGCCTATATCATCGACGCTCGCCAAAGACTGCTATATACTAGAGTGTCTGAGGAGAGTCGTCTTTGACACTGGAAGTGAGCCGATGACAAACTCCTTCTCGTCTGAATAAGGTCTTCGACTCTTGCTTCAACAGAGAAGTCGAGCCATCGAAGCGTACCTGCATATCTTGGCCGCATCAATCGCCATAACGATCGGATCAATCGGCATTCATCAATCTCACTCATATACCACACATACTCGGCACCCCTCTACAATCCGTCACTGCAGCATTTCACCGTTTTTTGGAGGCTTCTGTCCTATGCATTATTCCCACGGAGGCGCAACCTGCATATCATTCGACATTCGCATATACCCACCGTCATTCTTGCATTATATACTTGTCCGCCTCATCGGCACGGTCCCAATTTGCAGCACCTACGTTCGTTTTTCAAACACGGCATTGTCATTGTTCAGGTCAGCACAAACATTTCATTCATTTACGGTTGCATTATCAAGATATCTTGCTATTCACAGGTGTTCTAGGCGGCATACGTGAGCGGATTATATCATGGGCGGTCATCTATCTATCATCACATATTTTGCTACATTGGTCGAGGCATGGGAATCCTCGAAGCAGATAGGGCAAGGTAAAGCTCTCTGCTGGTCGAAGGGTTGCATTGTATCCATCGTTTCTCACTTGGGCTCCTGGATTGGAGATCCGCCGTGGGTAGGGAGCAACTTTCTGTGCATAGTACATTGGCAGCCATTTGTGGATAGCTATATATTTCTGAAATCAAGAAGTATGCGGTTCCCCGATCAAAGCAATTCTATGATTCAATCGGTAATAGTAAATACTCATCAAGACCCGAGGCTGCCTGAGTATGAACAATGAGGCATGATCAAGCAAGGATCTACTAAATATTTACAGAATGCGCAGCAGCAAATTGATCTGTTGTCGTTGCGTGAACAACGTCTAGGAGACACGCAGATGGCCAACCTGTCGCCCTGAATTTACTTCTCTGAATGGTGATAGTGTTGTCAAGCCTGGTAAAGCTCCAGCAGCTCAATCGCTGCATGCAATCTAATCTATGCCAAGCAAATTCTATTTCCCGCCAAACATGCCAGGTATCTTCAACGCCTCAAACTCAGGACAATCTAATTCCTTTCCTACCGAATTTGGTGATGTTCTCTTCTTCTGCCATATAGACTAAAAGCCTACGGAACTCTTCAGAGCTTCTTCATTGACATTCGTTCCGTCCACCGCAGCCCTTGAGGCTTGCGCCCCGTCTCTACAATGCTCTTCCTCCCAGCACTGCTCCTCTGCTTCCTCCTCCCCCTCGCGCTATGTGCCGACGACTTCTATAAACTCCTCGACATCGACAAATCAGCTTCTGAAAGAGATATCAAGAAAGCCTACAGAACACTCAGCAAAAAATACCACCCTGATAAGAATCCGTGAGCTTGCCCCCAGCTGCCCAATGCTAGTAGCCAAAGCACTAGACACTTCGTAGAATGTAAGAGGAGAACAGTCAAGCTAATTGCTTATTCTACAGCGGCAACGAATCCGCCTCCCAAAAGTTCGTCCAAATCGCCGAAGCCTACGAAGCCCTCTCCGCCCCCGAAACCCGCCGCATCTACGACCAATACGGGTACGAAGGGCTAAAACAACACCAACAAGGTCGCGGCGGCGGTGGTGGCCATGACCCGTTCGACCTCTTCTCACGCTTCTTTGGCGGCTCGGGTCACTTCGGCCATAGCAGTGGCCAACGCCGCGGCCCCGATATGGAAGTTCGCATTTCGGTTCCCTTGAGGGAGTTCTATACGGGATATGAGCGAGAGTTTAGTATCGAGAAGCAACAAATTTGTGAAGAGTGTGAGGGGAGTGGGAGCGCGGACGGGGCTGTGGATACGTGTGGGCAGTGTGGCGGGCGAGGGGCGGTGATTCAGAAACACATGCTCGCGCCGGGGATATTCCAGCAGGTGCAGATGCAGTGCGATAAATGTGGCGGCAAGGGCAAGACGATTAAACACCCTTGTAAAATCTGTGGTGGGAGTAGGGTGGTGAAGAAACTGGCGACGCATACGTTGTCTGTGGAGAAGGGAATGCCGAAGGGGGGTAGAATTGTTTACGAGAATGAGGCGGATGAAAGCCCGGATTGGGAGGCTGGGGATTTGGTGGTGCATGTGGGGGAGAAGGAGGCGGAGTGGGAGGAGGGGGTTAGAGATGATGGGGGGTTCTTTAGAAGGAAGGGGAGGAATGTTTTTTGGAAGGAAGTGCTGAGTTTGAGGGAGGCGTGGATGGGGGATTGGGAGCGGAATTTGACGCATCTTGATGGACATATTGTGCGGTTGTCGAGGAAAAGAGGCGAAGTTGTGCAGCCTAATCAAGTCGAGATAATACATGGAGAGGGTATGCCTGTCTGGCTACAAGAGCAAGAACAAGAGCGAGCAGGAGAAGAAGAATATGGAAAGCTGCATGTGGAATACACGGTTGTATTGCCAGATCAGGTGGAGAAGCCGATGGAGAAGGAGTTTTGGGCCTTGTGGGAGAAGTGGCGAAAGAAGATTAGAGTGGATCTGGCAAAGGATAGTGGGAGGCCGCCTCCACAGGAGCATAGTGAGCTGTAAGATCGATGGTGGTGTACTACTATTAAAGGGTTTGGGGCGTCGAATATTGGGAGGTAGGGTTTCGATGAGCATAGATATAGAGCGGTTGGGCGCCAGTTGACTACCTTTTGTTTTACTATCTTCTGGTATACCTCCACCGTAATAACTGCGGAGCTGAGCGACAAGGACCAGACGGCTTTTAGAAGCCCTTTCATCCATCAGCCGAAATTATCACGAAGTGCTTGGCGACTAATTCCTATCGTGCTATCGTAATCGAAACCAAACCTGAACCTCGAGTCAGTGATAAGCCACGCACGTGGAAAAGTAAAATCCAGAGCTCTGACAGCGTGGGTAGTCGTGGGGGTATGTGGGATGATCAGGGGACAAGGGACCTCGCCGACAGAAAAGGCAGGGAGTGTGATAGCCTGATAGGCCTAGCGTTCCAGCTGATAACGAGGGAAATACAGTAACCGGGTTTCGCCTAACCTGTTTCAATGGGGGAAAAAGCTGGGACAATGCTGAGACAGGCAGCGGAGAAAAGATTCGGCTTCATAGAAGAGATGCAGCGATTTGTGGGTGGGATCTCTTTTGATCGCTTAAAAGCCATTGAAGGTACTAAAATCTAGAGCTCGCTTTTTGGAATGGTCTTGGGTATCTTCTTGGAAGTGGTATCCTCCCCGTAAAGTAGCTGAACCGTTGAGAACATTTGGAATATGCCGCCCCTTGATTCCCTTTGTGAAGAGACCGAAATCTATCCTGTGGTCCATTCGTACGCCCATACTCCTAGAACGCCTTGGATGATGTGTAGATGCAAGCGCTTTTCCCCGTAATTCCTCGAGTTGTGATTGACGCCGTATGGATAGGGTTTGAGTTATGTGCTTGTGATTGGTCGTAATGAAAGCGTTGCCCTTCTATGTTGTGGTCCAGCTTTGGGCGAAGCAGGATAAATTTGTCGCGGTGCAGAATATGTACAGTGCAACCGCGTAGGAAAAATCGTTGTTTGGTGTAATGATTCCGAAGTCATAAATTTTAGGGCGTCGAAGATGACATGCGCATCGCATCTCGGCCATTTCAGTGGATGAAGAAAACTCAAGATGTGGAAGCCAGCTGTGTTGGCAAAACGTTGGATAGGCGTCATAGGGGTTTGGTTCGTGAATCTGTAATGTGATGAAGTGTTGTCGCTTTCAGAATATGTTGCAGCGCGTCCTATGGCCGCGGTTCGATTCTCGAGGGCCTCGCTCTCTACCATTTCGTGTGGTCTGTCCACCGGTGGGCCCACTGCCCCGTCCATGATTTGTGCCAGTCCTCGTAAGCTGGGTATCGTGTCGTTGCTTCCTCAGTGATCGGACTACCTCATAGAATGCTTTCTCCACATTGATGCAATTCTTGGCTGAAGCTTCCACGAAGTCACAACCCATCTCTTTCGCCAATGCTGCCCCCTCTTGTGTAGAAACTTCTCGCTCAGTCACCCGGTCGCTCTTGTTGCCCACCAGCATCACAGGTGCTTGGCCACCCATCGACATGGTCTGTGAGATTGGTGAGGAAAGATAGCCGGCAGTTGTGGGAGAGCTAGCACTTGATGACTCTTTGACACGTTGAATCTGATTGTGGAATCTTCGTATCCGCGTGAAAGACGAGCGTGAAGTGATGCTGTAGACAAGGACAAATCCTTCGCCGTCTCTGATCCATTGGTCTCGTAGTGCAGTGTATTCCTCTTGCCCTGCTGTATCTAGAACCTCCAGCATGCATGATTGTGAATCAATAACCACTTGTTTTCGGTAGGAGTCCTCAATAGTAGGGTCGTATGTCTCCACGAAGTGGTTTAGACAGAGCTAGGTCACTATCAGTTGCATCCCCTGACGTGCAACGGCAAGGAACTTACTTGGATTGTAAGGGCTGTCTTGCCAACCCCACCGTCTCCCAGCACGACCAATTTGTACAACGTCATTTTCCCCGCCATGTTGGGCTGCAGTAGCGAATCCTGAGCTCAATTGCTGGAAGCCAATCGATTGTCACGAAAAAGGCTGAAGCACGAGTCCTGGTTTCAGATTAAGCAACTTGGGAGGGGCGATTGCTGGAACGATTGCCTTGGGTCACACGATCAAGCTATTGTTGCAAATTCTCTGTGAGCGGAGCAGTGCCTTGAGAGATGATAAGCTTTGTAAAGCAGCAGGAAAGTCGTGTTCGAGGTCTTTGAAGGCTGTAGGTATAGAGTGCTTTGGTCCAATTCCAAGTCAATGGCTGGGTCCGAGGTCCACTGTCCAGAACAGCGACACAGGTCGAAGGTATCCGCTTGTGACTTTTGGATGGGCGTTCAGCAGGAGCCAAATTAAGTAGAAAATAGACGAGGTATAGTTTGTCCGGTGCGCGTGTGCTTAGTTGTAGTGAACTTCCGGTGGTATACTTCTGCAAAGGTGAGATCCGGCCAGGTAAGAGTCCAGTGTACAAAGAGCATAAGGTCTGCCGCAAGACCGACAAGAGCAATTGGGCTTGAATGTGTTGCTTGAAGGCTGAAGATGTATGCAAAGAAGAATGGAGGTGAGAATTGGGGAGAGGTCTTGGGCGGAAGTGTGTTCGTGTGGTCTGTGCTTTTTGAGAGTGAAGAAGTTTATTTGTGGTCGAAGCTTCCCTGCTCAAGTGACAAGAGCAAGTCAAGTCTTACTTTAGAACACGCGATCAGCACGTGGGATGTTTGGCAAGGATTGAAATATCTCTCTGATCTTTTCCCTTTCAGCAGCCTCTCGGGGCTGTCTTGCCATTAAAGGGAAAAGATACCGCCACAGGGCAAAAGCAATGTGGGCAAGTCACCACTCGAGGTCAGGCTTACTGCACATCCATACTCAGACATCAATGTCGTGGTGGGAGCCGTGTGAAGGTGCGGGGCTTTTGGGGGTCCAAATCGTCGAGCAAGAGACTCGCAGCTACCTTGGCCCTTGGCCCTAGGCTTTCGGGTTCTACATTCCACCCTCATACTTCTTGCTTCTTGCTTCTTGCATGTTGAACTAGGCTCTCCAAAGGCGCTTGGGCTTGGTGCTGCTTCCAATGGCTTGGGTAGACCCAGAAAAGTCTACTTCTAAGCGCCCGATTCATCCCGCTGTCCATTTACGTACTGACAGACTGACACTCTGTGAATGGGCGCTGTTGCGTTGCCATCGACCCAGTCCGGAAGAGCAACATCGAAACAGTGTCCATCCAAAATTCAGTATGCCTCCACACTCCACGTTCATCCTCGAAATCCCGCAACTCAATCGAACAATTTTCATCGACAGAGCTTGCTGTGGCAATCATGTGGCTTACTACCCTCCGCAGTTCAATCGTGGAGGCTGGATGTTATCAGATCTGGGGGAGTTCTCCAACTCTTCGAGCCCGACAAGATCGAACGACAATCCTAAGCGAAGAAGTGGGTATTGTCTCTACAATGGCTATCGAAATTACGTCCTCACGCAGACCTCCACGGCTGGCTTGCTCAGAACGGAAGGAGTGCCTTTGCATCAACCTCACTGGAAAGCCCAGGCGATCGCCCCTTATCGCGTACATGGTAGAGCTTGAATTAATAAGCTCTCTCATTTCGATGAGATTTGGCAACATGAATGACGATGTTACTGGCTGGAAACGGCACGCCTCCGAAGGGACGGATCGCAGCAATCACTCGTTCGGCAGGTAAGTCCATCTAAGCGGCAACACGCAGTCGAAGCAATCACAAAAGTTCGCCTGCGTACAATCCGAAAGAACATAGATCGTGGCCAATATTCTCCTCGCTAAATCCGTTTTCATGAATCATGGATGAGAACCACTCTCTGTTTCTATGCCACAGGTGTCCTACGCGTTACCAAGTTTCCCCTTTCGGATTACGTGATTATATCAAAATCCTTCATGCCATACTATGTAGTGATGGATATGCAGAAAGCCTTGCGAAGTGGGTGTTCAGCCAAGCTTATCAATCCTACACGTGCTTGACAATTGACATTCCACAGCCCGCTGGGCCTTTCCCGTGGCGGCCGATCACGACGGTGTCCGAAGAGCGCAGCAGCAAGCCACTGTGATTTTCACTTTCCCGGTCTCAAAGAGCTGCTTCTGATACCGAGGCTTTCCAAAAGGCCTTTTCGTAGGGCACATCTCTCAAAGGGCCCCCTTCGTCTCCAGTCGAAAGCTTTTACTCGGTTATCTAGACCGTGTCAGCAGAGAATTCCGTTTGGGGACCTAGCTTGCCTGTGACAATCCATGTCCAAACGCCTATCATAAGAAACACCACCAAACAAAAGTCACTCCCGTTTGACAATGATTCTACCTATTCCATGGATCGACAGGTCCCTCCTTTGTAGTTAGAGGATCGCCGAACCATGCGATAATACTGACCACAATCTCCTGCGAGCAATCGGTCAGCATCAAAGGACAAATGCCAGTGTCATTATTCGGAGCTGCTTTTGTGTTGGACGCTTACTGTAAAACCATTGGGAGCGCATATATATGATACAAGCAACTCGTCTACCGGAAAGATGTTTTCCAATTAGGTGATTATGTTCAAAACACCAGGATCCAACTGACATACATTGCTTTCCATTGACTTTGTTGAAGTATCAAGTCTGAGCATTATACGCGGACGTTGAGGTTCCCTTGAACTCTATAAACATGCTGCTTGAAGCGGCAATAATATGGAACGACTGGGCTTGACTAGCAGCAGACAGAGCTGGGTCTTGCACGTCTAGACTGCGTAATCGGGGCCAAAGTAATGCGGCCACTTTTTGACGATGGAGATTCGTGTCCAAGAATTTTACGCTTGCTAGAACTCTGTCCATCGTAGCATAGGCCATGATCCCGTCAGACATGTGGAACTTATCTCTTAATGCTCGCTATAGCCTAATTCCCAGGTGGGAGGAAGCAGCCTTGTCCTGCACCCTTTTTGGCGGCAAATAATGCGGGGAACGCCTTTGGGTCTTGGCGCTCCTGGAAATAAACCATTGGTCCGGGGTAAAGGTTACTTCACATTATTCTCCAGCAATGGCTGTCTTTCTCGTTGCTTGCAGCAACTGCTATATCTGCTTTTCGTCTTCGTGTGCAGACGCTGATACTAAAAAGCTCGACGTTCAGTTGACAGTCAAAGAGCCCCCAGACAATGGCACCCCACCCTCAAGACGAAGTCCAATCCCACAGTCTCAGCGATCCGGAGTCTTTCTGGAGCCACCAAGCTGAGCAATTATATTGGCACAAGAAGCCTTCGCGGGCATTGGGCCTGCCAACGAAGAAATTGAAGAGCGGAACGGAACACAAGAGTTTCACCTGGTTCCCAGATGGAGAGATCTCAACCTCTTACAATTGCGTCGACCGCCATGTAAAGAATGGCAATGGCGATTCGACTGCTATTATCTGGGATTCTCCAGTCACAGGTAATAAGGAAAAATACACATACAACCAGCTGCTCAGCGAGGTGGAAAACCTCGCTGGAGCCCTACGCGAAGAGGGTGTGAGCAAGGGAGATGTTGTTCTCGTATACAGTCTGTCTTCATACAAGGTTAATGAAGAGTTCCTCTGACCTTGTGAAGTGCCCATGATACCATCTGCTTTGTTCGCTATCCTCGCCATATCCCGCCTTGGCGCCATACACACAGTCGTTTTTGGGGGCTTTGCGCCAGCTTCGTTGGCGCAACGGATTGAGGCCTCGAAGCCTCGGGCTGTGATGACTGCTTCTTGTGGAATCGAGGGATCAAAAGAACCGTTGAACTACAAGCCGATTATAGAAGTGGCATTGGAGAAGAGCCCACACAAGCCTGAGAAGGTGATCGTATGGCAAAGGGATGAATTAGGGTGGGATCCAATTATTAAGGAGAAAGGAGAGAGAAATTGGCAGAGATTGGTGAAGAGTGCGAAGAACAGGGGACTCAAAGCAGAAGCTGTCCCAGTCAAGAGCAACGACGGAATCTACATAATCTACACGAGTGGCACCACGGGTCTACCGAAAGGAGTACTTCGAGAGGCTGGTGGTCATGCCGTTGGATTGAACTTATCAATCAAATACCTTTTCAGCATTCATGGCCCTGGAGATGTCATGTTCTGCGCCTCAGACATTGGATGGGTAGTCGGGCATTCATACATTCTTTATGCGCCTCTGCTTGCGGGAGCTGCCACAATCCTTTTCGAGGGCAAACCGGTTGGCACACCAGATGCAGGCACTTTCTGGCGGATATTAGAAGAGCACAAAGTCAACGTTCTAAGCACCGCACCCACAGCTCTTCGAGCAATCCGACGAGACGACCCCAACAACAAATTCTTCGAAGCCGCCGGCCAAAGAGGAGGCTTGAAGCCACTCAGAGCACTCTTTCTCGCAGGGGAGAGGAGCGAACCAAATATAGTAAGAATTTATCAAAGTCTCCTCGAAAAGTACTGCCAGCCCGGCGCCCAAGTAATCGACAATTGGTGGTCGTCTGAATCCGGCTCCCCCATCTCTGGTCTCGCCCTTCGAGCCACAGCAGGCAAAAATTTCACCACCCAAGATTTTCACAAAGCTCTGCCTATCAAGCCAGGATCAGCAGGTAAGCCTATGCCCGGCTTCGATGTCAGAATAGTGGACAACGAAGGCAAAGAAGTCGCGAGAGGAAACATGGGTAACATAGTCCTCGCTATCCCCCTCGCACCCACAGGCTTCACCACGCTGTTCAACGACGAGGAACGCTTTTATAAAGGCTACTTGAAGCGCTTCGGTGGTCAATGGATCGACACCGGCGACGCGGGTATGATCGATGAAGATGGCTATGTGCATGTAATGTCTCGATCCGACGACATCATCAACGTCGCTGCTCATCGCTTCAGCACAGGGTTAATCGAACAAGCTATATCCTCGCACCCCACCATCGCGGAATGCTGCGTTGTCGGTATCCCCGATGCGCTAAAAGGACATCTACCCTTCGCCTTCATCACACTATCAACAGCAGAACATCCCGAGTCCGCTGTCCCAGACGATAAGCTGTTTAAAGAAGTGCAGGGGTATGTGCGTGAGCAGATTGGTGCAATTGCGGCGCTTGGAGGTATGATTCAGGGGAAGGGTATGATCCCCAAGACCAGGTCGGGGAAGACGCTGAGAAGGGTGTTGAGGGAATTGGTCGAGAATGCGGTGCATGGAGATTTCGAGAAGGAGGCCCAGGTGCCGGCGACGGTGGAGGATGCCTCGGTCGTGGAGGTGGCGAGGGGGAAGATCAAAGAGTACTTCCAAACCAAGGGGGCTGATTTGCATAAAGCTACTGAGGAGAGAGCGAAGCTATAAAGGAGGATGTATTCCATAGTCATCTTGCACGTGTTCGCTGCATCATCCGAGAATCTGGCTACGGGGAGACGAGAGAAGTGACTCTATTGGGCGGCATGGCTCACGTAAATATTTAAAACGGGAAATTTCATGGTTCTTATTTGCCCATATAGCAATGTGTAATGTAACGGGATACTGCCACTACATCAGTGGCATAGCTCGGATAGTGGGGTAGAGCAATTGTTGTGCTAGAGAACATAGCAAAAGCCGTGAATGGAAGCGACTCTATGGGTGACATCTGCTGTTCCTCAGACCCTGAACTTAACCTTCGAGATGTTGTAGACACCACTCTTTGGTTGAATTACATGCTAAACAAAGAGGAGTCTATCTTACTATTCACAGCAGAAGAGCTGCTTTTTGCCAGGAAAGGTTGGTAATGATAGCGCCTACCAGCTCCACAAAGAGCCATTCTTGGTGCTCAACAACCCTTCGAAGAGCTACCGGCATCTGCTCCTAGACTCGTTCCCTGATACTTCCTTCACTTCGAGGCCCAAGATTCTCACTTTGAAAACACGTTTACGTGGATGACTTTTGAGCTATTCGATTACAACAGGTGGAGCACAGACATCCTTTGACATGCTCTTAGAGCTAGGAGATAGCATTGAATGGGACTAATGAGCACTCACCATGCCGAGCTACAACTATACCTAGGTATTGTCCGCACAGTCGGTAGCGTTGAAGATGGTGCAATATTCGTCACTCTTCACCTCTAGCCTCATCTTACCCTCGGCGGTGAGAGCACGCGGAGCCTACGCTGTGTAATTGCGGGTTCAGCCCCTCTCCGACGATTGTTAGATCAGCGTAATGTCTACTCTTAGATACACTAGGACACTCCAGGTGGAAGTTCATTCTTGATTAGTATGATTGTTTTTTGGGGGACAAAGTGATACATTGAACTCCGGTAAAGGTGGGACTCGAGAAATGGAAATCAATGGTGTTTGTGGAAGACAGGGAGTGAGATACAGTAAGGGGTATAGATCAGAGTACTGTTTATCATTTACAACATCTTGGGAAAAGGCTTTGTGAGGAGAAATGCACAGGCACAATCCCAGCAAGATTTTTTGGGTCCCTCCCGATGTCATGCACACTCAATTGAATCAGGGCCCTTTCGCAATCCTTTAGCCAATGCTATACCAACAGGGGCCCAAAGCCAAAAGAAAGAGATGTAGGCAGCCTGATAAACAGCTCAGGGGAAGTTTATCGCAGCTTCGGAGCTTCGATAGTGATATCAACAACGAATCCAATCAGAAAGTCTCAAATTGTCCCTCGAAAGGTGGTGAATGGACCCAGAACATATCAGCATCACCCACGTTGAGCAGCAAGTGCTGCGTAAGTGAGCATTGTAGCAGCCGTATAGATCATCTCCATCATCTTGGATTATAGTTGTTGAATTTTGGCAAGAGGAGGGTGAGTGTGACATGACAACCCGAAATCGCCAAGCCGGGAATTGCTTCACCGACCACCGACCTCCGGCACCGAAAGTGGGATTCCAAAGTTCACCACCACCTACATTATTCTGACTTCTTACACACTCGGTTCAAAATTTTCTTTGTGCGGCAATACACAATATGGCTACGTTGATGTGTACTAGATGCTGGTACCAGATGTTGCGCCACCCTGCGCAAAAACCCGCCCTTGCTATCCGAACACAGGTATCTCGCCGACGGCAAACGCGAGGCATGGCCTCGATGGGTCCCGAGAGCCAGCACAAGGTAGAGCTCCTGCGGAAAATCGACATTGGCAGTAGCTGATTGATAAGTAGATGCTGGCTGCGAGCCTCGAGGACGCAGATCCTGAGATATATAACATATTACAAAAAGTATGTTACTTGCAACCAGCTCGACGTACGTAGAGCCACAGATAGACTGCTTGCTAACACACTGGCCCGCAGGAGAAAAGGCGGCAGAAACACTTCATCAATCTAATACCCTCTGAGAACTTTACATCTCAAGCAGTGCTCGATGCGTTGGGAAGCGTCATGCAGAGTATGTCCTTCGGATGGCTGAATATGAACATTGAGAGCTAAAGCTGCATAAATAATAGACAAATACTCGGAAGGATATCCCGGCGCCCGATACTATGGTGGCAATGAGCACATCGACGAAGCAGAGCGTCTTTGCCAAAAACGGGCTCTGGATACGTTTGGGTTGAATGAGAGCGAATGGGGGGTCAACGTACAACGTTTGTATAACCGCGCAAATCATTTATGCTATTGAGCTAAGAAATCGTTCACAGCTCTCTCCGGATCTCCTGCAAATCTATACGCCTATTCTGCCCTTCTAAACTCCCATGACCGCATTATGGGTCTCGATCTACCGCATGGCGGACATTTATCTCACGGATACCAAACGCCTACGAAGAAGATCTCGGCCGTATCGAAATATTTCGAGACCCTTCCATATCGCCTTGACGAATCGACAGGCTTAATAGACTACCAGAAGCTTGAAGAAATGGCTATGCTCTACCGTCCTCGCATTATCATAGCCGGCACCTCAGCTTACAGCAGGCTGATCGAATACGCACGCATGAGAGAAATAGCTCAAAAGGTAGGAGCTTATCTCCTTAGCGATATGGCGCACATATCTGGGCTTGTTGCTGGTCGTGTCATCCCATCACCCTTCCCTCACTCAGACGTGGTCACTACTACCACCCACAAGTCACTGCGTGGCCCAAGGGGAGCAATGATCTTCTTTAGAAAAGGCGTTCGCAGAATTGATAAGAAGGGAAAAGAAGAGATGTATGATCTCGAAGGTCCTATCAATGCTTCTGTCTTTCCTGGCCATCAGGGAGGACCTCACAACCACACCATTACTGCTCTTGCAGTTGCACTCCATCAGGCGCAAAGCCGCGAGTTTCAGGAATATCAACAGACGGTGCTACTGAACGCGAAAGCCTTGGCCGAGCGGTTAGGCAATTCGAAAGAGAAGGGCGGTCTTGGCTACAGCGTAGTAGGTGACGAGACCGAGAATCATCTGGTGCTCATAGATCTCAAGAACAAAGGTGTCGACGGTGCACGTGTAGAGCGTGTACTAGAGCTTGTAGGCGTTGCTAGCAACAAGAACACCGTCCCTGGTGACAAGTCGGCAATGAAGCCAGGCGGACTGCGCATGGGCTCCCCTGCGATGACAACCCGAGGCCTGTTGCCCGACGACTTCACACGGGTCGCAGAGATAGTTGACCGCGCAGTTACTTTGACTCAGCATCTGGATAAGAAGGCGAAGGAGGAGAGTGAGGCCAAAGACCGCAAGAACCCAGGGAGTGTCAAGGCTTTCTTGGAATTTCTTGGTGATGGGAGTGAGGTTAGAGAGATTGTTGAGCTTCGACGCGAGGTGGAAGAGTGGATTGGAACCTTCTCATTGCCCTGGATCAAAGATAGTTTGCAATAGAACTTTACGATGGCCAGTACTACAGCTGTTTTACCATATCATTCAACATTGTTGGATAAGCCATCAGAAGACACACTTCAACTTCAGAACATTGGGTATTTAAAATGCAATTCAGCGTCGTACAAGATGGTCTGTAATGTGAGAATTGCAAATACAGCCCCTGACTTTCCTCGGCGATAACACATATCGAGCTTGTGTTGTCAGGAAAGGCAAAAGTGTAATACCATGTGAGAGGGGATCAGAAGAACAGTTATGAAATGAAATCGTCTTTCACGCTCGCCAATGGCCCTCTTATTTGAGTCAACCTGGACTAATATATCAAGTGTATGGACTGCAGATGAGCATATATTAGTCCGGGACGGAAGGCTTGGGTGATAGCCTAGGGCAAGGTTCTTAGGTTAGACCAGAAAGCGTCTAGCTCCGGGAGAGACTACGCTATTATTTGACAGAAGTTAATCTCCAGCTTTCCATCCTCTTTAGCTAGCTGAATATATATATCATTTATCTTTTCTGTGAGTGAGACTAAGCTGCAAGCCTAGGTGCTACGATTATAGGTATCCCAAGTCACTTAAAATGACAGAGAAGAGAAGGCACCGGGCGCGGTGATATTGAGGCAATAAATAAGTAAATATGTTTGGAAATTTCGCATCCTTTGGTAGGTCACAAGAGCTACTATTTCGATGTGTGTACTCCTCCCTTGAGGCCAAAGAAGGTTCTATGTTCATTCTTCCATGCAATATCGACGTTCTGCTTTACCTATCTACCGGGAAGATCAATAATCAGAAACGCGTTAATATACTATTCCATTAGTAGACCGGGAGACAGTGATAAGCTAGATAGATATCTTTGTCAGGTCAAGCTGGCGATCTCCTTGTACAGCCTAGTTTACCTTACTAGTATGTCGAATTGGAACGGATTTTCTTGACGAACTGTGATTCTCTTCTGTTCTTTCGTTACGTTCCTCCTTCTTTCTACCCAGCATTCACCATTTTCATCATATCACAATCATGAAGGTCCCTTTCAAGTCTTCGCCTCGACGAGTGAGGGTCTTCTTGAAAAAAGCGAAGACGGCTACGATAAAGAAATACAAACAACTAACAAGGCAACCTGTAGCTGCTGCTCCCAAGCCTCCCACTGCTCCTTCGACCAATCCATCCTCCGAGATCCGCAATGAGGCCATGAAAGAGCCAAAGCCCCCGAGCCCAGCAACACCGCTTGACTTCCCTCGTTGCACCCCACGCGGGATGCCCCGAAATCAACTTGATGAGCGTGAGGACCTTGTCCAGGTTTTCGCCGACGTGTCTAGGAAGGCAAACAAGAAGCATCTCAATGCTCTGAACCTCAAGGTCGCTCCAGATACCCCACTAGATCAATTACTTCCTAGCGGTTACGTTCCTCCTCTGTCTTGGTCGCACGAGCACACCCCGTCCGAAGGCACTCAGATGCTTGCTCTCCCTTTGAGCTCTTCACCGTACTTGAGCAATGGCACTCCCATACCAACCCGCAAGACGTACTACGATATGGTCAAAGAGCTACTGTATGACAAGGAGGATGCCTTTCGCCCACTGCGACGCCAGGCACCCTTGCCAGATCGCCCGCCTGCTCGAATTATGTACTTTCGCAAATTTTGGGAGCGCCTCATGACAGTAGCTAGCTTCTGGGACAGCAGTGCTGACAATTACTTTCTGCGTCCCTCTGATGACTCCGCCGACGACACCTCACAAAAGGGTAAATCTGCCATGGACATCTATGACATGCGCGCCGACGCACAACGGGCTGATGGAGACGAGGACCCATTTAACGCAGCTAATCAAGCTAGAGTGAACGCAGCAAATAACAGCGAGCGAAAGGTGGAAAAATACACAGGGCATCGCATTGGTGCGGGCAGCGAGATGCCAATAAGGTTCCTCGAGGATACGCTTACTACTTTTGTGGAGACAATCTGCTACGCTTTCCGTTGCAAAGTGGGCTTTCCTCAGTACCAGCACCAGTCGAGGCTCAATCTGCGAGACGTAGTTGTCAGCCTATTGCCGGTCCCGGGCTCCGTGTTTCGGATTCCAAAAGATCGAAGTCAGGCCAAAAAGGGCACAAAGGAGGGACCGTTGTTAGGGATCTATGTCAGGCACCTGCCTGGTTTGCCCAGGGAACAGCTCCAGTTCCGAGAGAAAGGGGACAAGATCGGCGAAGGAAAATATGAAACCTTGGACCTAATTACGGAAGTGGGGGTAATGCTGATGCAGGCTCAGAGGCGTGCAAGAGAAGGAAAGGTGGAGAGTATTCCGGGGACAGGGAAATGGTGGACGACAGCACCTCGGTTTGGCGGAAATTCTGGTGGAGGATTACATATCCGGGAGGGCGATACTGCCATAGCCTCAGCATCAATTGACGCAGGAGCAGGCGCCTCTAAGGACAAGACGGTCGAAGTGCCACCATCCAACAACTTCCCTGCATCCGTGGAAATGTCTTCATCGGACAGTCTTCAGCAACCAGGAATTGAGACCAGCAAGACAGCCAAAGCGGCTCCAACTAAAGGCGCTCGGCCTCCGCAAAAAAAGGTCCGCCGCACAGTTGGCTCGTGGCCGGATATGCAGGCACCTGCGAGCGCCTGGGAGAAGAATGTCAAATATCAAGCAGTCGGTAAAGACTGGGAAAGCGATTACGAAGAGGTACGCCATTCTTTCCTCCGCCTACGAATCAACTGTACTAATATCGCGTCCAGGTGTACCTCATCTCAGCAATCAACCACCACGTTTCTATCCTCCACGCACGCATCCCGTTGAAGTACGTCAAGCATATCGCCGAGGGTCCAGATGTCAATGTCTCCGACCCAACGTTTCCGGAGTGGTATTCATTGGAGGTGCAACGATCAAAATGGTACGATTTATTCAATGCCGACGACAGAATGCAGGCGGCACGGGCGTTATGGGCTATCATGGGGTACCTAATGAGAGACGCGGAAGCGCCTGAAGAGGATGTCCCCATGACCACAGACTGAGACGAACGATTCTCGGCCGGAACAAGTCACAGCTTTCTGGGTAGTCGTCGTTTAGAAGCCTCATCGATGGGTACATATGCATCGTATTGAACGCGGAGATGGTCACAGCCTTAAGGGTAGCTTAACCTTGCTGTAGATGTTCCAGGTCGATTCGCACGCTCGTCCTTGGTTCTACGACGGAGTACATATTATTGATTGCTGGCGTGTGGACTGGCAATGGAATCGACTTTTACGTTGATTCATGGCATGTCATCCTCCAGAAAAGTCCATTACGTACTCTAGTCTTCATGAATCATGCAACTAACGCGCATGCCAGCGGGGGTATCATATGCATTCATGGCTCAATACCTCCCAACGCCGTAGCCAAATGCTCCAAGGCCCCGTTCATATGCATGTCGTGAACCCCATATCCCCGTTGCGACCCCAACCATAGCTCATAGACCTTATAATCATGACCAGAGTTCTGGCAAACAGCCCTTTCATACACCTTTACTTTCTCCTATTGCAGCCACCTCCACCTTCTTGAAGATCGAGTAAACACTCTTCACCCCCCTCGGCCTGATCTCCCCCACGGCAAAACTAGCCTCCGGCAGCCTCTTCCCCGCCTTGATACTCTCAAGAACCCATTCCACTCCCACGAATTTGACGCCCTTCCCACCAACCCTCTGTATCTCTTTCTGTATTTTACTCCCAGCCAATCCACCTCCCGCACCACCACGATGCCCATTAGGCTTGCCAAGTATGACATGCGTGACGCTGCGTCTGCCCAGCGTGATGCTGACATTAGCGCCGTGTTCGGCAAGGAGATGTTTGAGCTTGTGATCTGAGATCATTGGGGCGGTGGAGCCGTTAAGGTAGATGGTCAAATTATCAAACATCTTCTTCCCTTGCACTTGAGCTTGCTTTTCCTCCCCCCGCAGCGTTGTCTGCGTCTCCGGAAACTCCCCCTTCCTCTTCTCCCTCTCCACGCCCCTAACCTCCCTCTCCCCCTCCCCACCCCTCTCGATCATCACCCCCAGATCCCTCCACCCCGTCTCCCTCAAGCCCGGCGCCCCAGGCTCCCACCCCCCATTCTCTTTTCGCCCATCCCTCCCAAAATCTTTACTTCCCGCACCCACGGTATCAAAGATCCTCTCGCCTCCCGTCTCACCAGCGCGAAATTGCGCACCGAGTTTGAGGGTGCGCGATTGTCGCCATGAGGTGGAGCCGGCGAGACGGTTGTCGGCGCGTTGGTGACCGGTCGAGGAGGAGTTCCAGGGGTCGAAGGTGCGGCGGGTGGGGGAGGGGGCAGGGGTGATGGTGGGGTGGGGGGCTTTCATTGTGAAATGTGGGGAGGAGGATGAAAAGACGTGGGGATGGATATGTAGAACCAGAGGGGTAGGCGGGTGTGGGGTTGGAAGCGCTGCGAGGCGGGCGAGTCGCTATCCGGGTATGGATTGCGGGCTTGATGCAGGGTTACCGAGCTCGCGGTCCGAGGTCTGAATTGAGATACTTGTCGAGCTCGTGTGGGAGTTTGCTTAATTGGGAATCAATATCTTGGTGGCGTCATGGAATCTTCATACTTTAGTGTTGAGGTTGAGAAAGGATACCTTATTGAAGTCTACCTTAGCTTCCTATCCATTCTCGTCGCAAAAATGTTTCCTCCCACAAAAAGGGGTGAGAGTTGCGCTTTGTTGGTTGGTGGTTGGTAATGATGTAAAGACTGTCATACCTACTGGAGCGGCTAAAGGCTACTACCGGATTGGGACTTCGAGGCGTGCAGGTGATTAGATTGTCTCGATGGTCATCCCATGCAGGCAATCTTACGTGCTCACTACTACGTCCGTGCAGATGTAAAGTAGGAGCGAGGAATGCGTTAGTCTAGCATCGTCGGCAAAGCAAAGTCGACCTTACCCCAGTAGCTACTACCATCGTGGCCGTTTCATCGTACATCGTACCTGGGCTTTGTCGACCATCTACAAAAGGCGCTATCTGCCAGAGTCGCATGTAGAGTACAACGAGGCTCTCGGTCTTTTTCCGTCACTCTGAAGGCGTACGATGTTTGCTGAACCCAACTCGTCTGGACATGCGAGCCAACTGTCTTTCATTTGCTATGCTACCCCAGGCCTTCGCTATGTCAGACCAGCAGACTCTGAACTAAAACCGGTAACGCTACCTAATAATTGCCATCTTCCCCGGCCTAGATCATAAACAGGCTTTTTTGGTGATAATTAACCTTGTACTGTCGTCATAATACCGCTGCTTTCGACACATGTCCCATCATAATGAAATTCGTAGTCGTGAAATCCGCCCCTTGGGCGGGAGGGGTATAAAGGGGGTCATTTGAGAAGTGAAATTCGTGTCGTTACTTCGTGGTTGAATTGTAGAGTAAGATATGGTAGAAACGTAGTCGTGAAGGACGCTTTCTTAAATTTTGAATGGTCGTGATAGAGCAGAGTTTCAGGTGAAATGGCCGTCATGGTACGCGAATCCTTCCGAACTTCCACTGCTAAAGCATTAAAGAGTCGTATAGGTATATCGTAAATGAGCGGTCATTGATGATTGGTGTAATCCATCAGCGAAATCCCTAGTAGGCAAGATGACCCTGGAAATTGACGGTTAGGAATTTTGTCAAGCACGAAATGAGAGACGGCGCACTAGATGCATGCCCGCATCAACGCACGCGAGCGCGAGGAGTCGCCATGGTCCGAGGTCGACTGTGATTCGCGGTCTTGATGTCGCTTTCGTAGGCCCCTGTGGCCATACTGCTTGTCGAGCTACCTTCTCGGCCCATCTTGCGACGCTTCAAGGCGTCAATGTCATCGCCGCGGCTCGCAGGACGAGAGTTGTAATCATCCTCGTCACGCATCCGTTTGTTTGATGGGGTGACTCCATTTGCCTGAGTCGGCGCGTAGGGATGAGGAGGAGCTGCCGAGTAATGATCACCGTTGGTGCTCCCGTTCGATGCGGTACCGCGAGCGTCACTCATAGGGTTGTAGAGATTGCTAGAAGGTGGAGCGCGAGGCGGAGTGTGGTAGCCAGTAGACCACTGCTGCTGGGCCGCGTTCGAATTGCGGGGAGTTCCTCTATCAGAGCCATTTGCAAGCGATGGGGATCCATTGATACCTGAAGAGACTTGCCCGTGCTCTCCGTGCAATGATGTCAGATTCGAACCTGGATTGTAGCTGCTGTATGAACCACGGGGAGCAGCGTAACCAGTAGTACTGTCGTGCGGGTATTCAGAGTCCTGTTCATGCTCTGCGTCCTCACCGGCGCCATGCTCGTTTCCGTGGCTCTGTAGGTAGACATCGGCTTTCGAATCTCCGTGATCACTTCCTGTCCGAGAATCTGGCGCACGGACTGCTGGAGGACCCATGTCTTGCTTGCCATAAGCGTTTGAATGCAAGGGAGTTACGCGTGGCATGTTGGAGGCGTATTGCGATTGCTGGGTGCCAGCCGCAGAATACATAGGTCGAGAATTATCATATGTGGGGTGACTTTGGTAGGGTTGCAGGCCTGGCATTGAGGCGCCTGGAGGTGTGGTAGCTGGTGTAGCAGGCGTTGAGTGTGAATGGTTTTCAAGCATCAGAGGTTGTGCGCCTTGTACGCTACCTCCAATGCTCTGACTCCCCCATTCGTAGGAGCTCCCCTGATTGTTCAGACCGATAGTGGTGCTCGATGCGCTGGTAGGTGGTGTGGGAAACGTGTGTGCTCTATCCAAGCCCGGGCGTCCCACTCCAGGGTGAGGAGCTATCGAATGAGGCTGCTGAGAGCTAACGGCGCTGCTCATCGAGTGATGGTGATGCAGACCGGGTGTTTGGGATCCTGGAGGGCCTGCCGCACCGCCTTGTTGCTTGTTGTTATCAAGTCTTCGACGATCCGCCGCGGCCATCACAGCATTGGTCCTGCTCTGGTTGGTGGGATGGTACAGCAAGGCACCGATGTTGTGGACGAATAATGGGTAAAGAGATTCGGTGATCTTCTCCTTGTTGGCAAAGTCCAGAGCCCGATCAAAGGGTATCCTGTTTTGAGTCAGCCATAAGGACGACAGGTGTAGTATCAGAGATCCATACCAAACTCCTTTCAAGTGCATTGGACCAATTTTAACGACGTGGCGTGTTTTTTCGCTTTTGAGGATCCCATCTCGGCGTCCTCGAGTCATACCAGCGACGTTGAGGAGCTTTGTGCCATTGATCATGTGGTTGTCTGTCGGTCGCATTAGTTCAGAGTGCTTATGCCAGCAATGCAGTAGCTGATGCTGCATATGCGCGCTGCATGTAAGAAGCCTTACCGTCACGCCTTGCAACGCAAACGCCTTTAGCCTCGACTTGAAAGCACATGCATCCCTCATCTTCCCAGAGCGTTGCTGTCACACGAGGCTTCATACCTGATGGAGCCACTTGACCACTCGTATCGGCGTTTTGCTGCTGATATCCAGGAGGAGGGCCACTGGGATTCCCCACGTACGTGTGCTGGGCTTGTGCACCTGGCGCCATCGCTATTAATGTCAGTTTGGGCTAATCATCCCAAAGAGACGGTGTACACTTACTCGGTAATGGAAGCAAGCTTGAACCCATCTGAGGACCCATGGACGAGGAGACTGGATGACCAGGACCTTGCGGAGAAGTGAGGCCAGTTGGGTATCCGTATGAACCATAGTGCGCTGAAGGTGGTACATAGTTACTGGGTCCTGGCTGTAGAACTGGAGGTTGCTGATGCTGATAGCTAGGGTATTGAGACATGCCTCCAGAGGTCGTGGGCTGAGGCTGGTATGATTGTCCAGCTGACAATTGCGATTGTTGTGAATCCAGGTACTGCTGCTGCTGATTCATCGCGTGTGAAAAATGATCAGTTTGCTGATTGTAAGCCTGAGCGTGCTGGCTTGATTGCGTATACTCCGAATGGCCTCCGCTATCTTCTTGCAGTCCGTGTATCGGAGGGGCCGAGCACTGAGAAGTTGGCGAAGGCGAAGGAGTCTTCAGTCCAATTCCAGGAGATGAGTAATGGGTACTTGAGGGATGATTCGAAGCTCCAACGCGACTGGGACCCGAGGTGTAAGAAGGGGTTGAAACGTAAGACTGTGGTAGGTGGAGGTCTGGCAAGCGATCGCCAGACAGTAACGGACGATGAAAGTGATGCGAATTGTACCACGGTACGTCAACGGGACCGCGGGTTTGGACTTGTGATATCGACGGGAGCTCCAGCTTTCCGGTATTGATCCTGAATCGCCTTGAATGACCTGGAAGCACTGCTTATCAGGTCTCTGTTAAGACCTTCAACACGTCCTGAGAAGCTTGATGGTCCAATTTTCTGCGGCGTCGTGGTGGACGTTTTTTTCTTGGTCATAAACAGGGCACCGTCGATTGTGGGAACGCAGTCGCTGTGTTCGCTAAGGGTGTTAGAACGGGCAAGTTTCAGGCTTTGATGAAGTGGCGATCGAATTGACACAGGTTGCGGTCGATTTCCTGCCCTTATCCAATCGCTTCTGCGATTCCTCTGGGCAGGTCTCAAACGGAATGATCGCTCGAGGGCGATTTCTATAGAGTTGTACTTTTCTGATGCTGGGCACAACTGGTGAAGGATATGCAGAGGCAGGTCGAGCTGATGTACAGGAGGGCTTTGGCGGTTGTATGGGCGCGTAGGCGAGGTGGAATCTGCTTGAAGATGTACTGCAGCGCTGAATATCACGACAACAAAGACATATGGCTCGTTTCGGGTCGTCAGGGAAGGAGTGAGGTCGTTGAAGATCCTGGGACAGGTTTGCTTCTTTTGATGCAGGCGTATGCAGGTTGTTTGCGCGCTATTGCTTGAACGAGGTGACGCTCAAAGAAAGAGCAGGCTTCAGGCACGCGTCTATCCGTGGACCAGCGCTTTTAGTGAATGAAGTCGTGGATAGTCGTTATGCTCGTTGCGTTTCGTAAAACAAAAATGGGCTGGAGAAGTTGAGCTCTCCGCAGCTAGATAGTATTAGCGGTGTTAGCGGGCTGCAGGACATGTGAAGAAAAGGCAGAATGCATGAAAGGAGCGATAGTTGGTGCAGCATACCTTTCTAGAGTTTTCATGCGAGAAATAACAGCAGCGCTCTCACTCTCACGCTCTCGCACCTCTCGCACAGTGCTTTGAACAAGAGGAGGGGGGGGGGGGGAATTTGAGGAGGGAGAAAGTCGAGCCTAAGGCGGAGGCTGGGGTGTGCTGGCTGCTGCCCGCGACGCTAAACCACACTAAAGCTAGCTCGGGTTTGATAAAATGGAGTCGCCGACAGGTGATAGGATAGCAGTGTGAGTGCGAACAAATTTCACCACTTTTGATGAAGAGTGATTTCAGAAGATGTTGATATTGCTGTTAGGATTGGGAGAGTATCCAGACTCCAATGAGATTGATATCTGGTAGGTTTCGGTCGACGGATGCGATTTGCAAGCTTGGCCCGTAACTACTCCACTCGCAAAAGGCAAAAAGTAGATCCAATTGGCTTTCCCGTAAACAAGACAAGTTACCGCAGCAGGGACTGCTAGCGAATTCGCAGTAGTGGTGGCAGAAAAAGGTGAAGCAAGATTGTAATTGAGGACCGTTGACTGACAGTGCAGTAGTAAGAGGCGGGAGACGGCTCTTTTTGATATGCAACTCAACGGAACGGCTCGATACAGGGAGAAGCCAATAATAATGTGATAATCTCGTAGGCCCAGTAAAGTAAGCTACGGCGTTAAATTTCAGGAGTCATGATCTTCAAGGAAGGATTGAAAGACCCCCGGATCGATTTTGATTGACAAGGCCTTTATTTCCCATTTACTACTATTGAAAAGGTACAGACAGCCATTTATCGAGCTATCGAAGAGATTGGCTGGCGCGAGAAGAGAGGGAGCAGGGTAACTTGGTCCGTGTCTACTTTAAAGAGCTGTCTCTTCCGCTCTTAGTCTCATGCACCCTGCGCTCAACCGAAAACCCAGATTTCTCCCCCCAATCATATCAAAGATCTACCCTGCTCATACCCTGCCACTCAAGATTGATCGACATCCACTCCGCCCCCTCCATTGGCTCTCTTCAGTCAGCCCAATTGGTCGGCCCGGGAATTGATGATGATCACGAAAATTGACGCCTTGCGCGGTTCCACAATCAGAAGAACTTCTCTACTCATCTTGATCTTGGCTCTCTCGGGGAGAAAGAAGTCGTCGCGTTGGAGTCTCAAGTCCGATCAATGGCAATTAAAGACGAACACATATTTGGGAGGGGGGGGGGGGGCGCCCTGGGGATGTGGGGCAAGGAATTGACTTTACCCTTAGTCCTATCCTCTCCCTCGGTTTTCGTCAATACGATAAAGGCAGCCCATTTTGGGAAATTTGGATAACCCTGTTTCATTGGATTGTGGAGACTCCAAATTTCTGGTCTCTCGGGTCAAGCGAGTCGAGACACATAGGTACCACTCTATAGGGATCCTGATCTACACAAACGGAGGAGGGGCACAGCGCTTATGGGACAATCAGAGAGGCTAAGAGACGATGGAGGGTGTGCATCGTGCATCGTTCCCCCAAAATAATGTTCGGAAGGAAGAGTTCGAGACTGCGGGAAAAAACGATATTTGGGAGGTCATAATGGTTGTCGAGCTAGAGTACTAATCCTTGGCGATCAATCCGCGGATGGTGTGGAGAAGGCTGTCTCACTCGCTTGATTGGCTGCGAACTCTCACTGGCTTTTACTTCCTGACAACGCACCTCCCACACCGCTAGAGCGTTAGAAGCGCCGCATCCAAAGGAAATGATTCGTATCGACCATCTCATCTGGGTAGCGTATTGTTTGCTTGTGCCACGTTCCTGATTGAGAGTCACGGAAGTTGATGACCATGACCCTGTCACTCTTGACACCCTGCTAATCGTCTCAGAGGGCTATGGAAGCCACGACTCGAGGCGTGCCACTGACCCTCCACCGACCCACCACCGACCTGGAAACAATGACAGGGAGATCTACATGCAAGGAGGGCCGTAGATTAAGCTCGCCTGCATCCGGCGCACTGCAATAGTCAATGCTGTGCATACGAGATCAATCCCATCTTTTACCCAGGATCATGGGAAATTGAGAGGCCGGTATGAGCTCTGAAACATCGTGCCATAATGGCTGCAAGTTGTGATGTCAGCTTTGCCATTCATGTAAAGTAGGCTTTGTTGAGTGGATGAGTGGAGTAGTGGAGTAAGATAATTCTGGTTGTGCTTAGATCCCGCTGGATATACAAGTCGAACCCCCGCCTCCTGCCGTCGCCGCCCTCACGGGGAAAGAACCCAAAAGTTAAAAGGCGCGGACGTTTTTAGCATCCTTCGAATCCGTTCGTCTTGAGTCAAGTATTGCATGACCACATAAACTCATAAATTGTGTGGCTGTTACACAAATATCATAGGCTTGACGTCGTCCGAAAGGGGTGTGTGACTTGCTCAATTGGGGGTTGTGGATACCGTTACTGAAGCGAGCCAACGAAAGGAAGCCACGTCAAACCATCTCCTCAACTCCAGCTTCACCTTGTCACGAGTCCTTCTCGCAATCCCAAGCCACCGAGAAAAAGATAGCTGACACATTGTCAATCTTTTATCGGATCAGCACCTTTTGTTGGCTTTTTGGTCCTACGGGCGTAGGCCTTCCGTTCCTTGGAGATGCTAATGCAGCTTACCCCTCACCTTTTAGAGTATAGCGAGGTGCCCGCACGGTTACGGCTGTCGTTGCCTTCAATGACTGCAGCGGAGATCGGTGGGCCGAGAAGCAGCTAAGCCTTCTAGGGGAATGCTTAGGCTTTAGGTACCCTCATGTACGTACCTAAAGTATGGTGTGCATCCGCAGGTACGGCGGCGGCGGATGCAAGATCATAGTGAAACATCTGTCATCCGACTACGCCAGATTACATAAAGTAGCTACGTCAACGGATGGATGACGATACTCAACTTTAGCATGCTGACCTGGTTCGTAAGTTATCGTGCCTTCGTTTACCACAGCCCCACGAAATCTTGGGTGTACTGCGCCCACGTCCCGACCCTTGGCAAGATCAAGTTTTTCAGCCCTAGTTCTAATGTCTCATTGAGGTACTCTACCTGAGCCGTTCTCGCACGAGAAACTCCACCGTGGTGCTTCAACTCGCTATAACAAAATGGAGACTGAATTGCTAATGCTGCTTCTGAAGAAGCAGTTGTGGTACCATTTTCGCCTTGGCTGAAAGTAACCAATGACGCCATTCCAGTCTTCATCGGAGCAGCAGATGTCATAGTCGCCGCTCCAACAGTATGGAATCTAGATCAGGAACGATTCACATTTGTTTATAACCCATAATCATTCATTGCCAGAGGTGAGGCCAATAATAGGCATACAGGAGCACTCAAACTCAAAATCCTATTCCTCGCTTGTGCAATTGTGTCAATCTCTGAATTCGTATTTCTAGCAACGCGTATGATTCCAGTCACTGCTTGTTGAGGCTTTTGCTGAACGCATACTTGCCTTACCCTCTTAAGTCAAAATTGCATGGTAGTGCTGCCATGGTACGCTGAAAAGCACAATCTACAGGACAAATTCACCACCGCTCCAAATCCACCTTGCTCAGCTCATCTATCAGTTCCTCGTCCTCGGTCTTTTCGCCGACGTGACAAGGCACCATGCAGCCCAAGATCGCATGAAGTTGGCTTCGTATTGATGTCTTAGCGTTAGCAGGGAGCGACAGACTTGACATACCCAGATCTTCTTCACTGTCATAGCGCAGCTTGCAGCGTGCAAGCTCACCGGCCATACCTTTGTGATTCTTCGCCATTTTGTCAGCGAATATCGTCCAGCGGCGGTGAAATCGTGACCAAGGTACGTAATGCGACTCTGCAGTCAATCGCTCACGACATGTTTGGCCGCCAAATGACAATGGCAGAGTTGGCCGTGGTGGGTGAGTGGGAAAAAGGTGAATGAAGCCGATGTACTCGGTGTCTGAAACCTCCAGGTTCTCTTTCTAATCCGCCATCTGCTGGAAGACAGTCTCGACTTCGTTAGCCCATTTGCTTCAGTTTTGCATGAATGTTTCGAGAGGGTGAGTGGCGCAGAACCACGGCTTGTTCGCGGCCTTCCAGAGGTCCGCAACCTTCCAAAGCTCCAGGACGTCATCCACTGGGCGTGCGGGAAGGCTGGGCGCCTTACGCGGGTCCGATGTGCTCAGATCTGCGAGTCGAGTCATGTTCTTGACAGATATCAATGTGTGTAAGACTGAGAGAGCCTCAGGGACTAATGATGCCAGATCAAGTGCTACCGGAAGTGTCGTAGCTGGCTCACAATGACATCGAGGAAGCAGAAGGCAGAGTGCAGTAAAGAACAAAGGCAATGTCTTACATTCCCCTTTGTATCAGACCTTTGAAAGCAACTCCTTTGTCTCTCTACATCTAGAACAATCCTGGAGCAATTATATATGGCTTCCTTCAAGCGCTCCATCCATACAGCCTTGTAGATTACTCAGCTCATTTCATAGGCCCCAGACCACCTATATACATCCGAAGAAGCCATCTACCTGACCCCAACATCAGCCCCTTCGACCACAATGAGCCAAGACAGCCGACCACGGCAAGCAAACCTCGAATGGGACGACGATGACGAGACGTTGTGGGAGAAGGATGACGACGACGAGCCCCTGCTTGGATCTGCCACCCACTCCGGAAGAGTACCCCGTACTGAACCTAATATACTTCTCGACCGCATCCTGGACCAGGATCGTGCAAGACGCCAGCTGAGAGGAGACGGCGACGAATATAGTCTTGACTACAACATGCCATCCATGCTTGCACTCCATATCGTGCTAGCCACAACCAAGACTCTTGGACCCCTCAGCCTGGCTTATGAGGAGATCAGAAATCAGCAAAGAAAAGCGATAGAGGCTGCCAATAGTACAAAGAGGTCCGAGATCAGTCATCACAACACTCGGCAGCGCACCCGTCAATCGCACAAAGAGTGTAAGAGAGAGCGCATCAAAATGGTGGCAAAGAAGGTTTCAGGGGCCTTTATGTCATGTAAGTGCGAATTTGACAATCTATAGTAACCTCTCACATCCGCCAGACGAGCACGACCTTCAGGTGATCAAATCGTGTTATCACATTCCCCATGAAATCCACCTGCTTTTTCCATAGACTGGTTTAATGACAACACCCCTGCTTACCTGACATCTTACTCATGAGTGTTGATCTACAACATAGCTACCAAGGTCGTAATCCCGGACACTTTAGACATCACAGTGACCCAAGAACACTTCGAAGAGTGTTAACGGCCTATCCAATGACCAGCGTGAGTCGCAACACTCAGCGCCTAAGATAAATCTTTTCTCGTCACTGGATTAATCCATCATCGACAACCACCCCCACATCTCCTCTCTTCCATCCGCAATCATCCTCCATCCTCCATACTCCAAATACAGCGGACGACAAGACGTCAACACTCCATCGGTCTAGAATGTCTCATAGTATGTTCACCGTGAACCCATCCACGACCATTAGTAACGCTCTCCAGTCCAATGTGGCTGTCAACACAATGATCGGACTGCTGTACACACTGGGACTCTGCATGTCCGTGGCAATTCTTAACACGGCCCTCTTCACGATGATCTCCACCTTTACGACCATCGGATCTGCCTTCTCAATCCTCGACACAGTCATGAAAGGCCTTTTCTTAATTTTCACTTTCTCTAGCCTCGCAGTCATCCTGTGCGAAGCTGGTCCTTCGATCTGTCCTGGCGCCAGGACACTATTCAAGAAATACTGGAAGTATGAGGGGTACTCCAAGACTGAAAGGATTTTCCCCAATCTCGATGCTTCCGTCCAGGACACCTCGTCGCTCCGGAACGAGTTAAACAAGCACCTGGCCGGCCCCGCTCAAAACACGGTGAACACGGCCAGGGCCGACGAGCTTGCGGACGAGAACCTAGGAAGTGAAAATCTTGAGGAAAGCTACATGTTCGAGGACGTTGATGGAAATGAATCAGTAAGCCCTCCTTATTTGTACGGATCCCCGGAACGTCGATGTGACCAGAGATTGGGTGAATGAGATAGTCATCAGGCAGGATTATACTGAAGAGAATGGGATCAAACAATAGATAGGCCTTCCCATGTCGCCCTTCGCTTGCGGATGCTGTCAAATCGTGAGGAGCATTAGGATTATGCAAAGAATTAAATCGACGATTCACTCAAGAAGGAGCGATCATGTTCCAGATTCGTTCGTTAATACAGAATGTATATGAGATTTCGGCCAGTATCAATTTCTGAAACTAAACAAGCCGTAGGTGCTATCATTCGCTGCTTTGCCTGCTATTAGCCTCAACCAGCTTGCTTCATAGCAAGCTTTCAGAAGACACAGATCTGGTGTGTAATTTGACTTCAGAGCAACTTATGGCTGGCATTCTACTCCGCATCACTGACTTTGGCCGAGCTGCCCTCTTTGCAAAACATACAGTTCTCAAGCTTCAAGCTGATTCGATGATTCTACTAGCACAAAGAGCTTTAAGTCATCCACGACGGTCCCTCAATCTCGCCCGTTTTGTTTGGCCTTTTTATTGACGATACGTTTGCCTCCATCTATCTCTTATGATAAAGACATTGTGTAGTGTCCTTTGCTCTCAGCCCTCGCATCAAAGTGCGTATTTTCCTTTGAGCGATTAATGGTCTTATTCATTTATTGTCTAGCATTGTTGCTCGGTCTAAAAGGGCATTGTCCGGTGTAGGCTTAAGTATCTCCCTCTCCGCCTGGCTCTATCGATATATCAAGGTCCGCCGCTCATCTCACCAGGTATCTGAAGTATAAATCACAATAATCTCCAGATCCCTGGTAGATCAACCCCCAACAACATCTTCGAGATGGAGCAAGTCCTCCGATTGGCCCCCAGCTCTTGTAATGGGCAGATCCCCACTGACATCGTCGGCGATCTTGTGCCAAAGATGAAGCAATTGTTCATCTTTCCAAACCCTCAGCTGCCTAGCATCGTCAAAGACCTTGACACGTATGTCAATAACTTGGACCCTCTACTCCTCGGTATCGGCATATGTCTCTTGCACCTAATGATCTACGCTCTATTGTTCAAGAGCCGCCAGATCAACAAGCAGGCTCATCCTAGCGTTATTGCCATGAACCACGAGGCACGACTACTAGCGGAAGCAACGACAGAGCATAAACAAATTGGGGCGAGGCCGAGAGCCAGACGCGCGCTAAGGACTGAAATGCAGGAACAGTTATACCGTGCCGCGCAGAGATCAACGCTAGGTCCACAGAGCGGTAACAAGCGTAAGAGGTCTGAGGATGGTAAGATTGCCTTTAAGAAGGCGCGACTTGGGTTTATATTGGAAGATTTGGTGGTGTAGAGCATTCGATGGGGCTTGCTATATGAGTGAGAGTTGTGTCTCCATGTTATGTATTGATTTAGACTGGCGTCACATCAATCGACCTGAACCTCTCCGAGTTGCCTTGAGAGTTAATTGAAATAGCGAATCATCCCAATCACCACTCCTTCTGGAATTCAACCGGCTGCTCATCCCTTTCATTTTAGCATACTGTTCTTTCCCTACTCAATGTATCTTCATCGGGAAGTCCTGGGAGCGCACGTTTAGGGGGAGTACATAGTTCGTTTAGATAGGAGCGCACGTTTCGGCACTTAGATTTATATGGGGTTCACACCAAGATCTAAATAACTATCTATACCCTACTATCGTCGCTACTTACCGCTATTTACCCCGTATATATACTCGTTTTTAACCCCCTACCTTTATCCTTCCTATATACTACTATCGCCTATACTGTCGCCTTTAATATCGCCTTTACTATCGCTTTTATTAACCTTACTATCGCCCTTACTAACCTTACTATCGCCCTTCTATATACCTCGCTATCGCTAGTTATACCTTTATAGTCCCCTTATTTTAACCTAGATCCGGTAATCGTATTAAGTATTTAAAAAGTAATAGATTTAAGAGTAAAGAGTCCTATATTAAAAACGGAGGGTAGGGCTAAGCCTTTTACCTCTATAAAAAAGCGATCTAAGAATAATTTTATCGTTACTATAAATACAGACGAGCGGGAGTCGTAGGAGTAACGGATTATTAATACGGCGTTCTTAAATTAATTCAGCTAATAGTATAGGGCGGAATACTAGGGTAGAAGAGCGACAGCGATATATAAAAGGGATAAATAGCGTAGATAAATAATAGCGATATATATAAGAGCGATATACCGCGTATATATATTTATAGTGATGACGGTAACGTAGTAGATAAGTGAGGTACTTAGATTTAGGTGTAAACCCCATATAAATCTAAATACCGAAACGTACGCTCCCATCTAACCGAACTGTGCGCTCCCCCCAAACGTGCGCTCCCAGGACTTCCCGTATCTTCATAGTACACTAAAATATTACACCCCAAAAACATTTCGTCATTGACACTTTTTGGGACCCTTTCGGAATTCAAATGTGTTAGCAGACGTTAAAATCAACAGTCACTTCACAATACCAGTCTTTCAATCTTCCAAAACTCAAACATCAAATCACACCCAAAACAAACCACGCCCAGTTCCATCATGTCAGTTCCACGCATGAGACAATCCCATAGATCAAGTTGTTGCCATAATGCAGACTTCCTCAAATCTTTCGAACGCATCGGCCCACATCAATACCATGAGATCATGCGTACTGGACGCAGTTCCACACCCTTGGCGTACCAAGAGCGTCCTATCGACTTCGGGTCGTATTTCACTTGGGCCAACGCCTTCAAAATTGTTATCCTATTTGTTATCCTGTTGATCATCATCTTCAACATCTTCTTCGTCAAAAAGGAGGATTCTTCAGCAGAGTGTCGCAGATGTGTCGCCACGCGATCCATGAAGAAGGTTGCTCGCCAGCGCAAGTATCACGAGGTCATGACTAAGCGCAAATACGTCAAGGGATGGCCTAAGACTTCGGGGCGGAAGGTACGACACAACAACCACATCAGGCTCCGAGAGTGGGAAATGGTGTGATAGAAGGCGTTGTGAAGTAGGGAATTATTCGAATGGGCGGGTGGTGGGAAATGACTGGATCGGGCGGTTCGATCGAGGACTAGGCAGGTGGAGATACGAGAGATGGTTTGATTAGAGCTTTGAATATCATGTCAGCATGCAATAGCAAGAGTGGAACAACTGTTTTAGTGGTCGAGAAGCTGCTCATCTATTTCCGCTTTCAGAAGCAATGCTAAATAAGGTACTCGTAATCATATCGCTAAACAATCATTTTTATCCTAAATATTTAGTAGCCACTCATTGAACTCTGATACCATACATTGCGCTTTGTCGCTGACGCCCTCCTGGTCGCTCTCGCAAGCGCCATCGGCGTGATGTTGGCCATATAGACAAGCAGATGCGCCTGAAATCATCAGCAGCATGCCTGTAAAGTAAAGCAAACCGGAAAGCGTGATGTTGAGGATCGATTTATATAGATCCATGATTAATTCTGTGCTCGTTCAACCTCGAGAAGTAGGAGGTCTGGCTTGATAGCAAGGCTTTTAATAGTGTAAATGGTGTGATATAAAAGCCATATCACACTTATTACGCTAAAACTAAATAGTGGGTGTGATATTAAGTGTATATCACACTTACTATTTATATCATAATATACTAATAATATTTAAATAGTGTAAATGATATAGCCTAGATCTAGCGGAAATAGCCGAATTTTAATAGGAGTATTTTAGCTATATTTTCCCTAAGAGCGACGACTACTATATAGTAATAATACTATAAAAATATATATAGAATAATATTATAAGGAGTTTATAGATATTTATAACTACTTTCCCGTTATTCGGGCTTTAAAAATAGTATATAAATAAAAATATATTAACGTCGCGTATAAAAAAAGAAAAAATTTCATAATAAAATAAATAATCTTTAATAAATAAATTTTTAGAGTAATTATTATAGGGTAGACTTTAATAAAAATATTATTATAAATATTTATTAAAACGACGGGCTAAATTCTATCGCTAACTCTATCGAGATTAAAATAATATTAAGATTCTAATATATTAAAACTAAATCCTCTATGAAATAATTAATATTTTTTATATTATATATTATTATATTAACCCCGTATTAAATAGTAGTAATAGTAATATTAATATAGAACTATATTTCTTTATCGGTAAAGCGGGAGACTATATAAAAAAAGTCGAGGTATTAAATATATATTTTATTACTTTAAGCGGAAAAATAATAAAAAGAGAATATTATTTAAAAAAAAAAAAAAAAAATTAAAAAAAAAAACCTAAAAATAGTAACTTCGGATTTAAGATTTTAAATCCGTGATTTTCTACTAGCGCCGGGTAGCTCGCTAAGGCTATATAAAGCGCTATAATTATACTAATTTAATTTAGATTTTAAATTACGTCGATTTATAAAAATTATATACGCGCGAAATACCTCTAAATTAGCGCGGTATTATAGACTATATAATTTACTTATTATTATATATATTTAACTATTTACCGCCGGTATTATTTAAACTAGTTTATTTTAATTTATTCAAAATTATTCAAAATAAATCGAGGTATCAAATATATATTTAATAACTCCCGGGATATTAAATCGATTTTTAGAGTTAGTATATAAATTAAATTAATTTAAACACCTTTTCCGTCTTTTTTAATAGAATATAAATTTACTATTTTACCGATATTCTATATTAATACAAACGATTATATTAATTATAAATAATAAAATAATTTCTAAAACGACTAATATACTCCCTATTAACTACTATATTTAAAATAGTTTACTCTATATCGATAGCGAGTTTTAATTATTTAATATTTTTATATTATACTTTACTACTTTAAATAAATACTTCTAAACTCTTTATTAAATTATTAAAATAATTTATTTAATACCCTTTTTATTTAAAGTATCTATAATAAATACTAAATTAAATATTTAGAAGATTTCTTTATTTATTTCTCTTTTATTAATATAATTATTTATTTTAGTAAATTATTTATTAGGTAAATATTTAACCTAATAAATATATTATTAACTATATCTCTTACGCTTTCGCTATAAAAAAAGAATACTAGAATACTAGTCTTTTAATACTACTCTTATTATTCGCCTAGTATTACTACTTTTAGTATTTATTATTAATTATTACTTTAGTTATTACTCTAGAAGAAATTTAGTTAAACTCTATTATAATTAATTTTACTTTTTATTTATAAGAATTTATACTATTAAATAAATATATTTTAAAATAGATAAAAGTTACTTTTAATATTAAACGAGTAGTTATTTAGATAATTATATAATTTTTTAATCCTTTTATTAAAATACCTTTTTAGTATTCGTTTAAAAGGGGTTAGAAAGTAAAATAATTTAATAATAACCTTTTAAAATATATTAAATTTGAATAACCTACTATATAACTACTTTAGGTTATTAATAAAATGGTTATAATATCGTTTAGTAATACTTTTCGAAGGGATATTAAAAAAATTCGTTAATACCTATAAAAGAAATAGTCTTTAGAAGACGAAGAAGAAAATAAAGAAAATATAACTCCTCCCGAGTATTTAATTATAACTCCCGAATAAATAATAAACTTTATATAATTATTAGAGATTTAGGTCGTTATTAATAAATTAATTATTAAAATAAAAGTAGGCCCGATAGGATTTTAAGGCCTAGTAGAGGAGAATAATTTAATTATTTATAATAATACTAGTACTAGGGTAAACGCCTAAAATAAATTAAAACTCGAAGAAATAAAATTTTTCGACTCTAAAAGTAATAAAAAGAATAACTTATTTATTTTAAAAAGATATATTATATATAAGAATATTTTCGACTTTAAAAATCGCGTTAACGATATATTTAAATAATACGACGAAGAGGAAATATAAAAGCTTTCATTATTATATTTTAAAAAAGTAGTTTTTGAATAATTCTCGAATAAATTAAATATTAATATTAAGATATTAATACGTACCTTCGCTAGCCCTAAATAAATAAATTATTTTATAAAATAATTTAAAATAAAAACGCTAGAAGTTATATATAAACTTTATTTTAATAAATATAAATTTATTTAAATATATACTAGTAAAACGCCTAGTTAGTATATAAATAAAATATTTAACTTAACTAGAGCCGCCGATATTCTTAATATATATTAATAAATATTTATAATCTACGATTATATTAATTCTAATTTTAAGTCTTTTATTAATCCGCCTAAACTTAGTATTTTATTAGATAAATTCCTTAATTTATTTAATATTAAGGAAGAAGTCTAGCTAGGAATAATACGAAGTAATAAAATAACTAGGCCTCTACCGCCTTTTAAGTTAAAAAGTTTACGATAAAACTAGTAGAATTATTAATAACCTAATTAATTCTAGTTATAATAAAACTAGTTATTTTAAGTTATTTCTTATTAATTTATTAATCCGGCCTATTAGAATATATTAAATACTCTTTAAACGTAGTAGTAACCTCGTTAAATTCAACTACTACTTATTTAATTATAAATTATTAATAATAGTACTAGGAATATATCTTTCCCTCCTATAAATAGAAATCGTTTTAACTTTTAACCGCGTCAAGAAAACCGCGGGCCTATAACCGGTAGTTATAATTTTGATTTATTTCGGGTAATAATAAATATCTTTTAAATATATAATTATTTATTATAAAACCGAGGTATAAAAGGACTATTCTTAAAAAGATAATATTATAAAGTTATAAATAGAAGAGTAATCTATATTTAATATTAATTACGTTAATAAATAGAGTGAAAATTAATAATAAAATAATTACTATAATAAATAAAACGAAGTAACTAGTTATTAGATAACTATTATCGATTCGCCTAAATAAATCGAGTATTATATTTATAAAGAGTTATTCTCTTCTAAGAATATATTATATATATATTTTAGAAATTTAAATTTAAATAGGAACCCTATTAAAGCCTCTTACTCTAAATATTTAATTATAAATATTATTTAGAAAAGTAAATAACTTTTAGTAATAAACGAGAATATAGAAACTTATTATTAAATTAAAACGAATAACGAATTACTAAAATAGAAGTCTATTATTAAATTAAACTATAAAAATACGGGAATAGAATAAATATTTAGGAAATATTAATATACCGGTATTCGGGTCGGCCTAAACCCTAGAATTAAAATAAAAAAGAACTATAAAGATACTAGTTATAGAGTAATTATCGCCGATTATAAATTTATAGTATATTTCTTTTTAAAAGCTAGAATCCGTATTATAGTAACCCTATTCTAAATTATCGGTATTAATATTAATTATTATATTATTTCTAAATATATCGTTACCTCTTTATACTTCCCTAGGAAAAATAAAAGTAGTAATAAAATAATAACCGAAACCGCCCCTAGGGAAGTCTATATTAGAGATAATTTTAAAATAAATATATTTATTAATATAGACGTTATAGCCCCTAAAGGGATTAATATATTAGTATCTCGTTAAATAACTTATATTAATAGTTACGATATAAAGTACCTTATCGATATTTATTTAAGAGGTATAAATATAAACCGGCCGGTATATACTACGAAAATAAAAGTTATTCCCCTATAAATTATAGTAATTATCGAAGTCTATAAATTTAATCTACTAGTATAAGATTATTTCTTTAAACCGGTAGATATTAACTTATATCTCTTTACCGGAATCGTTAACGATAGAATAAAATTAGTATTTATAAAGAATAAAACGGATAAGTATATTAAAATCTCTAGGAATATAAAACTAGGCCAAGTAGTCGAGGTTTAATTTAATAACTACTATAGTATTATTATAAATAATAACGACGTTCGCGAGCTCGCTATACGAAGGTCTTTTTAGGAGTATAAAAAAACTTTTATTAAAAACACTTTTAATAATATAGTTATTATTAATACTAGTCTATTACTTTTTAAATAATCTTTAAAGAGATAAAATATAAAAAACTTAATTAATTCCTAACCTTCTATTCCGTTAATAAAAGTAATTATTTTAATAAAAAATAATATTCTTTTAAATAATATTATTATTTATAGTATATAGCCGGAGCTAGTAAAGATTATTAATTAATTCTTTATATTTTAGGTAGAAGGGGGCTTCCTTAATATTATAAAAAACGAATAAATATATATATTACTTCGCGCCGACTAGGAAGATAAAGTACTTAAAATAATATATATTTATCCTATAAATAACGAGAGCCGGAAGATTATTAACGAAATCTTTAATAAACTATATATTTAGGGACTATTTAAATAGACGATATAAATTACTCTATTTAATTTCCTAGTCTTCGTTATTTAGACTATAAAATTAGATAGTATTAAAAAGAGTCGTACTATTATTAATATTCGAGATTTAAATATTATAGTTATAATAAACGTCTACTATTTACCTCTATAAAATAATATAATTAACGCCGTTAAGAGTTATTATTAGATTATTATTATCGACGCGGCTAGTTTCTTCTATTAATAGTATATATATTTTAAAGATAAATATAAATTTACTATCGTATTATACCGCGGCTAGGAGACTTTTAATATTACGATAATAAGATTTAAAAACTCGCTTATATATATATAGTAATAAATAGACCGGATTTTATATATCTATAAAGTATTCGCTTAAATATATATCGATAACGTTATAGTATTCTTTTAGACCCTCGAGGATTATATTTAATATCTATATACGATATTTTTCTTATTCGTTAAATTTAATATTTTAATTAACTCTAAGAAAACGTTTATCGATTATCCGTTAATTATATTATTTAGTTAGAAAGTTAACTCGTTCGGGCTATTAACTTCTAAAGAAAAGTTTATAATTATTAAATAATTAATTTTTCTTTAAACGCTAGTAGTATTTAAAATATATCTAGGAATAACTAGTTAATTAAGAGATTATATTAAAAATTATACTACTCTAGTTAAGTCTTTATAAAATAAGAAAACTATACTACTAAATAAAATACCCCCTATAGGTATTTAGCGACAAGAATATATTAAGAAAACTAGTTTTAAATTATCTTTCCTATAAGAGATTCGTTTATTTAAAATTATTTAGAGTACTCTTTTTAAATCTTTCTTTCTATACTATTTTAATGATAAAAAGAAACTATTTATCGATTTTAATATTAATAAGGAATTCGGTTATAAGATTATAGTTTATTATATTATAAAAAAACTAAAAAGTCTTTATCCCGACTAGAAATAAATTTAGTTTATTCTTTTCCTTAATTAACTCTTTAAGAATATAGAAATATACTATTAATTTACTAAAATAAAACTAGTAGGAATAATATAAATATTTATTAAAATTAAATATATAGTTGAATTAACCTCTAAAATAGTCGTTTATATTAATTATAGAGTTACGCTTAATATAATTAAAAAAATAAATATAATTATTTTATTTATAATAAAGATTAATTTACGTATTATCCGGGCCTTAGATTATATTTAGTATTTTTAAAATATAGAGATCCGTTATAAACCTAGCGCTAAATATATAGTACTAGATACTCTATTCTAACTATAATAAAAGAATATAATTAGGGACTTTTTAAAAAGCGAGCTAGATATACTCTAAATATATATATATAAGATTTATATATTAATAGAAATAAATATATAATTTAGATAAAAATTATTTTAAAATTATTAAAATAACGACTTTTAAGTTAAAATAAATTATATATTTAATTATAATATAAAAATCGGCGAGGACGCCGTAGATTTTCTATTTTCGAAGAGGGGTAACGGTTTAATATAATATACTAATAATTTAAATATTAATTATATATATATACCGGAGTATTTATATATATCTTCTTTATATATTAAAACTTTATTTAACGTCGTATATTCTAGTTTATATATAAGAAGATATAAGTATTATAAAATAATAATTAAATATTAATATATATATAAATTAAATAAGAAGTTAGGGGAGTATTTATAATATTAATTATTCGGTACTCCTAGATATAAGTTTTATAAAGTATTATAATTTATTCTTATACCGCCTCCTTCTTTTTATATAATTTTTATTAAATTTATCTTAACTTTACTCCTTTCGTAGGAAGGATTCGATAATATTATAATTATTATATATAAATTTTCCCGAAAGGTAACCGCGATTCTAGGAAAATTAATATAAAAAATAAAGTAATAAATAGATATACTTTTATATTATTTATATTTAATAAACTAAAGTATTCCGAAGGTTATTTTTTTCGATCGCGACTATAAATTTATAAATATTTTATAGAATATCGGTAAAGCGGTAAACCCGTATTCTATTAAAAAAGACGGAAAAAGTATTTAAATCTATTTAGTTTATATACTAACCCTAAAGATCGATTTAATACTAGAGTTACTAAATATATATTTAGTACCTCGATTTATTTTAAATAATTTTAAATAAATTAAAATAAACTAGTTTAAATAATACCGGTTTATAATTAAATATATATAGTTATAAGTAAATTATATAGTCTATAATACCGCGCTAGTTTAGAGGGGTATTATATATATATATAATTTTTATAAATTAATATAATTTAAAATCTAAATTAAATTAATATAATTATAGTACTCTATATAATCTTAGCGAGCTACCCGACGCTAGTAGAAAGTCACGGATTTAAAATCTTAAATCCGAAGATACTATTTTTAGGTTTTTTATTTAAAATATATATTTTTTTTTTAAATAATATTCTCTTTTTATTATTTTTCCGCCTAAAATAGTATAAAGTATATTTAGTACCTCGACTTTTTTATATAGTTTTAAATAAAGTCTTGAAGACTTTATTTAATAAATTTAAAATAAATTTAATATTTTCTACTACTTATTATCTATAAATAAATAAATTAAATAAATATATAAATAAAATTATTAAAATTATATTATAATTCTAGATTACTATTTTATAAAATCTTAAAGTTTAGGAAAAAGTACTATCTTTTATAATTATATAATATAATAATATATTTTCCTAGTTTATTAACTATACTCTAAATAAAATAACTTTCGATTTTATTATTAATAATATATCAAATTTAGGAAGTTAAGAAAATAATATTCTATTAAAAGAGTTAATATATATTTAAACTTCGGATATAATTATCTTTATTTAAATATATAATAAAGAGTATTATAATCGTATTTATTATTTTTAATATTTCTATAAAGAGGACTAGGCTTTACTACGCCTATATAAAGATTATAATATTCTAGTAAATAAATTTACTAATTATAAATATAATTAATAAATAATTAGATTATTTAAGATTTTTAATTATATTAATAAACTCGTATACTACCTTAACCTCCTAGAAAATTAAAAGATTTATATTATATTTTTAATAATATAATTAAAATAGTATCTACCTCTAGATTAAAACCCTTTTAAATATCCACGTTTTATTAACTCTAGAGTAATAAAAACCGAGCGAGATAATTTAAAACTAGAATTAAAATTAGAGTATATCCTCGATAACCGCGTTATTAAAAAGAGGAAGGATTATACTACCGAATACCTCTTATTTTAAAAAAGTTAGGGATTTATATAAAATCGTTAAATAAATATTAAAAATATTTTCGCGGGCGAATTTATTAAGGAATATAAATAATAAGCTAGATACTAAGTTAAATTCTTCTTCTAGGGTCGATAATTTTAAAAGTATAATTATAATTTCTTTTTATATTATCGCTCTTTACCTATCTTTATTAGGAAATAATTATTATATTAAATTTATTTATCGAGCTCTATTTAGAGTATAGGTACTATAATAATATTAAAAGAATATTATACCGAGAATTAATAAAACTACTTTTTAATAGTTTTAAATTATTCGTTTAATCGCACGTAGAGTTATATAGCCCGAATATTTTAATAATATATTATCTATATACTCCCTTATATAGATTTAAATATATACTCCTCGTTATTATTACTTTTTAACTAGGTAGTATATTTATAAAGAAAAAAACTTCGGATAATATATTAATTACGTAGTTATTTAGCCGAATCGGTACTAGCTCCGCGCTAAAATAATTTTAATTTTAAAAGTATTAGTAAATAACTTTCTCTAATTAATTAAATTTATACTAAGACTTTATTTTTCTAATATATATTTAGGGCCCTAGTCTTTTAATATTAATACTCTTATAATACTATATATATACGCCTCTATTTTATTAATATTATAACTTCTATCGTTAGTTATTTACGTTATCTTTATACCTCTCTATTACTTTACCTCGTTATCGCGATTTTAATACTAAACTTTACGACTCTATATTAAGTTTCAAAACTCTACGGGCCTACCCGTAATTATTTAATAATTTAGAATATAAATTTCTTATTTATTTACTTCTATATATAGATATTATTTACGTTATTATTTACGATACTCTATATAAATATATTAACGAGGGCGTTAACTTCTTTCTTTTAAAAAAGACGATTTATTATAGAGTAGACTTTAGTAAGAGTATTATTATAAATATTTATTAAAACGGCGGGCTAAGCCCTACCGCTAGCTCTATCGAGACTAGGGTAATATTAAGATTCTAATATATTAAAAATAGTATTATAGAGATATCTTCTTTATTTATATAGATATTTTCTAGATCGCTAGATAGATACCCCCTCTATATATAGTTAGTGGCCGCGGTTACTATAATAATACTAACGTAATTTATTCGGGCGACGTGGGTATATAGAAATAAAATTACTACTTTATCTCTAATACCGTTAACGACGACGACGTTATATATACTAAGATTCTAAATAGGTAGATCTTTAAATATAGTATATAATTAGGTTATAAAGAGAGGGTTTATTAATAAAATCGTTATAGATTAAATATAAATAGGATTTTCGTTATTTTCGTTTTTATTTTAATTGAAAAATATATCTATAATAAAAAGGCCTTATATCGTTTAAATCCGACGTCTTTTAATTAAAAAAAAAATTATTTTAGTATCGCTAAATTAGTTTAGCTACTAAATTCATTTATTAAAATTTATCCTCGAGATTAATTTATTATTATATCTATAATCTTAAAAGTTTAATAATATTATCGTTTTAACTAGAGTTAAAGCTGGCTTTAAAACTAGTATTAATATTAATATAATAGAGATACCTCTTTTAGAGCCTAGTCGGTATACTAGTTAAAAGAGAAATCCTTCGCGTTAAACTCTTAAACCTAGGTTAACTACTATAAAGTAAATATTAATAATAAAATCGGTTTTTTCTCACTCGACCTAGGTCGCTGTAATTATTTAACTCCGTTTTAATATAGTTTCTCTTTTTAATATAACTTCTTTTCTTAATATAACTCCCCCTTTTAATATAACTCCTCCTTTTATTCGGGGTATAAATATACGCGATTTTAAAATAAAAATTCGGGGCGATAAAGAATTATATTAAAAAAGATATTTATTTATTTATTCGAAGTAGGAAGGTTATTATCGAGTAATTTAGTTTATTTTAAATTTAATTCTCGTCGGAAGCTCTCGTAAATTAAAGAGTCTATTTTTAATATATATAATTACTAGTTTTTATACCCTCTTTAGAGGGGGGATATTTGGGTTATTTTTTATTTTAATAATTAACTCTCGCGTTAATAAAGACGCTAGTTTAATATATCGTCAATAAAGATAAATATCTTCGATTTTAAGAATACTAGTATTATTTTTTATCCTCGTTTTTATTTTATAAATATATAGTAGTTTAGAATATCTAATATATATATTAATATAAATTTTAAAGTTATTATTTATCTTAACTAACTACGCGATTATTTTTTTAAATATAAATAATATTACTAGAGTTTTTATATCCCGAAATAAAAGAATTCGATATTTATACAGAAAGTATATTTTATTTATTTTTAATTTATTAATATATATTTTAAATTAACGAACTAGAAGATTATTAATTTTATTAACTATAATTTTAAAGTCTTTTATATAGATTAACTAGTATATTTATAGGAAATTAATAACGTATTTTATTTATTAAGAATTTTGACTCTCTCTTTAAATTTTAATAACTTATTACGGGGTAGATTTAAATATAATATTATTAAACTAAACCTCGGTACTTCTATATTAAGACTAGCGCCTTGGCTAGATTCTAGTATATTAGGGCCAAATCCTCTATAGATAATTAATATCTTTTATACTACTAACAATTTTACTATTAAAGTAACTATACTTTAATAAATAGTAGTAATAATATATACCGATTACTTTATTTATTAAGACGCTTCCGTATATATACTAGTTTATTTATAACTCCTCTTAGGACCTTAATATAATTTAGTATTTGAAAACTATTTATTAATAGTATTAAATATACTCTTTATTTAGGCCCTTTTACTACGTTTTATTTCCGACCCTTTTAATAGGCCCGTCGATTTTACCGCTAGTATATTAAATAACTCGAATAAATTAACCGGTACTCGCTCCTAGAAAAATCTCTTAATAATATTGAAATACTTTAAAATAGATATAACTACTCTTAGTAATATAATAAGAGATCTTTTAGAGTATTTATACTAGATATAGATTTAGTAGAGTCAAATATAGTAGTAGTTTAATATTTAATAGTAGTAGTAATAGAAATCTACTTTACTTTACTCGTTAATATAAAAAATACCTAAGTTTTAAACTAGCTCTAATATTAATAGTAAAAGTAATAAATTAAAAGTAAAGACGTTAGTTTCTTTAATCTTTAATATAAACCTAGGAATAACGCCCTAGTTCTAAATAGCGGTAAATACGTTTATTATTAAGATATCTACGTTTTTATAAATAGATTTAAAGATATAATAAATACTAAACCTAATATTTATACTATTATTAAAAATATTATTCCTATATACCTACGTGGCTTAGTTTTAATATAGTATTTAATCGAGTTAATAGATTTTGAAAAGAACTTACTACGTAATACCGTTACCGATTTACAATAATAATATACGATATTAATTAATTATTTCAAAATCCGAATATTAGTAGTAATAGTTAAAATCGCTACTTTTATATATATACTCTAAGATATCCGAAAGGGTATTTATCTTTATATATTTATTTAGAATATACTCTACTTTATTAAATTTATAAATATTATCTTAATATACTTTTAGTTTTTAATTATTTAGAATATATTCTATATAAATATATATCGGGATAGTCTTAAACCTAAAGTAAATATAAGTTTAAATTAATTCCTAGAAGATATTAATAGTAAGTTATTAATTTAGGAGGAATTCGTAATACGCGGCTCTATACCTCTTTAAAAACTACTTTACTTTTAACTTTAATAAAAGTAAATTAATAATAAACTATTTAATAATAAGTCGTTTAATAATAAACTTTATAAACTTTATAATCTTTATAATTATAATAATTATTTAATCGCCTACGTAGTAGACCCCGTTATTTAAAAAAAGGAAAACGATCCGGAATATTAAAAACTATAACGATAATAATAAACGAAGAAATTATATAATATAATATACCTAACTAACCCTACCCTTAGAGATAAAAATATATATTAATATTTTTTAAGAGTAGACTACTAGCCCGATTCGGACTAGCTTCACGCTAAAATAGTTTTAACTTTTAAATATTAATAAACGACTATTTTCAAAAATTACTAATTATTTAAAAACTGCGCTAAGACTATAAATTTATACTAAGGCCTTATTTTTATATATAAAAAAATCGACTATTTAGTACTTTCTTATTAATACTCCTATAACCCTAAATATAAATATCTCTATTTTATTAATATTATAATTATTAATATTATTTGTCTACGCTACCTCTATTTTCCTATCGCTTTATTTTATTATCGCTAGAATTAATATCTAAAAATATATTAAGTAAAATTATTAAGACTCTACGTTAAACTTTAAGACTCTACGATACTCCCGCGGTTACTTTATACCGATTATTTAAAAGCTAGAAACATACTATATATATTTATTTACTTTATTATTTCTATATATAGATACTATTTACGTTATTATTTACGATACTCTATATCTACGTATTAACGAGGGCGTTAACGTCTTTCTTTAAAAGAGGCGATCTATTACGAGGTAGATTTAAATATAATATTACTAAATTAAACCTCGGTACTTCTATATTAAGACTAGCGCCTTGACTAGATTCTAGTATATTAGGGCCAAATCCTCTATAGATAATTAATATTTTTTATATTATTAAAATTCTTACTATTAAAGTAACTATACTTTAATATAACTACTTTTAGTTTTAGAATTAATAATATTCTAGAAATAGAGACTCTAATTAATAAAATACTTAATAATTTTTTTTTATAAAGATTGATTTATATTTTTATAAAATATTAATAAATCGACGCGTCTTTAAAAAGATAGTCTTTATATAATTATTATTATTTAGTTTCGAATTCTTCTTTTATATAAATATAAATAATAATAAATTAAATAGTATAGAATTTATTTTAATTCTTTTTCGCCTCGAATTTTTATTTATAATTAGTAACTACGTCTTTATTAATATATTAAATATATAGTAAATTAGCGATTTTAAGAAAGATATAAATATAAATTATAAATAAATCTTTATCGCGGTCGGTAATATTAATAAACGGATCTAGAATATCGAGTTTTAATATTATATCGCGGTATTATTAAAGAGTTTAAATATAGTTCTTAGTTTCTTCCTATATCGGTAAAGTAGTAAACCCGTATTCTACTAAAAGAGGCGGAAAAGGCGCTTAGATTTATTTAGTTTATATACTAGCCCTAGAGATCGATTTAATACCTACTTTCGTCTAAAGTATCTAAATATATATTTAATACCTCGACTTATTTTGAATAAATTTAAATAAATAGGAATAAACTAGTCTAAGTAGTACCGGTAGATAATTAAATATATATAGTTATAAATAAATTATATAGTCTATAATACCGCGCTAATTTAGGGGGTATTACACGCGTATATAATTTTCGTAAATCGACGTAATTTAAAATTCAAATTAAATTAGCGTGGTTATAGCGCTCTATATAGCCTTAGCGAGCTACCCGGCGCTAGTAGAAAATCACGGATTTAAAATCTTAAATCCGAAGTTACTATTTTTAGGTTTTTTATTAAAAAAATTTTTTTTTTTTTTTTTTTTTTTTGAATATTATTTTTTCGTTATTTTTCCGCCTAAAGCCGGTAAAATACGTATTTAGTACCTCGACTCTTCTCGTATAGTCTCCCGCTTTACCGATATATACTAGGAAATAGAAAATAATATAGAATAAATAATAGAAGTTTATATTTATTCGTTTTATAGGTATAGTTTATAATAATAATTTCCTAATTCTACTTTAGGATAATATAGTAAAATATTTTTAAAAAAAAGGGATAAAATACGCGATCTTAATAGTCTTTAAAATATTTAATTTATTAATCGCCCGTATATAGTTCTTCTATTAGTATTTATATAGGAGTAAAATTTCTTAAAATTTATTATTTTATCTAATCTTTAATATTATAAATATTTTTTATTAAAAAAGTCGGATTAAATAAATCGTTATTATTTTCGAGCCTATTAACGATCTACGCTAGTATAGTATATATTTTTATTCGTTTTTTAATAGTTAATTTTACTATTAATATTATCGCTATAACTCGGTATAAAGAGTATAAGACCGGGAGAGTTAGAGTATAATTATAAGAGTTATTTAGTATTTTTAAATACTAGTTATTAAAGGAATTCTTCAAGGCGGCGTAGACAAAGGGATAATTAATAGAATAAGGAATTATATATAAATATATTTACCCTTTAAAAGTACGTTCCTTTCTATTTTTATTATATATTAACTACTAGTTAATATAGGAGACTATACGAGAAAGTCGAGGTATTAAATATATTTTTTACTACTTTAGGCGGAAAAATAATAAAAAAAGAATATTATTTAAAAAAAAAAAAAAAAAAAAAAAAAAAAAAAAAAAATATTAAATTCGGATTTAAGATTTTAAATCTATAATTTTCTACTAGCGCTAGGTAACTCGCTAAGGTTATATAGAGTATTATAACTACGTTAATTTAATTTAGATTTTAAATTACGTTAATTTATAAAAATTATATATATATATATTACCCCCCTAAGCTAGCGCGGTATTATAGACTATATAATTTAGTTATAACTATTTATATCTAATTATAAACTAGTATTATTTAGATTAATTTATTTTAATTTATTTTAATTTATTTTAATTTATTTAAAATTATTTAAAATAAGTCGAGGTATTAAATATATATTTAATAACTCTAGTATTAAATCGATCTTTAGGGTTAATATATAAATTAAATAGATTTAAACGTCTTTTCCGTCTTTTTTAATAAAATATAGACTTACTACTTTACTAATATAGGTTTTATATTTTATATTTTTATTTTATTTTAAATCTTCCCTAAACGACTATATAACTCTACTCTTTTATATATATTTATATAGTCTCGAGAAAAAGACCGAGGGAGCTCTTTAATAAGTTATTCTATAATAGTAAAAAAATTATTATTATTATTATAATAGAGTAAATTAAATTAGGGAAGTATTTATTTTAAAACGGAGAAATAACGATATAAGAGTCGCGATATTTACTATTTATCTACGGTAGATATATTAATAGTTATAGTAACCGCGGTTATTAATAATATATAGAGGGGGTATCTATCTAGCGATTTAAAGAGTATCTATATAAATAAAAGAGATATCTCTATAATACTACTCTATATTAAAACTAAATCCTCTATAGAATAATCAATATTTTTTATACTATATACTATTATATTAACTCTATATTAATAACCGTAGTATTTTAAAAAGTAATTTACCGTAGTCTTTTAAAATTAAAATTATTTTAGCGCTATACTAGCCCGATCGGGTATATAACTCGCTACGATTTAAATTTCCTAAATATCCTAGTCTATACTTCTTTTAACTCTTAAATAATTATATATAAATCCTCCTCTATAAATAGTCCGATACGGAATTATAATTTAAGGTACTAGAGTAGTTTAATTATTTTAATAACGAGGTTATTACGTTAATCGTTAATAGTATATTTTACCCCCGAAAATACGCGCTCCGGCTCTACTAATATAACTAGGATAAAATAAATATTAATAGTTATTTTTAATAATAATAGTAATCGGCGTTATTATTTTAATATTATTTATTACTCTATTATCGTTTTATCGTTACTAATAAGTAATAATTTATTTAGATATATTTTTAGTTTATTATTTATATTCTACTTCTATCTCTTTTTTTTATATATTTATTTAATATAGGAATTATCGATTACCGGTGTTTTAACTTTAATTTAATATTAAGAATATTTTATAAACGAACGATATTTTTTTTAGAACTCTTTTAATATAGGTTTTATATTCGGTTATTATTTATCCTCCTAGTCTTTAAAGTATATATATTTAATTATAGAATTAAGAATAATTACTACGATATAGGTTAATATTTATTTTATTTTATTCTAGTATTTTAATAACTTAGTATAGCCCTAAATAAAAAGTCTTTTATAATACTATAATTAATAAACTCTACTAGTACCTTCTTAAAGTACTTATATAAGAAATTTATAATAAAGAGTATATAGTCGAGAGTAACGACTTAACCCTTAATTATCTTTATAATATTATAGAATAGTTTTAAGAAATTACGGATATAGGTTAATATTTTCTAGTTTTTAATAGAAAGTATATTTAGGTTCTTAACTAGTTAATATAATAATTACGATCTTAATCCTCCTAATTACCTAGTCGAGTATAAGGTACTAAGAATTCTATTTTATATTATTATCGCGGTATAGTATAAAGTTATTATTAAATATTTTAAATATTTAAATCCGCTAAATACTTCCTATAATATAAATAATAATATTATAAAGTTTTCCGAGTAGGTTAAACTTTCGCTATTAATTTTTTTAAATATTAATAGAAATAGTAGTAACTTCGCCTTTTAATAATTTATAATTATCGATTTATTTTTTAGAAAAAAAAGTTTAAATAATTAAATTAATTATATAACTATTATAATATAGGCGTCGCTGGCGGTAACTATAATATATATTTTAATTATTTAATATATTTATAATAATTTAAATAAATATATTATTATTCGGGGTATTATTTATAACGAAATATTTTAAATTACTAGAAATCCCGTAGTTTTTAAATATCTTTAATATTATCTTTATTTAATTATCTCTTAAATACTAGCCCTAGATTTTAATAAATATTAATATTATTACTCGTCGTTAAAGCTTTTTAATAATATAATATATAACGATAATAAAGATTCCTAAATAATTAGGCGATATTTAAATATCGTAGTTAATATAAATATTTAAGAGAGTAATAGTAAAAATTTAACGTAGACGTAATTTTCCCTTAATAAATAATTGATTTATATAAATTTTAATAATACGGCTAGCGCTTAAGAGTAATTAATTTACTAATAGGTTAATATATTTAAAAAAGGCCCGAAAATCTAAATAAGAAACTAGGTTAAATAAAAAATTATCTATAATAATTTATTAGATATAGAGGTATTCTAAAGTCGTTTTATTAAAGTTAATTATTAATAATTATAATCGTCTCTTCTCTTCTTTCTCTTTATTAACTTTAGTATATTAAATAAATATTATATTAATACATCTACAAAAGTATAGGGCAGGCTCTGAGCGCTATAAGCGCTCGTAAGCCGGTTAAGCTGGTTTAAGCGGGGTAATACTATATCTTAACTCTAAAGCGATATAAACGCCCCTGAGAATCTAACGCGCTCCTGAGAATATTTTTGGCTCATGAGAATGCCTAAATTTAGAATGCGCCACCAATATGGCCCCCATGCATGGCCCCACTTATGGCTATGGCCCTATTCCATTCATGGCTATGGCGCATTCCATTCATGGCCATGGCGCATTCCATTCATGGCCATGGCGCATTCTACTTATGGCCATGGCGCATTCCATTCATGGCCATAGCCCTATTCCATTCATGGCCATGGCCCCATTCCATTCATGGCCGAGGCTCCCACTTATGGCCAAGGTCCTGTCACCGGCGCATCCTATAGCTGTACCTGGCAGAACGTCGCCATATATCCAGTATCGCGCAGCCCGGGCGCCACCCCCGCGTAGATTTCGCGCGAATCGATTGAATCTGGGAATCAAAAGTTACTGGCGTTAGGGGTGGTTCCGGGGGGTCGCTACCGTCGATAGGGGCGATCATGGAACATCATATATACGCGTATGTATAGGCCATAAATGGGGGTATGCGCGCATCTATGGGGGCAAGAATGGCCATATATGCGCATATCTATGGGCCATGTATGCGCATATCTATGGCAGCAGTAATGGCCATGTATGCGCATATCTATGGCAGCAGTAGTGGCCATGTATGCGCATATCTATGGCAGCAGCAGTGGCCATGTATGCGCATATCTATGGCAGCAGCAGTGGCCATGTATGCGCGTATCTATGGCAGCAGCAGTGGCCATGTATGCGCGTATCTATGGCAGCAGCA